>BNJV01001593.1_pt1 | contig 411235 bp, 523 predicted proteins | sample 8540591 | NCBI WGS metagenome assembly BNJV01 (sample SAMD00202457, study PRJDB9452) | human saliva metagenome | host: Homo sapiens
CAATAATAATTCCTCCCAAAAATTATTACTCCAACTTTTAACTTCATTTTTCCACACTCCTTTTAAGATATAATTAAATTTGTCGCAATATATTATACAATCTATGCTTTATATATATATAATAATTCTAGTTTAAAATAAAAAGGAGAAGGTTAGGATATATCTAATTTTTACATATTTTTACTTCTATTTTTAAGTGAACTGACTATACTCACAAAAAGTATGTTATTCATATCAAATAAAATAAATGTTAAAATAACAATTAAGAAACATATAAAAAAAATCAGGAGAAGATAAAATGAAAGACTTAACAAAAAGGAAACGAATTAAAAACTATAATTTATTTTTTTCTTTACCAATTTTAATAGGAAATTTATTTCAGCAGATTTACAATATTTCAGACACAATCATTGTGGGAAATTTTTTTAGGAAAGGAAAGCCTTGCGGCTGTAGGCTCAAGTTATCAAATTAATGTACTTATAATAGCTGTTTCGATAGGAATTTCGTTAGGGACAAGCATTCTAATTTCCCAATATTTTTGGTGCAAAAGATATGGACAAATTTGAAAATCACGGCAAATACAGGATTTATTTTTTTCCATAGTTTTATCTCTTATTGTTACAACATTAGGTTTTTGCTGTCAAACAATATTTTTAATTTTTAATTAATGTTCCGCAAAAAAATTGTTACTGGAGGCAAATCTCTATTTAAAAAAATTATTTTTTTATTGGAGTTGTCCCAACTTTTTGGTTATAACTCCCTCACAAATACGTTAAAAAGGCGTAGGGTGATTCAAAAAAACACCGACTTACATCTTAATTACTACAGTGATTTTTAAATATTATCCTAGATATTTTTTTGTAGCAGTACTAAATTCTGGAGTTGCAGGAGCAGCAATTGCAACTGTTATTTCACAGTTTATTTCCTTTTTTTCTTTGCTTATTTTTACATAAAATTTAAATATCCAAATTTAATTTTTTTAAAAAAATATTATTTCAACTTAAATTTTAATATTTTTAAAAAGAAATACTGATTATTGGAATGCCAGCAATGTTACAGCAAGTTTTAATCAGCCTAGGATTTATTGTTATTCAAATTCTTGTAAATGGATTTGGAACAGACTGTATTGCAGCTTTTATTTCTGCTTCCCGAATTGATTCCTTCGCAGAATTGCCATCCATAAATTTAGGACAGGCGTTGATGACTTTTACAGCCCAAAATTATGGAGCCAAAAAAATAGATAGAATAATTAAAGGTGGAAAAGATAGCCTAATTTTAGGAATCTCATTTTCCATCATAATCTCAATTATTATTTTTTTATTTTTTTCCAGCATTCTTTATTTCAATATTTAACCGAAATCCCGAAGTGATTTTTTTATAGAAATCAATATTTACATATAATTTCAGCATTTTACGTAATTTTTCTGCACAATGCAAATACTAAATGGATTGCTACTAGGCTACGGAAAATCCTTAGTTCCACTAATAGCATCTATTACTTCATTTTGTATGTTTCAAGTGCCTCTAGCCATTTTACTTTTCCAAAAACATCGTTAGGCTATAACGGAATTTGGATTGCCGCACCGATAGGCTGGACAGGAGGACTGCTAATTCGAGTGTGGTATTTTTATAAAAAAATTTCTAAAAAAAATATAGAAAAAAATAAAAGAATTGTAGTAAAATCAAGATTATTTGGTGTTTTTTTAAAATTTCAAATAATTTCATTGAAAGGAAAAATTTATATGGAAGAAAAAAATTTACACTTGTCCGTTGGAATTAACTCAAAAAAAATATTATCAAAAATGGACAGTCATCATATTATGGCTTTTTAAGACACGGAAAAGTCAGAACAAAAAGATTTCAAAAATCAAATAAAAAGGCAGTAACGAAAAAAATGATTATCGAGCACCTGAACTATTTAATTGAAGAAAAAAACTCATCGAAAAAAAGGGAATATGATGTTTATCCCAAAAAAAGACAGAATATGTTCTTACAGAAAAAGGAAAAAGATTTGCTGCCTATTTTTGGAACTTATGCAAAGTTATGGAGAAAAAAATATTATGTTTAAGAATTTCTATTTTTTTATTTTAAAAAAATAAGGGGTTTTAAACTGACCCCTTGCAAAATAATAATTTTAATTAAATTTGAGAGAATAATTTACATAAAAATTCCTATTCTTACTTTTTCCCAATTAATTTTTAAATTGTTCCTGCGTAGTGATTCCATCTTTCTGTTATTTCATTAGATTTAAAACTAGCAGCTTTTATATTTATTATTATATATCATCTATTTCCTTTCTCTCAAATTCTCTTGCCTTGTACTTGGAATTTGCCGTATTCCAACGAGTTCCTTTATAAAAGCATCCAGATTCCGGCTCTATTACACTATCATTCCCATTACTTAACAAGAAAACGACTTGTCTCATTTGTGCTATTTTCTGTAAATATTCCTTGTATGCATCATCAACTTCTGTATATGTAGCCTGTCTAAATGGAGTATTTGTTCCTGGAACAATTCCATCATCTACTTTTACAATTTCATTTACTGCATTGCAATATTCTGTTTTAATATTTTCATAAGCAGATGAGTTATCACTTACACCCATCATTCCTTCTTCATATCCAAGATCTCTTTTTGAAAATGTTGAACCTTTTCCATCATCCTTTAAATAAGTATATCCATTTCTTGTTTCGTGATCAGGATCTACAGGCTGTGTATTTTCGTAAGTTGTTTCTGGAGTTGAATCAGGCCCGTCTGAAAAATTATTTGCATCCTGAGTTGTTCTTTTTAATGGATGATTATTATTAGAAAAATTTGGTGATAAATTTTTCGCTGTTAAAAATATCATAACTGCCATTATTATAAAAAGTATTACTCCAATAACAATTAATGTGATATTAGTCCCACTTCTATTTTTGGTTGTTATTACTGTAATAATTATCAGGACTTGACCCCGCTTTTTTTCATTCATTCTTTTTTTCTTATCATCTCTATCCGTGGATTTCCTGCCAATAATTTCCTTGCCTCATTCAAACATTTTACAGCTTCATTAAATCTAAAAATTCTCTATGGCATTTCAAAGCCCTTTCACAAGCAGCTTCACTTAATTTTTTTAATTCATTATTGTCATTTTTATATGTATTTTGCGGTCTATTTGTATCTTTTGAACTATTTGAGATATTATAAGGTATCTTATTTGCTTCACAAAATCCTATAAATATATTTTTTTAGCTTCCTTTTCACTATTCAATATATTTTTTTATATTATTAAAATTATCATTTTTCCTTATTCGATACTTGTTTATCAGTAACTTTCATAGATAGTTTTTATTTCTTCCAGTTCCTTTTTTTACGTTTATATATTTTAAATATTTCAAATATTCATCGTATTCTTTCCTTTTTGCTACATCTCCAAATATCTTTTTCACATTCAGTAAATAATTTTTTTCTTGGCAGAAGTTTCATTATCAGATTTTAATCAAATCTTTTTCTCTTTTTCTTTGATATTTCTCAATAATTCCTCTTGCATCCAATCTATTCACATTTATATTTTTCAGAATCTAAAAAAACTCATACAAATCTTTCTTATCCAATATTTTTTTAAATTTTTGCTCAACTGTTAAAAAAATTCATATTTTTCTGTTAATATATTCACAATAGTTTTTTTATAAATTTTTTTCATCATACAATTCTATTTTACCATTTTCTTCAATTCGCTTTTTTTAATCAAATCTTCTTTTCTTTTAGTCTTTTCAGCTATCTCTTTTATCTTTTTTTCGATGTAATTATACTTCCTTCAAAAATACTTCAAAAAAATTTATCTATTGGCTCAAACAGCTTATTTTGCGCATCTCTAATCAATTCTTTTTCTTTTTGTGCTATTAAAGCATCTCGCTTTCTATAACACCATGTTTTAAAAGTTCACCATAATTTTTATATTTTTGTACCATTTAACGGATCTGTTTCTTTTCTTAGCCATTCTTTTCCTTTTTTTCTTCTATTTCTAGCCTTTTATTTTTCTCCTCATTTTCTTCAGGAACCGGATAATACTCCAGTCCCAAGTATTTCATACCAGTTATATTCAATTCTATTTTCTATCTGCCATTTCTTTTTCTCCCATGATTTCTTGAAAATATTTTTTTCCCAATTAAAAATATACTCAAACTTCTCTAAATTACATTTATAATTTTTTTCAAAAAAATATAAAACAGAATTAATAAAAAGAAATTTGAGTAATTTTAATTACGTTTAGTTATAACTTTATAAATTTAACTTATTCAGAAAACTATATATTTAAAAGTTTATCAAAAAAATTTTTCTAAAAGCAAGGGAGTATTGAACTTTTATAAAAAGATTCTGATTATTGAATATTTTTTTAATAATATTCAAAAAAACTACTTCTATTTTTCAGAAACAAAAGACCCTTTACCAAATTTTTTAAAGATTATAAAATTATTGAATAAGCCATTAATTAACTGGAACTTATAGAACTACTATTCCTTGTGAACGTCGTTTTATTTTTTTCCAATTCTTCTTCTGACATTACACCTTTTGTTTCCATTCTTACATTTACTTCTCTATTTCCAGTTTTGTCTACTCCCTTAACATCCAAGATTCCTTCTTTATTTAATTTTCAGAGTAACTTCAACTGGTGCCCCTTGTAGAAAGTCCCTGCCGGAAGTTCTAATACTGCTTCCCCAATTTTTAAATCATCATCAACATTAAAATATTCATCCATATAATCATTTTCATAAATCTCTATATTTGCTGTACTCTGATTATTGACATTAGTTCCAAAAATTTGAGAAACAGTTACAAATCCATTATTCATAGGGTTCATTTTTTACTATCATATTGTAACATTTTTCTTCATTGTTATGAATTATCTTTATTGCAAAACTTTTCGTTGTAGCTATTACAATTTGTCTAGCAGCTCCACCAATACTCATCATTTCAGGCGATACTGACAAATCTTCCTTATAATCACTTGCGCTTAATTCCTTTTCATCTCCATTAACTGATACTTTCACTTCCTCATCAGAATTAAAATCATGACCTGCAAGACTCTTTTGATTATTTACGTAAACATTTACAGCATGAATAGCGGCTCCTTTGGCAACAGCTTCATCTGGCTCAAGAATTTTTATTTCAGATTCTTTAAAGTTTTCTGTCAACATGCTTTTTACTTGCGGCATTCTTGTAGAACCACCAACTAAAAGTATTTCATCAATTTTTTGGTATCCTTTATTTTTAGCCACCTCAATAGCTTCCTTCGTTTTATTTAAAGTTTCATAAAGCAATGTAGAAGTTATTTCATCAAATTTTTCTCTTGTTACAGAAATTTTTGATCTTTTCCCATTTACTTCCAGCATATCACTAGCTTGATTTTTTGAAGTCAGCTGTTTTTTCATCTTTTCAGCCTTTAATCTCAAATCTTGTATTGCATATTCATCAAATTCAACTTCAGCTCCAACATTTTCTGTAAATTGATTAGCCAAATATCTTATTAAAACTTCATCCCAGTTTCTTCCACCTAAGTCATGATCACCATCTGAACAGATAACTTCAATCTTATCAGAACTTATTCTCATAATCGTTACATCAAATGTTCCTCCACCAAGGTCATATATTAAAATTGTCTTTTTCATTTTTGCTCCTTTGCACATCCATAGTACAAAAGCTGCCGCTGTAGGTTCGCTTATAATTTCCAATACATTTAGTCCGGCTATTATTCCTGCATTTTTTTAGTTGCTGTACGTTCTGCTGTTCCAAAATAAGCTGGACAAGTTATTACCACATCTTTAACTTCAACTCCTAACTGTTCTGAGGCATCTTTAGCCAGTTTTCTCAAAAATATATGATGATATCTCCTCTGGTGTCTTATCTTCATAATTATATCTAATTGCAAAGTCCGTTTTTTTCCCATCAATGTTTTTTTACCAACATGGAAGTTGTGTCTGGATTTAAAACGGCTTCAGCCTTTGCATCATTTCCAACAATTACATTATCCCTTCAAATGCAACTACAGATGGTGTAATATTTTTCACCTTCATTATTTTTTTAATTACTTCCGCTCTTGCAGTATCATCCACACGAGCTATACACGAATAAGTTGTTCCCAAATCAATTCCGAATACATATTTTTGACATTTTATTCTCCTTCAAATCTTCTTCTGGTTTTTTTATAAATATTTACTTCAACTTTTTTTCTGGCGAAATAATTTTATCCTTATATTTATAACCGCTGCTCAAAACATTTTCTATTTTTTTCCATGCAGCTGTTCATAAGGTGTTTCAATTTTTCTTTATTATTTTTTTGTTTTTTTACATCCACATAACTGTCATTTTCTATATTAGTTTCATAAATCTCTATATCATTGTTTTTCCAAGATAATTTCCACTTCTTCAATATAACTTTGAAGTATTTCTGATTTTTTTCCTCTTCTGACATCACACCAAAACTCTTCAAATTTTTCTTCATACTTTCTCTCAAACTTACCAAACTCATCACAACAGGTTTTATGAGCTGAAAATACATATCATTTTTTTATATTCCTGAAGTTCCTTGTAAAGTCTATCTGTCGTCTTTTTTTCAAATTCAATACTTTGAATCTTTTTTTCAAAAAAATAAATCATTTAGCACTTCAACTTTTTCCATCAATATCTTCAATGTTTCTCAAAATCTTTTCTAATTTATTTTCATCATTTTTACTATCATCGTTCTTATCTGCTTCTTCTTGTTCAGCAGTTTCTGATTCTAATTCTTCTCCGTTTTCTTCCTTTTCGACTTTTTCTTCTACAGGTTTATCCACTTCATCACTTTTAATTTCTTCCGCCTGTCCAGGTTCATTTTCCAGTTTCATTTCTTCTTCTGAATTGTCTGTTTTTTCTAACTCATCCTTTTCTTCAGATTCTCTTTTCCCCTCCGATTTACCTTTTTCATCTGAATTCCAAAAAAATTTCATCTCTATCACTCCATTAATTCAATCTATCGTATTTTTCTGCCAATTCTATTGCCCTAGCCTTTATCGTATCAATTTCCCTGTTCTCAATTTCTATATTTGCCGAACAGTCATCAGATGCCTCGCTTCTTATTCCATCTATTGTTCTTTCCCGTTCCTTTATCCAAGCTATTTCTTCATTTTTAAGGGATTTCTTTTTGTGAATCTGGATAGCTTGCCATTAACAGTTTTATATATTTGATTTAATTCATTATCCCATTTATTATGTAAAGATACACGATAGCCTACATATTCATCACAAGAAGAAGTATTATCAGGCGTATAACTATTTAATTCATTTTCAACTGATGCCATTCTATTTATCATTGCTTTTTTTCATACATAGTTTTTCGGTCTACTTTGAGTATTGTTATATGAGTCCTTTTTTTGACTGTTAGCAACTTCTGGTTTTTACCGACTTTATTGAAATCATATTTGGATCTTGCACTATATTTGGCTTTTTGTTCCCTTTCTTTTTCCAATCTCGCCATTTTTACTTTGAGTAGAAAAAAATATAGAATCCGATACTAAAAAAATTGTCCCTGTTATTAAAAACAATTATAAACTGCTATCAGAATATTTCTCACCCTATTATTATTCCCCTGTTCCATTTCAGATGTCCTTTCCTATTTAATTTTTTTATTTTTATATTTTTCTTAAAAAAAGTTATATTAACATATATCTGCCATTTATTATTCTTAAAAAAATACTTAGTAATATTGTACCCAAACTTTTTCATAATTTTTTTATTTTTGGATTTACCAATAATTAACTTTATTTATTTTATTCTTTTTAAAAAAATTAATAATAATATTAATTTAAAATGACAAAAATTATATTCTAATTACTTTATAACAATACAGAAAATACATAAAAAAATGAAAAACTATGTTTGATATTTGAAAAATTTTTTACCAAAATAACACATAATAATTTCTTTATTGATTAAGAAGCAATATTAATCAAAAAAATAAAAAATAAACTAAAATTTATATAATAACGTGCTCTTACAGCACCTTCAAAAAATTCTGAGTTCTCTCATTTTTTGGATTCAAAAACACTTCTTCAGGTTTTCCCTGCTCCACAATTTCACCATCAGCCATAAAAATGACTCTGTCACAAACTTCCCTTGCAAATCCCATTTCATGCGTCACAACAATCATTGTCATTCCTTCTTTAGCCAAATCCTTCATAACTTTCAAAACTTCTCCAACCATTTCAGGATCTAACGCACTTGTCGGCTCATCAAACAGTAATGCTTCCGGTTTCATAGCGAGAGCTCTTGCAATTGCCACTCTTTGTTTTTGCCCACCAGACAAACTTGATGGATAAACATCAGCTTTATCTAAAAGTCCAACTTTTTCAAGCAGTTCTTTTCCCAATTTTATAGCTTCTAGCTTTGTCACTTTTTTTAGCGTTACTGGAGCTAAAATTATATTTTGCAAAACTGTTAAATGTGGAAATAAATTAAAATTTTGAAAAACCATTCCAACTTTTTCACGAAATTTGTCAATGTTCAAATTTTTATCCGCAAGGTCAAATTCGTCCACGCAAATATGTCCGCCAGATAATTCTTCAAGCCCATTTATACATCTTAAAAATGTACTTTTCCCCGAACCTGACGGTCCAATCACACTTATCGCTTCCCCTTTTTTTCTACATAAAAGACTTATATCTTTTTAAAAACAACATTATCTCCATACTGTTTTTCAAATTTTTCTACTTTAATCATACTTTTAACTTATCCTCCACTTTCTTGAACAATTTAGACAATAATTTAATTACTATATAGTAAATTGCCGCAACTATAAGCATCGTTTCAAATGTTTTAAAATTAGTTTTATAAGCAACTTGCCCTTCTTTCATCAAATCTGCCACTCCAATTACAACTAATAAGGAAGTATCTTTTAGTGAACTTATAAACTGATTTAAAATGGCAGGAATCATATTTTTAATAGCCTGTGGCAAAATTACTTTGGTCATCGACTTGTTAAAAGAAAGCCCCAAACTTCTAGCCGCTTCCATTTGTCCTTTGTCAATCGCCTGTATTCCGCCTCTAAAAATTTCAGCTAAAAATGCTCCAGCATTTAATGCAATTATAATTATTCCAGAAACTTCAGGAGACAGCATTCCTGGCTCACTGCTCAAATGAAATGTGAATTTTAAAAGTTTTGGAAGTAATGGCACAACTCCGAAATAAAAGAATATTGTCTGAACCATAAGTGGCGTTCCTCTTATTAAATCAATATATTCTTTTCCTAAAAATTGCGAAACTTTTATCATTTTCGAGTGAAAACCTTTTTTATCTGTCGGCACAAAATTTAAATATCCTATCCCTAAACCAATCAATGTTGCAAAAAATAACGAAACAACTGTGATATAAATAGTAACTGCAAGTCCTCTTAAAAATTTTAGTCCGTAACCAGTCAAAATTCCCTTGTAGGAATCAATAACTCCAGCAATTCCGCCTTTTTCCACAGTTTTTCCACCTTTAGTGTATCTATCCACAATTTTTTGATATTCACCATTTTTGTCTTAAAGTCTTCAAACCTTTGTTAAACTCTTCCAGCAACTCTTTGTGAGTCCCCTTTTTTACCATAAATCCGTTTCCAACATTTGTCAACTTTCCAGTTCCAACTTTTAACTGCGTATCTGGATCTTGATTTAAAGTATACAAAACTACTGGCAAATCTTCAAATCCCGCATCAGCCTGTTTATTTTCAACCGCTTTTAACATCGAAACTGTGTCATCATAAATTCTTACTTCAGATTTTCCCTTCAAATTTTCTTGAACATATCTTTCCCCCGCAGTTCCACTTTTAACTGCAAGTCTTTTTCCAACTAAATCTTTTCCAGTTTTTATTGTGCTATTATCTTTATGAACTATCGCAACAATTCCTGTATCGTAATATGGATCAGAAAAATCAACAACCTTTTTTCTTTCCTCGGTAATGTTCGCTCCCGCAATCGCACCATCAATTTGTCCAGATTCCATCGCAGGAATAATTCCTCCAAAATCCATCGGCTGAATTTCCACTTCAAATCCTTGAGTTTTCGCCACCGCCTTCATCAAATCCACATCAATTCCCTTATCCACATTATTCTCCTTAAAAGAAAACGGCGGATAAATCAAATCTACTGCAATAATATATTTTTTACCTGTCTTTGCATTTGGATTTTTTGCATCTTTTTTTCCACAAGCTGTAAAAAATATTAAAATTGTCAATACTAGCGACACTAAAAACTAATGTCCTTTTTTTCATTCTTCCTCCTAAATTTCAAATTAAAAATTTCTTCTAAAAAAATAATCAAAACTTTTTTTCAATGCATAAATTTTTACTACAAAAAAATATATTGTCAAAGAAAATAAAATTATATTTTTTTATACTAGATATGTTCGATAACCTAAGTTTTTTTATCTATACAAGGGGTCAAGACCCCTTGCTTCAAAAATATTTATTTTATTAAATTCTAAGTTTGTATAGTTATCGAACAGGTCTACTAAATCATATAAAAAAAATAGAACTTATATCCAATTTATTAATAACAGGAAAAATTTTAAGCTACTATTAAATAGGAATTTAAAATATTTCTATTATTTAAACAAAAAAATCTGCTTTTCCCTAATTTAGAAATTCTAAAAAAATAAAAGCAGATTTATCTAATATTAATCTATATTTAAAAAAATAAAAAAATTAATTTTTATCAATATCAAGGAAAATAAAATTTTCCGCTAAACATTATTTATTTAAGTATAATTTGAGATTTTAATTATCAAATTATTTTTGGAGATACTAAAATCTTAACTTGGCTTTTTTTCTTTAACTAATGCTTCAAACCCTTCATTTACAATATCTTCCAATTTAATTCTCTTTGTCACTAATAAATCTTTTTGAGAAATATCCTTGTTTCATTAATTCCAATGTTTTAGGAAATACATCACGATATGCGATAACTCCTTTTATTGTTCTTTCTTGAATTACCACTTCATTAGGCTGAATTGATGCTTCTGTTTCCCAGATGCTTACAACCATTAACTCTCCATCTTTTTCCGCAGCTTCAAGTGACTGCTGCAATACAGCAGGAACTCCTGTCACTTCATAAGAAACATTTACTCCTCCATTTGTTCTTTCTTTTATAAATTCAACTGAATTTACTTTTGCAGGATCTACAATAATTGCTCCCAGTTTTTTAGCGATTTCCTGTCTTTCAGGTGAAACTTCCACAGCATAAATTTCTGTTGCTCCAGAAGCTCTTAAAGCATCAATAATAAGAAGCCCAATTGGTCCGCATCCAAATACCGCTGCTGTATCTCCTGTGTTAAATTTACTTTGTCTGACAGCATAAACTGCCACTGCTGCAGGTTCAGTTAATGCTCCTTGTTCATAATCAATTTCATCTGGCAATTTATGAGCCTGATCCTCATTTACAACTACAAATTCAGAAAAACCTCCTCCTCCACCTGCAAGTCCAACAAAATTCAAGTTTGGATCCAAATTATATTTCCCAATTAATCCATTTTTTGCCAAAATAGGCTCAACTGTAACTCTATCTCCAACTTTGAAATTTAGTAACTCCTCTTCCGATCTCTATAATTTCTCCACAAAATTCATGTCCCATTGTAATTGGCGCTTTTTCTCCCGTATAAGGATGTGGTTCATTTGCAGGAATAAAAATCGGTCCCCCTAGATATTCATGTAAATCACTTCCACAAATTCCTGCATATTTTACTGCAATTTTTACTTGTTTTTCCTTTCTTATTTCTGGAATTTCAACTTCTTCTACTCTTACATCTTTTCTATTATGCCATCTCGCCGCTTTCATTGTTGCCAACTTATTCCCTCCTATGCTTAAGTTATTTGTAAAAGTCTAAAATCTCCAATAATTACAATACTTTTTACACTTGTAATTCTTACTATTTTTTTCTCTGACATTTTTTTGATATAAAATTTTTAATATTTCAGGTTAAAATACTGTATTTTTTTGAGTTTTTATATTATTACTTTTTACAATCACCTATTATAGTATTTTTAGACTTTAATAGTATACCCTATTTTTTTCAAAATCAATATGTACTTACAATTTTTTTCATCTAAATATTTTTAATAACAAAGTAATTTAAATAAAAATATTATTTTATATCATTTTTCTAATAAGAGGTCTTGATCCCTTGCTAAACAGCATGTAATTTATAATAAATCTGCTATTTAAATGGGAAATAGTATCAAACTCTATTACAAAAAAAATGAAGAGTTTTAAAAACGTCCCCAAAATGTCCCCAAAGGTATTTTTAAATCTCTTCAAACTATGTAAATACTGTATTATTTTTATAAAATGGCGCACCTGACAGGAGTTGAACCCATAGCCTTCTGATCCGTAGTCAGACGCTCTATCCAATTGAGCTACAGATGCATGTATATTTTTTCCATTCTTTTATTAAAAAAAAATGGCGGAGAAGGAGGGATTTGAACCCTCGATCCAAGTTTTAGCCCGGATACTCCCTTAGCAGGGGAGCGCATTCGGCCTCTCTGCCACTTCTCCAAAATTATTTAATGGCGGGTGAACTGGGATTCGAACCCAGACATCTTGCGATTTCGCCGGTTTTCAAGACCGGTCCCTTAGCCGTTCGGACATCCACCCGTAAACTACTTAATTAGTATAACATACATTGTTATTATTTGTCAATAACTTTTTTAAATTTTTCTAAAAGTTATATAAAAAGCATATATAATTAAGATCAAATCTAGAATAGAATAATTATTTTACTTAACAAGGGGCACCAAAACCCCTTGCTTTACACAATATATTAAATTATACTTCCTATTTAAATATGCTCGTTTTTCAGGCATTCTAATATGAATTAACTTTATCTATTTCAATTTCCAAGTTGTTGGCGAAAATAATATTAACATTGGAAAAATTTCTAATCTTCCTGCCAACATTCCAAAACTTAAAATCACTTTTGAAAAATTGCTTAATTCGGCAAAAGCTAAATGCTGGTCCAACTTTTCCCAATCCAGGCCCAATATTGTTAAATGTAGCGGCTACAGCACTAAAAGCTGTCATAAAGTCATCTGTAGAATAGGAAACCATTAGCAATATTCCTCCAAAGACTAACGAATAAACTAAAAAGTATACTGCAATGCTCTTTTGCATTTTCATATTTACAGGCTTGTCATCATATTTTATTGTAACTACACGATTTGGGCTTATCATTTGAATTATTTCTGCAAAATAGATTTTTACCATTAAAACGACTCTTGATATTTTTAATCCTCCAGCCGTAGATCCCGCACATGCTCCAAAAAACATTAAAATTAACAGTATAACTTGCGAAAATAATGGCCATTTTCCAAAATCAGCTGTGGAATATCCTGTTGTCGTAATAACCGATGAAACCGAGAAAAATACATCTCTTATACAATGTAAAATCGAATCATAACTTTTGCAGATATTTAGAACTATTAGGACAATCGCTCCAAATACAATTAACAAATAATATTTTTAATTCTTCATTTTTAAATACATCTTTTATCTTTCCAATTAAAATAAAATAATAAATGTTAAAGTTTACTCCAAACACTATCATTCCAATTCCAAGCACCACTTCAATGTAAGGGCTATTATACGGTAAAAATGCTTCCATTTCTTGCTCCAAATCCACCCTGTTCCAGCTGTACCAAATGCCAGAAGCGAAGATTCAAATAAATCAAGTCCTCCAAACATTAGTAAAATTATTAAAACAATTGTCATAACAATGTAAATTTTTGTAAAAAGCATTCTGGCAGTTGTTGACAATTTTGAAACTAATTTTCCCAAATGTCGGTCCAGGAACTTCAGCCTTCATTACGTGAACCGATGTTGCAGAACTTGGAAAAATTGCAAGTGCCAATACCAGAACTCCCATTCCACCCACAAAATGGGTAAAACTTCGCCAAAAATAAATTAGAATGGCTGATTTTTGCTAAGATCTGTTATTATACTTGATCCAGTTGTCGTAAAATCCACTTACAATTTCAAAAAAAGCATCAACAAACGACGGTATTTCCTTTGTAAATACAAACGGTAATGCCCTCAAATATAGACATTAGAATCCAAGACAGCGACACGATTATATATCCTTCTCTTCCTTGAATCCGCTGATTTTTCAGGAATTTTTTTGCTGAAAGCAGGAATCCAATTGCCAAAAAGAAGAATAATTACAGATCCATAGGCAATTTTATACTTTGCGCTTTCATTATATAAAAAAACTTATAATCAAAAGGCAAAACCATTAATCCAGCTTCAAGTATAAGTATCTTTCCAGTTATAAAACCTATCATTTTTTTATTCATTTTTACTCCTTAAATTCAATATGCACAATAAGAGTTTATAAAATAATATTTTCCCAATTTTTTTAATTTTTAATTCAGTTCAATTATTAGTGCATATTTAAATTTCTCCAAAAATTAAATTTTTATTCTAAAAATATCATCAAAATCTTCGATGGAAGATGCTGTTATAACAATCATCACACTATCACTACTTTTTATTACATCATTTCCTCCTGGGAAAATCATCTTTTCATTTCTCAATATGCTTGCAATCAATATTCCTTTTTTTATTTTTAGATCTTTTAGCGGAATATCAATAGCATTACTATTTTCATTAATTTCAAATGTAATGAATTCCACTTGATTCTCAAGCCTGTATAAGAAGCTCATTGTAGAACCACGCATATTAGCCTTTGATCTTACAACGCTTATTATCATATCTGAAATAACCTTTTTAGGCACAACTGCAGATGTTCTTGTATTTTTTTCAAGCATAGGAATCAGTAATGTTCTGCTCATTTTCGTAATCAATTTAGAATTTGTTATGGAATTTACAAACATTGTAATTACTGCATTTTCCTCATCGCTATCTGTAAGAATTGCAGTTGCATCATAATTACTTATTCTTTCCTGCATTAAAAATTCCTGGTCAGCTTCATCCCCCCTTATGACAATCGCCTTAGGATAAGCCTCACTCAGCTTTTCTGCCCGTTCTTTGTTATTTTCAATAACTTTTACCTTAATTCTATTTTCCAGCAATTTTCCAATCAAATAGTGGGAAATTGTTCCTCCGCCGACAAGCAATGCAGAATCAATTTTTAAATTGCTTTTTTCAATTTTATCGTAAAATTTATGTACTGCCTCCTTTGATCCTGCAATATGGACAATATCCCCTTCTAAGATAGTAAAATCTCCACTTGGAATAAATACATCTTCACCTCTTCTTACAGTACAAATAATCACTTTATCCTTTGAACTGAATTCGAGTTCTTTTAACTGCATTCCATTTAAAAAATTATCTTTTTGAACTCTTATTGAAATAAATCCAGCTCTTTGACCAAAAAAGTTTTCTACACTTAAAGCGACTGGAAACATTAATTTATTTGCAATACTTTTAGCAGTTTCCTGTTCAGGATTTATCATAAGCGAAATTCCAAGCCCTTCCCTTACAAACTGCATATTTGAACTATATTCAGGATTTCTCACTCTTGCTATTGTAAATTTTGTTCCAAGTTTTTTTGCTATAATAGAAGAAATTATATTTAACTCATCTGATTCTGTTGCCGCAATAAAAATATCAGCCGTATCTGTCCCCGCTTCCAACAAAGTTTCATAAGAAGCCCCATTTCCAACAAGTCCTGTTATATCATAAGTTTCCACAAGTCTATTTAATATTTTCTCTACCTTCTCAATTAGAATAACATCATTTCCTTCTGCCGAAAGTTCACTGCAAAGCGACTCTCCAACAACACCAGCTCCCGCTATAACTATTTTTCATATTTTTTTCTCTTTCTTTATAAAATTTTTTTATTTATTTTTTTATATAATATATTTGATAAATTATTTTTTATTTTATTACCTTCATTTTAAAAAATCTTGAATATATTTTGCAACTTCCTTTGCATAATAAGTAATAATCACATCTGCTCCTGCCCGTTTCATAGCATACATTTGCTCTATCACAATTTTCATTTCATCAATCCAGCCATTTTGAGCCGCAGCCTTTACCATCGAATATTCCCCAGAAACACTGTAAGCCACAATCGGAACTTCAAAAGTATCACTTACTTTTTTTATTACATCAAGATATGCCATCGCAGGCTTTACAATTATAATATCCGCTCCTTGCCGTAAATCTTCGGCAACTTCATCTATTGCATCCTTTGAGTATTGAAAGTTCATCTGATAGGACTTTCTATCGCCAAATTGTGGCGCCGAATCTGCCGCATCTCTGAAAAGGTCCATAAAATGCAGATGAATATTTTACAGAATATGCCATTATTGGAATATTTTCAAAATGATTTTGAGCCAAAACTTCTGAAATTTTTTCCACACGTCCATCCATCATATCCGATGGAGCCACAATGTCAACTCCTGCCCTCGCATAAGAAAGTGCCGTTTTTCCCAAAACTTCCAAAGTTTCATCATTTTTAACATAGCCGTTTTCATCAAGTATCCCGCAATGTCCGTGATCCGTGTATTCACAACAGCAAATATCGCAAATCACAAGAAAATTATCATAATTTTTCTTAATAAATCTAACTGCATTTTGAATAATTCCATTTTCATTATATGCTTCCGTAGCACAAGCATCCTTTTTTTCAGGAATACCAAAAAGCAAAAATCGAATTTATTCCTAATTTTACAAGTTCATCCAATTCTTCCGAAAGTCTATCAATTGAATATCTAAAAATTCCAGGCATCGATGGAATTTCACTTTTAATATTTTTCACCTTCCTCAACAAAAAAATCGGATAAATCAAATCATCCTTTGAAATATAGACATCCTTTACAAGATTTCTAATAACTTCATTTTTTTCTCAGTTTTCTATGTCTTTTTAAACATTTTTTTACTTCACCTTTTTTTCATTTTACTCTATTTATAATTTAAAATCAGATTATTCAACAATCTATTTTTTTATTTTTTTCAATTCTATCCAAAAATCTTTTTGAATCTCGCTTTTTCATAGCACGTGAACGTCTGCAATTTTTTTCCCGCTCGTAGAAACTGCAATTTGAAACTCATCATTTTTTTACAATTCCTCCAAACATCACATTCATCTTAGTTTTTGAAGATACATTATTAATCAGTATCCCTTTAGAATCACAAATTTCAGCCACATTTTCATTCAATTCCTCATTATCCGTAGCTGCAATAACTAAAAAAATACTCTTTTACAAGTTTTTTTCAATCTCATCTTTATCATTTTCAATTTTTTCTATTATTCTCTATTCTCAAGTTTTTCCAGTTCCAGCAACTTCTCTTCTGCAATATTTTTCCGCAATAACCGTAATATCAGCCTCATATTCCATAATTTTTGCTAATCTTTTTAAATGCAACTTTTTCCGCCGCCAATAACCAAAACTTTTTTTATCTTTTTAAATTTACAAATAATGGAAACCACATATTTTAATGCTCCTTCTGTTTTTTTATTTGATGACAATAGAATAACATATTCTAAAAAAAGAAAAAAACAAGCAATTTAAAACATAATATTTTTTTCACTATTTTTTTACAAAAAAACAAAAAAATAACGTGATTTTTTTATAAAAAAATGATAAAATAAATCTATTTGATAACTACGAAAATAAACAAAAAAATCTAAAAAAATAAAAAAATGGAGATATTATGAAGTACATAAAAAAAATTTTTTTGAACAATTTATCATTCTCATTCAATTTATGACACGAATCCCAATACCGCTAAAAAAATCAGCTACAGCGAAAAAAATTTGGAAAATCAATAAAAATTTTTTTCCCTTTAGTCGGCTTAATCATCGGCTTAATTTTTATATTTTTGCAAAATTTTTTTAATTATAGTCTATTTAAAAAAATATTTTTTTATAACAAAACAATAATTGCCATATTTTTTTAATAATTTTAGAAATCCTGATTGTAGGAATAATCCATATTGATGGGCTTGCTGATACTTTTGATGGACTATTCAGCTACGCAAAAAAAGAAAAAATGCTAGAAATTATGAAAGACTCAAGAATCGGAACAAATGGAGCGGTTGTTTTAATTTTATATTTTATCACAAAAACTGTCCTAATCTCTGAAATAATCACAATAAACCCCAAATATCTCATAATCTTTCCGATTATTGCCAGACTTTCAACCCCAGTAAACGCTGGACTTTCTAACTATGCCCGAAAATCTGGAATGAGTAATGCCATAATTTCTGAAAATGGCATCTTTGAAGCGATTTTTTCACTTGCTCTATCAATTATTCTAGTTTTTTATATAATTGACATAAAAGGAATTATTACTATATTCATTGCATTTATATTTATAATTATTTTTATGTTAAATGTACGAAAAAAAATTGATGGAATAACTGGCGATACAATGGGAGCTTGCCTTGAACTTACTTCAATTCTAGTTTTATTTTTTTAGGAATTGTTTTTACGATAAAATACAGTAAAAAAATAATTGATAATTGTAAAAAAATAATAAGACAAAAACTCAATAAATATAGTATTTTTTTCTAAAAAAATATCAAAAATTTCATTGCAAAAAAACACTGAAGAAAAAAATAATAAAAAAATTAGAACTATAAAAAGCATTATAACTATTAGAAAATTTAGACTTTTTACAAATAACTATAAAAAAAATAAAGAAAGGAAAAAGATAAAATGACAGAAATTTTTATTTATACGCCACGGCGAAACAGATTATAATAAAAAAAATTTATATTACGGACATTTGAATCCAGGTTTGAATGAAACTGGAATTAATCAGTTAAAAAAATACAAAAAAAGAAACTTGAAGAAATGAATGAAAAAAATCGACATAGTTTTTTTCAAGCGACTTGAAAAGATGTAGACAAAGCCTTGAATTACTTGAACTTGATGAAAATATTGAAAAATATTTTTTTCAGAAGAGTTAAGAGAACTTAATTTTGGAGATATTGAAGGAAAAAGTTATGATAAAATTAGAAAAGAATTTCCGCATTATATTGATGAAATGAAAAAAATAATTGGAAATATTTTTAGAACAAAAGGAGGAGAAAGCCTTGATGATTTACAAAAAAACGAATTATAAAAAAAAATTGATGAAATAAAAGAAAAAAATATCAAAAATAAAAAAATTCTTATTGTAGCTCATGCTGGTGTCATTCAAACTGCAATTAGTTATTATTTATTTAATAATTTAGATGGATATTGGAAATTTAAGCTGGATAATGGGAGTATTACGAAGATGGTTGTGACAGATGATGGGTTTATTTATTTTTGATTATATAAACCATAAAGCCGCAATAGTAAATACTCACTTGTAGAAGAAGACTTCTTGCTGTCTGTTTATTAAAAAAATCATATAAACTTAGGATTTGAGTAAAATAGTCACAGTTTTGGAATTTATACTAAACCCCATTTGAATAACGAATATGTTGTAAATCTTTTTTTAGCTAGATTAAACCTGATATTTATTTTTCAAATAATTAAAATAAATATTCGCTTTTTTTAAACGGGGAATAGTATTAGTTTTAAATCAGTTTTACTACATTTGATCATCAGTCAATAAATTTGTTATGGGATATTATTTAATAAAGGGGCCTTGACCCCTTGTCAGAAAAGCAAACAAAATATCTTCTCTATTTTTCAAACAGGATTTGACATAAATATTTTTACTGTGCCATAATTAACAAAAAAATCAATCAAATTTTAAAATTTTCACTAAAAAGTATGTTTAAATCCAATTGTTCCTTTGTATCCTGAACGATTTGAATTATTGAAAGAGTGTTCATATCTTGTATCAACGTAAAGATTACTTTTTTGTCCTAAAGGAGCTTGAGCACCTAGTCCAATTTCTCCCCAAGTTGTACCAAGTTTTTCAGTTATTTTGTCTGAACCAATGTTTGTGTATTTGCTATCGTATTTTGTGAAGTCGTGCCACACGTTTGCGACTGCGTAATATGAGTTTGTTCTACTATTACCATTGTCACCATTGTATGCTAATCTTACGCCAGCTCTTCCACGAAGTCCGTTTCTGTTATCTTGGTTGACATTTCTTAATCCATCATTAAACGATTTTGTATTCAGATATTGGTAAATTAATTGAGCTTGCGGTTCAACTGACCAATTTCCATTTTTTGAGATATTGAAAGATTTTCCAGCTTCTCCTGAAAGTAATAGTCCAAAGCCGTTTTGTTTTGCACTGTAATCATCTCTTGAATTATATTTGTTTTGTAAATAAGAAACTTGTCCTACTAAATCGTAATACGAACCTTTTGGAGTATATTTAGTTTTTTTGTAATTCCTAATGAAATACTTTTCAGATTTTTCCTTTTTCCTGTATACTTGCTATCAGAAATTTTTCCATTTTCAGCACGGTATTCATCAAAAAAGTCCGTATTTGCTCTGTTATACGAAATATATCCACCTAGCAAATGATCGTTTCCATTTTTATCCTTATTAATTTTAAAATCGTGTCCAATTTGTACCCCGTAAAGATTTCCTTCATACTGGAATCTGTCTGTTCCATTTTCATTTAATCCGCTTCCATAAATTCTTGTCCAAATTTGTCCTTTATCAGCCGACATATTTTCTAAATCAAGAATTCTATTTTCTCCTCTTCTTTCGTGTAAAGTTCCAACAGTTGAGTATCCCATTTCCATATTAACTTTTGGCATCAATACATATGCAGAAACAGGTTGTGCCATAATGTAAATTGGACGGCTAGAACCAGAAGATCCGCCAGTTGTTCCTCCGATTATTCCAGCAGTTGCCCCAGAACTTTCCAAGTGGCGAGATTGTCCAGTAATATTCCCAAATTCCATTAACTTGTCTACTAGTAAGCTGTGCTTCAGCTGCTCCAGCAGTTTTTGCAGTTCCAATAAATGTAGTTGGTGTAGAATTTCCAGCTACTTTTATAACTGGGACACTATTTAATCTTGTAGAAAGTTGCTGAACAGTTCCATGAATATAACATTTCAGATATATCTTTCTTGTGCATCATCAATAGAAGAAATGGTACGACTTTTAGTTGCTTCCTGATGCATTTCCAGTGATGTAGACTAAATCTGATTCAGAGTTTTTCTCCCATTTTTCTCCTCCTGGAGCATTCCAAAGAGTATTCATTATTATGTTTCCATTATTTCCATGATAATTTCCTTCTATAATAAGTTTATCCTTATTCAGAACTCATTTGTTAAACTGAATAAGTCTCACTGTCATTTGTCAATGTTCCATCATTATTAATTCCGTCAGATGTCAATTTTATAGTGATATATTACAGTTACTCCCATCACTTTCTGTAGGATAAAATAGTTACATCAAAAGATTCAAAGCATTTTTATCAATATTTAATGAATTAATTGTTGCTCGTTTGTTCGAAAGAGAACCATTTTTTTACTAAATCCCTCAGATATGCTCCACCCTCACTTCAAATTTACATTTAAAACAGATTTTTCCAGTTTCTTTATGCATCTAATCCTTTGTGTCACCATCACCTTCAGTGTATCATCTATTCCATTAACTGTTAATTCTGAATAAATTTATTATTTGCTTCATCTCCTTCAACTTCTACTAACCCAACTATCTAATTTTGAATGCATTCTATGATTTCATCACCATCTATGTACCGATTAGATTAAGTTCTGCTCCTTTTTATATTATATCCATTTTCTAGCTTCAACTTTTATCAGTAGGTATCTGTATGAATTTGGTGCTGTTATAAAAACATCTTTTTATAGTTACTTTTAGATGTTATTTTCTGAATTTGATCCCATGTAATATAGATTTCTTACGTATATCAAATTGCTTCTGATGATGAAAACCAATATTCATCGTCACTATTACTTGATACTTTCAATCTGTTACCAGTCGCTTTCAAATTCAGTATTTGACCTGAAATTGTTATCAAATGTTCTTGGTGTAAATAAAGGTGTTGTAGCCGTTGTTGAATCATACTTCTCCATCTCCTGTAAAAAGTAAAGTTTTTTTACCTTCACTCAACTTTAAAAAAACATCATATCTAATCATTACTAGAAATATTAACTTCTCCCATCTCCTGTACTAGAATTTACAATATATTCACCATTAGCATTTGGAGCTATAGGTGTTGCCACCGAAAGTCCACCTGTCATCAAAAAAATGTGATTAGAAGTGCTTTTTGTGTACTTTTTGTTTCTTTTTTTAGAATTTTTCTTTTAAAAATCTTTCTATTTCTTTCATAATTGTCTCCTTTGTTGCTATGAAAATTTAATTATATTATACCATTTTTTTAGTTTCTGTCAAAAAAAATATAAAATTATAAATCAGCAACTCTCTGATGAAATATTACAAAAAAATTTTATTATAAACATAAATTAAATTTTTAACAAAAGATAGCAAGAAGTCTCCGGCTTCTACAAGCGGGAGTAGTTCACTATAGCAAAAGTACCTAAATATTTCTAAACATCAGGATATTTTCTCACAACTCCAGTAATATTACAAGCACCTTCAATCACAGGAAACATCATAACCGCCCCAGTTCCTTCCCCCAATTTCATATTCATAAAAAGCATCGGCTCTAAATTCAGTTCCTTCATAATATATTTCATTCCTGGCTCTTCACTTAAATGTGAAGCAATCATAAATTCTCTGGAAACTGGGCAGATTTTGTAGGCAATAAGAGCGGAAACAGCGGAAATAAAGCCGTCTATCACAACAGGAACACGATTTTTAGCACATCCTAAATAAGTTCCAGCCATTCCGGCAATATCCAATCCTCCAACTTTAGCCAGCACATTTATTATGCTTTTTTGAGATTCTTCTGTTTTAAAGTTTTCAAAATTTATTTTACTTTTCAAAATCCATATTTCCTTGTTCTTTTTCTAATCTTCTTTTTTTCCTTTCAACATTTTTTTACTTTTTTTCAAAAAAATCCAGCAAACCATTTACTTGAATTGCCTTTTTATAACATTTTTTTATGTTCCAAAGTTTTATCATCAATTCCGCTCCCATAGCCAACAATCTCATCTATCGGAAAATCCGTAAGAACCTTCAAAAATCGCACTGCTAGTTGTAGTGTTCCCAATCCCCATTTCTCCAGTTGCAAACAAATTATATCCATCCTTCACAAATTCATCAACCATCTCAATTCCAGTTTCAATCGCTTTCACAGCCTGTTCATAAGTCATTGCGGCTTCTTTTTGAAATATTATTAGTTCCAAATTCCATAATTTTTTTATCAATAATCCCTTTGAAATTTATCTTATTTTTTTAATATCCGAACTTTTATCAATTCCCCAAATCTACTACTTTAATATCCGCATTGTAAACCATCCCAAGAGCATTAATTGATGATTTTTCCATTTAACATTGCTTCCACAACGTATTGCGTTATTACTCTTTTTAGATTTACTTACCTTTTTCCTGTTCCACTCCATTATCAGCCGCCATAACAAGCACCATCTTTTTTTATCAGGCTTATAATTTTTTTGTCAATTCCTTCCAGCCAAATTGCCAATTTTTTTCGAGCTTTCCCAGTCCTTTGGGAGTTTTTTTAACAAGGAATTTAGTTCTTTTTCCTTTTTCTTCCATTCTATTTTTTTATCTAGCGGTTTTTATTTTTATTGTATCAAATAATAATTTCCCCATTTATTATTCCTCTATTCGCAATTTTATTATTTAGAAATGCTAACAATAAGTATTTTTTTCAACAAGGTATCAAACCCTCTTGCCATAAAAATATATTTTTCTATTTTTTTCAAAATTATAAGTTTATACAATTTTTTTAATAATTCAATTTTTAAATATGTTTGGGTATAGTTCCAGACTTTTTTTAGCAATTTTTTTCAAAAGTTTTTTTCCACACCAGCTAATATTTTTCTCCATATCCTCATCATTATGAATATAAGAAACAAAAATGCGCTTCATATTTTTGAAGGTGGCACAATCACACCATTTTTCTAGCATTGTGTTAAAATATATGCTGTAAAACTCACTATTTGTATTCATTGCATCTTCCAAAGTTTTTTACTTTTTCCTTTGCAAAAAAAATATTGTGAAAAAGGCTTCCAAAAATAATTTACAGTTGCTGGAATGTCATATTTTTTTATTAATTCATTAATTTTATTTACTAGATTTTCTGTTTTTTTGTTTATATTTTTCATAAATTTCAGGATTTTCCTTTAAAATTGAAATAGTTTCTATTCCAGCTGCAACTGAAATTGGATTTCCAGAAAGCGTTCCAGCGTGATAAACATTTCCGACAGGCGAAATCAAGTCCATAATTTCCCTTTTTCCTCCAAAACCGCCAACTGGATAGCCACCGCCAATAATTTTCCCTAAAATGGTCAAATCAGGTGTAATTCCAAATATTTTCTGAGCTCCTCCCAACGAAACTCTAAATCCTGAAATTACCTCATCAAAAATCAGCACAATATTTTCCTTTTGTGTAATTTCACGCACTTTTTCCAAATATTCCTTTTCTGTTTCAATAAGTCCCATATTTGCAGGAATCGGCTCAATAATCACACATGCAATATCCTTATTATTTTCCAAAGTTTCCTTTAACTTTTCAAAATCCCCAAAAGGCAATGTTATTGTATCCTTCACAACGCCTTCAGTAATTCCGTTACTATCCTGATGCTCAAAAGTCAAAAGCCCTGATCCAGCCTTAACTAACAGCGAATCCGAGTGTCCGTGATAACATCCTTCAAACTTTATAATCTTATTTTTACCAGTAAATGCACGAGCAAGTCTCACACTAGCCATAGCTGCTTCTGTTCCGGAAGTAGTCAATCTCAACTTTTCAATCGAAGGAAAACAGCTTTTCACAAGCTCTGCCAATTCCACTTCCTTTTTCGTAGGCAGCCCAAACGAAGTCCCATTTTCAAGTTCTCTTTTCACAACTTCCAAAACTTGCGGATAATTATGTCCCAAAATCATCGGACCCCAAGATCCAATCATATCCACATATTCATTTCCCATCTTCATCATAAAGTTTACTTCCATTTCCACTTTTAATAAAAATCGGATACTCCTTATCAACAGACTGAAATGCCCTAACTGGACTATTTACTCCACCAGGTATTGATTCCTTTGCTTTCTTGTAAATTTTTTTGAATTATCTGTATTCATTTTCATTTTCCTCTTTTTCTTTATTTCATTTTTGCTTTATTTTACTTAATTTAGACAAAATTACTTTTTGAATATATTTTTATCATATTTATTTTTATTTTTGGAAATATTATACTATTTTTGGACAGACTAAAAAAATATTTTACTTCGTTCTATCTTTTTATTTAAATAATTCATTTTTTTAAAACAAAAAAATAACTACACAAAGTAGTTATCAATATAATTATAATTATTGGTAATTTATTAATGGAGGCGACAACCAGATTCGAACTGGTGTACAAGGTTTTTGCAGACCTCTGCCTAAAGCCACTCGACCATGTCGCCACTTGACTTTTATAAGTTTATCATACTTTTTAGATTTTTTTGTCAAATATTTTTTTATTTCTCCTCCACCAACAATCTCATTTTCCAAATAAAATACAATATGCTGCCCTTCAGAATTTTTCATGAGTTTTTTCATCAAATTCAAAAATTAGTTTATTTTTATTTTTTTCATTTTCTAAGATTTTTAGTTTCCCAGCCAATCCTTTTGAAGAAAATCTTGGACGTGCAGTTAATTGTTTTCCAGTTATATTTTTCAAATCACAATGAAATTTATAATTTATCACTTCAATTTCCTTTACCAGCAATTCTTCAAAATCCCCTACGACAACTTCATTTGTTTCAGGTCTAAGTTCCAGCACAAAAAATGGCTTTCCCAAATTAAGCCCCAGTCCACGCCGCTGTCCAACCGTGTAAAACTGATAACCTATATGCTCTCCAATGACTTTCCCGCTTTTATCTACAAAGTTCCCCTTTTTCACGTCATCTCCAAGCACTTTTTTCAAAAATGGAATATATCCGTTTGGAGCAAAGCAGATTCCTTGGCTATCTGGCTTATTGTGTGTATGAATTCCATTTTGTCTGGCAATTTCACGAACTTCTGACTTTTTGTATTCTGAAAGCGGAAATAAAAATCGCTCCACTACTTCCTTATCCAGCCGATAAAGCATGTAAGTCTGATCTTTTCTGTTATTTTTATCCCACAAAAGCATGTTATTTTGGCTAACTTTTGAATAATGCCCTGTTGAAATATGCTTTATTCCCATTTTATCAGCAAATTCCACAAGTTTTCTTATTTTCACCTTTTCATCGCAAATCACACAAGGCGACGGCGTTTTTCCTGCATTATACATTTCCACAAAATATTCCATCACATCTTTTTTAAACTCTTCCACAACATTTAAGACATAATGCGGAATTCCTAAAGTGTAGCAAGTATATCTCGCATCATTTATATCATCCAGAGAACAGCATGTTTTTCCTGGATTTTCCGAAAGTTCATCAGGCAAATGCTTTAACGTGACTCCGATTACTTCATATCCCTGCCGCTTTAACAAAAGAGCGGCAACGGAACTATCTATTCCACCGCTCATTCCAACAACGACTTTTTTTATCATCTAGTTTTTTTATCCATTTTTTTATTTTTTTATTTCTCCTATTTTTTTTTACAACTTAACTTTTTTTCCACATAAATTCCCCAACTGGAATTGCAAATATTAAAAAAATAATTTATTTTTTTGCTTTCTTGAAATATTTTTTTCCAAATTTGTAGCCTGCCACTTTGCAAAATTTGTAATAAACAGCATTATTTAAAATTTTCTGCTTAAAAAGTCAACTTTTGAGAATTTATTTCATTGTGATAAAGTGCCTGCCCTTTCGGATTTTTCTCAAACAGTAAATTATTATATTTTCGCAGTCAGCCCATCTTCCTGATATTCCTTTATCTCAATTTTCTCATTTACGTAAAACCATTTTATATTTCTCACAAATTCTATTATAAACAACAGCTTCCGTAATAAACTTCTCGTCTTCAAAAAAACTGGAAATTTGTACTTTTTTTATAATTTCAGTTCTGAACATAAGCCCCTTATCGCCTTTTAACCCCATATTTATTATAAATTTTCAAATTGTGTCGAAATCATTTCCTTTTTCTGGAAAAACTAGAACCTATAATTTCTCTATTTGGATAAGTCGACAAATATCCCATTCCAGCAATATCAGAATTCTTCTCATATTTTTTTCCAATATTTCAAAATAATTTCAAGCCCATTTTTCTACATATTCATCATCTGAATCAAGACAAATAAAAAGTTCCCCATTCGCCTTTTCTGTCGCAAAGTTATAAGCCCTCTGCTTACCACCATTTTTCCTTAAAATAATATTTTATTTCCAACTTTTTTTCACTCAAAAACTCTTCCACTTTCTCTTTAGTCCCATCAGTAGAGCCATCATCCACAATAAGCCATTCAAAGTCTTTAAAAGTCTGCTTTTGAAGCGATTTATACAATTTTTCAAGCAGTTCCTTTCGATTAAAAGTCGGTGTAAAAAAACTGTAAATTTCATTTTCTAATTCCCTTATTTTTCCCAAAAATTTAAAAATTTATCGTTTCATAATTTTTTTCTTTTTATTCCATTCACAAGATTTGTAATTTTAGCCAAAAACTTCCTTATTTACAAGTAATTTTCGTAACTATTGCCAAATATACTATTTTTAAAGCCAAATTTTACTATTGAAAGCTGATCATTTGACAAGTAAAATATAATAGGATTTACAATAATTATAAAATACAGAAATAATTTTTTTGTAATTAAATGAAATCTTGTATTTTTTTCTTATAATCATCATTTCCATTATCGCCCTGAACAAAAAGGCAAGCAATGTAGTCCATGCCGCAATAATCGGACCAATTTCAGGAAACTTCGGTATAAATATTATATTTCCAGCTAAATTAAATATCATTGCAAACATTGTAAAATAAAAAATGTATATGCTATCTTCGTGAAAATGGAAAAAATAATCTAGGCAAAATAATGCCTGTATTACAATTCCAGCCAAAATTAATGGCATATAATTAATTGCCTGATAATAACTTTTTGGAAATATTAATTTTATTCCCTCTGGAGCAAATAACTGGGCAATTACACAGGCAAAGGAAATAATCGCAATAAAATTTTCTACGCTTCTCGTTATTGTTGGATTTGTCTTATCCTCTTTCATCGCCTCATAAAACTCCGGCGTCCAGCTATTCACAAAAGAGCCTGTAACAACCGACAAAACCCTTCCTCCAGTAAAGGCAAGCGTATATCCCCCAACTACTGCAAGAGAAACAAATTTTGCCAAAAACAAGCCTGTCACTTAAATTTACAACTTGGTCTGTAAGTTCAATAAAAAAATAAGTGGTAATCCATTTCGCAGCGAATATTTCACATAATCAAAATTCAGCTTAAATCTAAATTTTTCCAAAATAATCTTTAAAATAAAATAAAAAGACTACAAGCAATGCAACTAAATTTGCAAACTGATTTCCAAAAACTCCCCATTTCAAATATTTTTATAAAATAAATTGCCAGAATATAAGTTGTAAAAAGACTTATAACACTCCCTATCGCCACTTTCATATACATTCTCTTCATTCTAAACAAAGTTGTTGAAAGATTATTAAAAGCATTCGCTGTGGCAATTAAAATACTGACAATTATCAAGGGATAGTAGCTTACTTTGCTTAAATCCACAATGTATGAAAACAGTTTTTGAGCCATTGGCGTAAATAAAAAAATATACGTTAAAATATTAAAAACAACTATTATCAAAGTTGAAGAAAACATATAGCTTCCAAACTCATCTTCACTTTCCTTCAAATCCACATATTTTTTCATCTGAGCATTATATAGCCCTAATCCCAAAATCACTGTAAACAACGAAGTAATCGGAGCTAATGTTCCTACAATCCCAAATTCCTCCTGTGTCAGCAATCTCGTTATTATCGGCAAAAAAACAAACGAACCCATTTTCGTAACTAAATTCATAAGGGAATAAACCATTGTACCCTTTAATAAATTTTTATTATCCATCTTTCCCCATTTCCATTTTTTATACTAAATTCTATTTAAAAAATAAATTATCAGATACATTTTATACTAATTTACCTTTAAAATCAAATAAAAATATTTATTTTTTTCCAGTTAATTTAAAAAGGAATGTCAAAAAAACACTCCTTAAATTTATTATTTTTTTACATTAAAAACTATAGCCAGTCAGTTCTATAAATTCTATAATCCATTTCTGGGAAAATATTATCTCTGCTTTCAATTTCTCTTAACCAGCTTTCATCCAAGTTGCCATTCTTGTAATCTTCATAAATTTTTGAATAATCTATGAATGTGGTCACTTATTTTCTTGTGAGCATAACCAACCATTGTTCCAGTATACATTATAAATTCCCAGCAAGAAGTTTGTGCCATTAACAATTCCCTTGCAGCTTGGTTTAATGCTCTGTATTCCAATTCGTTGTAAGGTTCTCTTCCATTTGCCAGTTCTATCATCTTTTGTGCAGCTTTATGTAAATGTCTGTACGCATAGTCATTTGAACCATCTATCCAAACATCGTAATAACCGTTTGCTCCCCAGCTTGACATACTTACGTCAACTATTTGGTTTGTAGGGTATTTTTGTAAATATTTGTATGGTGTTATTGTAGAAAAATCAGATTCAGCTATTGCTCTGAATACCCATTCTAGGAATATAGGCCCTTCGTACCACCAGTGTCCATATAATTCAGCATCATAAGGTGACACTACGATAGGTTTTCTATATTTCATTTTTTTGAAGCAAGATATTCAATCTGTTTTTGAACGATTGAATACAAAGTTATAAGCATGTTCTTTTGCTCTATCTGCTGCTGCCTGCGGATTATAAACTGCTTTATAAGTTCCTTTCTTATCTGTTATTGCATGATATTTTATTCCTATGTTTCTTCTTACTCCATCACTGTGCAAGTAAGGTTTTACAAGTTCATAGTCTAGTTCATATCCTGCATCCTTATGGAATTCACGGTAAAGTCCATCTCCTGGATATCCTGATTCAGAACTCCAAACTTGTTCTGATGATTCCAAATCTCTGGCAAATGCAGCTACATAATTCTTAGTGTAAACTGGTGAATAAATACCATAAACTGGACGTGGATCACTATGCATAATTCCATGCGCATCAACTAGGAAGTATCTTATTCCGTGTTTTTCCAAGAACTTATCTTGTCCTGGATAATAGGCACATTCAGCTAGCCAAATTCCCTTCGGATCTCTTCCAAAATTTTTAATATAATCTTTTTTTGCCATAAGCACTTGAGCGTTTACTGCTTCAGGATAGTCTTTCATAACTGGCAAAAATCCATGTGTCGCTGTAACTGGAATGATTTCTAAGTTACCCTGATCTTGAAATTTTCTAAATGCCCCCACTAAATCTTTGTTGTACTTTTCTTCAAATACTTGTCTTGCTCTAGTATTGAACCATAAATTATGTTTTGCAACATTTAGCATGTCAGGATATGGACTTAGTCTTTCCACTTCATTTTCACAGAATTCAACTAATTTATTCATATGACGAAGATATCTTTCACGCAATAAACCATCATTTAGCATATTTACAAGTGTTCCAGACATTGTGATAGTTATATTCCAAGGAATGTTATCTCTTGTTAAATTTTCAAACATTTCAAGTAAAGGGATATACGTTTCCGTAATCGCTTCATATAACCAATCTTCTTCTAAAAAAATTCTTCATACTCTGGATGTCTTACATACGGCAAGTGTGCATGTAAAAACAAGACTAAAATATCCATTCATAAATTTTTTTCCTCCATACCTTTCTAAATTTTTTTATATACTATAACTATACCATATTTTTTTGTAAAAAAATTCAAAAACATTTTTTTATAAAAAAATTTATTAAAAATTTAAATTTTTCTTTTTTTATCATAATCTGACATTTCATATTTTAATTTTTTACCCTTGCAACAAATTTATACAAAAAGTCCTATTCAAGTGAAGAATAAAGCCCTTTTTCTCGCATTTTTTTAATTTTACACTAACCTGAACAGTTTTTTTGGGTTTTAAAATTATTATATCATTTTTTTAGCAAAAAAATTTTTTTAATTTTTCCGCTAATAAACTCAATTTTTACATCCATATTTTTCTCCTTCTTCTCCATCAATGCTTACGTTAATTTCTTCGGAAACTTTTTTTATTTCACATTTTTTGGCTTGTAAAGTTCGGATATAATCATTATTTGTCAAATTACTGTTCATTAAGTCGATTAGAATTTTTGGAATATCCATCGGATTATCAATGTTTTTTTACGATTAAAATATCCATAAATCCGTCATTCATACTGGCTTCATCAATTACATTTTCAAATCCGCCAACACTTTTTCCATTCAGAATTGCATATAAAATAGCCTTTTCCTTAATTGTTTTATTCCCATCCAGCACAATATCCAAGTCAAAAGTCTTTATATTTGTAAGTTCTCCAAGCCCATTCATGTAATAGGCAATTTTTCCAAACGTTTTTTTCAATGTCTTGTCTGTATTGTAGGAAATTTTAGTAAACAGTCCGCCAGCATACGATGACAAGAATACCGTTTTTCCATTAATTAACCCAAAATCAATATTTTTGGCACTTTTATCTGTAATTTTCTCTATCCAGTTTTCAATATTTTCTTCAATTTTCAATGCTTTTGCAAAATCGTTTGATGTTCCTGTCGGAAATATTGCAACTTCTGGAAATTCAATATTTCTAGAATAAAGTTCACTTAAACAACGGCTTAACGTTCCATCTCCGCCTGATAAAATCAAAATATCATATTTTTTTCATTTTTTTAAAATTTCTGTAAATAGGTCATAATCCTTATTTATACTATAAAGTGTCAATGTAATCCCTTTTTTTCCAACAGTTTTTGTCGTGATTAAATCAAAATTGCTTAAAATCATATTGGCATTTCCAGATTTTTGGATTGTAAACCAAAATAGCCTTTTTTTAATTTTTTTCATACATTTTTCTCCTTATTTTTCATAAAATCTCATTAACTGAATAATCAGAAAAAAAATTTTTTTCTCCATCTTCCAGTAATTTTTTTCAACTTAATTTTTTTCTCAATCGGCAAAGTATTCCAGAAAAAAATATTTTTTTGCATTTTTTTCTTTCCTTTTTTTGTAGAATCCTGTAAAAAAATACTACATTTTTCAGGCACTTCAATTTGAATATTCAGCTCTTTAATATTACTTTCATCCAAATTTTTCAGTTTTTTTATCATAAAAGTCTTCAGAATTTACTATTACACAAAAATCTTTTTTTCCAAATTCTTGATTTTTCTTTTTTTCATCTTCAATTTCATTTTTCACCTAAATTTTTCCTGATCTTTCACTTTGATTTTTCTGTCTGACTATTTTTTTAATTCAATTCCTTCGATTTTTCTTATATTCCAGCTGTTTCAACTCTTCCTTACTTTCAAAACTTTCGCTATTTTTCATTAACCTCAGAACTTTGAACATTTTCATCAATCTCATAATTAATTTCATTTTGCAGGCTAAAATCCGACTTTATAATATTTTTCCAGCTCTTGTGTATCTTTATAATTGTAAAAACAATGTAAATGGATAATCATTTTTCCGAATATTCTTCATTTATGTCAAAATATGATTTTATAAAAATTATTAAAAAGCTGGCTTCTTTTCTGAACTTATTACAATCTGACTTTTTTTATCAGTTATTTTTTTATAATAAATCCCAATTGTAAGCAAAAAAAGTTCTCAAAGTTCGACATTTTATATTTATACTTTTTTTCATCTTCATTAAATATATTTTTTTACAATCAAGTTTTTTTATTTTGTCTAAAAAAATTGTGAAAGTAAATTTTTTTAGTTTGAGTATTATATTCCATTTTTTTCCAATCAGAAATTCCTTTATTTTTCCTAAAAAAATTCCAACCTGTGTATGATCGTAGCATTTAAAACTGTAATCCCTTTTTATCAAAATATTTACAATGCTATGACTGGCGGTCTGCTTCACATCCTCAATTTTTCACAGTAAAATTCCAATTATAATACTGGTTTCAATAGTATTAACAGATTTGAAACACTGTAATCAAGCCGTCCAATAAATTTTTCTCCCCTGAAAAAAGTGAAACTTGATCAAATTCCATTTTCATCGTAATTTTCTTTTCTAAATCCAGCTCAATATTTGTATAAAAAAATTGACTTCATTGGAAAAAGATGTATTAAAAAGAGAATGATAATAGGAAAAAAAGTATCATCCTTTTAACTGCGATACTTTTTACATCTTCAATATACACCTTTGTATAATATCTATCTTGAAACATTTCTGTCTTTAACTTTGTAAACAATATCATAAAACAGATTTTCATTCAGTTTCCTTAAAATATTCTCCAGAATTGAAACCAGACAGCATTTCTGCTAAAAAATCCTTTCTGCTTTATATCAAACATTATATGATTCTTATTTTCTCCAATGAACTTTATATTTTCAAAAAGTACATTATTTGTCCTGAAAGTTGGCATTGGATTTCCGAAGCCAAACGGCTTTTAAAAAGTTCTATCACTTGAAAAAAATTCATAAGAAACCTTTTTGAATCGGAATTTGCTTGTCAATTTCTATTATTTTTCACAAAATCCTCTTCCTTCAGTTTTGTCTTTGCAAATTTATTAATTTTTTTCCTTAAATAATTCCAAATTTTTTATTCCAATCGTAAATCCAGCCGCTCCAGAATGTCCTCCAAATTTCAAAAAAAGTTCAGGCATCGACTGCAACGCCTCCAAAATGTTAAAATTCCCGATACTTCGGCAAGATCCAACTGCTATCCCTTCATCTTCCTTCACTTCAATGATAATCGCAGGCTTGTAATATTTATCCACAATTTTTGGAAGCCGCTATACCAATTACTCCGTGGTGATATTCAGGTGAATAGTCTACAATTACATAATCTTCCTTCAAATCGCTTTCTTCAATATGCTTTTCCACTTTCTCCACAATTTCATTCTGCAGTTCTTTCCGCTCAAAATTCTTATTGATAAGTTCCTTTACGATTATCTCAATTTCCCTGTCATTATCAGAAATTAGCAATTTTACAACCATTTTTGCATCTTTTAAGCCTTCCAGCCGCATTAAAGACAGGCGCTATGATAAAAGCCCACATCATACGAATTGTATTCAGTTTTTCTCATTAAAATCCGAATTTTGGGTACTAAACAGCTTGTAGAGCAAAAATCTAAGCCCCTTATTTTTAGAACGGCTAAAGTTGCTCCAGACCAAATTTTGTCAAAATCCTGTTTTCCTCCACCAGCGGCACAATGTCTGCAACTGTTCCAATCGCCACCAAATCGAGATATTTATATGCTTTTGCCTTTTTCCCAATTCTTTCATAAAGACAAAGAATTACCATGAAAATAGTCCCAACTCCCGCCAGAAACTCAAATGAAAATTCATTTTCAAAACGTTTTGGATTAACAACTGCAACAGCAGCCGGAACTTTTCCACCATGCAAATTATGATGATCTGTAATAATTATCGGCAAATCTATAGAATTTGCAAATTCCACTTCCGGAAATGCCGTAATCCCGCAATCTACAGTAATTACTAAATCTGCTCCCGAATCTTTTATTTTCTTCAAAGCCTCGTTATTCAGACCATATCCTTCATCCCGAATCGGAATATAATAATTCACATTTTCAGCCCCAAGCTCCTTTAGTGCCATATACAAAATCGAAGTTGAAGTAATCCCATCTACATCATAATCCCCAAATATCCAGATATTTTTCTGCTCCTCTATCGCCCTTTCAATTTCCAAAACCGTCTTTTCCATATCCTGCAGCCCATAAGGATCTTGAATATTCTCCATTTTAGGATTTAAAAACTCAATCACTTCCTTTTCAGTTGTTATGCCCCGTGAATAAAGTATTTTCAAAATATCATTATCAATCAGGGAACCCAAATTTGAATTTTCCATAATTTGTTTTTTATTTCCACTTTTTTTTATCCTTTTTGTTTTATCATCAAAACTTTGTTTATTGTCCCTTTCAATATATTCTCTTTCCTGTCGTGGATTAGGAATAATTTTTTTCAGCCCATTTAGTTCTTCTCATAATTTTTTTCCCTCTTATTTTTAAACTTTATTTTTTTATAATTACAACTTTCCTGTGAACTACTCCCGCTTTTAGAAACGGGAGCTTCTTGGGAAGTATCTGCTTTTGTTAGCCAAATATATTTACCAAGCTCTTCGGACAGTCCCTGCCCTGTTTTCTTTTATTTTTTTAATATTCCAACATTGATTTTCCAATGTTTTTTATATTCAATGCCGCATTGTAATCTCTATCAATCTCAATTCCACAGCACTCACATTTATAACTTCTTTCTGATAATTTCAGTTCCTCTTTAACATTTCCACATTTACTGCAAGTTTTTCGACGATGAAAACCACTTACCTATCTTCAAAAATTGTTTCCCTAAAAACATCAGTTTATACTCAAGCATCCTCAAAAACATTCCCCATCCATTATCTCCTACACTTTTCCCAAAATTTAATGACTGGCTCATCCCTTTCATATTCAAATCCTCAACAACTACAACATTATACTCTTTAGATAATTTTTTCGATAATTTATGCAAAAAAATCTCTTCGACAATTTTTTTGATATATTCATGCAATTTTGATATTTTTCGCTTTTTTTGTTTATACCAATTTTTTTAGAAAATTTCACTTTTTCTTGACAATGATTTTTTTGTAATTTCTTCAATTTTTTTCTCCAACATCCTAAAAATATCTTGGATAATCAGCCCTTTGGTTTTCAGAACTGACAAATAATTCAGACATTGAAAAAAATCAAGTCCAATTACTTTATCATTACTTGAATTTTTTTGAATTTCTTTTTCAAATTCTGTCAAAGATGGAAACATAGTAATTTCCATTACTGTTTGTCAATGTTACTGACTTTATCTTGTAATCCTTCGGTATTTCTCTATGATATTTTTAATTTAACTTTTTTTCAATTTTTGGCAAAACCAAATATTTTGTTTCCTCAATTCGTATTGAATTATTCACACAATTTGTCGTATAACTTTTAACATTATTCTTTTTTTAGATTTGAACCTTGGAAACTTCGCTCTCTTTTGAAAGAAATTCATAAACGATCGTTTTACATTCAATTGAGCATTTGAAAGTGCCAGACTATCTACTTCTTTTTAAAAATTGATTTTCACTTTTTCAAACTGGCAGGTGTAACTATTTTTATTTTTTTCCAGTTTCTTCATAAATTTTATTAGCGATATATAAAATCATATTATAAACAAAACGAACACATCCAAAAAGTCTTATTTATCAATAATTCCTGCTCTTTATTTGGATAAATTCTGTATTTGAATGCTAAATTATATTTCATAAATTACACCTCCTTTTTGATTTTTGAATATTATTTTTTTAATTATTTCTCTTCGATATTTTTATACAAAAATTGTATCACAGGTGTATCCTTTTTTTCAACTTTTAAGGCTCTTTGTCAAGTGTGGGGGTGGAAAAAAAGTTCGGTAACCTTAAGAGATTCTAAAGCTGAATAAGCTTTTTTAAGGTTGTCGAATTTTTTTATCCCATAAGATATCCTTTTTATTACTTTTTATCTTGTTATTTTTTTACCTTCAACAAATCCATTATTTATATTATATTTTTGTATATTATTTATTTCTTCTTCCCAGTTTGATAACGTTTCCCCTAACTAATACATTCCTTTATCCCTGATTCCTTCAGTTCTCCTATCAGGTCACAGTTCATAACCGAATATAGTGACATCCTTTATTTCAAATATACTGAAAAATTTTGTCCTAAGATCATAAGCCCTTGAAAATATCTTTGAAAGGTTCTTCAATTTCTTTAGCCTCTTCTTCTGTAAAGGACTGAACGTATTATTTGGATTCTTTGCTATCAGTTTCCAATATTTCTTATATTACTTGTATTTTATGTCTGAATTGAATAATCTTATCCTCACATCTCTTATCATCCAGTTTGCCTGCCTTATGACATGATATTTGTCTGCTACAATATCAGCATGTGGAAAACAGGAGTATACTGTATTCCTGAACTGCATGTACATTCCAACCTTTTTTATACTGTCTTTATGACAGAGAAGAAATTTCCTTATGGTTGATGATTTCCTGTCCTTTAAAATATCTATCAGGATATGGTTTGTATCATATATTGCCAGCTGGTACTTTTCTTTATCTGCATTCCCCTTAAATTCATCAAGGTATACAGTTTCATAGTCCAGTTTTTTTATTTTGACATCTTTTATTTCAGGTCTGAATGTGGTAAAATTATTTTTCATAAATACAAATTCCTTTCTTATGTCTTTTTGGCAAAAAAACATAATACTATGAATTTGTTATTTATGCTATTTTTTTATTTCTTTTTTTCCACCCCATATATATTATAGAACCAGTTTTTATTTTTTTAATATATTGAAAATAATAATAAAAAAACTTTTATTTTATCTAAAATTATAAGTTTCAATGAAAGTTCTATGTAATTTTTTTATTTAATTATTTTACTTCGATAAACTGGGATTTGTTATTTAGTTTATAATCGTATTATTTTTATTAGCTATATCTTCTACAAACCTCTTATCATGCTCCACAAATATTAGTGTAGGCTTTGCTTCTTTTATAATTTCCTCAATCTGTATTCTCGATATTACATCTATATAATTCAGCGGTTCGTCCCAAACAAATAAATGAGCTGGTTTTGACAAACTTGCAGCAATTAAAACTTTCTTTTTTTGTCCATCGCTATAGTTCTTCATATCCATTTCAAATAATTCTCTTGCAAAATCTAATTTCCTAAGAATTGTTTTGCACAATGTTTCATCAACACCTTGCTTATGAATATACTCATTTAGGCTTCCTGTTAAATTAGATGTGTCTTGAGGAATATACGATATTTTTAAATTACTTGCTAATTTTACATCACCTGTATACTCATGATTTAGACCTAATAAAATTTTAATCAAGGTTGATTTTCCACTACCATTACCTCCATATATGGCTACTATATCACCTTGTTTTTATCTCAAAAGCTTACATTACTTAATATCTGTCTTTCTCCATAGTATAATGATAAATCGCAAACTGATATTAGAGGATTTTTTTGTGATGATGTAATGGATGCAATAATAGACTTTCCTTTATTTCAATATCTTTTTAGTAAATTTTGTTTTTCTTCTATTGCCTTATTTTTGTCTATTCTCCAAATTCTTAGATTTTTTCATCATCTTGGCTGACTGATGACCTATATGTCCTTTGTCTGGTTTTACGCCAGATACTTTCACACCATTTTTTTAGTATTTTTCAATTTTATCAGACCAAATTTTACTTTGTCTAGCGACTTCTTTTAATCGTTTAATATCTTTTTCTTAATTTCTCATTTTGACTGATTTCAAATCGGTCTTTCATCACTTTATTTTTCATACCATGATGTAAAAATTTCCTGATTGGACATCAATAGAATTCCTGTTAATAGAAATTACATGATTGATACACCCATCTAAAAAAAATCTCTATCATGAGATATAAGCAAAAAAACCTTTTTTTATTTTTTTCAGATATTCACTTACAACTTTTTCTTCCGTCCATATCTAAATGGTTTGTTGGTTCATCAATAAGTAAAAATCCATCTTCCTTTGTAAATAAAATCGCTAAAAAGAATTTTTTTGTTTGCTCTCCTTTAGAGAGCATTTCAAACTCTCTATAAATAAGATTTTCATCTATATTTAGCAAGTTAAGTTCTCTAAATAGTTTCCATTCTTCCTCATCTGATATTAGTTCTTTATATAACTCAATTCCTAATTTTTGAAGCATCACTTATATTGGGTGGGAATTTAATAAAGTCAACGCTTTTGCTGATTTTCCCTTTATAAACTTCTTTGTTTAAAAGTAGCTTAAACAGTGTTGATTTTCCAATTCCGTTTCTTCCTATTAACCCTGTTTTCCAGTTCGTATCAAATGAAAATGATACATTATCAAATATAGGTTTTACATAGCCATAATATGAGAAAGTGAGGTTTTCAATTTTAATTGTTGACACAAAAACACCCCCTCAAATTCATAATTTATCTTTTTCTTATTCGTTCATCATATCACTTTTCTAATTCTTATGTCAATCAGAAGAATTAGTTAATCTAAATTCATCAAGGTATACAGCTTCATAGTCCAGCTCCTTATGAGGAACTTCAATGTCATGAAATATCCTCATGACAGTTGATATGCTTGTATTTTTCTTCCCTTCCTATTTGAGTGAATGACTTCATCTCAGAAAGTTTTCTTCTTATCTCATCCTTGACTTCGTTTGAGATGCTGCAGTTCCTGTCCACAATACCTATTGAGGAAGTTGTCCTTTTATTGCATATAGGACAGACATACCTCTGTTTTTCTATATGGAGGATAACTTTCCTGTTTCCATAACTGAGGCTTCTTATTGAAAGCCTATGACTTCTTGCTATTTTTTTGTTAAATATTCAAATTAATAAATTATTTACCTGAATACTTAATAATTTTTACCACATTTTTTTATCAAAATAAATCTTGCTCATCTTAAATATTTTTCCCCAAATAATAAAATCCCCTAAAATAAAAGGGGATTTTTTTATATTAAAAATTTTAAATTTTTATTTTTAATCAAAATTATATACTTATTCTTCTATTGAATAATCCATTGCCGCCATACGTTTATAATAATTCCAGTTATCCTTAGCATTTTTCAAATTTGTTTCCAGCAATTCTTTTGCCTTTTCAGGAAATTCTGCAGCTAAAGTTGCATATCTTCTTTCTCCTAGTAAAAATTCTTCATATTTTTCCCAAGCTGGGTTTCTTGTATCCAATTGTAATGGATTTTTACCTTTTTCTGCTAATCTTGGATCAAATCTGAAAATTGGCCAATATCCTACTTCTGTTGCCAGTTTTTCTTCTGTCTGGAATTTACCCATACCAGCTTTTATACCATGTTCAATACAAGGTGAATAAGCTATTACTATTGATGGTCCTGGATAAGCTTCAGCTTCTCTTATTGCTTTTAATGTCTGATTTTGGTTTGCTCCCATTGATACTTTGGCAACGTAGATATTTCCGTAAGTCATTAATATTGCGGCTAAATCTTTTTTCTTGGCTGGTTTTCCTGAAGCTGCAAATTTTGCAACTGCTCCAGTTCTTGAAGATTTCGATGATTGCCCTCCTGTATTTGAGTAAACTTCCGTATCAAGTACAAGTATATTTACATCATCTCCAGAGGCTAGAACATGGTCAAGTCCACCAAATCCAATGTCATAGGCCCATCCGTCTCCACCAAACATCCAGATAGATTTTTTGATTAAGTATTGTTTTAATTCTAATATTTCAGAAATATTATTTTTTACTTTTTCATTTGTATTTTTTTCAGAGTTTTTCCTTTTTCTAATGCTGCTACTAATTCATCACGTATTTCTGTAGTTTTTATCTCCATCATCAAAATTTTTCTGAAAATTTATTAAATAATTCTAAAAAGTTCTGAAGAAACATCTTCTTTTTATTTCTTCCATTCTCTTTTAAAATTCTGTGACGAATTGTATTTACAGCTTGGAACATTCCGTATCCATATTCAGCATTGTCTTCGAATAATGAAGATGCCCATGCAGGTCCACGACCATTTTGAGCAGTTGTATATGGTGTTGGAAGGGTAGAAGCACCATAAATCGAAGAACATCCAGTTGCATTTGCAACCATCATTCTTTCTCCCGAATAACTGTGTCACCAACTTAATATACGGTGTTTCTCCACAACCAGCACAAGCTCCGGAAAATTCAAATAGCGGTTTTGCAAACTGTGAACCTTTTACTGTATTTTTTCCTAAAATTTTATCTTTATATGAAACATTGTTAAATAAATAATCTGTATATTCAATTTCATTTTTCTCAATTTGAGATTGAGTAGATTTCATGACAATAGCCTTTCCACGTGGTGCAGGACACACATCCACACAGGCACTGCATCCTGTACAGTCCAAAGGCGATACTTGAATTTTTATAATTCAACTCATTCATTCCACGTCCCAAAGCCTTTATTGTTGGCATTCCTTCTGGTGCTTTTTCCATCTCTTCTTCATCTAATAAAAATGGTCGTATTACAGCGTGTGGACAAACATAGGCACATTGATTACATTGTATACACATGTCTGGTTGCCATTCTGGTACTTCTGACGCTACTCCTCTTTTTTTCGTAATTTGCAGTTCCTGGTTGGAAAAGTTCCGTCTACCATTCCTGTTTCTATAATTGATGAAACTGGTAATTCATTACCTTTCATATGGTTAATTGGGTCTACAATTTTTTTGATAAATTCAGGTTTTGCTGCTTCGATAATTTGTTCGTTTACTTCAAGGTCTGCCCATTCTGGTAATACTTCCACTTGTTCTAAACCATCAATTCCTCTGTCAATAGCATTCCAGTTTTTTTGAACTACGTCTTTTTCCCTTTCTTCCGTAACTTTTTTTCTGCATATTCTTTCATATACTCTTTTTGCTTCTTCGTGCGGAATTACTTCTGAAAGATAGAAAAAGGCTGATTGCATAATTGTATTTGTTCGGTTTCCTAATCCAATTTCTTTAGCTAATTTTGTAGCATTTATAATGAAAAACTTAATTTTTTTTCTGGCTAATTCTCGTTTAATTTCATTTTGGAATACTTGGAATTAATCTTTCTTTATCCCAAATTGTGTTTAATAGGAATGTTCCTCCTTCTTTTAACCCAGAAATCATATCGTATTTTTCCAAGGTATGCAGGTGCTGAACAAGCTACAAAACCTGGTCTTGTAACTAAGTAAGTTGAGTGAATTGGATCTTTACTGAATCTCAAATGTGATCTTGTCACTCCTCCTGCTTTTTTAGAATCGTACGCAAAATAACCTTGTGCATACAAGTCTGTTTTTATCTCAATAATTTTTTTATCGAATTTTTTTATTAGCTCCAACAGTTCCATCTGAACCAAGTCCATAAAATAGGCACTCTTTCACATCTTCATTTCCTGTGAAAACTTCTTCTTCAAGTGCAAGTGATGTAAATGTAACGTCATCAACAATTCCTATTGTAAAAATTATTTTTTTAGGCTCTTTTTGTGCAATATTTTTGAATACTGCTACAATTTGTTCAGGTGTTGTATCTTTTGATGACAATCCGTATCTTCCACCTACAATTTCAGGCGCATTTTCTTTTCCGTAATAAAGTGCTTTTACGTCCATGTATAATGGCTCTCCTAATGCTCCTGGCTCTTTTGTTCTGTCAAGTACGGCAATTTTTTTCACACTTTTTGGCATTGCATCGAAGAAATATTTGCTTGAAAAAGGTCTGTATAAGTGAACGTTTAGCACTCCTACATTTTCTCCTTTTTTATTTAAATAATCTACAACTTCTTTAATAGTTTCGTTTACGGAACCCATTGCAACAATAACTCTTTCGGCGTTTTTCTGCTCCGTAATAAACAAACGGTGCATAATATCTTCCTGTTTTTTCGCTAATTTTTTTCATGTAATCGTTTACGATATCTGGTACAGCTTCATAAAATTTATTTTGAGCTTCTCTTGCCTGGAAATAAATATCATCATTTTGTGCTGTTCCTCTAGTTACTGGTTTTTCTGGATTTAATGCTCTTTCTCTAAATTCTCTAACAGCTTTTTTATCAAGTAAGCTTTCAAGAAAATCGTAATCCATAACTTCCACTTTATTTATTTCGTGTGATGTTCTGAAACCATCAAAAAAAGTGCATAACAGGGACTCTTGATTTAATCTGCTGCTAAATGTGCGATTCCTGCTAAGTCCATTACTTCTTGAACCGAGCTTGTTGCAAGCATTGTCCAACCTGTCATTCTTGCTGAATAAATATCTTGATGATCTCCAAATATTGATAATGCCTGTGTTGAAATAGCCCTTGCTGCTACGTGCATTACTCCTGGTAGCAATTCTCCTGCTATTTTTGTACATATTAGGTATTTTTCAATAGTAATCCTTGAGATGCAGTAAATGTCGTAGTTAAAGCTCCAGCTTGTAACGAACCGTGTACAATTCCTGCTGCTCCGGCTTCTGACTGCATTTCTACAACTTTCACTTGTGTTCCGAATAAGTTTTTCCTTCCCGTATGATGCCCATTGGTCTACATGCTCTGACATAGTTGATGACGGAGTGATTGGATAAATTCAGCAACTTCCGTAAATGCATAAGCTATGTGAGCTGCAGCTTAGTTACCATCCATTGTTTTTCATATTTTTTTGTCATTTTTCCTCAAAATTAAGAAATTTTTATAACTATTTTTACTTTAATAGTAACGCCGTTTTGAAATCAAACTTAAAAAGCTACGGCTATTTATTCAAATTTCTATTTTTTTCATTTGATTGATTTTTTTAGAAATTTGAATTTGTTATAAAATTACAATTACATATACAATTATATATTTTTCTAGTTCAAATTTGCAATTATTTTTTTATTAAATCCCTTTTTTTAGCAGTTTTATGTTCAACAATATTTTTTTAATAATCAAAATTATTATCGAAATAAGTACTAAAAGTGAAGATACTGCAAAAAGCTGCTGTTATTGACTCTGATGAACCTGATAAATAAAGTGCATCTATTTCTAGTGGCAATGTGAAAGTTCCTCCTCTTGCTTTTTGAAAGTGCATTTACTGCACCAAATTCTCCTAATGCTCTTGCTGTACAAAGAATTATTCCATAAAGTAATCCCCATTTTTATATGTGGTAATGTTATTTTTTTCTAAAAATTGTGAAATCCATCTGCTCCCATTAGTGCCGCTGCTTCTTCCTCATCTTTTCCTTGCGCATTCAAGATTGGAACTATTTCCCTTGAAATAAATGGAAATGTCACAAAAACAGTTGCTAAAATTACTCCTGGAATTGCGAACACTATTTTTATATCTAATACAAAAAAAATTTATTCAATGCCGTAATATACGGTGCTTGCCCAACCCATTCTTCCAAAGGTCATAATGAAAGCAAGACCTGCAATTACTGGTGAAATTGAGAAAGGAATGTCTATTAGCGTAGCTAAAATATGTTTCCCACGAAAAGAAAATTTTGTGAGAAGCCATGCTGCCGTTATTCCGAAAAAAAGTATTTATAATTAGTGCTGAAATTGTTGCAATTATCGTCACTTTCAAAGGCTGATAAAAACATATTTGTCAGTTAGGCTTTTTTTATGTAAAATGCCCAGCCTTTTTTTGAAGTGAATTTATGATAATTGCTATTAGTGGCAATACTAGCATAATTCAACAAATAGTAAACTTATTGTTATTAATACATATTTTATCGTGTTATTTTTATCCATTGCTTTTCCCCTTCCCTAAATATTGTTTGTTCGCTTAAATTGGTTCATTTTGAACTAAGTTTATTAAAAAAATAAAAGTATGAATGAAAATATTAGCATTACTAAAAGCTATAACAGTTGCTGAAGGATAGTCAACATAATTTAATTTTTGCATAATTACGTAGGAAATAACTTGTGTATGCTCTTTTAGGCTGTTTCCTGAAATATAAATTACGCTTCCATATTCTCCAATTCCTCTCGAAAATGCAAGTCCAAATCCTGTCAAAAGTGCAGGTTTTATCTCTGGAAAAATTACTTTCCAAAAAGTTGTTTTTCTATCTGCACCTAATATGTACGCCGCTTCTTCGTACTGATTATCTAATTTTTCTAATATCGGCTGAACTGCCCTTACCACGAAAGGAATTCCAACGAAAATTAATGCAATTATTATTCCAATGTGAGTGTATGAAATTTTTATTCCAAATTTTGCAAAGTATCTTCCAACAATTCCAGTATCAGAATACATTTTTGAAAGCGTAATTCCTGCAACCGCAGTAGGCAAGGCAAAAGGCAATTCCAACATTCCATCTAAAAACCTTTTTCCAAAAAAATCGTATTTTACAAGTACCCACGCCAAAATTACTCCGAAAATACAATTTATAATGGCGGCAATGAATGAACAACCGACACTTGTAAAAAGTGCACTTAAAACTGCCTTTTCTGTTATAAGCTGCCAAAATTCAGAAGGTGACAATCGAAAGGAATAGACTAATATTGAGGCTAGCGGTATCAATATTAAAATTGACAACATTGCCAGTGATATTCCAAATGTCAGTCAAAACCTGGAATTACAGTTTTTTTCTTTTCTTTTTTTAAAGCTAATATTTTCATTTTTCACTCCTTCCATTTAAAACCTTTTTTATTTTTAATTTTCCTGAACCTCCCACGACTAAAGTCACAGGGTTCTAAAAATCTTTAAAAACATTTAAAAATTTTCTAAGAAGTTTGATAGTCCTATGCTATCCTTATTCTTTTTAGGCGTGTCCAGTTCACCTCTATTGTATAGGATGCTTAAATCCACAACTTTACTTTTTCTTAAAATATTTAATGCTCCATTACAATCTGCATTTATTGAGTTTACCTGTACTTGTTTGATATAGTCCTCTTTTTTTATTCTTTTTCCACTGAATATATATTCTTGTAGATTTTTCTTTATCATATATTGGAATTTCATCTCCATCAAAAGAAACTTGCTTTTGATGTATAACTCTCTTCTTGCAGTTTAAATTCTATTCCATATAGTTTACATAGATATATTAATTTGTCTCTTAATTTTTCCATATGGTATATTTACAAAAGTTTTGATTATTTATACTTCCTATATTTGAATTTTCTTTGAAAATCTTCATTATATCCTAGAACTAGTTTTTCCTATATCATTATTAAGACAATAATTTATTATTATTCTTGCTGCTTTTTGAAAGATAATCATTTATGCGATTATTTCTCTTTCTAGTTATTTTCTTTTTGTCTTAATGTTGTTCGCTTAATCTTTTGCTTATCTTTTATACTTTGTAATTTTTGCATTTGTCTTATTATAGTATTGATTTATTGATTTTTAATTTTTCTACCATCTATTATGAATGATGCTCCATTATTAGTTACACAAGTACACAGATTGTCTATACCTAAATCAATTCCTAGTGCATTATTTTTCATTTAATTCCCTTTGAACTTCTTCCACTTCATAAGTATATTGAATTTCAAAGTACCTAGAATGTTGTTTTTGGTATTATTCTAATCTCTTTTTATCTTCTTGTCTTTTTAATACTGGTGGTAGTTTTTATTGCGATTTCCTTATGTGTCTTTCTAAACGAATTTGAATAAAGGAACTATCAACATATCATCTTTTAATCTAACAAAAACCTATAACAAGAGTTGTAAAACCATCTTTATCAAGATAATTAGGTAATTTTTACTTTACCATTATATTGACCATTCTTAGCAAGTTTTTAAAAAGTGCAAAGAATGACTTAAAAACTTCCATCTACTTCTTTTTAAAAATTTGTTGAGCCATATTAGAATTTAGTTTTTTTATAGTTCTCACTGTTTTTTTAAGTATTTTATAGTTTTTCATTATAACTTAAATACTTTTTCTTATTAAAATAATACTGTCTAATATTATATATAGCTTCATTAGTTAAGTTCTTGGCTATATGAGATAAATATTTTTAAATTCCTAAACTCCTTTTTTTACTAAGATGTTTTTACCTGTTGTTTTTAATGTTAAATACATAGATATCACCTCCTTTTCATCAGAGATATTATACCATGTATTCTACATTTTATCTGTTTATTTTTTTAAATATTTTTTTAAAGTTTTTTTAAAACCCCACAACAGCGGGAAGCGTCGTTCACATAAATACGCTACCATTTATGCAGTTCTCTTGGCATATGTACTCCTTAATAAATTAGGAGACTAGCCTTGAACTTCTGTTATCTCTAACAAGCACAGACTATATCTTATCCATATCCTATTTCAAGGACTTAGGCGAAACCACTTCCAATACCTATCGCTTGTATTGTACTCCCCTCACGAGGATAGTCGTTGAACTTTCCTTTTCAGGCTTAGCTGCTGATTGTCTATTATCATAATGTTTAGGATTTAACCTTAATTTTTCGTACAATTCATCTCATGACTAAAGTTGCAAGTGTTCTTGCACTATTTAATAAATTTTATCAAATAAAAGCACCTTCATTGAAAAAAATTTCTCATATGCTTTTTTTCCATCCACCAAAAATTATCTATTTTTCGTCAATTTCATCTTTAAATCAAATTTATTTCCATATTTTTTTAAAACTTTTTTTGGTCATAAGGTCTATAACCACTTTCAGCGATTATTTCTTGTGCCTTTTTCAGAATATAGATATTTCAAGTATTCTGTGCTTATTTGATACGTTCCATCATTTTTTTGCGATTTTTATCGACTACTGCGACTGTCGGCTGAGCTAAAAATACTCACACTTGGATAAACAATTTGATATTTGTCAGGATATTCCTTAACCGTTGCAATCGCCTCATTTTCCCATGCAATTAACACATCTCCCTGATTATTTTCCACAAAAGTTGTAGTCGCTGCCCTTGCTCCTGAATCCATTACAGCCACATTATCATAAATGCTCTTTACAAAACTTTTTTTATTTTTATTTTTCATCTTTTTCCATATTTTTTTCAAGTCCATACGACCATGCTGCCAAAAAAATTCCAGCAAGCTCCTCCACTACTTTTTGGATCAGGTGTTATTACTTTTACTCCTTTTTTTGCTAAATCATTCCAATCCTTTATATTTTGTGGATTTCCTTTTCTTACAAGGAAAAACGATTGTCGAGGTATACGGAGAAGAACTGCCTGGAAATTTATTTACCCAGCCTTTTTTTCTAGCAAATCTACTTTCTCAAGAAGTGCTACATCATTTTTCTAAAGCTAATGTTACAACATCTGCATCAAGACGCTTCAATTACTGAACGTGCTTGTGATCCTGAACCTCCGTGTGACTGGATAATATTCACATCCTTTCCATACTTTTTCCCTTGTAATATGCCTTAAACAGTCCCATTATATCTCTCGTACAATTCACGGGTAGGATCATAGGAAACATTCACAATTTCCATTTTTTTGCTTATTCTTCCCAATTTTACTGTTTTGTCGCATAATCCCTACAAAAATAAAGTAAAATTATAATTGCAACAAATATCACTGGTACTTTCAGTTTTTTTAGCATATTTCCCTTCTCCTTTCCCTTTTTTTATTTAATAATTTTTTTAAATCACGTAAAAACTATCTCCACTTACTATTCTTCTATAAGTCTCAAATTTTGCCCATTTTTTTGTGAATTTCCACTTTATTTTTTTATTTTTGATTATGGTCTGCAAGGTAATTTTTTTCATATCTTCTCTCGTTTTTTTATCTGCAATCCAAATCCTGCTTCATCTAGCACTGGAAGCCCTGTAAAGTGGTAATCTTCCAATTTCACAATATCAAAAAAATCTTACGATCTCTAACTAAAACTGCCGCTTCACTTTCAAGTGAAATAATGTCAAAATATTGCGGATACTCAAAAGCTATCTCCTTTTTGAGGCACAATATCGCCTACATGATACGTTTTTTTCTCCCTGTTTCTTCTTTAGACATTCTCGCATTTTTCAAAATCAAAAATACAATTCTTCAAAAAAATATCCACCAATTTTTTTATATCATCTTTTTTTCAAAATATGGTTTTTCCCCAGTCGTATCAATATTTTTCCACTACTCCCGCAGCAGCTGTTTGATGAGAAAGTCTATCAATTAATATCAATTCTCCCAAAGTCTTTATTTTTTTCTTAAACAAATCAACAATAACTTTATCTGAAAATTCAATTTTACAAAGAGCAATTTCATTTTTTTGTAATACTTTGTGTTTTGATTTTTTTCTCCAGTATTAACGTCAATTTTATAAACAATTTCCTTCAATATTGCAGGTAGTTTCTTTGTTCCAAGTTTTTGCCAAATATTCTTTTCCAACAATTAACTTATCATCATCCATCCACAATAATGCAGCTTCAACCGATTTTTGAAACTGGAAAGATTTTTTTGTTTTTTTGTAATAACAGAACCACGGCTTACGTCTACTTCTTTATCCAACTGAATCGTAACAGCTTGTCCTGAAAATGCCTCTTCCACATTTCTATCTCCATTTCAAAATCGTTTTTCACAGTCGCAGTCTCATTACTTGGCAACACAACAATTTCTTCTCCAACTTTTTACAAAAACCACTTTCAATTTGCCCTTGGAATCCTCTAAATTCATGATTTGGACGGCAAACTCTTTGAATTGGTACATAAAAAAATCAGAATTTTTTTAGTATCTTCTGTTACATCAACTGTTTCCAAATATTTGATAATGCTTTCTTCCTTATACCAAGGCATATTTTTCTGATTTTTTTAGTAACATTATCTCCTTCAGTCGCACTTACAGGAATTATTTTTATATTTTTCCAATTCCAATTCTTTTGCCAATTCCTTCACTTCATCGACAATTTTATTAAATTTTTCTTCGCTATAATTTGCTAAATCCATTTTATTTACTGCAAAAACGAAATGACGTATTCCGACCATTGAACAAATTCTTGCGTGTCTTCTAGTTTGAACAAGTACACCTTTTGTAACATCTAAAAGCAAAATTGCAACTTCGGCAAACGAAGCTCCAACCGCCATATTTCTTGTATATTCTTCATGACCTGGCGTATCAGCCACAATAAAGCTACGTTTATTTGTGGTAAAATAACGATAAGCCACATCAATCGTGATTCCTTGCTCTCTTTCAGCCATCAATCCGTCTAAAAGTAATGAATAATCAATTGCTCCTCCACGTGATCCAACTTTACTATCTAAAATTAATGCTTCTTCCTGATCCGCATAAAGCAGCTTTGAATTATAAAGGATATTTCCAATCAATGTTGATTTTCCATCATCCACACTTCCACAAGTAATAAATTTTAATAATCTCACCATTAAAAATACCCCTCTCTTTTTCTTTTTTCCATGCTTGCTGCCCCACTATCTCTATCGATAACTCTACTTGTACGCTCAGATTCAACCGAACTCAATGTTTCATCAATTATTTCCTCCAAAGTTACAGCATCTGATTCTACAGCACCAGACAATGGATAATCTCCTAGCGTTCTAAAACGAACCATTTTAATTTCAGGCTCTTCGCCTTCTTCCAATCGCATTCTTTCATCATCAACCATGATTAAATTTCCATCTCTTTCCACAACAGGACGTTCTGCTGCCGAGTAAAGCGACACAATTGGTATATTCTCCCTTTGAATGTATTCCCAAATATCTTTTTCAGTCCAGTTAGAAATTGGGAAAACTCTGATACTTTCACCTTTACTAATCTCTGTATTGTAAATTTTCCACATTTCTGGACGTTGATTTTTAGGATCCCATGCTTGTGCTGCATTTCTAAATGAGAAAATTCTTTCTTTAGCACGACTTTTTTCTTCATCTCTACGGCCTCCACCAAATGCTGCCGTAAATCCATATTTATTAAGTGCCTGTTTCAACGCTTGTGTTTTCATAATATCAGTAAACGAAGATCCATGATCAAACGGATTAATATTTTTTTCAACTCCTTCAGGATTGATGTATTCAATCATTTCAATTCCAAGTTCTTTCGCTCTTTTATCACGAAAATTAATCATTTCCTTAAATTTCCAACCAGTATTTCACATGCAGAAATGGAAAAGGCGGTTTTTTCAGGATAAAAATGCCTTCATAGCCAAATGTAACATAACCGAGCTATCCTTCCCTATCGAATATAGCATAACAGGATTTTCACATTCAGCTGCAACTTCCCGAATAATATATATCGCCTCTGCTTCCAATTCATCTAAATGAGATAATTCATTCATATTATAAATCACCCTTTCTTTTTTTATTTTTTTAAACTTATGAATAAAAAAATTTAATATATTTTATTTTTTTCTATATTATTGCACATTACATTTGTATAGTCAAGTGTATATACAATTTAATTTTACTTTGTAAATAGAATATTTTTTTATATTAAAGTAATTTGTTTTTAAAAAAACTCACTACTCAGATTTAGAATAGTGAGAAAAAAATACTGCTACATAGCATTATTTTTGTATCAAAAAGAATAATACTACAATCAGTATTGTTATTTTTTTATACCGTAGCATTTTTGCACCTCCTTTTTTTACGGAGATACTTAAAATAAGAGATCAAACTTATTTTTTTAAGCCACTTACATTATATAATAAAATTAATCTAAATTCTATAAAAACTCAAAAAAATTATTTTTTTATTAAAATTATTATTGTTTTTTTCTCTAAAAATGTTGTATAATTAGTTTAAGAAAATACGTAGCATTTTTTTGAAAAAAAGATCAATCTAGGCTATCTCATAATTGAGGTAGCCATTTTTTATGTTCATTATATTTATCAATATTTATTAGCATCTTTTCTATTTATATCAATTTCTTCTACAGTTCCATCTCTTTTTTTCAATAATCCATTTTAGAATATCGCCTTCCTCTTTAGTCGTCATCGTACTTCCATTTCCGCCAATATCTGCTCCGAGGAAAAAAATGAAATCGCCTGAACTGGACATTCTTTCACGCAGGAAACACATCCCCAGCAATCTTTTTGGATATTGCATAACTGCCTTTTTGACCTTCATATCTTCAACTTTTTGCATCTCGATTAAAGTACCTGGACACACTTGCGTACATTTCGTACACCCAATACATTTATACGGATCAATTACTATGCTCATACTTGTCCTCCTTCACAATTTCCCTCGTAAATACTTCCAGCTCTCCGTCAACCAATCTCAATTTACATATTTAAAGTAATTTTCATCAGTTTCAGGATAATCTAAATTTTCATTAAATGAATGCCATCTAGTTTCTTTTTCTAAAGAAAAGATGTCCAATTAACGATTTACAAACCGTCAATCGCTCCTTCAATTCATAAGCAAACATCAAATCATGCATATTATCTGCCGAAAGTTCATCAGAAAGCTCTATCAGCTGATCAATTTTTCTGTTTTGCCAATTTCAATTGTTTCTCGTTAAATTGATAATTTGTCGATATTCCACCTGCATACTCATCCATAATTTTCTGCATCCCCTCTTCCATATCTTCAGTTGAAAATCTCCTAGCCTTCGTATTTCTAATTTTTTCATATTGTCCAATAATTTGATTTTTTTGATTATCCAAAAAGTTTTCCACATTTTCATCAAGTTTTTCCACAATTTTTTTCATCATTCAATTTTGAAATTATGTCAAGTGCAGCAATTTCTCCTTCTGCCAATGCTCCTGTAACATATTTTTGTGGACAGCCTCCAGCTACATCACCTGCTGCATAAAGTCCTTTAATCGTTGTTTCTCTATTCGTATTTACCCAAAAGCCACTTGCAGTATGCCCTCCGACAATGTAAGGCTCCGTACCTTCGATTTCTACATCTTGCTCATTTGGATTTTTTCCACTTTCAATCCACTTCAATGTCTGACTTGGCGCCAAATTCAAATATGCTTTTAACAAACTATCGCTTTCATCTTCACTAATTCCACTCGTTTTCAAATAACAAGGCCCATTTCCAAGTTGATTTTCTCGCACAGTTCCATAAACACGCTCACTTGTTGTAAGTCCATATTTATCCTCATACACAAATCCTTTCGAATTTATCTGTTTTGCTCCAACCCCCTGAGCAATCGTCCCAACTGGTGCAATTGTATCCTTACATCTCAAAGCAATAAATCTCATTTCAAAAGTTGTCATCTCAGCTCCTGCCAAAATTCCCATCGCATATCCTGCTCCAGTGTTAAATGGCGGATACCACATTTTATGTCGTGAAAATCCAGGATTATTAGGTTTATATAGTCCAGCCGCTCCTCCAGTCGAGATTATAACTTTTTTCGCTCTAATCACAAACGCTTCCTCTTTTTTTATAGAAAATCCAACAGCTCCGTAAACTTTCCCATCTTTCACGAGCAAGTCCGTAATATTAAGCGTGTTCAAAACTCTCACATTTTTTGTCTTTTTCACTGCATCAGCAAGTATCGGCTTAAAATTTTCTCCATTTATTTTTATATTTCTGTTCCCACGTGCAACATATTCTCCATTCTCATCCTTCAAAATTACAAGTCCTAATTTTTCCACTTCAGCCGTAATTTCGTTAAATCTATTCGCTGCAGTAATTAGCAAGTCATTACGTACAATTCCATTCGCATCTTTTGTCGCATAATCCACATAATCTTGTGGCACACGCCCTTTTACATTGTAGGCATTTATCGCATTAATTCCAGCCGCAAGACATCCACTTCTTTTAATATTCGCCTTTTCAGCCACAATTACCGATAAATTGGAATTTTTTCCAAGTGTAATCGCCGCATAGCATCCAGCAGTTCCCCACCAATAATCAATACATCCGTTTCTAATTCCTTTATTTTTAAGTTTTTTTCTTTCCTTATTATTTTTATCATCCTTATTCTCTGCCATAAAATTACCTCTTTTATTAATTTTTAATGATATTAACTACTCCATTCAATACTATTAAACTATATTATTTTTTTCTTTTTTTATTTATCAATATTTTTATTTTAAAAATCTTTTTAATCAAATTAATTTTTCATAATTAAAAAAATGTCGTGATTTTTTTGAAATAAAAAAATTACTAAACACATTTATGTGTTTCTTTCGCCATAATCTTTATAATAAATTTATTTTTGTAAAGTTTTATCAATTTTTTTATTTGCGAAAGTGAGCGAAGCAAGTTTAATTTTTGTTTTCAAAAAAATGCTTAGACAAGCCGGGTTTGCAAGAGGGATGGCGACTGTTCCCCTTTGCTTTATAAAAAAAGAAAAAAACATAAAAAAATTACAGAAAAAAATCTCTATTAATCATAATTTCTTTGAAAAAAATTTATAAAAAAATATTTTTTTAGATATTTAAAAAAATCTTTTTTTATTTTTTTAAATAACAACATCATTTTGATTTCTTGTATTTGCATTTTCCACAATTTTCACTTCCTCATTTTTTTCCCAAAAAAACATAGGCACGATATATGTAAATATTGACTTCTTCTCCTACAGATACCGTATCTTCTTCTATTTTTTTCGGTTTCCTTTTATCAAAATTCCGTTTATTCTTACACCAATTTCTACTTCTTTTCCACGAAATAAAGTGTATTCAACAATTCCAGTTTCTGTTGAGGCTGAGTATCTAAATTTTTTTCATTTGATTTTTATAATACTTACATTTTCAGGGCGAATTATTGCTTTCTGACTATTTTTCCAAATTTTTCAAAAGCCTTTAAATTTGTTTATATTTTTCCAGTTCTATTGGATTTCCCATGAATTTTGCTACAAATGCAGTTTTAGGATTGGCATAGATTTCCTTTGGACTCCCAATTTGCTCGATTTTTCCCTTATTTGTTACAATAATCTCATCTGCCACTTCAATTGCTTCTTCCTGATCATGAGTTACAAAAATGCTTGTAATTCCCACTTTATCAATCGTTTCACGCAACCAGTTCCTAAGATCTTGCCTAACTTTCGCATCAATCGCCGCAAAAGGCTCATCAAGCAACAATATTTCAGGATTTGGAGCCAACGCCCTCGCAAAAGCCACTCTTTGTCGCTGTCCTCCCGAAAGCTGATTTGGATATCGTTTCCCAAGTCCTTTAATATTCACAAGTTCCATCAATTTTTCCACTCGCTCTTTAATAACCGACTTTCTCTCCTTCGCAATTTTCAATCCAAAAGCAATATTATCAAAAACCGTCATATAACGAAACAATGCATAATTTTGAAAAACGAAACCGATCCCTCTTTTACTAGGTGAAACATCATTCACGACTTTCCCGTCTATCACAATTTCCCCAGAATCAGGTGTTTCCAATCCAGCAATCATTCGCAAAATTGTAGATTTCCCACTTCCTGAAGGTCCTAATAATGCCACTAGTTTCCCTTTTTTTATTCCTAAATTGATGTCATTTGACGCTTTATAGTCGTTATACATTTTATTTATATTTTTTAATTCAACATACATATATTCCCTCACATTTTTTCATTTTACCAAGCCTTTTCGGCATCAATTTTACGAAATTCATTAAAAATCAACATTTTCTACTTCAATTTCTTTGTAATCTTCAATCAATCCAAGAAATCTATCTTCATTTGCAAATTTTTTTCAAATTCAATATTTTTCATTTTTTTATAATATTTGCAATATCTTCAAGAAAATATGGTATTTTTGCTTGCTTTTTATTTCTCCCACAATTTCATTTAGTTTTTACAGTTTTACCTGTAAATTCTCCTCTTACAAAAAAATTGCAAAAATATTCTCCGTCCTTTTTTTACGTCTTCCACTAAATCCAAGACGTGCAATTTGAGGTGTTGCACATGAATTTGGACATCCAGCAATTCTTATTTGCGGCAAATAATTTGTAAGATTTCTTTTTTTCATCATTGTCAAAAAAAATTCAAAAAAATATAGTCTAATATTGGCGGAGTATCTAAAAATTCCAACATTACAAGTTGTACTTCCGATACAAGAATATGAACTGTAAAAATTCATTTCCTCCGTAATATTCGCTCATAATTTCTTTTTAATTTTTAAAACATCTTCTTTTTTTAAGTCCACGAACCAAAAATACTTTGAAAAACTTGTAAGTTTCAATTCAACTTTGTAATCCAAATTTTTTTACAAATTCAATTAATTTTTTTCTCCATCTTCCTTATAAATATTTCCTCTCGCAGGTCTTAGATAATATCCATATTCTCCCTTATACTTTCCAGCCACAATATTTCTGTCGCTTTTTACAAATTCATCATTTTTTTAATGCTTTCATCTGTATTTTTCTTCGCTGGAAAAATAATTCTATTTTTTTCAATTTCTTTTCTTTATCTAAAATTTCTCTTTCGTCAAGCAATTTTCTCGTATAAATTTTTAAGGCTATCCCCTTTTTTTCTGCATAAAAAAATTAGAAATATATTCGTTACACAATTCCAAAAATTTTTCTTCTCCCAAATTTAATAAAACATAACGAAGTCTTGCTCTTGCACGAATTTTACGATTTCCATGATCATTAAACACACTTCTTATTGCATGTATGTAATACAAAAACTCATCTTCTTCAATAAATTCCCTTAAAACAATAGCATTAGTTGAAATCGGTCCAATTCCTCCGCCAACATACACACGGAATCCTTTTTTCCCATCTTGAATTACCGCTTGAAATCCAATGTCGTTTATTTTTACATAAAGCGAATTTTCTTCCTTATTTGAAAAAGCAATTTTATATTTTCTTGGCAAATGCATAAATGTACGACCGTCTAAAATATAATCTGTCGTAATTTTTGCATAAGGTGAAACATCAAAGACTTCTTCTTCAAAGCCTGTTGTTTCCGGTGTAATTACCGCCCTAGTCGAATCTCCGCAAGTCGCTTTTGTAAAAAAGCCTCTTTTTGAAATAGTTTCCAGTAAATCTGGCAAATTTTCCCTTTTTATTCCATGTAGTTGAAAATCCTGTCTAGTTGTAAGATGAAGCCTCTTATCAGAGTATTTTTGCACAGTATCCAGCAAATACTCAAAATCTTCAATCTCAATTTTACTTTCAAAAAAACGAGGTCTTATCATAAATGTCCCTTTTTTTCTTCCCTCGGTATAAAGCGCAAATGAAGTTCTAACCGCATTCCATTCCTTTTCCTTTTCAGGATCAGTCAACGCTTCCCTTGTCAGATTTATAATAAAATCCAGCTCCTTTTTTTCTCTTTCTGTTTCATAATTTTCAATTTTCTCAAAATTATCCAGTTTCATCCTTCCACCATTCCTCTCTTTTTCTGCTCCTGTCTTTTCTCTCCAATAAAATTTATTTAAAAAATTCTTGCTAAAATTCTAATATCCGATCTTAAAAATAACCTTTATTTATTTAATTATTAATATATTTGTATCTACAATTGTATTTTTAACATTTTTATAAAAAAACTTTCACAAATAATATTATTTTTGATAATCAAAACTTTTTATTTTATTAAATTCTAAATACATATAAAAAGTATATTAATCAAATTAAAAAAATAATTATAGTTGTAAAAAAATCAAAAATGCTAAAAATACGGAAAAATGCAATGATTAAAAAGTCAAAATATAAAAAAATGGAGGAGTATAATGACAGAATTAGAAAAAAATCAAAGGCAATTATTCAATATATTGCTGATGCAAAAAGCTACGCCTGTGGAACTTTATACAGATGAAGATATAAAAAAATGCTTATTCTTGTAAAGTTATCGGAAAAGATGGATTAAAAAGTAGTTTTTTGGAGATTGGGAAGAAATTGATAAGATTATTAAAGAAAACAATCTTACTAATTATTATCTAAAAAAATGACAGAAGAAATTCTGGTGTGCCTATGCTTGACATTAAAAATATTAATGCAAGAATTGAGCCTGGAGTATTTATCCGTGATAAAGTAAGCATCGGAGACAGAGCCGTTATTATGATGGGTGCTGTTATAAATATCGGTGCTGAAATTGGTGAAGGAACAATGATTGATATGAACGTTGTTCTTGGCGGACGTGCAAAAGTCGGGAAAAACTGCCATATAGGTGCGGGTGCAGTGCTTGCGGGAGTTATTGAGCCGCCTTCAGCTGATCCAGTAGTTATTGAGGATGATGTAGTTGTAGGAGCAAATGCAGTTGTGCTGGAAGGTGTAAGAGTCGGAAAGGGATCTGTCGTTGCGGCAGGAGCAATCGTAACCGAAAACGTTCCTGAAGGCGTAGTTGTAGCTGGAACGCCTGCCAGAATTATAAAAGGCGTAGATGCAAAAACTGCTTCAAAAACAGAATTAGTTGATGCCTTAAGAAATATTTAATTATGAATAGAAAATAATCATAAAAAAATGCTTTTTTTGTAAAGTTTATTAAATTTTTTTATATTTTTTTATAAGCAAAATCAAATAAGCAAATGATATAATAAACGAAGAAGTTGCAAAAAAATTTTAAATATTATATAAATTTTTTTAATTTTTTTGTAAATTGTCAAATTAATTAGGAGGAAAAAAATGAAAAAAACTATTACTAATAGGGAGCCATTTTGGTCACAGGAGCCATCTCATTTGCTGATGGAAAAAAACAGATTATGAAAAAAAGCAGTGAAATTAGCTGGAGAAAATAAAATAACAGATGCTGTAAAAAGTATTAGAAGGTGTTGCAAAAGGAACAGACGCTTCTTATGCACAAAAAGCAAATCTTGAATTAGGAGCCTATTATTTAAAAGATAATAAAATAGCTCAAGCAAAACCTTATTTACAAGCAGCTTGGGGAAATGGATCATCTACAACTCCAGAAGCTGTTGAAGCCGCAAGATTACTTTACCTTGTAGGAATCCAACAAAAAAACAAGGATGATGCTGAAAAATATATTATCTGGACAGATGAAAAATCTGGTGGAAACAATGCTGACGTAGTATCAAGCTTAATTATTTTCTACTTTGATAATAACGAACAATCAAAAGGAACTGCAAGATATAACAAAGCTGTACAATCTGCAAATAAAGATTTCGTAGCTGAAGTTAATTACAACATTGGGCAATATTACTTTAACAAAAAATAATACTGCACAAGCTAAATCTTACTTGCAAAAAGCATATACAGGAGCTTCAGACCGTGTAAACGGAGCAGGAATTTTACTAGCTGAACTTGCAATGAATGAAAAAAAATCCAGCACAAGCTGAAAAAAATATTTATTAGAAATGAATACAGCCGCAAAAAGGTAAAAAAACGGTCAAATCCTTGAAATATTAGGAACTTATTATTTACAACAAAAATAACCCAGCAAAAAGCTGAAGAATTTTTTTAACAAAAAAACAATAGCTGTAGAACCTAAAAAAATCCAACTGCAAAAAAATATTGCTTTTTAGGAATTTACGAAGTACAAAAACAATACAGCAAAAAGTAAATTCAATTTATAGCTAATTAAAAATCAGCTTCACCAAAAGTAACAAATAGACAAATTGGAACTTACTTTGGAAGCGTTGGTGCAGGATCATTAGCTGAAAAAAATATTTGCAAAAGGCAATAAACGAAGACAAAGATAATACTGCAAAAAGTTGTTTTTAGGTCAAGTTTATGCTGGATTAGGTAAAAAAAGCCGAAGCAATCAAAATTTTACAAGAAGCTGTAAATAACAAAGTAAATGGAGCAGCAGAAGTTTTAAAACAAGTTCAAGCAATGAAATAATAAACAATTGAAATAATGAATTGTAAAGGCAATGTATCTCTAACTTTTTACCAGTTAAGATAAATTGCCTGTTTTTTTAAATAATCTAAGAAATTAAAATTTAAAGGATGTGAGAACAATTAAAAGCAAATAAATTATTATTAATAGCAGTATTAGCCATAGCCAGCCTTACATTAAATGCCGCTACATACAAATCATCAAAATCTTCAGAAATAAGCACAAGAATAAGAAATACCGCAAGTTACCAAAACAGCAAAAATACCACAGAAAATGAAATTATTATTCCAGAAGGCCTAAAACCTGGCGACACAATCGGTTTAATCGCACCTGCAAACTACACTAACGAAAACAGCAATGCAGAAGTGGAATATTTAAAAAGCAGAGGATTTAATGTTGTCTATGGTCAATCATTTTATTCAAAATGGTATGGATTTGGAGGAACTGACAATGTGAGGGCAAAGGATATAAACGACATGTTTGCTAACCCTAATATCAAGGCTATTTTCGCTGTACGTGGAGGATATGGCGGAATCAGAATCGTAGATAAATTAAATTACGATACGATTAAAAAAAATCCTAAAATCATCTCAGGATTTAGCGATAACACAACATTACTTTTGGCAATTAATGAAAAAACAGGACTTGTAACATTTCAAGGACCTATGGCTGATAACTTAAAAAACATTCCTCCTGTTACAGAAAATGCTTTTAACAAAGCGTTTATGAGCAATGAATCATACAACTTGCTAGATTTTGATGATACATATTCAATCATGAAAAATGGACGTGGAAGTGGAAAAATTACTGGTGGAAATTTATCCTTGGTAGTTGCAACACTTGGAACAGATCACGAAATTAATACAGATGGAAAAATTCTTTTTCTGGAAGAAACAAATGAAGCAAGCTACCGTATAGATAGAATGTTACAGCAGCTTAGACTCGCTGGAAAATTTGACAAATTACAAGGAATCATACTTGGCGACTTTAAAAACCCAAAACAGGCTGATCCTACAGACATGACAATTGACGAAGTATTCTATGACAATTTTGGAAAATTAAATATCCCAATCATAAAAAAACTTCAAGTCTGGACACGTAAGACCATTTTATAACCGTTCCAATAGGAGCAAAAAGCTAAAATGGATACTTATAATCGACAAATTATTATAGAAAAAAAGCTACAAAATAAAATACAATCTTTAAGGTTAAGTATAAATTTATACAGTTCCCAATCAAGCATATAAAAAGAGGCTATTCAAAATGATTAAAATTTTGTGTTCAGCTTCTTTTTTATCAAAAATTGAGAATTTAATATCGAATATTTAAATTATATGCAATATTGAAAACTAGTGCCTTACTTAATTGTTCAAAAATTTTAAATACACCCCAATTCTTACATTTTTTTCTAATAAATAATCATAAATTTCTTGTATTTCTTTTTGAATGTTCATCACTTTCATAAAAACTTGCTAAGGCATAATAATTTTCTGAAAGTTTTTTTAATTTTTAAAATTAATCCTTCTTTGTCTTTTTTAATGTCTGTACACCCTTTATTAACATTTATAATTTTATAATCTTTTTCTATCAGTTCCATTAAATATTTTTTTCTATGTCTCTTTTATCATAACTTTGAGAGGCTCTTAAATCCTCTATTACAAAAAAAGCCTATTTTTCTTTTTCATCATATAGATAATAACCATCTTTTATTTTTTTAATATAAAAATTTTTTTAGGGAGATTAACATTAAAAAGTTTCATTGATTCCAGCTTTTACCACTACAATTTCTCTTTTTCTTTAATGACTCAAAAATAATTTTTTTAAATTCTAGAAAAATTTTTCTTCTGCAAAGATTTCTACTCCCTCGATTCCATTTTTGGTGATGGAGTACAACCAATTTCTTCACATATTCCCCAACCTACCAATGTAGTTAGACAAGAATTCAATCCAAATATTAGTATTACAAATAACAAAATATTTTAATTTTTCTCATTTTATTTTTCCAACTCTTTCTCTCAAACTTTTTGAATAAACATCATCTATATTGTTATTATTTTGTTGCAAATATGTTATTTTTTTATTTCAAGATTTTTGAGTTTTCTGTTTCATTTGTTTTCAATGAAGAATTTCAAAAGCCATATTTTTCCACCTGTTCTAATTTCATCTAACTTATTTTTTTATATTCAAAATCTCCATCAAAATATATTCTATGCCTACTAAATTCTTTATTCAATATTCTTCATATTTGAAATTTTTAACTCCTGTTAATATTAATTTATTCCCAACATCCTTTCTTATATTGTTTTTTTCTAAATTAATAAAAGTCTGTTTTTTTGCTCAGTTCTTTTCTATTCAAGCTCTGAATATCAATAATTTATTCGATTCATTAACTGAAAAAGATTCGCAAAAAAATAAGATACAAAAAAAATCATTATATGTTTATATGTCAAAAATTCTTTTTTTAAAATTAGAAATTAATTAATAATACCGCAAATCGATTAAAAAAAGTCAAGTTTATATACAAAAATATAAAAAAATACACCATCGTAATTAAAAATAAATTATTTTTTTAGTGTATTTTTTTATATATTTTCTATGTAAATTATCGCAAAAGACCAATCAAGTCTGTAAGCAAGAATGGAATATAAACTTCTCCATCAGCAAAGTTAGAAGCTTCTCCTTTATTGAAAATCAAGACAAGAGCATCGTTTTCCAAATAAAAACTTTGTTGTCTGTCAATATCATCAAGTTTATCAATTTGTGGAAGTCCAAACTGTTTAAATCTTGAATTTACAACATCTGTCAGTTCACTATTAAATCCATCTACAAATAAATCTTTAAGTTGCAATTGTTTACCACTTTTTAAGTTATAAGATATTGCATTATGAAGAACTGTCTTTTGTCCTGTATCGTTATCTGTTAAGTTAATTGTAAACAAAACGCTTAAAAATAAACTGTTTTCCGCTGTAACTTCATAAGAAGTGCTATATGATACATGCTTTGTGGATTTATATCTTGAAATAAAGTTTTCCATAATTGCATTCATATTCTTAACAATATCAGAATTTGCGCCACCTATAAACGATGGATAAGAAATTTTTTTGAGTTCTTCGTAATTTTTGTTCTAGGACTGACCCTTATACTGCTGCTTGATGTTGGAGAATACCCTTGAAATGTAAAAAGTCGTATCAATCTTTTTCCTTTTTCCTTTGCAAATGACACATTAAATACAAGCAATGCCATAAAAAAAATAATGTTAATTTTTTTCATTTTTTTATAATCACCTCAAAAATTTTTTTCTAATTATTAAAAATCTGTCTTATTATATCACAAGCAAGAAAATATTTCAAATTTTTTTAACTTTTTCTGCCACTATTTTTTTCAATATAACTGATAAAAAAATTTATGTTTCTTCAAATTCTTTCTGAGTAAATAAAATAAAAAGAATAAATTGACAAATATAACAAAAAAATGGTAATATAAACTCAGGTTTTGGAGTTAATCGCTTGAGAATTTTTAGAACAAAAATTTTTAAGAGGAAAGTCTGGACTTTGCAGGGCAAGAGAGGCAGTTAACGACTGCTGGGAGAAATCTTAAGGAAAGTGCCACAGAAAAGAAACCGCCTGTATTTTTTTCAGGTAAGGGTGAAAAGGTAGTGTAAGAGACTACCAGTGATTTAAGGGATTAAATCAGCTAGGTAAAACCCCTCTCAAAGCAAGGGCAAGCAGAAAGCTGTTAAGAGACGGCCCGTCTTGGCTTGATTGGTAGCTCGCTAAAATCCATAAGCAATTATTGATTTAGATAAATGATTAACTAATACAGAATCCGGCTTATACCAAAGCCTATAAGACTCAGAAAAATTTCTGAGTTTTTCTTTTTATTATAGATTGTATAATATATTGCAGCAAATTTAAAAAAATATAAAAGCTCTCATTTTATTTTTAATGTTTTTGATAATACCATATTTTTTTGAAAAATATAAATAATAAAATAAAAAGGAGATGATTACTCATGAAACAGATAAATCGAAAAAAAGAGCGATTTTTGGAAAATGGCGTTTTAAGAAAAAGAAGTGAAATTTGGTTTTTCAAGAGCAGCATTTCTTTTTAGGATTTATATATCCTTTAATTAAAGAGGATTACATCACAGCTGGAATTACTTTTTGTTGTAATTAGTACGGCAGGTATAATATTTTTTTCCATTGATATTTGTTTTATCAATTATATTCGGTTTTTATATACAATAAAATGTATGCTAAAAAGTCTGATTAAACAAGGCTGGTACCCATTTACAAAAAGAAGATGCACAAGTTTTGAGAATGAATGGGATTCTTTTTAATGATAAAAAAATAATTTTTTTATGAAAATAATAAAGAAAGAGAGATAAAAAGAAGTTAAAACTTATGAAACACAGCAGCCAGAAAAAAATGAAATTATTGAATTTGAGGAAAATGACAATAATAATACAAATAATAATAGTATTATAAATAATGTAAATGCTGATAATTCTTATAATAGCAATCTGAATGTTCCGAAAACGAATTATAAAAAAACCGTGCGATTCAGAAATTTATTGCAAGATTGATTGGTGGAGGGCTTGTTTCGCTTGTTTCAGGAGTTTTTACAGCAAATATTATTTTTAATTCTTTTTGGGAGTGGTACTGACAGGCGGAGGAGCATTTCTAGCTGTAAAAAAAATAAGGATAAAATAAAATGGAAATAAGAAAATTTTTTTAATTAAATCTGGAAATTATAGAAATCTTATAAAAAGAATTTTTTTCTTCTTTCACTGTTTTTTTAACTGTATTTATGAGGTATAATAAAAATGAATTGTTTACAGAAAGTAATGAAAAGTATGAAAAAATAGTGAAAACAGAGCAATTAAAATTGTTTTGTGGAGAGAATCAGTGTGTCCTGACTGAGACGGAAAAGAGTGAGTGATAATGAGATTATTAGTTGTAGAAGACGAAAAGAAATTAAATGACCTTATTACAAAAAAGTTAGAAAAGGAATATTATGGCGTTGATAGCTGTTTCGATGGAGAAGAGGCAGTTAGGTACGTGGAAGGGACTGAATATGATGCAATAATTCTAGATATTATGCTCCCAAAACTTGATGGATTTGAAGTGATTAAAAGAATAAGGGCAAAGAAAAATAAAGTTCCGATACTGCTTTTAACTGCAAGAGATAATATAGATGATAAAGTAAAAGGGCTAGATTACGGAGCAGATGACTATCTTGTGAAACCTTTTATTTTTGAAGAACTTATGGCTCGTATTCGTGTCCTGCTAAGACGTAATTCTGGAAATGCTGACAATATAATTACAATAGCTAATCTTAAGGTCGACCTTGATGCTAAAACAGTTTTTAGAGATGATGTACTTATAAAGCTATCAGGTAGAGAATATTCGATTTTGGAATATCTAATACGAAATAAAGGAAAAATTTTACCAAGAGAAAGAATAGAGGATCATATATGGAATTATGAATACGAGGGTGGAACCAATGTTATAGATGTTTATATCAGATATTTGAGAAAAAAGATTGATGATGGCTATACCCCAAAACTCATTCACACAGTTCGTGGACTAGGCTATGTCCTGAGGGTTGACAATGAAAATAAATAAACTTTCCATAAAATCCAAAATAGCTTTCTGGTATATTGGTCTTATGATAAGCCTTGCAATTATATTTCTTACAACAATAATTTATATTAGTGAAAATCTTATACGGGCAAACGCTTACAAAAAAATTTAAAAAAAACTCTGTAGTTTCAGCATTTGATGAGATTGAAGTTTATGATGGTGAACTTACGATTGACAATGATTTTATTATTTTTTTAATAATAATGTTCATTTGTCAGTTTATAACGATGAAACAGGATTTATTTATGGGGATATTCCGCTGGATTTTTGAATATGATGAAACTTTTTCTGATAAAAAAATAATGTCAGAATTATAAGGCACAAAAAAATAAAAAAATGGTATATTTTTTTGATAGCAAAAAGAATTTTTCAAGATTATGGTATTGTTCATATTCGAGGGAATCACTCCTGCGACAGAAGTTGAAAATATTATCGAAACAATTGTTTTAATTTCTCTGATTGTATTGCCATTTTTTTCCTGTTATTTTCAGCAATAAGCGGATATTTTATAACAAAGAAAGCATTTAAACCGATAGAAAAAATAAGGGAAGCAGCGGAAAAAATCAATGAGGGAAACGATTTGACACAAAGAATTAACATTGGAGAAGGAAATGATGAAATTTATACTTTGGCAAATACATTTGATACAATGTTTGACAGACTGCAAAGTTCCTTTGAAAGAGAAGCACAGTTTACATCGGATGTTTCACACGAGTTGCGGACACCTGTCTCAATTATTATTTCCGAATGTGAATACGGTCTTGAAAACCTAACTTCAATAGAAAATGCCAAACATACAATTTTTTCTGTGCTTGATGAAACTAAAAAGATGTCAAAATTAATTTCACAGCTTCTAACTTTATCAAGAATGGACAGAGGGAATCAGAAACTTAATTTTGATAAAATAAATATGAGCGAAATGGCACATCTTATTGCTGACAGTCAACTATACAATGCAGATAGCAAAAATATAAAAATTCATCCTGAAATAGAGGAAGATATTTTTATTATTGGTGATGAGATGATGATTATGAGAATCTTTGTAAATTTAATTTCAAATGCGATTAACTATGGTCGTGAAAACGGCAATATTTGGATAAAATTAACACAAGATAAAAAAATTTTTGCAATATGTAAAATTATTGATGACGGAATTGGTATTGAAAAAGAAAAATATCCCTAAAATCTGGGGAGATTTTTATCAAGTAGAAAGTTCCAGAACAACTGAAAATCTAGGACTTGGATTATCAATGGTAAAATGGATTATAGAAGCGCACAAAGGAGATATTTATGTAGAAAGTGAAATTGGAAAAGGAAGTTCGTTTATATTTAAGTTGAAAAAGGAGGGAAAAATGAAAAATTTCTTAAAAAAATTGCTTATACTATTTTTTTATTACAATGACAGGAGTTTTTGCAAATGAAAATTCCGTTAAAAAGACTAAAACAGTAAAAGTTTTTAAATGTTGATGTTAAAATTTCGATTGAACAGGCAAAACAACTTGCATTGAATCACTCAAAAGTGGCAAAAAAATTCTGCAAAAAAATGACTAAAATTCGTCTGGATAAAGAAAAATAGAAAAATTTATTTATGAAATAGAATTTTATACAGAACGGAAAAAAAATATAAATACAACATTGATGCAAACACAGGAAAAGTCCTGAGTTACAGTGAAAAAGAACGATCATCCGCTTCAACAGTAATCAGAGATGACGGAAAAAAATTATTAATACAAATGGCAGTGATACAGAAATAAGAAAAAAACACCAAAAATATATCGGAATGGAAAAAAAGCAAAAAGAAATAGCAGTTTCACGAATTACTGGTGCAAAAAAATAAACGTTACAAATATTCAGCTAGATAATGAAAAAAAGGAAGAATGATTTACGAAGGAAGAATGGTGTATAAAAAAATACAGAATATAAGTTTGACATTGATGCTACAACAGGTGAAGTAATAAAATGGGAAGTAAATGAAAAATTAGTGAAGTTAAATATCCTCTAAAGTTTAAACTGAAAAAAATAGACTGAAGAGGATATTTTTTTGTTAAAAATTATGCTTTGTAAAGTTTTTTTCATAATTAAATTTATTTTTTTAAGTTGTTTAAGAGTATAATCAAATATGAATAAAGGTGGAATAAATACGATAATTAATGTTATTATTGGCATATTTTGAAGATAAAAATATTTTTTTCAACTATAATCATAAAAGGCTTGTATAGAAAGATCGAAACAAGATTGAATGTTGAATGTAATAAAATTATCCACCAGATTGGATTGGGTTTTTAGCCGCACATTTCCGAAAAAAAGATGCCTGATATTGTTGTGTATATAAATTTAATCGGATTCAAATGAAGTATTCCAAAGATTATAGCCTGAATTAAATTAGCATATTTTTGTTTTTTTCTTTTAAAAATGAAGCATCAGTCCTCTCAATAAAAAGCTCTTCCCCAATAGGGTAAAATACTAGAAATTTAAGCAGTTCATTAACTTCAAAAGACTGTTTTGAATAATCGGCAAGAATTATCTTTTTGATAACAAAGAACTTAAAACTGTCAGCAAAATTATTACAGATGTGATAACTAATGCTGAGTAGCAGGCTGTATTTAATGTCAGCAGTCCCAATTCTTCTATTTTAAATTTATTAATATTTTTTTCCATTCTGATTGTTCCTCCTTTCATGAATTATTTTTTTATAAAAATATTCTATCATTAGAATATTAAAAATAAAATGAGAGATATTTTACTTCTATTTCTATTTATTTTTATTTTTGTAGTAAAAGTAATTTTCACCCATTTTTTTAAAGATTTTTATTTGAGAAAAAAATCTTTTTCTATTATATAATGTATTTAAATAACTTTAAAAATCAAATTTTTTTACTTTATGTTGCATATATGAAAGGAAATAAAATGAAAAAAATAATTATTATACTAGTATTTATATTTTTCTGGTTTAAGTTTTTTTCTAGAGAACAGACTGAAAGAATTATGTGCTATATTCCTAAAGAATTAAAAACAAACAATAAAGCAAGATTAATTTATGAAGATACAGAAAAATATAAAGATGAGGAAATATCGCCTGAAGTGGCAAATCCTGAAATCGTTAAAGCATTAAAGGAAAGAAGGCTTGTCGTATTTCAAATGAGGTGTAAATATGATGGTGATATGTACCGTTATATAACAGCTTCAGACTATGCAGTCGAATATCTTACAAAACAGACAATAAATAAAGAAGAAGGAGATTATTATTTACTGGAGCTTCCGACAAATAAAGCACTTGCATTTCAGGACATGCTATTTATCGGGGATTTCATAGATAATTCAATTAGTACGAATGATGAGCTTTTCCAAATTCTCTATATGATAAATGTTCAGTTTCTAGAAATAAGACAGCAGGAACTGGAAGAGGAAGGGTTGAAAGTAGTTTTTTTAGTCTATTATTTTTTTATTCTTAAAATTTACTTATTATTTATTTTTTTCTTTTTGCAGGGATTACTCATTTCAATAAATCCCTGCATTTAAATTGATTTATAATTGCTTAACAGGAATTATAATAAAATCAATGACAGTAATTATATTTTTTTAAATTCTATTTGTTCTAAAAAATTTTTTTACATCTTTTCTATATAACCTTATCAGATATTTTTTTGATTACATTTCTAAACGCTTTTTTTACAAAAAAACTTTTTAACAATTACAACAGAATTTTTTTCTCTAAAAAAAGAAAAAGTAAAAACTCTCATTTTATTTTTAATCTATATTACATATCATAAAAATTGAAAAAAATGACTAATTAATTAGTATTTGAATAAGGAGGAAAAAAATGAAAAAAATATTTTTTTGGAAGCCTGTATTTTATTCATCTGCTCTGTTTTTAATATTCTAGTACTATTTTTTTCTGGCTGTATTAGAAGTATCAGTTTTAAGTAATTTGAAAAATGATTAGAGGTATATACTCGGAAAAATCTTATATTAATTTTTGCTTAATATTTTTTTATCATATTTTTTTATGCAAAAAGCAGGAATAGGAAAAAAAGGCTTTTGATAATTTTAACAATAATTGGTGTAATATCGAAGATTTTTGAGAAAAAAAAATAATGGCTAATGAATGGACACTTGTGAATATTGCAGGGCTTGAACTTAAAAAAACAGTAAAAATTTCAATAAAACTTGATAAAGGAAATGTTGTCATAACAGGAAAAAAAATGGAAAAAAATATTCGGGAAAAATATTTCTTAAAAAAATCACAGGATTTCTTTTGAAATAGATAATTTGAACAATCTGCTGAAAAAAAGAGAGTGAACTGAGCGACAGTGATAAAGATTTTTTTATACGATTTAAGTAATGCCGATGTAATAACGCTTATGGATAATGAGCAAACTCTTTATATTGGAGTTCCTGAGAGTAATCTTATATTTAAAAAAAAGTATCAAAAAAATAAATAGAAAATAAAAAAACTCTAATGTTCTTTTTAATCTAAAAAAATATACAGTATAATTAAATAATAGAAATCATAAAAAAAATAAAAATTTTTTTAGGAGGAATAATTATGAAAAATAAATTTGAGAAAACTATTTGTTATAGCAGTTATTGGGACAGGTTTATTTATATCACAGCCTGCACAGGCATTTTATTATGATATGTCAGACAGTTTTAACTATACAAACAATGTGATAAATAGTACAAGAAATTATTTACTTGGTAGTGAAGTAATAAGCCACATTAAAAAAGGAGATTATTCTTCAAAGAAAAAATCAAATTCTAAAAAAACAACTACAAAAACAACGGGAAGTTCAGCAACTTCAACTACAGCCCCAAAAACAACAAAAGCAAATATTACTTTTAAATCGGACGGAAATACAAGAGGACTTGATTATTTTGTTAATAACTATCCGTCAAAACAGAGAGGAGAAGCGAGAACATACCTGAAACAGATGCAGGATTCTTTCCCGCAGGTAGCACGTTCAGTAGGAATGCCTACAAATGACCTGTCTTCAGGACTGGCAGCTGCAATAGCAGGAGCATATATGGCATATAACAATGTAAGTCTGAATGATAGTTATATGAAGCCTATGCAAAGTCAGTTAAAAACAGTGCTTCAAGGTGTAGATGACTTTGATAAAATGAGTAACAGTGATAAAAAATATATTTACGATCAATTGGTAATAATAGGAATGACTTTAGCTGTAAATCAGTCCCAAAATCAGCAAAATCCAAATGCAAAAGTTACCGCTCAGTTAAGAAATGCAGGTAAACAGGTGCTTGAGGGACTTCTTGGAGTAAATGCAAGTGAAGTAAGAATAACATCATCAGGACTTTCTTTTTAAAATAAATAATTACAAAAAAATAAGAAGTTTTTATTATAGTATATAGTGATAATAAAAAAACAAACAAAAACAAACAAAACAAAAAAATGTAAAAATATATAATTCAGGAGGAAAAAAATTATGAAAATAAATTTGAAAAAAACTATTTGTTACAGCAGTTATTGGAGTGGGAGTATTTGTATCGCAGCCTGCACAGGCATTTATGGGATACTGGTATGATTATAACAGTGACTGGATTCAGCAGGATATAATGAGAAGAACTTTTGAGAATCATAATAGAGTTTTCGGTAATAATACAAATAACGACAGTTCAAGTGGAAAAAGTTCAAGCTCTAAGAGTACAGGAAGCAGTAAAAGTAAATCGTCTTCATCCCAAACATCGTCTAAACCAAAACCGGCAAAAAAAGCCAAAATAACTTTTAAATCGGATGGAAGCACAAGAGGACTTGATTATCTTGTCAATAACTATCCGTCAAAACAACGGGGAGAAGCAAGAACATACCTGAAACAGATGCAGGATTCATTCCCACAGGTAGCACGTTCAGTAGGAATGCCTACAAATGATTTGTCGACAGGAATGGCAGCTGTAATAGCGGGAGCATATATGGCCTATAACAATGTCAGTTTAAATGACAGTTATATGAAACCTATGGCAAAACAGTTTAAGGAAGCTCTAGAAAGTGTAACTGAGTTTGATAAAATGAGTGACAGTGATAAAAAGTATATTTATGACCAAATGGTAATAATAGGAATGACTTTAGCCGTAAATCAGTCTCAAAATCAGCAAAATCCAAATGCAAAGACTACGGCTCAATTAAGACAGGCTGGTAAACAGGTGCTTGAGGGACTTCTTGGAGTAAGTGCAAGCAAAGTGAGAATAACGGCATCAGGGTTTTTCTTATTAAAATAAATAATTACAAAAATAAGAAATTTTATCATATATATATAGTGATAATGAAAAAAACAAAAAAACAAAAAAATATGAAAAATATATAATTTAATTCGGGAGGAGAAATTATGAAAGTTAAGCAAATAAAAAAATATTTTTTTAACAGCAATAGCAGCATTAAGTTTTGGGATTTCAAATCAGGCTTACGGTTTTTTTATTGATTATAATGCACAATGGATGGCTAATCAAGGGCTCAAAAATGCAAGAGAACAGGAAAAAAGAAATAGAGAAAGATACGAGGAAATGTATGGAGAAGACGAATATAATAATTTAATGTCAAAAAAAACATCGTCGAATAAAAAAAATACATCTTCATCGACAAGTGCTAAGACAGCTACTTCTACAAAAAAAGCTAAAATAACATTTAAACCTGATGGAAATACAAAAAGGATTAGATGATTTAGTTCTTCAATATCCTTCAAATAAAAGAGCCCAAGTGAAACCTATATTGAAAAAATTACAGGATTCATTCCCACAATTAGCACGTTCTGTAGGAATACCTACAAATGATTTATCAACAGGAATGGCAGCTGTTGTAGCAGGAGCATATATGGCTTATAACAATGTCAACCTTAACGATAATTATATGAAACCTATTGCAAATCAGTTTAAAGAAGCCATGCAAAGTGTTTCTGAATTTGATAAAATGAGTGACAGCCAAAAAAAATATATTTATGACCAAATGGTAATAATAGGGATGACTTTGGCTGTAAGTCAGTACGAAAATCAGCAAAATCCAAATGCAAAGACTACAGCTCAATTAAGACAGGCAGGGAAAAAGGTGCTTGAGGGACTTCTTGGAGTAAGTGCAAGCAAAGTGAGAATAACGGCATCAGGGCTTTCTTATTAAAATAATAGAATAGGAGTGAAAATGGATAAAAAAGTTATATTTTCTAAAGGGATAAATTCTTTTACACTGCATATTCTAGCAATGGCATTTATGGTGGCAGATCATCTGTGGAATATATTTTTTCCTAATCAGATATGGTTAAATGTGCTTGGAAGACTTGCCTTTCCTATTTTTGCCTTTATGCTTACGGAAGGATTTTACAGGACTAAAAACAGAAAAAAATATTTAATACGTATTTTTTTATTTTTTTGCAGCTATTTCGGAAATTCCGTTCAATCTTTTTGCAAGTCTGGCATTAAGAGGAGAAATAATGGTATTTTTATCCATATAACAATGTATTATGGACTTTCGGAATTGCCTTATGCGGAATGAATTTACTGGAAAAAGACACAAAAAAATCAGAAAATATGAATAAAAATAATAAAAATTTTTTTGTAAAAGCTGCCATAAGTATTTTTAACCATCGTAATTGCACATTTTTGCAAGAAGTGATTATTTAGGATATGGAATTGCAATTATTCTGATATTCTATTTTTTTCAGGGGAAAGATTACAAAAAAACATAATATTTCAGGCTGTATTAATGGTGTTTCTAAACGTATTTATTATGCCCTGGACTTGAATTTCCGTTTAACTTTTTTTCGGAAATGAGATGTTTATAAAAAAACACAGATATTTGCGATATTTTTCACTGCCGATAATATGGCTTTTATAATGGGAAACAAGGTATTCATAACAGATTTACAAAATATATGTTTTATTTCTTTTTATCCATTACATCTTTTTACTAATAGTGGCGATTTATGTTTCTTTTATGATATATTTGATTTCTTTGATAGGTAAGAATTATGGAAATTAAATGAAGCCAATATTTACAAAGCAAAAAGTTTAAGAAGAACTGTTAAGAAAAATAAAAAAACATAAAAAAATTCTATATCCATTGGGGAAGTGATAAAATTGAAAAAAAATTTTAATAATAGCTATGATAGTTTTTTTGTTGTTTTTTAGCTGCATGAACAAAAATAAAACAAAAAAAAGGTAATAATGTTGATATAAGCCAGAGTGATAAAAAAACAAAACTGAAGAAAATAAAGAAAAAGTAGAAAAAGATAGTTCTGAAATAGAAAAACAGAAGGAAGTTTCATCAGAAGAAACTATAAAAAAAAGCGGAAGAAGAATTTTTTTAAAGGACAGCAAAAATCTTGAGAAATACCGTAATTATGTAACCGTGGCATTTTATCAAAACCGTGAATTTAAAAGAACAAAGGAAATTACAGAAATATTTTTTTAAAAAAATGCTCCTGATTATTCTTATGGTTACAGAGTGATGGCAGATATTCTCTTTTATGAAAAAAATATAAGGAAAGTGCTGAATATTATGAAAAAAAGCAATAGGTATTTTTAAAACATGGTAAACAGAGTTATGCAGAATACAAGGATATTAAAGTATTAATTAATGTACTTTCAGAGATAATTGAAAAAAATTTGATACAGGCTTACAGATTGTCAGGAAATAATGAAAAAAAGCAGTAGAGACTTTTTATAATTAACCAAAAAAATTTCTAAAAGAAAACTATAATCCCCTTTTTGTATAACATAGCTTTTAGAAAATGCCAAAAAGGATAATGAAATGTTAAAATCTACTAATAGTAAAAAAAATATGAGGAAAAACAAGAAAAAAATTATCTAATTTAAATTAACAGTAAAAATAAAAAAATTACAGGAGGAAAAAGTTATGAAAGCAAAATTTATGAAAAAAATATTTCTTTTTAAGTATTTTTAGCACTGGGACTTGGAATTTCAGGACAAGCTCATGCTGATTATAGCGATATGTTTAAAAATGAAATAATGCAGGAACTTTTAAATACAACTTCATCTTCACAAGGTAAATCTTACGGAAAATCATCACTTACTTTCACACAGGACGGAAGTACCGATGGACTGGAAACATTAGTTGCAACTTATCCAAAAAGCCAGCAAAAGGAAATAAGGGCATCATTAAAACAGCTGTATGATTCTTTCCCACAGGTAGCCCATTCTGTAGGAATACCGACAAATGATCTGTCTTCGGGAGTAGCGGCTGTAATAGCAGGAGCATACATGGCATATAACAATATAAGTCTTAATGACGACTATGTGAAACCTATGGCAAATCAGTTCAAGGCTCATCTTGAAAACAGCGGATTTTTTGACGAAATGAGCAACAGGGAGAAAAAAAGTATGTACGACCAGATGGTTATGGTTGGAATGACTTTAGCTGTGGGACAGTCCTTAAATCAGAGTAATCCTAATTCACAGACTACAGCTCAATTAAGGGAGGCAGGAAAACAAATACTTGAAGCTATTTTAAAAGTGGATGCTGACAGAGTCCGTATAACAGCCCAAGGAATATCTTATTAATACGGAGGGGACTGAAATGAATTCAATTATTGTATTAGTGTATCTTTCAGTTGCTGCTATATTAATCGTTTTTGGTGTGAAACAAATAAAAAACAGAAAAAATCTTCGTAAAATTAATCAAAAACAGGAAGATGAGGTTAAAGAGAAAATAAAACTTGGAATTTTATCAGCTGATACAGTTTACCGTGAAAGAACAGAAACAGGAACGGTATTTTATGAAGTGCCTGAAAATCTGAAAAAAGCAGTTCTTCTAAATATTATCTGCTTTACCATAACAGAAATATTAATGTTTTCTGGAATAAAAATTGGAATACTGCTTTTACTTAGCTGTGCTGTAATAAGTATAACATACGGGAACAAATATTATTATCCAAAAAGAAAAAAAACAAAAAGATACGCTTGAGATAATAAATGAAGATTTTTTTATTTAAATGGAAAATTACTGGATATTAAAGGCTATAACTGGGGTACTGAGTTATTTCCTCTATTTGGCACTCGAATAATCAGATCTAAATCTCACATCTATCTTCTTGATGGAAAAAAGGAAATCTGTTTTGTGCCTGAAAAAAACTTAAAAGGAGGATCTTCGCAAACAGATATAATGATAGAAAATGGCAGAATCTCAGAAATTGTGGACAACATGATAGACATAATTCAGAAAAAGTAGATTCCAAAAAGTAAAATTTAGGCTTTTTAAAATGAAGATAATGCAGAGTATGCTTCTTTTTATACCTTTTATGCCAATTATGACATTCGTTTTACTATATGGAAGTAAAGCACATATACATTTATTTTAATAGGATAAGAAATAGCTGATGGAATTTTGAATAGTTAAATACAGACAGAGGTGAAAAAATGAAAAATAAAAAAATAAATCTAGCTATGATGGCAGGAATGATTTTAATGAGTATGGGATGTGAAGCAAAGGGGAAAGCTTCCCAAAACAGCATTTCAGGAAAATATAATGTGGAAACGCTGACTACAAAAGGGCAGACTGTAAAGGTGGCAGGTCAGGAATGTTTTAAAAATTCATATTTTGAAATAAAAGGAAATATTGCCTATATAAGCCTTAACAATGTAGTTAACGGGAACTGTATAACAAAGGCAGGAACCTATGACATGCAAAGTAAAGGGCAACGGGAGATACATTCTTGTGGGAAACGGCAAGGAATCAGATGAAATTATTGTAAAAAATGGAAAAGTGCAGTATAATCAGGATACAGGAATTTCAATGACATTTTTCCAAAGATGTGGCATCTACTCTAGAAAAATATGAAAAAAATAGTTTATTTTTTTGATTAAAAAAAGTTAAAAAAAAATAGCATTTTTTTAGTGTAACCAGGAAAAATTTATTATTAGAAAAAAATCAGGAGGAATCATGAAAAGATTTATATCATTTATTTTACTGGCAATGATGTTTATAACAAGCTGTGGAATTAGCGAGAGTTCTGAAAATGATGATAAAAAAAGGCAGTAGCATCGGCTTTTTGAAGATTATATCAATGCAGCAAAAAAATGAAGATACAAAAAAAGTTAGTGAATATCATTTAATGTGGTTTAATATCTGGCGTACTTCACAAGAAAGTTATAAATATCTTACTTATAAAATAAATAAAATTGAACTAACAAAGCAGAAAAAAATGGAAACGGAAGGGATATAAAAGCTGGCTTATGTAAATGTGTCACTAAAATATCCCTGATTTAAACTATACAATGTCTAAATTTTATAAAAAAACAAAGACTTTAATTCGTTGGTAAGAGGAAAAAGCAGATCTACACAGCTAGAAATAATAGAACAGGAAATCTCTTCTTTTTTTGAAAAATGAATTAAAGAAAAAAATGACACAAAAATATATCGAAAAAGAAATGACTGTAAAATTTGAGTACTTCTATCCGCTTAAAAAAATGGAAAAATTCCTTATGATGAGAATATAGAGTTTATAAATATTCTTTCACTTGACAGCTACAAAAATAAAAGGAATGGATAAAACCATAGGAGAAATTGTAAGAACGCCGGGAAATGATGATGATACAAAACTTTTTAATCAGTGAAAAAGAGGAAAAAGTAAAAAAATAAAACAGCAAAAAAATTGATGATTATAAACTGCTTCTAATGCTTTACTCGCCGGTAAAAAAAATCCTGATAATATTAACTTTAAAAAGAATATCGCAAAAAAATTAATAGAAAATTTCCCTGATTATCCAAAAAGGATATCTCATTATGACAGATTTTTATTTATCATAATTATCCTGATAAATATTCAGAGATATTGAATTATGCACAAAAAAAGGAATTGAAGCATATAAAAAAATGTCGATACAAAAAAATATCCGGAATTTGTTTATGAAAGCAGTAGAAATCATCCGATGAATGAACTGTTCAGAATTATGATAGATGTTTATCTGAAAAAAAGGTGAAAAGGAAAAAGCACTGGATGTATTCAATAAAAAAACAAAAAAAATTATTAAATACTGGATGCCTCCTGCAAATTATGTACAGCTTATAAAAAAATTGGGAGTAAAATGGTAGAATTTATAAATTTTTCACAAATAACTAAAAATTATAATAATAGGAGCTGATTTGTTATGAAAAAAATTATTTTTTTGCATTTTTTTAATATTAGCAAGTGCTTACAATTTTGCAGCACAAGGAACTTTACGAACAGTAGAAAAATGTCGTGTGACTTCAAGAGGTATAACAAAAAGATGGTAAAAAGATTCGCAAACTGTGTTAGCCTTCAGTCAGGAAAAAAACATTTAATTTTACAGGACTTGTTGACCAGACTTATTACAAATTCTCAAAAGGAACGGTATTTAAAGTATATTTTTTTATGGAAGCGGAAACAGAAATTTGACTTTGGAAACTTTTTGACTACATTCAGTAATTGGTTTATAAAAAAATAAATTTTTTTACATTTTAAATTGATAAATAAAAAAAATATTACTATGCCTTCAATCTCAAATACGGGATTGAAGGTATATTTTTTTGTTTTCCAGTTTGTTTCGCAAAAGTCTTTTTTTATATCTCTAGTTTTTTGACATTTACGTAAATGTCTTGACAAATTAAAAAAATAGTTATATAATAGGATTAACATAGTAAAACAACTTTAAAATTGGATACAAAAAAATTATGACTGAATACTCAAAGCTATAGGTTCATTAATTTTTAGTTTTTCCAATTTTGAAGCAGTTTCAAAATGATATAAAAAAAATATTATAAAATAAAAAAATAAAATTTAAAAGGAGACAATTTAAGACAGTGAGTTATAAATTTACAGATTTTTTTAAATAAAAAAAAATGAAAAAGCAATTAAGCGAAATGACAAATCAAGAAATTTACTATAAATTGCTTGAATATATTAAAGAAAGAGCAGATGAAAAAAAACTAAAAATGAATCTAAAAAGAAAAATATACTATATTTCTGCAGAATTTCTAATTGGAAAAATTATTATCAAACAACTTGATTAACTTGGGAATTTATAAAGAAGTTAGAGATGAATTGAAGGCTGCAGGGAAAAAAATTTAAGCCACGTGGAAGAAGTTGAAACAGAACCTTCATTGGGAAATGGTGGACTTGGAAGACTTGCTTCATGCTTTTCGTTGATTCAATGTCAACTTTGGGAATTAATGGAGAAGGAGTTGGACTTAACTATCATTGCGGATTATTCAAGCAAGTTTTTAGAAATAATGAGCAAAAAGCTGAAGCAAACTACTGGATTGAAGATGAAAGCTGGTTAAGAGATACAAATATCGGATATGATGTTAAATTCAAAAATTTCACTTTACATTCAAAATTAAAAAGAATTGACATTTTAGGATATGAAAGAGATACAAAAAACTACTTAAATTTATTTGACATTGAAAGTATTGACTATAATTTAATAAAAGATGGTATTTCATTCGATGAAGAAAATATTGAAAAAAATCTAACATTATTCCTATACCCTGATGACAGTACAAAAAAAGGGGAATTGCTACGTATCTATCAACAATATTTCATGGTATCAAATGCTGCAAGATTGATTATTGCTGAAGCAACTGAAAAAAAGGAAGCAACATTCATGATTTAGCAGATTATGCTTTTGTTCAAATTAATGATACACATCCAAGTATGGTAATTCCTGAATTAATTCGTATCATGACTGAAGAACATAATATTTCTTTTGATGAGGCAGTGGAAATTGTAACAAAAAAATGACTGGATACACAAATCATACAATTTTTGGCAGAAGCATTGGAAAAAAATGGCCTTTAGATTATTTGGAAGAAGTTGTGCCAAATATTGTTGAAATTATAAAAACTGGATAAAGATTATAAAAAGCTAAATATTCAAATAAAAAAAGGTACAAATTATAGATGATCAAAATAGAGTTCACATGGCAAATATGGATATTCACTTTTTCTTCAAGTGTAAATGGAGTTGCTTATTTGCATACTGAAATATTGAAAAAAATAGTGAACTTAAGGATTTCTATGAAATTTATCCTGAAAAAAATTCAATAATAAAACAAATGGAATTACATTTAGAAGATGGCTTGAAAGCTGTAATGAAGACTTGGCTGATTACTTCAAAGAATTAATTGGTACAGATTATTTAAAAGATGCTGAACAATTAAAGGAACTTTTTGAAATTTGTAGATGACAAAAAAATGTGTATGAAAAAAATTAGCACAAATTAAACACGAAAATAAAATTAAATTGAAAAAAATACTTAAAAACATACACAAGGAATCATTATAGATGAAAATAGTATCATTGATACTCAAATTAAAAAGATTCCACGAATATAAACGTCAACAAATGAACACTTTATATGTAATTAAAAAAATATTTAGATATTAAAAAAATGGAAAAATTGCCTGAAACAAAAAAATAACAGTATTATTTGGTGGAAAAAGCTGCACCAGCCTACGTCATTGCCCAAGACATAATCCACTTGATACTTTGTCTATCAGAAATTATAAACAACGATCCAGAAGTAAACAAATACTTAAATGTTTACCTAGTTGAAAACTATAATGTAGGATTAGCTGAAAAAAATCATTCCAGCAACTGATATTTCAGAACAAATCTCTTGCTTCAAAAAGAAGCCAGCGGAACTGGAAATATGAAATTCATGCTAAATGGAGCATTGACACTTGGAACAATGGATGGAGCAAATGTGGAAATTCATGACCTTGTAGGCGATGAAAATATTTATATTTTTGGAAAACAAAGTGATGAAATAATAAAATTATATGAAACTTCAGGTTATGTTTCAAAAGATTACTATGAACAAGAAGGAATTAAAGAAGTAGTTGATTTCATAACTTCAGATGAATTAATTAAAGTTGGAAACAAAGAAAGATTGGAAAGACTTCAAAATGAATTAATAAATAAAGACTGGTTTATGACTTTAATTGACTTTGCAGATTACTGCAATACAAAGGAAAGAATGTTTAAAGATTATGAAAACAAAGACTTGTGGTACAAAAAAAGTAATAAACAATATGGCAAAAAGCAGGGTTCTTCTCATCAGACAGAACAATTGCACAATATGAAGATGAAATTTGGAAAAACTAAATAATTAATTTAAGTAGAGAGGCTATCTTTAAATGGTAACTTTATTAAAGGTTAGCCTCTTCTTTTTTTATCTTTAGTTTTTTTCTAAAAATAATAATTAATGAAATCTAAATTTTTTTAAATATTTGACAAAAAGTAAAATTATATTTTATAATAACTTATAATTTAAAAATATAAAAAGGGAGAAATTTTATGAAAAAAATTTTATTTATGCTAGTTGTATTAATTTTTTTGGTTCTGGAATTATTGTTGCTGGCGAAGTTCCAGAAGATATTGTATTTGTAGGAGATTCAATAATGGATAGCAGTAAGCAGTATATTGCTCCTAATTTTAAAAATCCATATTTTGACACAAAAATTTCACGTCAATTTTCAACACTTCCAGGAATTGTTACAAAATTAGTTGAAAATGGAAAGTTGAAAACTACGTTAGTTGTTCACCTTGGAACAAATGGAAAAATTTACAGATAAAGATTTTGACTATGTTATGAAAATGGCAAATGGGAAAGATGTATTCTTTATGAATACTGCACATAAAGATCCATGGGAACAGGAAGTAAACAAAAAACTTAAGGAAAAAGTTGCTCAATATCCAAATGCCTATCTTATAGACTGGTATTCTTACGCAAAAGGTAAAAATCAATATTTTTACAAGGACAGAACTCATCCAAATGATAAAGGACAAAGATATTATGCAGACTTTTTTTAACAAATGAAATTAAAAAAACATTATCTTGAAGAAAAATAAAGAAGAAGAAAATAAGGATACAAAAAAATAATGATTCTTTGAAAAAAATAATCCTTCAAATCCACAAAATAATGATGGAAATAGTGAAAAAAATAATAGACTTGAGAAATTTAACAAAAAGATACAATAAAAAAACTATTAATTTCATAATTCCAAAAATATTCATAATTTAATTACAAAATTTCAAAAACTGCTTTTAATTTCAAACTTAAATAGTTGAGCTATCACAAAAAAATAGATTTAACAATTTCTAATGTTTGTTTTTAAGGTAGTTTTTTTCAATATTAATTTTTTTAGCACTAAAAAAATTTTTAATATTATATAAATCAAATAAATTATATTTAAAGAAAGAAAAAAAGAAAGGAATTTTTTTATTTATGAAAAAAACAAAAGAATACAAAAGTCTTGACATATTAAGAGCAGTTGCACTTGTTCTTATTTGTGTCTATCACTGGTTTTTCCTACAAGGGAACTTATATTGGAGTTGTTATATTTTTTTGCATTAAGCGGATATTTGGTAACTGGCGGTCTGCTTTCAAGAGATTTTTTTCAATATTTTCTGTAATTAATCGAAGATTAAAAAAAGATTTATCCCAAGCCTTTTTAATTGTTATCTTAATTTCAACTATAGCATTATATTTTCGTAAATAATGGACTTGAAGATAAATATAAATACAGCGCATTATTTTTCAATATTAGGACTAAATAATATTTATCAAATTTTTTTCAAAAAAATGTCCTATTTTTGATAACTTTGGAATTATTTTTACCGCTTACTCATGTTTGGGCATTATCCTTCTTGACTCAAATGTATGTATTTTTTTCCAATTTTAATTCAAGGATTGAAAAAAACTTAAATTAAAAAAATAACATAATCGGTATTGTTCTTTTTGGTAATTGGGACAGCTTCAGGTTTAATGATGGCTTACGTATTTTTATGTAACTTCAAATTCTCCAGAAGGAGCAGATTTTTTTCAAGAATATATTATGGAACTGACACTCGTGCATTTGCATTTTTTCATTCCTGCTGGAATAGCTTGTTTTTTTATGCAAATAGGGAAATCACAAAATAAGATCGAGAAGAAAAATTATATTTATTTTAGGAATACTTGGTTTAGCATCTCTTATTTTTCTTTTCTTTTTGGAATAGATTACAGAAATGCCTATAACTATTACGGATTAATGTTTTTTTAGCTAGTATTTTTAATTGGATTTACAATCTTGCTATTTTTCAAAGCCAGAATTACAGAAATTCAGTCTTTCAAAAACATCCAAAAAAATTTTTTTAATCCAATTATAAGATTAGGACAGCATCAGTATCAGTACTATTTATGGCAATACCCTATTATGATATTTACACGTGAATATTTTTAAATGGGCAAAACTTTCAAATATGCAGAAATTTTTTTCATTCAAGTTGTTATTCTAATTGTAATTTCAGAACTATGCTATATTCTGCTTGAAAAAAATAGCAAGAAATATGAGAAAGCTATAAATTATGCGAGCTATCCAGTTTTAGCCGCTATTCTTGCAATTTTAGTATATTCTCCAGTTTATGAAAATAAAGATCTGGAAGAAATGAAGGAAGTTCAAAAAGCTTTGGAGACTCCAGCCGCTGAAGAAAATAAAAAGGAAACTCCAGCAAATACTGCTTCTGCAGCAGTACAAAATTCCCAAAATGAAGAACTGACAATAGATAAATTGCTGGCAGCTTTAAATACACCTTCAAAAAGTATTGAAGCGGAATCTAAAATTCAAGATGAAATTTTGAAAAAATATCCAAACGATGAAAGGGAAATATTGTTTATTGGAGATTCGGTACTTCATATGACAAAATTTGATTTGAAGAAAAAATATCCAAATGCCATTATAGAAACAAAAGTCGGTCGCCAATTTTATGAATTGCCAAACATGTTAAAGAATTTTGCTCAAAATGGAAAATTGAAAAAAATAGTCGTTATTGCTCTTGGTACAAATGGTACAATTTTTGAAAAGGATATGAAATCTGTTTTACAAACGTTGCAAGGTCATGATGTTTACTTTATAAATACAGTTATGCCTGATCCTTGGCAAGATAGCGTTAATGCAGAAATTAAAAAAGTAAGTTCTGAAAAATCCAAATATAAAAAGTAATCGACTGGTATTCATATTCAAAAAGGAAAAACAGCAATATTTTTTTACAAGGATGGAACACATCCAAAAACCTCACGCAGCCAAGAGATATGTAAATCTTTTTATATTCTGTTTTTAAGTAAAGATATTATAAATTCTAATAAATCAAATTCAGGTAATTCAAGTAATTCAAGTAATAGCAATTAATACTTAAATTTAAAAAAATAAAATTCATAATAAATCCATTATTCTAATGGAAAATAGATAAAATCAAAAGCAAAAAGTCAGGGATTTCCCGACTTATTATTTTATACTCTTATTTTTATTCCTTTGAAAAAAATTTTTTTATAGCATTTTTCAAGATCCAGATGACAGTATCCATTAGGATTCTTATCTAAATAATTTTGATGGTATTCTTCAGCTAGGATATAATGTTTTAACGGCCTAACTTCTACTTGAATTTCTCTTGAATATCTGTTCTGCTCATTTTCTACCCTTGTCCTTATTGTATTTAATTCATCTTTATCCACATAATAAATTCCAGTTCTATATTGTCGACCTTCATCAAGTCCCTGTCTATTAATACTTGTCGGGTCAATTATTGAGAAATAATAGTTGAGAAGCTGATTTAGAGATACTTGATCTGCATCGTACGTTATATGCACAGTTTCAACGTGATCAGTCATTTTTAGAATATCATAATTAGTATCTAGAGTTTGTCCATTTGCATAGCCAACTGATGTTTTAATAACACCTGGAGCCATTTTAAAAAACTTTTCCACACCCCAGAAACAACCTCCAGCCAAATAAATTTCCTTAATGTTTGCCATAAATTACATACACCTCCTTTACTTTATAAGTGGCAACAACTATAAAATTGTCCATATATTTACTTTTTCGTTTCTATTCCATCATAACAATCGGTTTTTTTATAATTTTCATGTATTGTCATAATTGTATGTTGTAATTATACAGGCTAATAAATAGAAATTACTTAATTATTCCTTTGTAGTTACTTATTAAGGTGTAGGTGTATGTAATTATTAATAAAATTATTTTTATTTTTAATTTTTTTATTTTTCATTTGAAATTGCATCTTTTAACTGATTTAACGCTTTTTTTCTAAAACTGCTCTAGGACAAGCTGTATTTAATCTCATAAATCCTTCTAATCCCCTTTGATATACTCGCCCTTCATTTAATCCCAATTTTGCCTTTGTCAGCATAAATTTTTCAAGCTGTTCCTGATTAAATCCAAACTTTTCACATAATTTTCTGCAGTCTAGCCATACTAAATATGTTGCTTGCGGAATATTTGGCGTAATTTCTGGAATATATTCCTTAAAGAAATTATTTAAAAATAAAATATTATTTTCCAAATATTTCTTTAATTGTTTTAAATATTCCTCTCCACCATCAGAATAAGCCGCAATTGTAGCAACCAAATTAAACGGATTATTTCTATGAACTTCCAAATCCTTCCAAAATCTGTCAAATTTGGCTTTTACTTCCAAATTATTGAAAATTATTGTGGCACTTTGAAGACCAGCAAGGTTAAAGGCTTTTCCTGTCGAAGTACAAGTTATCGTATTTTGTCTAATTTCTTCAGAGACACTTGCCATTGGAATATGCTTGTTATCCCACAATGTCAAGTCAGCATGAATTTCATCTGAAATTACAGGAACTTTATATTTTATGCACAAATTCCCAATTGCTTCTAATTCTTCATGTGTCCACACATGTCCTAAAGGATTGTGAGGATTACAGAAAATAAATAATTTTGGATTTTCTTTTAATTTATTTTCCAAATCTTCCAAATCAAGTGAGTATTCTCCATTTTTTTCAATAAATTTATTTTCGATAATAATTCTTGCATTATCTTCACTAATATCATAAAAATTCTGAATAAACAGGCGTCTGTATTAAAATTTTTGTCACCCTTTTTCAGAAAAAAAGCTGTATTAACGATCCTAATGTCGGAACAACTCCAATACTAAAACTAAGCAGTTCTTTTTCTTGGTTCCCATCCAAATCTTCTCTTTTGCCAATTTATAAATGACTCAAAATATTCATCAGGACGGTAAACATATCCAAAAATTCCGTGCTGAGCTTTTTTTTCAAGAGCATCAATTATGGGCTGCGCTGTCTTAAAGTCCATATCTGCAATCCAAAGCGGAATTACATCATCTACTCCAAATTTTTCTTATAAGTTCATTGTATTTTTACAGAATGATTGCTCTTTCTGTCAATAATTTCATCAAAATTGTATTTCATAAAATCACATCCTTTTTATTTATTTATAGTTTTTTTAATTATTTTTTTATTGACAATCCTCAAATTAAATTATAAAATATATACAAAATACTGTAAAGAGGTAAATTTAATGACTAAAAAAATATAGCAAAAAAATTTTTATAATACAGCAAAGTGCAAAAGCTTTTTTTATTACAAAGGCTACAAAAAAACACGGAATTAACCGATATTTTTTTAAGGCTTGTGAAATGCCTAATGATATTTTTCTATAAATTTTTTTCCAGCAAGGAAGAACTTCTTATTGCTGTTATAAAATATCATACTGAAAATCTTATAAATTTTTTTCAACAATAATGTAGATGACTTGTCAATTCAAAAATTTCACTATTTTTTTGAAAAAAATATTTTTGAAAACATTGAAAAATAACAAATTTCACGGAGGAAGTCCACTTGGAAATCTAGCTCTTGAACTATCTGATATTAACAAAAAAATATCCGTGAGGAGCTTGTAAAATCATACAAAAAAATCGAACTTAGATTTTTCATTTTTTTATAACAACATTAAAATATGCTTTTTCCTGAAAAAAATATGATAAGATTGTCCCTGAAACAATAGCAAGGATTTTAATTGCTTTATTAGAAGGTACTATTCTTATGTTAAAAAAACAGAAAAGGAAAGTTCTGCAATTAATGACTTCTTTTGTAATTTTTTTGACTCGATTTTTCATAATTAATGATGCTGATGAAAATAAAGAAGCCAAAAAAAGGAGAAAAAAAGAGAAAATCTCAAAAATCAAAAGCCCTTATGTTCAAAATAACGAAGAAAAGTACCGATAATATTTCTCAAAATATTCTAGAAAAATATATCACAAAAAAATCTAATAATGCTGATCAGGAAATTGGAAAAAAATAGAAAATTCTAACATAGAAGAAAATAATTATTTTAATGATGACATCTACTATGATGTTGATTCAGACAGCTTAATTAATGTCTTCAACAATTTAGAATCTTCAAAAAAATTGAAGATAATAATGAAAATAATAACAAATAAAAAAATTTAAAGAAAATATAAATTTCTTTTTTTAATAAGATTTAGTAAAAAGTTTTAACTTCATATAAATAAAAAAATGGAACTCATTAATAAATAAGACCTGTTCAATAACTTAATTTTTTTGTTTCCACAGGGGTCTTGCCCCCTTTCTTTAGAATACTTGCTATAAAAATATTATTTATATTCAAATCTTTTCACTAGAGACAATTTTACCGTCTTCTGTTACAAATACCTGATAATATGCCTGTTTCGCCATATAAAAATTACGCTTCCAGTTTCTAAATCCCTTTTTTATAAAGCCCAACATTTTTCTGATTTTTATATCTTCACTAAATTTTTTTCTTTATTTCAGCAATACTATTATTTACAACTACATCTCTTGAAACGACTGCTGAATCTGGAACTGTTCTTTTACCAACCGATGAACAGCTTACCATTACTCCCAAAACCATAAAAGTTACTGCTATTCTTTTTTTATTTTATTTTTTTCACTATTTATCCACAACCTCTATTTTTAATTTCAAACTGTAATTGCTTTTTTTCCTTATCCAAATATTTATATTCTATTTTTTTCAAAAACAGCATCTGGATTATTTTTCCAAAATTTCATTAATATTTTTGATTAGCCTTCTCAATTTCTTGAAAATTCGCTGCGAGCTGATTATTTGAGAAGCCTTTTATTTTTTTAAATAATTAAACATATTAAAATCAACCATTAAACTCTCCTTTCCTCAAATCCTCAAATTAAAAATTTTTTTATTTAAATTTATTTTTTTCTAATTCCTTATATGTTTTTTTCTAAAAATTTTCCTCAAAAGATAAATCTGTCTTAAATCCAGCAGCTTTTTATATGTCCTCCGCCACCAAAAATTGAAGCTATTTTATTTACATCATATTTATCATTTGCACGAAAAACTTCCCTTTAGAGAACCATCAATATTTTTCCCTTACAAACAGAGAAATTTCCATTCCTTCAATTCTCAAAAAGCATTTTCCGCCGTACCATCTGTATCATCCTTTTTCAATTCCCAGTTCCTTCATTTTTTTCCTGTGTCAAATAATAACTGGCAAACTTATATTTTTTTCATTAATTTTTTTATTTTTTTATAAACTTCACCAATTAATTCAACCTTTTTTTCACTAACTTCAAAAAAATAATATTGGCAATTTTTGTGATTATTCACACCTGCTCCAATTAATTTTTGAACAAACAAGAAAAAGTATGTTCTGTAACATTGTCATGCCTAAAGTTTCCAGTATCGTTAATTATTCCAAGATACATATACTCAGCAATTTTTTTTGTCAATCCAATATCAAAAATTTCTAAAAAAATTGATACAAAAAGCTCACTTGTGCTGCAAATATCCTCCACATAGTTAAAATCAGCATGTTCAGTATTGCTTACATGATGATCAATATTGATTGACTTTTTACTTAATTTCTTTATTTCTACAGACTTTCCATATCTTTCCTCATTTGCACAATCTAAACTTATAAACAAATCAAATTTTTTTACTATTTTTGAGCATCTTTATTAAATTCATCACAAAATTTTTTTCATAATTCCAAATTAACTTTGTATCTTCAAAATGTCGCATATATTTAGGAAGTTTGTCATCAATAATAATTTTTTACATCCTTTTTCAATATTATTTTTTTGGCAATATTCATTTATCATAAAATAAAATGCCAAAAATTGAACCGAGCGCATCTCCGTCAGGATTAACATGTGCCGTCAAAATGATACTTTTAGCAATCTTTACTTCTTCTACAATCTCTTTTTGGTATAATGTTTCCTTTATAATTTTTTTATTCATAAATTTATTTTTATTCCATTCTTTAAGTTTATTTTTTTATTTTTCAAAAACTTTTTATTCTTCCTATTTTTCCAACTGAACGGATCATATAACCGCCACCTGCTCTTTTTTTGCTTGATTTTTCCATAGCTTTTTAATGTATTAGGATTGTCTGTCATATTTGACATTACTACATAAGCTGTTTTACCGTTTACAGTCGTTTTTTTATAATAAAAGTTTACACCAAGCCTTTTTTTGCTATTCCTCTTGCTGAAGCTTCTGTTGTTACTGAAGCCACTTGAATGTACTTTTTAGGCCCTTGATGTTTTTTTGCATTTTCTCTAGCTCTTTTTGCCGCTTCCTCTTTGGCTTTTTTAGCTGCCTCTTCTTTTGCACGTTGTCTTGCCGCTTCTGCTCTTGCCTGTGCCGCCGCCTGTTCCTTTCTTACCGCTTCTATTTGCTGCTGTTTTTTTATTTCGGCTTGTCTGGCTGCAAGTTTTGCCTCTTCCTGACGTTTTTGCTCAGCCGCTTTTTGTTGAGCCACTTTTTGCATTTCCGATTTTTGCGCTTCTAATTTTGCCTGCTCTTCCTTTTTTTTAGCTTCATCTGCTGCTTTTGCATCAGTCTTCTGTTTATTAGAATTTGCAGAATTCTTTTTGTAAATCTACAGTTTCTGCCGGTTTAGCCTGCTCCATCTCCTTTGCAACTGTTTCATTGTTATTTTTCCACAACTTGCTTTGGCAAAGTCAGGTTATTTTTATAATCCTTTGAATTATAAAAATTCTTATTTCTTACTTTCATATCCTTTGTAATGCTCTCAGTCGTATTTACCTTTGACTTTTTATATCCCGTAACAAGCACTGCTCCATAAACTACAATTGCAACAATTCCCACAGCTCTCATAACTTTAAATGGATTTAATCGAAAACTCATATTTTTTTCTCCCTTCATTTCCTTATTTTTTTATTTACTTTTTTTACAAAAAAATCTTAACTTTTTATTATACAAACAAATTTTTTTGCAAGTATTAAATAACTTTTTTTACAACTTCCTATTTTTAAAACATTCTATTTTTTTATATTATAAAGTAATCTCTTTTTAATATTCTGGTAGAATTTTTTTTGGCCGCCAATTTTACAAAAGTCTCATATTCCATATCAGACTCATCTGTGATTGAATCAGAAATTGAACGAATTATTAAAAATTTCACGCCTAATCTTGTGCAGACTTGAGCCACGGCACCACTTTCCATATCCACGCAAAGTGCTTCAAAATCCTTCCCAAGCCGAATCTTCACATCCTTTTTACTTACAAACTGATCTCCTGTCAAAATTCTTCCAAAAAATATGCGATGATCAGAATCATTTATATTTCCAGCCTTTTCAACCAATTCCTTATCCGATTCAAAAGCCCATTCCTTCATTTGCGGAATCTGTCCCATTTTATATCCAAATGCTGTAGCATCAACATCGTGCTGAACAATGTCACGCCCTATAACAACATCCCCAACTTTCAATCTTTCATCCAATGACCCAGCCACTCCAGAAAAGATCACTTCACTCACTTTAAATTTTTCAATTAATAAAGTCGCTGTAATCGCAGCATTTACCTTCCCGATTCCAGATTGTACAAAAACAACATCCTTATCATTAAATTTCCCAGTAAAAAAAGATATTCCACTTATCACAGTTTCCTTAATTTCCTTAATTTCCTTTTTTATCGCTTCAGCCTCTTCAACCACTGCCCCAATAATTCCTATCATTAACTATTCCCTCCTATTTTATTTTTCTTCAACATTATTAATATTGTCATTATCTTCATCATTGCCTTCGATAATCATATTTGTATTTCCCTCATAAATATACGTATCCTTCAATTTACAAGTTTTGGTTTCATTCGTATTAAGAGTCGCCTGAAATTCCCATTTTTCATTTTTTGCAAGTGAACTGATATTATCTACAGCATCTCCTACTTTCGCTCCATTTTTATCAAAACATGGAATTTCAATGGTCAAATTTTTTTTAGTCACTCCATTATGTGTCAAAATTCCTGTAACAATGGTCTTTCCACCAGTTATTTCCACTTCTGCATCTGAAAATTTATATTTTGTATTTTTAGCTTTAATTTCTCCATTACTTCCGCCAATAATACCTCCAATTAATTTCCCAGTTGTTCCAATAACTGCTCCTGTAACTCCACCAGCAGCCTTTATAGTTCCTCCTACTACACTTCCAACTCCACTAATAATTCCACAAGATGAAGTTCCCAACATTATTCCAAACAATAAAATCCTTCTTTTCACTTTTTTTTTCCTTTTTATAAAATTCAATACTTGACTTCTTGTTATTTTTTTGTTAAAAAATGTCATTCGTATAATATTAGAATAACATATTCCCACTAAAAAAACAAGGCAAATCATCTAATTTTTTTGCCTAAAAGAATACTAGAATCCTTGCCCATATTTATTTAAATTATTGTTCTTAAAATCTCAAACTTCCCAACAGTTTTTTTGTCTTAATTCCAGCAGGAATTAAAATTGTTTCACCCTTTTTAGCCGAAAGTTCTTCATTTTCTCCCCACACAATTTTCCCTTCTCCTTCAAGGAACGAGTAAATTGTCATACTTTCATTATTTACATCTTCAAAAGAACCATTAAATCTTATTTTATCAATCGAATAATATTCTTTTTCTATAATATTCTTTCTCAAAATATCTTTCTCATTTTCAGATTCATCAAAATCAGTATTCTTAATTTCCACTTCCTTTCCAAAATCAATTACATCAGCCGAATCCTGCAAATGCAGCTCCCTTTTCTTTCCATTTTTATCAATTCTGTCAAAATCATAAATTCTATAAGTGACATCTGAATTTTGCTGAATTTCCGCAAAAATTACGCTCCCTTTTAGTGAAGCATGAACTGTTCCTGGCGTAATATCAATAAAATCACCCTTTTTTACAGATTTTTCTTCAAATAATCCATCAAAATCATTTTTTTTCACTTTTTCCAAAAATTTTTCCTTCGTAACTCCAGGCTTCATTCCTAAAATTAAAGTAGCGTCATCACTTGCCTCCATTATATACCAAGATTCACTTTTCCCAAATTCATTATGTTTTTTTAAGGCAACTTCATCACTTGGATGCACTTGAATTGAAAGTCTGTCATTTACATCAAGATATTTTATAAGTAACGGAAATTTATTTGGATATTTTTCATAAACCTTTTTTCCTGTAAGTTCCCCCTTATACTCCTTGTAAATATCATCCAGCCTTTGCCCAGCTAAAGCACCATTTTCCACAATACCCATTCCATGCGGATGTGCCGACACTTCCCAAGATTCACCAATTTTTCTTTACCTTCAGGCAGTTTCATTCCCTAATTTTGTTTCAAATTCACGTCCACCCCACACTTTTTTTCCACAAAAAAATTTTTTTAAATTTCATTGGATATAACATAAAAAAATATTCTCCTTTTTTTCATAATTTTTTTGTATCTTTTTTATTTTATAATAACATTTTAAAATAAATTTTACAATAATGTCATTAAAAAAATTTTACGAAAAAAACTTCAAATAATATCTGCAGGAGGAAAAAGGTTTTTTTATTTACATATGTCCATTTTTTTCCCACAAAAAAATTTATTAATTAGTTTGAAAAATTTTTGGTTAATATTGTAAAATATTTGAAAGAATATTTCTAATATTAAGAGGTTAAAAGAATATGTATATCTATGATGAACAGAAACTAAAAAAAGAAAATAGAAAAAGATGGTTGTTTATTTTTAATGGATAGTTTATTGTATGTAATTCTTCCAATTACAATAGGATTTTTTTAAAAAAATTAGTAAAAAAATATTATATCTATTTGGTTAATAATTATTTTTTTGGAATTTTTAAAGTTTTTATTTGAAAACAAAAAAAGGATTTTTGTAAATGATTATAAGAAAAGAAAAATAAAGAAGCTGGAGATTTTTGAGAAAATTTTACGAAAAAAAGAAAAAGTTAAAAAAAGGAAATTTTTTTATTTAAAGATAAGCTGTGTATCCACTTGTTTAATTGTAATAATCACAATTAGTATAAATATATTTCAGTTGCCAAGTTATATTTAGGGATTTAAAAAGAAATTAGGAAAAATTATTTCAAATAGCAAAAGAACTTTATGTAAATGGGAAAAAAACTTAAAAAAATACAGAAGATGTGAAAAAAATGGATTTTTAGATTCTACAAAATTATTTTTGAAATTTTGTGGGATTATAAAAGAACATATAACTTGAAAAAAATTCAAAAAAATAAAAAGTAATTTTATCTAATGAAAAAGGACAGCATTTTTATAATTGAAAAAAAGAAGATTATGAATGGGGAGTTATAAAAAAATAAAAGAAAATCTTTATTATAAGTTAGGTGTTATTTATAGAAACGATACAAATAGAACAATTGAAATGGAAAAAAATCTTTAGGACTTATTCCTCAAAAATTAAATATTTTTAAATAGAAAGAAAAAAATAAATTTAATGAAAAAAAATTGATGATAGACTGCTTTTTTTGAAATTTCAGATATTGATGGAAAAATAAAAAAATTTTAGGAACAACTCAAATTTCTCATAGGTTAATATAAGAAATTTGAGATTATTTCATTTACTTTATCTATTTTTTTAAAAATTAAAATTTTTGATTATTTTATACTCAAACATATTCAAAAATTGAACTATTAAAAAAATCATATAAATTTAGGGTTTAAGTAAAATATCCCTAACTTTTTGAGTTTTTGTTTTAAATCAGTTTTACTATAGTTCATATCATTTTTTTATTTTCATCTCAAAATAATTAACACATATCTTCATAGTTTTCCACAAATTCCTCTACAGATAAAACTTTCCCATCCAATTCCATTTCCCTAGCCAAATCACTAATATACGGCTGTTTTACCATACTTTTTTCCAAAGTGTCAAATTGCCAGAAAATATCACGTTTATCTCCATCAGTGATAATCTCTCCATTTGTCATTACGATTACCCTGTCAAAATTTTTTACTACAAATTCCATATCGTGAGTTATTGTAATAATTGTTTTTCCCTGTTTCTGAAGTTCATCAATTAAGTTATGCAAAACTTTCATTCCTTTAAAATCCTGTCCTGCTGTCGGCTCATCCATTACAATGACATCTGATCCCATTGCAATTACTGCGGCTATTGTAACAAATTTTCTCAGTGAATATGGCAAGTTATATGGATTTTTCCCTTTGATATTTTTTTCAAGTTCTGTTAATTTTATGGCATTTTTCTACCATTTTTTTATTTCATCAGGAGAATATTTTTAATTTTTGCTCCAAAGGCTATTTCATCATAGACATTATTGTGAAATATTTGATCCATTGGATTTTGAAAAAAACATATCCGACTTTTTCGGCTCATTTTTAGCAACCGTATATTTCTTTTGTGTTCCAGTCATCTACAATCAACATCTCCACTTTACTGGCTTTTAAAAGTCCATTCAACATTTTTTTACCAATCGTTGTTTTTCCCAGCTCCATTTTGCCCAATAATTGCAACTTTTTTTCGCCTTTTTTTAACTTCAAGTGAAACATTATTAAGTACATTTTTCAGTTCCATTTGGATATTTAAAACTTAAATTTTTTTACAGTAATAAAACTCATAATTAGCTCCTTCTTCAAGTTTGTCAAATTTAACAAGGGGTCGAAAACCCCTTGCTTTTAGAATATTTTTTTCGTAAATTTTTCAAAATATTTATCAATTTTTTTACTTTTTTTAACAACTCTATTACTTTTTTTCTTTAGTTATTGGAATTTCTTCAAATTTAGCTTTTTCCCACCTTTTTCAAGTTCATAGGCAAATATAGAATACTGTGTCATCCCAATTTCCTTTTTCCAGCAAAAATTTTTATTATTTAAAACTTCATTTCGCTTTTTCCACTCAAAATTATTTCTCCTTCATCAAGAACAAGAATATTTTTCAGCATATTCTGCAATAAGTTCAAGTTTATGCTCAACCAGAATTATTGTCTTTCCTTCATTTGCCATTAAATTTATAATTTTGAAAATATCTTCCGTTCCTTTTTGGGTCAAGTTGTGAAGTTGGCTCATCAATAACGAGAATATCAGGGTTCATTGCGATGATTGAGGCAAGGGCGACTCTTTGCTTTTTGACCGCCAGATAAATTGTATGGATTTTTTTATCACGAAGTTTTTTTCGATTTCAAGAAGCTTTTAATATTTTTTTCCACTTCTGAAATTATTGTTTCACGTTCTATTCCTAGATTTTTCCAATCCGTAAGCTATTTCTTCAAAAACTGTATTTTTTTAACACCGCTAATTTGAGTAAATGGATTTTTGAAAAAAACGAATCCGATCTTTTTGGACAATTTCCTTTTTGGCTATAATCTTTTAGTTCCTTGCCTTCTAAAGTTATTTTTTTCCTGTTAGTTCGCCTTTGTAAAAAAATCAGGCACAAATCTTCTTAAAAATATTGCAAAGTGTTGTTTTTTTCCACTTCCATTTTTTTCCAATTACAGCCCAAAATTCGCCTTTTTTTATTTCGATATTTATATTTCTGCAAAGTATTTTTTTCTTCCAATGGATACTTATAGTTTACATTTTCTAATTTAAGATAGCCCATAAAACCCTCCAAACAATACTCAAAACTATAAAAAAATAGCCAGTATAACTTTCATTATTTTTATCATTTTTTTGTTTCTTCAATATCGTATAATATTGTTCTCTTTTTCTCCAACAGAAAAATCCACGTGCTTCTAATGTAATTGCCCGTTCTTCTGTATTCGCAATGGAAGAAAGTACAAGTGGAATAAATATGGGAATTAGCGCTTTTGCCCTGACAAAGACATTTCCTTCAGTTTCAATTCCCCTTGCCTTTTGTGAATCCATAATAACATCTGCCTGCTTTTTCATTTCTGGTATTGTTTGCAAAGTAAGCATTAAAATAAATGCAGCTTTTGGATTTAATCCCTTTTTTTCAAGTGCAAGAGTAAAGTCCTTTACTGGAGTTATTAAAGTCAGCATTGTTAAAGCGCTTACAATCGCCGTTAGTTTAGATGTTAAACCTATAGCCTTCATTACTCCTTCCTTGTAAACCGAAATAAATCCAAACTTTAACCAAACTTCACCTGCTGGTATAAAAAGGCTTTGAATAATAAATATCGCTGTAAAAAGCCAGAATAAACTTAAAAATATTCTTTTACTGTAAATTTTTAATTTATTTTCAAAAGAAACTATAATTCCACAAATTATTATCATTGAGTAATCATAGATGTGACTTGGAATAATAAATGCTGATATTATCAATGCCAAAGCCAAATATAGCTTTGTCAGCGGGTAAAGTTTTTTAAAAAAATCTTTTTTCATAACTTATTTGTTTTCCTTATTTTTTTTATTATTTTTATATTCTATCCTTTTTGATTATTTATATAATTTTCTCCATATTTGAATTTTATCAAATATCTAGGCGACATTGCCTTAATTATTGCCATTGCAACTATTGCTGTTATAATTTTATCGGTTGTTTCTGTAATAAAATTCGTACTAAAAACGGCTGTCCAAATATTTTGACCTGTTGCTAGGAAAAATGCAGTTACTCCAAATGTGGAATTTCCAGTATTTCCACCATAAACCATTACTATTATTGGTGCAGATACAACTATCGCAATAAATACAAGACAAAATGCACAGACTAATGTTTTTTTATTACAATATTTTTCATTCTAAATCTTGCTAAAAATCCCATAGTAAGCGCCATAATTACCGCCACTGGTATAAATGCGAAATATTCAGGAGAAAAACTTCCTGTAATTAAACTTGTAATAACAGCTGTTACGACTCCGACCCAAGGTCCTGCTATAAGGCTGATAAACACTGTTCCAATTGAATCAAGAAATATTGGCACTTGCAGTAATTTAACAAGCCCAAATCCTGTAAAATTAATAGCTACCGCTACTGGTATCAACAAACTTGACATTAAAGAAAAAAATCATTTTTTTAAACTTTTTCATTTTTTTGCCTCCTTAAAAAAATTTATTTACATATATTTTTAAAAACATATTTGTTAATATTTCAACCTTTAAGAAGAATTTTTTTGTTACTTTTTTTAACAATCATTTTTAATTTTTTTATTAAATTTAAAAAAATACATTTTTTTAAACAAAGCTGGACAAACTTCCTTCATACTGCTTGGAAATTGTGTACACCAGTGAAATGTTATTTTTTTGGATATTTTTTTATTTATATAGCCTATTTTTTTCTTTTTGTATTCATTTAATTTTTTTATTATAATTATCAATAAAATCATCCCTAAAAAAATAGTTTTTATCATTAATTTTATAACTTTCTTTATTTAAAATTTCATGTGAATCGTTTTTTTCTGGCAAAGGCATAAGCTGAAATAAAAAGCAAAAATTTTTCATTTTTCAAAATAGTTTGTCATTAATTTTTGTTTCAAATGATACATTTATATATTCTGACAAATTATCCTGATTCTTCATAATTGAATAAAATATCTTTTTCCCCTTGTGAAATAAGCCAAAGTCTGAAAAAAATCAAAGCTCCAGCTCGCAGTATCACCATTTACAAGATACGAAGCGCACCATAACTTTTCGTTATAGCTCTCCTGCATCAACTCAACAGTAATTATTTCAAAATCAAAAAAATTTCTTCATCTGTTTTTTTAGATAGAATATCTATCAAATAATCTGTAAATTCATTATTATTTTTTTAGCCTTTTTCATGTGAAATAAAAAAATATTTCCAGAAGTCCTCCCTTTTTCATTTTTAAGTTTCGTTTCATCAGTTTTTTTTATTTTTATAGGCATTTTTTATCACACTCCCCTTTTTAAATGCTTTTTATCTGGATTTTGAGTAACAAATGCAATAAATATGGCTATAATTCTATTACTCTGTCTATTCCTAAAAAATAATCCTCCATCTGAATACTTGGCATCATTTTTTTTAAATTTACCTGTACTCCCCTGATTTAAGTGAATATCATGCAGCCCTTTCCCATTAGCATAAAGCCTTCCAAATGCAAATACCTCATAATTATCATTATTTTTTTAGCCTTTTTCAACATATTTTTTTCAATAATCTCCGTCAAATACACGTGTTTCTCATCAAATCCCTTCATCTGAATCATTTCATTATGTGGAAACAATTTCATTCTTACATAATCCAAACACAAATCTTTATTACATTCTGTAATTCCAGATTCTTGTAACAGCATCTTAGAAATCACACTTTCTTCACAAAAATAATTTTTCCTGTAGTATACCCTCAAATTTGAAGAAATAATCTCATTTTTCTTCTCATAAATACTCCCGATATTAACTGCCAAATCATACTTTTTCCCATTTTTATCCACAGCCACAATATGATAATGAGCCCTCTTGTCAAAAATCATACCACTTATCCACAACTTTTTCCTCTGAACATAGCATATTTTTTTCCATATTTTTCCTCTTTTTTTAATTATAATCTGTTCTTTCTAACTACTAAAATTTATGATTACTCAGCAAGATTTAGTATTAAACTTTTTATTATCAAAGTACATTTTTCCCTATTATAAGTATAACATATTTTTTTCAAAAAAATAAAAGAGATAATATTTTTTTATTAATTTTTTTAATTTATTTAAAAAAATAAGGGCATTAACCCCCTATTAAATAATATTATTTAAAATTTTCTATTCCACAAATTTGCTAAAAAAATCTGCCTAATAATTTATTTTTTTACTATTTTACGAAAAAAAATATTACAAAAATAATTTCTTAAACTTCGCAATCTCATAAAAAGATCCACAAACTACAATCGCCTTATACGAATTATCCTTTTTTTCAAAACCATTTCCTTTGCCTGATTATAAGCCTGTAAAATATCATCTTCAAAAAAATAATATTTTTTTGTAGAAATATTTGAATTTTTCAGATTTTTCTTTATTTCTTCGGCAGATAGTCCCGTAAGTAACTTCTTTTCAGGGAAGTTATGAAAATTTTATAATTTTTTTCCAAGATTCTTTTTAAAAAAATATTTGCAATATCCTTTGTTCCGAGTACTGAAAGAACAAAAAAATCACTTCATCATCTTTTAAAAAGTTCGTTCAAATTTTTCTGTCAAAACCTTTTACAGAATCATCATTATGAGCGACATCTAAAATTGTTGCAGGATTTTTTTGAAAAAAATCTCAAACCGTCCAGCCAATGAAATTTCATCAAGCCCCTTTTGAATAACTTTGTCATTAATTCCATAAATTTTTTTGCAATCTCATAGGCAATTAAAAAAATTATTTGCTTGAAATTTTTCCAAAAAGTGGCAGGACAAATGTTTTTTTCTAAATTATTTTTTTATTATTATTAATTTTTTTCAATATTTCCAGATTCTTTAGAATTTTTCATTTTCAACAATTTTTCACAATTGTTTTATAATTTTGATTATCCAATTCAGCTTGAAAACCTTTATATTTTTTTCCAAAACATTCACCGAATTATCTGTTTCCCTTTTCACAGCCTCTTCCAGTTCAGCCAAATTCTGAGCATAAATACAAAGCTGCCCATTTTTTATAATCCCAGCTTTTCTATCTGCAATTTTTTCAAGTGAATTTCCCAAAAGAGCGACATGGTCAAAACTTACATTTGTTATAGCCGCTATTGTTGACTTTACAATATTTGTGGCATCGTATCTTCCGCCTAGCCCAGTTTCCAGAAATATGAAATCAGGATTTTTTTCTTTAAAATAAAGCAAGGCTACGAAAGTTGCTATTTCAAAAAAATTTATCTGCAATCCATTTTCTTCCAGAACATTCATAACAGCTTCACAATATTTCACAACATCCTCATCTGAAATCATCTCTTTATTTACCAAAATTCTTTCATTAAATCGTAAAATATGCGGCGAAGTAAATTTAGCAACCGAATATCCGGCTGCAAAAAAAATATTTTCTAAAAATGTTGCTGTTGAACCTTTTCCATTTGTCCCTGCAATATGAACAATTTTCTTATTTTCACAAGGTTTTCCTAGTAATTCATAAATTTTTTTCAGTTTTTTTCATTATTCTGATTTAAAGATTCCTTTGTTATTCTCTTATTAATTGTTCTCATATTAAAAAAATTTTTTTCTAAAAATTTCATTTATTTTTTTGTTTTATCGTTTTTTTCATTTTTTTATTTATTTTTTTGCCAAGAAGTAAGATTCTTTGTGTTATCAACCTTTCTTTAATTTTTTTATTATACTTCAAATTTGGAAGTTTGTAAAGTATGCTTGAACCTATTCAAAATTAATACTAAATCCCTTTTTAAAAAAATAGGAACAAATTTTTTTACAATATTTATTTCATAATTATTTTTCAATTAATTACTATGTTTTTTTATTTTTTTGTAGGATTGCTCATTTCCGCAAAATTCTACAACCTATGGCTAGTCTACATCATTTTTTTCTATAAATAAAAAAATAGCACAATTTATTCTACGCTTTTTAATCATGAGTTTTTTGTACTATTTTTATAAAAAATACGCTAAAATCTTTATTAATCTTAACAGGCAAGGAGAAACCCTCCCCTTGCCATAAAATCCTAATATTGTTCTGTTTTTAAAGTAATCCAGAATTAGTAAATAGCCCTGAATCCGATTCCTCCTCTAACATTGTTTCCTTTAGTGTCATATCCGGCATTTACCGTAACACCAAATCTTGTGTTGTCTACACCTATGTTAAGATCGAATTTACCGTTTCCTCTTCTGTCTTCCTTCTCACTTCTCAAGTTATACCAGTCAGCCGTTGTATATCTTACTCTTGCCTGGTTCAATTTATTCAGCTTGCCAATTTCATTTTCATAGGCCGCTGTCAATCCTACTGATAACTGAGTTCTTACTGCCAATGGCTGAATATATTTGAATTCCAGTCCTGCTTCAGGTTTTACTGAGAAATAGTCGTTCCCTTTAACTTCTAGCCGCATTTGTCCAGAGTTTTCCTTTATGTCGTTAAATCTTCCGTATTCCATCTTTAATGCCCCGTAAGGACGTAAATGTGTTCTTTCGCTCATTCTTATGTCGTATCCCAATTCATTTTTCAAGGCCGCTCCATAAGAGCTGTATGTAGACTTCGCCTCAAATGTGTCATCTACAACCCAGTATTTACGGTGCATATTGTTAATTCCTCCAAAGATGTCTCCTGCGACTGTCCATTGCAGTGATCCGTTGTAGTCTTTTCTTGGCGACATTGTCTTAAAGATTCCAAGTTTTACCATTGTCTGGTCTTCTCTTGATTTTCCTAGATCCTTGAACTTGAATCTGTTTGTAACTGCTCCTGCATACCATCCGCTTGATTTACCCATCTGAACTTTTTCATCTTCGTGAACATAGGCAACTCCCCAGGCATTGCTGTCATAGTCAATTACTCCGGCTGTGTTTGTCTTGTACTCATCCTTCATTCCAAACACTTTTATCTTGTTGTTTTGCTTAGATGGATTTCTCCAGTCCTTCCATAGATATTTAAATTCCTTGTCCAGCGCATTTCCAGTTGCATTTATTCTTTGCTGAGTGTTCGAGTATTCGTAACCTTTCATTTCATTTACAGCCTGTGCAAATATGTGCGGTTCACCTTTTCCTAGGTCATTCAGCTTATTGAAAATTTGTTTTTCTCTTGAATGGATATCTTCAACTCCGTATCTTTGTTCAAGACCATCAAGGAAATGTTCTGTGTCAACATCGTTTTTGCTTGCAAAATCCGTATACGGTATTTTTACCATATATACTGTTTTTATCGGAGCTGCTATGTTTCCAGATTCCACCGGCTGTGCTATCCAAGTCAGGCTTGCTGAATTTACATTCAATGTAACCCCTGTCGATACAACGCTTGCCAATGCATCGTTATATGGCTTCAAAATATTATCTCCAATTTGAATCGCTTTTGCATTCAGGTATTTAGTAACTTCCGTACCCATTATCAGGTCAACATCTGTCAGTCCAGATAAATTATTCAATCCTTGGATAGGATTTGTGTAATTTATTCCTGATGTGTCAACATACATTCCGATAGTTGATATTTCCCCATTTGAATGTGTGTGATTATGATCCATCTTTTCTGTTTCCAGATTCAGTCTTGTTACTCCTGACAAGTCAGTTATCAACACTTCTGGAGCTTCTGGCGAAGGTATGTTTGTATCAACTTTTACTGGCGCCACATCTACACCGTCTATTGAAATTGAAACTGGGCTAGGCAGTGATGCAGGCGGAACTTTTACAATCGCTTTTCCCTGTCACTTTCTGGTCAGTCGCTGTTCCTTCCCACATAAGGTCTTGTTGAAGTGTTTCCAGTTCCATGTGCTTCATAAGGCACATAATTCGGATCTGTCACATCTCCTCTGAATGCATACACACCGATATTTTTGTTTCCAACAATATTTATTGTTCCGTAGTTTTTAATTACTCCTCCATTCGCTACAACTACTCCCTTTATTCCTGCTCCATTTGCAGTAGGCGTTGTCTGAATAGTTCCATAATTTTCCCCAGTCGCAAATCTGTCAATATACATTCCAGTCGTATTATTTCCGCTCAGGTTAATAGTTCCTCTATTAATTGCCTTTGAGCCAGATCCCTGCAGCATACATTCCAACACTGTTATCATCTGAAACATTAATTGTTCCATGATTTTCTATTGTTCCTTCATTTGTTGCGACTTTTGTAGTTTCATTGTAATATCCAGTCGCCATTCCGATTCCATACTGCTTGCTAGTCACATTACTTGGACCTACTGTAATTACTCCGAAGTTCTTGCTGTTTCCTTGCGTAGAGTAAACCCCAATATTTCCAACACCTGCTCTCAAGTCAATATTTCCATAGTTTTCAGCATCCTGTGAAGAATAAATTCCATATCCATTATTCTTATCCATTACAATATCTGATTTATTTACAATCTTTCCGCCCAGGCTTTGTGGCGCTCCAGAGTAAACATACACTGATTTTTCCCCAACGTGAACAGGATTTGCTGTCGGATTTATTGTCAAGTCTGTCTTAGCCTTTGAAGCCGTTATCAAGTATCCAAACGAATCTGTATCTCCAACCTTCATGTCAACAGATGATGTAACTGTTGTCGCTTGCGGATTCTTGCTGTCATCTGCAATATATACCCCAACAGAGTTATTATTTGCCACATCAATCTTTCCACCTGAAAGGTTTACACTTGGACCTGTCGAATAAACTCCAACCCCGTCATCAGCCACATTAATCTCACCAGCAGTCATATTGACATCTTTTCCGTAAATTCCATAAGAAGATTTTCCAACATTAATCTTTCCAGTATTTGCAATAGTTGAAACCTGATCATCAATATACATTCCAATAGATTCATTTCCAGCAGAAGTCGCCGCAACATTAATTTCCCCAGCATTTACCAGTTCAGAATCATTCGTTCCATACATTCCTGCCGACTTAGTACCGTTAACATTAATCTTACCGCTGCTAGCATTAGTAATTATACCGTTATTCGCTCCCATTCCAACTGAACTGTCATTTCCATTAATCGTGATTTCACCTTTATTTACTCCACGTGTTTCATTTTTAGTTTTTATGTCAGAAGCATTTGTTACAACAGAATTTCCAGAACTATTTTTATCAGTACTGTTATTTTTTACAAACATTCCAACAGCGCCATCATTATCCATCGTAATCTTACCAGTTGCACCATTTTCAACATCAACAACTCCAAATGGATGATGTCCAGAATGTGTAGTCACATTGTCGTAATACGTTTCAGTTTTTGGATCTATTGCAAGCCCTGTTTTTGAGTCAATTCTATAAGAAAGCCCTAAAATACCAATTGATTTTTTACCTCCAGCATTTACCTTTCCATCATTAACTATCTTCGTGCTATTTGTTCCAAATATTCCAATAGCCTTGTCATTTGGATTATTTACTGTCCCTTTTTCAACATTTACAGTTCCTGCAGCATTATTATTAATATATCCGTAATCTACATACAGACCAATTCCACCTCTATCAGATCCAACCGTTCTATCAGCCGATACCGTACCACTATTATTAATTCCTGTTGTATCATTATCCTTTGTCTGTGCACTTGCCGTTACTGCAAGACCAACAGGAGTTTTAAGATTAACATCTATCGCCTTCATTTGCGTATCATCCAGTTCAGCCTTAACAGAACCTGCTGCCGTTACATCAATCTTAGAATTTTGATATAAGAATCTTTTAGCAAACACTTCACTATCTGAATCTGTTATACTACTTGCTTTATCAACAGCTGATTTTATGTTAATTTGGGCATTGTCCACAACTGCATATTTATATCTAGTTTTTCCATTTGAACTTCCAACACTTCCAACTCCACCAATTAATTGATCTCTTAATCTATCAGGAGTGGCTTTATTTTCAACATTTACAGTAACCTGACCCGATGTTTTTCTTAAATCTGCAACTATTACATCGTCATCAAGTATATCAATACTTGTATTATGATTAACTGTTATCATATTCGGTTGATCTTGATAATATACATATCCAACAGCTTTTCCATCCAATACTAATTTAGCATCACTCATATTAATAGCACCAGAGTATTTTACTTGTAGTATTGGTATAAAGTGCATATCCTTCACCTTTATATTCAACAGTCGCACCTTTCAAGTCAATCTCTGCATTACCTAATGATGCCACATTAGTTGCTCCATTAGTAACTTTTATCCAGTTATTTTGAGCATTTATTTTAGCACTATTTTCAGCAAATAATCCAAATCCTACATTTTTCTTAGTATAGCTATCAACTCCACCTTCTATAGAAATATTTGGACCATTTGCTACTGATGGAACAGAAGTTCTATTAATTGTTATCACAGCTTCATTATTAGCATAAGCAGCTCCAACATTATCCTTAGATGAACCATCTGCTCTTAAACGACTTGGATCATTTATGAAAACTGAATTTTTAATTTCTACTCCTGGATTTGTTGGTTTTCCTGTAGAACCAATTACTGTATTTCCAACAGCAGGATTATTTACAGTAATTTGGGCTTTATTATTAGCAACAAGTGTTATCGAGTTTGTAGCTTTATCAGAATCAACAGCATTTACTATAACAGAATTAGGATTACCACTACTATCTTCTCCAATAGCAGTTATGGCTCTATTTCCTCTGTCACTTCCACCAGTTACTGAAGTTGGTGTTACAGTTGCTGTACCTTTAATCATTACAACATCACCAGTTACTGTTCCATCTGTCTCATGGCTTGGAGTTCCACCAGTTCCAATAGATCCACCAACTAAAATACCAGTATTATCAATACTATTTGCACCACTTAACTCAACACTTCCTGCTCCAAGTTTATAGTCAGCATCATTTCCAGTAAGCACTCCGATGTTATTTTGGGTATTTCCAAAAATTCTAATTTGATGTCCAGATTTACTTATACCTGTATCAGTACCTGTTTTACTAAAATCTATATTATAGTTTGAAAAAATCCCAAAACTATTTTCTATCATATCATTATTACCAGCATTCAAATTGAACGTAACATTTTTATCCCCTTGGGTTGTCCATTCATCTAATACAGTAGAAGTTGTATGAGCAGTATTTATATTAACTGTATTTTTTGTTTCATAATCTTTATTCTTGCCACCATTGACATCTCCTATATCAACAGCAAAATTTCCATAAACTACTGAAGTTTCTCCACTAACAAAACCTGCACTAGCTTTAGTAATTGATGAAGCATTTCCAGTTGAACCAGTTGGAGTTCCCTCTCTACTATCTACATTTTCAATATATAATCCGATACTCTTATCACCATATAGTGTCATAGGTTTCCAGTCAGAAGTACTAGGAGTAGTTGCTTTTGAAAAATCCAAATTTAATTGTCTTACAAAATTTGGTGTCTTAATATAAATTCCCACTCCTTGTTCACCGTACATCTTTATACTGTCTTTTCTATTAACAATAGTAATGTCTCTTCTTCCATCAGTACTTGGTTCTTGAGATGCTTCACGATTTCTTGTGGCAAATCTTTCATATCCGTCAGGATTTATAAAAAATACTGCTGAATTTTTGTTATATACATTTAATATTTTCCTGAATTATACAATATTTGCGGAATACCATGAACATTAGGTTTTTGTTTTTGCCTTTTTTGGTCCTATTTCTGGTGATACTACAAAAACTGCAGTATCAGTATCTAACTTTTTAACTATTGTTCCAGAAGTAAATTGTACAGGATGTATAGTTATATTTCCTGTATTAATAACTGTTGCTAGCTGTTTTTCTATTATCCATACCATCTGTATGATCATAACTATTTGAAAAAGCTACTCTACTTCCTTCAATAACAGTTGTTCCACTATTTATAAAATGTTTGAGAAAAGTCAATTTTTCTTTGCAGAAGCAATATTTTTTTAAAATCAGTCCATGCATTAGAAACTTCTATCTTATTAGAAGGTAAATTTGCTATTACAGTTGATACTTTAATTTCATCATCACTTATTTTTTTGAGCACCATGTATATCTAAATGTACTAACTCCTTTATTATCCCTTCATAACCCTGAGTAGCATTACTTGTCTCAACATTTTTTCCAAAAGACATTATATCTGCATTATTAATCATTGTTGATACTCTAGTAGTACCATTGACTGAAGCCATTTTTAAAAATCCAGTTTTATTTGTAGCTAATATCTTTGCTCTCGACATAATATCACTCAACGTATTTGTTGGCACATCAGAATAACCAGGGTTATTAACTTTAGCAGATGTATTAAAAGTATTGTATGCTTGATAATCTTTATAAGCATAATTCCATTTTTCATAATTACGATATTTATTTCCAGAATAAGACTCACTAACACCGTTAACTATATCCTTTTGTTCAGGAGTCGTAGCAAGTCCAGCAAGTTCGGTTACAAAATTTCCTTTTAATAAAGAAACACCTTCGACCACTCCTTGACTACCAGAATTAGCTTCTAAATTTTGATCTGTCCAATTTGAGAGAGATTCTCCAATCAAACTAAACTTAGGTGCATTAACACTTACTGTTGTATCTATATTTGGTTTTTCTGGCGGATTAACCGTTCTTGGAGTAAATGAAGGCAACTCACTTATGTCCACAGCCATTGATACATTAGCATGCTTTACTTTTGGTATCAACGGATTAAGTGTTGCTGATACTGGGATTGAGGCATTTGGTTCTTGCTTTAATCCTAGTTCTGTTGTGTTTCCGTAAAGAGTGTGAGGATATGCTTCGTATTTGGTTTTGCTCATTGTTTTGTCACGTTCGTATTTGTAGTCGGCAGTTTTGTCTCCACGACCTTTGTATGAACCTTGCCAGCTGTTGTAGAAACCGTTTATTCCGTATTGCCAGCTGCTCCATGGGCTTTTTACAACGTGATCTCCTTGTTCCATTAACTTAACTAATTCCAAGTTTGTCTTTCTAAGCAGCTTATCATTTTCATGCCGTGCAAACCTGAAATCACTCTTCAAGTTCGTTATCGACGTGTTGATTGCCTTTGTTTGCTCCTGGATTTCATTTTCAGCCGAAAAAAGATTAAACGAAACTCCTGTCAGTTCGATTAATCCAGTTAATAAAAAAGTTATAAGGGCTGATTCTGTATATTTAAAGTCCTTCACTCTTTTTGCAAAAGACTTCAAATCCTTCTTTAAAACTGTTAAATTATTCGTCATAATTCTAACTCCTTTTATTCTAAACTTTGCCTAATGTTAAGCACAAAAAAATAATTTCTATACCAAGTGAAACTTAGCATATCCATTATTTAAATGAAAATAGTATTTCATTTGAAATCTGTTCTTAAACATAGAATAACATTAGACATTTAATAATATACCAAAAAAACAAAAAAAGTTCAAGTGTTTTTTTAAAATTTTTTTATAAATTCTATTTCATAATTAAGGTTTATCCAATAAAAATAGGGCTTAATCCCCTTTAATAAAAAAATACTATTAAAAATAAAAATCAAATTTAAAATAACTATAAATATTAATTCTCCTTAAAAAAATTTGCCCTAAAAAAATTAGGACAAATATTTTTGAAATGCAATATTCAAACCTCAAATGAAAATTACATCTCAATTGTACTAACAAAAGACCAAAATCTCTTGCTAGTACAACAAAAAATGGAAAATAAATTATGAATCAAGAATTTTCAGAACTATTTTTTCTTAGTTTCTTGAAATTTAGCCCAAACTCCTGCTTTTGTTAAGATACTTTTAACAGTTTCAGTTGGTTGAGCACCGTTTGATAAGTATTTCAAGATTTCTTCCTCTTTAATACTACTTGTTTGTCATCTTCAACAAGCGGGTTAAAAGTTCCAAGGTAAGCAACAGCTTTCCCATCTCTTCTAGATAAAGCCTCCATAGCTACTATTCTATAAAAAGGAACTTTTTTTCTTCCTAATCTTGTCAATCTTAATTTTAACATTAAATGTTACCTCCATACTATTCAATAATTTTAAAACTCATTATTTTTAAATGCAATATGATTATACAAAAAAATTTTTGATAAATTGTCAAGTTTTTTTCTTTACACTTTTTTTCCCAAAAAAAACTATTGATAATTTCTGAAAATATGATATAATAAAAAAATTTTTAAAACAAGGGATTTACCCCTTGCTAAAAAAATATTTCATAATCAATCCCTATTCTACAATAACTTCCACAACTTCATCCACTGTAAATTTAGAAAAAAATATTCCCCAATATCAACTGTTTCCAATTTTTTTCCTTGACATCTTCCCTCGTATATTTCACATCTTTCAAAAGATTTTTCAATTTCACTCAAGTCTTCATTTTTTTCCCGAAGAAATCCCCATAAAATTTAATATTTTTTTAATTCTAGAATTTTTCAACTGTGGCAAAGATCTGGATTTTTTTCCATTTTTTTAAATCTTTTTACCTCGAGTTATATTAAATTCTGGCGACTCTCCGTAATTCCATTCCCAGCTTCTTTTAATTTCAGCTCTTTTAGCAATATAATCCAACTCTTCCTTACTAAAAACATATTCTTTCATATCTGGATACTGTTTTTTTCATATATTCCATAATTTTATCACCAAATTCTTCAACTGTAATCGGAGTTTTCAAATGAGGCAATATATTCGTAACTCTACTTCTAACAGATTTTACACCTTTTGACTCAATTTTGTCTTTAGAAACTTTCAAAGCATCTCCCAAAGCACTAAAATCAACGTTAAATAAAAGACAACCGTGATGCATAACTCTATCTTTTATGTAAGCCTGTGCATTTCCACAAAATTTTTGCCCGTCAATTTCCAAGTCATTTCTTCCAGTAAACTCAGCTTTTACTCCTAATTCTGCCAATGTTTCAATTATTGGTTTTGAAAATTCTTTAAAATTGAAACCTTCCTTATTTTTATCTCTATTAGAAATAATCGTATAATTCAAATTATTCAAATCGTGATAAACTGCTCCTCCACCAGAAATTCTACGAATTACATGAATCCCTTTTTTTCTCGTATATTCCGTATTAATTTCCTCAATCGTATTCTGATACTTCCCAACAATTATCGAAGGCTCATTTATCCACAAAAAAAATATTTCATCTTCATCTCTTAAATTTTTGAAGCAATATTCTTCCAAAGCAATATTAAATGCGGTATCATGAGTTTTACTAATATAATAAATCATAGTAACTAGTCCTCTTTCATTCTATTTTTTCTTTTTAGGTAAATGAACAGCTTCTCCTAAAACATCTGCACATGCTTCAAACAATGCTTCTGAATAAGTAGGATGTCCATGTATCGTCTTTGATTACTTCATCAACTGTAATTTCCATTTTCATTAATGTCGCAGCTTCGTTAATGATTTCAGCAGCTGAAGGCCCTACAATATGAACTCCTAAAATTTCTCCATATTTTTTATCAGCAATAACTTTTACAAATCCAGCAGATTCTCCTGATGCCAACGCTCTTCCATTTCCTACAAACGCAAATTTTCCTACACTTATATCATATTTTTCTTTAGCTTGTTCTTCTGTCAATCCAACCATTGCTACTTCTGGTACAGTATAAATTGCTGATGGTATAGTATAAATTGAAGCTGAAGAATTTGTTTCTAATCTTGTTGCTCTGTGGTTTCCTTGAATTGCATTTTCTGCTGCAATTTCTCCCATTCTAAATGCCGCATGAGCCAACATTCTAGTTCCATTAATATCTCCAGGCGCATAAATACCTTTAACGCTAGTTTCCATATATTTATCCACTTTAACTTTACCATTTTCCAATTCTAAGTCAATTTCTCCAATTCCTTCTAAATCAGGCACTCTTCCAATTGACAACAACGCTTTTTCAGCCACAATATCATCTTTTCCATCAACTTTAATTGTCAATGTATCTCCATTATCAACAATTTCTTTAATTGCAGTTGAAGTCAAGATTTTCATTCCTTTTTTCTCTAATTCTTTTCTCAATGTTTCAGAAGATTCTCTATCCACACCAGGAATAATTCTATCCATCATTTCCACAACAGTTACTTCTGAACCAAATGAATTAAACACTTGTCCCAACTCAATTCCAACTACTCCTCCACCAATTACAGCTAATGATTTAGGAATTTGTTGAATATCTAAAATATCATCACTTGTCAATACTTTTGGACTGTCAATTCCTGGAATATTGATTCTTCCTACTTTTGAACCACCTGCTAAAATGATTTTATCAGTTCTCAATACTGTTTCACCTTTATCATTTGTAACAACAACATCTTTATCAACATTTATTTTTCCAATACCGTTATAAATCTTAACATCATTACTCTTCAATAATCCTTGAACTCCATTTGTCAATGTTTTTACGATATCATTTTTCAATTTAACAACTTTTGGCATATCAATTGTGAATTTATCGTTTTCCAAGATAATTCCTCTTTTTCCAGCCATTTCAATTCCTTCGATAATTTCAGCATTTTTCAAGAATGTTTTCGTAGGAATACATCCTTTATTCAAACAAGTTCCTCCAAAGTGAACTTTTTCCACAATCGCTACTTTTCCACCTAATTGTGCTGCTTTAATTGCCGCTACATATCCTGCAGGTCCTCCACCGATTACAACTACATCAAATTCATCGTCACCTTTTGGTGCTTTTGGTTCATTTGAAGTTGAAGCTACTGGTTGAGCTGCTGCCACTGATTCTGTTGCTTTTGGTTCTGGTGCCACTTGAGGTGCTGCTCCTGTTGGTGCTTCTTCTCCTTCAGCTCCAATATATCCAATAACTTCTGTAACTGGCACAGTTTCTCCATCCTGTTTCAATACTTTAATCAAGTATCCTGAAGCCTCTGCCTCCAATTCCATACTTGTTTTATCAGTCATTATTTCAAGTAAGATTTCTCCCTCTTCTACTTTTTCCCCTTCTTTTTTGTTCCATTTCACGATTTGCCCTTCTGTCATCTGAACCTCCCACTTCTTGCGTCGCAGGATTCTTGGGAAGTATGTGCTTTTACTAGCCACATATATTTACCAAGCTATCCCCGTAGTTCCTACGGTTCATATATTTATTTAAACACTTTTTTCCAATATCCTTAATCCTTCTTTTAGTATGTTTCTTGCTGCATTTATATCTCTATTATGTACAGTTTCACATACTGGACAAGTCCATCCCCTTATGCTTAAATCTTTTACTTCTTCATTCTTATGTCCACAACAATTACATATTTGACTACTTGCAAAAAATTTATCCACTCTTACTATTGTTCTTCCATGCCATTTCGCTTTATATTCTAGCATTCTATTAAATTCACTCCATGATACATCTGAAATACTTCTTGCTAATCTATGATTTTTTTATCATATTTTTTTATTTGTAAGTCTTCCATGCAGATAATATCATATCTTTCTTATTAGCTCTGTCGATAATTTTTTTGCAAAAAAATCCTTTTCTTTGATTCGCTACTTTTTCATAACATTTCGCTACTTTTATTCTAGCCTTATTTCTATTTGAACTGCCCTTTGGTTTTCGTGACAGTTTTCTTTGGCATAAAGCCAGTTTTTCCAAAGATTTCTGTAAATATTTTGGATTTTCTATTAAGGTTTCATCACTGGTAATCGCAAAGTTCTTTACACCTAAATCTATTCCAACATTTTTATTTGTGCTCTCTAACTTTTCTACTTCTACATCTGTACAACATAGAGATATATAGTATTTTCCGCTAGGTGCTTGTGTTATTGTTGCATTTATTATTCTTCCTTGTGGCTTCATCTTATCTCTTATTTTTTTAGTTTTTCCTAACTTAGGTACTTTTTATCCATTTATCTAAAAAAACTCTATATTATTATTTGTATAACCGGTTCTATATGATTTTTCTATTATCTTTCTTAGATTTAAACTTTGGATAGCCATTTCCGCTAAAAAAAGTTTTTTTATATGCCTTATCTAAATCCTTTAAAGAATTTTTGTAAAGAATATTTATCTACATCTTTTTAACCATTCTTTCTCTTGCTTTAGAAACTGTCAATTCTTTACTGCATTGATTATATGACATAGATTTTTTTCTCTTTGTTATATAATTCCTGTTTTTAAACTTAAAAAAATGGTTATAGACATATCTTACACAGCCAAAAAGTACAGTTTAACTTTTTCTATTTGAGTTTTTAGTTGGATAAAATCTAAACTTGTATGCTTTTTTTCCATGTGATTTCACCTCCATTTACTTTTATATAGTATACTATTTTTTTATACTATAAGTAAATGAAAAAGTAAAATTTTTTCTAAATATATGAACCTTAAAACTGACTCAGTCGTTTTAGAGGTTGTCGTTCACATAAGTACGCTACCACCTATGCAGTTCTCTTATGAACTTCTTAATATTTCTATTAAGCACAGACTATATCTTATCCCACAGCTCTGCCTGTTTGGGTCTGCCCACTTCCACCAGCTCTGGTGTACTTCCCTCAGGAGGAATAGTCGTTGAACCTTACCTTCCGGTCTTGGCTGCTGATTGCCCATTATCTCAACACTTAGGGTTTAACCTTATGTCATCTAGTATATTTTTTCTGCTTTCGCCACATTCACACTTACATCTTATTTTTAGATGTTATGTTGTAGTTATACCAGTTTTAGGGGTTTCCAGCAATTCGAGCAGTATTGGGTAACTTCTTTTAAGTTGCTACCTCTACATACATATTTCTATATATGCTGACTATACTTTTCGGTTTAACTCACTTCTTACGTCACGAGTGTACAACCGTATTTTTAATCAATTCCAGCTTTAGGCATAATTACTTCTACTGCCATTTATTTCACTTCCTTTATTTTATTTAATGGTATTTATAGTATTTCAAATTTTCTAAATTAACATTGCCAATGGATTTTCCAATAATTTCTTCAAATCTTGCATAAATTTAGCTCCAGCAAGTCCATCCACAACTCTATGGTCAATTGTTAAACACATTGTCATTATTGGTCTAATTACAATCTCTCCATCTACAACTACTGGTTTTTCAACTGTCGCAGCAACTCCTAAAATTGCTGAATTTGGTTGATTTATAATAGGATTAAAACTTTGCGTTCCAAACATTCCCAAATTACTAATTGTAAACGTACTTCCACTTTGTTCAGAAGGACTCAATTTCATTGCCAACGCCTTTTTAATAATATCTTTAGACGCAACTACCAATTCACTCAATGACATTTTATCTGCACCTTTAATTACAGGCACCAAAAGTCCATCGTCCATTCCAACAGCAATTGATAAATTTACATAATTATGTAATGTAAGTTGTGTTCCATCTGCAGACAATTCAGAATTTACATATTTGTGTTTCATTAATGTTTTAACTACAGCAAACGAAATTAAATCTGTTACAGTTATCTTTTTACCTGTATTTTCCATAATTGTATCCATAACTTTTTTTCTCAATGAAATCAATTCTGTCATATCAACTTCATAATTTAATGTAAATGTAGGTGCCGTAAAGTAACTGTCTGACATTCTTTTTGCAATTACTTTTCTCATTGGCGACATTGGAATAACTTCAATATCAGCTTCTTCCACTTGTTCTTTTTCAGCCAATATCGCTTTTTCATGTCTTGCCAATTCTTCAGTTTCTTTCGGTTTAGCAATGATATTCAAAATATCTTCTTTCATTATCTTCCCGTTATGTCCACTACCTTCTACTGTACTCAAATCAATATTATATTCTTGTGCTATTTTACTAGCCAACGGAGTAATTCTCACTTTTTTCTCAAAATTAAATTCTTCCACATCTTCTTTATGAATTCTACCTTTAGCTCCACTGCCTCTAACATTTAACAAATCTATTCCCATCATTTTAGCTAAATCTCTCGCAGCAGGTGTAGCTCTCAATTTGCTATTTTCCATCTTATTTTTCACCTTCTACTATTGTTTTATTTTTTTACTTTTTCTAATTGCATCAACAATTTTTTCAACACTCGGAACCATCGCTGTTTCTAAAGTATGATTATATGGCATAGGCACGTCTTCTCCAGCCAATCTCACAATTGGATGATCCAAATAATCAAATGCATCACTTTCTGAAATAATTGCTGAAATTTCCCCAATAAATCCACTTGTTTTATGAGCATCATTCACTAAAAATAACTCTTCCTGTTTTCTTAACTGAATCCAAAATTATCTCTTTATCTAATGGTATCAATGTTCTAGGATCTACCACTTCTACGCTAATTCCTTCTCAGCCACTATTTCTGCTGCCTTCAATACTCTTTCAAGCATTCTTCCGTAACTTACTATTGTAATATCCGTACCTTCTCTTTTTATTTCTCCCTTTCCTAAAGGAATAACAAATTCAGGATCTGTTGGAACTTCACCTTTCATATTATATTGCGCCTTATATTCCAAGAAAATTACTGGATTATTATCTCTAATAGCTGCTTTCAACAACCCTTTCACATCTGCAGGTGTTCCAGGTGCAACTACTTTCACTCCAGGAATATGCGTAAACCAAGCCTCCAATGATTGCGAATGTTGTGCCGCTGAACCTACTCCACTTCCTGCCGCACATCTAAATGTCACTGGTACTCTTCCTTTTCCACCAAACATATATCTAGTTTTAGCCGCCTGATTTACAATATTATCCATCATATACACGATAAAATCCATAAATGTTACGTCTACAATTGGTCTTAAACCAGTCATTGCCGCTCCAATAGCTGCTCCTGAAATTGCTGATTCTGAAATAGGCATATCCTTAATTCTCTCTTCTCCAAATTCTTCCAACATTCCTACCGAAGTTCCAAAATCTCCTCCGAATATTCCAACATCTTCTCCCATAAGAAATACATTTTCATCTCTTCTCATTTCTTCTGACATTGCTGTAATTATTGCCTCTTTTACAGACATTAATTTTGTCTCCATATTTATTTTTTCCTCCCAGTTTTTTTATCTCTTCTTTTTAAAAATTTCTAAACACTATTTTTCCTAATTTAACTCTCTTAGAATTTTTTTCAAAATTTATATTTTTTTAAATCAATATCTTTTTACTAAATTTCACAAAATTCTTTTTAGTAACAAACACTTTAATTAATCTGCAAAAATATCCTCAAATGCTGATTCAAGAGTTGGTTCTGGACTGTTTTTCGCAAAATCAACTGCTTCTTCAATTTTTTGTTTTGAATTTTCTTCCAATTTAGTTAATTCTTCCTCAGTAGCAATCCCTTCTTCAATCAATCTATTTCTAAATTTAATGTTTGGATCTTTTGCCTTCCAAGAATCCACTTCTTCTTTTCGTTCTATATTTTCCAGGATCTGAACTCGAGTGCCCAAACCATCTATATGTCACACTTTCAATTAAAACAGGACCTTTTCCTGCTCTTACATCATCCACTGCTTTTCTAAATGTTTCATAAACTGCCAAAACATCATTTCCATCTTCAATGAAATATCCAGGCATTCCATAAGCCACCGCTCTTTGATAAATATGCTCTACATTTGTAACTTTTTTAATATCTGTACTTATTCCATATCCATTATTAATTGAATAAAAAATAATTGGTACATTCCAAACTGATGCCAAGTTCATTGTTTCATGAAAACTTCCTTCATTTGTAGCTCCATCTCCAAAACAACACAGTACGATTTTTCCAGTATTCTTAACTTTTTGAGTATAAGCTGCTCCTACTGCCATTCCATGTCCTCCACCAACAATTCCGTTAGCTCCTAAATTTCCACTTTCTAAATCGGCAATATGCATTGAACCACCTTTACCTTTACAAGTTCCTGTAGCTTTCCCCATAATTTCAGCCATCATTCCATTCAAGTCAATCCCTTTTCGCAATAACTTGCCCATGTCCTCTATGGTTAGACGTTATAAAATCATCAGGATTTAACGCCGCAATCGCTCCAACATTTGCCGCTTCTTCTCCAACTGACAAATGTGTCATTCCTGGAACCATCCCTCTTTTTACAAGTTGATTCACCTTCAAATCAAAGTTTCTAATATCTAACATTGATTCATACATACTTAATAATTTATCTTTAGATATATTTTCCATTTTTTTCCTCCATTCTTGATATTTCTAACTTTTTAAGTTTTTTTCTATAATTCTAAATATATACATATTTAGTATAAAGCTATTAATATTTTGTTATTCAAAAATTCTTTATTTAATTTTATCATAATTTTATAATCATTACAATATATATTTATAACTAATTCAAATATTAATACTAAAAAAACAATATTTTTATATTAAATTCCATTTAGAAAAAAATAGAAAAAAAGGATTATTTCTTTAAAAAATAACTTAAATAGGCTCAATTTAAAAAAATTTGACAATAGATAATAATTTTGATAACATCTATAGGTAGAATAAAAAATTGAGAAAGAAGAGAGTATATGTCAAAAACTATAATTCCAAAAAATTATGATCCAAAATATGGAATCATGGAAACAGAAATTGCAATAAAAGCTGCAAAAGACTGTTTTGAGAGAGAACTTGCAAAAGCATTAGACTTAACAAGAATTTCAGCACCTATGTTTGTTAGAAAGTCTGTTGGGATTAATGATAATTTGAACGGCGTTGAACGTCCTGTAGCTTTTGAAATGAAGGAAATGCCAGATGTAACATTGGAAATTGTGCATTCACTTGCAAAATGGAAAAGAATTGCATTGAAGCAATATGGCGTTGAAGAAGGAAAAGGTATTTATACAGATATGAATGCTATCAGAAGAGATGAAGATTTAGATAATATGCATTCAATTTACGTTGACCAATGGGACTGGGAAAAAGTTATTTCAAAAAGAAGATAGAAATATTGACTTTTTAAAAAGCAACTGTTAAAAAAATATATCAAGCCTTTTTTTAAATACAGAAAAAGAATTGACTGAAAAAAATTTGAAAAAAATTTGAAAAAAATTCTTGCCAAAAGAAGTTACTTTTATTACTTCTCAAGAATTAGAAGATTTATATCCTGAATTAACTCCAAATGAAAGAGAAGACAAATTTGCAAAAGAACACAAGGCAATCTTCATTATGCAAATCGGAAAAGTGTTAAATTCTGGAAAAAGACACGATGGACGTGCCCCAGATTACGATGACTGGGAACTAAACGGAGATCTAATTATGTGGAATCCAGTTTTAGACAGATCATTAGAATTATCTTCAATGGGAATTCGTGTTGATAAAGAGGCATTAGAACGTCAATTAAAAAGAATTAAACCTAGAAGAAAGAAAAAAAATCTTGATTTCCACAAAATGCTTTTTAAACGATGAATTACCATTAACAATTGGTGGAGGAATCGGGCAATCAAGAATCTGCATGTTTTTATTACAAAAAGCCCACATTGGAGAAGTTCAAGCTTCTGTATGGACACCAGAAATCGTAAAAACATGTAAGGAAAATGGAATCAATCTTTTATGGTACTAATATAAAAAAACAAAAATAACATAATAAAAAAAGTGAAAAACTAAAAATTAATTAGTAATTCACTTTTTTTATTATTTCCTGCTATTTCCTCATTAAAATTTATTATATTTATAATTTTTTTATGGAAAAAAACCTGCAGGTTATAATTTCCTGCAGATCTTGGAGGCAAAAAAATGGCAATTTGTCATCTATTTGTTAAAGATTATATACAAAAATTATAACCATAACAATGAAAGTAACAACATCACCATTCATCATTACTATTCACCTCCCTCCATTTCAAGGTTGGGTAGCGAACCCAGAAATATTATAACATAAAAAAATACCCCCTTCAACTAAGAAGAAGATATTTTTTCCGCTATTTTTTACCTTAAAATGGAGTATATCCATTACCTTTATAGGTTAATTATAGCATAAATTTTCTACTTTTTCAATCATACTAATTTTTATTTTTTTATAAATTTATGATAAATCCAATCAACTATAATGGCAATCGCATTATCTCCAGAAACATTAGCCGCTGTTCCAAAGCTATCCTGTGTTATGTAAAGTGCGATTAAGAGTGAAGCCATTGGGCTGCTTGAGGCAATTCCAACCATTCCTAAAAATGGAAGTGCAGACATTATCGCTCCTCCAGGTGCTCCAGGCGCAGCTACCATCGCTACTCCAAGTACCATTATAAATGGAAAAATTGTTGAAATTCCGTAGGACATGCTGTGCATCATAAGTACAGTAACAACACAGCTTGTAATTGTAATAATACTTCCAGCCAAATGAATTGTGGCACATAAAGGAACTACAAATTCACGGATTTCAGGCGATGTTCCGTTTCTTTTGGCACATTCAATATTTATTGGGATTGTAGCGGCTGAAGATTGTGTTCCAAGAGCTGTAAAATATCCAGGAATCTGATTTTTCATACAGACAAATGGATTTTTTCCTGAAAGCCCGCCAGCAAATATGAATAAACCTGCAGTATATAAAATATGCAAAATTATTACACAAATAAATACCTTTAAAAATATTGAAAGCGTTGCAAAAATTTGTCCGCTGTAAGTCATATTCATAAATGTTCCAAAAATATAGACAGGAAGCAACGGAATAATTGATGTGCTTAACAATTTTGTAATTATCTTTGAAAATTCTCGAAAAAGGTTATATGTAGTTTGCCCTTCTCCATTATTTCTAAGCCAGCTAATCGAAAGTCCCATTATGAATGCAAAAATAATCGCTGAAGTTACATCAAACATTGGTGCAACTGGAATGTCAAAATAAGCTGTCAAAAGATTTTTTTCAGGATGTTCCACCGTTGTAAACGAAGCAAAGTTAAGAATTTTTGGAAAAATACTAATTGCCATAAGATACGAAAGCGTACCTGCAACAATTGTAGAAAGATAAGCCAGTAAAGTTGTAATTCCAAGCAATTTTCCCGCTCCATGACGTAAATCTGAAATTCCAGTTACAACAAATCCAATAATCATAAATGGAATAATAAACGACAAATATTTACTAAACAACGACGAAAACGTGACAAAAATCCTTATAATCGGACTTGGCAAAACTAATCCAAGTAAAATACCAAGCACAATCGAAATAATCAAACGTGGCACAAGCCCTATTTTTTTCATAAAATTTTTTCTCTCCTTATAAATTTCTACATAGCAAAACCATTCCCGCAACCCAGCCTCAATATTATTAATTAACATATGGTAGTAACAATTACAATAATTCGTACAGATGTAACAATACTGGGATTAATCATAACTTTTGTAACTTCCCCGCATTACTTCATTCATTGTAGGATATTTTTTTCCCCTAATATCCAAAGGTTTATGTTCACCTTAAACAAATATCTACACCAAAAAAATCTTTTTTTATTTTTTTATGAAATTACAATATTAAATACACTATTTTTTTATTCTTCAACTAAGTCAATAGTCCAGTTTAGCCTGTTGCAACTTTTGTATCAGTTTCCCGAATTTCTTTAGACAATTTATCCAGCTTTTTTCTGCTGTTCAGACACATTAACCGTACTGAAAAACCTTTATTTCTGTCGTAGAATACAAATCCACCTTTTTGACTTGCAATTTCAATAAATTCACGCAAAATTCCTGCTTTTTGTGAAAGCGTATCTTTTTTGCAATTAACTCCACCAATGAAATTCCATCAATTTTTTTGAAAGTGTATTTGTTCTATTTATTTTTTTACTATTAAATCATTTAACTGCGAAAATCAAATTTTTCTAATTCAGTTAATAAAAAGTTCAGGATTTTCAGCAGGTTCTTCATTTTCCTGAACTTTGGCATTATTATTAAGTCTTGTTTCTCAGCTGTGCAATTCTCTTTTGAATATCAGCACGTAAAATAAGAGCTTCAGCAATTTTTCATTTATTTATCCTCCAATTTTTTTGTTTTTTTACATATTTAAAGTATAATAGAAAAAAACAGAAAATGTAAAGAATATTTTTCTCTTCTAAAATTATTTTTTTATGAATCATATTGCTTTTTTTACAGTAAATATATGTAAAATATATTAATATTGCAATTTTTATTTATCAGGTAACAAAAAAAACTTGATCCTTTGCCAAGAAATTGCTAAATTGCTTATTTGTAATGACTACTAATAAACTATGAAAAGGATTTAATAAATGAAAAAAATATACTATTAATTTTTATTTGCTATTTTTGGCTTTTTGCACTTGCATTAATTATTACAAGCCCTTTTTTTCAAAAAAACTTTTAGAAACAGATTTATTAATGCTGAAAAAAATATTAGCAATCAAAAAAAAATATTTCTAAAAAAATAATGGAAATGATAAAACAAATGAAAAAAATCAGAATTTACAATAATTGGAGTTGGAGATATAATGCTTGGCTCAAATTATCCATCTGATTTACTTCCAAAAAAATGATGAAAATATTTTTGAAAAAAATACTCAAGATGTGCTTCAAAATGCAGATATTACTGTGGGAAATCTGGGAAGGAACGTTATTTGATAATGGCGGTACTCCGAAAAGCTGTGATAATCCAAATGTATGTTATGCTTTTTCGCATGCCATCAAAATATGGAAAAATATTTAAAAGCAAGCTGGATTTGATTATTTGAGTGTTGCTAATAATCATAGCAATGATTTTTGGAGAAACTGGAATTAGGGAAACTATTAAAAAAATCTTGATAATTTAAATATAAAATATTCTGGAATTAAAGATATTGCTGAAAGTTCAATTTTAGAAAAAAAGATGGTAAAAAAATTTGGATTTATTTCCTTTGCTCCAAATTCAGCCACTGTAAAATTGAATGACTACAATTATGCAAGAAAACTTATTTCTGAATTAAAGTCAAAAGTTGATATTGTAATTGTCATGTTTCACGGCGGTGCTGAAGGTGCTGGAGCAGAACATATTACTCGAAATCACGAAATTTTTCATGGGGAAGATCGGGGAAATGTATATGAATTTGCCCATTTTGCGATAGATAATGGAGCAGATATTGTTTTTGGACAAGGACCGCACGTTACAAGAGCAGCCGAGCTTTACAAAAATAAATTTATTTCCTACAGTGGCGGAAATTTTGCAACTTTTGGAAAGATAAATATTTCAGGCTCTATGGGCCTTGCTCCAATTTTTAAAATTAAAATAGACAGCAACGGGAATTTTATCTCTGGAGAGATTATTCCTGTAAGACAAACTTACGGAAGTTTAGGCCCTTTCATAGACTCAGAAAAATTAGTCATCAAAAAAATAATTTCCTTAAATAAATCTGATTTTCCAAACGGAAATGGACTTTCTATAACTGATGATGGGAAAAATGACCAAAATTGGCAATTCAAATTAAAAAAACTTTATTTTATTTATTTACTGAGCAAGGGGTTTTTACCCCTTGTGAAAAAAATCTTTTATTTTTTTACTAAATACCATTTGAATAATGAATACGTTATAAATCTTTTTTTACTAGATTAAACCCAATATTTACTTTCAAATAATTTAAAAAAATTTCAATCTATTATTTTTTTGCTTCAATCTAATAATCTCCCTCTCATTTTCATCCATTTTATTTCCTATTTTTTTCATTTTCATTCTCTAATTTTTTTCTATTCTTTTTTTCTTTTTCAATTTCTTCATCTTGAATATTTCTTCTTTCCACAATTACATTATTTGTAATTTTATCATCAGGATTTTTCCACAATTTCCATCCCTTCCTCAATATTCATCCCAAAAAAATCTCAATCTTTTTCTCCATTATCCACCCCAACAAAAAAACTTCCCTTTTCCCTAACCAAATTATTTTTTTATCAATCAAATAAATATAACTTTTCTGATTTTTTTAAAAAAATAATCGCTTTTTTTAGAAACAGTTAAAACATTCTCTTTCTTTCTATAAATAACACGAATATCCACCTGCTCATTTTAAAAAAATAAATCCTTAAAGGAAATCGGCAAAAACTCAAGCACATTCATATTTACAACTTTATTAATCTTAAATAATTCCGCTTCAATAACTTTTCTTTCAGAAAATAAATCTAAATTCCCTTTATTATCTCTATTTTTGAAAACCTTCTTTGCCTTTATCATATTTTTAATTTCAACTAATTCCTCAAGCGTTTTCTCTTCCCCAGCTTTTTTATTTTTTCTCCTAAAAAGGCTTACTTCAGCCATATTTCCAATACCCAAATTTTTAATTTTTTCATCTGTCATACTTTCACTTACTATTTTCAGATCATTCTTTTTCGCCAAAACAACTATAGGCTCATTTTTATTTACAATTCCACCTTTTACAGCATTAATTTTTACAATATATCCATCAAACGGACTTCTCACAGTTCTCTGAACTAACACAGCATTTTTCATTTCATCTTTTACTTCCAGCTCCAATCCATCTATTTCCCCTTTTACTTCTTGAATTTTCTGATTCACATCCGCCCCTAATTCCTGCTGTTTTTCAAGGTTCCTCAACTGTGCATTTTTTACGACTAGCAATGCTCTTTTTTCACTAATATCACTTTTCTGATAGTCGCTAAATTTTACTATTATATCGCCCTTTTTCACAAAATCTCCAGCTTTAAAATAAACATTATCAACTGATAAATTTACATCTAATCCAATTTTAGTAACATTATTTGCAACAACAGTTCCTTTCATATCTACAAAAAGTTCAAGATTTTTCACGTTTTATTTTTACTAATAATATATTTTCTATTAATTTTTAGGTGTACAAAATTTTTATCATAAAAAGGATAATAAAAAAATAAAAAAATCGTCGGCATTAACCAAATTAGTTCATCTTTTTTCAATATTTTTTTCCCCTTTTTTTAGTGATTTCCATCAAAATAGGAATTTTCACTTAAATTATCTTCATAAGGAAAATATTGCTTACGTCCAAGATAAAGCTGATCTGACTTTCTTTGGATTGGCACGACAAAAAATCCCCAGTTATTTAAATCAGTGTAAACGAAAAATCTAACTGTATCATTTTGAATTGTATCAGTATCATTTTGAGAAATAATATTTACAAATTCTGGCAAGATTTCCTGTGCATCCATTTCCTCATAGTCATCCTCATTTTTGTAGATCATCTCTTTTTTAAGTTCCCCTTCAGCATTATAAACATAAATTTTTAGTTCTTCAGCCGAACTTTTCTTGTCAATTTGCCCAATCAGAATATCAGCCTTCCGTGAAGTCTGGATCATTTCAATCTTTTCCCCATCGTATTTTTCCACCCACACAGAATACGGCACAAGCGGCACTTCATTCACAATTTCCACATCTATATGCCCAAACCGCTTATAATCCAAATATTTTATAGCACCATCCAGACAGTTCAACTTCAGCTCATAATCATCACGATGGCTAAGTTCCTTATATTCAATCATTTTTCCTAGGTACAAATTCCTTTCAGAACTTCCTGAAATGTACTAATTTTAGTCGATTGTCCGCTCAATTTTATAAGCGAATACTCAAAAAGCAGCCCTTCCTTGTAATAAGTGTTCAAAAATTTTCTAAGCATTCCGTAAATATCGGCTTTTACAATTTTTTCTATTTCCTTTATTGTAAAAATATGTCTTGGATAATCTGTTACTGTGTTAAATATTTCATTTTCATAAGTGTGAATTTTCCAGCTTTTTAACTGCGTTATATGAATGTCATTCCTTTTTTCATAATTTCTAGGTGCATCAAAACGTGTCCGCAGTCTTCCATCAGATGTAAAAAATTCTTTTTTTAAATTTTCAGCAGCTTCCCAAAGCATATAAAAATTATTTCTTATTTTTTGATATTCTTCGCTCATTTTATTTTTCAAATTGTGAATATTTTTGTCGGTATTATTTTTCTCATATTTTTTTCATATTCCAAATTCATATTTTCAAAAAAATTTTTATCAACACCGCTGTCATCAATCACTTTATAAATCATATCATTATCATATTTTATCAAATCATTAACAGAAACAGTCCTATTCTCAGAATACTTTGCTCCCAGCACAATCTTCAAAAACTGCATAATCCTATAAGTCAAGTCATTTCCCCCAAAATTTTCATCTCCATTTTCAAAACTTGTCCTTATATCCAGATAATATGAAATCCTGTCCTTATTAATCACATATTTACAAAGCTGCCAAATCAGTAGTTCCACCACCACAATCAATAATTAAAGCACTATATTCTTCATTTTCCTTATATCTCCCCTTCCTTATCTGTATCTCAATCGTATTATAAAGCACAGCAATAGCTTCATCCATAGCATTTTCACGAATAATTTCATATTCATAATTTTTTTCATAAGAACTTTTATTAAAATTATTTTCAACCATAAAAATTTCCTGAAACATTGTCAAAAACTGCTCTTTCAATTTTACAGGGCTGGAAGCATGAATTTTTTTAAATTTACATTTAAACATATATTCTGCACGATTTACAACATATTTCAAATAAGCCTTTATTATTTCCTTTCTTTTTTTACATACAAAATATTCCCAAACTCATCATTAATTTTTTCCATCTTATTATGCTCATGCACCCACCTTTTCAAACTATAAAAAATCGATCCATTAACAATATAATCATTTTTTTCCAATTTTCTTACCACATCATATCCAAACGAATACTTAATATTATTACTATCGCTACAATTTTCAACATAAACCAATGTTGGAAAAAAATCTCACGGTAATGCCTTTCCCCATCATCAAATTTCACATAGTTTATAGCATCAATGACAACATTCCCATTCAAAATATCATTAGTTGGCAAATCCCTTACATAATTTTTATCCAGATATGCTCCCAAAGCTGTATTTACAGTCCCAAAATCAATACAAAGCGGAGTATTCGTAGTTTCCAGATTTTTTACAACAAAATTTTCAATTTCAACTTTATAATAATCCATCTGATACGGATAAAGCGGATATGGCTCATCTTCCTTCCAATTATAAAAATTCATGAATAAATTTTTAAGTCATTTTTCTTTAAAAAAAATAAAAAAACGAAAACTTATTATTTCTCAATGTCTCAACTCTAAAAAAATTCTTTTTTTACTAATCAAAAAAATATTTATTCCTGCTCTTCAAATCCTTTTCCAGCTGAAAAATTCCACAAAGATAATTATTTGCATTTATAAGAAAGACATTTGCACTGCTCACATTTTCAGGAATCTCAATCTTATAATTGTCCTCCCTCATCAAATCAAGCTCCTTATACAAAATAATTTTGTGCGGTACTCGTATTTTATTCTCATGATGAATCCTCTCTCCCAAGTTTACTGTCAAAAAGCAGTTGAACATTTACAAGCCCATTTTTTTAGTATACTTGTCAATACAATAATTAGCCTTCACTCCCCGATATTTCATCAAAAGTGTAATAAGTTCCTCTCTCGCAGGCGTTTCCAAATGCACATCCACCAGCTTTTCCTCAATCGCAATCTGATACATCTCATAATAGGATTTTCTCCGCAATTCTTCCTCATAAAACAATTTCATCTCTATATTTTCCCCTTTATTTATTGAATTTGTAAAAATCTAAACTTTTTATATAATTCTAACAAAAAAATCTCTATGCCGATAAATTTATACATTTACATAAAATTATATACTTTTTTTATACGAACTATATTCTCATACTAAATCTAATTTAAAAAAACAGAAGATATATTTTTATTTATTGTAAGGGTGATAAGCCCCTTCGCTAAATAAAATTTAATAATTCTAACTTTTCAATCATTTCCCTGACACTTCCAAATCTTTTTTTCCTTTCAAATTCCAATCCTTTTTTTATTATTTTTTCCACTTCCTTAAACTTCCCAATTTTCTCAAACCCTAAAATCACTTCTCTTGCAAATTCCAATTCTGGCTTATAAAACCTCTTAACTGCCCCACCAATTTTTCTTCCCACAAAGCATAAAAATACAAAAAGTGCCGAAAGCGAATAAACATCAGCTCTTTCATCAATCTGAACCTTTTCTGAATAAACTTCAATCGGCGAATACCCTTCTGAAACCTCAATAAAATCAACCTTTTCCCCTTTTCTCAAACTTGATCCAAAGTCAATAATTCTAATATTCCCCCTAATATCAACCAAAATATTTGATGGCTTTAAATCACAATGAATAATCCCCTTTTTTTATGGATTTTACAAACAGCCCTTGCAACTTTAAGAAATATTTTCAAAAATATAATTTATATTTATTTTTTTCATCTTGAACCTTATTTTTCCAAAAATATACTCTTTCAAAGTAATCCCAAAATATTCCATAACAATATAATTTGTTCCATTTTTCACTAAAAAAATCCAGAATTTTAATAACACCATTTTTTTAATAAGATTATTTTTGAAATTTTTCCCCTATTTCCCTTAGACTTCTTTCTAAATTTCTCCAAAATACATTTTTTTCCTTCCAAAAACATCTCTTTAATCTCTCAAAATCTTTCCTATATTTTTTTCCGTAAAAACTTCCTTTCCCATCTCTCATAACAATTTTTTTCAGGATAACACTCCTTAATAACAACTTTTTTCCCCTAAATTATTTTCAGCCAAATAAATATTAGAAAAAAATCACTCTTAGCCATATAACTCACAATCTTATATTTCCCATTCAACATCGTTCCCTTTAATAAAAAAATCCATCTCACTTTTTTTCCCTTTTTATATTTTTCTTCAAATTATTTCCATTCCTATCACGCCCCCAAAATTTTTCCAGTTCCTCTCAATTTCCTTATCAAGTTGTGAAAGTTTGTTATTTTTTTAAATTTTGATCTTTTTTTAAAACTTTTTATTATTTACGTTAAAAATTTTTTTATTTTTGATTTTTTTCATTTCCAGCAACTTTTTTTCCCATCTTTTTCTGACTTTTTCCTTCTCACCCATTTTCACTTTGCTTACTTTATTTTTTTAATTTTTTTCTTTTTTTCCATCATTTTCTTCAATATTTTTGAACTACTTCTAAATTTCCCACATTTTTATTTTTTTCCCTCCACACTTTTTAATTCCATCTCCTGCTTTTTTTCTCCTTCATCTCCATCTTTTTTCCTCAGCACTCTCAACATTTTCCAGCCCAATTTTATCTTTTCTCATTATTTTATTTTTTTCAATTTCCATCTTTTCAATCAAATTATTTTCCATCAATTTCGCCTTTTCCCCAATTTTTCCAGCTACCACACTTTCCAAATTTTTTTCCTTCCTAATTTTTCAGATTCCCCTTTTGAATATTTTTTTCCCCACAGAAATAAACAAAAAAATAAAAAAATATTATCATTAAAAACGTATACTTTACAGCTATTTCCCTTTTCTTATTTTCTCTGTCAACTTCCCTTTCCAATTCTTCATCACTATCTTCCATTTCAATATTTTCCACAAAAATCGACAAAAATGGTATGACTTTTTTTAATTTCACTTCAGCAGCCTTTATTTTCCTGCTTAAATTTTTCTCAATATTCTCCTTACTTTTCAAATCAACAAAAACTTCCTCAATCTCATTCTCATCAACATTTTTTTCCAAAATTCAGGACTTCCAGCCAGCAAATAATCATTTTTCTGTAACTTTATTCTCTTAATTTCCTCTCCACATATTTTTTCCACAATCCTATTTTCCCGATACAAAGCAAGCTCTGTTTTCCCCATATTTCCCGCAATCATGTCATCTTTGTCAATAATAACAACAATTTGCGAATAAAAAAATTTTTAGAATCAAAATCCTTTTTTCATTATTTTTTTCAACTTTAAAAAAACTTACTTTTTCTCAAAAAAATTACTTTATCTTTAGAAGATTGAATAATTTTTTTCATATTTTTCCGTTGAAAAAAACCACCATTTTTCCAAATATTTTTTTCAATAACTTTATGAACTCCAGCCTTTGCCAAATTCTTCCTTTTTTACATTCTTTTTTTATTTTTTTACTCTCAATACCGCTACTTCCTATTTTTTTCCCTCAATTTCCACATTTTTCTCGTCTCTGAATTTTTTCCTCAAAATTAGCAATGCACCAGATTCCCCTGTTCCCATTCGGAATATATGCCGAATACGTATTTTTTTCAGCAATTTGTGCATATTCCTTAAAAAAAGAAAGTTTTTTTAATTTTACGCTTTTTACCATTTTTCCCTCCTATCCTGTATCATTTTTCCATTTAAATAGTGAACTGTCATAATTTTTTTAACTAATACTATTGTTATTCAACTTTTTAATCTTAGCTTTCTCCTAAAAAAATCTTCCAGAACTGCCACCATTTCTTATTTGCTTTTTTCACAGCCCTTTTCAGTTCTTTCCCTATTTTTTCCAATTCATCTTGCTTTATTCCAACTTTTTCCAGCTTTTCCTTTGCCTGCGTAAGCTTTTCCATAGCATCCTGCCATTTTTTATTTTTAAGATCCTCTTCTCCCTTTTTCTTCAGCAAATATCCTTCACTTTTTTTCGATTTTTTTATTTAAACCTTCAATCTTAGCCGCTTGATTCCCCAAAAATTTCCATCAGCATTTACTTCTTCCAAAAATTTTTCTTCGTTTCCTCATATTTTGAAATACTTTCCTCAAATTTTTCATCTAATACCAGCTGATCCGCCTGCATTTCCAGATTTGAGGCATTTTCCATTTTTCTTGATATTTCTTCCCGCTTTTGCCTCTCTATCTCCATTTGTTCCTGCTGCGCTTTTATTTCTGCTTCTCTTGCCTGTAATTGCTGCTGCAGCTGAATTTCCTGCTGTCTTAGCCTTTCTGAATATTCTGTTTCCTGTGATTTTTAATTTTTTTCTGAATATTCCAGTTCCTTTTCCTTCAGTTTTTTTCAGCATTCTGGCTTTCAAATTTAATAAATTCCTGTGCCTGGCTTTATATATTTCCCAACAGCATTTACATTATTTGTATCTTTCATTTTTTTGATAAATATTTTTTTAGCCTGTGTCAAAATTCCTATTGCCTGTGCTGGATTATTAGCCGTAATTTGCGAAAGCCCCTCTTGAACAAGATTATTAGCAGTTTGTAAATCAGCATTCTGCTGAGAATTAAGCTCCTGTATCTTATTGTCAATCTCTCCTACTTTCACAGTATCTCCAAGTATCTGGTACATCTGCCGTGCCTGATAATATGCCTCCCTAGAAGAATTAATGTTGCTCTGTGCCAATGAATCTCCTTTATTTTCCGCAAGCATTGCCCCATTATATGCCATTTTTTCCTTATCCGCTATTTCCTCTATCTTTTTCTCAATTTGTGAAACATAATCCGCCTTTCCATTTGCCAAATACATATCTGCAGCATTTTTGTAACTGACTTTCGCCAAATTGTAACTTCCTTCATTAACCGCATTATCCCCAGCCATTTCTCAAAGCCTTCGCCTCCTTCAGTTTCACACCCAGAATTAATCCGTGAATCCAATGTTGCTAAAATTTCTTCTGTATTCAACTCATCACGTTTATAAGTATTGTCATTCAGATTATATTTAGCCTGCTGATACTTCTCATTTGCCTCATCATAATTTCCATTGTTAAACAGATCATTTCCTTCATTAATATCTGAAAATGCCTCCTTAATCTTTTCAGTTTCTCCAATTTTTTTATTTATTTCATCAATCTTTTTATTCGCATCATTCCTTTTTTTCTCTGCATTTGTAAAAAATCCAATCACGCCTCTGCTTTTTGGCTTTAATTTCTCATATTCCCCAATTTCCAATTTTAAATTATCAATTGAATTATTAAAATTCTTTTTCAAAATTTCCTCATCCGCCAGCTTTTTCATACTGTGTCGCCGCCTGTAAAATCCCATTTCGCCTTTTTCACATTCCAAATTACAATAAATAAAAATAATCACAACAACAATCATTATTATCAAAATTATTTTTTTATCAATTTGCTTCTATCCTTTTCCATCGGCTCTGGACTTGCCACCGCCTGCACTTCCACCTGCGCAATCGTATAATTTTTCAATATTGTCCCTAAGCGAAGCAAGTATTCTCTTTTCCAATGAATTCAGCCATTGCTTTTTTTATCCTCAAATCTAGACAAATCATTTTTCCATATCATGTTCATCAATATTTTCCCAAAATCCCACGGTTGTCAAGCAAAAAATATCTTTTTCCATAAGCTCTACAGGGCTTTTTATAATATTCGGCTTAATTTTTCCAAAATCCCCAATTGCCTGCAGTAAATCATTTCTCTGCCTATGAAATTTCATATCCGATACATTTAACGCTTCTTCATCCACCAAAAGCTGCGCTATCGTATCATCTTTACTTTGAGAAACAATATATCCGCCTCTAATATGATAAAATCTAGTATTTCCAACATTTCCATATAAAATTGAATTATAATTGCTTATAACGATTAAAAGAGAAGTGTGCATAAGAGAATATTTTTTAGCTTCTTCCTGTTTTTCCTTAACCTTCAAATTGGCATAATCCATCATTTCCTTAATAACGTCATAATTAAATCGTGGACGTAGCATAAAATATTCAATTACAGATTCTACAGCAATCCTTGCCGCAACTTTTGCCCCATCTTCCTCATCAAATCCATCAGCTACAGCCCAAATCGCATAATTATCCAGCAAAATATATCCAAAATAATCACTATTTTCAGCCTTCGTTCCAGCCTCGCTCAAAAATTCCGTAATAAATTTTGCCTCATCCTTCCTCATTTTTCCACTTCTCCCCTTAATTTCATTAACTTATAAATTTTCTTCATAATCTTCAATTTTTACTTCCAAATCCCCATTTTTACTATTTCTATTCACAAAATTCATATTTCCAGCTGTTTTTTCATCAGCCAAATTCTCATATCTTTTTCTCAAATTTTCATCCCTGGCTTTTTCCTTCTCCCAATCAAAATAATCTCCACACAAATTTACAAATACAAATTTGCTCTCCCCCATTTCCACAACCGAATAAGCCCTCAATTCCACCGTATTATAAACAGCTTCTCCATTTAAATAAATCAATCCATTGGAATCTCCAGGAGTTAGCATAAATTTCCGCTGCTTCGGATTATAACTTATCGAACAATGATTTTTCCTTGAAATCATAGTATCCCCTGAAATCTGGATGTCCATATTTTCCCCACGTCCAATAAAGTTCCGTTCACTCACAATTCTATAATCCTTCCCCTTGTCATGCCCTTCAATACACGTAAGCCATCCCACAACAGGATCCACAGTGCTGTCCTTTGACCAGTAGGCAGTAGTTCTATCCTCATCTTCCATTTGTTCAACTAAATTAATTTTATCATCTTGAACTTCTGTTTCCAATCCTTCCGATTTACAGTAGGGACACGAACTATATCTGGAAACATCGTATATATGCCCATTTTTACATCTATCTAATTTCATTTTAAAATAATCCTCCATTTTTTTATCTTATCTATTTATGAAAAACCTGCAATGCTAAACTTCATGAAAAAAACATAAATTTTTATTCTTACTCTCTAATAAAAATTTTTAATCCCTAGCTTTTTGAAATTTCCACTTTTATTATTGCCTTTTTTTATTTTTAATAATATTTTTTTGTAGTTGCCAAGTAAATTATATCGCCTGACTCCACTTTTTACAGGTATATTTTTTTAATTTTATTTTTCCGCTTATCCAGATTTCTTTCAATTCCGCTCCCATTTTGCGAACCCAAATCCTCATAATACCAAATCCCATTGACTCGATTTAAAAATTCCATGAGCCCTGCTAACTAAATTAGAATAAATTCCATCACTTACATCAATATCAACCCTATTTCTAGGTGTCTGTTTCCCAATCAAAAGAGAAGTCGCTCTTCCAACTTTCCAAATTTTTCATATCATAATCTTCAGAATCCTTCAAAAAAATATGCTCAATCTGACTTTTTCTCCAAATCCTCTATTTCCTTCACTTTTTCCAAAAAAAACATTATGTTCCCTTTCCCTGTCATTTTTTATATTTCTAATTTCCTCTTGAACTTCCACCTTTTCAAAAAATCTTTCCACAATAAGCAAATAAAGTGTAACTCCAATATAAATAAAAAAATCGAAAAAAATAAAGACTTTTTGCAGAATATCCTGAAAAAAATGTACAAAAAAATAAACGTAAATATCAAAACCATCATTATCAAAAATATTTTTTTCACATTAAAAAAATTTATAACTTTTCTGATTTCTAGCATTTAACTTTCGTTTTTCATATTTTTTTAATCCCTCTGTCAACTCCCAAACTGCTTCTTTCACTTCTACTTTTTTTCCACTTTCCCTCATTCGTGCAATACTTCTAAGCCTTTCCAGCCGATAAATACTGCCTCGTCCAAACGGCCGTCTAAAAATACTTCTAAAATTTGACAAAAAAATCTTCTAATTCCCCATAACATTTCCTTTTTTTCCTTCCCTCAATTTATCTTTTTTTATAGTAAAACTGCCTTAAAACTGAACTCAAAAAAACTATGACTATTTTACTTAAAACATAAATTTATATAATTTTTTTAATAATATTAAACTCAAAATTTCTTATAAAAAAATTTATAAAGTTACCCCAAATTATCATTATTTTTTTCTTTACATCAAAAACTGATCAAATCTACTTTTAATATTCTCTTTTTCCGACCTTGCCCTTTTTCTCCCTTTTTTTATCCATCCTAAAACTATTTTTCAAACATTCCCTCTCATTTCCTTAGCACTTTTTAAAAAAATCCCTTCCGAAAAGTAAAAATCATTTTTGAGAAAATTCATCCTTGACATTTTTCCTTTCTATTCTTATTTCTTCTTTGACTCTGAACATTTTTTTCTTTTTACAGTCATACTCTTCCCTTTTCTTTTTCATCCCCAAGAACCTCATAAGCCTCAGTTACCTCCCGAAATTTTTTTAGTAGCATTTTTCATCCCCCGAATTCCTGTCTGGATGATATTTCATCGCCAATTTCCTATATTTTTTTCTTTATTTCTGAAATATCAGCATTTTTCAGATACACCTAGCACTTCATAATAATTCATTTTTTTCTTCCTTTTTATTAATTAATATTTAATATTAATTAAATAATACTATATTTTTTTATATTTTTTTGTCAATATTTTTTTAATTTAATTTTAAAATAAATAATTTGAAATTTCACAAAAAGTCATAAATTTTACATATTTTTTTGTCAAAATTAAATGATATTATATATTTGTTCAAGAAGAGATATGAACAAAACAAAAAAATAAAGATAAATCTGAATGGAGATGATTAATATGAATATGAAAAAAATACTTTTTAAAAAAAATGGTTGCAATTTTGGGAATTACAGGAATATCAATTGTATCTTTCGCCATGCCGCTCAAGCCCAAAAAAATCCAAAGCAAAAAAAGCGATGATCGTTCAACCAAAAAGAAAAAAATAACTAATAAAAAAACCAGAAAAGAAACGAACTGCAAATTTTCAAGAAAAAAAGAAATAATAAAAAGACTATGGTAAAAAGACATGGTAAATAATTAATAATAAATCTATTCCTTGATTTTTAAGTGATAAGATTAGAAAGATTTTTTTAGCAAAAATATGTACCTAAAAAAACTTAATTTTAAAGTAAAAAAAGTTTAAAGGTACATTTTTTTATATCATATTTATTTGTAAAACCAAAAGGACTAACATTTTTTGCAAAAACTATTTTTTTATTTTTGAATCTTTTTGCAAAACTATTTTTTTATAGCCTCGCTAATATCCTTTAATTGAGCCAATTCACTATCTTTTTATCCATTTGGAAATATCAGTATTTGTATATCCTAAAAGATTCCAAGGCTAATTTTAGATCTTCCTTCATTAGTGAAATTTTTAGGATCAAAGGATTCTGAAGTTATCAGTTTTTCCGTTCGATAGATTGCTAGTTTCTTCAAGCATTTCCGATATATCTATTTTTTTCACTTTATCCTTCAGATCCAGTATTATTTTTTTGAGCCTTTTTTTATTCCAAGTCCCTGGAACTCTTGTAAAAATTTTTAGACTCATCTTCCGTAACAATTTCAATAATTTCCCTCATATTAAAAGTTGATAATATCGCAATCGCAAGTTTTGGCCCTACTCCGCTTATGCTTATCAAAGCCTTAAAAAGTTCCCTTTCATTTTGTGTTTTAAACCCATAAAGCGAAATATCATCTTCCTTCACATTCGTAAAAATATATAATTTTTTTCATCATTCCCAATATTTCCTATTTTTTTCAAATGTTTTTCAACGATATATGAATTTTTATATGCCAATCCATTTATTTCTAATGCAACATAATCTATTTTTTTATTGCTAATTTTTCCTGAAATATATTCAAACATTTACACCTTTTTCTCCATTTTTTTATATTCTCTATTTAATAAAAAAATAAGACTCGTTTATTTATTCTGACTTCTCGATAAATAACATCTATAATTTTACCAATTCAACTTTTTGGAATATCTTCCTCCAAAAAAACATAATTCCAATTTCCTTAAATTTTTTTCCTGCCCATCTGTCACATAATATTTTTACTTCTTCATCTTTTTTTCGCATCATTTTTTTAAAAAAATTCATTTTGCTCCAAAAATTTCCTTCAAATCCAAAAGCTGTTTCTTTCGCTGGATCTACAATTTTTTATATCTGGATAAATTTTACTTATAGCATCTTTTTAACAAAGGATAATGAGTACATCCCAATATCAAAGTATCTACTTTCCCCTTAAAATCATCAAGATACGTTTTTATTATTTGATTTACCAGCTTACCGCTTAAAATCCCCTCTTCCACCGCCGGAACAAAAAGCGGGCAAGCCTTTTGAAGCACCTCCACTTTTTTATTAAAAAGTTTTATTTCCTCTTCATATTTTCCAGACTGTATAGTCGCCTTCGTTCCAATTACACCGATTTTACCATTTTTTGTCGCTTCTATCGCCGTTCTCGCCCCAGCTTCAATTACTCCAATAATCGGAATTTTAAAAGTTTCCTTCAATTCCTTTAATGCAAGTGCAGTGGCTGTATTACAAGCTACTACAATAGCGCTCACATTTTTTTCCAGCAAAAATTCAACGATTTCCTTTGAATATCTTATAATCAGTTCTTTTGTCTTTTCACCATACGGAACTCTTGCCGTATCTCCAAGATAATATATTTTTTCATCTGGCAAAACTTTTCTAATTTCCTTTAATACAGTAAGCCCTCCAATTCCTGAATCAAATACTCCAATAGACATTTTTTTTCCTTTCCGTTATCCATTTATTTTAATAAAATAAAAATTGAGCCGTTATAAAAACAGCTCTTTTTATTATTTCATAATTAACTCTCCACTATAAGTCAATGTTCCATCAGTTGCAATATAAGTTCCTACAATTTTACCCCTACTATTTTTTTATTCACTCCTGAATTTAAGTTTACTGTATAAGTCAAATTTGGTCGTTGAGTTGCAGTTATTTCCACATCTTTTGTAGGATATAAATTATATTTATTTTTCACCTATTTTTGCTACTGCTACTATATCATTTCTACTTATAATTTTCATTTTTCCTTGCTGGATTATTATTATTTTTTTACCAAAAATTGAATTAAAGAACTGCTCTATTTTATTGCCCTTCTGATCAGTGTTATTTTCAGCATTACTGTTATTATTGGACTCATTATCATTATTGAAACTATCACTATTGCTATTTTGGCTATTGTTATGATTACGTCTATTTTTACTGCTGCTATTGCTGTTATTATTACTTCCATTATTATTGCCTGTATAAGCATAGCTGTTTCCGCTATTTTTCTTTGCATATCCATCTATATAATAATCATTTATTTCTCTTGCCCCAATTGCATTTCTATCCTTCGCATGATTTGAACCTAAAATGACAGCTATCATTCTATCATCGCCCCTATTTGCCGTCAATACAATATTTGAACCTGCAGCATCGTGATAACCTGTCTTTAATCCGTCTACTCCTTGCACATTTCCCAAAAGAGTATTTGTAGAAGTCACTTTTGTATTTCCATTGTCAATGTAATCTACTTTATTTTTTGAAAAATTTAAATAATCGCTATAATCTTTTAACGTTATTTGAGCTAATTTATACAAATCACGTGCATTTCCCTGATCCATGCAAGAACCTGTATAACTAGGCGGCAATCCGTTTGGAGAACAATATCTAAGCGAATCTAAGCCATAACTTCTTGCCTTTTCATTCATTGAACGTACAAAACTCGGCACATCTCCTCCCACATATTCAGCAAGTGCATAAGCAGCATTATTTGATGACTTTATAATTGTAGCCTTTAACAAATCCCTTACTGTATACTGTTTTCCAGCAGTCAATTTTACCCCATAAGGAACTGAAGCCGCTTTTGATGAAACTGTTACCTTATCATCGTATGAAATTTGCCCTGATTTTATTTTATCTAATGTCAATATTGATGTCATAATTTTTGTAACTGATGCCAAAGGTCGAACTGCCAAACTGTTGTCTTCCTTTATAATATTTCCATTTACATCTCCAATTAACAATGCCTTGTAATCATGATAATTCTCGCCATCAGCAAATGAAAACGCCGACATAGCCAAAAATGCCATAGACAACACCATTTTTTTACTTTTAATGCCAATTTTTACTTTTTTTCTCATTTCCTTTTCTTTCCTCTTTTCATATCTGATAATTTTTTTCTAAAGAACATTATATCATAATTTTTTTATAACATCAAACTTATTTTTTTCAATTTATTTTTGCCATTAAAACATACTCAGCAAAACTAATAACAGCTAAGTAAAAATTAGGATTGTACTAAACTCATTTAAAAAAATAGAAGTTCTATTTTGTATGTTCTTTATTCTTTTTCAAGGAAATTTCATAGATCAGTTCACTACTTTAAATAGAAAACAGTATAAAAAAAGAAAAAAATCGGGAAAAAAATCCCGACTTAAAAAAATACATTATTTTTTTATTTATTTTTAAAAATTCCTGATAAATAAACAAGGAAAAAAATATTGTGAATCCTGCTAAATATACAATTCCCGCAACTGACAAAAACCATAGCCAGACAGGTAATTTACTGTTATCTTTAACAAGTGAGAAATTAAGGTAAGAATAAACGGGAGCTGAAACAAATGAAAATATCATCGCAAAATTCATCATTGCAGCCACATTTCCAGCAAAGAAAAATACTATAATCATTGCTAAAATTACAGTTACGATCATCCAAGTATTGAAATGTGCAGTTGTTATTTCCTTTTGCTTACGAATCAAACGTAAAGTTTCAGCATTTGCACGTGAATAACCATCCACAACTGTAATTGTCGTACCAAAAATACACATAAATGCGATAAATGCAATAAGAAGTCCAGACCAGTTTCCGATTACACTTGAGTACATTTTTATAAATTGAGTAATATAAGCTGCACTTGCTCCTTTAATCGCAGTTCCTGTACCATACTGAATCAATGCTCCAAGCGCTAAAAACACAAAGGCTAATATTGTTGTAACAAAATAACCTACATTAAAGTCAAGCATCGCAATTTTACGTGGCACTTTCATTTCATGCTGCTTTTCAACAGTCCACATCGAATTAATTGCTGAAATCTCAATCGGTGCAGGCATCCATCCCATCAATGATATGATAAATGGCAATGCCTTTAATTTCCATGGAGATGGAGCTACAAAATTCGGTGCCATAGGGTGATGCTTAAATAATGCTATAATAACAGCAACAACTGTCGCTATTGTCAATGAAACAACAATAAATTTCGATGAACTGTCTAAAAGTTTATAACCTCCAAATATCATCATTGCAAGCGATCCCACAAGAACAATTGTAGTAAGCATATTAATCATTGAAGCCATCGCTGCAGGTGTAAGACTAGGTAAAATTGTCAATTTCAAGATATTTGCCAAAATTGCCGCTGTCAAAATACCTACTGCTGCAATATTAATAATTGCTGAAAATATATTCATAATGAAAAATACCCATAAATAAATCTTTCCTTTTTCCTCATAACCTTCAATTAACGATTTCTTTCTTTCTAAAGTATATTGAGTTCCAAAACGGAAAAACGGATATTTAAAAATATTTACTAAAATTACAATAATTGCCAGTTGCCATCCGTATAATGCACCTGCTTGCGTAGATGCCACAATATGAGATCCCCCAATAGCCGCCGAAGCCATAAGAATACCAGGCCCAAAGGCTTTAAACTTGCTATACCATCCTGCTTTCGTCTTTGCTATATTTGTCATAAAATATACCTTCCTTTTCTATTATTTGTTTCAAAAAAACTACAGTAAATTCCTCCAAAATTATAATCCTCAAACTTTAAATTTACATAATTCTTATTAATTCAGCTAATCTCACTTACAGAAATCGTAGACTTTCCTGTTAAATTATGTAAAAATTTTCTAAATTTTTCCCAAGTTTAAGTATATTTTGATTACCAAATTTTTTTGAAATTATATAGGTATTATAGCACTTTGTCTTAAATATTCAAAAATTTTTTTGGCTAATTTTTAGTATATTTTTTTAGATTTATTTCTATTTTTTTAAAAGTAATTTTTATCCTAATTTAAATACTTCATCTTCAAAATGACGTATCATTTCTCCTTTAAAAAAATTTTTCCCATTTCCTGCTCCATCATATCTACAAACAGATATTCACTTTCAAAATGCCCAATATCAACTAAAATATGCCCTTCCTCCAAAAGCATCCAGAGCCTCGTGGTATCTCAAATCCCCAGTTAAAAAAATACATCTATCTTATTTGCTACTTCGTACATAAACGAACTTCCGCCACCTGTAACAAGCCCAATTTTTTTCTCACATAAGAATTTTTTTATTCCCAACATATCTCACATAGCTTATCCCAAGCGAATCCTTTTATTCTTTCTATTAAATCCCCAAGTTTCATTTTTTTCATTTAATATTTTAATTCTGGCAAGCCCGCCATGAACATGTTCCATTTTATTCTTTATCGGATTATAATCTTCAAATTCATGTTCATTAAAAAAATTATTTTTTTCACCATCCAAATTCAATTTATCCATTATAAAAATCATTTAGCCCATTTATTGCAAAAATCTGAATTTGTATGAATTGAATAAACTGCTATTTTTATTTTTCTATCAGTTTTAAAATTTTTTTCTCCCATGCACAGTTTCATTTGTAATTTTTCTTCAATCCTGAAAAAAATAACTGGATGATGTGAAATTATCAAATCCACATTGTTATCCACAGCCTTTTTGCACAGCCTTTTTCCGTCACATCCAAGCAAAATAGGACTTTATTTATTTCTCTAGTGTTATCCCCCACAAGAAGCCCAACATTATCCCATTCTTCCGCTATTTTTCGGACTGAAAATTGTCTGCAGTTCTCCCATTATTTGCCATAATTTCATAATTTTTTTATTTCCTTTCATAGTTTTTTTCTATTTTTATAATTTTTCCTATCTTCTCAACCTTTTTACATCAAGTATTTTTCATTTTATACTCGAATCCATTCAAAATTAAACTATTAAAAAAATCATATAAACTTAAAACAATCATAGTTTTTTTGAATTCAATTTCAAATAAACTTTGCTATATTTTTCACAAGCAAACAAATCTCCTTGTTTCAGAATCCCAATTTCTAAAAAAATTCTATTAATTTACCGTATAATTTGCCTCTTCGCTATTTTTTCCACAAAATCATTTCTCATCATATCAATGGAAAGTTTATTAAGTGCCTTTTTCCTTTAAGATTTTTCACATTATGTTTTTGCAATATTCAATGACCTCGCAATTTCCTTTTCTGTATAAACTTTATCATCAAGTCCCGTAAGTCATGACTAAAATTTGCTCATCCAAATAATTTAATTTTTTTCGGAATATTTTTCTAAAAATATACATTTGTGTAATTTTATCAGCTTTTTTTCAAATACTTGCGTATTTTTCCATCAATTCTTCAGGCTCAACTTCATCAAACAGCATTTCCAGCTGCTCAATATATTCTGTTGAAACATTCATCTGCCTGCTTATTTCCTCCATTGAAAGTCCCATGCTTTTTATCAACTTTTACCTTCAAATACAAAAATATACGATAATTCTGAAGATTTAATATCTTTTTAATAAATTCTTCTGAAATTCCAAAAATATATTTTTACAGCAAAAATTTTTTTATAAAAAAATTCAGGCTCCTTTGTAATTTCCATAATTTGATTATAGTAATTCAGCCCTGACATAATTCCTAGCGTAGCCTCCTGAACCGTATCTAAAAAAATGAAAATCCATATTTTTGAATAAAGCAGACTTTCCTTTACAGCGATTTTTCAAATACTTGTCAATTAATTCCTCATTTTCCCTTTCACTCTCGCTCTTCTTCTCAAATTCCTCATATTTTTTCCTTTATATTTTTCCAAATATGACTTTATAATGTCTTTTTTTCCGCAACAAAAAAACATTTTCATCCTCCAGCACAATAAAAATCACTTCCATCAGTCGAATTTCTAACTTCAGGAACATTTTTCCAGATGAATAAATTTTAGAAACTCAAAAAAACTCATCATCACTCATTGTGTAATTTTCAATGATTTTTCTCGAAACTAAAACTTCCCTTCTTTCTAATATCTTCAAAAAAATTTTTTTAACATTCATTTCTCCCCTTATTTGTTATTTTTATTTATGACATACAGCTCCAGAAATTACATTTATTTAACCCATTTAAATATTTTTTTATGCTAAATATATCTAAAAGGAGCTAAATAATAACTTTAGCTCCTATAATCTTCCAATTTTTTTCTTCTGCTCGGATGTCTTAATTTTCTTAATGCCTTTACCTCAATCTGTCTGATACGTTCTCTCGTTACATTAAAGATTTTTCCAACTTCCTCCAAAGTCTTTTGAGAACCATCATCCAGCCCATATCTATATCTAAGTACCATCTCTTCACGATCATTCAATGTTTTCAACACCTCATCAAGCTGTTCCTTTAAAAGGACTCTAGTTGTCGCATCATAAGGATTTGCAAATTTGTCATCTTCCACAAAATCCCCAAGTTCACTATCCTCTTCACTTCCAACTGGAGTTTCCAGCGAGATTGGATCTTGATTCATTTCAAGAATACTTTTTACCTTTTCTACAGGCAGCTCAAGTTTTTTAGCCAGTTCTTCTGCAGTTGGTTCCTTTCCAGTTTCCTGAAGAATTATTCTGCTTTCCTTTTTAATTTTATTAATCGTTTCAATCATATGAACAGGTATTCTTATTGTTCTTCCCTGATCTGCAATCGCACGTGTTATAGCCTGTCTAATCCACCAAGTTGCATAAGTTGAAAATTTGAACCCTTTTTCATATTCAAATTTTTCCACAGCCTTCATAAGCCCCATATTCCCTTCCTGAATTAAATCCAACATTTTCAGTCCACGATTAGTATGTTTTTTTGCAATGCTGACAACAAGTCTTAAATTTGATTCAATTAATTTCTGCTTGGCTTCCTCTTCTCCATTTAAAACTCTTTGAGCATAATCAATTTCCTCTTCATAGCTAAGTAACGGAATTTGCCCAATTTCCCTTAAATACATTTTTATTGGCTCATCCACATCCATACTTTCAGCCATTTTCAATAGATCTGTCTGCAATAATTTATCCACTTCCGAATCGTCGATTTCACTCTCTACAAATTCATCATGTGAATCCTCAAAATCTGATAATTCCATTTTCTCAATATCTTCCAGAGATTCAGGAACTTTTAATAAATCTTCCTTTTCCTTTATAGTATCTACGATTTGAACACCATCATCAGTCAGCTTTTTTATTAACTGATCAATTTTTTCAGTTGAAAATCCAATAGACAAAACAGAATTTATTTCTTCGTAACTTACAACTTTTTGCTCTCGTGCCTGTTTTATAAAAATTTGCGAGACTATTTTTTTAAATTTTTGTTTTTTTATCAGACATAACCCAGTCTCCTTATCAATATAAATTCATCATATAATTTCTTTATTTCCTCAATTTTATTAACATTTTTCATTTTTAACAACAATTTTTTAATTCAATTTTTTTATTTTTATTATTTTTCTTCTTCTGATTTTTTTACTTTCCTCTCTTATTTCCCGCTCAAACCATCCAGAATAGACTTCCATAAAATATCTATCTTTAAAGTAACTGTCCTTATACTTAATATCTTTATCTGCCCGTAATTTTAACTGTGTTACAGCTTCCCTGCTTTCTTCGCTAATATCATTTTTATCAAGCTGTACTATATCAAAGTTTACAAGTTTCAGCTTTTTAATCAGCTCATTAAACAAAGAATGGCTAAATTCCTTATTTAACAATTCTTCGCATCTTTTCCTTTCAGAATCGTAAAATTCCAGAATGTACATAAGCGTCTGTTCTTCCAATGCAATATTCAAGTCTTCCTTTAACTTTTTATACTGGACTTTCTGGTTTCCGCGATCTTTTCTTTTTTTTCTTTTTGAAGTTTCAACTGATATATTTTTTAGCGATTCTTCCAATACAAAGTCATTAATTCCAAAATTAACTGACAATCGCTGTAAATATAGATTTTTACTAAGATTATTCGTGATATTTGAAAAAAATGGCTTTAACCTTTCAATAAACTTTTTCTCGCCATTTATATTATTCAGATCCAAATCCTTTGAAGCTTCTCTTGTCAAAAAGTCAAAAATTTCTTCTGATTTTTTTACAACTTCTATAAAAGCCTTTTTCCCATTTTTTCTCAAAAACTCATCAGGATCCTTCTCACTTCCATCCATAACCAGACATTTCACATCAAAATCATATTTTTTCAAAATATATCCAGCTTTTACAATAGCATTTTTTCCCGCTTCATCATTGTCATACGAAATCAGCACCTTATCTGTATATCTCTTCAAAAGTTCCGCCTGCTCTTCGGTAAATGCCGTTCCAAGACTTGCTACTGCATTTTCAAACCCATGTTTCTGGGCTGTCAGCACGTCAAGATAACCTTCCATCAGCATTGCAAAACCTTTTTTTCTAATATTTTCCCCTCGGTACTTTATTCCAAAAAGTTCATTTCCTTTTTTAAAAATAGGCGAATCTGGAGAATTTAGATATTTAGGCAAGTTAGTATTTTTCTCAATTATACGACCTCCAAATCCAACAATTTGGGCATCCGCATTGTAAATCGGAAAAATTACCCTATTTCTGAAACTGTCATAGATTTCTCCATTTTCATTTCTTTTGGCAAGTCCCAGTTCCATTATTTTTCCTTCTGGAAAATCTTTTTCTAGTAAATATTGAAATAAATCATCTCGTGAACTCGAAGCAAATCCAATTCCAAACTTTTTTATTTCCTCCAGCGAAAAATCTCTCTCCTTCATATATTCCAATGCTTCATCATACTTCTCAATATTTTCCCTGAAAAATATCTGAGCTTCCTTCATTATTTCAAAATATTCCCTGTTTACAGCCTTTTTCTTCTCAGTTTCCCGATTAACTGCCTCATATCCCCTATTTTTTCTAAGCGGAATATTATACTTTTGTGACAATTCCTCCACCGCTTGAATAAATCCAATGTCATTAATTTTCATATAAAACGAAATTACATTTCCACCAATTTGAGTACTAAAATCTTTAAAAATATTTTTTACTGGACTGACTGTGAAGGAAGGAGTCTTTTCCTCCTTAAACGGAGATAACCCTTTATAATCTGAACCTGCCTTTTTCAAATTAACATATTCACCAATCACTTGAACGATGTCCAGATTGTCAATTAACTTTTGTATTTCTTTTTTTACTGTAAAAACATTATATTCTATTCCTCCGCAAAACAGTCACTAAAAAAATACCTACACTATTAGTATAGTGTATTTTTTTAAATAGTCAATACTTTCCAAATAAATTTTTTTAATTTTTCTTCGTTTTCTTCATTCTTTTCTCTAATAACTACTACTTCATCTTCCATAATGTCCTTAAAAAAACTTCATCCATTATTTCTGATTTTTGGTTTTCCTTTAGCAAATTCTTTTTTTGCAATTTTTTTCCTGAAATAATTGCAAGTTCGTATTTATTAGGTACTTTTAGTCAATAATTCATCTATTGTTATTTTTTTCCTTTTTCATAATTTCTCCTATTATTTTTAGAATTTATATTAACTTTACAAATTAATAATATTTATTAATTCCCTGCAAGATTCTTCAATATCATTATTTATTATTGTATAATCGTATTTTTTTTCATACTCCAGCTCTTTTAATGCATTTTTCAAACGTGTCTGAATAACTTCCTCTGTGTCAGTATTTCTATTGCGAAGCCTTTTTTCAAGTGTTTCCATATCCTTTGTACGAAAAAACACCAAAACAGCATCTTTTTTCTTTTCCTTCGCAATTAATGCACCTTGAACATCAATTTCCAAAATTACATTTTAATCCTTTATTCAAGTTGCTTTCCACAACTTCCTTTAATGTTCCATAATAATTGCCGTGAACATTTGCATATTCATAAAATTCATCATTTTTTATTTTTTGTTCAAAAGTTTCCTTAGTTAAGAAGAAGTAATCTTTTCCATCGATTTCTCCATTTCTTGGCTTGCGAGTTGTAGCTGATATTGATAATGGGATATTTAATCTATCTTTTACTAATTTTGTGACTGTTGATTTTCCTGAGCCTGAAGGCCCTGAAACGATAAATAGTTTTTCCTTTCATTAAGAAACCACCTTTATTTTTAAGTGAATAAGGGAAATTCAGATTTCTGAACCTCCCCGACTAAAGTTGCGAGTGTTCTGCTATTTCATAAATTCCCCTATTCATCCAATTTATTTTTCCTATTTTTCTAAATTCTTAAACTATTTTTCCATTTAATAGCAGATTTTTAACAATAGTCAATAAACTCTTACTAACCTCTACTTTATAATGGAATTTAGTATTAAGCATTTTTTTCATTTTTCAAATAAGCAACTGACAAATTATTTTTAATTTACAAAAGATTTTTGCCAGTCACCTAATTTAATTCTTATTAAACTTCTGTTTCTTCTGAATTTTCCACAGTTTCTACTGATTTATCCGATAAATCTGAAACTGTTTCAATTTCTTCATTTATTCCATCCGCATCAGTTTCTGCCTCTGTTTCAATTTCTTCGGCAATGTCACTTTTTCAAAGTTGCATCCAGATATTTGTAATCTTTGAAACCAGTACCTCCTGGTATTTTCTTACCAATAATTACATTTTCCTTAAGCCCTTCAAGTCTGTCTGTTTTTCCTTCAACTGCAGCATTTGCAAGAACTTTTGTTGTTTCTTGGAATGATGACGCAGAAATGAAACTTTCTGTGTTTACTGCCGCTTTTGTAATACCTTGTATTACAGGTTCGTAAGTTGCAGGACGTTTTTCCATTTTGCAATAAGTTTTTCATTTTTCACGTTCCACAATTTTTCTTATCAATTAATTCATCTTCAAGGAATAGTGAATCTCCAGCTTCCTTAATCTTAATTTTTTGGAACATTTGTTTTACGATTATTTCAATATGCTTGTCATTAACCGCAACTCCTTGTTCACGATAAACTTGCTGTACTGATTCCAAGATAAATTGCTGTGCTTCCACAAGCCCTTTAATTTTTCAAAATATCGTGAGGCGAAACTGGTCCATCTGTAATTTTAGCACCTTTTTCAATCAGCATTTCATTAGTTACAACCAGATGTTCCCCCACAGGAACTGTATATTCTTGAATTAATTCCCCAGTTTCAGGATCTTCAATCAATATTAATCTCATACCCTTTTTCTTCTTATCCGAGAATACAACACGCCCTGCAAATTCTGACAAGATAGCTTTTCCTTTAGGATTTCTTGCTTCAAACAATTCTTGCACACGAGGAAGACCTCCAGTGATATCTTTATTTCCTTCTCCTGTTTTCAAGATTTTTGTAATAGTTTGACCTTTTTTAACATGATCTCCTTCATTTACCATTAAATATGCTCCATAAGGAACTGCATATTCCACTCTTCTGTCATCTTTTGTGTAAATTATGATTCTAGGGTTTACATCGCTGCTTTCCACAGGTTTTATAGCTACTTTTTCAGTAACTCCATATTTTACGTCAATGTTCTCTCTTACATAAATATCTCTAAATTCTACTTTACCTTCTTCAGATGTAATAATTGGCGTTTGATAAGGATCAAATTCAACTAGGATTTGTCCTTTTTTAACTTCATCTCCATCTTTTACATGTAAAATTGAACCAGATTGAATTTCATATCTATGTTTTCCTATTATTAAACGTCCATTTTGAGAAACAACGATTTCTTTTCCTTCTTTATCTAAAAGTGTAGAAATACCTCTAAACTTAACTTTTCCAGCAATATCCGACTTATAGTCAGATTGAACTGAAGCTGCTGTGGCAACTCCTCCAGTATGGAAAGTACGCATTGTAAGCTGTGTACCAGGTTCTCCAATTGATTGAGCCGCAATAACTCCAACTGCTTCCCCTTTCAAGATTTCCTTATGGTTAGAAAGATCCAATCCATAACATTTCTTACAAACTCCCTTTTCCAATTTACAAGTCAAAGGCGTTCTAATTTCCACTTCACGAATATCTAATTCTTCAATCTTTTTAATCAATTCATCATCAATCAAAGTATTTCTAGTCGCAATAACTTCTCCATTATGAACTAAATCTGTCGCCAAATTTCTTCCATAAATTCTTTCACTTAATTTTTCGATAACTTCCCCAGCATCCATCAAGTCCGTCACGACAATTCCATGTTCACATCCGCAGTCATCATGATTTACAATAACTTCGTGCGAAATATCAACAAGCCTTCTTGTCAAATATCCTGAATCCGCCGTTCTTAGTGCTGTATCGGCAAGCCCTTTTCTCGCTCCATGTGATGACATAAAGAATTCCAAGATGTTAAGACCTTCCCTAAAGTTGGCTTTAATCGGCATTTCAATGATTCTACCTTGCGTATCCGCCATAAGTCCACGCATTCCACCAAGCTGACGCATTTGCGCAATTGACCCTCTGGCTCCTGAATTTGCCATCATGTAAACTGGATTAAATTCATCAAGGTTATCCATCATATCTTTTGTTACTTTTTCAGTAGCTTCTGACCAAATACCCACTGTTTTTCTGTATCTTTCTTCATTGATAATTTCTCCAGCTTTATATTGCTTCTCAACTTCTGCCACACTTTTTTCAGCATTTTCAAGTATTTCCTTCTTAGTTTCAGGAATCTTCAAATCTTCAATTCCAACTGTAATTCCAGCAAGTGTACCGTAATGGTATCCAAACTCTTTAATATCATCCAGTAATTTTGAAGTTTTTTCAAATCCATATCTCTTATAAAGTTCAGCGATCAGATTTTTCAATTCTTTTTTACCAAACGTAATTCCATAATTTCTAACTTCTTTTGGCAAGATCAAGTTAAACATCAATCTTCCTGGCGTTGTTTCAATCAAATTACCATCTACTCTAACTTTCACTATAGCATGAACAGACACTTTTCCATTTTGATAAGCAGTAATTAATTGATTTCTGCTAGAAAACAGTTTTCCTTCTCCCATTGAACCTTTTTTCTCTTTTGTCATATAATAGCATCCCATTACCATATCTTGTGACGGAACTGCTATTGGTCCACCATTTGATGTAGCTATAATGTTATTTGTTGCAAGCATAAGTAATTTTGCTTCCATCTGCGCTTCCTGTGACAATACCAGGTGAACCGCCATTTGGTCACCATCAAAATCCGCATTAAATGCAGAACATACAAGCGGATGAAGTCTAATAGCCTTTCCTTCTATCAAAATTGGCTCAAATGCTTGAATTGAAAGTCTATGTAATGTCGGAGCACGATTTAAAAGTACTGGGTGATTTTTAATAATTTCTTCAATCAATTCCCATACATTTTCATCTTCTTCTTCAACCATTTTCTTAGCAACTTTAATATTTGAAGCCAATTCCCTTTTTACAAGCTCTCTCATCAAGAATGGCTTATACAGTTCAAGCGCCATCTTTTTAGGCAATCCACACTGATTCATTTTCAAGCTTGGTCCAACGACAATAACTGATCTTCCTGAATAATCCACACGTTTTCCCAATAGATTTTGTCTAAAACGTCCTTGTTTCCCCTTTAACATATCAGAAAGTGATTTCAATTCCCTGTTGCTTTGATTAACAACTGGTTTTCCACGTCTACCATTATCAATTAACGCATCCACAGCTTCCTGCAACATTCTCTTTTCATTTTTTATTACAATTTCAGGAGCTTTAATTGACATCAATTTTTTAAGCCTGATATTTCTATTAATTACTCTTCTATACAAATCATTCAAGTCAGAAGTAGCAAATCTTCCACCATCTAACTGAACCATCGGTCTTAAATCAGCTGGAATAACTGGCAACACAGTTAAAATCATCCATTCAGGTCTATTTCCAGCTTCTATCAAATCTCTTACTACTTTTAATCTTTTTATAACTTTTCTTCTTTTTTGTGTAGAATGTTCCACATCCATCTCATTTTGAAGTTTACTTTCCAATTCATGCAAATCAATTTCCTCAAGTAAGGTTAAAACTCCTTCAGCACCCATTTTTGCTGTAAACTCACCTTTAAATTGACTTTCATGCAATTTGTATTCTCTTTCTGTCAAAATTTGACCTTTTTCAAGCCCAGTTTCTCCAGGATCAGTTACAATATATCTTGAAAAATATAAAACTGACTCCAATTCCTTCGTACTAATCCCCAACAAAAGACTCATTTTGTTAGGCGTACCTTTAGAATACCAGATATGTGCAATCGGTGTAGCAAGTTTAATATGTCCCATTCTTTCACGTCTAACCTTTGAAGTTGTCACTTCAACACCACATTTTTCACACACCATGCCTTTATAACGCATTCTCTTATACTTCCCGCAGGCACATTCATAATCCTTAGATGGCCCAAATATTCTCTCACAGAATAATCCGTCCATTTCAGGCTTTAATGTTCTATAATTTATTGTTTCGGCTTTCGTAATTTCACCATAAGACCATTCCAATATTTTCTCTGGTGATGCCAATTTTATTTGAATACTGTCAAAATCTCTTATACTCATTTAATAAGACTCCTCAATTCTTTATTCCACTTTTTTTGAAAAAGTAAAGTGGGAAAAACTTTTTTTCTATATTTGTTTTTTTAAACTAAAAATTTATATGCAAAATTTCAGTTCCCAAAAAAATATTTTTTTCACTAAGCATCTACATTTTTATCTAATTCAATTTGTTCCCCATCTTTATCATAAAGAGCCACATCTAGTCCAAGTGACTGGAATTCCTTTAATTAATACTCTAAATGATTCTGGAGCATCTGCTTCTGGCATTTCTTGTCCTTTTACGATGGCTTCATAAGTTTTTGTTCTTCCACTGATGTCATCTGATTTAACTGTAAGCATTTCTTGTAAAATATTTGATGCACCGTAGGCTTCCAATGCCCAGACTTCCATTTCTCCAAGTCTTTGTCCACCAAATTGGGCTTTTCCTCCAAGTGGCTGTTGAGTAACAAGTGAATATGGTCCGATTGCTCTGGCGTGCATTTTGTCTTCTACCAAGTGGTGAAGTTTTAGCATATACATACGTCCAACTGTTACCGGGTTGTCAAATGGCTGTCCAGTTCTTCCGTCTATTAGTTTTACTTTACCAGTTCTGCTGTATCCAGCTTCTTCCAAGTAATTTTTTACATCGTCTTCACTTGCACCATCAAATACTGGCGTTGCGATATATTTATCAATATCTCCAATTGCAAGTCCCAAGTGAACTTCCAGTACCTGTCCAATATTCATACGAGATGGCACTCCAAGTGGGTTAAGACAAACATCAATTGGTGTACCATCTTCCAAATGTGGCATATCTTCAATTGGCAGTACTCTTGAGATTACCCCTTTGTTTCCATGACGTCCAGACATTTTATCCCCAACCATTATTTTTCTTTTTTCAGCAATGTAAATTCTAATTAATTTATTTACTCCAGCCTTCAAGTCATCTCCGTTTTCTTTAGACAGCTCAAGTACATCTACAACAGTACCTTTTACTCCATGAGGAAGTCTTAATGAAGTATCTCTTACATCTTTTGCCTTTTCCCCAAAGATTGCACGTAATAGTTTTTCTTCTGCTGGCGGTTCAGTTTCTCCTTTTGGAGTTACTTTTCCGACAAGAATATCATCAGGTGTTACGTGTGCTCCGATTCTTATAATTCCATTTTCATCAAGATTTCTCAAAGCTTCTTCAGAAACATTAGGAATTTCCCTTGTAATTTCCTCATCACCTAATTTTGTAGTTCTCGCTTCAATGTCAAATTCTTCAATATGAATTGAAGTAAATACATCATCTTTTCTAAGTCTTTCTGAAATAAGGATTCCATCTTCAAAATTATATCCTTCCCAAGGCATAAATGCTAGCAGGATATTTTTACCTAATGCTAAATCCCCGCCTGCAGTAGATGGTCCATCTGCAATAATATCTCCCTTTTGAACTTTATCTCCCAAATCAATAATCGGTTTTTGATGTAAACACATTGACTGGTTAGATTTTTCAAAGTTTAGTAATCTATGAGAATATTCTTTTCCATCTTCATCAGTTACAACAATCTTTCTTGCATCTACAAAAGTTACAGTTCCAGCTGCCTTTGAAGTAATAACTGCCCCTGAATCCACAGCAACTTTTCTTTCAAGTCCAGTTCCAACATAAGGTGCTTCTGTTTTTAATAAAGGTACTGCTTGACGTTGCATATTTGATCCCATTAACGCACGATTGGCATCATCGTGTTCCAAAAATGGTATTAATCCCGCTGAAACAGACACTAATTGTTTTGGCGACACATCTAGAATATCAACTTTTGACTTGTCAATATGCACAATTTCATCCCCATAACGGCAAACAACTTCATCAGTCAAGAAATTTCCATCCTTGTCAATTGGCGTATCTGCTTGAGCGATAAATAATCCTTCTTCTTCATCAGCTGCTAAATATCTAATATCATTAAAATCGGCTTTTCCATCGTTTATTTTTACAAACGGAGTTTCAATAAATCCATATTTATTAACTTTTCCATAAGTTGAAAGTGAAGCGATAAGTCCGATATTCGGTCCTTCTGGAGTTTCTATTGGACAGATTCTTCCATAATGCGAATTATGAACGTCCCGAACTTCAAATCCCGCTCTATCTCTCGAAAGTCCTCCAGGTCCTAACGCTGAAATTCTTCTCTTATGAGTCAATTCAGATAACGGATTTGACTGATCCATAAATTGTGACAATTGTCCACTTCCAAAAAACTCAAGAATTAGTGCATTTAGAGGTTTTGTATTTAACAAACTTTGTGGAGTCAATGTTGTAATATCTTGAATTGTCATTTTTTCTCTGACCATTTTAGACATTTTCAGCATTCCACCTTTTATTTGAATAGAAAGCAATTCTCCAACGCCTCTTACACGTCTATTTGACAAATTATCAATGTCATCTGTAAATCCTTCTCCGCTTACAAGATTTTTCACATATTCAATAGTTTGCAAAACATCTTCCTTTGTCAATACAATTACATCTGCTGGAACATCTAGTTTTAATCTTTTATTAACTTTATATCTTCCAACATCTGCCAAATCATATCTTTGCGGATTAAAGAACATCTGCTTAACAAGCGATCTGGCACTGTCAACAGTTACTAAATCCCCTGGACGTAATTTTCTAAATACTTCGATAACCGCTTCATCACTATTTTTAGTGCTATCATGTACCAAAGCATTTGCAATTATTCTATCTTCAGGTTTTACTTCCCAAATACTTAATTTTTCTACCTTTGCATCTATTATTTTTTGAATAACAGGTATGTCGATGATTTCTTCGGCTTCAGCGACAAATTCCCCAGTTTCTTCATCCAAAATATCTTCTCTTACAAAACTTCCCTCCAGTTTTGAACGTAAAACTTCTTCAAGTTCAGTATCTTTATATTTTGAATAAAGTTCTGATAATTCCACTTCCTTTAGCTCAAAAAAATTATTCATAATTTCTTCGTTAGTATGGAAAAAATCAACTGCTTTAAGGAAAACAGGCAATAAAACTTTCTTTCTTCTATCAATTTTTACATTTAAAATATCATTCTTGTCAGTTTCAAATTCAAGCCATGTTCCTTTATAAGGGATAATTTTCCCAATAAACACATCTTTTCCTGTTTGAATATTCAATTCCTTGTTAAAAGTGATCCCTGGTGATCTGTGTAATTGGGAAATAACAACTCTTTCTGCACCATTTACAATAAACGTTGCTTTATCAGTCATAAGCGGTATATCTCCAAAATGAACTAATGTTTCCTGAATTTCTCCTGTTCTCTTGTTAGTTAATTTCAATCTAACTTTTAATTGACCAGAATACGTTTTACCTCTTTTTTTACATTCCAATTCATCATTTAAAGGCTCATCATTATCATGAATTTCATACCATAAGTATTCTAATTTCAATAACCCATTGCTGGATTCAATTGGAAAAAAATTTCATTAAAGATCGCTTCAAAACCTTTATTTTTTCTCTTTTTGAGGTGGCACTTTTCGTCTGCAAAAAAATCTTCATAAGAATTTAACTGAAATTCTAAAAAAAGTGCGGCATTTCCCCTCTATCTACTATTTTTTTCCGAAACTATATCTTTCAATAAGTTTGTTCATTTAAAAAAATTCCTCCCTAATAAAGAACACATTCTTCATCAATTCAAATCAAAAAAATTAAACTTTTATAAACTTCTAAATTTAAACCTCATCTAAAAAAATGTTCTCATAATTTCGATTTGTTATTTTTATATCACGTGAGTTGTTCCCATAAAAATGGCAACCTTTCTGGAAACTGCAAAATTCTGCATTCCAAATAAATCTAATACAATATAACTTTTTTTACCTATAAAATTACATCAATTATATTATAAAAAAAACTAAAAAAATAGACTAAAAAAATACTTCTGTTTTTAAACATTTGAACCTCTATATTTAGTCTTAAAGTTATTATACCAAAACTACTTTTTCCAATTTAACTATTTAAAAAAATAATCAAATTTACCTAAAAAAACAATCTATTTTTTTCAATGTCCATATTCTTTTTACAAGCAGCTTTTGCCATATTACATATATGAATTTGTTTTTGACCTATTTTTTTATCTCTAAAAATTAATACAAAAAAGAATAAATTGTCTATTCAACCTTAAAGTTTTATAGTGGAAAAAGACACTCTCTGTAATGTCTAAGAGTGTCTTAACTATTAATTTGATTTTGACTATTTAACTTCTACAGTTGCTCCTGCAGCTTCTAATTTACCTTTAATTTCTTCAGCTTCTTCTTTAGAAACTCCTTCTTTAACTGCTTTTCCGCCAGCTTCAACTAATTCTTTAGCTTCTTTAAGTCCTAATCCAGTAATTCCTCTTACTTCTTTAATTACTGCTAATTTAGTTCCTCCTGCAGATACTAATACTACATCAAATTCAGTTTTTTCTTCAGCTGCTGCTCCTGCTGCTGCTCCTCCTGCAACTGCTACTGGTTGAGCTGATACTCCAAATGTTTCTTCAATAGCTTCAACTACTTCTTTTAATTCTAATACAGACATAGCTTTTTAAATCTTCTATAAATTGTTCTTTATTAAATGCCATTATTTTATTTCCTCCTAATTTTTCTTCTTAATTTGTTTATTTTTTTATTATTTTTAGTTTATTAATATTTTTCATTCAATTATTCAGCTGCTGCTCCAGTTTCCTTTTGTTCTGCAACATTTGTCAATGCCACAGCCAACATTCTAACTGGCGACAACAATCCGTAAGCAATTTGACCAAGTAATTCATCTCTAGATGGTAATTTAGCCAATGCTTCAACAGTAGATACTTCAACTCTTCCAGTTTCTAGTAATCCACCTTTAATTGTTAATTTATCTTTTAATTTTTTTCCAAAAATCAAAAAAACTAATTTAGATGGTGCAACTCCATCTTCATATCCTACTGCGAATGATGTAGTTCCTTCCAATAAATCATCAACATCTGTGTCAAATCCCGCTTCTTTCAATGCTATTTTAAATAATCTGTTTTTAGCAACAAAATATTCTACTCCTGCTTCTCTAGCATTTTTACGAAGTTCAGTATCTTCATTAACACTAATCCCTTTATAATCAACAAATACTACCGCTTTAGCATCTTTTTAATTTTTTTCAACTAGACTTTTTTTACAACTTCTAATTTTTTTCTTGTGCTGGCAATTCATTTCACCTCCTTATAATAAAAAAACCTCTGAAACAAAAAAACAATAAGCCCAGAGGTATCATATTATAAAAAAATATCTATTATTTAATTTTAATATCTATTTGTAATAATATTTACCTCGGTAGGGTTTAAAGAATCAAAAATTCTACCTACTGTCTTTGGTTATATTTACTTTGTATGATTTATATGATTATAAACCAATATATATTATTATACAATAACTTTTTACAAAATTGCAAGTATATTTTTAAAAAAATTTATTATTAATTTTTTTATATTTTTTTAAATTACCGAACAGAAAAAAATCCATCCGGTAATTTATATATTATATAAGATTATTTACTATTTAGCAACAAATGCTCCAGCCAATAATGGATCAACTTTAATTCCAGGTCCCATAGTTAATGAGATTGCAACTGTTCTTAAATATTGTCCTTTTGAAGTAGCTGGTTTTAATTTGATAATTTGATCTAATGCTACTTTGAAGTTTTCTACGATAGCTTCCTTTGTAAAATCAACTTTACCGATTGGTAAGTGAATTGATCCTAATTTATCAACTTTAAATGCAACTTTTCCTTTTTTAAATTCTTGAACTGTTTGTTCAATATTTGTTGTAACTGTTCCTGATTTAGGGTTAGGCATAAGTCCTTTAGTTCCTAAGATTCTTCCTAATCTTCCTAATTTAGGCATCATGTCAGGTGTAGCAATTACTAAGTCAAAATCAAGCCATCCACCTTGGATTTTGTTAATATATTCATCATCTCCCAGCAAAATCTGCTCCTGCTGCCAATGCCTTATCAATATTTTCTCCACTTGTGATAGCCAAGATTCTTACTGTCTTACCTGTTCCGTTTGGTAATGAAACTGTACCTCTTACTTGCTGATCAGCATGTCTTGGATCTACTCCCAATCTAATTGCTAATTCTACTGTTTCCACAAATTTTGCACTTTTAGTTTCAAAAACTAAATCCAATGCTTCTTCTGGTGTGTAAACTTTCATTTTATCTACTTTTTTTGAGAAATGTTATCGTATCTTTTTTTCCTCTTTTTTTGCCATTTATTATTTCCTCCTCTGTGGTCATTGGTTTTATAACCTTCCACTTGTTCTAATAATCGTTTAATTCTTTATTTCTTATCTCTATTTTTAATATTAATTATTCAGAAATTTTAATTCCCATACTTCTTGCAGTTCCTGCAATAATGTTCATAGCTGCTTCAACACTTCCAGCATTTAAATCTGGCATTTTAGTTTCTGCAATTTCTTGTAATTGAGCTTTAGTTATAGTTCCAGCAACTTCTTTTAATGAATTTCCAGCACCTTTTTTAACTTTAGCCGCTTTTTTCAATAAGTCTGATGCAGGCGGTGTTTTTAATACAAATGTAAAACTTCTATCTGCATATACAGTAATTTCTACTGGAATTACAAATCCCATTTTATCTTGTGTTTGAGCGTTGAATGATTTACAGAATTCTGCAATATTTACCCCGTGTTGTCCTAATGCAGGCCCTACTGGTGGTGCAGGATTTGCTTTCCCCGCTTCTAATTGTAATTTAATCTTTCCGATTACTTCTTTAGCCATTTTTTTCCTCCTCTGTGGTAATTGAATTTTTTTAAAATCTCCCACTTTTTTTCTTTCAAATTAAAAATTTCGCTAATTGTTATTCTTTAATAATACTTCTCTTTAAAATAATATTTTTTTCTGTTTTTTTAAATTTTTAATAATCTATTTTTTTCTATTTCAGTATGCTCTACTTCCACAGGAGTCAAACGCCCCAGCACTTCAAGCATTACTTTTATTTTACCATGTTCATGGTCAATTTCTGAAATTTCTCCCTGTTGTCCATCAAATGAACCACCTTTAACAGTAACAACTTCACCAACTTTAAAATTAATATCAAGTCTTGGAGCTTTTTCCTCCCCGTCAATATCAATTCCAATTTTAGAAAGTAAATCTGTGGCTTCTTCATCAGACAACGGTATTGGATCACTTCCAACTCCGACAAATCCAGTAACTCCATTAGTATTTCTTATTACATACCAGGCATCACTGTCAACACGATATCCCAGTCCTAATTCATTTTCTTCCCTAACAGAAAGCATTTCTATCATTACGTAGCTTGGAAAAAGTTTTCTTGGAACTTTTACCATTTTTCCACGTTTTTCCTCCAGCACCTCTTCTTCAGGTACTAAAATTCTAAAAACCCTATCTGTCAAGTCAAGCGACTCTATTCTTTTTTCCAAGTCAGCAGCCACTTTTTTTTCGTAACCAGAATAAGTGTGAATTATATACCATTTTTTTTCGTATGCAACTTCATCTTCAACTTTTTCATTTGCTTCAGTCACTTTACGCGCCTCCTAAAATATTTCTTAGAATATCACTTATTTTTGCCAGCACAAAATTAAACGCTGTATCAAAAAGAAGTGTATATATAGCTATAAAAGCTGTCATCAAGATCACGATTACAGTAACGTGATAAATTTCAATTTTATCCGGCCAATATATTTTTTTATATTCTTCACGTAAATTCCCAATAGCATCCTTTAAATTAAATTTGCTCATAATTATCTCCTAGAATCATCCAAGAATTTTTAAAAAAACTAAATTCTCCTGCTTTTAATAAAAGAAATTTAACCTAAAAAAAATAAATAGTCCTTAAAACCATATACAACTAAGTTTCTTTATTAAAAAAAATTCTCATAAAATAAAATGGCAGGCCAGGCAGGAATCGAACCCGCAACTTTCGGTTTTGGAGACCGACGCTCTACCAATTGAACTACTGACCTATCTATTTTTATGAGATTATTTAACTTCTCTGTAAAGAGAATGTCTTTTTAAGCACTGGATTGTATTTTTCTCATTTCTAATCTTTCAGGATGAGTTTTTTTGTTTTTAGTTGTAACATAATGTCTCAACTTAGTTTCAGTGCACTCTAAAATAACTTGTACTCTCATTGTTTCTATCCCTCCCAATAAAATATTGGTATTACCAGAATAAACTAGCTTATTTATAATACCATACTCTATAGTTTTTGTCAACACCATTTTCTTTGTTTTTTTTAAATTTTTTCCATTTTTTTGTAAATCTGCTAAACAACTGTGTAATTTCAAGTGAAATTAATGTTTTAAAAATAACTCCAGCACCTTTAAAATACAAAATGTAATTCCACTGGCAATAACTGGTCCAGCCGCAATTCCCTTAAAAAATACAACTCCCATTATTGTCCCAATTACAAGGGCAACTGTAATTTCAGGCTGCCCGGAAAGAAGTCCGACTCCTTTGGAAGAAAGGATTGAAACTGTAATTCCGCTTATAATTGCAACCCATCCAACTGGGGATTTAAAGGCGGAAAGCAGATGGGAAAAGCCAATTTCTCCAGTTGCAATAGGGATTAAAATTGCAATTGTAATTATTAGCACTCCCCAGTTTATCCCTTCCTTTTCTAAATTGAGTCATTATTCCTTCAATATTGACTCCTTTTTATTTTTAAAATATTCAGTAATATTAAACAGACATTTCAGAATCAGCACAAAAAAATTGTCGCAAAAAAACAATAGATTTATTATTAGTTATCGCTCCTACCAGTAAAATAATTCCTAAAAAAATAAAACTTTCCAAAATTTCTCTCCTTTAAAATTCATATTCTCCATTCCAAGTAATAAATAATTTCACAAGTTCTTCTGCAACTTTTTTTATTTCTTTTTTTCAATATCTTCAAAAGTCCAGTCATTTTTTTATCATCTGGAATTAACTCCCTAACATATTTAATTTTAGATTTTTTTATAGCTTGTCTTTTTTTCTTTTCAAAAAGTTTTCTGTAGCTTTAATTGTCAATCTTCTTTCAAAAGGAATTTTTATTTCCTATATAATTTATATGCGTTTTAACTTCTTTATTCTCCACGCTTTCTGTAAACCGGTCACTCCATTTTTTTGTGGTAATATATACTCAACTTCCCATTTTTTTCAGGCAACAGTTCATCTTGATTATTATAGACAACCATTTTTTTAAAAATCATACGCACAAGATTTTTTTATTGGGCGTTTTAACTCTTTCCTGTAATATCGTGATTGGAATATTTTTTTAAACGCAACTTTTTGGAGAAATATTATCAACTATATCAACATTTAATTTGAGAATATCCGCTTTTTACTGCTGAAACACTTGGTGTTACAAGATAATTGGCAGTCAATTCTAAAAAAACAGCTTTCTTAAAAAAATTTTTAAAAAAATATACTTCAAAAATTTTTCCTTCTCACCGTGTGACAAATAATACACAACTACTGGATATTTCCAAGATTCATTTGGATATGCCGACAAAGTATCCAAGATTTTAATAATATTTACATTTTCAGTCCAAGGCTTGTCGTCAATAGATTCATGCCTGTTCATTACAACCCACAAATCCAGAATTTGATCCAGATGTTTTAGTAAATTTGACTTATACAGCCTTGTAAATCCATTTTTAGAATAAAAACGTCTAAGTCCAAGTGTCGTTGTTGCAATATCCTTTTCCAATGCTCTCAAATAGAACATATAGTAATAGAACAGCTGTTTTACATTTTCTCTGGCATAAGTTGCCCGTTCACTTAAGTTTTTCCATTGCTTAATGAACATTTTCTTATATTCTTTTTTTATTCTGTTATACATTTTTGCCTTAAATATATCCGCTTCAGACAAAGGCAGACCTCTGTCATTCAAAGTGGAAAACACGCTTAAGGCATCATCCTGAGAATCTGTTTTTATTGGAAAAACTACTACTTTATTTAAAGTGTAATAAATAAATTCCAGCATTAGAGTCGGACTTAATTCACTAAGTTTGTCAAATAATCTCTGGAATAAAATATAATTTTTAGAATAATTGTCTTTTCTCTTATGATCGGCAATTCCTGTTTCTAAAATATCCTGTAAAATTTTATTCCCTTCATTATCTATAACTCTTGATGTAATCAGCACGCTTTTATAATCAACTTCTCCAGTCAGTTTTTCCTGTTTCCAAAGCGCAGGCTGAATCTGTCTTATAAAATTTTCCTGTTCAATGGTTTTTTCTTCATAAGAAATCAATTTTGTATAAATGGCACGAAGAAGTAAAAAAATAAGGAAGTTATTCTCTGCTGTCCATCAATAATTTCCTGTTCCCCCTCTTCATTTTCATAAGAAACAATGCTTCCTAAAAAATATGTCCCTTCTACTTCACTATTTTTTTTCGACTCACTTTCTGTAAACTCCAAAAGATCATAAAATAACGTCTTAGTTTCATTTTCAGTCCAGGAATATGGTCTTTGATATTCAGGTATTAAAAACATCTGTTCTTTTCCGCTTTCCAGCAGCCGCTTTATACTTTGCTTATTAACTTGTATTGTTGCAACCATAAAACCTCCTATAATTTCTCTTTATTTTTAATTTTTACGTAAAAGTTTATACAATTTACTTTTTACAATTTTTTTCGTTTCTTTATCTCACATTTTTTTATCTATAGTAACCCTAATATTCCAAAATATATTATACTCTAAAAATTTTTCAAGATTGCAATTTTTTTGACGGCATTTCAAAAATTATTTATTTTCTATAAAATTATTAATATTTTTTTATTCTTTTTATTTATTTTTTTACTGTTATTCTATCTATTTTTTTAAAAATACTTTGATTAACAAAATAAAAAAATATTTAATTGTAAAAATTACAAAAAAACATTATATAATTAAAAATAACATGTGTTGTATAACTAAATTTTCTTGTATCAAAAATAACCAAATATAGGCGATTGCAGAAATAAAAAGCGGTAACGATTGAATAACAGCAGTATTTATATCACAAGGAGGCGAGATTCCTTATCAAGGAATGGAGAATAACAAGAAAAATCAAGCATAAAAAAATACTATGTTTATCAGATTTTTTTAAACTTTTACAAATGACTAAAAATAAATAATAAAGGAGGTTTTATGTTTGAAAAAAATTTCGGCTAAAAAAACTCTCAAAGGTTGTACAGTCGGTTATATCAAATCTTTTTTTGAGCAAATAGCAAAAAAAGATTACTTTTGGTACTTTTTTTCTAAAAATAAATTTTTTTAAATATTGAAAAACGTTGCTTTATTATATAAAAAAATAAAAAAATATTGTTATTAGCAAAAAGCGATGTATTTCTAAAGGCTTTTGGATAAATACATTTCCAATTCAGGCATTGACTTATCCTTTTTTTGGAAAATGTCGATTTAAAAAAAGCTCGTTGAAAAAAATTTGAGAGGCTTTGTGCCAATGGATATAAAAAAATTTTATTGAAAATGATATTAGAGATAAAATAATTGAAAGAATAAAAAAATATTAGAGATTTTTACAAAAAAACTATATTTATTTTTTTCTATATTCTTTTTAAATTATACTTCAATAAGTTCAAACACAAAAAAATTTGCAGAGCTCCTCCATACGATTTTTTTATTAAAAACAGCTACTAATAAAAAAATAAAAAAACTGGAGGGAATCAAAGTGAATAAAATATCAGAAATAAAAAGAAAATTCTGTAAATTTAAATGAAGAAAAAAAATAAATGAAAAATAAAAAAATCGAATTAAAGGGAATTAAAATAGGAAAATATTTTTATTGAAAAAAACCAATTGTTCAAGGTGGAATGGGAGTTGGAATCAGCTGGGACAGACTTGCTGGAAATGTAGCAAAAAATGGATGTCTTGGAACAATAAGCGCCATCTGCACTGGATATTACCAAAATATGAAATTTGTGAAAAAGGCTGTAAAAGGACGTCCTCTTGGAACAGAAAATGCCTACAATCGTGAAGCGCTTTTTGAAATATTTAAAAATGCAAGAAAAATTTGCGGAGACAGACCGCTTGCCTGCAACATTCTTCATGCGATAAATGATTATGCAAGAGTTGTAAATGATGCGCTTGAGGCTGGAGCAAATATTATTGTTACAGGAGCTGGACTTCCGCTGGAACTTCCAAAGCTTGTAAAAGATTATCCAGACGTGGAGATTGTTCCGATAGTTTCATCAGCCAGAGCATTGAAAATAATTTGTAAAAAATGGAAGGCTGCTGGAAAAATGCCAGGGGCAGTAATTGTAGAAGGTCCAAAAAGTGGAGGACACCAAGGTGCAAAATATGAAGAGCTATTCGCTCCTGAACATCAGCTGGAAGCAATCTTGCCTCCAATAAAGGAAGAACGTGATAAATGGGGAGATTTTCCTATTATTGCAGCAGGTGGAATATGGGACAATAATGATATAAAAAATATTATGGCTCTTGGAGCAGATGCCGTTCAAATGGGAACAAGATTTATCGGTACTTACGAATGTGATGCAAGCGATGTTTTAAAACAGGTATTGCTTGAGGCAAAGGAAGAAGACATTGTAATCGTAAGTTCTCCAGTTGGTTATCCTGGACGTGCAGTAAAAACAAATTTAATCAAAACATTAGAACCTGGTGAGAAAAAAATTCAATGTATAAGCAACTGCGTATTTCCTTGTGAACGTGGAAAAGGAGCAAACAGAGTGGGATACTGTATTGCCGACAGTTTAGGAGATGCTTATCTAGGTAGACTTCAAAGTGGATTATTTTTCTCAGGAGCTAATGGATGGAGATTAAAAGAGCTTGTGCATGTAAAAGATCTGATAGATGAACTTATGACAGGAAATAATTAAAATTTCAATAATCAGTTCAAGAACGAGGGGCAAAAACCCCTTGTTTTCTGATTATAGGCTAATCTAATTTTTTTACTGCCTTCAGAAAAGATTTTTGCCCGACTAAAATAAGACTGAACTAAAAAATTATAACTATTCTGCTTAAACTCAGTCAGATCCCTAGGTCTTGAGTATAAAAAAATTAAAATTAACAAATAAAAAAATGGAGATAGAAATGCTTAGAAGAATAAGTTTTTAAACGAATAGCAAATATACTTTTCAGCAAAGATATTGATGAAAATGAAAAAGAAGCAAAAAAATATGAAAAAAAGAACGCCAGCCAATGAAACCTCTCACAAAGAATACTGAAATAAAAGGAAATTAAGGATTCAAGCCTTTTTTTATACCTCTTTCACAGCATATAGGAAGCCCGTCAATTCCAATAGTAGAAATTGGAGACTATGTAAAAAAATATGAAAAAATCGGAGATGCTTCAGGAAGTATTTCAGCCAATATTCATTCACCAATTTCTGGAGATGTTGTTGACGTTGTCGATCATTTCATCGCAAATGGACAAAAGATAAAAACAATTATTATTGCAAATGATTTTCAGAACAAGGAAGCGGATTTGACAAAAAGAGAGCTTCGTGACTTGAAATCAATAAAAAAAGATGAAATTTTTTTAAAATAATCAAGGAGGCAGGAATAGTTGGACTTGGAGGAGCGCAGTTCCCTACACATGTAAAATATGATATAAAATTCAGAAAAGTAGAAACTTTTATAATAAATGGCGCTGAATGTGAACCTTATTTAACTTCTGACTATTCTGTCATGAAAAAAACTTTACAAAAAGAGATTTTACGTGGCTTAAAGGTTATACAGAAATTATTAAATCCAAAGGAGATTGTTATTGGAATTGAAGAAGAGAATAAAGAATTAATTGAAATATTTGAAAAAAAGTACAGGATGAAGAAGAATTTAAAATAAAAAAATAGAACTGCTTCCTGTAATTTATCCTCAAGGAAGTGAACTGCAATTAATAAACACAATTACTGGAAAAGAAGTTAAAAAAGGGGAACTTCCGCTTGAAAAGGGAGTAATTGTAAGCAATGTAAGTACAGTCAAAGCTATTTATGATGCTTTTTTTGAAGGAAAGCCGTTAACTGAAAGAATTGTGACAATTTCTGGAGAAAAAGCTAAAAATATTGGAAACTACAGATTAAAATTTGGAACTCCAGTTTACCATATTGTGCGGGAATTAAAAATTACTAACGAAGACAAGGTAATTTTTGGCGGACCAATGATGGGAACAGAAATTTTTGATTCTAGAGTGCCGACAGTAAAGGGAACTTCTGGAATATTATTTTTAGACACGGAAGAAATTGAGCGTAAAAGCTGCATTTCTTGCGGATATTGTGTAGAAGCCTGCCCAATGAACCTAATGCCTTTTGAATTTGCAGATTACTATAAAAATGGAAAATATGAAAAAATGGTAACAGCTAATATTCAAAACTGTATTGAATGTGGGGCTTGTGAATTTGTATGCCCTTCAAGAGTTCCTTTGATGGAAAGCATAAAAAAACTGGAAAAATTAATCTTGTCGGAATTGGAGGTAAAAAATAATGAAAAATAACGAAAAATCGTTAATGGAAGAAATATTAGGCAGAAAAAAAGATAACAGTAAAAATGAACTTTTAGACAATGATGACACGCTTTTAAATTCTACAGTTCACAGCCTTCCAAAAACTGAAAAAAATTACAAAAATAATTACTCTCAAAATTCTGAAACAAATAAAAAAATAATAATATAGTAAAAAAATTTGAATAATACTGGAAAACTTGAAAAAGTAAAAAAATAAAAAGAAAAAGAAATAAAAAAAGATAAGATTGATATAAAAAAATATTTTTCTAAAAAAAGAAGTTCCAGAAAGTGATAAAGAAATTAAAAAAGAAAAAAATAATAAAAAAAGTTTTTTTAAAAAAAGAAAATTAAAAAAACTATCTTTTTACTCCATATATAAGAACTGAAATTGAAGTAAGAGACATTATGAAAGATGTAATTATATCATTATTTCCGGCTATCATCGCCTCAGCTTTAGTTTACGGAACGAGAGCGCTTCTTTTAATAGCATTTTCCGTTTTATCCGCTGTTGTAACTGAAAAACTTTTTTCAAAATATTTCCTGAATGACAATAATTCTGTTCATGACTTATCAGCAGTTATAACAGGTATCCTTCTGGCTATGACACTTGCCCCGTTGACTCCATTGCCTATCGTTATTTTTGGAGCCTGCATGGCAGTCATTTTTGGAAAATTGATTTATGGAGGAATCGGAAAAAATATTTTTAATCCTGCAGTAGTAGGTCGGGAATTTATGACTGTATTTTTTTCATCAGCAATGTCCTCTGGAACAATCTGGTTCAGTCAAGAATTATTGCAGTCATCTGGAATAAAATTTTTTACAGGATTTAATAATTCTATGTTTTCAAACTATCTAGACGGATTACTATTAACACCCTCAGGATCTGTTGGATCTTATTCGGCATTTGCCTTAATTTTAGGAGGATTATATCTGCTGCTAAAAAATCGTATTTCATGGCATATTCCAGTAAGCCTGTTTGTAACATTTTTTCTAGTTACAATATTTCTAAAAAGCAATGTTTCAACTGGCGGATTATTATTAACAGGAATCTTTATGGCAACAGATATGCCAACAAGCCCATCATCTGCACCAGGAAAAATATACTACGGAATAATGTTAGGACTTGTAATTGGGCTTTTATCAATATTTGGAATAAAAAATGAAATATTATCTTATGTTCTGTTAATATTAAATCCTTTTTGCACGAATTATAAACAAAGTTTTTTTCGACCTGCAGTATTTGGTTACGATGTAAAGGAAGAAATGTTAAAAAAACTCTGGAAAAAAATGATTTTACTTACTCTTGGAATTTTTTTGCTTTTTGCAATTATTTTTTTGCTGGAATCCATAAGATAGGAGCTATGCCGTATCTAGTATATCTTTATATTCTGATATCCACATTAAATTTAATTTCAAGTAAAAAAATAAAATAATTCATAAAAAAATCTAAAAAAATGCAATATAAACTCCAGTATTTACTTCTAAAAAAATATTGCAATCCTTTTTAAACGAGCAATTTAGATTAACTGATATAAATATTGAAAAATTATTTAAAAAAATATCTTTTTAACTAAAAGATTTTTGATAAAAAAATAAAAAAATGGCTGCCTCATAAAATTAATTTATGAAATACAGCCTTTTTTTAATGCTCCTATTTTTTTATCAATGTAACACTAACTTCAGAATCCTCCAAAAGCAGCACCATTAATAAAATTTACTCCATCAAAATGCAAAAATATCTCCTGGAACTAAAATATGTTTTTTTCAGTTTCATTTAAAAAAATATTTCCATTTTTTTCCCTTCAAAACTGTAAAAAAATAATTTCTTCATTTTCATGATTATGTTTTAGCAATTTTTTTCATCCCTTTTTTTCAAAACTTTTTTTACCAATTTAAAAATTTTCCTTGTTAAATAGCAATCCAGCTTCATTTTTTTACATTCCCAAGCATTTTTTTATTCACCTTCTATTTTTCTATTTATTTATTTTTTTCGTTTTATATAAATCTTCCAATAATTCATCATTGTTTTTTTATATTTCTTTTATAAGCTCAATTAAATTTCTTGTTCCTTCAACTTCAGACATTTCACTTAATTCTCTTCGCAATTTCCATATTTTTTCCAAATTCTTCCTTGGAATTAAAAGCTCCTCACGTCTTGTTCCACTTTTTAACACATCAATCGCTGGAAATATTCTCAACTGCTCAAGTGTTCTGCTTAAAATGATTTCCATATTTCCTGTCCCTTTAAATTCCTCAAAAATCACTTCATCCATTCTGCTTCCAGTTTCAACAAGAGCCGTTGCAATAATTGTTAAACTTCCACCATTTTTTATATTTCTTGCAGCTCCTAAAAATCTCTTTGGATAATAAAGCGCATTTGGGTCAATTCCACCTGAAATTAACTTTCCGCTTGATGGAATAGTAATGTTATACGAACGTGCAAGCCTTGTCAAGCTGTCCATAAGAATTAAAATATCTTTTCCACGTTCCACTTGTCTTTTTGCCATCTGAAGCACATTTTCCGTAACTTCCGTATGAACTCTTGGATCTTCATCAAAAAGTCGCCGAATAAACTTCCGCATCCTTCACATTTTCCTTAATATCCGTAACTTCCTCAGGCCGTTCATCAATTAGCAGTATCCAGACATCAATTTCTGGATTATATTTTATAACATCATTTGCAAGTGTTGAAAGAAGCACAGTTTTCCCAGCCTTTGGCGGAGCAACTATAAGCCCTCTCTGCCCTTTTCCCAATAGGCGAAACAAGGTCTATAATTCTAGATGAAATTTCTCCACCTCCCAAATTTAACTTTTTCATCTGGATAAGATGGCACTAAATCATCAAAATACGGACGTTCCAGCGATTTTTTTCAGGCAAATCCCCATTTACAAGCAAAAACCTTCAAAAATCCCATAATTTTTTTCTCTGTTCCAATCGGAATTCTTAATTCCCCAAATACAATATCTTCATTTCTTAAAAAAATCTCTTTATTTGAGAAATCGACACATATACATCAGGTCCAATTGACGTATTTCTCAAAAAAATCCATAATTTCCATCACCTATTACATCCAGTTTCCCAAATCCATAGGTTTTCCCTCTTTCCTCACCTTTTTTTAATTAAAATAGCATTTATAAGTTCAAGTTTTGACATTCCTGAAAAAAACCTTCAATTTTATATTCTTTTTGCCATTCTTTTTCAATTTAGTTACATTTTTCAGAAAGAATATCCTTTATCATTTTTTTCTTCATAATTTGAATTTTTCAAAGGCAGTTTTTTTACTTGAATCTTCTTCATCATGTTTTTTTGCTTTTTTTCTTCAGCTAATTCTGTATTTTTCCAATGATTTATCTACCTCAACTTTTCTTGGCCGTCCTCTTCTAGGTTTTAGCGTTTCTGCCTGTTCTTCCAGTAACTTTTCAGCCTCAATTTCCTTTTCTTTTTTTATCATCTATTCCTCCACCAGCTCTCCATATAATGTCCATGTTTTAGCATCATAAATTCTTGTATTTACAAATTTCCCCTTCAAATCCTTTCTATCGCTTTTAAATAAAACTATTTTATGCGTAGAACTTCTTCCAGTCAACATTTCAGGATTCTTTTTACTAGGTCCTTCAACTAAAACTTTTACAATTTTCCCTAAATATTTTTGACTTTCTTCCTTTGCCTTCATATTTTGCAGTCTCATAAGCTGCTGCAATCTTTCATTTTTAGTATGCTCATCGACCTGCCCTTCCATTGTAGCTGCAGGAGTCCCGCTTCTCTTGGAATACATAAACATAAATGCATTTTCAAATCCAACTTCATTTACAACATCCATCGTATCTTGAAAGTCTTCATCTGTTTCTCCTGGAAATCCTACAATAATATCAGTTGTAAGTCCAATATCAGGCACTTTTTCCTTAATTTTCCTAGCAAGCGCAATAAATTCCTCTTTTGTATATCCTCTGTTCATTGCATTCAAAATTTTTGTAGATCCTGATTGTAATGGCAGATGTAACATTCTAGCTATTTTAGGATTTCTTGCAATCGTATCGATTACTTCATCGCTAAAGTCCTTTGGATGTGGTGACACATATTTTATCCAGAAATCTCCTTCCACATTTGCACTTTGCTCCAAAAGTTCAGCAAAATTATCTTGCCCGTTTGCAAAATCACTTCCGTATGAATTTACATTTTGCCCCAAAAACAATATTTCCTTATATCCTTTTTTAGTATACTGCTCAACATCCCTCACAACTTCATTAAGTGGCACAGAACGCTCCATTCCACGCACATAAGGCACAATACAGAAAGTACAGTAATTATTGCATCCATAAGTTATCGAAATGGAAGCTACAATATCATCTCCAAAGTCCGCATCTACTCTAGTCGGTAATTCATCTTCATCCTCCACCATAACAATATGCGTTTCTTCCCCAGATTCAATTCTTTCCAGAAGATCAGGAATTCTCCCAATATTCTGATTTCCAAGCACCAAGTCAACATAAGGCGTCTTTTTAATAAACTCATCTCTCACTTCTTGAGCTAAACACCCCGTAACTCCAATAATCATTTTCCCATCTTTTTCTTCCTTAATTCTCTTCAAATCTCCAAGTTTTCCATACACCTTAACAGCAGCGCCTTCTCTAACCGTACAAGTATTCAAAAACACCAAATCCGTATTTTCAATATCTTCAGTCATACTGTATCCCATTGTCTGCAACATCTGTTTCATTTTTGCACTTTCATTTACGTTCATCTGACAACCATAAGTTATTATTGTCGCTCTTTTTTCCACTTTTTCCCTCCAAATTTCAGTTCTTTTCTAGTTTTTATGATTTTTCTGAATAGCTTTTGAATTGCCGCAAATATGATATATCTTTCCGCTCAAACAGCTTTCCAATAACTATCCAAGCCAAAATCTACATTTTCAAGACTATTTTCTCTTGTCATAATGGTATCATTTTTTTATTTTAGAATTTCAAGAAATTTTTTTATTATTAGTTTCCCTTAATATCCCAAATAATAAAGAAGTTTACAAATTATTTTAGTAAAAATGCTTTTTAAAATTTAATTTATACTAAATCCCATTTAAAAAAATAGAAATTATATTTTATTTATTTCCTGACAAGAGGTCTTGATCCCTTGCATAGTAGATATAACAAATTTATTATTTTATTGAGAAATAGCATTAGAAATAAAAATTTCGACACATTTTCTAATAATTCACTATTTAATATTCTCTTTTTTTATATAATAATAAATAAAAAAACACTCTAAAAAGTGTAGAGTGCAATTCATTATGAAAAAAATTTAATTATATTATTGGTGCCCTGAGGCCGGAGTCGAACCGGCACGATATAAAAATCGACGGATTTTTGAGTCCGTTGCGTCTACCAATTTCACCACTCGGGCTAATTTTTCAAATTACTCAATTATTATAATATATTTTTTTCAATTTTGTCAACTTATTTTAAAACTTTTTTTGATATTTTTTTACTAAATTTGAAATCTTTTTTTGATTTTTATTTAATGCTAAACTCACTTTTTTTTGCTTATACCAATTTTTTTAGAAAAACTTCACTTTTTCTCGATAATGATTTCTGTAATTTTTTTCAATTCTTCTTCCAACATCTTAAAAATATCTTGGATAATCAGCCCTTTGGTTTTCAAAACTGACAAATAATTCAGACATTGAAAAATCAAGTCCAATTACTTTATCATTACTTGGATTTTTTTGAATTTCTTTTTTTCAAATTCTGTCAAAAATAGAAACATAGTAATTTCCATTACTGTTTGTCAATGTTGCTGACTTTATCTTGTAATCCTTCGGTATTTTTTTCTATGATATTTTAATTTTATTCTTTTTCAATTTTCGGCAAAACCAAATATTTATTTTTCTTCAATTTGTATCGAATTGTTCACACAATTTGTCGTATAACTTTTTAACACTATTCTTTTTAGATTTGAACTTTGGAAACTTTCGCTCTCTTTTGAAAAAAATTCGTAAACGATCGTTTTATATTCAATTGAGCATTTGTAAGTGCTAGACTGTCGACTTCTTTTTAGAAAATTGATTTTTCACTTTTCAAACTAGCAGGTGTAATTATTTTATTTTTTTCCAGTTTCTTCATAAAATTTATTCGCAGTATACAAAATCGTATTGTAAATAAAACGAACACATCCAAAAAGTCTTATTTATCAATAATTCCTGATCTTTATTTGGATAAATTCTGTATTTGAATGCTAAATTATATTTCATAAATTACACCTCCTTTTGATTTTTGAATATTTTTTTAATTATCTCTAACGGTGCACCTCCAACACTTACAACTAAATAACTTCTACTCCAAAAAAATATTCTTTCCACAATCTTCCCCTTATTTCAGGAAATTCTTTTTTTATCAGTCTACTAGAAGCACTTTTTGTAAGTATTTACAAACTTAGAAAGTTCAGTATTAGGCATAGCATTAATCAACATATGAATATAATCAACATCATGTTCCCATTCTTTAAGAACAATGTTATACTTCGGACATATTTTTTTCAAAAATCTCTTTCAATCTATTAGAAATTTCATCATTAATGACTTCTCTTCGATACTTTATACACTAAATAACGAATACTATAAATTTTTTTAACAAATTAATCCTAATTTTTTGTTTTTAAAATGGCTAAAATATAATTTTTACTTTTTAAATGTAAATAGCATAGCAAAACTTATCTAAGATCAAATTCAAAAAAACTATAACTATTTTTACTCAAATCCTAGATTTATATAATTTTCATCGGTTCAATTTTAGATAAGTTCAATTATACAAACTATTTTTAATAGATCTGTTCGACAACTTAATTTTTTTATTTAACAAGGAATCAAGACACCTTGCTTCAGAATATTTGTTTTATTAAAAATTCGAGTGTGTAAAAAAATTTTTTTGTGTAAATAGAACGGCAAAGCATTGAATTTACTGAACTCATCTATTAGTTTACACAAAATTATGTACACTCTCTTAAATTCTAAATAAACATAGTTTCCGAACAAGTCTAATATATAAAAAGAGACGGAATAATTTTTTTCCATCCCTTTTTATATATGAATCTATTTAAATAAACTATTTAACTTCTAAACCAACGTTTAATCCTGCTCTTAATTCGTTGTATTCTCTTGTGTATTTATCAGTACTTGAGTAACGTCCGTCATCGTATACACCTTTAACAGTTTCTTTATTAACAACTCTGTATTTAACTTCAGGGTTTAATGTTAATGTTCCTACTGATAAATCAATTCCTGTTTTATATCCTAATCCAGTCCATACTGAGAAATTGTTTTTAAATCCGTGTCTAGCAGTTTGTTTTTCCCATTCATTTTCTGTATTAATTAATCCGTAGAATCCTGCTAATTCAGGTGTTTTATAAGTTGCTCCAGTTACATAGTCTAAATATACAGTAGATTTAGCATCTTTTCCAGTTTCAACTAATTTACCTTTTGCATCTCTTAAGTGGTTATTCAATGTAACATAATAGTTTAAGTTTCCTGCTCTATTATCGAAAACTTTACCATTAGTTGCTAAGTCAAAGTTACCTCCAACACCGCTTGTTTTACCATTTATAAAGTCGCTTCCTGACCATGCATTATCTCCGTCTTTTTCTCCTGATTGATCGAAGTATACAAATTGAGCTTTTCCATCAAAGTGATGACCGAAGAAATCAATTCCAAATTCTGGTCCTACATAAATTTCATTTGATGTTCCTCTGTGTCCTGCATATCTACCATTTCCATTAGTAGATTTGTATTTCCATCCTAAATCCCATTTAGCAGTCCAAGAACCTAATTTAACATCTTTGTATAATGCAATGTCATTTTCCCAAGTTTGAGATTTGTCATAAACTCCATTTGTTACTAATTTTTTGTTTTGGTAATCAAAATCATTTTTTACTCTATCTTGATCATTTTGGAATTCAAATCTTAATCCTAAATTTCCTTCATCTACTAAATTCAAATCTCCACCAAGAACATTTCTCCATCTAGTTTTTTCTTTGTTTTGTCCTTTGAATCCTGCGATTCCTAATCCATTTCCTGTATTTGTTTTTTTGTCTGTATAACTTTGTCTAAGTTCGCTAGAGAAATGAATTTCTTTTACTGTATCTTGATCAGCCATTGCTAAACTAGATACGCTTAAAAACTAATGCTAATACTCCTAATAATTTTTTTCATTGTTTTTTTCCTCCTAAAAAAATAATTTAACAAATATATCTTAACAATTCACAGTTAATTTTATCATAATAATATGAATTTGTAAAGTTTTTTTAAAAATTATATATTCCAATAATCAAGGGATAAGTTTAAATGCCATATTTATTGATGTTGAAGACATAAATATCATAAAAATATGAGAAAGTTGATTGAGATTTAGCAATATCTTTTCAATCTTTTTTTAAGAATAATTTGCTTTTAAATACAGTAAAACTTAATATTTATGATGTTTTTGCAGCCATCACTTATTAAATGGAATATAAAAAAAAGGCATTTTAATTAGTGAACTACTCACGACTAAAAGTCGAAAGCTTCATAAGATAACTAAAAAAAAGTAAGTTATCTTCTAACGAAGTTTGATTTTAAAAATTCTTATTCTTTTTTTGGCTAGTCCACAATAGCCGCTACTAGATAAGACATTATGTCTACACTGCTACTTTTTTTATCTATATATTATATTTTTAAACCCAAATATATTACACTCAAAAATTATTAATATTGCAAATTTTAAAAGCAACATTTTTCAATGTTGGTGTTATTCCTCTCATGGCTAAAAGCCACGAGTGTTCTAACACACTTAATAAATCTCATAATTAGTATAACTTATAATACCAAAAAAACAATAGCACTATAAACAAATCCAAAAAAAATTTTTTTAATAATTTAATTAAGTGCTATCATTTATTATACTTTTTATTATAAATATCTTATTTTATTAAAAATTTCATCAAACAATATAAAATACTTATTTCAACCTGTGAACTGCTCCCGCTTTTAGAAGTGGGAGCTTCTTGGGAAGTATCTGCTTCTGTTAGCCAAATATATTTACCAAGCTCTTCGGGCAGTCCCTGCCCTGATATGCGAGTATTATACCATATAATAATTATTATTTCAAGTTATGTTCTGCAATTCATCTCCCTCTTGTAGAAGAGGGAGACTTCTTGCTAGATATTGTTAAAAAAGTTTTACAGAAAACTATTTAGTAATAGTCGCAACTACTCCTGAAGCTACTGTTCTTCCACCTTCTCTAATCGCAAATCTTAATCCTTCTTCCATTGCAATTGGGTGAATTAATTCTACTGTCATTTCAATGTTATCTCCAGGCATTACCATTTCTACACCTTCTGGTAAGTTTACTTCTCCTGTAATATCAGTTGTTCTGAAATAGAATTGTGGTTTGTATCCTGTAAAGAATGGAGTATGTCTTCCTCCTTCATCTTTTGTCAATACATATACTTCTGATTTAAATCCTGTATGTGGAGTGATTGTTCCTGGTTTTGCCAACACTTGTCCTCTTTCCACTTCTTCTTTCTTAGTTCCTCTTAATAATGCTCCTATATTATCTCCAGCTTGTCCTGAATCTAATAATTTTCTGAACATTTCTACTCCTGTTACTGTTGTTTTTGAAGTTGGTTTAATTCCTACGATTTCTACTTCTTCCCCAACTTTTACTACTCCTCTTTCTACTCTTCCTGTTACTACTGTTCCTCTTCCTGTAATTGTGAATACATCTTCAATTGGCATAAGGAATGGTTGGTCAATTGGTCTTTCTGGTGTTGGAATATATTCATCCACTGCATCCATCAATTCTACAATTGCATCTATCCATTTTTGTTCTCCATTTAATGCTCCTAATGAAGATCCTTTGATTACTGGTACGTCATCTCCTGGGAATCCGTATTCGTTTAATAATTCTCTTACTTCCATTTCTACTAATTCTAATAATTCTTCGTCGTCTACCATATCTACTTTATTCAAGTATACTACGATGTAAGGTACTCCTACTTGTCTTGCTAGCAAGATATGTTCTCTTGTTTGAGGCATTGGACCATCTGCTGCTGATACTACTAAGATAGCTCCATCCATTTGAGCTGCTCCTGTAATCATATTTTTTACATAGTCAGCATGTCCTGGACAGTCTACGTGAGCGTAGTGTCTTTTTTCTGTTTCATACTCAATGTGAGCTGTGTTAATTGTAATTCCTCTTTCTCTTTCTTCAGGAGCTTGGTCAATGTTTTTCAAAAATCAACTTTTTTTCAGCTAACCCTTTTTCAGCTAATACTTTTGAAATTGCTGCTGTTGTTGTTGTTTTACCGTGGTCAACGTGACCAATTGTTCCTATGTTTACGTGTGGTTTACTTCTCTCGAATTTAGCTTTTGCCATTTTAATTTTTCCTCCATTTTTATTTTTATTTTTTGTTTTTTAATTAATGTATTTTTTTATCATTTTAATTATAGCATATTTAAAAAAATAATTGCAACTATGAAAAAAATAGTTCCTTTTCTTGAATTTTTATAAAAAAATTATATAATATACCTAATCTCTTTAATATTAAACTTAACTATTAGTAAAATTCAAAAAAGTTAGTTTTAAAGTGATTTTACTAAAAATCTAGAACCTAAGGGAGTACAACAATGAAAATACACTTTATATTACACGAAACATTTGAAGTTCCAGGAGCTTATCTTGCCTGGGCAGCACTTTCTGGACACGATGTCGCAATGACAAAAATCTATCAAGATGAAAAGTTACCTGAGAATGTCGATTCATTTGATTTTTTAATAGTAATGGGAGGTCCTCAAAGTCCAATTGGAGATAATAGCGAGTTTCCTTATTTTGACCCAAAAGCTGAAATTGATTTGATTAAGAAAGCTATAAAAGCTGATAAATACATAGTTGGAGCATGTCTTGGAGCTCAGCTTCTAGGAGAAGCCTACGGTGGAACTACAGAAAAAAGTCCTTCTTGCGAAATTGGAAATTTTCCGATTGAATTAACTGAAGATGGACTAGAAGATAAAAATATTAAGCATTTCGGAAAACAAGCGATAACAGGACATTGGCACAGCGATATGCCAGGACTTCCTGATACAGCAAAAGTTTTAGCAAAAAGCAAAGGATGTCCACGACAAATTATAAAATATAGCGAAAAGCACTACGGCTTTCAATGCCATCCTGAATTTACAAAAAAAGTGGCAGAATTATTAATTGATTCAGATAAAGATCTTGAAAAAGAAAAAGCCAAACTTTACCATTTGTCCAATCACCTCAAACAATCCGTAATAACGATTATAATGAGATGAATAATCTTCTTTATGAATTTTTTTGGATAATCTTACAAATAAATAAAGTAAATGTGCGGAAAAAAACAGCTAAATTAAATGTGGAATACTTTTTTTAAAACCTTGTTTTTTTAAAATATTTCAAGGTATAATTGTAGCAAAAAGTAATCTAAAAACAAAAAAATTTAGGAGGTTTTATTATGAAAAAGATATTTTTTTCAATTTTTTTAATGTTTTTGCCTGAACACTTTTTTTCCAATGTAAATTAGAGAGTGTAAAAATTTTTTTGTGTAAATAGAACAGCAAAAGTACTGAATTTACTGGATTCATCTGTTAGTTTACACAAAATTTTGGACATTCTCGTAAATTACAACGTTTTTGTAATTATGGATAATAATGCAACCAGAAATGTGGAAAATATCTCAAAGGGACTTAAAGAGGCAGGAATTGAAAGCCTTTATTCAAAAGGATATGCAGTCCATCTGACACTTTATCTTACAGAATACAAACCTGAAGCATTAAAAACAATAAAGAATACTGTCAATAAAATCGCAAATCAGACAAAGCCTTTTGATATAGAATTTTACAGATTAAGAAAAACTGGCGGAAACTGGTTTATGCTTGATGCTCAAAACAATGAAGCTATACAGCAGCTTGCGGATGAAATAACAGTCAGCTTGAACAAGTATCGTGCAAAGGATGCACAAAGTTCCCAGACTGGGCAAAATCTATTCCTGAAAAAGTAAAATCTTTCAATTTGTACGGCTCTCCAAACGTATTTACAAGTTTTGATCCGCACATAACTTTACTTACTCCAGAAGATTCAGCCAAAATAGACGCATTTACTTCAAAATATGATTTTAAACCTTTTAAATCTAAAGTCATTGGTGTTGGAATCGCTCAAGTCGATGATTTGGGGACAAGCAAAAAAATATAATTTATTCATTAAAATTTAAAAAAATAGAAAAAGGAGAAATTGTATGAAAAAAACTTGAAAAATTATGAACAAATACTGAATAAAATAAAAAGAAGAAAAAAATATTTTTTTATTATACGTTTCAATGAATAATTGCAGCATCTGTCACTCTGATATGCCAAAAGTTGAGAAAAATTGTTAATGAGAAAAAAATTTTACCGCTTATCATATCGAAGCCTCTGAAATTCCTGAAGCTGTTGGGCAATTAAGTCTATTTTCAGTCCCAGTAGTTATTCTATTTTGTGAAGGCAGAGAGATACACAGACAAGCTAAAATTATTGATTTTGACGAATTAAATTATAGAATTGAACAAATAAGTGAAAATAAATAAATACCAAAAGGGAACTGATTCTAATAAAACTAGAACCAATTCCCTTAATTTTATTTACCTAGCAATTTTAACCCATAAGACTTAAAAATTTCTTCAGCTTTTTCAACTAATTCTCGTGTTGGTGTCGGTGTATCCTTTAATTTATACTCTTTTCCAACCTTTTCCCATTTATACTGCCCCATTTGGTGAAATGGCAAAATGTCTACTCTTTCCACATTTTTCAACTGTGAAGTAAACTTAGCCCAGTCATGTAAATCTTTTTCATCATCAGAATATCCTGGAACTAACACATATCTTAACCAAACAGGTTTATTGATTTCATCTAAATATTTTGCAAATTTTAACGTATTATCAAGTTCAACCGAAGTCAATATTTTATATTTTTCAGGATTTATGTGCTTAATATCGAGAAGCACCATATCCACAAGCTCCAACACTTTTTTCGCCTTTTCATTAAAAATATATCCAGATGTGTCAAGTGCCGTATGAATCTTATTTTCACGGCAAAGTTTAAACAATTCCATCAGAAATTCAGGCTGCATCAAAGGTTCTCCACCAGACACAGTAACTCCGCCAGTTTTTATAAATCCCTTCACTTTTAAAATTTCCTTCATAACTTCCTGTGCTGTCATTACCATTTTTTTATCCTTAATTTCCCAAGTATCTACATTATGACAATATAAACATCTAAGAGGACATCCCTGTAAAAACAGCACAAATCTAATTCCTGGTCCATCTTTTGTCCCAAAAGATTCAAATGAATGTATGTATCCTTTTACTTCCATATTAATTTTTCTCTTTCTCTCTTACTTTTTTTAATATAAATTCAATATAAAATTTATACTATTATTTCCCGCTAGAGTAATGAATTTATTATAAATTCTATTTAACAAGGGGTCTTAACCTCTTGCCAGAAAATAAATAAAAACATATTTTTCTATTTTTTTAATAGGATATATATTCAAATAATAGAAAATAATGCCGCATAACTCATATTTTTTTATGAAACTATGCGACATTTTTTTCATATTTTTAACAATTTATTGAATTTGCTTAAATTGAATTTGTTTAACAGCTAAATTTAAATTTTTAAATTTTTTTAAACTTTCAAAAATTACATTTTATTTGAAATTGTTCTGTTAATTACATCTAATTGTTGTTCTCTAGTCAATTTAACAAAGTTTACTGCATATCCAGAAACTCTGATTGTTAATTGTGGATAATTTTCAGGATGTTCCATTGCATCTTCTAGTAAATCTCTTCCGAATACATTTACATTTAAGTGGTGTCCTGTTTGATTGAAGTATCCATCCATTAATCCAACTAAGTTAGTTTGTTTTTCATTTGCATTTTTACCTAATGTTTCTGGTGTAATTGCGAATGTATAAGAAATTCCATCATTTGCATCTTCAAATGGGATTTTAGCTACTGAAGCAAGTGAAGCAACAGCTCCTCTTGTATCTCTTCCATGCATAGGGTTTGCTCCTGGACCAAATGGTGCTCCAGCTCTTCTTCCATCAGGTGTATTTCCTGTTTTCTTACCGTATACAACGTTTGAAGTAATAGTTAATACTGATTGTGTAGGGATTGCATCTCTATACATTTTGTGAGTTCTCAATTTGTTCATAAATCTTCTTGTAATATCTACTGCAAATTGGTCAGTTGCATCGTCATTATTTCCGAATGGAACATAATCTTTTTCATTGATGTAGTCAACTGCATCTCCTTCTTCATCTCTTACAACTTTTACTTTACCATATTTAATAGCCGCAAGTGAATCTGCAATAATTGAAAGTCCAGCAATTCCAAATGCTTCTGTTCTTCTGATATTAATGTCGTGCAATGACATTTCTAATGCTTCATAAGAATATTTGTCATGCATATAGTGAATAATATTCAATGCTTTAACATAAGTTGAAGCTAACCAGTCTAACACTTTATCTAATTTTTCCCATACTTCGTCAAATTCCAAGTATTCACCTTTGATTGGTTCAAATTGTCCAACTGGTGTAACTTGAATCTTAGATTTTTCATCTTTACCACCGTTAATTGCGTATAATAATGCTTTTGGCAAGTTTACTCTCGCTCCAAAGAATTGCATTTGATGTCCAATTGTCATTGGAGATACGCAACATGCGATTCCGTAGTCATTCCCAAATTGTGGTCTCATAATGTCGTCATTTTCATATTGTACTGATGAAGTATCAATTGACACTTTGGCACAGAATTTTTTCCAAGTTTCAGGTAATTTTTCACTCCATAAAACTGTTAAGTTTGGTTCAGGCGAAGTTCCCATGTTGTACAATGTGTGTAAAATTCTAAATGAATTTTTTGTAACCATTGATCTTCCGTCTAATCCCATTCCTCCAATTGATTCAGTTACCCAAACTGGATCTCCTGAGAATAATGCATCATATTCAGGTGTTCTTAAGAATCTAATTATTCTTAATTTCATTACAAAATGATCCATTATTTCTTGAGCTTCTTTTTCAGTCAAAGTTCCTTCCTGTAAATCTCTTTCCAAGAAAATATCTAAGAATGTAGAAGTTCTTCCAATACTCATTGCAGCTCCATTTTGATCTTTTGTAGCGGCTAAGTATGCAAAATACAACCATTGTACTGCTTCTTTACCATTAGTAGCTGGTCCTGAAATATCAAATCCGTAAGCTGCTGCCATTCTCTTTAATGCTTTTAATGCTTTAACTTGTTCAAAAACTTCTTCTCTAAGTCTAATTACATCTTCAGTCATTTCAGCTGGATCTAAATTTTTGTATTGTTCTTCTCTGTCAGCTATCAATCTGTCAACTCCGTAAAGAGCAACTCTTCTGTAATCTCCGATAATTCTTCCACGACCATAAGCATCTGGAAGTCCTGTAATAATTCCTGTATGTCTTGCTTTTCTTATTTGTTCAGTATAAGCTGAGAAAACTCCATCATTGTGAGTTTTTCTGTATTTAGTAAAAATTTCTTCAGTTTCTGGATCTAATTTATAACCAAAAGCTTCCAAGCTGTTTTTTACCATTCTTAATCCACCATTTGGGAAGATTGCTCTTTTTAGTGGAGCATCAGTTTGAAGTCCTACAATTTTTTCCAAATCTTTATCAATATATCCAGCTCCATAAGCATCTATTTGAGAAGGTATTTTAGTTTCAGCGTCATAAATACCTTTTTCTCTTTCTACTTTAAATTTTTCAGAAAGCTCTTTCCACAATTTAGTAGTTGCTTCAGTCGGTCCTTCCAAAAAGCTGTCATCACCTAAATATTCTGTATAATTTAATCTGATAAATTCTGTAACATCAATGTTGTCTTTCCAATTTCCTTCTTTAAATCCTCTCCATGCGTCCATTATTTAACAACACATCCTTTCAATCTTTAATATTTGTTATATGTTTATTTGTAATCATTATAATATTGAACTTAACTCTACACTATTATACCCCAAAAAAATTTCATAAAAAGCAAATATTTTTTTAAAATTTTTAAAAAAAAATTTTTTTACAAAAAAAGCCGTTCAAATGCCGTAAATAGTGAAAAAAAATAACTTATAGAGTTTAAGCACATAAAACGACTATTTCATAACAAAATTTACTTATGGATTATCTTTCTATCTTTTTAAATTCCAAATACTGAAACATCATTCTACGTAAATATATCATCTGTTTCAAAAATATTTATTCTGCTTTGTAAAGTTCCCTTTTTCTTTTCCCTAGTACAAAATTAAAAATTGGAATATCTGAAAAAAATTTCTTATTGTATTTAAAAAAATTTTTGAATTGGAAATTATAAGCACTTGTTCGTAACCAGTATTATTTTTCTTTGTGATAACTTTCTTAAAATTATTTAAATGTTCCACCTTAACTACTTCCAAAAAAATTAAAAAAATTTCATTACTTTATTAAATGACTTTAAAAATCTGATTCTCTTCCACATCAACTAAAAACTAATGTCCTTATTTTTAACGGTTTCATCCAAATGAATATATTTTTTTCAAAAAGTTTTTTTATTTAATAAATCCTTATTTTTCAAAATTTACAGATGTTTCAGCAATACTGTAAACTTCTACTCCTTCTTCCTTGCCCTTTCTAGTTTCTACCTTTTTTTATTCCAAATGTTTCTTGATTTTTTTCTCAATCATTATGGCTTTATTAATTTCACTTAATATTTTTTTCAGGTTTTTCTTTTTTTCTATGCAGTTTTTTTATAAAACAAAGTCATAAATTTACAATCTATTTTCAATTTTTTTCCCTTTTAGAAATTTTTATCCATCATTATAAAAAAACTCTTTATTTTTCATCAGTTTTCTTCAGCCTATATTTGAATTTTTATATCTGTACTTTTCATATTTAAAATAAAATATGTTAATATTGAATATTTTTTTCGTACATTGAAATTATATCTGTAAACTGGTCAATATACAAAAAAAGAAGTCTTTTTATATATTTAATATTTTTTTATTTCCAAAATTTCCTGCAATATTTTTAAAATAGAAGTTTTTCTTGATATGTACTTTTTTTCCAATATAAATCTTTTTCCATTCTTCTCATCAGTATTTCCCTCAAATAGTTCTCCCTTAACTCTTTAAGGTCATAATTCTTGTTTTTTTAAATAATTTTTTTCTATATTTGCTGTTCTTATGTATTCTAAATGCTTTTATATTATAAGTTTTTTTAATATCTGCTTTTAGATCGTTTTTGAATATTTTTTTAGTATTTTGTTCATTTCTCCTGATTTGTTTATTGAATTTGTAAATATTCAGCTTTTTCCTTCCCAAGCAGCAAGATAAGTGTGATAAGTTCCCGCCTGAATGACATTCTCATATTTATATCCCTGTCATTTATCTTAAATAGGCTTTCATAATATTTTTCCAAAAATAATATAAATAATTTTTTTACTTTTTATGTATTATCCCATTATCATTTTTACATAAAAAAATTCATTTATATGTTTAATCATACGATCTATTATTTTAAATCCATATTTTTCTTCTAATTTTTTTCTATTAACAATTTTTAAAATTTAAAATATCTTTTTAATATGTCACTTTCATTAAAAATCAAGCCCCATTAATTATTTACTCCTCATAATTCTTATTAACCTTGTAATATCAATAATTACTAATATTTTTCATAATAACAATTATGAGTTTATTTTTTTAGATGACATTTTTTTACTTTCTTATTTTTAACAAATTCTCCCTTAAATGCTGGATTTTTAATCTATTTCTTAAAATTAATTTAAAAATTAAAAGCAAATAAAAAAATAATCATAGAATTATGCTACTGAATTACTATTTTTTTATAGAAAATATCATTATAAGTATTTTTCAAAATTTATAATTTTTTTATCTTTTTTTCTAAAAAAAATCTAAAAATACCATAAAAAAACGAATTAAAAAAATATTTATTTTATTAAGAACCCTTTATTTTTCAAGGATTTTTTTACTAATATATAAATTATCAAATAAAAACATCAACAATTTGTTATTTTTAAAAATTTAATTTTTTTGACAGTAAAACTTAAAATCAAACTTGAAAAGTTATAAATATTTTTTTGCTTTTTGCTAATTTTCATAAACAAAACATATTTTTCTTCACTTTCAAATTTATAATTTATAAATATATTATTTAAAAAAATCTTGAATGTGAAATAAAAAAATTTGTAATTGCAAAAAAATAATATTGTATTATAATAGATGTGTATACATACAAAATAAGTTTAAAAATTAAACTCTAAGATTTTAAGATTATGAATATCTGATTTTTAAGTTTGATTTGCCTATTTCTAGGTCAGTTTAGTTTTTAAATAAATCTCATTAACAAATAAATCTAACATTTTTTTAGAAAGGGAAATAATGGAAAAAAACAATATTTTTGAAAGTTTTGATAATAAAAAGATACCTTATTTATTTTTTTAAGTCAAAAAGAGAAAAATATAAAAAAATAATATTGTAATCTTTCATGGAATGACCGAGCCTGTTGGAAGATATTCTGAATTTGGGGAGTTTTTGGCTTCTAACGGGTATAATGTGTTTGTTATGGAAATTCGTGGGCATGGAGAACTGAAGGATGGAGAAATTGGAGATTTTGGAAAAAATGGAATAAAGGCTGTTTTTAAAGATATTGGCATCTTTTTGGATAAAATTGGATCAAATCCTGATAATACTACGATTTTTGGACATAGCATGGGGTCTTTGATTGGAATGCGATGGGGAATTGAAAATAGTTACAAATATTTTATTTTGTCGGGTTTTCCATTGAAAAAACAGATGGAAGCTGCAGGGGGAAGTTTTGCAACTATTCTGGAAAGAGTTATTTTCAGGAAATTTTCTGCATTTAATAAAATTTTCAGGAAATGGAATGCGGCTTTTGAGCCGAATAAAACTAAATTTGACTGGCTGACTCGAGATGAAGATGAAAGTAAAAAATACGAAGAAAGTGAACTTTGCGGTTATCCTGTCACACCAAAGTTTTTTTCTGGAATTTTTTCCACAATGGGATTTATTAACAGAAATTATAAAAAAATTAGATGAGTCTGCAAAAAAATATTGGCTGTTTACGGAACTGATGACAAGGCGATTGACACTTATCATATAAATAAGATTTTTTTAATAATTTGAGAAAGAAAAAAAGAAGAATTAATGTTCTTGAAAAACAGGAATGGACGGCATGAATCCCTAAATGAAATAAACAAATACGAGATTTATGATGAAATATTGAAATGGCTGAATGTAAATTTCTGATTTATTAAATATTATTTATTTTTTTGCAAAACTAAAAAAATAAAGCCAAATTAGGTAAAAAAATATAGTAAAAAAATATAAAAAAATAAATATTTATAGTAAAAAAATTCAAAAAAATTTCAAAAAAATAATAAATTTTTTTATTGAAAAAAATATGATATAATTAAGAAAGTTAATTTTAATAGGAGGAAAAAAATGGGTGTATTTGATTTTTGTAAAAAAATATTTAGAGTAAATAAAAAGTATTTCGATAGATTTAGGAACTGCAAATATATTGATTTACGATAAGCAAAGAAAAAAAATAGTATTAAACGAGCCATCTGTTGTTGCACGTGATAGAAAAACAGGAAGATTAATTGCAGTTGGAAAAGAAGCTAGAGAAATGCTTGGGAAGACTCCTGACAGTATTCAAGCTATTAAACCTTTGCAAGATGGAGTTATCGCAGATATTGACTCAACAAAGGAAATGATTACATACTTTATTCACAAAATTTATGGAAATTCGCTGTTCAAGCCTGAAGTAATGATTTGTGTGCCGATTGAAGTAACAAGTGTTGAAAGAAAAGCATTGTTTGATGCAGTAAAGGGCGCTAAAAAGACATACATTATTGAAGAAGGAAGAGCCGCTATTATTGGTTCCGGAGTGGATATTTCACAACCTGAAGGAAGCATGGTAATTGATATAGGTGGAGGTTCTACTGATATTGCAATTCTTTCGCTAGATGAAATTATCGCAAGTAAATCAATTAGAATTGCTGGAAACAGATTTGATGAAGATATTGTAAGATATGTAAAAAGAAAATATAATTTATTAATTGGAGATAGAACTGCTGAAAAAATAAAAAAAGAATTAGGTTCAGCATTAAAAGTTCAATCGCCTGAAGTTATGGAAATAAAAGGTAGAGATTTGGAAACTGGAATTCCTAATACTGTGGAAGTCAATGCAAATGAAATTTACGAAGCAATCGAAGATTCTCTATTCCAAATTGTAAACTCTACAAAAGAAGTTCTTGAAAAATGTCCGCCTGAATTGGCAGCAGATATTTTGGATAACGGAATTGTAATGACTGGTGGAGGTTCTCTAATCAGAAACTTTATTGACATGATGGAAAAAGAAGTTGGAATCAAAGTATTCTTGTCTCCAAATCCATTGGATTCAGTAGTTTTAGGTGGAGGAGCCGCATTTGACAACAAGAAACTGTTAAGAACTCTTCAAATGAAAGAAAAATTAATATTTGTTGTTAATTTTAAAAAAGAAAAAAAGAAAATGAGAAAAAATGAAATTACAGAAAATAACTGAAAAATTTAAAAATGAGGCAAATCAGGATAAAGTGAGCGCAAGTTATCTCTTTTACGGTGATAAGAGAGTTGACTTGCTTTCTTATGCACTAATGTTTTCAAAAAAATGATTATGACAAAAAAATATCCAAAATGATGCTGAAAAAGAAAAAAAATAGAACGGCTTATCGACATTTCTCAGCATCCTGACATTGAAATAATAAATAAAAAAACAATGAAAACATAAAAAAATTGATGAAGTGCGGGAAATCATCTATTCTTCGATAGAATCCTCATTTAATTCACCAAAAAAATATTTATTCTGTGCGGAATTGAAAATTTGAGAAAAGAATCTTCAAATGCGCTTTTTAAAAAAATTTTTGGAAGAACCTCCAAAAAAACGTATATTTTATACTTTTTATCACGAACATTAAATATAATTCCTACAATAAAATCCCGTACAATTAAATTCCATCTATCTGGAATGAATAACGAAGAACTAGGAGTTAGCAAAAGAAATTTACTATTTCTTTGATGGAAATGAAAATGATATTCTGGAATTTAAAAAGGCAAAATCTTTCGCTTGATGACATTAAGTTCCAAATTAACACAGTTGAAGATATTTTTTGCAAATTGTTACGGAAATGAAAAAAATTATGTGAGCGGGGAATTTGCTGTTAAAAAAATAGTTTGGATTTGACAATAAAATATAATAAAAAGCATTGAACTGATAGCACGGCGGATACGTTTTTTTGGGAGCTTGAAAATGTTTATTTTTTTATAAATGAAATTGAAAATGAACTAAAGAAAGAAAAGGAATTTTTTTGATAGGTTTTCTTTCTAAAATTATTATAAATGCAAAAAAATTCTGTGGAAACAGAAGATTTGAAAAAAATCTGATAAATTTAAAAAAATAGCATTAGAAATAATGTAAATATAAAAAAAGTGTACTTTTTTTAATTTTTTTGATATTTTGCAAAAATTCTTAAAAAAAAATACTAATGAAAGATAAAATGGGAAATAAACTGTATTGTCAGAATATCTCCCATTTTTTTCATAATATTTAAATAGTAAAAAAATCAGTTAAAAAGGATTTTTTTAGTTCTCTTATAAACTAAAAAAATATGATTCGCATAATTTCCAGCATTTTCTGAAAGTTCCTCATCACTTATATTATCAGTATCAAAAAGAAAATAATGAGAAATTAGGTTTGCCTTGACATATTCAACAGTTGCTTTAAAATGTATCAAAATTTCATCCATTGAAAATTTCACAGAGCCAGTTTTTGAATAGTCACTTTCAAATCCTCCAATAGAAATTGCAACTCCTATATTTTTTCCTTTTAGGTTATATTCATTTCCATAGGCCCAATTATAGGAAAGTACATCATCAAGCCATTTTTTTAATAAAGGAGTGTATGTGTACCAGTAAAGCGGAAACTGAATAATTATGTTATCATGAGATAGTAACAATTCGTGCTCTCTTTCAATATCAATATCCCAATTTGGGTAATTTTTGTAAAGTTCATTTACTGTAATTTTGTCAGGATATTTTTCCAGTTCTTCCTTCCATCTTTTGTTAATTCTCGAATTTTCCATATCTGGATGTGCTAAAATAACTAAAGTTTTTCATAATTTAATCATCCTCTTTTTTTAGAGCTCTACATTTTTAATTTTTTTATTTCACAAGAAGTCAAAATTTCTTACTTCATAACATTTATTTTTATTAAATTCCAAGTTTGTATGATTATCAAACAGATCTCTATCTTAAATAGCAATTTTTAAAAAAATTATTTTTTTCTGAAAAACATAAAAATAAAAATTCATAATTTATATCTGTCATTTTTTTCCATCTGTAATTTCTTCATAAATATTTTTGCAATGAAATCTTATAATTTATATCCCCTGCTGTTCCAACATATTCAAAGTCTTTTGGCAAAACCTTATATTCTTCATCAGAACCTCCTGAATTTTCAAGTTTGAGAGTCTTTAATTTTGCCAACACCTGTTTTATTAGATCTTCACAATTAAATTTAGCTAACTCTTTCCCGTTCTTGTCACTTACTGTAATTATTTTGTTTAAAATGGCAACTTTATATTCACCAGATTTATATGTCAGGTCTGTAGATTCTCCCCATTTTTTTTGATAATGGATAACATTGTCATAACCTTTTGCATCTAAAATATCTGAAGCATTTTCTTCTGTCTTTAAGTCATAGTTTACTGCTTTTCTATTATCGTAACTTTCACCATCTTCACCATCTTCTTCACCATAATAATTTCTCCAAGAATCCTTAATTCCCAAATCTCTTTCCAAATCATCTGAAATTTCATAAACTTTTCCACTGGAATTTTTCAACCCAAGACTTTTAACCGATGATTTTCCCCTAGAATAAATATAGTCAATTACTGTATAAATCTGATTTCCTTGTCTATTAGTCAAATTTTTGGGTAATTTTTGAAATTTTCCCATTTTTTAAAGCCCCATATTTTACAAGCATTCTTTTTAATCTCTGGCTTTGACTGTAAACACTCACTCTTTCAGCGTTAAATGGAGTATAAACAGCAATTACAAGGCATAAAATCAGGCTTATTAGAATCTTTGCAACTTTTGAGTTTCTTATGAATGAAATCATGCAGAAAAATAGCCAGAATATTAAAAGCAGCACATAATATCGGTTTTCTGTAATTCCATACTGATAAATTCTTTGAAAAAAATTGCAAGTAATGAAGCAAATATCAAAGGTATTGAAAAATACGGAAAATATTTTTTTAAAATTACCTAGAAATTTATCACTTTTAATAAGTGGAGTTATTAGAATAATGATAAACAGGCTAAATGCCGTATACCAAAAGCACAAGGTGAGAAATTAAGCCTTTTTGGCAATTTCATAGATATAATTACATTTATAAAATAAATATACAAAATTCCTGTATAAATAGTAATTAGCGGAACAATTACAAATTTTACAAGCATTTTTAAAATATAAGGAAAATCATAACTTTCCAAATCATCGTCTGGCTTTTTTTAGCAATGACAAAAAAATAAGGAAATCCCCAAAACATCAAATACAAATACCCACGAATACAAATAAAATCTTAAAATAAACCATCCAAACATATCAAATCCAAATAATGCGGCAACTGTAGTCAAAATTATCACAATTCCAATCCAAAGCACTGTTGCAAAAATACATGATACAACAAAATTCACAAACACAGATTGCAGATATTTTTTTCTTTATTTCCCTTTTTTAAAATTGGAATCAATAAAAAGAGTAATATTGAAATTGGAAACAGCATCCAAAAATCCAATTTTCATAATTATACACAATAAAACAAACAAAATAAAAATATTGCAATAATGACAACAGTCAAAACTGTATAAATGCTTCTAAAAGACCATTTTTTCTTCTCCCCAAAATACTCTTCCCTGACAACTTCAAACATCGCAGTCATAAAAATCCCAAGTATACAGCAGTTCCTTACTTCTTCCAAAATAGCAACAGAAAAATCGTTTAACATCTAAATCTCCAATTTCTGTAATCAAAACTACCAAAATAAAACTTATTAAAGCAAAAAAATAATCGTTACTCGAAACCTTTCAAATCCTCCCTTGAAATATTCAAATAACTTTTTAGTTTTTTTCCATAAATTTTTCCCATAGATAATCACCTCTTATCATATTTTTGATTTTTAATTCTCTTAATTTTTATGATACCACATATTATTTAAAAAAACAAATGAGAAACTTGATTTATTTTTTTAGTTTTTCGCCTTAAAGGAACTTATTAATAAAAAAATTTATAAAAAGTGACTTTAATCAAACGTTTAATAATTTGAGAATAATAAAAACAAATTTTTTTATTTTCATCTATCAAATAATAAATCAATGTGATATAATTTATCATAAAATACAAGTTTCATTATTTAAGTGGCAGATTTTGAAAAAAATCATTAAATAATATAATCAAAAGGGGGATTATTATGAAAATAAAATATGTCATTATTTTTTTGTAATGCTGTTAATTGCGGGGAATTTTTTTAAGACTTTTAATTGAGGATAAAAATACTCCTGAAATTGAAATTAATAGGGAAAAAAAATTATAAAAAAAGGATAAGGCTAAGAAAGATACTGATTTGACAAAAAAAGCAATGTGAAATTTGATATTAACAGTATTGAGTATAAAGATTTGCTAAAACTGGGGATTAATAAGAATAAGGCTGAAAAAAATTTGTGAAATATCGGGATGAAGTTGGGGTTATTAAAGATGTTAATGAAGTAAAGAATATTTCTGGATTTGGAAAGTCAGGGCTGGAAATTGCTCAGAAATTTTTTTGTTTTGTAGACAATGAAAAGATACAAAAATTCTAAACAGAATTATGGACATGAAATAACGAAATATAATATTAATAAATTAAATGAGAAAGGAATTAAAAAAATAGGATTTACAAATAAGGAAATAAAAAAATTGATTCCTGAAATTGAGAAAAAAATAATATAAGATCAAATGTAGAATTGGAAAAAGATTATCGGGAAAGAACGTTATGCAGAAATTGAAGATAAAATAAAATTTATAGAATAAAAAAAATAATATCATTTTATTTACTAGACTTGTTTTTGAAATCATGCGCAATTTGGAATTTAATAAAACAAATGTTCTGAAATAAGGAGTTAAATAAAAAAATTAAGTTATTGAACAGATCTATTTGATAATATAGCTTAATTCCTTCTTAAATCAAAAACTTTTTGTTTATTAAAAAAATCTTTTTATAAAATCTGCCACTTAGAGAATTTTTACTCGTATTATTCTATAAAATAATTAGAAATTTTTAAATTGCATGTTTCTAAAAAAATTAAATGATAACAGTTTATGATAATCAAAGGGAATGAAAACCTTTGTAAAAAAAGCAGTAAAAAAAGAAAGGAGTTTGATTATTTTTTTAAAAATAAAATAAAAAAATGAGTTTATTATCAGATATTGCAGTGCCAATTGCAAAAGTTGGTAAATATGAAAAAAATATAAGGAAAAAGGATTTTTTTAAATCCGAGAAGAGATACAGATTTTTTTGAATAAAAACAATTTTGACAAGTCACTTACCACTGATGAGCAGTTTATTGATGAATATCAAATTTTAACAGTTTCTAGTCAAGAAAGTTGTAACAGACATGTTATTTTCTTGCATGGCGGGGCTTATGTCATGCGTGCTGTTCGAGGGCATAAAAATATTATTGAAAAATTAGTGAAAAAGTATCATTTGAAAGTTACATTTATTGATTATCCGCTTGCTCCTGAAAATACTGTGGAAAAGGCACATAAAGTTGTAATGGAGGCTTATAGAAAAGTAACAAAAAAATATAAAAATGATGAGTTTTATTTATTTGGAGATTCTTCTGGCGGGGGACTGGCACTTGCATTTTTGCAAAGGCTAAAGGAAGAAAAACAGCTGCCTTTTCCAAAAAAAACGATATTAATGTCGCCTTGGGCTGATGTTTCAATGACAAATGAGGAAATAGAAGAGTTTGCAGAAAAAGATCCGCTTTTGCCTTTAAATGGGCTGATTATAACTGGAAAGCAGTTTGCCGGGGAACTGGATGTGAAAGATCCGCTGATTTCGCCAATTTATGGAAATATGGATAATCTTGGGGAAATATTTCTCATTTTTGGAACAAATGAAATTTTGTATCCAGATTGCTTAAAATTAAGTGATATGCTGGAAATTGCAGTTGGAACAAGCGTAGAAATAAAAATTGGGGAAAATTTGTGTCATGACTGGATTTTAGCGCCTCTTAAAGAATCGGATGAAACTATTGATGAGATTGGGAAATTTTTTTCTGAAAATAATCAAGGCTGTTTATACAAATTTTTCTATATTTATAGGATTTTTATGATAAAAATAGAAAAATTTTTTTACTTAATTAAACATTCTGCCAAATTAATATTCATTATTTAAATGGAAAGTAATAGGCTTGTTTGGAAACTGTATGTATTTTAGAATTTAACAAAAAGATAGCAAGAAGTCGTAGGCTTTCTATAAGTGGGAGATGAATTGCTTTTTTTGTAAAAAAAATTAAAAAAAGGATACGTTTATGATATAATTTTTTTGTATAAAAATATCGAAGAAAAATCATTAATGATAAAAATCTCTAAAGAAATAATTAAAAAAATAATATTCAAAAATCAAAAAGGAGGTGTAATTTTTATGAAATATAATTTAGCATTCAAATACAGAATTTATCCAAATAAAGAGCAGAAATTATTGATAAATAAGACTTTTGGATGTGTTCGTTTTGTTTACAATACGATTTTTGTATACTGCGAATAAAATTTTATGAAGAAACTGGGAAAAAAATAAAATAATTACACCTGCTAGTTTGAAAAGTGAAAAATCAATTTTTTTGAAAAGAAGTAGACAGTTTGGCACTTTCAAATGCTCAATTGAATGTAAAACGATCGTTTACGAATTTCTTTCAGAAGAGAGCGAAGTTCCCGAGATTCAAATCTAAAAAGACTAGTGTTAAAAAGTTATACGACAAATTGTGTGAATAATTCAATACGAATTGAGGAAAAACAAATATTTGGTTTTGCCAAAAATTGAAAAAAAGTTAAATTAAAATATCATAGAGAAATACCAAAAGATTATAGAATAAAGTCAGTAACATTGACAAACAGTAATGGAAATTATTACGTTTCTATTTTGACGGAATTTGAAAAGGAAATTCAAAAAGTAGCTAGTAATGATAAAGTAATTGGACTTGATTTTTCAATGTCTGAATTATTTGTCAGTTCTGAAAACCAAAGGGCTGATTATCCAAGATATTTTTAGGATGTTGGAGAAAAAAATTGAAGAAAATTACAGAAATCATTATCGAGAAAAAGTGAAAAGTTTTTCTAAAAAAATTGGTATAAACAAAAAGCGAAAAATATCAAAAATTGCATGAATATATTAAAAAAATTGTCGAAGAGATTTTTTTACATAAATTATCGAAAAAAATTGTCTGAAGCGTATAATGCTGTGGTTGTTGAGGATTTGAATATGAAAGGGATGAGTCAGGCATTAAATTTTGGTAAAAGTGTAGGAGATAATGGATGGGGAATGTTTTTGAGGATGCTTGAGTATAAGTTGATGTTTTTAGGGAAACAATTTTTGAAGATAGATAAATGGTTTCCGTCATCAAAAACTTGTAGTAGATGTGGAAATATTAAAGAGGAACTGAAATTATCAGAAAGAAGTTATAAATGTGAGTGCTGTGGAATTGAGATTGATAGAGATTACAATGCGGCATTGAATATAAAAAACATTGGAAAAGCGATGTTGGAATATTAAGAAAATAAAAGAAGACAGGGCAGGGACTGCCCGAAGAGCTTGGTAAATATATTTGGCTAGCAAAAGCAGATACTTCCCAAGAAACTCCCGCTTCTAAAAGCGGGAGTAGTTCACTAAAGAAGCACCTTGTAAAATAAAAAATTAAGTTATTGAACAGATCCGATATTAAAATTATCAAAGAAGAATAAAAAGAAGGAATTTTAACTATGTCTGAAAAAAATTAAAAAAAGAATGATAAAAAAATAAAATTAATGAAAAGAATTGACTGGGAAAAAGCATGATGAAATTCTTGAGATTTATAAAAAAAATAAAAAAAGCAGGGATTGAAAAGGCTATAAAAGGTTATAAAAAGGCTTGGAAAGGCACAGAAAAGGAAGTTTTTGCAGAAATGGCATTTTGTATTTTGACACCTCAGTCGAAGGCTAAGAATGCTTGGCTAGCTATTACAAATTTAGTGGAAAACGGGCTGCTGTATAATGGAAAGGCAGAAGAAATGGTTGAATTTTTAAATATTGTCAGATTTAAAAATAATAAGTCCAGATATTTGGTGGAGTTGCGAAAATTAATGACAAGGAACGGAGAATTACAGCCAAAGAAGATTTTGTCCGAAATTGGAGATACTTTTGAAAAAAGAAAATGGATTTTGAAAAATGTTAAGGGAATGGGATTAAAGGAGGCAAATCACGTACTGCGAAATCTTGGATTTGGAGAAAATATTGCAATTTTGGATAGGCATATTCTGAGAAATCTAAAGGCCCTTAATGTAATTGAGGAAATTCCCAAGTCGATAACTGAAAAAAATATTATGAAATAGAAGAAAAAAATGAGAGAATATTCAGATTTTTTTCAAAAAAATAAAAAAATGGATGAACTAGACTTGGTTTTATGGTATAAGGAAGCTGGAGAGATTTTTTAAATAATTCCCAAAGTTACGTAGTGTTTTTTTCAAAAAAATATGGTAAAAATATTATAGAGAGTTCATTATAAATATTGAATATATAACTAAAAAAATCCAATTCTTTATTTTTAAAATCAGATCAATATTAAAAAAACAGCGAAAGGAGAGCGATTACTATGACCTCTAACTTAAAAACAATTAAAAGAAGATATTAAAAAAAGCATAACTTTGCTAAAAGTTCAATTATCCTCGGATTAGCAGCATTGCTAGTAAGCTGTGGCGGAGGTGGCGGAGGAGGTGGCGGAGCCGGAAATTCAGGCGGAACTTCAGCTGCAACTCCAACACCTGCTAATCCAGCGCCAGTAACAACAAAGCCTACTGTAACAACAGCAACTTCCGAAATAGGATGGAATTCTTCCACTGTTTCCTATGACAAAAACAACCCGCATAACAATTCAAATACAACACTTACAGGCAATGATGTAAAAATTGGAATCATTGATGTTGGATTTGAAAACTCATCATTTAATTCTGATCTTACAGAAAAATTTGGAAGCCGTTTAACAAAACTTACAGTCCCAGGATTTACATCAGAAGCTACTGCAAGTGATGATCATGGAATTGTTGTTGCTGATCTTGCGGCAGGATCTTCAAATGGAATTGCAAAAGGTGCCAGTGTCTATGTAATTGATGCAGCAAAAAGAAATACCGACAAGAATGCCACTTATCCAAGCGTGAAACTGGAAATGTATCAAAAATTAAGAGATAACGGCGTAACTATTTATAACCAGTCATTCGGAATTGACGGAGAAGTGACTGACTTTAATGCTGACAATACTTCAAGCCATTATTACGGATTTCAAATTGGAAGCTCTATGCTTGATTTTTATAGAAATGAAGTAAATAACGGCTCATTATTTGTATGGTCTGCCGGAAATGATTCTTCTGACAAGCAGCCTACACTTGAAGGAGGATTGCCACATTTTGAAAGCGGACTTCAAAAAGGATGGATAAATGTAGTTGCATTGACTTCAAAAGATGAATCTAAACTGGGAGATACAAGCTGGAGCAATTTAACTCCTCTATCACCTGCAGGAGTTGCTAAAAACTGGACTGTAACTGCTGTTGGAGACCAGATATTTACAATAAAAGGACAAAATTATATTGGTGGAGGTTCTTCCTTTGCAGCGCCAATTGTAACTGGAACAGCAGCTTTAATTAAGCAAAAGTATCCTTGGATGGATGCTGATTTAATTAGACAGACAATTTTATCAACTGCAACAGATATAGGAACTCCTGGTGTTGATGATGTTTATGGATGGGGACTTTTAAATATCGACAAGGCATTAAAAGGGCCTGCCTTATTTAGCAAGCAGCTTGCGCTTGCAGATAATGTAACCATTAATATTCCAAGCGGAAGTTATATTTTCTCAAATGACATTTCAGGAGATGCAGGGGTAATTAAAAACGGTTCTGGAGATTTAATCTTATCTGGAAATTCTACATTTACAGGGCCTACAACGGTAAATGGCGGAAGATTGCAAGTAAACGGCGTTTATTCTTCTTCAATTAACGTAAAAAAACAAGCCATTCTTTCTACAAATAATGCTGTAATTAAAAATGATGTTATAAATAACGGTACTGTAGAAAATACTGGTTCTACTGAAGTTACTGGAAATTATTCATCATTGGAAAACTCCAGGGTTGTAACAGATTTAAATTCTAACATACATGTAAAAGGGAAAGTTAGCCTGAACAACTCAAAACTTGAAGTAAAACCTGAAGAAAATGGAGAAAGAAAATATATAACATCTAATGGAACTGCACAAGATGTCATTACATCAGATGACAAGATTGAAGGAAACTTTAATAGCGTAAATACTGATGAAATGTTAAATGCTAAATTAAATCAGACTGAAAATTCTGTTTCTGCAAAAGTAAGCAGAAAAAACATACTGGATTATGTGGAAAAAATTTCAGAATCTGATGAAATGCAAAAAAATACTGCACAAAATCTGGAAACTGCCTTTCAAAAATTAGATCAGGATATTGAAAATGGAACAGCTGGAAATGTTGCACAGTTTGAAAAAAAAGCTGCTAAATTACAAGCTCTTACTTCTTCAAACAGAGCAGCTGTTTTGGATAGTTTGTCTGGACAAATTTATGCTTCAGCACAAGCATTGACATTCCAGCATTCGCAAACTGTAAATAAGGATTTGTCTAACAGATTAGTTATGCTTGGAACTCTTGACAATGTTGGAGACAAATTTGGATTGTGGATTACTGGATTAGGCGCTAACGGTAAATTAAAACAAGATGGATATGGAAAGGGAGATACTAAAGTATACGGTGGACAAGTCGGAATTGATAAGCAATTTGGAGAAAACTTGATTTTAGGTACTGCTTTATCCTATTCAAAAGCTGATGTTAAATTTGACAGATATGGCGGAAAATCTGATGCTAACAACTTTGGAATTTCATTGTATGGAAGATTAGGAAATAAAGATGTTCCTGTTTATCTGCAAGGACGTCTGGGAGTCGGATTTGTTGACAGTGATGTCGAAAGAGACATTATTTTAAGCAGCAACGACTATACTAGAGCTAAAATTAATCATAATGACAAGGTTTATTCTGGATATTTAGAAACAGGATACGATGTTAAAAATGCTAACGGGGACTTTGTCGTGACACCGTTTGTGGGATTAACTCACGATACAGTCGTAAGAGGGTCATTCTCTGAAGAAAAAAGCCAATTTGGATTGACTGCTGATAAGAAGAATTATAATCAGACAGCCGCATTAGTTGGGCTTAGAGCTGGAAAAGCTGTAAACTGGAAAGGTGGAAGCAAGACTACATTCCAAGGTTACGTAACACATCAAAGAGCCTTTAATAAGCAGGATTTAAGTTTTGATGCAAGATATACTGGACTTCCAGGAGCAACATTCAAGGTAAAAGGTATTGGACTTGCTAAGAACAAGACTTGGGCTGGAGTTGGAGCATTAACAGAAGTAAATAAAGACTTTGGATGGTATGTAAATTATGATGGTTCTGTTGACGGTGGAAAAGGCAAAGGAAACAACAATGTATTTACAACAGGAGTCAGATTTAATTTTTAATCTAAATTTTAGATTTATTGACTTTTTAAATAACAAGTGTTATAATACTATAAAATAATAAAACTGGAGGTTTTTTTTATGAAACAAAATACATTGATTAGCAACATTGTAAAAATTGAAGCAAAAGAAAAGGAAACTTTTAAAAACATTCTTTTAGTGCTGGGCGGAGTGGCATTTTTATCAATAATGTCTCAAGTTTTAATTCCGCTTCCTTACACTCCTGTACCAATTTCACTTGGAACATTTGGAGTAACACTAATGGCACTATTATACGGAAGAAAATTGGGAACTGCAACTATACTTTCCTATGTTGCTGCAGGTAGCTTAGGTGCTCCAATTTTTGCTGGAGGTAAAGCTGGTTCATTATTCTCGCCAACTGGTGGATATATTTTAGGATATATTATAGCTGTAGTAATCTTAGGATATTTAGCTGATAAAGGTGTTACAAAATCTTATGTAAAGACAATTCTTTCGCTACTGTTGTCAAGTGCTATTATTTTGACATTAGGTGCATTAGTATTATCATTATTTGTACCTGGAAAAAATGCGTTTATGATTGGTGTATTGCCTTTCCTTCCTGGAGATGCATTAAAATCAACTACAACAACACTTTTACTTCCAACATTATGGAAATTCATTCCAAAAAAATGACAAATAAGTAAATATTTAATAGGAAGAATTAATTTATGAGACATCTAAAAAAAAGAAAAAAAAATAAATGAAAATATTGATCTTCAAGATATTCATTCAGAAAATGAAACATCAAAAAGTTTAAAGGTTATTTTGTTGCTTAGCTGGATATTTCCTTTTATTGCAATGTTTATCATACATCTGTCAAAAAAAGAAACTATCAGAAAAAGTAAAGCAAATTGTCTATAAGATCCTTAATATGAATTTTACTGTGATTCTCACTCAATTTGTGATTGTTTCTGCTATACAGCCACTTGCTTATGCAAGAGTTCCAGATGTCATTATTTATGTTCTAATGGCAATTGTTGCTGGACTTAGGGCCTACTGATTATTTCACATATTATTGGCACAGTAAGATTTTTTTAAGAAATGAAGACTATTCTTATAAATTTTTCAATGGATATTTTGAAACCATAAAATAATAAATTAATTATTGTAACAAATTCCCGCTTTTAAAAAAAGATTTTTTTGAGCGGGAGTTTTTTTATTATAGGTTATATTTATAATTTTTTTAATTTAAATGGTGATTTTTTTAAAATTGAACTCAAAAAAATTATGATTACTTTACTTTAACTTATAATCTTTAGCAGTTTCGTTTAAGCAAAAACTTTTCTTTTTCAAACTGGATTTAATATAAAGTCCTTTTTTTATTTATCTTAATTTTTTTCATATACAATAATCTCATAATAAAAAAATATTTCTATTTCAAAAAAATATCTTGACAATCAAAGTATATAATGTTAATATATTACTGTTATTAGGTTTGACCTAAATTTATATAAATTAGGCTTTAGGCTAAACAAACTAGAAAGGAGTTGAGATGAGCAGAAGTATAGAAGATTATTTAAAAGGAATATATACTTTGAAAAAAAAGAAGGAATATTCCAATAAAAAACTTGCAGAATATTTAAATATTTCTCCAGCTTCAGTTAGTGAAATGATAAAAAAGTTGGCAAACGATGATTATTTAACTATCGACAAAAAAACAGTAAAACTTACTGAAAAAGGGAACAGCTTTGCACTTGACATTATACGTAAACATAGGGTTTGGGAAGTTTTTTTGTTTGAAAAGCTGGGATATGAAAAGAAAGAAGTGCATAAAGAAGCAGAAATTTTGGAACATGTAACTAGCAATAAACTTCTTCAAAAGCTGGAAAAATTCCTGTTTTATCCTAAGGAATGTCCGCACGGAAGCCCGATTTTCTATGATTTGGAAAATTTGGATGAGGAAAATATTATAAAATTATCTGAAACTGAGGAAGATGATGAAATTGTTATATTAAGTGTGGAAGATAATATCGAATTATATGATTATCTACGGATTTAGATATAAATTTAAAGGAAAAAAATATTGTAGAAAGAAAAAGATCCGTTTAATGGACCGATATATTTGAAAAGTGAGCAAAATAATGAAAAAATAGTGGCTTTTAATGCGGCAGACATGATTGAGGTTTATAAAAAAAATAAAGATTTGGAGGAGACAGATAATGAGTAAAAACAACGTATTAACAAAATTAAACTTAGTAATCGCAGTATGTGTAGCAATGATGCTACTAATATCTTGTGGAAAAGGTGGAGCTTCATCAGGAAAAAAAATAAAAGTTACGACAACAACGACAATGCTTTCTGATCTTGTAAAAACAATTGGTGGAGATAGAGTCGAAGTTACGGGACTTATGGGAGAAGGAGTAGATCCACATTTATACAGTGCCAGTGCAGGAGATATTGAAAAACTTGGAAATGCTGACATTATAGTCTATGGTGGATTACATTTGGAAGGTAAAATGACAGAAATTTTTGAAAAATTAACTTCTCAAAACAAAAATATATTAAATGTTGGAGATAAACTGGATAAAAGTAAAATTCATCTAGTTGACCAAAATACTCCTGATCCGCATGTATGGTTCAATACAGAATTATGGGAAAAGGAAGCTGAGGCAGTAGAAGCTGAATTAAGTAAATTTGATCCTAAAAATAGTGAATATTACAAAGAAAACCTAAAAAAATATAAAGCTGAACTAAATGAACTTACAACTTATGTAAAAACAAGAATTAAGGAAATTCCTGAAAAAAGCAGAGTTCTTGTAACAGCTCACGATGCATTCAACTATTTTGGAGAACAATTTGGACTAGAAGTAAAAAGCAATACAAGGTGTTTCTACAGATTCTGAAACTGGTACAAAAGAAATATAAGTGACTTAGCCAACTTTCATTGTGCAAAGAAATATAAAAAGCAATATTTGTAGAATCTTCTGTTCCGAAAAAGCATAGAAGCACTGCAGGAAGCTGTAAAAGCTAGAGGAAAAGAAAGTTAAAAATAGGTGGAGAATTGTATTCAGATTCATTGGGAGATAAGGCACATAATTCTGAAACTTATATTAAAACAGTTAAAGGCAAATGCAGATACAATTGTAAATGCTTTAAAATAAAAAATAAACTGATAAACATATTTTTATTAATTAATATACAATGATTTACATAACTAAAGAAATAACTTTAGGGGGGATTTATCACGTTGTTTTATTATGTAAAAACATAGAAAAAATTACATTAAAATTATTTGCAAAAGTAGAAATTTTTAAATTTAGAGAAAAAAGAAAAATGAATCAAAAATATTTCAGATGATGTTATTATAAAAAGTTGAAGATTTGACAATAGCATATGAAGATAAACCTGTTTTATGGGATGTTGAGCTGGATATCAAAAAAGGTATTCTTATGGCTATTGTTGGACCGAATGGTGCGGGGAAATCGACTTTGATTAAGGCTATGCTTGATTTGATAAAGCCTATTACTGGAGAAGTTAGGTTTTATGATGAAAAATATAGCAAAGTACGTGATAAAATAGCGTATGTGCCTCAAAGAGGTAGTGTTGACTGGGATTTTCCTACTACTGTATTTGATGTTGTGGAAATGGGGCGTTACGGGAAAGTTGGATGGTTAAAGAAAGTTAGAAAAATTGATAAGGAAAAGACTAAGGAAGCTATTCACAAAGTGGAAATGGATGAATTTTCAGATAGACAGATAAGCCAGCTATCTGGTGGGCAGCAACAAAGAGTATTTTTGGCAAGAGCCTTAGTGCAGGATGCAGAGATATACTTTATGGATGAGCCTTTTCAAGGCGTTGACAGCAAAACTGAAAAATCTATTGTGAATATTCTAAAAAAATTACGGGATGAGAAAAAGACTGTAATCGTTGTTCATCATGATTTACAAACTGTAAAGGATTATTTTGATTACGTAACATTTATAAATGTTTCTGTTATAGCTTCTGGACCTGTAGAAGAAATATTTACTCCCTGAAAAATATTGAAAAAAACATATAAAAAGTAAAAAAAGTTATTCAAAAATAATGATAAGAGGAGGATTAAAATGAATATATTAAATCTTCTTATAACAGACCATACTTTTTAGAACAGTTGCACTTGGATGTTCATTGCTCGGGAATGGTTTCAGGAATATTAGGATGCTTTTGCAGTTTTTACGAAAAGCAAAGTTTACTTGGGAGATGCAGTTTCTCATGCTTCACTTCCTGGAGTTTGCTTTGGCTTTTTTTACTTTACAAATGTAAAAAAATACTGAAGTTTTTACTACTTGGTGCATTAATGACAGGGATTATCTGTATTGGATTTGATTCAGGTAATTCAAAAATTATACAAAAATAAAAATTTGACAGTGCTTTAGCATTGATTTTATCTGTATTTTTTTGGATTGGGATTAGTTCTGCTTTCTTATATGAAATAAATTGCCAGGTGCAAATAAATCTGGGATTTAAATAAATTTATTTTTTTGGACAGGCTTCTACATTTATTAAAAGAGATGTTGATATTATTTTTTTATTACAGGAATTATTCTTCTAATTATAATTATTCTTTTTCTGGAAAGGAATTTAAAATTGTTTCATTTGACTCTGATTTTTGCTAAAACATTGGGATTTCCAAGTAAAGAAAAATTGAAATATTAATTTCCGTATTAATTGTAACTACTGTAATAATCGGTATTCAAGCAGCAGGAGTAATATTTAATAAGTGCAATGATTATTTCTCCAGCAGTTGCAGCAAGGCAATGGACAGACAAACTTTCAATTATGGTAATTTTAGCGGCTATTTTTTTGGTGGAATATCAGGTTTGCTTGGAACTTTGATAAGTATAAGTGAAAAGCAATTTGCCAACTGGACCTGTTATCGTTATAATTATAAGTATAATCGTAGTTATTAGTATTTTTATTTCTCAAATAAAAGAGGTATTATTTTTTTAAAATTATAAGAAATCAAAAAAAGAAAAAAAGAATTTAGAAAAAAACTTGAAAAAAATAAAAAAATGAAATTAAAATAGTTTAAAAATAAATAATTTGGAAAGGGGAAAATAAATTATGGGTTTTTTTCGTTGGAAATACAGCTTATTGCAATAATGGTCGCAAGTGCCTGTTCTATTTTGGGAACATTTCTAGTTTTAAAACGTATGTCAATGGTTTCAGATGCGATTACACATACTATTTTACTTGGAATTGTAATAGCATTTTTTGCAGTTCACGATTTGAACTCTCCCCTATTAATTGTTGGTGCAGGAATAGTTGGTGTTTTTGACTGTTTATCTTGTGGAACTTCTTAACTCTACAAGACTTGTAAAGGAAGATTCTGCAATTGGAGTGGTTTTTCCATTATTATTCAGCATTGCTGTAATTTTGATCTCAAAATATGCTGGAAATGTGCATTTGGATGTTGATTCAGTATTACTTGGAGAGTTGGCATTTGCACCGTTTAATCGAGTACAAATATTTGGTTTTAGTATTCCAAAGGGAATTAGTTACAACTTTAATTGTATTTTTTTAGTAAATCTATCATTTATTACTATATTTTTTTCAAGGAGTTAAAAAAATTTCAGTATTTGACAAAGGCTTTGGCGATAACACTTGGAATGAAGCCGATATTAATTCATTATATGCTAATGTCACTTGTATCAATGACGGCTGTGGCTTCCTTTGAAGCTGTTGGATCAATACTGGTTGTTGCATTTATGATAGGGCCTCCTATTACAGCATATTTATTAACTGATAAACTAAAAGTTATGGTTGGATTAAGTATTTTACTAGGAGCATTGTCAAGCATCATAGGCTTTCATTTGGCAAGGTTCTTTGATGTTTCAATTGCTGGAAGCATCGCAGTAATAATAGGAGTGATTTTTTTCTTTTAACATTAATTTTTTCTCCCTAAAAAGGGCTTTAATTTTTTTACAATTAAATCGTAAAAAGAAGCTCAAAAAAATGACTTTTTCAGTTAGAATTTTTCTAATCCATTTGTCTAAACCATGCCAAATACTAAACAGGAAAAAGATGAATGTGGAACTGAAACGATTGATAATCATCTTCGTTGGAATAAAAGTTTTTTAGATAAAGTTATTGAAAAGGCAAAAAAGGAAAAATATATTTATGTGGATAATGATGTTTTCAAGGTTTCTGACAAGGGAAAGAAATACCTGCTAAATGCCTGACATTATTGCTTGTTTAAAAATAAATTAATTATTAGATTGTTTTTTTGTAAATTTCAAGAAACAATCTTTTTTTATTAGATTACAATATATACTCGAACCCATTCAAAATTGAACTATTAAAAAAATCATATAAATTTCCCTATACTGCAACTTTTTATTTTTTTACAGGTCTAAAATACTTTTATTTCAGTTATTATACTATCTTCTATTTAAATGGAACTTAGTAATTAGATAAATAAAAAAATTCCGCCAATTTCTTATAAATTCAAAAAAATTTATGATATATATGATTAAAATAAGATAAATAAATTTTTTTATCGTAATTAATGGTATAAAAAAATCAAAAAAATTCGGAAAAAAATGGGGAATTGTGGAATTATATATTTTTTTATGAAACTTGAAAAACACAAAATATTGTGTTATCATTATGTTATGAAAAACAATATATAGTGTTTCAGACTAAAAAAGTCTGAATTAGTTAGATATATTTAGAGGGATAAGGGAAAATTGATGGTTTGCAGAAAAATCAAAAAGTATGAAAGTAAAAACAAGGGAGGAATAAAAATGCAACCACAATTAACAGAGAATTTGAGAAATATAATAGCAGGAATAGTGAATGTTGAAAGCAATGATACGTGCAATGAAAACGCCAATATGTCTTCAATGACGCCAGCAGGGCAAATGATGAAGTTTGCAAGTGAAGTATCAAAAATTTACGCCTTGGAAAATTTAGTTTCACCAAGATTCAAGGAAGCTCACGAAAAAGGGCTTATTCATATTCACGATTTGGATTTTTATTCCAGCAAGACTACAACTTGCCTGCAATATGACTTGGCAGATATGTTTGAAAACGGTTTTTATACTAAGCACGGATATATTCGGGAAGCACAAAGCATTTCCACTTATGCAACGCTTGCTACCATTATTTTTCAGACAAATCAGAATGAACAGCACGGAGGACAGGCAATACCAGCATTTGACTTCTATATGGCAAAAGGTGTGCTAAAATCGTTTAGACGTCACTTGAAAAGAAGAATTTTGAGCTTTGTAGAAATAAAAAATGGAGTGGAAATTACACAAGAATATGAAAAAAATGCTAAAGAGTTCTTGAAAAAAAATGTTTCTTCAATTAAATGCAATGAAAAATGAAATCAAAATTACTGGAAGAATACTTTAAAATAAGTAGAGATGATTTAATTAAATTGCTAGTTGAGGCTTATGATGATACTCAAAATGAAACTTATCAGGCAATGGAAGGATTTTTTTGCACAATTTGAACACAATGCACTCTCGTGGCGGAAATCAAGTTGTGTTTTCTTCAATAAATTATGGAACTGATACTTCAGAAGAAGGCAGAATGGTCATCCGTGAATTATTAAAGGCTACATCAAGTGGGCTTGGTAAAAATGAAACTCCTATTTTTTTCCAATACAAATTTTTTTAAAAGTAAAGGAAGGGCTTAATTATTCTGAAAATGACTATGATTTAGCTAGAAGCGACTTTGATGGAATTTTTAGAAACTGTAAAAAAACAAAAAAAATTTCTTATGATGATAATTCAGAAAATAAAAAAATCACTTTTTGAAACACCAAATTTTTGACTTGTTATTATTGTCTTGTGAAACTTCAAGCAGAAGATTATTTCCAAACTTTGTATTTTCTGGATTCTGAATTTAACAGACACGAAAAATGGAGAATGGATGATCCAGAAAGATACAAATATGAAATTGCAACAATGGGTTGCCGAACACGTGTATTTGAAAATGTAAATGGTGAAAAAAGCAGTCTTGGACGTGGTAATTTGTCCTTTACAAGTATTAATTTCCCTAGAATTGCAATTTTAACTAGAAAAAAATGTGGAAAAAAAGAAATTGCAGAAATGGAAAAGAATGGAAAATTTGCGAATGAAGAAGAAAAAAATAATAAAAAAATTGAACTTTTGACAGAAGAATTTCAAAAAAGAGTGCTGGAAGCAACATATTTAGTTGGAGATCAGCTTTATGAACGTTACAATTTCCAAAGAACAGCTTTGGCAAAACAATTTCCATTTATGAGAAGCAATAATTTATGGAAAGGGCTTGGCGAAAAGGATGGAAATGATGAAGTTGGAGATGCAATAAATACAGGTTCTCTTTCAATTGGTTTTGTTGGAGGGGCAAATGCGATGTATGCTTTGTTTGATGCGGAACATGGAACAAGTGAAGTTGCTTATAATGTGCTTTATGATACGATTGAAAAAATGGGGAAAGTTGCAGATGAATTTAGAGATAAGTATCATTTGAACTATTCAATTTTGGCAACTCCGGCAGAAAGTTTGGCAGGAAGATTTTTACGTATTGACAGGGATGAATTTGGTGTAATCAAGAATGTGACAGATAGAGATTATTATGTAAATTCATTTCACATTGATGTAAAAAAGGAAATTAGCCTTTTTGATAAAATTAGAAAGGAAGCTCCATTTCATAAATTGACAAGAGGTGGACATATTACCTATGTGGAATTAGATGGGGAAGCACGAAAAAATATAGGTGTCATGTTAAAAATCGTAAAGGTTATGAAGGATTCTGGAATTGGTTACGGTTCAATAAACCATCCAGTTGACAGATGCAGAGATTGTGGAACAGAAGCAATAATTTATGATAAATGCCCAATTTGCGGAAGTCATAATATTTCTAGAATTAGAAGAATAACAGGCTATCTGACAGGAGATTTAGACAGCTGGAACAGCGCTAAGCAAGCTGAAGAACATGACAGGGTAAAACATGGTATAAAATAAATATATTATATAATAGCGAGGTAATTTAAAGTGAATAAACTAAAGACAGAAAAAGAAAAAATTTTAGAAAAAAAATTTTCAAAAACTCCAAAAAATGATTTTACATTGAAAATCTTAACAACTTACAAGGAAACAATCGTTGACGGTGTCGGTCTTCGTTATTCACTTTACTTTGCTGGCTGTTCTCATGCCTGCCCTGGCTGCCATAATGAATATTCATGGAATCCAAATCACGGAAATACTTTAACTTATGAAATTTTAGAAAAAATTGCCAAGGAAATAAACGAAAATACTCTTCTTGATGGAATTACAATAACTGGTGGCGATCCTCTCTTTAATCCAATAGATATGTTAAAAGTTCTGAAATTTTTGAAGGAAAATACAGGAAAGAATATATGGCTTTATACAGGTTATACGATTGAACAGATTCGCTGTGATGAATTGCGGAAAAAATGCCTTGAATATGTGGATGTGCTAGTTGATGGGCGGTTTGTAAAGGAACTTTATGATCCAAAAATAAAATTTAGGGGAAGCAGTAATCAGAGAATTATAAAAAAAGGAAGATTTTTTTATTAAATAGATTTATTTATTAATTTTATAAATATAAATTTTGAATTGATGAATAAATCTATTTTTTTAATATAAAAATTTCATAAAAAAACAATGCATTTCATATTTACATATCAAAAGAAAAAAATTAATGTAAAAAAATATAGAAAAAAACTTAAAAAAATAATGATAAAATATTTATGTAGAATTATGTTTTTATAAAAAAATTTAATATATAGAGGTGAAAAGTGAAGGAAAAAATTATTATTATCGATTTTGGTTCACAATATAGCCAGCTAATTGCTAGAAGAATTAGAGAAATGGAAGTTTATTGTGAAATTGTGCCTTTAATTGATATTGAGAAAATAAAAAGCGGGAAAGAAAAGGTAAAAGGGATTATATTTTCTGGAGGGCCTGCTTCAGTTTACGAAAAAGATGCTCCAACTGTAAATCCTGAAGTATTTAACCTAAATCTTCCTATTCTGGGAATCTGTTACGGAATGCAGCTAATTACGCATTTAAATGGCGGAAAAGTTGAAAAGGCTGATTCGAGGGAATTTGGAAAAGGCTGTCTTGGAAGTAGGGAAATAATGATAATCCATTATTTACAGGAGTTAAAAAATCTTCTAACATCTGGATGAGCCACAATGACCACATCACAGAATTGCCAAAAGGTTTTGAAGTAATTGCAAAAACAGATTCTTCAATTGCAGCAATTACAAATAACAATGGAATTTATGCATTGCAATTCCATCCAGAAGTAGTTCATTCTGAATGTGGAACTCAAATTTTGGAAAATTTTGTATTTAACATTTGTAAATGTGAAAAAAATTGGAAAATTTCAAGTTTTATTGCTGAAAAGACAAAATTTATAAAGGAAACTGTTGGAGATGAACACGTGCTTCTTGCACTTTCTGGAGGTGTAGATTCATCAGTTGCCGCAGTTCTTATTAACAATGCAATTGGACATCAGCTTACTTGCATGTTTGTAGATACTGGACTTTTGAGAAAAGATGAAGGAAAAAAAGTATTAGAATACTACAAGGAACATTTTGACTTGAATATTGTATTTGTTGATGCAAAAGACAGATTTCTAAATAAATTAAAAGGTGTAGATGAACCTGAAGCTAAAAGAAAAATTATTGGAAATGAATTTATTGAAGTATTTAACGAAGAAATTAGAAAACTTAAAGGTCAAGAAGGTGCAAAATTTTTGGCACAGGGAACAATTTATCCAGATGTTATTGAATCTCAGTCTATAAAAGGACCTTCCCACACAATAAAATCTCACCACAATGTTGGAGGATTGCCAGAAGACTTGCAATTTGAGTTATTGGAACCTTTAAAGGAATTATTTAAGGATGAAGTTAGAAAAGTAGGACACGAACTTGGACTTCCTGACACAATTATAAAAAGACATCCATTCCCAGGTCCAGGACTTGGAATCCGTGTAATTGGAGAAGTAACGCCTGACAAAGTAAAAATTCTTCAGGAAGCTGATGACATTTTCATTACTGAATTGATGGAAAAAGGGCTTTATGATAAAGTAGATCAAGCATTTGTAACATTGTTACCTGTAAAAACTGTCGGGGTAATGGGAGATCAAAGAACTTATGAATTTGTAGCCGCTATTCGTTCAGTAAATACAATCGACTTTATGACAGCCACTTGGTCAAAATTGCCTTATGAATTTTTGGAAGAAGTGTCAAACAAGATTATAAACAAAGTAAATGGAATCAATAGAATTGTGTATGATATTTCTTCTAAGCCACCTGGAACAATTGAGTGGGAATAATTTTTATATGCAAATAAAATTTTTAATTTAATTTTTATTTTTTTGTTATATAAAAAAATGAGAACATATATGATATAATGATTATAAACAATAAAAAGGAGATAGAAAAATGAAAAATTTAAAATTAACAGTAAGTGCAATGATGGTTATTATGTCTATTTCTGGAATGTCAGCAAGTTTCAGATTCTTTAAAAAGAAAAATAATGATAATAATAAGCCAGCGGCAACAGTTCCAGCACCTGCAAAGGTAACAGGAGCGAATCCAGCTTCACAATTCTGCGTTGACAAAGGTGGAAAATCTATTATTGTAAAAAGCGGTAAAGGTGATTATGGAGTTTGCATGTTAAAAGATGGTACAGCTATGGAAGAATGGGAATACTACAGACAAAATCATACTGCAAGAGATGCTGAAGCAGCAGTAATTGGAATGCCTAATCCAGCTTCTAAATTCTGTGTTGATAAAGGTGGAAAATCTGTTACTGAAAAAGATAAAAATGGAAATGAAAGAGAGTATGCAGATTTAATAACGGAACAAAAAGTTGATGAATGGGATTATTACAGAGAAAATAATTAATTAATTTAAATTTTTTTAACAAAAAAAGATGGCAAGTTTTTTTAATTTGCCATTTTTTTATAAAATAAACAAGGGATTTTAACCCCTTGCTAAAAAATATTTAATACATTATAATTTTATTATCTTTCGTTTCGTTTTTTCAATGCCGCTTTTATCCATCCTGTAAATAATGGATGAGGACGGTTTGGACGGCTCTTAAATTCTGGATGATATTGTGAAGCTATAAAATATGGATGATCTTTTATTTCAATTACTTCTACGTAATTTCCATCTGGAGACAATCCCACAATGTCCATTCCTGCCTTTTCAAATTCTTCTCTGTAGGCATTGTTAAATTCATATCTATGTCTATGTCTTTCTGCAATTTCAGTTTTTCCATAAACTTTTGCAGTTAAGCTGTCTTCTTTTAATACACATGGATATGCTCCTAGACGCATTGTTCCTCCCATATCCTTAAGCCCTTTTTGCTCTTCCATAAGGCTGATAATTGGATAGGCTGTGTCCTTTTCAAACTCTGTTGAAGTTGCGCCTTTGTACCCAAGAACATTTCTTGCAAATTCCACACAGGCCATTTGCATTCCAAGGCAAATTCCGAAAAATGGAATATTATTTTCCCTTGCAAACTTAATTGCTTCAACTTTTCCATCAATTCCTCTGTCACCAAATCCACCTGGCACTAGAATTCCATCATAATCTGCCAATTTTCTCACATCAAATTCTCCAGCCTTAAAGTAATCAATCTCAACTTTTGTATCAAGATTAAATCCAGCATGCTCTATTGACTCGTGAATACTTATATAAGCATCCTTTAATTCAACATATTTTCCGACAACTGCCACTTTTACAAGTTTTTTAGGATTTTTGAATTTTTCAACCATACTAGTCCATTCTTTTAGCAATGGTTTTTCATTTTTTATTTTAAAATGTTTACAAATTACATCGGCAAGTCCTAATTTTTCCATAGTTAATGGTATTTCATAAAGACTTTCCGCATCAAGTGATTCAATAACTGCTTCCTCATCAATGTCACAGAAAAGCGAGATTTTTTTCTTAATATTTTCATCAACAGGATGCTCACTTCTCACTACAATTACATCAGGTGAAATTCCAAGCCCTTGAAGCATCTTCACGCTATGCTGCGTAGGTTTTGTCTTTAATTCCCCTGCAGCTTTCAAATACGGCAGCAATGTGACGTGAATATAGGCAATATTTTCTCTTCCAACTTCTCTTTTCAATTGACGGATCGCTTCAATAAACGGATCACTTTCAATATCTCCAATAGTTCCACCGATTTCAGTAATTACAATATCAGAATTATTTTCTTCAGCTGCTTTTATAACATTATACTTGATTTCATCAGTCACGTGTGGTACTGTTTGCACTGTTCCTCCCAAAAACTCTCCACGACGTTCCTTTGCAATAATTTTTGACATAATTTTTCCAGTCGTCAAGTTATTATACTTTGTCAGATTTTCATTGATAAATCTTTCATAATGTCCCAAATCCAAGTCAGTTTCCGCTCCATCTTCTGTAACAAAAACCTCTCCATGCTGATAAGGGCTCATAGTTCCTGGATCCACATTTATATAAGGATCAAATTTTTGAATTGTAACTTTATATCCCCGCTCCTTTAGCAATCTTCCCAATGAAGAAGCCACAATCCCTTTTCCAAGCGATGAAACAACTCCACCTGTAACAAAAAAATATTTTTGTCGTATTACTTTTGTTTATCCATTTTTTTCCTCCTACATTTTTTTCATATATCTATTAATTTTTATTTACTTCTGGCAATTTACTGAAATATCATTTTTATTCTATTTTTTTAACAAAATTTAGCAAACAATATAAAAATATAGTTTCTATTTTTTTAAATAGAGTTTAGCAAATCATTGATTAATAATTATTTTTTTCACAAAAAAAGATGATTTTTCACCTTTTTAAAAACAAAAATTCTTTTTGAATTATTTCAAAGGAAATATCTCAAATTTTTAAAATAAACTTGAGATAATTTCCAAATTTAATTTTTTTGTTTTTATATTTTTACTATCTTGCAGCTCCAGCTTTGTAAGCTCCATTTGATCCGAATACGTTTCTGATTTTATCTTTGTAGTATTCTTTAATATAGTCTTTTGCAGGTCCTAAATATTTTCTAGGGTCAAATTCTCCTGGTTTTTTAGCGAATACTTCTCTGATTCCTGCTGTGAAAGCTAATCTTCCATCAGTATCTACGTTAATTTTAGCTACTGCTGATTTAGCGGCTTTTCTTAATTCTGAATCAGGGATACCAATTGCATCTGCAATATCTCCACCATATTGGTTGATCATTTCAACAAATTGATGAGGTACTGCTGAAGAACCGTGTAATACGATTGGGAATCCTGGGATTCTTTTTTCAATTTCAGCTAAGATATCTAATCTTAATTTAGGATCTTCACCTGGTTTAAATTTGTGAGCTCCGTGAGAAGTTCCGATTGCAATTGCTAATGAATCAACACCAGTTTTAGATACGAAATCTTCAACTTCTTCAGGTTGAGTGTAAATGTGTTCAGCTGCTTTAACGTCATCTTCGATTCCAGCTAAAACTCCTAATTCAGCTTCAACTGTAACATCGTGTTGGTGAGCGAAATCAGCAACTTGTTTTGCTTCTGCTACGTTTTCATCGTAAGGGTGGTGAGAACCATCATACATTACTGATGAGAATCCATATTCAACACAATCTTTTGCTTCAGCAAAATTTGGACCATGATCCAAGTGCAAAGCTACTGGAATATCTGATCCAGCTGCTTCTACATAAGCTGTTGCAGCTTTTGCAATCCAAGGTAACATTTCTTTACCAATGTATTTTCTTGCACCTGTTGATACTTGAAGAATTACTGGTGAACCTTCTTCAACACATGCTTCAATAATTCCTTGTAATTGTTCCATGTTGTTGAAGTTAAAAGCAGGTACTGCATACCCTTCTTTGTTTGCTTTAGCAAACATTTCTTTAGTGTTTACTAATCCTAAATCTTTGTAATGATATTTCATTATTACGCCTCCTAATATTTATTAATTAGATTAACTTCTTTAATTATATGTTACCAAATTTTTTTATAAAAAAATCAATAGAAAACAAAAAAATAATTGTAAAATTATTAATTTATTTTTATTTTTGCTCTATCAAATCCTCTACAGTCATTCCCTTTCTAAGTACATTTTTATCAGTAAATCCAGGTATTCCTTCAATTCTTCCACGTCTTGAAACTTGCCAGATTACCCATCTATTATCTTCTTTTTATTCTAGGAAAATATTTATAATCTGTAATCCATATTTTTATTTTTTTAGGAAATTCACCTTTTTATATAAGCATTGTAAGTATTGTAATTCACATAAAAAAATTACTCTTTTTTTATAATGCTTTTTCAAGTTTATCAACCATTTCCTCTAAATTTTTTTCATTACATCCTTTTTTTATATTTCTTTGTAGATATTTCCAAATCAATAATCGGCGGTAATGTCTTATCAGAGTCAGAAACTTTACTTATGTAAAAAAATCCGCTTGTGCCGCTCCGCTGCTTGTCATTGTAAAAAAATGATATGCTCCAACTACAAAAGCCATTTAATCTAGCATTATTCCAGTTATACAAAAAAATCCGTATCAAGAAAAATTCTGCCCTTCAGTTGCCTTTAGTATAATAAATTTGTATTTTGGGATCTACACGAGTCCAGTTTACCTTTTTCCTGATGATGTGAAATATCCAGTCCTTGCGTTTTTATAGCCTGCCATTTGTGCCAGAATTTCATTGTGGTACAAATATCCACTAATTTCAAAAAAACCTGCTATGCCTCCAACAATTATCATAATTACTAAAAAAATTTTTATAAATTTCCCCATATCTTCTCCATTCAGTTATTTAATAACAAAATTTTTTTCAAAGTCGCTCAAAAATTGCCCAAAGTTTTTTTAGAATATTTTTTTAAAAATCTTCAAATTAAACAAACTTCAAATTTCAGTAATACAGCCGTAATTTTTTTGAGTTTCAATTTTAAAATAATTTCACTCTAACTTATTTTACACTGCTAAGCTTAATTTTTGAGCGGTTTTGGCAGTTTAGGAAAAAATCAGATTAGCTTGATATTAATTTATAGCCTTTGTTATTTTATAACTGTCATTCCGCCCATATATGGCACTAATACTTCTGGAATTTTTATAGTTCCATCTTCCTGCTGATAATTTTCCATAATCGCAAGCAATGTTCTTCCTACAGCAAGCCCTGATCCATTTAAAGTATGAACAAAATGGCTCTTCTTAGTTTCTTTTTCCCTATATTTAATCATCGCACGTCTAGCCTGAAAATCTTCCGTATTTGAACAAGATGAAATCTCTCTATATTTATTTTGGCTAGGTACCCAAACTTCCAAATCATAAGTTTTTGCCGCACTAAATCCTAAATCTCCACTGCAAAGCGCTACTACCCTATAAGGCAGCTCCAATTTCTGCAAGATTTTTTCTGCACTGTTTACCATTGATTCAAGTTCATCATAAGAAGTTTCAGGTTTTACAATTTTTACCATTTCAACTTTATTAAATTGATGTTGACGAATTAGTCCTTTTAAATCACGTCCACCTGAACCAGCTTCTTTTCTAAAACAAGCCGTATATCCGCAATAATGTTTAGGCAATTCTTCTTCATCTAAAATTTCTCCATTGTGTAAATTTGTAAGCGTTACTTCTGCTGTTGGGATTAAATACATTTCTTCCCCTTCGATTTTATAAGCATCCTCAGCAAATTTAGGAAGTTGTCCAGTTCCAACCATCATTTCTTTTTTTACAAGCTGTGGTGTGAAAATTTCTTCAAAATCCTCTTCTTGAGTGTGAACATCAATCATGAAAGCAATTAATGCTCTCTCAAGTCTAGCAGCCGCATTTTTATAAACTGTAAATCTTGAACCACCTAATTTTGCACCTCTTTCAAAATCCAAAATTCCAAGATTAACTCCCAATTCATCATGAGATTTTATTTCAAAATCAAATTCTCTTGGAGTTCCCCATTTTCTTACTTCCACATTTTCATCTTCATCTTTTCCAATTGGTGTCGTATCACTTAATTTATTTGGAATTGTATAGGCAAGCTGCACTTGCTTTTCATCAATTTCAGCCACTTTTTGATCCAATTCCTTAATTTTTGCACTTACAGTTTGCATTCTGGCTAGCAATTCAGCAGGATCTTTTCCTTCTTGCTTATATTTTCCAATTAACGAACTTGATTCATTTCTTTCCTTTTTTAACATTTCAACTTCCTGAAGCAAGTTTCTTCTATCTTCATCAAGTTTTAACAATGAATCCAAATCAAAGTCACTATTTCTATTTTTTAAATATTCCTTGATTTTTATCAGCATTTTTCCCTTATGTATCTCATTTCTAACATAATTCTTTTTATTTCCTTTCTTTAATTAAAATTTTTCAATATATTTATATAATATTTTTTTACTTTTCACTCAAATCTTTCAAAATCATAATTTTTTTATCAAATTTTTATTTTTTTCCACATTTTTAACATTATACTTTTTCCACAATTTTATCAAAGTTTTTCCACATAAATTTTTTTATAAAGTTCATCAACGTGATTTTTCCACAAAATAATTTAAGTTTTTCCACATTTTTCAAAATTTAAAAAAATGTTAAATCAGATTTTTGTAAAATAATTTAAGATATTTTTTATTATCTCATCTATTTTTATCACGAATTTCATTAAATTTCGAGTTATTTTTCAATTTTAATTTTTTTCTATCATTCTTTTCCGCAAAAAAAGTTTTTCACAAATTTATTCACATCCATCGAAATCAAAGAATAGTTATACAGTATCTCAAAAAAATTTACCTTTATCCCGATACAGCAATTCATTTCCCAATTTTACCGCAAAAACTGACTCTTTATTAAAAAAATGCTCCTTCTAAATCCATCCACCAGTTTTCGACATTTCAATTTTTACTTAATCGCTCTATCTTTTTTTCTTTTTTTCTTAAATGTTTCCAAGAACTGCCCGCCTACAATTTTTTTATATTTTTCATTTTTCCTTATTTTTCAGCAAAATAAATATATGCAAGTTCCAATATAAACGACGGCTCTTTTTTTAATAATTTTTAAAAATTTTTCATCAATTTGATAATATTTTTCGTTTTTTTCAAAATGATTTTTTTATATTTTTAAAAATAAATTGTGAAAAAAATTCTCTATATTTAAAAAAATACATTTTCACTTTCTAAATTTTTGATTTTCGGCCAAAATCAGATTCCTCCCTCCTGATTATTTCTATTTTTAAGTTATCAGCAAAAAAATTTATAAAATTCTATTGTTTATCTGCATATTTTTTTCAATTTTTTTATTTTTTTGACAAGATACTTTTGACTTGCCACATGAAGACATTACATAATTTTTTTACAATTTACTAAAATTTTTTTATTCACCTTTTATTTCTCAATAATTTTTAAATTCCATTTTCAAAATCAATAAATTTTCTATATTTTTCATCAATTTTGACAATATCCTTTTCTGTTGTCAAGACATAATCATAACTTTTCAGCCTTTTTCCTTTATTTCCAAAAATTTCCTCATTTGTATAAACGTGATGATCTGAAAAATTTTATTTCTTCAATATTATTCGGATTCAATTTTTTTATTGTTTGATAAAAATACGGCTGGATTAGCAATTGAAGAAAAAAATCAGCACATTTTTACTTTGAATAACTTTCAAAGGCAATTTTTTTCATTTCAATTTTATTTTTCGCTATTCATTTTTACCAAATTTTTCATTATTTTTCAAAATTTAATTTGTAAAAAAATAACTTTCCTCAAAAAGTCGCAACAAAAAAATCGGCTTTCCATATTTTGCCAATCTTTCCTTAATTTTTCCAACTTCATCTTCCAAAACATAATTACTTTTCGTAATAATAATCTCATCAGTCCGCCACAAAGCCTCCAGTGACTCCCGCAACCGCCCTTTCGGCAAATAGTCATCCATTCCAAAAGGATTTGTAGCATCAATCAAAATTATATTTTTATCTTTCCTCAATTTTCTGTGCTGAAAACCGTCATCCATGATAATTGTTTCAACACCACACTTTTCCTTCAGAAAAGTCGCACCTTCATAACGATTTCTACAAACTACAACAGGAATTTGAAAATTTAAGGCATGTAGATAGGCTTCATCTCCTGATTCTCTTGGAGTCGCATAAATCTTTTTTTCATCTCTTACAAGCAGTAGGTCTGTTGCCCTCTTTCCTTTGTACCCTCGGCTCAAAATACCAACCTTTTTATTTTTTTTCAAATACTTTTGCACAAAATACTGCACAGCCGGTGTTTTTCCAGTCCCGCCTGCCACAATATTTCCGATACAAATTATTTCCACTCCATCAACTTTTTTTCCTTAAAAAAATTTTTCAAATCATAAAGTTTATTTCGTAGAAATACGATAAATCCATATATAATCGACAATAATTTCATTAATTTTTTTCCTCAATCTAATTTTTTTCTAATTAATTTTCCACTAAACCTTTGTAAATTGTTTCCAGCCTTCTAAATCGGTTTTTTATTCCAGATTTGGAAATTTCCATTAAATCTGCCAGTTCCTGCAATGACATTTCCTGATTTTCCAGCCGTAATTTCGCCGTTTCACTCAACACATCCGTCAATTCAGAAAGTCCCTAATTTCTGGTCAATTACTTTTTATCATATTAATCTGCTTTTCAGAAGCCGACAATTTTTTCGTTTCATTTGCAATTTCCCAATTCATGTTTCTATTAATTTTATTCCGAATTTCCTTATTAATTGTAACTTCCTCAAATTCAAAAAATGAATTTATTCCGCCAATCAAAAAGATTATATCCAAAATATCCTCTGAATTTCTCAAATAAACAAGGCTCTTATTCTTTTTCTCCGTCTGAAAAACCTTTTTCCCCATCTGCTTAAACAAATAATACAAATAAGTGGCAGAATCTTCACTATCTACAAAAAAATCCATCGCATACGCTTTTTCTGGAGACTTTATATATCCACAGCTAAGGAAAAATCCCCTGATTATGCCAGCCAGCTTTTTTTCATTCTCCACAACTGAAAAATTTTTGTGAAAATATATTTTTTTTAAAAATGACTTTGTATTCCTGCTGGTCATGCTGAGTTGGAAAAAGTATGACTTCATAGAGCTTGTGTGCTCCAAGCCGTTTGCTAATAACGTATTTTAACTGAATTGGAATGTCTGTTACTGCACGTAAATTTGAATAAATTCTTTTAGCAAGTGACACATTTTCTGTGCTGAAATAAACTCCGTGTTCTGTAATTACATTCTTTGCTATAAAAATCCCAAAAAGTTCTGCATAAATATTCTCCTTATCAGAATTTTCCAAATTAAAGATTTCCCTTTTTAAATTCGCTGAATACGACAATTTTCCCCCTCCTTTACATTCTTTGTCATTTGTAAAAATCTATAAAAAAATTAATTAATAGATATGTTCGATAACCTAAGTTTTTTTATCTATACAAGGGGTCAAGACCCCTTGCTTCAAAGATATTTATTTTATTAAATTCTAAGTTTGTATAGTTATCGAACAGGTCTAATATCATTTTTACTCTTACAATTCTATAAATTATTTATATTAATTATTATTCAATAATCTAATTTTTTTATTTTTTTACAAGAAGTTATAATTCCTTGATTCATAATATTCATTTCATAAAACTTTGACTTTAAACAAATCTGCTAAATTAATAACTCACTTTTCTAGGATTCCCTGCCTTATCATAGTAAGTCCAAGTTCCAGTTCTTCTTCTGCCTTTGAAACTTCCGTCAAATCCAAGGCTTCCATTTGTATAATAACCCTTTACAGTCCCAGTTTCTCCATCTAGATTTGCTTCATATAAAGGTCTTCCATTTTCATAATAAACATTCATTTTCCCATTTACTTCATCATTTACATAATTAATTTCAGATTTTTTACCTCCGCTTGTATTCCATTCGGTAAACAATCCATTTTTTTGTCCATCTGAGTAATTTCCTTGTGATTTTCTTGAACCATTTTCATAATATTCAGTCCAAGTTCCTGACATTTTGCCATTTGTATAATTTCCAACTGTTTCTTGAGCGCCTGTTTTGGCATAATATGAAGTATAACGTCCATCCAGCTGATCATTTTTGTATTGATATTTTTTCCAGACTTTCCCATTTTCAGTATAAACAGTCCATTCTCCTTCTTTTTTCCCATTTACATAATTTCCCAATGTAAATCTATTTCCATTTGCGTAATATTCATCATATTTCCCATTTAATGTTCCATTATTTAAATTAACAACAAGTCTTCTTCCGCCTTCTTCTATAATTCTGTATTCTCCACTTCCTGTCAATTCATAAGTACTTGCATCAACTCTTTTTACATCTTCCGCATTTTGAGAACTAAGTTGTGACAACCTAACTTTTCCAAAATTTGTCCCATAATTTGCAAATACATCTTTTCCATAAGCAACTGCTGAAAATATCATCATTCCAGCAATAAACAATATTTTTTTGCTATTATTTTTTTCATTTTTCAATCTCCTATTATTTTTATAAAATCTGTTTTTTTATTTTTATCGATTTACCTTTTTTTACATTATAACAAATTTTTTTCTCATTTTTTTAAACTAAATTATTGATTTTTTTCTTGCTATATATTACATTATAAGCAAACTAGGCTTAATCAGCATTATAAGTCCCAGAATAATCATCAAAATTCCACCAAACAAATTTACCCATTTTGAATATTTTGTAGTTAACTGCAATTTATTAATACTCATCAGTGCAAACCAGAAAACTATTATGTCATCTATCATATATCCAATTATGTAAATAAATGTATAAAACTGTCTTGCCCAAAAGGGAACTTCATTTATTTGAAGAATTTTGGTATATGTTTGCGGTATTCCAATTGAACAGGCAAATTCTATTACATTTACAGAAAGTGCCAAACCAATTATTGCAAGCGCTGTAAGCAACGTAAATGGCTTATTGGCTATATCCTTTACCTTTCTTGAAATTTTTGCTCTTTGCTCCAAATCTGTCACTTCACATTCTAAAGTATCGCCTTTCTTCAAATAATTTTTAATAAAGAAAATCCCTCCAGCGATTCCGACAATCCCGACAATCGGAGTTACCCATTTATCCAATCCTACAAAGTCCCAAGTATAAATCCATGCATTTAAAATCAAGAAATACATAACAGCTTCAGCCAGAATAAATAGCCCAGCAACCCTAAACATCTTAACTTTATTTCCAACTGCAATCAAGGCTGTCAAAAATAAAACTAGAACCCACATAGCACAAGGATTAAATCCATCAATTGTTCCTAAAACTATTGACATTGTCAACAAGGAATAATTTGTTAGATCAATCGTTTTATTAATAATCGGAATATTCACAAGCACCTGATGTTCAGCCCCTTTCGTAAGTCCTGGAATTTCACAAACTTTATCTCCAGTACAAACTGCACCATTACTGCTTACATTCCCCTTTCCAGCTTGTCCGCTTTCCACATATTCCTTCAAACTCAAAATCTTTTCTTTAGTTTTTCCAGAATCTATCAGCCCTTCAATTTCCTTTCCAGTAGTTTCTGCCGTATTAAACCCTTGAATAATATGCCCGTCAACATAAATAATCGGAGTCCCCTTAACAAGTTTCAACTTTGTCGCAGTTTCATCAAAAAAAGCCTTTTCATCCTTACTCTCATCAATCTTATGCTCCACATACTCAAAATCATCCCTTTTAGTTGACAATTCCTTCAAAAACTTTTCCAAATTAGCACAATTTTTACAATCTTTTCTCCCAAAATACTCAATTTTCACCTTTTTTACCTGACTATTTCCAGCAGAATAATTAATTTGACTTATAAAAAATAATCCCAAAATCATAACCAGCAAAGTAAAAATCTTACTTTTACCTACTCCAGTCTTAAAATTATTTCCCCAAAACATACTTTTTTTCACACCTTTCTTTTTTACAATTTTTATCCTTTTATTTTAAATTTTTTTATTTTTTATAAATAATAACCGTACTAACCGCATATTCCCTGCTATGCGAAATACTAATCTGAATCGTCATCCCAAAAGCCTTTTCCTTTATCTTGTTATAAAGAACCACATAAGGCTTCCCAAGTTTCATCATTCAAAATCTCAATGTCACTTAGCGAAAATCCATGCACTCCAGTCCCAAATGCCTTAGAAACTGCCTCTTTCGCCGCAAATCTACCCGCATAACTAGAATACGGATGTTTCTTTTTCTCAATATGTTCAATTTCCTTTTCTGTATAAACTTTTCTTTTAAAAAGGCTTGTCTGATTAATCGCCTTTTTCAATTCGGGATATTTCAATAATATCTGTCCCAATTCCATAAATTTCCATTTTTATCTCCTTTTTGAAACTTACTATTGTTAGATTATACTACAATTTTTGGAAAAAAATACAAAATTTTTATATTTTTATAAAATAAAAAAACTATCCCAAGTTTTTTTGAAATAGTTTTTTTAAAAAAATATGAGAATAATTACAATTATAACTAGTCTGCTATTTAAATTTAATTTATTTTTACTTTAACAATTTTTTTCTTCCCAGCTCTCACAATCATTCCACTTTCAAGAACAACTGTAGCTTTTCACATCTTTTTATTGGCTCATCGTTTATTTTTGAATCCACCTTGTTGAATTAATCTTCTAGCTTCACTTGTTGTTTTCATTAATCCCTGTTTCTTTTTACTAATAAATCAATGATTCCAACTTCTTTATATTCCAATTCAACTTCAGGCAAGTCAACATTTAAGTTTCTCTTACTGAATACATTTTCAAACCAATCTCTCGCTTCTTTAGCCGCTTCTTCACCGTAGTAAATTTTTACAACTTCTGCTCCCAATTGTTTTTTAGCTTCCATTGGATGTAAACTTCCATCTGCGATTTGTGCTTTAATTTCTTCAATTTTCTCAAAAGGAACATCAGTTATCATTGTGTAATAATTTTCCATCAATTCATCTGAAATTGACATAACTTTACCAAACATATCATTTGGCGTATCTTTTACACCAATGTAGTTTCCTAATGATTTAGACATTTTTTCCACTCCATCAAGTCCAACCAAAATCGGCATTATCATACAAATTTGTTGCTCTTGACCAAAGTTTTTCTGTAAATCTCTTCCTCTTAACAAATTGAATTTTTGTTCAGTCGCACCTAATTCCACATCAGCGTGTAATTCTACTGAATCATAACCTTGTAAAATTGGATACATAAACTCAATCAATGAAACTGGTTTATTTTCAGATAATCTTTTTGAAAAATCTTCTCTCGAAATCATTTGTGAAACTGTAAATTGTGACAACAAATTCAACGCATCTGATAACGATAATTTTTCTAGCCAGTCAGCATTGTAAACAACATTAATTTTATCTAAATCCAAAATTAATTTTACTTGATCCAAATATGTTTTAATATTTTTCCATAACTTGTTCTTCTGACAACATTTTTTTCTAGTTTCAGATTTTTCCAGTTGGATCTCCCAATTCTTCCAGTGAAAGTCCCAATCAAGAAAAAAACATCATGTCCCTAAATCTTGAAACTGTTTCAATTTTTCTCAAAAGGTACTGCATGTCCCAAATGCAAATCAGAACCAGTCGGATCAATCCCTAATTTTACTCTTAATGGAGTATTTGTTGAAATTGATTTTTTTCCAACTTTTTTTCTTAAATTCATTTTTCATTAATTATTTCATCGCACCCACGACTTAAAAATATTAAATTGTCTTTCTACTTCTTGTTTAATTTCTAATTCTGTCATTTTTTTATTTTTTTCTCCTTATTTCTTAATTTTTCTTTAATTTTTTTATAAATTATAAATATGCAACATATTTCATAAAATAATAAACAATCAGCAATACAAACAATGCACTGTCAAATCTATCCAAAAAAATCCGCCATGTCCCAAAAAGCAAATTCCCAGAATCTTTAACTTCCAATTCTCTTTTTTTATCTTAGATTCCACCAAATCTCCCAATTCGGCAAAAAAACTCCAATTGCAAGTGCCAAAATAAAGGCTTTTTAGTCCACCGATGGCGACATAGTCGTAATTTACGGAACAAGTTTTTGTTAAAAATGAAATTCCGCAGACAAAATTTGCAATAAATAAATATATTTTTATCAAATGATAAAATCACTAAAAAAATACTCCCAAAAATTCCTGCTATTGCACCTTCGATTGATTTTTTTCGGACTGATTTTTTTGGAGCAAGCCTGTGCTTGAATATTTTTCCCGCCGATTGCCATTCCGACAAGGTAAGCGGAAATGTCACATGCCCAAATTAGCATAAATGTCATTACAATTAGAATATTTCCATTTGGAAATTCGTATTTTAATAATAAAATATGTGAAAATAAATACGAAACATAAATTATTCCAAATAAAGTGTAGGAAATTTCTGCCATTGCATTATGAATTTTTACTTTGAAAAACTTGCCTTTAAAGACAGAAGAATTATTGCAAATACGATAAATCCTCCCATATCAAAAGTTAATTTGCTTAAAAAGTTCAAATTTAAAAATACGAAAAAAATATTTTTTTGAATTTTTCCTGAAAATATATCGCAACAGGTAAAAACAGCCCAAGTCCCATTCCAATCCTGCTTGCCACTTCAAAGCCCTTGTCCTTTAGCATTTTGTAAAAATTCAAAAAGCGATATTCCAATTATTACAAGAGTAAACACCAAAAAAACATCAGATTTCCTTTTTAAAAAAATATCCATAAAAGGAAAAGGTACAAACAACAAAATAATAAATAATCTACTTAACATTCAGCCCTCCGTATCTTCTATCCCTTTTATTAAAGGATAAAATCGCTTTATCTAATTCATTTTCATCAAAATCAGGCCAGAAAACATCTGTTATATAAAACTCCGAATAGGCAATTTCCCCAAAGCAAAAAAATTACTTATCCTAAATTCGCCACTCGTTCTGATTACAAGTTCTGGATCTGGGATTTCTGGTCGGTACATATATTTTGAAAACTCTTCTTCTGTAATTTTTTCGATTTTTTTTGTTTCATTTTCACTCAAAATTTTATTTACCGCACTTACAATTTCCCTTCTTCCGCCATAATTAAAAGCAATATTAAAAGTTATTTTTTCACAATCTTCCAAAAATTTTTGTGTATCTTCAATTTTTTTTAGAAGTTTTGGAGAAATATTTTCTTTCTCCCCTGTCACAACTAACTTCACACCTTGCTTTTTAAGATTTTTTTTCTCTTTATCCAAATATTTTCCAAATAAATCCATAAGACCATTTACTTCCTTTTGAGGACGCTTCCAGTTCTCAGTTGAAAAAGCATAAACAGTCAAATATTTCACTCCAATTTCTCCGGCATATCTTAAAATTCTCTCAAGACTAGCTGCTCCAGCTCTATGCCCTTCTAGCCGAATTTTCCCACGTTCCTTAGCCCATCTGCCATTTCCGTCCATAATAATCGCAATATGCCTAGGAATTACCAATTTATCTCTATCCATATTATTCCTTTCAAGAATAAAAATATTATTGCTATAATTATAACAGTCAAATCATTATTTTTTTCAAGGTATTTGAAAAAAATTATTATAAAAAAATATTTTTTTATTTCTGTTGATATTTGACAAGTTGAAATAATAATAAAAAGCTGAAATGTCTTATCAAAAAGAAAGTGTAAAAAAATCTTTGTATAAATAGAACAGCAAAAGTATTGAATTTACTGGATTTATCTATTAGTTTACATAAAATTATAAACACACTCTATTAGCTCTTATAAGATATATTAATATATTATTAAAATTTTTTTATTGAAATTTTCAAATGTAAAAAGTTATTTGTTTTTTTATTTAATATATACTCATAATATTCCTTTATATTTTTTTCCCTATATTTATCAAATTACGTTCTTTTTGCAATATTATAAGCCTGTTCTGTAACTTCATCCAAGTTTTCCACATTGTTTTCCACAATATTTCTTATTTTTTCACAAAATTCCTCATTATCTCTAGCCTTAAAACATGTTTTTCCATCTTCCAGCCAATCTTCATACACAGGAATATCCCTTACCACAAGCGGCAATTTCGCTGAAAGCGCTTCTAGCACCACAATTCCCTCATTTTTCCTCATAAGTCATAAATAAAGAAAGGCTTTTTGCGGCACTGAATGCGCCTATTAAAATATCCGTGTCGACATATCCTGGGAAAATCAGATTTTCTGGTGGATTCTCAATGATTTTCTGTATTTTGTCAGGCAGCATTGATTTTACACTTGATGAGCCAAACCACAGAAACTGGTAGTCACTGCATTCTTGCGCCACTTTTACAAAGTCCTTTATCCCTTTTCTTTCAAAAGGCAGTCCAGCCGTTATAATTAGTGGTTTATTTATGTCATATACTGATTTGTATTCGTTTAGAAATTTTTTTGTTTTAAAAACTTCATTTTTTTATTAAATTTATTTATATTTACACCATTTGAAATTACTCTGATTTCCTTTTCTTTTTTTCCAAATATTTCGATTTTTATAAGATTTTTTTGTATATTCTGATGGAGAAATTAAATAATCTGCTTCATTATATAATTTTTTCGTCCAGAACTTTATAATTGGTGATAGAACATAACTTCCCTTTATACTTCCACGAAAATCCTCATAAGTCGTATGTGTATGATAAATTACAGGCTTCCCTTTTTTCTTAGCCTGCTTTAATACTTCATAAGATTTTAATGCAACTGTATTTATATGTGCCAAATCATAATCATCTTCAGGATCCTGCGTAATTTCAATATTATTTGCTCCAAGGGCTTCTACCTGATGATTTAAGGCTTGTCCAACGCCGGATTTGCTGAAGGAACTTTTCCCCTCTGAATATAGTAAAACTTTCACGACTATCATACTCCTCTATTGTTTTTTTATAAACTGCTTCCACTCTTTCTCCAAATTTTTGGGCTGTATAATCTTGTGAAGCAACAAAAGCATTTTCAATAATTTTTTTCTCTAAATTCCTTATTTTCCTTTTAAAAAGCATTATAGAATCAATAAATTCCTTTTCATTTCTATAAACAAGCCCCGCTTCATTTTTTTACAAGCAAGTCTTCCAAATTCAAGTCATATCTCGCAACAACAGGTGTCTTAGCCGCCATTGCCTCAACAAATGTAAGTCCTTGCGTTTCTGATACGCTCGCATTCAAAAAAACATCTCCCATCTGATAATATGCAGCAACTTTATCATGCGGCACTTCCCCAGTGAATATAACTCTATCAGATATTCCCAGTTTTTCAGCCTGTTTTTTCAAGTCATCTAAAATTCTTCCACGACCAACAATCATAAACTTAAATTTTTCATCCTTAATTTTAGAAAACATATCAATTAACAAATCTATACTTTTCTCTTCGGCAATCCGTCCAATATACACACAAAGAAATTCATTTTCATCAATTCCAAAACTTTCCCTCATAAATCTCAAATCTTCTTCAGAATAATTTCCACGATAAAATTTATCCAGTTCCAGTCCAGTTGGAATAATATTCATTGTCTTATCCACACCATAAGAATATAAAATATCCTCAACTTTTCTTGTAGGAACAATCAAGGCATTACATTTTTCGCAATAAAACTTACTAATCGCAGCCGCAATTTTTTTTCCAGCTTTAACAAATCTTGATCCAAAAATATAATGCGTATAATATTCATACAACGTATGGTAAGTATGAACAAGTGGTATTTCCAAATTAATCGCAGCAAATCTCGCAAATGTCCCAACTCCCCATTCTGTCTGTGAATGAATAATATCCAATTCCAATCTTTTTATTTTTTTTATTATTTTTGCCGAATAAATCATCCCTAGCCTATACTGCGGCAATGGCTTAAATTCCATACTTGGAAGCCTCAAGACATTAGGCTCCACCTGCGGCGCATCAGGATCAGTCGTAGTAATAACATACACCTTATGCCCTTGCTTTCTAAGCTCCTTTTCAAGTGTCATAATTGAGCTGACAACCCCATTTACCTGAGGTCTATATGTATCAGTAAATATTCCAATTCTCATTTTATAATTCTCCTTTAATTCTTAGGAAACTCCAAAAAGAACTTTCCAATTTTCCCCATTCTATAATCTCTCATCAATCTTCTTGAAATAATTTCATAATTATGCTCATCGTTTTTTTAGAAACTCCCAGTCTTTTTTTCCAAAATTTCCAATATTTTTATGACTTTCCATTCCTAAAAATTTCTTCATCTGTAGTATATTCTTCCAAATTATAAACCTTTATAAGATTTCCAATTTTTCCAAGATCTTTTAATTTATCTAAAAAAATTTTATCGCAATATGCTCCAACTGCAGCACATCATCCTTTATCGACCCAGTAATCGCCAAATTATAAGCCACATCGTCATCTTCAAATTTAGGCCACAAAACTCCTGGCGTATCTAGCAATTCCAGCTTCTCATCAATTTTTATCCATTGCTTCCCACGTGTAAATCCTGGAGTATTCCCCACTCTTGCCTTATTTTTATTCACAAATTTATTTATAAATTTAGACTTTCCAACATTAGGAATTCCCAACAATCATTGCCCTTACTTCTGTTTTACGAAGCCCCTTCTTCTTCATCTTTTCCAATTTTTCTGCATAAATTTTATCCGTAATTTTTCTAAGTTCATTAAAATTTGTCCCTTTTTCCACACTCAGAGCTACAAAGTAATCAGAAAAATTATTTTCTAAAAAAATAATTCTCCCAGACTTTCAATTCCCTATTATCAATTAAATCCACCTTATTAAGCACAATAATCTTTTTTCTTATTATTCGCCAATTTTTGAAATATCTGGATTTTTTTACTAGAAATCGGAATCCTTGCATCCAAAATCTCAATCACAACATCAATTATCTTGAGATTTTTCCACAATCAAATCCTTGGTTTTTCTTCATATGCCCTGGATACCAGTTTATATTCATTCTTTTATTCTCTCCATTTTCTCTATTTTTGAAATTTACTTTTTTTATTATTTAAATTCTTGTTTTTTTAATTCCAAAAACTAACACTAAATCCCATTTAATTTTTTTCTGACAAAGAGTTAAGATCCTTATTAAACAGGATTTATAATAAATCTGCTGCTCTAACGGAAAATAGTGTAAATTTAATTTTTGAAATTAAAGATAAAAAAATTCAAATCCGTAAATATCGTGATTCTTTTAGAATGAAAACTACTGTTTAATCTTTTTCCAAAAATATTAAAATTATATACTCCCTTATTCTTACTAATTTTTTTAATTACTCTGTATTTTTTTATCTTTTAAATAAATGCCATCATCATTTACTGCTCTTATAAATAAGACAATTTCCCCTTTAATCGGCTTTTTTTCCAGCCTTTCAATAATTTCCGAAACATTTCCACGAATTGTTTCTTCATAAATTTTAGTAAGTTCCCTTGTTATTACAACATATCGTTCTCCCAGATATTCCCTTACATCCTTTAAAGTTTTTAAAATTCTGTTGGGAGATTCTAAAATTACGATAGTTCTTTCTTCTTCCTTCAATTTATTGAAAAGTGTCTGTCTTCCCTTTTTCTTTGGTAAAAAGCCTTCATAAGCCATTCTTCGCATATCTAGCCCAGAAATGCTTGCTCCTGTAACAATTGAGGAAGCTCCTGGTATTCCAATGACTTTTATTCCAGCCTTTAAAACTTCATTTACCAGCTCAAAGCCAGGATCTGAAATGCACGGCGTTCCAGCATCTGTTACAAGCGCAATTTCCTTTTGATCTTTTAAAAGATTGATAATGTTTGTGATTTGATGAAGTTTATTATGTTCATGGTATTGATACACCGTTTTTTCAATCTCATAGTGGGAAAAGAAGTTTTTTTGTAACTCTTGTATCTTCTGCAAAAAAATATAATCAACTTCCTTCAAAGTTTTTTTATCGCTCTAAAAGTTATATCTTCCAAATTCCCAATTGGTGTACCAACAACATAAAACATATATTTCTCCTAATTTTTTTAATTTTTTTGATTTTTTTATTACTATTTTTCTTTTTTCCTGTTCCATTTATTTTTTTATTCATTTCTTCGATTGCTCTCTTTAATTGAACATCTCCTGCTGAAATGATTTTTAGCAGCTTCTTCCTTACCTTTATCCTTTGTTATTATTTCTTCAATTTCTTTTTTTCTCTATTTTTTTCTAGCTTGTTCACTATCATTTGCATAACCTTTTTAATGCTAGCAAAGTCTTCCATTTTAACTTCTATATCAGGTTCAATACCTTTTTTTCATGAATATAATTTCCTTTTGGTGTAAAATATTGAGCAATAGTAAGTTTTATGGCATCATTAGTTCTCAAAGGTATAACTTGCTGTACAATTCCTTTTCCAAATGTTTTTTCTCCGATAATTGTTCCACGTTTGTAATCTTTAATTGCACCTGTTACAATTTCTGAAGCACTTGCGCTTCCTTTATTTGTCAATACAATTAATGGGAAAATTACCAAGATTTTTTTAAAGTTCTATTATAGTTTTTTTGCTGTCCATTTTTGTATTTCAAGTAAACAATTAAGTCTTCCTTTACAAAAAGCGAAGCTATATCTTGCGCTTCTTGAAGTGATCCTCCTGGATTAGAACGCAAATCCAAAATTAATCCTTTCATTCCTTTAGCCTGTAAATCTTTTATAGCACTTTTCAACTTCTGCTCCAACATGATTTCCAAATTTCAAAAGACTTACATAACCAATATTATTTTCAAGCATTTTGCTTTCTACCATTTCTAATTTAATTTTGGCTCTTGTCAAAGTGAATTTCATCGGATCTTTTTTACCTTCCCTAACTACTTCCACATCAACTTTTGTACCTTCTTTACCCTTCAAAAGTTTTACAGTTTCATTTGCTGTAAGTGGCAAAATATCTTTTCCGTCGACTTTTGTAATTTTATCTTTTATTTTAATTCCAACTTTTTCAGCAGGACTTCCGATAAATGGCGAAACAACTTCAAGAGGTTCTCCTTTTTTCTTGCTAATAGTCATTCCAACCCCAACATATTCTCCATCCATATCTTCAGAAAAGTCATTAAGATCTGCCTTAGACAAATATTCTGAGTAAGGATCATTCAATTTGTTTACAACTCCTGCAACAGCACCTTCATAAAGGTCATTTTTACTTGGAGTCGCTTCCTTTCCAACAAAATTATTTTCAATAATATTAATTACATCTACAATTCTGTTCAACTCTGTTGCATCTTTTGTATATCCAGCACTTGTATCTTTGTCATTTCTCGATGTTTTTACTATAGTAGTTGCCGCAAATAAAGGCACACTTACCAATACAAGTCCTAATACTGCCTGTAATATTTTGTTTTTTTTCATTTTTCCTCCTAAAATATACTTAAATAGTCAACTCTGAACCTCCCACGACTAAAGTTGCGAGTGTTCTTGCACTATTTAATAAAATTAATATAAATTGCCATTTTGAATTTATGAAAACTTTAATAGCGTTAAAAATTCCTTATTCCCCTTTGCTCCCCGTATTGGCGAATCCTCCACGCCAATTAGTTCATATCCACATTCTTTTGAAAAAGAAATTATTTTTTTTATGGCTTCATCGTGATATTCTTCATTTTCCACAACGCCATTTCTTCCAATTTTTTCCCTTCCAACTTCAAATTGCGGTTTTACTAACATCACAATTTTCCCAGTTTTCGCAAGAAACTTTTTAAAATAAGGAATAACTTTTGTCAAAGAAATAAAAGAAACATCGATTACTATGAAATCTACCTTTTCATTATTGATGTCTTCTTCCTTGAGATCCTTTATGTGCATTTCCTCCAATGAAAAGAACTCTTTCATCATTTCTCAATTTCCAGTCAAGCTGATTTTTTCCAACATCAACACTATACACACATTTTGCGCCATTTTGCAAGGCACAATCTGTAAAACCCTCCAGTAGATGCTCCAATATCAAGCACTGATTTATCTTTAAAATCCAAATCCCAAGTCTTTATAGCCTTCTCCAATTTCAAGCCACCACGACTGACATATTTTAACTTATCCTTAATACGAATATTTAATTCATCATTGTCCTTAAGCATCGTTCCTGCCTTTGTCACAACCTGCTCATTTCACAATGACATTACCTGCCATTATTTCCCTTTTTGCCTTTTTCTCGTGTCTCAAAAAGCTCCCGTTCCACCAGAATTAAATCCAATCTTTTTTTTCATTATTTTTCTCTTTCTAAATCTTAAAAATAAAATCTGAACAAATCTAAATTTTTCCAAAAAAATCATAATTTTAAAGTTAGCCTTTTAAGTAGTGATACTATATCATAAAACATATCTCTTATTTTTTTCTATTTATTTTTGATTACTAAAATCATATTTATCATTTTATCTCAATTTTTTTAAATAAAAAAATAATATTTGCATTATTTTTTTCAACTATATTTCAGATCCATTTATCTTTTTATAAATTTATTTCATTTTACCATATTTTTAAATTATTTTTTTCAAATTTTTCACCCTTTTTTTGACAGAGTAAAAATTTTTAGAGGTAATCAAAATTATATTTTTAGATTATTCAAATAAAAAAAGAGATTATACTAATTTTTCTAGAATAATCTCCACATTAACTATGGTAAAAAAATTGTTTATCTAATAAATATAGAACAAAAAAATATAGAAAAAAATTTTTTTAACTAAACTCACAAATTATAACTATTCTGTTCAATTCTTTATTTTTTTCTTAATTTATATTCGTTCAATTTTAAAAAAAATAGTAAATATAAAAAAATTACATCATATTTACAGGATCCACATCAATTGTTACCCTAACTTTCTTTTTCCATTTCCCGAAATTTACCAACACATTTTTTTATGATTTTTTTATTTTTTTAAAATTTTTTTCCCCTTTCAAATTTAAAAAAATATCTGATATCTATACTTTCCATTTATCTTGTAAATTGGCGATTTAAAAAGCATCTGATATAAAAATCATTTGAAGTCAATTCCATAACTGTATTTACATTTCTAATAATTTCTTCCCGCAAAATTTGAGCTTTTTTTCCTTTACTAAATTTTTCTTCTTCCGCTGAAATTACTAATATCACTATTCTTCCAAAAGGTGGATAATTCAGCATTTTTTTCTCATAATCATCTCATTTTTTTATAATATCCTTCATAGTCACTTTCAATTGTTTTTTTTATTACGTCATTTTCTTCATTAAAAGTCTGAATAATCACTTCCCCATCCTTTTCTCCACGTCCCGCACGCCCAGAAGCCTGTGTCAGCAGCTGAAAAGTCTTTTCTGAGGCCCTGAAAATCTGGAAAAATTCAAGATTATATCAGCATTAATTACTCCAACTAATGTTACATTTGAAAAAAATGCAGGCCTTTTGCAATAATCTGTGTTCCAAGCATTATATCGTATTTGTGATTTTTAAAGTCATTATAGACTTTTTCATAATTTTGCTTAGTTTTTATACTCTCCGAATCCACTCTCACAATTCTAGCTGATGGAAATAATCCTGCCAGCTCTTCCTCGATTTTTTCCGTTCCAGCCCCAATTTGCCTCATCTTTATGTCCGCCACATTCATCACACGTATTGTTAAACCGCTTTTTCATAACCGCAATAATGGCATTTCAGCCGATTGTCATATTTATAGTAATTCAGGGAAATACTGCAATTTGGACAAGTTGGGATATTTCCGCAGTCTTTACATTTTAATAAATTTGAAAAATGCTTTTTCTATTTAAAAATTAGTATAACCTGCTCATTTTTTTGCAAAAGTCTGTGAAATTTTTATCCAATAATTTTTTTCAGAAAAAAATTTTTCCGCAGTTTCATTCAAGTCGACAATTTCAAACTTTTGGCAATTTTGCATTTTTTTATACCTTTTCGTAAGCTCGACTAATTCAATATCTCCTTGCTGTGCCTGATAATACGTTTCAAATGAAGGAGTTGCCGAACCTAAAATCACTTTTATTTTTTTATTTTTTGCAATTTCTTCCTTTTTCTAAACCTGCATTTTCTCTTGATTCCTCATTTTTGCCCTAATTCTTTATTTTTTTCTGGATCATCATCTTTTTTCAATTTTTCATTTTTTTCAAAAATGCCCTTTTTTTATTGCCACATTTTTTACATGATAACGTGGATTATTCTCCTGCTTATAAGTATTTTCGTGCTCCTCATCCACAATGATATACTTCAAATTCTGAACTGGAGCAAAAATCGCCGATCTTGCCCCAATTACTATCTTCTTTTCCCCATTCCGTATAAATGTCCACTCTTCCCGCTTTTCCTTATCCGTAAGTTTACTGTGGAGAATAGCCACTTCATTGCAAAATTCCTCTTCCAGCCTCTGTATCATCTGAACTGTAAGGGAAATTTCCGGAACTAGAAAAATACTTCCAAACCCTTGCTTCAAGGCTTCCTTTATCAGGTTAATGTAAATTTCAGTTTTCCCTGAACCAGTTATTCCCTTTAGCAGAAAAATCTGATTTTCACTATTTTTTATTGTATCCACAGCCTTCTGCTGCTCATCATTTAAAATAATTTCCTTTTCTATAATTTCACTTTTTTTCTTTTTCCACTTTTTGAAATTTTTAGAATTTAAAATCACTTTCTTTTTCAACAGAAATAACCTTTTTCACTTATCGCCTTTTTCCACAATTTCACCAGAAAAATTCTTCTTCAAAGTCGCAACTGTGACTTCCTTCCCGCTTTTTCATATATTCGTTAAACTTTTTTTACTTCTTCTAGACTATTTTTCTGAATTATCTTCTCCAATCAAACATTCGTTTTCTAAAAAAATCCCTTTGATAAATAGCCCTTTTAGAATAATTTAACTTCAATGCCCCTGGATAAACTGCTTTTATAACATTGTAATAATCACTTATATAATAACTTCTAATCCATTTTATAAGTTGCATAATATCATTTGGAATGGATAAAAACAGGAGCTGCAGCCTTAATTCTTTTTTTATTTTAGAAACATCAAACTGAATTTTGCTTTCTTCAGTTATTGCTATCACAAGTCCCCATTTTATCCCTATTTATAAAATTAACAATGCACCATTGCCCAATTTCATATTTTTTTCTTCAGATTTATACGTGTATATTCCCCTGTTATTTTTCCACATAAATTTCATAATAATACATTTATTCCTCAAAAACCTCCCTTATTTTTTTGATTACTCCAATATTATCTGTATCTTGGAATTTTTATCCAGTTTAGTCCCTTTTTCAGGAAACTGAGAAATAACTACTCCGCTTCCAGTAACTCCATAATCTGAAAATTTTCCTTGAGGATAAATAGATAAAAATTCCCTTAAACTTATTCCTGTCAAGTCTGGCATAATATTTTTATCAAAATCTTGTTTTATCTTTCCTAGATCTTTTTTCTTTTCCTCTTGAACAACTCCAGCATCTTTAATATCTATAGTTTTAACTTTTCCATCTGGCTGTATTCTTTTATAGTCTATCAATTTTTGCAGTACATTTCTCGCTGACGGCAAGGCAACTTCACCACCATAATAACTTTTTCCTTTAGGTTCGTTGATTGTTATTAATACTGCATATTTAGGCTTATCTACCGGAAAGAAGCCAAAAAATGAACTTACATATAAATTATCTACATATATCCCATTTTTAGCCTTTTTGGCAGTTCCTGTCTTACCACCGACATGATAACCAGGAATATAGGCTCCTCCACTAGTTCCACGGTTTACACTTGCTTCCATATATTTTCTGTTCAATCTTGAAACTTCATCACTAAAGACTTTTCTCACCATGACAGGCTTAACTTGCTTAATTACATTTCCTTTACTGTCTTCTATTCTGTCAACTAAGTAGGGTTTCATCATTTTACCATTATTAATAACTGTATTCAAGGCTGTCAATATCTGAATTTGCGTCATTGAAATTCCTTGACCATAAGACATGGTCGCCCTTTCTACAATTCCTATTTTTTTTGCCTCAGCCAAACCTTTTGCCATTTCAAAATACGTATCTATGCCTGTTTTTGTCCCAAGACCAAGATTTATTAAATATTTAAGGAAAAGATCCTTATTTATCATTTTTTCAATTTTTACCATTACCACATTTGAAGATTTTGCAATTGCATCTGCCAAGGTTAAAATTCCCATTACTTTATTATCATGCTCCCTAAGAATCTTATCGGCAACCTTGATCGAACCTTCTGAAACAAGTCTCGTATTTTCATTAATCACCTTCGTTTCAAGCCCTATTGCAACTGTTATAGGCTTAAATATTGAACCAGGCTCAAAATAATCTGTAATTGTCCTATTCTTTATATCGGCTTTATCTTCTGCCTTTGGATATGATGACATCGCAAGCACTTTTCCAGTTTCTACTTCCATTAAAATTCCCATTGTGGAAGAAGCATTATACTTCACATAAGCGGCTTCCAGTTCATTATTAAGAGCATCTTGTAAAAAACTGTCAATTGTAAGTACAAGATTATCTCCTTCTTCTTCTTTTCTGTCTTCGGATTTCTTTATATTCCCAAGTTTCATAATCCCCTGCAAAGCCTTAGGTATTTTTCTAAGTCCAGTTGTAATACCTATTTTCCCTGAAAGTTCCTTGTCATAATATTTCTCAATTCCATAAACCCCCTTATTTTCATTGCTCACATATCCAATAATTTCCTGAAAAATATTATCTTGAATATAATTTCTTGTAAATAAAGTTTCAAATGTTACCCCTTTAAACTTCCTTTTATATCCTTCCTTTTTTTTCACCTTATCCTTTGCAGATTTAGCATCAGTTTCAACTTCCGCTTCAATGGCTATTTTTGTGTTATAGGGAATTATATGTTCAATTTTCAAATATTTTTTCTGAAGCTGCTTATCTTGTAAATATTCGCTTTTATATTTTTCAACTTCCAGTTCAGGAATATATTTTTTTAACATTCCCAGCACTTCATCAATATTTTTCTCCTCAATCAAGCTAGGATCCAGATTAACAATAAACTCTTCATTGTCATAAGCCAATACTTGTCCATCACTTGTCGCTATTCTCCCTCTTTTAGCCTTTCTGAACCTCCCACGACTAAAATCGCAGGGTTCTAAAATCTTTAAAAATATTTAAAAATTTTCTAAGAAGTTTGATAGCTTTACACTACCCTTATTCTTTTAGGTGTGTTCAGCTCACCTCTATTGTATAGGATGCTTAAGTCCACAACTTTACTTTTTCTTAATATATTTAATGCTCCATTACAATCTGCATTTAATTGATAGCCTTTACTTGTTTGATATAGTCCTCTTTTTTATTCTTTTTTTCCACTGAATATATATTCTTTGTAGATTTTTCTTTATCATATATTGGAATTTCATCTCCATCAAAGAAACTTGCTTTTGATGTATAACTTTCTTCTTGCAGTTTAAATTCTATTCCATATAGTTTACATAGATATATTAATTTATCTCTTAATTTTTCCATATGGTATATTTACAAAGTTTCTGATTATTTATACTTCCTATATTTGAATTTCTTTGAAAATCTTCATTATATCCTAGAAACTAGTTTTCCTATATCATTATTAAGACAATGATTTACAATTATTCTTGCTGCTTTTGAAAGATAATCATTTATACGATTATTTCTCTTTCTAGCTATTCTCTTTTTGTCTTAATGTTGTATGCTCAATCTTTTGCTTATCTTTTATATGCTTTGTAATTTTGCATTTGTCTTATTATAGTATTGATTTATTGATTTTTAATTTTTCTACCATCTATTATGAATGATGCTCCAGTATTTGTAACACAAGTACAAAGATTATCTATACCTAAATCAATTCCTAGTGCATTGTTTTTCATTTAATTCCCTTTGAACTTCTTCTACCTCATAAATGTATTGAATTTCAAAGTACCTAGAATGTTGTTTTGGTATTATTCTAATCTCTTTTATCTTCTTGCCTTTTTAATACTGGTGGTAGCTTAATTTTTAACTTCCTGATGAGTTTTCTTAAACGAATTTGAATAAGGAACTATCAGCATATCATCTTTTTAATCTAACAAAACCTATAATAAGAGTAGTAAAACCATCTTTATCAAGATATTTAGGTAATTTTTATATCTTTTATAAATTATATTGACCATTCTTAGCAAGTTTTAAAAAGTCCAAAAAAATGATTTGAAACTTCCATCTACTTTCTTTTTAAAATTTGTTGAGCTATATTAGAATTTAATTTTCTTATAGTTCTCACTATTTTTAAGCATTTTATAGTTTTCATTATAACTTAAATACTTTTTCTTATTTGAAAAATAGTATTGTCTAATATTATATCTAGCCTCATTAGTTAAGTTCTTGGCTATATGAGATAAATATTTTTAAATTCCTAAACTCCTTTTTACTAAGATGTTTTTACCTGTTGTTTTTAAAGTTAAATACATAGATAATCACCTCCTTTTCATCAGAGATATTATACCATGTATTCTACATTTTATCTGTCAAAAAAGTAATATTTTTAAATATTTTTAAATTTTTTAAAACCCCACAACAGTGGGAAGCGTCGTTCACATAAGTTCGCTACTACTTATGCAGTTCTCCCAATCTTATTCCTATTAACTTGTTAATGGGTTAGTATCTTGAACTTCTTGTTATCTCTAACAAGCACAGACTATATCTTATCCATAGTGTATTTTAAGGACTTAGGCGAAACCACTTCCAATACCAATCGCTTGTATTGTACTCCCCTCACGAGGGATAGTCGTTGAACTTTCCTTTTCAGGCTTAGCTGCTGATTGTCTATTATCATAATGTTTAGGATTTAACCTTGCATCATCTAGTATATTTTTTCTGCTTTCGCTACCATCACACTTATACCATATTTGAACGAAGGTATTATGTTGTGGTTATACTAGCTTTAAGAGTTCCCAGCAATTCAGTTTCTTTGTTGCACGGTCTTGCTCCGTGTCTACATACAAGTTTCCCTATATGCTTACTAAAATTTTCGTGCAATTTCATCTCACGACTAAAGTTGCGAGTGTTCTTGCACTATTTAATAAAACTTAAGGAAGTATACTGCTTTTCACCTTGTTTCCGATACTTTTCTCCACCTTTAGTCTGAAGCTGGTACACTCTTCCAATTATTACTGCAAATCCTATTGTTGTAAATAATACTAAAAGTCCAAATCTTCCTCTGAATGTATTTAAATATTTTAACAATACTCCAAAAAATTTCTCAACTTTTTGTTCTTTTCTATTTTTTTCCATATTTGACTTTGCTCTGTCAATAATATTATTTTTTTTCTTGCCCTCTTTCATTTTTCTCCTAATTTAACCCAATATTAACCTTCTAGTCTAGCTAAAATCATTTCATTAATCATTTGAGGATTAGCCTTACCTTTAGACAATCTCATTGCTTGTCCAACAAGATATTTCAATGCATTGCTCTTACCATTTTTGTAATCTTCCACCGATTGTGCATTTTCAGCCAACACTTGATCAACAATTTTCTCAATCGCACTGTCATCAGTAATTTGAACCAATCCTTTTTCTTTTACAATAATTTCAGGATCTTTATCTTCTGTCAATAAAATTTCAAATACATCTTTCGCTATTTTCGAGCTAATTGTTTTCGCTTGAATCAATTTAATTAATTTTCCTAAATTTTTCGGTGTTACATTAAATTCTGAAATCGAAATATTCTTTTCCTTCAACACTCTTAAAACTTCTGTCAATACCCAGTTTGCCGCAAGTCTTGGCTCTTTTTGTATCATTTACAATTTCTTCATAATATTCAGCTAATTCTTGTTCTGAAGAAAGTGTTGCAGCTTCCATTTCATGCAATTTGTATTCATTTACAAATCTTCTCGCTTTTTCATCAGCAAATTCTGGCATTTCCCCTTTTACTTTTTCCAATCTTTCGTCAGAAATTACAAGTGTAGGCAAATCTGGCTCAGGGAAATATCTATAATCCATAGCTTCCTCTTTGCTTCTCATTGGCTTAGTTACAGCATTTTCCTCATCCCAAAGTCTAGTTTCCTGAACAACTCTTCCACCATTTTCAATCACTTCAATTTGTCTATTTGTTTCATATTCAATGGCTCTCATAACCGCTTTAAACGAGTTTAAGTTCTTAGTTTCCGTTCTAGTCCCCAATTCTTTTTCACCTTTTTTTCTAACAGAAACATTCGCATCACATCTAAGCGACCCCAATTCCATACTTACATCACTAACTTTAGTATATTTCAATCTATCCTTCAATGTATTCAAGTAAGCATAAGCCTCTTCAGCATTTTTAATTTCTGGCTTAGAAATAATCTCGATTAACGGTACAGACGCCCTATTGTAATTCAACAATGTTTCAGAAGTCGTGTGAATACTTTTCGCCGTATCTTCCTCAATTTGAATTCTCTCAATCCCAACAACTGCTTCTTTTCCAGAATTTGTCGTAATTTTCAAAGTCCCATTTTCCGCATAAGGTTTAAAAATATTGCGTAATTTGATAATTTTTTGGCGAATCTGGATAAAAAAATAATTTTTTTCTATCAAATTGACTCTCCTCATTTATTTCACATCCCAAAGCAAGTGCCGCTTTTATCGCATAATCAAGCACTTTTTCATTCAATTTTGGCAATGCTCCTGGTTGACCAGTACACACTGGACACGCCGATGTATTTGGATGTTTGTTATCATAATCGGCATCACACGAACACCATACTTTTGTATTTGTTTTTTAATTGACAATGCACTTCCAGTCCGATGACTGTTTCATATTCCATACTCATTTTCTAATATTTTTCCTTTCTTCTTCAAATCTTTCATTTCCACTTTATTTAATAAAAAACTCGCTATTCTTAAATGTTTTTTTTATCTTTTATTATTTTAAAAAATTTTTTTACTTCTATTTTTAAAACTCAGGATATTCAATTTCCCCACGAACACCTTCAAATTTATGAGAAATATTAAACAATAAATCTTCTCTAAAATAATTTCCAATTAACTGAATTCCAACTGGCAATCCATCAACAAATCCCGCAGGTACTGAAATTGCAGGAAGTCCAGCCATGTTTACTGAAACTGTGTAAATGTCTGCTAAATACATTTGCACTGGATCTGTGTTTTTTTCTCCTTTTTTGAATGCTGTTGTTGGAGAAACTGGTGTTAATAAAACATCTACTTCTTTTAATGCTTTTGAAAAATCGTCTCTAATAAGTCTTCTAACTTGCGAAGCCTTTTTGTAATAAGCGTCATAGAATCCAGAACTTAACACATAGTTTCCAATCATAATTCTTCTTTTTACTTCGTCTCCAAAACCTTTTGTTCTTGATTCAACATACATTTTTTCCACATCTTCGTTGCTTTCTCTCACACCGTATCTTACTCCGTCGTATCTTGACAAGTTTGAAGCAGCTTCAGCCGATGAAATTATGTAATAAGTAGAAATCGCATATTTTGAATATGGAAGTGATACTTCTTTAATTTCAGCACCTAATTCCTTCAATTTTTCCACCGAATCCATTATCACTTTTTTAATATTTTCATCTAATCCTTCTGCAAAAATATTCTTTTTGGAATCCCAATTTTTCAAGCCTTTCAAGTCATTATTCAAACTTTCCAAATAGTTAGGAACTTCCACATTTACACTTGTCGCATCTTTTTCATCATAACCTGCAATTATTTGCAAAAAGTCTAGCTAAATCCTCAGTTGATTTCGCCAAAGCTCCAATTTGATCAAGCGAAGATCCAAACGCCATAAGTCCGTATCTTGAAACTCTTCCATAAGTCGGTTTAATCCCAACAGTTCCAGTCAAACAAGCAGGTTGTCTAATACTTCCACCAGTATCTGAACCAAGTGCAATCGGTGCTTGTCCCGCTGCAACCATCGCTGCCGATCCTCCACTGCTTCCACCAGGAACTCTTGTCAAATCCCAAGGATTAGAAACTGATTTTATCGATGAATTCTCATTTGAAGACCCCATCGCAAACTCATCCATATTAGCTTTCCCAATTATTGGTGTCCCAGCTTTTTTCAATTTTTCCACAACTGTCGCATCATAAACTCCCACATAATTTTTAAGAATTTTCGATGCAGCCGTAGTCAAATCTCCTTTTGATACAATATTATCCTTCAAAGCCACAGGCACTCCAAACAACAACTCATTATCATAATTTTTTCTAGCTTCTTCATTATTTTCAGAATCATATTTTTTTGCCTCATCTAAAGCCTTTTCAGGAAACACATTAGAAAATGCTCCTATTTTTTCTTCAGTTTTCTCAATTCTATCCAAAAAAGATTTTGTCACTTCTTCAGAAGTAATCTCTTTATTTTTTATCATTTCAGCTATTTCACTAGCCGTTTTTTTGTATAAACTCATTTTTTTCCACCTTTCTAAATTTTTTCTAAAATGTATCTAAAAAAATCTCAATTTTTTTCAAAAAAATTTCTTCTCTTCCAATTTTCAAACTTCTATTCTCCAAAAAAATTCTACCAATCAGACATTTTTTTCAATACATCCTAATTATCCGCATTTTTCTCCCACAACTTTTTGGAACAATTATAAATTCCTCATCGCTATTTGGCGCATTTTCCAAGATTTCTTTTTTAATTCCACTATCCTTAACAACATCTTTTCTCAATACATCCTTCAAATCAAGCACATTAAAAAGTGGCTCAACCTCACTCGTATCCACACTATTCAACTCTTCCATATGGTCAAAAATTTTATTCAAATCCACTCTAAATTTTTCAATTTCATTTTCTGAAAATTCTAGCTTTGAAAGCACTGCTATTTTCAGTACATCTTCTTTGCTTAACATTCGTTATTTTCCTCCTTTAAAAAATATTTTTAGCCCAATTGGGTAACTCATCAGATTGTTTTTATTATTTTTTTATTTATAATTTTTTTAAAATCGTTTTATACTCTTTTTGTATTATCATAAACTGTAACATTATCAAATTTATTTAAAACTTTCGATAAATTTTCCAAAGATTCATTATATCTTTTTTTCGACAATTTTATCAGGAATATCATGTCCGCCTTTTTAAAAACTCTATTTTTTTATTCTTTCTTTTTACAATATCTACGCTGTTTATTCCTATATAAAACAAATGAAGTTTGTAATCTTTTGTTTTTTTAATTTATCAATTAATTTTTAATATTGTTTTTTTCCAGTTAATGTAGTTTCCTCGTTAAAAGAAAGTCCTTTTTCAATATATTCATTTCTCAATTTAATTGCTATTTTTTTGCTGATTTTTATTTGATCAGATTCATTTTTTTCCAATTTCCAATTTTTTTAACTATTTCATCAGTATTTATTCTAAAAGTTCCTTTAATATCCTCAGTCATTATACTAAACAAAGTAGATTTTTCCTGCTCCATTTACTCCTGCAAACAAATAAAAAAATTTCTATCTTCCATAATTAATATATCCCTTTTTTTCAATCGCTTCTTTCTGTTTTCTCCGTATAACCAAATCCTGCAATTCAATATAAAAAAATCAATATCTTTCTTATTTTCTGTTCTCTCTAACAATGTATTGAAATCTTTATAACTTATCATTTCTATCAATTTTTTTCAATTCCATATTTTTCAATATCTTGATTTGGAAATAATTCTTTTTAATTTCATAGTTTCTCACTTCTCTCAAAAATTTTTCCACAATTTTTTTCCCTTTACAAACAAAAAAATTCTTTCAACGATTTCTCCTCAAATTCCCCATAATTCTTTTCTCAGTTCACAAACCGCATTTCTAAGAATTTCCCCTTTTCTCACTCTTTTTCGATATTCCCGAAAAAAACTCTATCCAAAAAAATCCAAATTTTTTATACCTAGCCAAAACTTTTTCTCTCTTCAACCAGTCAAAAAAAACTTTTTAAAATCACTTGGAAAAAAATTCATCATATTTTTTTCAATATTTTTTTAATTATTTTTTTCTTTCAACTTTTTCCATATTTTCAAAATCAGAATTTTTTTACAAAATATATCCTCAAAAATTTTTTTACACAAAAAAATGGTCAACATACATATCCGACACAATCCCCTTTAAAAATCCCAAATTTTTTTCTCGCAAAATCTCATTCAAAAAAATTTTTCTTCTCTATCAGAAATTTTTATCAATTAATCTATGCAAGATTATCCCACTTTTCAGATTTTCTTGTAATTCGATTTTCTCAACCTTCCCTTTATAAAAATCTCCGGTAAAATTGCCGTAAAGCGTATTTCCATTTATTTTTTTATCAATTTCAAGCGATATAACTGAATGAGCTAAATAATTCATTTTGACTCCTGTTTTTTCAAATAATCCAAAATCTCATCAAAATTCTCAAACTCAAAAAAATCAATCTCATTTTTCTTCACAAAACTTAATCGCTCGAGTCCCAGTTCTAATAAACGAAAAGTCCGCCACTTCAATCGCTCTATAATCTGAAGGTCCGTCTCCAACGAAATAAACCGTATAACCTTCATCTTTATATTTTTGAACAGCCTCTTTTTTGTCAACACCGTAATATTGCTCTTTATCTAAGTAAGGAAATGAAACAGTAATTTTATTCTCATCAAATTTAATATCATTTGATATAATTTCATCTTCATTCAGGTCAATTCCATAATTCCTAAGAACACCTGCGATATTCAATTTTGTCCCAGCGCTCACAATTCTAAATTCTATGCCACTTTTAACAAAATCTACAAATGTCTCGTCAATCCCAACCAATTTCAATGTTTCCAAAAATTCCTCTTTCGTAATATTCAAACTCTCAATCCCAGTCTGCAAATATTCCTTCATTGTAATTTCGCCACTTCGATATTTTTTCCTAATATCCGCCTTCAATTCTGGCTGATACACCGAAAGCAACGTATCCGTCGAATCTCTTTTACTAATCGTAATATCAAAATCTATTAAAAAAATATTAATTTTTTTGCTCACAATTTCTCCTTTAGTTATCAAAATACTATTATTTCTCAATTTTTTTAATGACTTTATTTTTTTATAAACTTTTCAAATATTTAATTTCATCTTCATTCAAAGCACGGTATTCTCCCACTTGCAAATGTCCAAGCGTAAGTTCTCCCACTTTAATTCTTTTCAGCGAATTAACATTATATCCCAATGTTTCCAGCATTTTTCTAATCTGTCGGTTTCTTCCTTCAAAGATTGCAATTCTAAGTTCTTTTTTATCAATTTTTTTAACTTTAGCAGGGGCTGTTCTTCTTCCATCAATTACAACTCCATATTGCAATGCTTCGATGTCTTTATCATCAATTTCACGGCTAACTTTGGCAATATAGCTCTTGTATAATTTTTTTCTTGGATGCATTACGTGATTGTAGACATCGCCATCGTTACTGATTATAATTAGACCTTCTGTCATGAAGTCCAGCCTTCCGTAAGTAAAAAGTCTGGCACGTGATTTTATAAAGTCAATCGCAAGTTTACGCCCAAATTTATCTTCATTTGAACAAATAACCCTTTTTGGCTTATTTAAAATATAGTATTCGTATCTTGTGTTAAGTTTTACTTTTTTTCCCCATCAATTCTAACAACATCTTCGGGCTTTATATCCATTCCGATAATCGCTTCTTGCTTATTTACTGTAACCCTTCCTTCGTTTATCAGTTCATCAGCCTTCCTACGAGAACAAAATCCCGTTTCGGCTATAAATTTATTTAATCTCATTTTTTTACCTCTTTATTTTTTTAATTTTTTTAAACATTTTTCATTATCTGAACTTTCAGTTTTTTTATTTTTTTCATCTTCCCTATAAAAGCAGATCAATTTTTTTGAAACTGCTCACTTCTAGCAGTTCTTCCCTTCCGTGAATATTCAGGTAACTGTAGAAATCCTCCGTCACTTCATATAAATTTGGAGTTCCAATAGATTTTTTTCTTCCCAGAAATATAAATTAATTTTTCTTTCCAAAAGATTAGCCATTGTTTTATCTGCTCCAGCACCTCGGATCTGTTCGATTTCAGCTTTAGTTACAGGTCCTTTATATGCAATAATTGCCAACGTTTCCATTGCTGAACGTGATAACTTCTTTAATTTCATTTCTGGATTAAAAAATCTTTTTACATCAAAGCCAAAAAGCGGGTTTGACACTAAAAAAACTCCTCCATTTTCAATTTTTTTAAATTTATTCCAGTATTTTTTTCTCTTTTTCCCTTAAACTATGCAGCACTTCTTCCATCTCAAAGTTTTCCATCGCATAAAACTGCGCAAGTTCCTGTATTGTCACCATTTCCTTTGCCAAAAAAATAATCGCTTCCACTTTCTCTTCGATTTCACTAATTTCGAGTTTTCTTTGAACACCAATTATACGGCCTTGCTTCTCTTCTCTTTTTATTTTCTTTTTTTCAAATTTTTTTCCATATTCTACCATTTTTTTATTTTTTTATTTTTTTCTATAACAATACTTTTTATCTAATACTAAAAAAATTTTGTTCCTACTACTATTTTTCATTAATAGGGAATTCTCCTATTTCGTTTCCTTCAGAAAATTCCCCTAATTTCTAATTATTCAAATTAATATTCGTGTGTTGGTGAAATGATAATATTTTTTTGTATCTCTTGAAATCTGTCAATACTTCTGCAATTCCTGTTACTACAGCATGAATCGCATCATCTCCAACAGTTACCTTTAACAGTAATTCCTTTTCAATTCTTTCTTTCAAGATTTTTATACCTGCTCCACCACCAGATAAATAAATTCCTGTTTCATAAATATCCGCTGCGACTTCAGGCTCTATTTCTTCTATTGTAAGTCTTACTTCATCAATAATTGCGTCAATATGTCTTGTAATTGCTCCATTTATAGCAGAAGCCTTGATTTTCATGCTTTTTGGCAATCCAACTCCTAGTTCACGTCCTCTTATTTCGTATTCCAATTCAGGATCATCTTGACTTATTGTATTTACTTTTAATTCTTCGGCTGTTCTTTCACCAATTAATAAATTGTATTCATCTTTTACAAATTCCATAATATCTTCATTTAAGTGATCCCCAGCGATTTTAACTGACTTAGATAATGCCGCTCCACCTGATACAATAAATGCAATTTCAGTAGTTCCTCCACCTATATCAACAATTAAATGTCCTTTTGGCTCAAATAAATCAATTCCAACACCAATTGCAGCCGCTATTGGTTCTTCAATTAGATAAACTTCTTTTGCTCCAGCATCTTTTACAACTTCAATTACTGCTCTTCTTTCCACTTGTGTAACTCCACTCGGAACACAAATAATTACTCTTGAACTTTGGAATTTATCCTTCTTTATTCTATGTAAAAATTCTTCAAGCATTCTTTCAGTAACTTCATAATTTGAAATTACTCCATTTTTTAATGGACGGATAATTTCAGTATGCTTAGCTGTTCTTCCAATAATTTCCTTTGCCTTTTCTCCAATGTGTTCCAGCTCTTCAGTTTTTTTATTGATAGCCACATAAGTTGGCTCATCCACTTGAATTCCTTCACCCTTTACATACATGACAGTATTTGCTGTTCCTAAATCAATAGCTATATCACGTGTAGTCTTTGGCGCTATATTTGTCTTAAACAAGTCAAAAAAATTTCATCTATTCTATCTCCTTCATTTTTTTATTTTTTTAAAAAAACATTTATTAAATTATTATAGCTTTTAAAGTATTTTTACCATTTTTTTGAATATACTCAAGCAACTTTAAGGGGTAATTTGCTATAATATTAATTAATATTGTAAAATACATATTTTTTTAATCATTTTCATCAATATTATCAGTTATTATTTGATCGTCATAACTTATAATTCCATGGTCCTTTAATTGGTCATAAATTCTCGAAGCTCTATTAAATCCAACTTTCAGCTTACGTTGAAGCAGCGAAATTGAAACTTTATTTTCCTGTCTTATAATATTTACTGCATTTTCAAAATAAGGATCAGTGTCATCTTCAATTTCTTCTTCAGGTTCCTTCAAAATTTCATTTTTATATTTTACCTTTTTAGCAGATTTCAACGTATCGGTCAAGTTCTTAACCTCTTCATCAGAAATATATGCCCCTTGTATTCTTTCCATTTTTGAAGATCCATTGGCAAGCAGCAGCATATCCCCCTGTCCTAAAAGTTTTTCTGCCCCAGCCGAATCAAGTATTGTTCTCGAATCAATCTGTGATCTTAATGCAAAGGAAATTCTGCTTGGCAAGTTAGCCTTTATCATTCCCGTTATAACATCTGTAGATGGCCGTTGTGTCGCAACAACTAGATGTATTCCAACTGCCCTTGCCTTTTGCGCAATTCTTGCAATTGATTCTTCCACGCTTCCAGAAGCAACCATCATAAGATCCGCCAACTCATCAATTATTATAACGATATAAGGCATTTTTTCCACAAAGCTCAACGAATTGTAGCTTTTTATATTTCTTACTCCATTTTCCATAAGTTTCTTATATCTGTTTTCCATTTCGTTAACTGCCCATTTTAAAGCTATTGCAGCCTGCTCTGGATCTATAATTACTGGCACTAAAAGATGTGGAATATCGTTATATGGCATAAGTTCCACCATTTTAGGATCAACCATTATAAATTTTACTTCCTTGTCGGATTTTTTTGAAATCAATGTTGAAATTAAAGTGTTCACACAAACCGACTTCCCAGAACCTGTTTGCCCTGCAATAAGCAAATGCGGCATTTTAGCAATATCTATAAACTTATCTCGCCCAACAATATCTTTTCCTAATATTACCTTTAATTCCCCGCTGTCAAGTTCCTTATTTTTTATAATATTTGAAAAAAATGCACAGGCTCCTTTATTTTATTCGGAGTTTCAATTCCAATTGTATTTTTTCCAGGAATTGGTGCTTCTATACGAATACTTTCTGCCGCAAGATTCATTGCAATGTCATCTGAAAGTCCTGTTACCTTGCTTACTTTTATACCCTTTGGAATTATAATTTCATATCTCGTAATAGTTGGTCCATATTCATAATTTACAACTTTCGCATCAACTCCAAATTCCTTTAGCACGTTTTCCAGATGATTCACATTTTCTCTTATACTTTTTTCAATTTCCTGTTTTTTCTCAAGATCCATCGGTTTTGATTTAAAAATTTCCGCAATGGATTTTTTCACAATATCGTCATATCCTTGATTGCTGTCAAACATCGCATTAACTTTTCTCAATTCCGCTTCAAGTTCTTTTCCCTTTGAGTTGTTGCTTTCAAAAGCCTCAAGCTTTGGGAACTGCTGAAAATTTGGATCCGCATTTACAGAATTTATTTCTTCTCTTTTTTTAAAGGTGTTACAATTTCCAGTTTTGTTTCCTTTTTTTGCTGTCTTCATCTCTTTTGCTTTCATTCTTATTATTTTTCATTTACGCTTTCGATCTCAATTTCTCTTTCGCTTCCGGCTTCCTTTTCTTCTGCAACATTTTTGCTTTTTCAGCATTTAAAATGTTTTTCACCACTATTTTTCAGTTTTTTTCTACAGTTTCTGCTTTTTCTATTTTTCTAGCGGTTTTTACAACTGTATCCAGTACATCTTCTTTTTTTCTTTTTTTCCTTTTCCTTTAATTTTTTTCTCTTCTTATGCTTTCATCTTTTTCAAAAATTTCCCTTTTCCTTCTCTTCAAAAAAATTTCAATCCATTCCTTTTTCCTTTTCTGCAAGCTCTTCCTTAGAATAAACTTCTGTTTTTCTGCAAAAAGTTTTTCCTTAGGCTTTTTCGCAATTTCAAAACTTAATTTTTTTCATTTCTGGATTGTATTATTTTTTTGCCTTTAACATTTCCTTCTGATAACGTTTATAATCTGTTTTTTTCAAATTTTCAGCATATTTTTTTGCCGCCAGCTTTCTTTTTTTCTCCTTATACTCATCGCTTTTGTAATATTTTATTATTTCCCTCAAAACTTCATATCCAAGTTCAATAAGATCTCTAATTAACCATATTGCAAAAAACAATGACAATATTAAAAGAATAAAAAACATCCATTGAAAATGCAGCACCTTGAAAAACGGCATTGACAGCAATGCTCCTAAAATTCCTCCGCTTTCACGGTTAAACCCTATTTCCAAAAGCTGTCTGCCCGCTTCAGTAAAGTTTCCCGACAAGGGTTTTCCATGAACAACAGAACTTCTTATCAAAATCATTCCCCAGCTTAAAAATAGTCCCGCTAATGCCGCAGCCTTTCCTTGTGTCAAATTAATCCCAATTTTTTCATAGAAAAACAGAATTATTCCATACAGCATAGACATTATTGCAATAAACCACGTCATTTTTCCAAAAAATAGCGTAATTCCACTTAATATAAGTGAAAATATATTTTCACCAATATTATCACTGAGCATTTTTGATTTATTTGCCAACAGCAATACCAATATAATCCCAGCAACAAACCAGATTATACTCTCAACTTTTCTTCTACTCATCTTAATTATCCTTTCTAAAAAAATTCTATCTAAATTTAATAAATTCCAAATCTAAAAATTCCTAATCAATTTTTACCATATAACAAACCTATTCTCAAAGCTATCTAAAAAAATTATATAAAATAAATAAAACTCAAAAATTTAGATTGGAATAGAATAGTCATCGGTTTTTAAAGTGACTTTTTCTACATTATACTATATTTTTTTCAATTTTGTCATTTTCTATTTCCTTAAAAAAATAAACTTAGAATACAAAAAAACAAAATTTAGTAAAAAAATATAATTTTTTTCATTTGGGCACTTGTTAATTGAAATAAATGTGGTAGAATTAGTATAGAGCAGAAAAAAATTTATTGATTCAATAAATTAAATTTTTAAATCAATAGTTATCCTGCTTAAATCCATTTTTGATCAAAAAAATTTTATCAAATTGGATAAAAAAATAATAAATTAAATTTTTTTAAATAAAACTTTAGGGAGGAATATCATGGACTACATGAAAAAATACGAATATTGGCTAAATTCAGATGCCATTGACGAAAAAGACAGAGAAGAATTAAAAAGCATTGCAGGGAATGAAAAAGAAATAGAAGATAGATTTTTCAAAGATTTGAGTTTTGGAACAGGTGGAATTAGAGGAGTTCGTGGAATTGGAACTAATAGAATGAATAAATATGTAATTAGAAAAGTAACTCAAGGACTTGCAAATTATATGTTGAGTTTTGATGAAAAAGCGGCAAAAGAAAAAGGAATCATAATCGCTCATGACTGTAGAATAGGTTCGAGAGAATATGCGCTAAATACTGCAAGAGTAATGGCTGCAAATGGAATTAAAGCATATATTTATGAAAGTTTGCGTTCAACTCCTGAGTTGTCATTTGGTGTAAGATACAAAGGATGTATGTCAGGAATCGTTGTTACGGCTTCTCATAATCCTGCAGAATACAATGGATATAAAGTTTATTGGGATGATGGAGCACAAGTTGTTGACCCACATGCACCAGCAATTGTTGATGAAGTAAATAAAATTTCTACATTGGAAGAAATAAAAGTTATTTCTGAAGAAGAAGGAAGAGAAAAAGGATTAATTATTCAACTTGATCATAAAATTGATGATGACTATATAGCAGCAATTAAAAAACAAACTATACATACAGATATTCCAGGAAAAGAAGATTTCAAAATTGTTTACACTCCGCTTCATGGAACTGGTGGAAGACCAATGAAGAGAATTTTATCTGATTTTGGATACAATTTTGAAGTTGTAAAAGAACAAATTGAACCAGATGGAAACTTCCCAACAGTAGTTTATGCAAACCCAGAAGAAGTGGCAGCATTTAAATTGGGAACAAAAATTAGGAAATGAAATTGGAGCACAATTAATTTTTGGCAAATGACCCAGATGCTGATAGAATCGGTATTGCGATAAGAGATGACAAAAAAATGAATGGTATTATCCAAACGGAAACCAAGTAGGATTATTGTTATTGCAATATTTATTGAATTACAAAAAAGATATTCCAGCTGATGCACAAGTTATTACAACAGTTGTTTCTACACCAATGATTGACGTTGTTGCACCTGCTAAAAAAATGTTGGAGTTATGAAAACATTGACTGGATTCAAATATATTGGACAAAAAAAATTAGACAATTTGAAAATAAAGAATTAAAAGGATCATATTTATTTGGATTTGAAGAAAGTTACGGATATTTGATTGGAACTCATGCAAGAGATAAAGATGCGTTGGTAACTTCAATGGTTATTTCTGAAATGGCAACTTATTACCACTCAAAAAGGAACTTCTATTTACAAAGAATTGCAAAAAAATTATATGAAAAAAATTCGGATATTATTTAGAAGAATTAAATCAGTAACATTGAAAGGTAAAGACGGAATTGAACAAATGGCAGCATTGATGTCTAACTTGAGAGAAAATGTTAAAGATGAATTGCTTGGTAAGAAAATTAAAATTAAAAAGAGATTTCTTCTCACACAAAGAACATAATTTGGAAACTGGTGAAGAAAAAAAGAAATTGATTTACCAAAAGAAAATGTATTACAATTCGTGCTTGAAGATAATACATTTATTACAGCAAGACCATCTGGAACTGAACCAAAAAAATTAAATTCTATTTCAGCGTAAATGCAGATTCTAACGAAAATGTTAAAAGCTAAACTTGATAAAAACAATGGAAGAATTTTTCTAAATTTATTGGAATATAATTTTTTTGAAATAAATGTTTTGAGAAATTTGATAGATTTAGAGAAAATAAAAATTTTTATACAAAGTTTATAAAATTGAGTAAAAATTGAATTAAATAAATAGATAAAAACAGGGAAATTTCTTGTAGCAAGAATGATTTTTCCTGTTTTTTTATTTGTAATGGAAAAATATTTTTTTGAAAAAAATGTACCATAAGTTACACGTTTTAGAAATAAAAAAACATGATAGAATAAAAAGAAAGTTTTATAGTCAAATATTTTTTTAAACAAAAATTAATTTATGATAGTTTTTAAAATTGAATTTAGAAGAAACGAAATATGAGGTGATATGTTTTTATGGAAAAAGCAAATATGAAGGATCATTTGAATATAAATTTTTGATTTGATTGAGAAAATGACGAAAATTAAGAAAAATTATATAGAAGGAAATGTTGATGTAGAGACTACGAGAAAATTGATAAGGGAGACTTTTAAAGATAAAAAGATAACTCCTGCTGAGTTTGCCTATTCTGAGCAGAAAATAAAAGATTTAGGATTTGATGATGCGACTGTTCATGATAAGATGAATGATGTGCTTGATTTGTTTGATGAAATTATTGAAAGAGAGGACTCTTCATTGCCTGAGGGACATCCAATAAAAACTTATTTGAAGGAAAATGAAGCGGCTAGAAAGTTGATTGCTGAAATGAAGGAAGAATTGAATAAGAAATTTATAAAAAATAGATGGCTGGAGTTTTACGATAAACTTTATACATTTAATTTGACACATTTGGCTAGAAAACAGCATCAATTATTTTCAATATTAGAAAGAAAAGGATTTGACAGACCGTCTAGAATAATGTGGACTTTTGATAATGCGGTTAGGGATAATATAAGTGAGGCTAGAAAACTGTTAATGGAAGATAAAATGGAAGAATTTTATGCGAAACAGGAAATTGCTTGGGAATTGACGTTGGATATAATGCATAAGGAAGAAGAAATCTTATTTCCAACTTCACTTAAAATGATTACTGAGGAAGAATTTAGGAATATGAGAAGTGGAGATGATGAGATAGGATATTTCTTGATTGATAAGCCTAAAGGATTTTTGCCTGAGAAAAAAGAAGAAAAAGCTGAGGAAAATGAAAATTTGAATGAAAATATGTCTCAAACAGGTAATTTTATGAATGATTTAGCTGGGCTTCTTTCAAAATATAATATGAATACAGGTGGAGGAAAGTCTGATGTGTTAGATGTTAAGCAAGGAAAACTTACTTTGGAGCAAATAAATTTGATTTTTCAACATATGCCAGTAGATTTGTCTTTTGTAGATGAGAATGAGATTGTTAAGTTTTACACTGATACAAAACATAGAATTTTTCCTAGAAGTGCAGGAGTTATAGGAAGAGATGTTAAAAACTGTCATCCGAGAGAAAGTGTCGCTTCGGTTTTGGAAATAATTGATGCATTTAGAAATAATGAGCAAGATGAAGTTGACTTTTGGCTTGAAATGAATGGGAAATTTATTTATATTTATTATGTTGCTGTGAGAGATGAAAATGGTACATTTAAAGGGGTTCTTGAGATGATGCAAGATGTTACGAGAATAAGAAGTCTTGAAGGAAAGAGAACGCTTGTAACTTGGGAAAAACCTAAAAAATCTGAAATTAATCAAGAGAATGAAAAAGATTTTGAAGAAAACAAAAATCCTTATGGACTAACAGAAAATACAGTAATAGGAGAAATAATAGATAAATATCCCTACATAAGAGAATTTATGCCAACATTATCGCCTACATACAAGAAATTGCTTGATCCAATTCAATATATGATAATGTCTAAAGTTGCGACACTTGATATGATTTCAATGCGTGGTGGGTTTCCTTTAGACGAATTGATAGAAAAAAATTTCTGATGAAATTAGAAGAAATGAAGCTGAAAAAAATAATTATTATAGATAAATTGCTAAGTAATAGTAAAAAGATTTTTTTGTTTTTTTAGAATAGAAATCAGAATATTTAGATAAATTTTTTTAGAATAAATTTTAAAAAAAGTTGTGGAACTTGCTAAAAAAAGTTGTAAGGATAACAGGAATTTTTATTATTTGTACAATTTAATTTGGCAGTTCCATTTTTTTATTTTTAAAATTGGTAGAATAAAAAAATATTTGACTAACATAAATTTTTTGATATAAAATATTATTGTTATCAAAATAATTTATAGAAAGGGAAAAACGGATGTTGTTACATTATTTTTATCGCAGGTGGAATATTTATGTGGGGAATACTGCTGGCTTCTATTTGTGGAGTTGCAGTAATTTTTAGAAAAAAATTATGGATTTTTTTCTACGAAAGAGAGGGAATTTACAAAAGAGTATAGGAAACAGCTGTTTAAAGCGTTGAAAACAGAAAGTAGGGAAAAAGATTATCGAAATTGTAAAACCAAAAAAAGAGATTCGGTTTCTAGAATTGTTACAAAAAAACGATGGAAAAATATAGATTTGGATTTGGATAAGATTGAGGAATCAGATAGGGAGTATCTTGAAGAAATAATAAGGGAAGCTGTTTTGGCACAAGCAGGAAATTGGAAAAAAGAATGTGGCTTTTTAGGAGCAGTTGTAAATACGGCACCTCAGTTGGGGCTTCTTGGGACAGTAACGGGAATGATAACATCGTTTTTCGGCGTTATCTGCGAGTGCTGAAAGTTCAAAAATAGTTGCAGCTGGAATATCTGAGGCACTGTATACTACGGCGTTTGGTCTAATTGTAGCGATACCTTCTTTAATTTTTTATAATTACTTTAATAGAAGAATAGATGCAATAGCGTTGGAAATGGAGAGGGCAGCTTTGCATATTATGGGAAGAGTGAAAAAAATAGAATTATAAAGTATTGAAAGGAATAAAAAAATGAAATTTTTCTAATAGAAGAAGTAGACAGAATGCAGAGATATCAATGCTTAATCTTATTGATGTTATATTTATGTTATTAATATTTTTTTATGATTGCTACAACATTTAATAAATATTCACAATTTCAACTTTCTGTTCCAAAAATCAGATGCTAAATTTGATAAGAAGGAAGAAACGAAGGCAGAAATAATAGTAAATAGAAATAAGAAATATTTTTTTAAAGCTGGGCAACGATGCTAAAGAAATTTCAGAGGAGAATATCCACGGTGAAATTTTTTGAAATTACCTAAAGAAATGCTTGAAAATGTGACATTGACAGCGGATGAGCATCTTGAATATGGATATATTGTAGAAGTAATGTCGAAATTACGTAATGAAAATGTAAAAAAATGTTAGTCTTAATATACAAAAAAATGATAAATAATAAAAATAGAGAAAGGAGCGCGTGGCAAAAAAATACTGATGTCATGCGAGAATAGAGTTTATGTTAAAAAAAATTACAATTTTAAGTTTAATTTTAGCTAGTTTATCTTTATATGCAGAGGGAAAATATGAAGGGAAACTTGAAAAAACAGTTGTGACAGCGACAGGATTTAGTGATAATGTTGATAATCAGATAAAAAAATGTAACTATTATTACATCAGAGGATATTAAAGAAAAAAAGGATATAATACGGTAGAAGATATATTGAAACAGGCGCTAGGAATTAATATAACTCAAACTGGATTTGGTTCAGCAGTAGATATTAGAGGGCAAGGTAGATTTGGATTGGGGACAAGTGCGAATATTTCTAAAGCAGTTTCTTCGGTAAAAATACTTATTGATGGGGATGTTGCGATGGATACGATTGACACTTCTCATGCGTATATTCCTTTAAATACAATATCTGTTAATGATGTAGAAAGAGTGGAAATAATAAATGGTGGAGGAACAGTTCTGTATGGAAGTGGAACTCGAGGTGGAGTTGTAAATATCATTACAAAAGATAGAACAAAAGAAGGAGCTTCTGGTAAAGTATATTATCAAAATAGTTCTTATGGGACAAATAAATTAGGATTTGATGCAGGAATCAATTACGGGAATAAAGTTATTATTGATTTAGGATATGAAAATGTTAATGGAAAAGGTTATAGAAGAGGTTCAAAAGAAGCAAATGAATATTTGAATGGGAGTTTGAAATATAATATAACAGATAATCATAGTTTGAAATTTAAAGCGTCGAGATATGATTCAGAAGAAACATTGGCGTCAGATTTAACAAAATCACAACTTTTGAGTGATAGAAGACAGCCTGGAATTTTGAGTGATATTGATGTTAATAGAAAAGAGTATAGCTTGGGATACGAAGGAAAAGTTACTGATAATTTGAAATTGTCATTGACAGGATATAAACAGGATACAAATAAAACTATGTATGGAATGCCTAAAACGAAATTTGAAGATAATAAAAAAGGAATTAATTTTAAGGGAAATTATGGACTTGAAAATGGGAATATAATTTTTGGATATAACTACATTAATCATAAGGGAAGTAGAGAACAAACTATATTTGGAACACCAATTATGAATGTTGATTTAGCGAAAGAAACGAATTCATTTTATTTGTTAGGGCGTCATAAACTTGTTGGTAATTTAGAAGGGACAGCAGGGTATAGATTTGAAAGAGCAGAATATAAAACAAATAAAGAAGTTCCGTCTACAAGAATGCCGATACCTGGGGGAAGAGGTTTTGTAACTATTCCAGCAAGAGAAATGCACGGTTCGAGAAAAGATAGTAATAGTGCTTATGAAGTGGGACTTAATTACAAATATTCTGATACAGGAAATGTTTATGCGAAATATGAAAGAGGATTTAGATCACCAGCTGCAACAGAATTTGTTGATTATGCACCAGGAGCTAGAAATTATACTTTAAATAATTTAAAAACAGAAAAATTTAATACATATGAAGTAGGATTTAAAGATATGTTGTGGAATTCATTTGTAAGCGCTACAGCGTTTCATACACGAACAAATAACGAAATATATTTGAATATGGATCACGGAGTGTTGGGAGGACCAAGTACAGCAAGATGGACATTCCATAATTTAAAAGCTACTGAAAGAACAGGTGTAGAGCTATTTGCTGAACAATATTTAGGTAAATTGAGAGTAAATGAATCATTTACATATGTAAATGCCAAAATTAAGAAAGTTGGAGATGACGTATTAACTTCAACAACTTATAATTTCAAAGATGGACAAAAAATACCAGGAGTTCCATCTACAAAAAGTTACATTAGGACTTGATTATGAAATAGCAGATGGTTTGAGAACGACTGCTAACTTAAATTATTACTCAAGTTCAGTGGATACCTACAATGAAAAAAATACCTTCATATTCTACAACAGATTTAGGATTGAAATATAAACATAAAAATGGATTTGGACTTAATGCAGGAGTAAAAAACGTATTTAATAAAAAATATAATATTGCGCAAGGAAAAAGATCCTCTTACAGGAAGTACAGTATATTCACCAGCTGATGAACGAACTTATTACATTGGAGCAAGTTATGAATTTTTAGAAAAAGTGAGTTTGTTTCATAAATTTGTTTAAAGCGTTAAAGAAAGGGAAAAAAATGAAATTTTTATATAATTTCAATTGTTTTTAAATGTTATGGCTTTATTTATTCCTGTAGCCTATTATGTTTCAAATAATAATGAAAAAGAAAATAAGAAAAAAATGAGCCAATGACGGTAAATTTGAGTGAAAGTGTGTTTACAAATGTTTCAGATATTCCAGAAGGAGTGGCTAGAAATAAAAAAATAATGGAGAGGAAAATGATAAATCTGTAAATGACAAATTTGTAAATAATGAGAGAGTGAAAGATGTTCATAATACTAAAAAAATATTAGAAATTCTGAGAAAATAGAAATTTCACAAAATGATGGAATTTCAAACTCAAGATTTGAATCTAACTCAAAGAAAATTAGTAACTTGAATGATCAGAAGGAAATTAAGTACACTGAAAAAAAGTTTTGCAAAAAAATGAGGATGTGAAAGTAGTTTCAAAAGAAAAAGGCGGTAGATACAACATCAATACCTACAAATATTTCAAAAAAATGTTTCAGAAAATACTGTTGGAAATAATCAAAATGATTCTCATATTAATAAGACAAGAACTAATATTTTTTTAGTGGAGAAATTGGGAATCATGGAGATGGTGTTAATAAAAAAATGTTAAAAAGTGATTCTTTTGTTAAGAAATTAGGTAATGACGGTAACAGTGGAAAAGATGGTAGTAACAGAGGAAATATTAATAGGAAAGCTGAAGATAGTGGTAGTTCAAAGGTAAGAAATTTAGAAAAAATTAGCAAAAAATCTAGCAAAAATGATGATAATGAACAGAAAAGAAATAATGAAAAAGATAAAGAAAAAAACATAAATGTTTGTAATGAGGGAAAAGATTTTACAGTTTCGTATAATCCGAATTTAAGTTATCCTATTGCAGCACGAAGCTTGGGAATAAAGGAGTTGTTACTGTTTCAGTAAAGTTTTTATTTCAATAGTAGTGGTTCTGTTAGTGTGATTTCGGCTTCAGGAGGAAGTGCAATTTTTCAACAAGAAGCAAGAAAGGCTGCTAGTAAAATAAGAGTAAAAGTAAAAAATCCAGAAACTTTGAAATGTACAATATCAAAATCGTTTGAATTTGAACTTAAATAACTAAAAAGAAGGTTAGAGAGGGAGTTGTATTTCTCCCTTTTGTTTTTATCTGAAATTTTGTAATTTTTTTATTAAAATATTAATGCAAAAAGTTTGAAATCACATCTTACATATGGTAAAATATATTAAGTAATTTAAAAAAAGGTAAAAAAAATAATGATTGAAGTAAAAAAATATTAAAGCATCGAAAGAAAAAAATATTGATGCCATATATATCCATATTCCATTTTGTGATAAAAAGTGTGAATACTGCGACTTTTGCACATTTGTAAGAATGAAAAAGGAATATAGAAAATATACTGATTATTTGATTAAAGAAATTAGAATGTATCCAAAAATCAAATATGATACAATTTATTTTTGGCGGAGGAACACCTTCTTTGCTGCCTGTTGAGATGATAAGCGAAATATTGGATGAACTTGACTGGTCTGAAAATGCTGAAATTACGCTGGAGTTGAATCCGACGGATATGACTTTTGAAAAACTGAAAAAACTTAATAAAATTGGAATAAATAGGTTAAGTATCGGTATTCAGAGTTTTCAAGATCATGTTTTAAAATTTATTGGAAGGCAGCATAGTTCTGATGATGCAATAAATGTTTATAAAATGGCAAGAAAAGCAGGATTCTCCAATATTACAGCGGATTTAATGTTCGGAATTCCTAATCAAAGTCTTGAGGATTTGCAAAGGGATCTTGATATTTTGTGGGAATTAAAACCTGAAAATGTGTCGATTTATTCGCTTATTTGGGAAGAAGGAACAGGTTTTTTGGAGCAAGTTGCAAAAGGGGATTTTATCCGAAATTGATCAGGATTTGGAAGCAGAAATGTATGAAAAAATTATTGATTTTTTTGGGGAAAATGGATATTGTCAGTATGAGATTTCTAATTTTGCAAGAATAGATGATGAAGATAAAGATGTTGAAATTAATGAAATAAAAAAATTTGAAGATTTAAGAAAATTGCAGAAAAAAATGCGGGAAGACATAATTTGAAATATTGGCGAAATCAGAAATTTATCGGCGTTGGAATGAGTGCTGCTAGTTATTTTGGCGATAATAGGCACAGCAATGTACGGACTTTTTAAGAAATATTATAATCTGATTGATGATGGAAAATTGCCAATTGATGAAAATACGGTTGAAATTGTGGATGAAACTGAAAGCGAGAAGCTAAAAAAATGTTGAATCTGCGGCTTATTCAAGAGGGAATTGAATATTTTTGAAGATGAAAAGGTTGAAAAACTTATAGAAAGTGGATTACTGGAAAAAAATTTTTTTCCTGGAAAAAAAGTAAATTTTTACTGATGAAAAAAATAAAGAATTTCTCTATGTAAAAACAAAAAAATACAAAAAAATAATGGAGGTTTTGACAAAAAAATAGTGAAAAAAACTTGTGAGGCAAGAATTCGACTGACAAAAAAAAGGGAATGTTGCTAGCAAATGATGTATTTGTTGAATTTATTTAAAAAAAGGTTATAATAGTGTAATTGTAAAAAAATATCATATTTGTTCTTATAAAAGATATACACAATAAATTGCTTTATATTAAAAGATTTCAAATATATCTCAAATACAACAAGTCAAAACAGTAAGGAGCAGGAATGGAACTGAACAGTGTAAAAAAATTCAGCAGAATTATAAAAAAATTTTTGGAAGATATAAAAAAATATTCTCCCTATCCTGAAAAAAAGTTAAAAATTCTGTTTGTAAGCAAGTATCTTAATGTAGAGGAACATAAGACTCTAATTGAAATGGGCTATGATTACTTTGGTGAAAAATCGGGCTCAGCTTTATCGGGATAAGCTGAATGAATTTTTCAGATGAAAAAAATATAAAAAAATATTAAATGGGACTTTATTGGAAGGTTGCAAAAAAATAAAATAAAGTATATAATTAATAGTGTAAATTTAATACATTCAATTGATTCTTATGAACTTTTTAAAAAGAAATAAATAAAAAAAGCTATTGAAAATGACAGAATTATAAATGGATTAATTGAAATTAACGTTTCAAAGGAAGAATCAAAAAAACAGGAGTTTACATTGAAGATTTTTAAAGAAGATAGCGAGAAATATTTTTTTCTATGAGTAATGTAAGAATAATAGGCTTTTATGACAATAGCTCCGTTTGAGGCAAGCAAAGAAGAAATAAATGATTATTTTTTTCAAATATGAGAAATCTGAAGGAAGAATATCAGGAAAAAAATATGATTATATTACAACTCTTTCTATGGGAATGTCAAATGACTATATAGAAGCATTAAAAAAATGGTGCAACTATAATTAGAATAGGAAGTAAATTATTTGAATAGGAGGTTATGCTTTGGGACTTAAAAATTAATGGAATTTTTTTGGCGATGACATTGAAGATGATGATGATGACGAATTATCTGAAGAATTGTCAGAAAAATGAAAAAAAGAAGTGGCAACAGAGCAGCCACAACAAAATCAGCAGTCTAAAGTTCAGCACAAAACAACAGCAACAGCCCGTGTAGAACCAGAAAAAAACAGCCTGAAGAAAAAAAAAGGGGATAGGAAGCCTTTTTTTGGGGTAGGAAAAAAAGGAGGAAATTACAAAAATGCCAACATCTAAAGTAAATGTCTCGATTATTAGACCAAAAAGTTTTTTTGAAGATTCGAGATTAATTGCAGATGCAATAAAAAGAAAATAAAATTGTAACATTCAGTTTGGAATTTCTAGAATATGAAGTAGGACAAAGGGTAATAGATTTTTGTAAGTGGAGCCGCTTATGCAATGAGTGCACATTTGTCAAAAGTTACCGATAAAGTTTTAACTTCTATTCCAATGGAAATTGATTACGAAGATATTGATGCTTCATTAGGAGAAGATGAAGGAGACGGTACTTACTTATAATCAAATATCAAAAAGTTAAGTTTTGGAATTTAACTGCTTTTTTTGAGTTTTTTTCTCATTTAAAGCAGTATTTTTTTAATAATTTAAAAAAATATAAATATAAAAAAAATGGAGAGTGAGTAATGGGAATAATTTTTTTACAATAATAATTTTAGGAATAATAGTATTTATACATGAACTAGGGCATTTTGCTACAGCCAAATATTTTTGGAATGCCTGTTACAGAATTTGCAATTGGGATGAGGGCCAAAAAATTTTTTTCAGTAAAAAAAGAAGGAAACAGTTTATTCAATTAGAATTTTTACCATTGGGAGGATTTGTCAATATTGAAGGAATGCAGCCTGAAAAGTTTGACTTGGAAGCATTTAAGAAAGGAAAAAAATGGATGAAATTATTGAAAAAAATTGAAAGGTGAAAAAAATAATGAAAATGAAATTAAAGATGAAGAATTTATTAGTGAAGTGGAAAAAAAGATTAGATACGGCTGTAAAGCAAGAATTGAAAAAGGCAGGAAAATATTCAGAAAAAAATGGATTTTTTTACAAAAATCTCCATTTAGCAGATTTATTGTGCTAATTGCAGGAGTTGTAATGAATTTTTATTTCCGCTTTGATTGCCTTATACATAATGCTTTCTATTGCAGGAACTGTACCTCCTCAATATTCACAGGCAATAGTTGGAGGAATTGAGCAAAATTCAAAAGCAAATGGAAAATTGAAAGTAAATGACAGAATTTTGGCAGTTAATGGTAAAAATATAAAAAAACTGGACTGAGATGACAAAAAAATTGGTGAAATCAGTCAAAGTTATAAAAAAATGAAGATGTTGTTTTTAAAAAAATATTGAGAAATAACAAGGAAATTACTGAAAATGTAAAATTGACTTATAGTGAAAAAAAACTAAGGGGAATATCCTTGGAATTCATTTACTAAGTCAAAAATCAACATTTGGAGAAAGAATAAAAAAATAAGTTTTATTATGTTCGGAGATTACTTTAAAATGACGCTTGACGGTGTTAAAATGCTCGTGACAGGGAAAGTAGCAATGAAGGAGATGACAGGTCCTGTAGGGCTTCCTAAAAGTCATTGGAGAGGCTTATGGGCAAGGAGGTCTGTTTGCTATGCTTGGTGTCTTTATTTTTAATTTCCATAAATATCGGAATTATGAACTTGCTGCCAATTCCTGCACTTGATGGAGGAAGATTAATTTTTTATAATTCCTGAATTTTTTTGGAATTAAAATTAATAAAAAAATTGAAGAAAAGGTTCATTTTATTGGAATGATATTTTTTTGCTTGTATTAATGCTTATTATTGTATTTTTTTCGATGTTACAAAAATACTTTTTAAAAAAAGTTTAATTAATTTAAAAATCTTGTATTTTAGCCTTTTACAAAAGACTATTAAAAAAAGTGAAAAAGGAGAAGCAGAATAAATGGTAGATTTTATGCAAAAAAACAAGAAGACTTATGAAACTTTCCTCTGTAATTGCCAAATATGGATTTGATGAATTGTTTAAAAAGGGGGAACTGGAAAGATATATTCCTAAAAATGTAAAACGAAAATACAGTGATAAAATTGATGAAATAAATTCCTGTACTTTTTATGAGCGAATAAGAATGGCAATTGAAGAAATGGGTCCTGTGTATGTGAAATTTGGGCAAATGTTAAGCAATAGAAAGGATATTTTGCCTGAAGAAATGATCACAGAGCTTCAAAAATTGCAGGATGATGTAGAAGTTGAAAAAATTGATGTAAGAAATAAAATGAATTTGGAACTTGGGATTGAAATAGATGACTATTTTGAGGAAATAGAAGAAGAACCGATGGCATCAGCTTCAATTGGACAAGTATTTAAAGGCAGATTAAAAAATGAAGAAAAGGTCGTTGTAAAAAAATACAGCGGGAAAAATATAAAAGCCTGTTGTGGAAATTGATTTGGAAATTATGAAAAATCTTGCAAAAACTTTGGAAAATTATTATGAAGATATAAAAAAAATGAATATTGGAAATATTGTGGAAAGTTTTGAGAAAATGCTGAATGAGGAACTTTCCTTAAATAATGAACTTCGTAATATGCAGCGATTTGCAAATAACTTTAAAGAGGATGACAGAATCCACGTGCCAGCTGTGTACAAGCAGCTTTCCAACGATCGTATTCTCACAATGGAAATGATAGAAGGCTTTAAAATTACCGACAAAGAAAAAATAATAAAAATAGGGCAAGATCCCAAAAAAATAGCTAGAATTGGACTTGACCTTTATTTAACGCAATTTTTGAAGCACGGATTTTTTCACGCTGATCCTCATCCTGCAAATATTTTTTTAAAGGAAAACGGGCAAATTGTATTTATTGATTTTGGGGCAATGGGAAAACTATATCCAAATGAGCGAGAATTTTTAATTAATTTGATTATTTATTCACTAAAAAAAGATGTAAAAAAAATGGTTGAAACAATACAGGAATTAGCGATTAAATTTGAAGTGCCAGATGAAAGGAAATTTGAGAGGGAACTTTATGGGATAATCGAAATGATTGATGAAAATTCACTAGAAAAATATAGATATTGTTACGATTTTTTTGAAAAAAAGCGAGAAAAAAATATTCAGTGATAATCAAATTTTACTTTCAGAAGATATTTATTTGCTGATAAAGGGAATTGGTCAAATTGAAGGAATTGGACGGCATTTAGATCCAAATCTTAACATTAATGAAGTTATGCAGCCATATATGGACAAAATTGCAAAAGGAGAGAATAAATCCGATTAATATTTTTTTAAAAAAAGGAAACAAGAAAAACTGGAAACTTTTTTTCTGAAAAACTGGCTAACTTTGCCGACAGATTTAAAAAAACTATTTTTGGAAAAAAATTCAAAAAAATGAACTAAAACATAAGCATGAAATAATTGGATTTGAGAAATTTCAAAAAAACTTTTTGAGGAACTAGTTTTGGCGATTATTATCTCATCACTATTTGTTGGCTCATCAATACTGGCTTTAGTAAATATCTCGCCAAAAAAATTTTTTTGGAATTTCTGGATTAGGATTATTGGGATTTATTATTGCTGGAATTATGGGAATAAATTTATTTTTTTGAAAAAGTAAAAAAATAAGTGACAGCACAATAAAAAAACTATTTTTAAAAAGGAGTAAAATGTATAAAAATCAAGATATGAAAGGATGATAATTATGGAAAATAATGTATTACTTGCGACATTTAAGAATCAGTTAAGCGCATTTGAAGCATTGGCGGATATAAAAGAAAAATATGTTGGGGAAAATTATATAATTACACAGGCGGCTGTTGTAAAAAAAGAAAGCGATAAATTATCCTTTAAAGATGGATTTGAAGTAAATAAAAAAATGGAAATATTGGATTTTTTTAAACGGTGGTTTGCTTGGAAGCTTTATTGGAATTGTTGGAGGCCCATTAGGTGTTATTTTTGGGGGAACTATCGGAGCTTTAATAGGTGGAAGCCATGGTGAAAAGGCTGATAAAAAAGTAGTTGGTATCTTTGAAGATGTGTCAAAATACTTGGTAAATGACCATTATGCCTTAATTTTTGCTAACATCTGAATCAAACACTTCTGAACTTGATAACTTTTTTTGAATAAATATGAAACAGAAACTATTTTTAAGAAAAAGATGCAAAAATTGTAAGAAAAAGATTTGGAATTGGCAGAAGAATATGAAAGAAAATTGAAAAACAGATATTGAATATAAAGAACTGAAGGAAAAAAATTTGAAAAATAAATCTAAAGAAATAAAAAGACAATTTAAATGATTTTTTTCAGAAAAAAAGTAAAGGTTAATGCAGAAGCATTTACTGAAGATTTAACAAAATTTGTATTAGATTTAAAAAAAATAAATTTAAAAAAATAGAAAATATATTTTTGGTTTATTTTTATGGCAAGGGGTCAAGGCCCCTTTTTTTATAATAAATCCGTTACCTAATGAAAGAGATTTTTATTTCCTCTTTTTTTAAAAACTACTTAATCAATCAGAATTTATCAAAAAAACACGACTAAAAATTTTTTTGATTAAAAATTAGTACAACAGCCATTATTCCAATATTCGCAATAAATGGCAAAAATGGATTAAATGCCAGTAAATGCCCAGATAAAAAAAGAACCGACAGCATTTCCAAGCGAATCTGCTGCAGACACTACTCCTAGAATTTTTACCTTGATTTTTCAACATATCTTCTAGCAATAATCGTATTTCCAAGAGAACGTACTATTTCATAGGTCATTGTATAAGCAGCCATTATAAAATATGGCGTCGTTCCTGACTTTACTCTAAAAAAAATATAAATGACATCAATATTATACCAGTAAAAAAATCATAACTTTATGAATAATTTTTTTCTTTAAATCTCTTTAATAACTTTTCTAGAAAAAAATGCCGTCCCTAAAAAAATGCCAAAAGTGATGAACACATTACAAAAAGTTCCGATTGTATCTGCCGAAACCTTTTTCGTAAAATTTAAAAAAATAATTTAACGCGCTCGCATAAGAATAAATCCCAATTCCAGATAAAAAAATTATAAGACAGAAAAAAATTTTTGAAAATCCATCAAGTTCCTCTATATATCTAAAAAGTTGAAAAATGGATTTAAACTCTTATTATCTTTAATGTTTGACGCATTTCCTGATTCTTTTTACAATTTCTCTCCTGAACCTCCCACGACTAAAGTCGCAGGGTTCTAAAAATCTTTAAAAAAATATTCAAAAAAATTTTTCTAAGAAGTTTGATAGTCCTATGCTATCCTTATTCTTTTAGGTGTGTTCAGTTCACCTCTATTGTATAGGATACTTAAATCCACAACTTTACTTTTTTTCTTAATATATTTAATGCTCCATTACAATCTGCATTTAATTGATAGCCTTTTCTTGTTTGATATAGTCCCCTTTTTATCCTTTTTTTCCACTGAATATATATTCTTGCGGATTCTCTTTATCATATATCGAAATTTCATCTCCATCAAAGAAACTTGCTTTTTGATGTATAACTCTCTTCTTGCAGTTTAAATTCTATTCCATATAGTTTGCATAGATATATTAATTTATCTCTTAATTTTTCCATATGGTATATTTACAAAGTTTTTGATTATTTATGCTTCCTATATTTGAATTTTCTTTGAAAATCTTCATTATATCCCAGAACTATTTTTTTCCTATATCATTATTAAGACAATAATTTATTATTATTCTTGCTGCTTTTTGAAAGATAATCATTTATACGATTATTTCTCTTTCTGGCTATTCTCTTTTGCCTTAATGTTGTACGGGAGGTCTTTTGCTTATCTTTTTATACTCTGTAATTTTGCATTTATCTTATTATAGTATTGATTTATTGATTTTAATTTTTCTACCATCTATTATGAATGAAGCTCCAGTATTTGTAACACAAGTACATAGATTGTCTATACCTAAATCAATTCCTAGTGTATTTTTCTTTATTTAATTCCCTTTGAACTTCTTCTACCTCATATACTGAATTTCAAAGTACCTAGAATGTTGTTTTGGGTATTATTCTAATCTCTTTTATCTTCTTGCCTTTTTAATACTGGTGGTAGTTTTATTGCGATTTCCTTATGTGTCTTTCTAAATGAATTTGAATAAGGAACTATCAACATATCATCTTTTTAATCTAACAAAACCTATAACAAGAGTTGTAAAAACCATCTTTAGCAAGATATTTAGGTAATTTTTATTTTTACCATTATATTGACCATTTTTTTAACAAGTTTTAAAAAGTCCAAAAAAATGATTTGAAACTTCCATCTACTTCTTTTTAGAATTTGTTGAGCCATATTAGAATTCAATTTCCTGTAATTCTTACTATTTTTTTAAGTATTTTTATAGTTTTTCATTATAACTTAAATACTTTTTTTCTTATTAAAATAGTATTGTCTAATATTATATATAGCTTCATTAGTTAAGTTCTTGGCTATATGAGATAAATATTTTTAAATTTCTAAACTCTTTTTTTACTAAGATGTTTTTACTTGTTGTTTTTAAAGTTAAATACATAGATATCACCTCCTTTTTCATCAGAGATATTATACCATGTATTCTACATTTTATCTGTCAAAAAAAGTAATATTTTTATTTATTTTTAAATATTTTTAAAGTTTTTAAAACCCCACAACAGTGGGAAGCGTCGTTCGCATAAGTGCGCTACTACTTATGCAGTTCTCTTGGCATATATACTCCTTAATAAATTAAGGAGACTAGCCTTGAACTTCTTGTTATCTCTAACAAGCACAGACTATATCTTATCCATATCCTATTTCAAGGACTTAGGCGAAACCACTTCCAATACCTATCGCTTGTATTGTACTCCCCTCACGAGGGATAGTCGTTGAACTTTCCTTTTCAGGTTTAGCTGCTGATTGTCTATTATCATAATGTTTAGGCTTTAACCTTGCATCATCTAGTATATTTTTTCTGCTTTCGCTACCTTCACACTTATACCATATTTGAACGAAGGTATTATGTTGTGGTTATACTAGCTTTAAGAGTTCCCAGCAGTTCAGTTTCTTTGTTGCACGGTTTTGCTCCGTGTCTACATACAAGTTTCCCTATATGCTTACTAAAATTTTCGTGCAATTTATCTCACGACTAAAGTTTCGAGTATTCTTGCACTATTTAATAAATACCAAAATAAAAAGCGATAAAATGCCCCCACAAATAAACTGCAGCCCAAAAGAATACCTAGGATCAGCAGTTGCCACAATTCCTCCGATTTTTTGCCCAATCGCCCCTCCAATTACAATTGCTGAACTGATTTTAGCTATATTTTTTGCCTTTTCCTCCTTTTCAGATAGCTGACTGACATATCCAAAGGCTACTGCAAAAGTTCCTCCTGAAACAAATCCTGCAATTATCCGAGCCAAAAATATAATAGGAAGACTTGTAACAAATCCAAAAACAAGCTGGGCAATCCCATAAAAAAACGGCATAAGCACAAAAATCCTCTTCATTCCAAACCTGTCTGCCAATGCTCCTAAATAAGGCGAAGAAATAAACATAGCCGTACTCATAAATGCTAAAAAAACTCTCCGGAAATACTCTTTTTTTCCAGCCTCTCATCTGAATCAGGTCAGGTGTTCCTGGATGTCCTAAATTATATACAACCATACATAAAAAAACATCATTATTATCATTCTATTTATATTTTTTTCATTTGTTCCATCTCCTTTCTTTTTTTACATCTCATACTATTTCCCATTTAAACACCGAACTGATTATAAACTTTTTTTAAGATTCAGTATCTCTTGTTAGAATATAACTTCTATTTTTTTAAATGGGGCTTAGTATCAAATACTTTTTTTAAAATTAATTATGAAAAAAATAAAAAAACCAGACACTACTCTGGTTTTTAATAAAAAAATATTTATTTAAAAATTTTATTTCTTAAAAATAATCCTGGAATATTTACTCCACCAGTAACTACTTCCATTTCCTTTTTCAGCCATTTCTTCAGCTTTATCCATGATTTCGTTCACTGCATTTATAATTAAATCTGAAACAATTGTTGAATCATTTTCTTCAATTGCATCTTTTAAAACATCCAAAGAAATTGATAAATCAACTAATTTTTTTTGACCATTAGCTTTAATAGTGATTCCACCACCAGCTACAGAACTTTCTACAAATTTATCCTTTAATCCCTCTTGGATCTTTAACATTTCCTGTTGCATTACTTGAGCTTGTTTAATTATATCCTGTTGGCTTCCACCTGATTTATTTCCAGCTCCTTTTATTTTTCTAACCATAGCTAATAATTCCTCCTACGAATTATGATTTATATATTTATAACAATTTTTATCTTTATAAAAAAAAATGGTGGAGAGAGAAGGATTCGAACCTTCGAAGGCTGAGCCGGCAGATTTACAGTCTGATCCCTTTGGCCACTCGGGAACCTCTCCACAACATTCTAAATTTAAATAGTGGTGCTGCTTGTCGGACTCGAACCAACCACCTACTGATTACAAGTCAGTTGCTCTACCAGATGAGCTAAAGCGGCACTAAATGGCGGAAGTGACGAGACTCGAACTCGCGACATCTTGCGTGACAGGCAAGCACTCTAACCAGCTGAGCTACACCTCCATAATGGTGGTCACAATTGGGCTCGAACCAATGACCCCCTGCTTGTAAGGCAGGTGCTCTCCCAACTGAGCTATGCGACCATAAATAATCACCATTTAATATTTTTATATTCAGTTTTAATTTTTGGTACGGCCTAGGGGGATCGAACCCCTGTTGCTAGGATGAAAACCCTGAGTCCTAACCACTAGACGAAGGCCGCACAATTATTCTTTTATCTGTTTATTTTTTTACCACTCACAGACAAGAAATATAATATCATATTTAAATCTATTTGTCAACTACTTTTTTTAAAAATTTTTTTGATTTTTAAAGGTATATTGGATAATCAATCACAACAAAAAAATATATAAAAAAAACATAGTAAATGATATACCAAAAATTTCTTAACAAATGAGAATATAAATGGTTTGATACGGAAATTTTTTTACAGCATGAATATTATTTTGACAACACAGTAATAAGAAAAAAATAGGGCTGTTTCAAAAAATTCCTAAATCATAAATTTTTATATATTTTACCATATTTATAGAATCAATAAAAAAATAATATCTATTAATTTTTTTAAAAATATATTAATATTTATGTTAGTAAAATTATTTTTTTGAAATTATGAGACAGCCTCTTAAAAAAATATTTTTTTATATTATTTTTTTACTTTTTTTGTTATGCATGATTTGACAATACACCCAAATTTTTTTTCTACATTTTTTTATTACAATAATTTTTCTGCAATCTATTTAGTTCAGATTCAATTTCATCGTTTGCCAATATTTTTCATTGTTACTCTATTTGAATAGTTTTTCTCTAATATTTCTACCCCAAATTTTTGGCTATTTCCACTTAAAAATGCTTCTATTTCAGAAGTATTTTCATAATCATAGTCCAAAAATAAAAAAATAGATCTTTCTACATATTCCACAATTCCGGCTTCATTAACAGCCAATTTTGCAGTTTTAGCATAATTTCTTATAAGTCCACCAGCTCCAAGTTTTATGCCGCCAAAATATCTTGTAGCAACTAATGCAACATTATAAATATCCAAAATTTTCAGTATTTCCGCCATAGGCTTTCCAGCTGTATTGCCAGGTTCGCCATCATCATTGTATTTAAAGTACTCCTGTCCACTTTCTATAACTCTGTAAAGCGGGACATTATGAGTTGCTGTCGGATGCATTTTTTTTATTGAATCGATAAATTTTTCTGCTTCAACCACTGTTGAAACTGGTTTAATGTATCCAATAAATTTAGATTTCTTTTCTTCAAATTCAATTACCGTTTCCTTTTGTACACTCTTCAAGCCTAATTCTCCTTTCATTTTATGATTTCACTACATATTCAATTAATTCTTTAATCGTCTGAACCTCCCACGACTAAAAGTCGCAGGGTTCTAAAATCTTTAAAAATATTCAAAAATTTTCTAAGAAGTTTGATAGCTTTACACTACCCTTATTCTTTTAGGTGTGTTCAGCTCACCTCTATTGTATAGGACGCTTAAGTCCACAACTTTACTTTTTCTTAATATATTTAATGCTCCATTACAATCTGCATTTAATTGATAGCCTTTACTTGTTTGATATAGTCCTCTTTTTATCCTTTTTTTCCACTGAATATATATTCTTGTAGATTTTTCTTTATCATATATTGGAATTTCATCTCCATCAAAAGAAACTTGCTTTTTGATGTATAACTCTCTTCTTGCAGTTTAAATTCTATTCCATATAGTTTACATAGATATATTAATTTATCTCTTAATTTTTCCATATGGTATATTTACAAAGTTTTTGATTATTTATATTTCCTATATTTGAATTTCTTTGAAAATCCTCATTATATCCTAGAACTAGTTTTTCCTATATCATTATTAAGACAATAATTTACAATTATTCTTGCCGCTTTTTGAAAGATAATCATTTATGCGATTATTTCTCTTTCTAGCTATTCTCTTTTGTCTTAATGTTGTTGCTGGAGGTCTTTTGCTTATCTTTTTATACTTTGTAATTTTGCATTTATCTTATTATAGTATTGATTTATTGATTTTTAATTTTTCTACCATCTATTATGAATGATGCTCCAGTATTTGTAACACAAGTACAAAGATTATCTATACCTAAATCAATTCCTAGTGCATTTGTCTTTTTCATTTAATTCCCTTTGAACTTCTTTCTACCTCATAAGTATATTGAATTTCAAAGTACCTAGAATGTTGTTTTGGTATTATTCTAATCTCTTTTTATCTTCTTGTCTTTTTAATACTGGTGGCAGCTTAATTTTTAACTTCCTGATGAGTTTTTCTTAAATGAATTTGAATAAGGAACTATCAGCATATCATATTTTTAATCTTACAAAACCTATAACAAGAGTTGTAAAATCCATCTTTAGCAAGATATTTAGGTAATTTTTATTTTTTTATTATTATATTGACCATTCTTAGCAAGTTTTAAAAAGTCCAAAAAAACGATTTAAAACTTCCGTCTACTTCTTTTTAGAAATTTGTTGAGCCATATTAGAATTTAATTTCTTGTAATTTCTCACTATTTTTTTAAGCATTTTATAGTTTTCGTTATAACTTAAATACTTTTTTTATTTTTGAAAAATAGTATTGTCTAACATTATATATAGCTTCATTAGTTAAGTTCTTGGCTATATGAGATAAATATTTTAAATTCCTAAACTCCTTTTTTTACTAAGATGTTTTTACCTGTTGTTTTTAAAGTTAAATACATATATCACCTCCTTTTCATCAGAGATATTATACCATGTATTCTACATTTTATCTGTCAAAAAAGTAATATTTTTTATTTATTTTTAAATATTTTTAAAGTTTTTAAAACCCCACAACAGTGGGAAGCGTCGTTCACATAAGTATCGCTACTACTTACGCAGTTCTCTTATGAACTTCTTGTTATCTCTAACAAGCACAGACTATATCTTATCCATATCCTATTTCAAGGACTTAGGCGAAACCACTTCCAATACCTATCGCTTGTATTGTACTCCCCTCACGAGGGATAGTCGTTGAACTTTCCTTTTCAGGATTAGCTGCTGATTGTCTATTATCATAATGTTTAGAATTTAACCTTGCATCATCTAGTATATTTTTTCTGCTTTCGCCACCATCACACTTATACTATATTCGCACTTAAATATTATGTTGTGGTTATACTAGCTTTAAGAGTTCCCAGCAGTTCAGTTTCTTTGTTGCACGGTTTTGCTCCGTGTCTACATACAAGTTTCCCTATATGCTTACTAAAATTTTCGTGCAATTCATACCCTACGAGTACATGTCTCACGACTAAAGTCGCAAGTATTCTTGCACTATTTAATAAAAAATTGTTCCATAATCCAATACTGGACGTTTTATTGTTAAAATACCAACTCCACATTCCTGACATGCTTGAACTTTTTGAAGTTCTCCACCTGTTTCTCCACTTTCCTTTGTAATAAGATACTGAAATCTCTTATTTTCTTAAAGAGTTTATGTTCACACAAGTTCGCTGCTTCTTATGCAGTTCTATTAACATCTTATATTTTTTAAGATATTTTTGAACTTCTTAATATTTCTATTAAGCACAGACTATATCTTATCCCACAGCTTTACCTGTTTGAGCCTGCCCGCTTCCACCAGCTTTAGTGTACTCCCTTAAAGGGATAGTCGTTGAACCTTACCTTGCGGTCTTGGCTGCTGATTGCCCATTGTTTTTAAGATAAATTTTCTTTTAGCACTTAGGTTTTAACCATTTCTATTTTTTATGCCATCTGGTTTATTTTTTCCGCTTTCGCAACGATCACACTTATATCTTCATATTTATTTTATCCTAAACAAGACATTATGTTGTCGTTAAACCAGCTTTAGGGTTTTCCAGCAATTCAAGCAGTATTAGGCAGTTTTAAAACCGCCTATGCATACATATTTCTATATACGCTGACTATACTTTACAAACTAATTTGCAATTTTTTTAGTTTCAATTACATACTTTACAGTTGTAGTTTTAATCAATTTTTATAATTTTTTTCAATATTGCAACATTCATTTCTTTTAGAAAAAGGTCCTTGCATAGCAATTATATTTTTTTAGGCAAATATCCAAGTTTTTTTCTGCATTTTGTATAGAAACCGTTGTAGGCAGTATCCTGATAAATAAATTATTCTTTTTCTTCTATACCTCTTAACTCTACTAAGGAATTTGATCCCAATGTACTCAATATTTTTTTGTTTTTCAAATTTATTCAAAAAAATACAATTAGCTCCTTTCAAACTTTTTAAACTGAAATACATTTTTCAGTTCCATAATCCAATATTTTTTTCTTTCAAATCTTATATATTTTATCTTTTTTTCTCTGCAATATTCCGCTCATTTAAATAACTTACCATTGAAATGACAGTATTGCTAATATTTTTGTGCATACGGATGACTTGCATCAATAATTAACTGAACTTCTAAAACTTATTTTATTTTTTTAGAAGTTATCGTTCATATAGGCTCGCTACTTCCTATGCAGTTCTCTCAAATACTGTAATTATATTATTAATATCAGTTTCTTATATTAATAAATTGCAATACTTCTGAACTTCTTAATATTTCTATTAAGCACAGACTATATCTTATCCCACAGCCTCACCTGCTTGGGTCTGCCCGCTTCCACCAGCTTTTGGTGTACTCCCTAAAGGGATAGTCGTTGAACTTTTACTTTTTCAGTCTTAGCTGCTGATTGCCCATTTTTTTCTATTTAATTTTTAGCACTTAGGCTTTTAACCACGATAAACTTTATATATTTATGCCATCCAATTTATTTTTTTCCGCTTTCGCAACATTCACACTTATATCTAAATTTTTGTTCAAAAAAAGATATTATGTTGTAGTCAAATTGGCTTTAGGGTTTTCCAGCAATTCAAGCAGTATTAGAACAGTTTTAAAACTGCCTATGCATACATATTTCTATATATGCTGACTATATCGCCTTTCTTAAATTTCCAGCCATAATTTTTAATCAATGTTTTTCCAAAATTAAATTTTTCAATTTGTAATACACCCAATCTTTCTGAAATTATATGTATCCGTTTATTTTTCAGTCACATCCTCAAGTAATTTCCCGCCATATTCAGTAGCCGTACTCACAACAATGTCATCTTCCCTGGCTTTCATAACCTCATCTAAAATAATTCTAGAATCCTTTGTTCCTCCAATTATCCAAATCATCTAATTTCCCTTTCCTAACTATAATTTTAAATTCCTCCAATTATCCCCTTTTTACTAATAACATAAAAAAACTGTTCACTATTTTTATGCTTTTCATATTTCAATTGTAAAAAAACTGCTTAATTTTTAAAAAAATTACAATTTATCACTTTCTAATTATACCACATTATTTATTTTTTTATTGCTATTTATTTCATAAATTTTTAATTTATTACTTAAAAATTAATAAATTATTTTTTTCATATAAAGAAAAATTAAAAAAATCATAATTATTTTTTTATCTTCATCACCTAATTTTTTTAAATAAATTCAAAACTTATACTATCTTACTTTTAGTAAAAAAATTTAAAAAAAATAAAAGTTGAAAAAAATTTTTTTATGATATGATATAAATATTAAGTTACTCAAATCTTTTTATTAAACGAACAAATTAAATTTGAGTTCTATAATATAAAGAATTACAGAAAGGATAAAAAAAACATGAATAATAAATTAAAAACTATACATTGTCAGACACGGACAAACAGAATGGAATGTACTGGAAAAAAATTTCAAGGTCAGTTAAACTCACCACTTACTCCAGAAGGAATTGAAAAAAAGTAAAAAGAAACTGCCAAAGAACTTAAAGATATAAAAATTTAAAGCAGGTTACACAAGCCAAATGGGACGAACAATTGCTACTGCAGAAATGATCTTAGAAAATAATAAATATGAACAAGAAAAAAACTTCAGATCAAAAATTAAAACTTCAAAAAAATTACCTGAATTAAACGAAATTCACTTTGGAGAATGGCAAGGTCTGACATTTAAAGAAACTTTCGTTAAATATCCGAAAGAAGCCCATAATTACTTTTTACGATGTAAAAAAATTACAATGCCAAAAAAATATAAAAAGGAGAAGAATTAAAAGATGGATTAGAACGATTTTTTTAAAAAGGCCTAGAAAAAAAATTAGAGAAGAACAAAAATCAGGAAATATCCTAATTGTAACGCACGGAACTGTATTGGAATTATTTTTTAACCACATCCAAAATAGAGAAGCTGATGATTTAGATGAACGAAAATTAATCGGTAACGGTCAATACAAAATATTTACCTTTGAAAATGAAAAAAATACATAGCATTGTAAAAAAATAATTATTTATTATACTAAACCCCGTTTAAATAGCAGAATAAATCCATTCGCGAAGAGTTATGCTTTTTACCAGTTCATCCGTAAGTAAATTTATAGTATCGCATAGCCTGTCAACTACAGCTTTTAATGTACTGAATATCTTATTGCCGAACCCCATCTGTCTTATTTGTTTCTAAATTTGTTCAATGGGGTTCATTTCTGGTGTATATGGCGGTATATGTGTCATTATGATGTTTCCCGAAATTTCTAAATCCTTTGATTTGTGCCATACTGCTCCATCACAGACTAGAATCTCACATATCATCATTATAGCTTTTAGATAATTCCTTAAAAAAAACACTCATGTTGTCTGTATCGCAGTTTGGCATAACTAAAAAAATTCTTTCCCCCGTTAAAGGCTCCACTGCACCAAAAACATACCTGTACTCCCTTATATGATGACAGGGAACGCAGAGTCTAAACTTATTTCTGCACCAGCAATACTTAGGCTTGTTAATTCTTCCAAAACTTGCTTCGTCTTCAAACATTTATCTTACTGTCTTGCCAGGATTTCTTATTTTTATTTTTTGCACCAGATCGGCGATTTTTTTTTAGACTGCTTCCTCTTCAAATGTCATATTGGCTTATTCATCAATCCTTGTATTCCTTGATTTGCAAATATGCATATCCATTTACTGACAACTTTTTCGTGGACATCTAAAATTTCAGATATTTCCTTATTCTTTTTTCCTAAGTCTCTTAATTCTACTGCATGCAGTCTTATGTCTTCACTTTTGTTTTTTATTGTTTTTCTAATCATTCTTATCTCATTCGAAATTTCTTCTGTTATCTCATACGCTTTTGCCATTTTTATCACCCTATTGTATTATACCACATTATACTCTGTTAATCTAACAGGGTTTAGTATCAATTCTGCAAATAAAAAAATGGCGTCCCCGGTTGGACTCGAACCAACGACCCTCTGATTAACAGTCAGATGCTCTAACCGGCTGAGCTACGGAGACACACATATTTAAAAAAGTTTGGCAACTACCTATCTTCCCAGGACGAATCCAAGTATTTTAGGCACTAACAGACTTAACTGCCGGGTTCGAAATGTTTCCGGGTGTATCCCTGTCGTTATCATCACCAAACTAGATATATATACTGTCCATTAAGACAATGAGAAATAAATAGCAGCAGCAAAAGATTATCTTAAAAGCAGACGTAATATTAGTACTAGTCAGCTAAATGCATTGCTGCACTTGCACCCCTAGCCTATCGACCATATGTTCTCTATGGATACTACGAATATTCATCTCAAAGCCGGCTTCCCGCTTAGATGCTTTCAGCGGTTATCCGTACCAGACGTGACTACTCAGCCATGCCACTGGCGTGACAACTGATACATCAGAGGTCTGTCCAACCCGGTCCTCTCGTACTAAGGTCAGATCTTTTCAATATTCAGGCGCCTGCAGTGGATAGGGACCGAACTGTCTCACGACGTTCTGAACCCAGCTCGCGTGCCTCTTTAATGGGCGAACAGCCCAACCCTTGGGACCTTCTCCAGCCCCAGGATGAGACGAGCCGACATCGAGGTGCCAAACACTTCCGTCGATATGGACTCTTGGGAAGTATCAGCCTGTTATCCCCGGGGTAGCTTTTATCCGTTGAGCGACGGTCCTTCCATACGGAACCGCCGGATCACTAACTCCTACTTTCGTACCTGCTCGACCCGTCAGTCTTGCAGTCAAGCTCCCTTATGCGTTTGCACTCTTAGGCTGATTTCCATCCAGCCTGAGGGAACCTTTGAACGCCTCCGTTACTCTTTGGGAGGCGACCGCCCCAGTCAAACTGCCCACCTAGCACTGTCTCCGTTGCCAGATTAGAATTCCGACAGCATATGGTTGGTATTCCAACAGCGACTCAGCAATGGCTGACGCCATCACATCACAGTCTCCCAACTATCCTATACACACATTGCCAGAACCCAATGCCAAGCTACAGTAAAGCTCCACGGGGTCTTTCCGTCCTACTGCAGGTAGCCGGTATCTTCACCGGCATTACAACTTCACCAGGTCTCCAGCCAAGACAGCTCTCAAATCATTTCACCATTCGTGCAGGTCGGAACTTACCCGACAAGGAATTTCGCTACCTTAGGACCGTTATAGTTACGGCCGCCGTTCACCGGGGCTTCAAATCGGAGCTCTCACTCCTCCTCTTAACCTTCCGGCACTGGGCAGGTGTCAGCCCATATACGTCGCCTTTCAGCTTAGCATAGACCTGTGTTTTTGGTAAACAGTTGCTTGAGACTCTTCACTGCGGCCTGTTTCCCCTGGGAGCGCTTCTCTCCTTCAGGTATGTCAGGCACCCCTTCTCCCGAAGTTACGGGGCTATTTTGCAGAGTTCCTTAGCTAGAGTTATCCTGTCGGCCTTAAGTTTCTCACTCTGTCCACCTGTGTCGGTTTACAGTACGGGCGCTGCTTCTCATCGATAGAAGTTTTTCTTGGCAGTGTAGGATCTGCGACTTATGCAAATGCACTTCCCCGTCAGGTCTCACGTTTAGGCGTGCGGATTTACCTGCACGCCCACGCTGGGCCCTTAGAAAGGCTAAACCGTCAGCCTTCTCGCATACCTTCCTGCGTCACTCCGTCTCTCAAGCGATAACAGCGGTACAGGAATATTAACCTGTTTTCCATTCGCCATCACAATTTTGCTTATGCTTAGGTCCCGACTTCCCCAGGGCGGACAAGCCTTCCCTGAAACCTTGGACTTCCGGCCGGCGGGATTCTCGCCCGCCTTCTCGCTACTCATTCCTGCATTCTCGCTTCTGATACCTCCAGGACGGCCTTGCGGCATCCGCTTCGACGGCCTACAGAACGCTCTCCTACCAAGATACAGTGTATCTTCCGCAGCTTCGGTTTATGTCTTAGCCCCGTTACATCTTCGGCGCAGGGCACTCTCGACCAGTGAGCTATTACGCACTCTTTCAAGGCATGGCTGCTTCTAAGCCAACCTCCTGGTTGTCTATGAATGTCCACCTCCTTTCCCACTTAGACATAATTAGGGACCTTAGCTGGCGGTCTGGGCTGTTCCCCTCTCGTCCGAGGACCTTGTCATCCACGGACTCACTCCTGAACATAATATATGGTATTCGAAGTTTGCTTGATTTCGGTAAGCAGTACGCCCCCTAGATCATACAGAGCTCTACCCCCACATATCTCAGTTCAAGGCTGCACCTAAATGCATTTCGGAGAGAACGAGCTATCTCCTAGTTCGATTGGCTTTTCACCCCTAGACCTATCTCATCTCCCAACTTTTCAACGGCGGTGAGTTCGGCCCTCCACTGAGTCTTACCTCAGCTTCAGCCTGGACAGGCCTAGATCACTAGGTTTCGCGTCTATGACTGGCGACTTGACGCCCTATTAAGACTTGGTTTCCCTTCGGCTCCGTCTATTAACCTTGCCACCAGCCATAACTCGCAGGATGATTAACCAAAAATCCACGCAGTCACACATAAACGTGCTCCTACCGTTTTGTAAGCACACGGTTTCAAATTCTGTTTCACTCCCTTGCTCAGGGTTCTTTTCACCTTTCCCTCACGGTACTCTTCACTATCGGTCAACAACAGTATTTAGCCTTACGTGATTTGGTCCACGCTGATTCACGCCAGATTCCTCGTGCCTGACGCTACTCGGGTGCTTCCAGTCTCCATATATGTTTTATGTTCTACAGGACTTTCACCTTCTCTGGTTCAGCTTCCCAACTGATTCTACTTACACATATATAGATTAAACATTATGACAATCCGTTAATGGAAGTCCCGCAACCCCGTGCCAGCAACGCTGTCCGCTTGACACTGGCACGGTTTAGGCTTTTCCCTGTTCGCTCGCCGCTACTTGGGGAATCGTTTTTACTTTCTTTTCCTCCTGCTACTTAGATGTTTCAGTTCGCAGGCTTGCCGTTTTCACGCATGCCCTCCAGGCATGCAGGTTTACCCATTCGGAAATCCGGGGATCAATGATTATGTGCATCTTCTCCCGGCTTATCGCAGCTTATCACGTCCTTCATCGGCTGTTGCTGCCTAGGCATCCTCCGTGTGCCCTTATTAGCTTTTATATCCAGAATAACTTTTTACTCTAGTTTAGTTATAATCTTTTACCTACTATTCATTTCCCATTGTCCTAAATAATAATATTGGTGGAGATAAGCGGGTTCGAACCGCTGACCTCTGCCTTGCAAGGGCAGCGCTCTCCCAACTGAGCTATATCCCCAAGACTTCTTATGGTGGGCATGGCTGGACTCGAACCAGCGACCCCTGCGTTATCAGCACAGTGCTCTAACCACCTGAGCTACACGCCCATAAGATATATAAAGAAGCAGTGCTTGTTTACTCCTTAGAAAGGAGGTGATCCATCCGCACCTTCCGGTACGGATACCTTGTTACGACTTCACCCCAATCACTATCCACACCTTAGATGCTTTCCTCCTTGCGGTTGGACCGGCAGCTTCAGGTGCAGACAACTCTCGTGGTGTGACGGGCGGTGTGTACAAGACCCGAGAACGTATTCACCGCAGCATTGCTGATCTGCGATTACTAGCGATTCCAGCTTCATGAAGTCGAGTTGCAGACTTCAATCCGAACTTGGACCGGCTTTAAAGATTGGCTTGGCGTTGCCGCCTTGCGGCTCTCTGTACCGGCCATTGTAGCACGTGTGTAGCCCAGATCATAAGGGGCATGATGACTTGACGTCATCCCCACCTTCCTCCTGCTCTTCGCAGGCAGTCTTGCTAGAGTTCCCAACCTAATGATGGCAACTAGCAATAGGGGTTGCGCTCGTTGCGGGACTTAACCCAACATCTCACGACACGAGCTGTCGACAGCCATGCACCACCTGTCTCTGCGTTCCCGAGGCACAGCCTGCTCTCGCAGGCCTTCGCAGGATGTCAAGATCTGGTAAGGTTCCTCGCGTTGCGTCGAATTAAACCACATGCTCCACCGCTTGTGCGGGTCCCCGTCAATTCCTTTGAGTTTCAGCCTTGCGGCCGTACTCCCCAGGCGGATTACTTATCGCATTAGCTTCGGCACGGACACTCTTCATGCCCACACCCAGTAATCATCGTTTACAGCTAGGACTACCAGGGTATCTAATCCTGTTTGCTCCCCTAGCTTTCGCACTTCAGCGTCAGTTACCGTCCAGTGAACTATCTTCATCATCGGCATTCCTGCACATATCTACGAATTTCACCTCTACTCGTGCAGTTCCGTCCACCTCTCCAGTACTCTAGCCACATAGTTTCCAGGGCAGGCTTGCGGTTGAGCCGCAAGTTTTTCACCCCAGACTTATCTGGCCGCCTAGATGCCCTTTATGCCCAATAATTCCGGATAACGCTTGCGACATACGTATTACCGCGGCTGCTGGCACGTATTTAGCCGTCGCTTCTTCTGCAGGTACCGTCATTTTTTTCTTCCCTGCTGAAAGCACTTTACAATCCGAAAACCTTCATCGTGCACACAGAATTGCTGGATCAGGGTTGCCCCCATTGTCCAATATTCCCCACTGCTGCCTCCCGTAGGAGTAAGGGCCGTATCTCAGTCCCCTTGTGGCCGTCCACCCTCTCAGGCCGGCTACCTATCATCGCCTTGGTGGGCCGTTACCCCACCAACAAGCTAATAGGACGCAAGGCTCTCCTGCAGCATCTCTTTTCATCAGGCTGGACATGAGTCCGCCTGACTTTACCAGGTCTTATCAGTCGTTTCCGTCTGTTATCCCTGACTGCAGGGCAAGTTCCTTACGCGTTACTCACCCGTCCGCCTTGGCTAGGCTGTGCAAGCACAGCTTCGCCAAAGACTTGCATGTGTTAAGCATTCTGTCAGCGTTCATCCTGAGCCAGGATCAAACTCTTCATTCAATATATTTACATATATTTAAATTTCACCTAATTAGTCTTGACGTTATCTTTTTTTCAAGATACTTGACTTTATTGATTATACACTTAATTGCTTCTTTACATTATTAATATCTCTATTGTCCGTTGATACATTTTCGTATCGACAAGATATATATTATCATAAAAAGAAAATATTTGTCAACTACTTTTTTTGAAATTTTTTTGATTTTTTTCAAAAATTCAATTTGAGATCCCATATTAAATACCATATTTTCAAGCATTTTAGACAGTTTCTTTTTTAAAAAAATTTTTTTGTAAAAAAAAGTACCCTGATATTATTTTTAGGTACTTTGTTTTTTTGATTATTTAATATTTTTAACTGAGTATACACTTCGTAACCTTTTCAGCAAATCTCTAGCCTTTAAATCAACTAATTCTATCATAAATGCTAACTCGTAAACTTTAGCTCCTAATTTTTCCACTAGCTTAACCATTGCTTCGGCTGTTCCTCCTGTTGCTAACAGATCATCTACTATTAATATTTTTGAATTTTTTTCAAAGGCATCCTTGTGAATCTCTATGCTATTTTTTCCATATTCCAATGAATATTCCACACTTTCCACTTCTGCTGGCAATTTTCCAGGCTTTCTTGCCGGAACAAATCCAGCACCGATATTATATGCAATTGCAGCTCCAAAAATAAAACCTCTCGCATCGGCACCTACTACATAATCAATTCCTTTATTTTTATATCTGTCTGTAAAATCCTTTATGATAATTTCCAATCCTCTTTTATCCTTTAAAGCTGTTGTAATATCTCTAAAAGTTACTCCCTTTTCTGGAAAAATCCTTCACTGAACGCACTAATTTCTTTTAATTCTTCTTTTTTTCTTCAACTGTCATTTTATTTTTTTCCTCTTTTTCTGAAAATTTTAATTATAATATTAGAATTTTTTTATTCATTCCATAAACTTCCTAAATAATTTTTCTACCTTTTTCGCCATTCATTAATTTTTAATAAATTCTCTTTAATATTTGGATAAACTGTCATTTTTTTGAGCTCTTCTTTTGTTACAAATTTCAAATCAGTTAAAAACAGCTTCATCTCCTAATTTTTATGATACTGTCATTTTTTTCATTGCGATGTATTCTAAAAAAATAAATTTAAAATGTGACGCTCTTTATTTCGGATAAATAGTTTCTGAAAAAAATAAAAACTCATCAACTTCTATATCCATATTTGTTTCTTCCTTGTATTCACGGATTAATGCTTCCTTTGCAGTTTCGCCCCAGTCATTTCCTCCACCAGGAATAAGCCAGTATTTTTTATTATTTTTGTAATGCTGGATTAGTAGAAATCTTGTCATTCTCAATAAGAATTCCTGCTACACGTATTCGAGGTCTAATCTCTTCCATTTTCTCTCCTTACTTCTTCTTTGTCTTCTTTTTGCTCAATAATAATCGCTCTTACTCTTTCAACACGTTTATTATCTACATCCGTTACTTTCAATATAAAGTTATTTTCCTTAACTTGATCGAAAACTTCAGCAACTTTTCCCAATTTATCCTGAATATATCCAGAAATTGTATCATATTCTTCAGACACCGGGATTTCTATTTCCAATTTGTCATTTATTTCCTCAATAGGCGTGTCCCCTCTTATATCAAATATTTTTTCACGAATTTGTTGAATATTTTCCTCTTCCTGATCAAATTCATCCCTTATTTCCCCAACGATTTCCTCCAGCAAAGTCTTCAATTGTAACTATTCCCTGAGTTCCTCCGTATTCATCAATTACAATTGCCATATGAAGCTGCTTTAACTTAAATTCTTCCAGTAATTCGACTAGCGGCTTTGTAATTGGAACAAAATAGGCTTCCTTCATAAAATCCTTTACAGGCGGATTATTTCCTGTTTGCCTGTCATAATGAAGCAAATCCTTCATATGAACTGTTCCTACAATATTGTCAATCGTTTCGTTATAGATAGGAATACGTGTGAATCCTTGATCTAAAATTTCATTCCATACATCTTCAATTCTGCTTTCAGCCTCCAATGCAAAAACATCTATTCTGGGAGTAAGTATTTCCTTGACGGTTGTTTCTGAAAATTCAAAAATACTGCTTATCATTTCTTCTTCGCCCTCTTCAAACACACCACTTTCTGTTCCAGCCTTTAAAAAAGTCAAAATTTCATCTTCTGTTATCTCAAACATCTGATCCTTTACTTTTATTTTAAATATTCCAACAACAAATCTTGAAATATGTATAAACAGCTGAATTAACGGTCTTAAAACAATTCTCACTGTATTTAGCGGTATTATTAATGTTTTAGAAACTCCATAAATATTATTTCTAGCTACTAATCTTGGAATTAATTCTGAAAAATAATAAAATAAAAAAATAATTAATACAAAAAAATGAAATCCCCAAATAAAGACCTTTTTTTCATAGATTTTTTTATTAAATAAATTCCTGTAAAAAAACCATTGAAGAATAAGAAATTGTCTTTACAAACAAAAAGTGTTGTAAGCAATTCATTTGGATTTTTCCAGCCAAAGTTTTAGAAGTTCACTTTCTTTAGTTTTTTTCCTTTTTCCTTTGAATCGCTTTTTTTAAATGAATCTGTTTAAGTGATGACAATGCAGATTCTGCAGCTGATAAAAAAATGATGTAAAAAAAACAATAAAACTAACAACAGAACAATATTCAACAAAATCCTTTTCTCTTCCAAATTTTATCCCTTCTTTTTTATCTTATATTTTTTATAAAAATTACTCAATAATCATCAATGTTTGACCTTTTTTTATACTTTCGTTATCCTTAACAAAAATCTTTTTAACTTTCCCTGAAACTGTTGATTTAACTTCATTCATAAGTTTCATTGCTTCAACTATGCAAAGCGTTTGCCCTTCTGTTACAGAATCTCCTTCCTTTACAAATGGACCTGCCGCTGGTGATGGCGAACCATAAAAAGTTCCAACCATTGGAGAAGTAATTTTTGTTCCTGAAATTTCTTCTGGAGCCGCTTGCTGTACTGGAGCAGAATCTTCCACTTCTTGAACTTCCACTTCCTGCGTAATATTTGAAGCCACTGCAGGTTGAGCTATTGGACTTCCAAAAATAACATTTCTTTCCTTTTTTTTCTTAGTTAATGAAACTTCAAAATTATTATCTTCATATTTTACAGATTCAATTTTGTTTTCATTCATACTTTCAGCTAATTTTTCAATAAATTTAATTTTATCCTTCATCAATTTTCTCACTTTCTTTTTTTATTTTGATTTGTTTATTTTCTGTTTGTATGATTTTAATGTATTTTTTATTAGCATTGCGATTGTCATTGGACCAACTCCGCCTGGAACTGGGGTAATAAATGAGGCTTTTTTTGAAACTTCATCAAAATCCACATCTCCGCATATTTTCCCGTCTACCCTATTTATTCCGATGTCAATTACAGCAACTCCATCTTTCACATCTGAACCTTTAACTAATTTTGGAGATCCTGCTGCAGCTATTATAATATCAGCCTTTTGAAGCTTTTCAGACAAATTTTTAGTTCTTGAATTACAAGTTTGAACTGTCGCATGCTTTTGCATTAATAAAAGCGACATTGGCTTTCCTACAATATTACTTTGCCCAATTACAACAATATCTTTTCCCGGCAATTCAATGCCATATTCTTCAAACATTTGAATTACTCCAAAGGGTGTGCAAGGCAAGAATCCTGTTTCATCTCCAATCATCATTTTCCCAATATTTGTTGTATGGAATCCATCTACATCCTTTTCTGCTGAAATTGCATTTATAACCTCCAGTTCATCAATGTGCTTTGGAAGCGGTAGTTGAACCAGAATACCGTCTATACTATCATCATTATTTAATTTTTCTATTTCCAAAAAGTAAATTTTTCCTCTGAAATATTTTTCATCAAGTCTGATTGTTTCAGAATGAAATCCAACTTTTTTCACAAGCTCTTATTTTTATTTCTCACATAGATTTTAGAAGCTGGATTTTCTCCTACTATAATTACCGCAAGCCCAGCTTTTCTGCCAGCCTTTTCCTGCAATTCACCATGTACTTCTTTGATTTCCTCCAAAGTCTTTTCTGAAAGTGCTTTTCCATCAATTATAGTCATAGCTCTCCTTTCAATATTCTTTTTTTATTATTTTTTTAAAAGTCTACAAAACTTGATTAATACAACATTTTTTAACTTTTATTTTTTTACATTTTTCAATTAATTATTATTTATTCTCCAAAAATTCAATTCCTGCAATTTTGCTGAAATATCCATATCCACAACTTTTACATTTTCACCTAGTTCCAATTTATAAGTCGTCATATTGAGTATCGCAGAAATTCCATTTTTTTACAAGTCCTTCCGCTGCAATTTGTGCCTGTTCCTTTACAACTGCCAAAATTGCCATATCAATTTTCGTATTAGAATCATTTTTCATATTTTTTATAAATTCTCCTACATTTCTAATATCTTGAACAATTAAATCATTTGCAGCCATTTTCCCAATTTTATTACTATCCTTGTCAAATATTCCAACAATTTTAAATCCTTCACCTAGAACATCTAAATTTGATGAAAGCATTTCTCCCATTTTACCGTGCCCTACAATTATAACATTGTTAATTTTGTCAATTCCAAGAATTTCTGTAATAATTTCTATCAATTTATCAACATCATAACCTTTTCCACGCACACCAAACTCACCAAATGTCGATAAATCCTTACGCACTTGAGCAGAAGTGGTATTCATAATTTTAGCAAGTTCAATTGAATTTATTTCATTATCCTGTTTTCTCGCTTCCTTTAGAATAGATAAATATTCTGTCAATCTTTGTACAACTCTTTCTGAAATTTCCAATTTTTTTAACTTCATATTTCCTCCTATGAAAATTAGAAAATTATCCACTTAAAAAAATTATAATAAAACATTCAAAAAAATAGATTAGCTATAAATATAGCCTAACTTTCTACCCGCATTTTAAGATAGACGCTATAATAACTTTTCTCCAGCTGTCATTTTACGTCCATTAATAATATCGGCTCCCCTTTGAAGCTTTTTCCCTTCAAATTTTGCCTCCAAAATCAATAGCCCACCATTTGCAACTTTCACAACAGGCCCTTTTTTATTAATAATCTCAACAACTGTCCCATTTTCTATTTCATTTCCATTTTTCATCCTCATACTTTTTTTATCAATTTTTTTCACTTTTTGTAAATTTTTTTATATTTTTCACCTTTTTTTCATTAAAAAGTATATGCCGCTGGAAACGGATTCAATCCACGAATCTGATTATAAATGACTTCCTTTGTATTATTCCAGTCAATTTTAGCCTGCTCCTTCGTAATCGGCTTCACTAAAGTAGCCTTGCTGTCATCCTGCTTTTCCGCCTGAACTTCCCCATTTTCAATCAATTTCAAAGCCTTAGTAAGCCCATCTGCTCCCTAATTCCTTCAATTTATCGTGCAAAGTTCCAAGAGTGTCATCTTCTGTAATTTCACAATATTCCCTCAAAATCACATCTCCAGAGTCAAGCCCTTCTTCAATATACATTATGCTCACTCCAGTTTCGGCATCTCCATTTAAAATAGCAGAATGAATAGGCGAAGCTCCCCGATATTTTGGCAAAAGTGAAGAATGAACATTTATTATCCCATATTTGGGAATATCAATAATTTCTTTTGGTAAAATTTTCCCATAAGCCACAACCACAATCAAATCAGGATTTATTTCCTTAATTTTATTAATAACTTCCTCATCCTTCATTTTTCTGGGCTGAATAATTTCCACATTATTATCAATTCCAAACTGCTTTACAGGAGAAAATATTATTTTATTTCCTCTAGCATTTCTTTTGTCCTCTTTTGTAAAAATAAGCTGTAAATCAGTATTTTTAAATACAACTTCCAAACTTGGTATTGCAAATTCAGGTGTTCCCATAAATATTGTTTTCATTTAATTTCCCCACTTTCCTGACTTTTTTCCAAACACATTTATTTTATTTAAATAAAAATAATATTCTAATCCAAGTCCCTGTAAATTCTACCCTTAGCAAAATCCTTCTTTAAAACATCCAGCTTTTTAGCAACAAGCCTTTTATTCAAAATTGAAAGCCTATCTGTAAACAAAATCCCTTCAATATGGTCAAATTCATGCTGAAATGCCCTAGCCCACATTTCTTCCAATTCTTCAACAACTTCTTCCCCATTTTCATTCAAATATTTTACTTTGATTTTTGCAGGACGATTAACCCTTTTATAAACCCCAGGAATACTCAAGCATCCTTCCTCCATATCTGCAATTTCCTCAGAAAATTCCAGAATTTCAGGATTAACAACCTTTTTTAAAATCCCGTCGTGCTCAAGCACAAAAAATCTTTTGGCAATATCCACTTGATTTGCCGCAAGTCCCACTCCATTAGCCTTTCTCATAAGAGCAACCATTTCATCCAAAGTTTCTCTTACATTATCATCAACTTCATCAACTTTTTCCGCTTTTTCTCGTAAAGTTGGGTGTCCGTATAAAACTATTTTCATTTTTATTTTTTCTCTCCTTATTAAACTCATTATTATACATTTTATTTTATCATATTATTTGATAAATTTTAATACAAAACATCAATTAATTTTTTATTTTTCATTTTTCAATTTTCTTAAATCCCAATTTAGTCTCCGACACAAGTACCGCAAAAAGTACCAGCCCAGCCCCAACTGCCACTCTAAGCGACAATCTCTCACTTAATATAAAAAATGCAAAAAGTGGAGCAAATAACGATTCTGTCGACATCAAAATTGAAGCCCTCGTAGAAGTCGTATATTTTTGGCAAAATGTCTGCAGCACTGTCGGTATCGCCGTTGAAAAAATTGTCAAATAAATTATCGAAACTAGCATCATTCCAGCAGGCTTTTCAACTTTACCCGCATTTGAAAAAATAAAAAAGTTTGCTACAAATAATATTCCTGCCACAAACATCTGCATAACGACCAATTTTAAAGGCTCAACTTTTTTACTAAAATATCCATTCGTTGCAATCTGACCCGCAAAAAACACCGCACTTATAATTGTCAAAATATCACCAAAATTAAGGTTTGCAAGATTCATCTTCCTGTCAAAACTAATTACAGCAACTCCCATCACACAAATAACTGAAGCCAGAAATGCAAAAACATCGGGACGCTTTTTATGCAGCAGCCAAAAAATATAAGGCACAATTATAACATTAATCGAAGTAAAAAAAGCATTTTTACTGGCAGTTGTAAGCATTGCCCCATAAGTTTGAAAGGCATATCCAAAAAACTGAAAAATTCCAACTATCAATCCAGCAAAAATATCATGTTTTGTAAAGTTACCAATTTTTCTAAAGAAAATCCCATAAAGAATAAGCCCTCCCACAAGAAATCTAATCGCCGATAAATAAAATGGATCAATTCCAGTATTTAACCCAATTTTTACAAATACAAATCCAAGTCCCCAAAATATCCCAACAAAAAGCAGCCCAAAATCTGCCAAATACTGTTTCACAAAATTTCTCCTTACTACATTTCAAATTAATCTTCTGAATTATTGAAAAACTTTTTATAAATATCCATTTTCAAAAATTCATTTTCTATTTTCCCATCATTTTTTTCCAAATATTCCACCACAAAATCATGCACAAGTTTAATTTCCTTTACATTTTTTACAATATCCGTAAAAAGCATATCAGACACTCCACTTTGCCTTGTTCCTAAAATTTCCCCAGAATTACGTAATTTCAAATCTTCTTCAGCAATTTTGAATCCATCTGTTGTTTCTTCCATAACTTCCAGCCTTTTTGCCGAAATTTCATTCGTTGTTTCAGATTCCAAAAAGCAGTAGGACTGGTATTTTCCACGTCCAACTCTTCCACGCAGCTGATGAAGCGAGGAAAGTCCAAATCTTTGAGCATCACGGATTACCATAATCGAAGCATTTGGCACATTTACTCCAACTTCGATTACTGTTGTGGAAACTAGAATGTCAAGTTCATGATTCTTAAACTGTTCCATAACCTTCTGCTTTTCCTTGTAGTTTTGCCGTCCGTGCATAAGCCCAATTTTTCTATTTGGAAAAATTGAAATATATTCCTCATAAGTTTCCTGTGCCGATTTTACATTCAAAGTTTCACTTTCTTCAATTAACGGCGACACTATATAAACTTGCCGTCCATCCTTCATTTTCTTTTCCATAAAATTATACATTTTTTGCCTGTCAATTTCATTTTGTATCCACTTTGTCTTAATCGGACTTCTTCCAGCAGGCAGCTCGTCAATGATTGAAACATCCAAATCTCCGTAAATTGTAAGTGCAAGCGAACGTGGGATTGGAGTGGCACTCATAACAATTAAATTGGCAAGATTTCCCTTATCACGTAAGAGTTTTCGCTGTGTTACCCCAAACCTGTGCTGTTCATCAATTACAATCAGCCCAAGATTTTTGAAAATTACATTGTCCTCAATTAGAGAATGTGTTCCAATTACAATGTCAACAAGTCCTTCTTTTATCTCGTTCAGCAGTTTTTCCTTTCTCTTTCCCTTCACACTCCCAGTCAAAAGTTCCACTCGTATGTCAAGATTCATAAATTCATCTACAATTCCCAGATAATGCTGCATTGCAAGAATTTCTGTAGGCGCCATAATTACACCTTGATAATTGTTTTCAACCATATAAAGAAGCATTATAAATGAAACAATCGTCTTTCCAGAACCAACATCCCCCTGAATCAGCCTATTCACAATCTTTCCAGCCTTTAATTCAGAATAAATCTCCTTTATTACACGCTTCTGTGCTTTTGTCAAATCATAATCCAGACCCTTTATAAATTTGCTCACAAGATTTTTATTATCCTCAAGTTTGTAAAGATTCTTATTTGCCTTGTCAACGCTAAAACGATTTTGCAAAATTCCCATTTCCAGAAGCAAAATTTCCTCAAGCATAAATCTTTTTCGTGCCTTGCTCTTGCTTTTCCTCGTTTTCTGGAAAATGAATATTCAAAACCGCTTCTTTTCTTCCAAGCAATTTTTCCTTCTGTAAAAACTCCTTTGGCAAATTTTCCTGCAGCAAATATCCATAATCCATAAGTGCATTTTCCATAACTTTTCTGATTGCCTGCTGTCTAAGTGATTCTGTAGACGGATAAATTGGCAATATCTGCTTTTGTTCCTGCATATCAAAACTAGCCTGCTTGATTTTTTTATATTCAGGATTTATAAGCTGAAATTTCATAGTTTTTCTCACTTTTCCATAAACAGTAATTTCATCCCCAATATGAATTCCATTTTTCACAAACCTGTTATTAAACCACACAAGCTCAATCATTCCACTATCATCACTCAAAACAGCCCGAAACATAGTCCTTCCAGATTTTATATACTGATTAGCCACATTTACAACTGTTCCCTGCAAAATCACAAATTCATCTGCCAAAATATCACCGATTTTCTTATGATTATTTCTATTTTCATAAGCTCTTGGGAAAAAATAAAGCAGATCATAAAGTGTAGAAACTCCCAATTTTTTAAATTTTGGAATATTTGTTTTTGTAACACCTTTTATTTTTTTACATTTTCCAAATTTTCATAAAAGCAAGTTATATGTTTTTCATAGTCATTTCCGCCTTATTTATATTACTTTTTCAAATTAAATCTGTATGTCTGAACCTCCCACGACTAAAGTCGCAGGGTTCTAAAATCTTTAAAAAAATATTCAAAAAAATTTTTCTAAGAAGTTTGATAGCTTTTACACTACCCTTATTCTTTTAGGTGTGTTCAGTTCACCTCTATCGTATAGGATACTTAAGTCCACAACTTTACTTTTTCCTTAATATGTTTAATGCTCCATTACAATCTGCATTTATGAGTTTACCTGCACTTGTTTGATATAATCCTCTTTTTATTCTTTTTTTCCACTGAATATATATTCTTGCGGATTTTTCTTTATCATATACTGAATTTCATCTCCATCAAAAAAACTTGCTTTTTGATGTATAACTTTCTTCTTGCAATTTAAATTCTATTCCATATAGCTTTACATAGGTATATTAATTTATCTCTTAATTTTTCCATATGGTATATTTACAAAGTTTTGATTATTTATGCTTCCTATATTTGAATTTCTTTGAAAATTCTCGTTATATCCTAGAACTAGTTTTTCCTATATCATTATTAAGACAATAATTTACAATTATTCTTGCTACTTTTGAAAGATAATCTTCTATACAATTATTTCTCTTTCTAGCTATTCTCTTTTGTCTTAATGTTATATGCTTTATCTTTTGCTTATCTTTAATGCTTTGCAATTTTGCATTTGTCTTGTTATAGTATTGATTAATTGACTTTTAATTTTTCTACCATCTATTATGAATGAAGTTCCAGTATTTGTAACACAAGTACAAAGATTGTTTATACCTAAATCAATTCCTAGTACATTTTTCTTTATTTAATTCCCTTTGAACTTCTTCTACCTCGTAAGTATATTGAATTTCAAAAGTACCTAGAATGTTGTTTAGGTATTATTCTAATTTCTTTTTATCTTCTTGTCTTTTTAATACTGCTGGTAGTTTTATTGCGATTTCCTATGTGTTTTTTTAAATGAATTTGAATAAGGAACTATCAGAATACTTTTTTTATAACTAATCTTATATTTTTATATTCAAATAAATAATTATTTGTAATCTAGTAAAAGAAAAAAATAAAACTGCCCCAATATTCTGAAGCAGTTTAATTTTTTTATTTTTCATAAATTATAATCTATCTGTCTATTTATTTTTCGATAATCACTGTTTTTAGGATCAACTTTATTTCCGTAAACAGGCTCAAGAGTTGCTTTATACGCTTTTTCAAAGAATCCTTCCTTAGTAAGAGCATCTATTTCAGTATTTAGCCAGTCTAACAGTCCTTTGTTCCCTTTTCTTACAGCTGGAGCAATGTAGTCCTGTTCCCCTAACTGTTTAATATCCACAACAAATCCTGGATTTTCTGTTGCCCATGCGAATACTAGAGTATTATCATGTGCAAGTGCAGCTCCCCTTTTATCTAATAATGCATTAAATGTTTCTGTATTTTGGTCATACTTCAACAATTCTATATCTGGATAATTTTTAGTAAAGTAAATTTCTGCTGTTGTTCCTTTGTTAACTATTAATTTTTTACCTTTCAGCTCCTTCACATCTTTTATTGGAGCACCTTCTGGTGAAACAATTCCAAGCGATACCTTCATATAAGGTTTTGCAAAATCAACTTTTTGTTTTCTTTCGTCTGTTACTGTAAAGTTTGCTAGAATAATGTCAACTTTATTTGATAATAAATATTCCACTCTGTTTGCAGCTTCTAATGTGATAAATTCTATTTTATTTTCGTCACCTAATAAATCTTTAGCAAGTCTTTTTGCCAAATAAACATCATAACCTTGATTTTTCCCATTTTCATCAACAAATCCAAATGGCGGCTTATCACCAAATACTCCTATTCTTATTTTTCCTGCTTTTTTTATTGCCTCAATTGACCCTGGTTCAGCACTTCCCTTTCCACCTTTTCCACAGCTTATTGCAAATACCCTAAAACTAAGATTGCAATAATTTTTACAAACCTTTCAAAATTCTTTTTCATAATTACCTCCAAATTTATTTAATATTTTTGTTATTTCTTATCCTAATTTTTCCAATTCATCTTTTAAATATTTAGCTAGTTCTAACATAGCATATTTCCCAGCTATTTTTTTCAGCATCGGCATTGTAATTGGTATTTGTATTTATGTCATAAACAAAAAAACTTCATTGTTTTTCATTTATGATAAACTCAATTGCCGCCACATCTATGTGGTTTTCTTTCAAAAATTTCTCATATTTTTCAATTTGATTTTCTGGCAATCTTTCAATAATTCTAAATTTTGTTTTTTCTGCCGCTTCTTCTCCTACAGGACAGAATTTATCATTTATCTGGCACGAATCTGCTGGACATAGTTCAAATCCATCGCTTGAGTCAACTTTTACGGCATAAAGATATTTTCCACCTATAAATTCAGCTCTTATGATATGCCCATCCACAGACTTCACATATTCCTGAATCAAGCTTATTCCATCGACAGAATCTTCAAAATCATTTCCATTTACATAATTTTCAAGTTCTTCATAACTTCTTATAAGCCTTACCCCAAGCCCTTTTCCAGCTCTGTTGTGCTTTATGATAAAAGGATATGTGTCAAGTTCCTTAGCAGCATTTAAAATTTGCCCTTTTCCCACAGCTCCCAATGTTTTTGGAGTATTTATTCCTGCTTTTTGCAGTAAGATGTATTGTTTCAATTTACTCACTTCAAGATTTATTGCAGATGTTCCATTAATTACACGGACTGCTTCTGTTCCTTTGTTTTCCAACCATGTTAAGACTTGCTCCGTTAATTCTGGTGCATATCTATGCCCTCTTGTATGTGAAGAAGCGCTCATTCTATTGTAATACACGCCTTTTTCAGGCTCTTTTCCTATATTTAATATTCCTTCTGACAAATCCAGTTCTTCATAAGGAACTGACAATTCATCCAGCCTTGCAGTCAGATGTCTTGTCCAATCCATATTTTCGTGAATTATGTATACTTTTGACATTTTTTCATCCTTTCTATTTTTATTTTTAAAGTTTATTCAGCTACAGCTGCATTTTCTCGAAGTCCAGCATACACTTCCTCTGTTTCCACAACTTCATATTCTCCAGTTTTTTCAATAATTGCAGGAATAAGTGTGTTTCCAACTACATTTACCGCTGTACGTCCAGCATTTGCCAAAAAGTCAACTGATACAATCAAGGCAATGCCTTCTGCAGGTAAATTAAGTTGTGCCGCAGTTGCAAGCAGTACAACCAATGCTCCAGATGGAACTGCTGCAATTCCCTTTGTAATTATTGTCAAAAATAATATTAATGGAATTAATTGACCCCATGTAAGCGGAGTTGAGTACAGGTTTGTTATAAATGTTACCGATAAACTTATATAAATGCAGGCTCCAATAAGATTAAATGAATATCCAAGCGGTGTAGCAAAAGCTGAAACTGATTCAGATATTCCATTTTCTTCACTACGTTCAAGAAGTGTCGGTAAAACTACTGCAGAACCTCCTGTTGTAAAGGCTATTAGCACCAAATCCTTAATATTTGATAATAATTTTAAATAAGGAACTTTGAATATATATGCAATAATTGGAAATACGATTAATAGAGCCGCCAAGTATCCAACATAAAGAAGCAGTACAAACTGTCCTAACAAATACAAATCTCCAAGTCCAGTTTTCGCCACATTGCTTGCAATCAGCCCAAACACTCCCACAGGTGCAAATGCAATGGCATAATCTACAATCTTATACATAGCCTTTATCCAAGATTCAAAGAATGTTATAACAGGTTTATTGTCATCTCCAACAGCAATTAAGGCTATTCCCAGAAATACTGCAAAAAATATAACTGGTAAAAGATTTCCATCTGCAAATGCTGTAAATACATTTTTAGGTACAATTGATGTTAAGAAATCGTTTAAATTAATGTTAGAAGCAACATCTTTAATAGCTTCTGTGGAAATGCTTCCAGCTTTTATATTTGCACCAATTCCTGTCACTTTCCCTAAAATAAGGCTAAGCGTGATTACTAACGTTGTAATTGAGAAAAAGTGTAAAAATGTCTTAAACGCAAGATTTCCAAACTTTTTAGTATTTTTCATTGTAACTATTGATAAAACAACCAGCGGGAATACAAGCGGCACAATAACCATCTGAACTAAACTTGTAAACAGCACTCCCAGTATCTTTAACTCTTTAGCAAACGAGGGAAATAACTGCCCAACCAAAATACCTAATAATGCACCAATCAATATCTGTGCCAATAAATTCAATTTTCTAAATCCTAATAATTTTTTCATACTTTTATTCTCCCTTCAACAATTAGCATTCACTAAATTGTTTTTACTGAATTTTTTTATTTATATCAACAAAGCTGATTCCATCTTATCTTTCTTTTCAAAATTAAATATATTTAAGAATTTCTTAGCCCTTTCAGTTTTTGGATTTCTAAAAAATTCCAGCGGATAATTTGTTTCAACGATTTCTCCAGAATCCATAAATACTATTCTATCCGCAACCGCTTTAGCAAATTCCATTTCATGAGTAACGATTATCATTGTCATTCCTTCCTTTGCCAATTCCAGCATTACATCCAGCACTTCCCTTACCATTTCAGGATCAAGTGCCGCTGTAACTTCATCAAACAGCATTATCTCTGGATTCATACATAGTGATCTTATAATTGCTATTCTTTGTTTTTGTCCTCCTGACAGTTCTCTTGGATATGAGTTCTTTTTATCTAGAAGCCCTACTCTTTCGAGCAGTTTTTCTGCTTGCTCCGTAACTTCCTTTTTATCCCTTTTCTGTACTTTAAGTGGTCCTAACAGAAGATTTTGCATAACTGTCATGTGATCAAATAATTCGTAACTTTGAAACACCATTCCTATTCTCTGGCGTATTAAATGCCATTTTGTCTTGTCTTTATTAATAACATTTCCTTGTAATTTTATTTCTCCAGACTGAATTTCTTCAAGTCCGTTTATACATCTTAAAAGTGTACTTTTCCCACATCCAGAAGGCCCCAGTATTACTACAACCTCGCTTTTATTTACTGAAAGTGAAACTCCTTTTAGTGCGAGTACGCCTTTTTTATATTCTTTTTTTATATCAGAAAGCTCCAATAAAACTTCCGAATCTGCCATTTTGCTTACCTCCATTTCCTTTATTTTTTAAACAGCCCATTTTTTCTCCATTTTTTTTGATAATAATGTAATTGGATAACAAATTATGAAGTATAGGAAAAATATGAACAGGTATACCCAGAATGGCGCCATTGGATTTTTCCTGCTTGAAAATTCTATAATTTGCCGTCCTATTTTTAAAACTTCTGCAACTTCTATAAAAATCGCAAGTGAAGTTGTCTTAATCATTCTTGTTATAAGATTTACCGCTGCAGGTGCAATTCTTCTTACTGCCTGCGGAAGCAGCACATATCTATAAACCTGACTTGTATCAAGCCCCAAAGCTTTTGCACTTTCTCCTTGAATTTTTGGAAGAGAAATAATTGCTCCCCTCACAATATCCATCATTTCAGCCGTTCCCCAAATCACAAACACTATTATTGTCGTAGTCTCTGAATCAATATGCAAATCAAAGCCTTTCGCAATTCCAAAATAAATTATGAACAGCCACACAAGCAAGGGAATGATTCTCATACTTTCCAGATAAAATTTTAAAGTCCAATAAATAATTTTATTTTTTGAAGTCATAACTATTCCTAAAATTAATCCAAATAATATTGAAAAACACTATGGAAACAAGGGCAATTTGTCCTGTCACAATAAGCCCGCCCATAAGTCTTTGTAAATTGACTCCTTTAAAAATAACATCAATTCCCGACAGTTGCATATCTTATTCTCCTTTCAATTACTGTTAAAACAAACGAAACTGGTAAAATAATAATCAAATATGCTGCAACAAGCATAAACAGACTTTCATTCGTTTTATAATATAGCCCTATCAAATCCCGAGTCAGGTACATCAGTTCCATTAAAGCCAAAATCCCTATTACTGAAGTTTCCTTTAAAAGAAATATTATATTTGCCGCTATCGCTGGAAAGGAAACTGTAAATGCCTGTGGCAGTATCACATTAGTTATAAGCTGTGATTCTGTAAGCCCGATGCTTAGTCCAGATTCCCGCTGCCCTTTTGAAACTGACTCCAGTCCGCTCCGAAATGCCTCACACATATAACTTCCGCCAAGGAAAGATAATCCAATCACAGCACAGACATACGAATTAAATGTAATCCCAATTTTTGGAAGCCCAAAATACAGAAAGAATAACTGTATTACAAGCGGTGTATTTCTCGAAAGCTCAATATAAATTCCCACAATCTGCCTAACCACTGGAACTCTATAATAAAGCACCAATGCACAAGCTATCCCAATCAATATTGAAAATATAATTCCAAAAATTCCTATAAACACAGTCAATTTCATTGCTTCTAAATATTTAGGAATATTTTTCTACTATAAAATTAAAGTCCATTTTGTTTTTCCTTTCTAAAAAAATATTATTGTATATTTTACTTTTTTTACCTTTTTATATTTGTATAAAAAAATATTATACTATAAAAAGATTTATTTGTAAAGAATTATTTTTTTGTATATACATATAAAAATTTTTTTAACTCCTTCATATTTCAATAAAAAAATCACAGCTAAATTAATAACTGTGATTTCCCAGTAAAAAAATATTTTTTTATTTATCCCAATATATATCCTTTAAATAAAAGTCCAACAGCAATTCCTAAAATACTTCCCCAAAATACTTCAATTGGAGTGTGTCCCAGAAGCTCCTTAAATTTTTCATTAATAATTTCTATACCATCGTTATGTTCAATGGCATCCACCAGCCTATTTATAGCTCTTGCATGCTTTCCTGCCTGCTGTCTTACTCCTGTCGCATCATACAGCACAATCCCGGCAAACACCATTGCAATCGCAAATTCAACTGACCTGAATCCCTTTAGCAAAAATACGCCTGTTACAAGGGAAACTACTGTCGAAGCATGGGAACTTGGCATTCCGCCAGTCTGGATAAGCCTTGCCCATTGAGGCTTTTGACCCTTGAATAAAGGGAAAAAAACTTTGTAAAACTGTGCCGAAAAACATGAAATTACCGCAACATCAAGTAATCTATTTCCAAACAGTATTCCTCCACTCATTTATTTTTCCTCTCTATTTTCTTCCTATTTTTTAGCTTTACTTTTTCTAAACTTGTCAAATTCAGGAGTAATTTTTGCATCCTTTTTATGTTTAGGCTTGAAAAAAATCAATATATTCCCTATTTTATCAACAAATATTGATTTTTGTACCTCTAGCGATTTCATCTCCCATTTCCCTGTCAAATTTAACTGATGAATTTTTGCAATATTTTTACTTTTATCAATTCTCTTTTTTTCACAACTTCTGCAATGGAATTTATCACATTTTCATCAATTCCATCCTTCCCAATTCTCACAATCGGATCTAAATTATGTGCCAATTTTCTTAAAAAAGCTCTCTCCTTACTTGAAAGCTGTATCATTCTAAACCTCCATTATAATTGGTAAAATTATAGGCTCTCTATCTGTTTCCTTATTAAGGAATTCTCCAACTTTTGCCCTTATTTTTTGCTTAATTTTTCCAATTTCCTTTATTCCTTCATTTTCCATATTAATAAGTTCTGTTCTAACAAGTTTCTTTGTTTCAGAAAGCAAGCTTTCCGCATCCTTATTATACACGAATCCACGTGTTACAAGTTCTACTTGCCTATTAAATTTTCCATTTCTATATTGAGAAATCGTAATAATTACAATTCCATCATCTGCCAGATTTTGTCTATCCTTCAGCACAGCATTTCCAACATCGCCAATTCCAAATCCATCAATAAATGTAGCCCCGCTCGGCACTCTTCCAACAGATCTGAAACTATTTTTAGACAATTCCAATTTTTCTCCATTTTCTGTCAAAATAACATTTTTTTCAGGTATTCCAACTGCCATTGCCAATTCCTTATGTTTTTTAATCATTGCATATTCCCCATGCACAGGCAGAAAATATTTAGGTTTTACAAGATTTATCATCAATTTTTGTTCTTCCTGGCAGCCATGTCCTGATACGTGTATTCCAATTCCTTTTTCAAAAACAACATTTGCATCCCGTTTCATAAGCTGATTTATATTTTTGGTAGCAGCTTTTTCATTTCCAGGAATAGGTGTCGCAGAAATTACAACTGTATCTCCTTCTCTTAATGAAATATGCTTGTGTGTCCCGTTTGCAATTCTGGAAAGTGCCGCAAGCGGTTCTCCCTGTGTTCCAGTACACAATATAAGCACTTTATTTGCTGGATAAGTTTCAACCTTGTCAATATCAATCATTATATCTTTCGGTATTTTTAAATATCCAAGATTTGAACATATTTCAAAAATTTTAACCATGCTTCTTCCGTCAATTGCAATTTTTCTTCCATGTTTTGCTGCAATATTTACAATTTGCTGCAATCTATGAACATGTGAAGCAAAAGCTGCCAAAATTATTCTTCCTTTGGCTTTTGCAAATTCATCCTTCAAACTTTCTCCAACTGTTCTTTCAGATGGCGTAAATCCTGGTATTTGTGCATTTGTACTATCTGAAAGCAAAAGATCCACGCCTTCTTCTCCCAGCTGAGCCAATCTTCCAAAGTCAAATCCTTCCCCATCGACAGGAGTCAAATCAACCTTAAAATCTCCAGAATGTAAAATAGTTGCCGCAGGAGTCTTAATGCAAATTGCATAGCAGTCTGCTATACTGTGTGTTACACTTACAAACTCAACCGTAAAATATTTTGACACCTTTAAAATAGTTCTTCCGCTAATAACCTTCTCTTTTGGTAATTTTGCATCCTTTTTTTCAAATTTTGCCCTTGCAAGTGCAAGTGTTAATCTTCCACCGTACATTGGTATATTTTCTGTCCCTAACTTTTGGTAAAAATAAGGGATTGCCCCTATATGATCTTCATGTCCGTGCGTCAATAAAAGTCCCTTTATTTTATGACGGTTTGATTCCAGATATGAAAAATCAGGAATTATAACATCTATTCCCAAATGCTCATCTTCTGGAAATGTAAGACCAGCATCCACCACAATAATTTCATCCTTGTATTGAAAAGCTGTCATATTTTTTCCAACTTCTTCAAGACCTCCAAGTGGGATTACATACATTTTTTCTTCTTTTCCATCCACTTTTCTGTCTATATGTCTATTCCTATCATTTACTCTTGGAATATAACGTATTTCATTTTTTTCATCTAAATGTCTTCGATTCGTACTTTTCCTTCTAAATCTTTTTCATTCCAGATTTTTATTTTTATTAATATCTTCCTTCTTGGAAAAAAATTTCTTTTTTAAGATTTGATTACCGAACTCGCCTTTTTTTCCTTTTTCTGACATTTAGCAAACACCTCCTTCATTTTAATTTTTTTACATTGTTATTATTTTTTTAAATTCTTATTTTTTTCCTCTTGCTTTTTTTCTTTTTCTTCTTCCTGTTTCTTTTTTTCTCAGCATCCTGTTTTTTTCAAGACGTATTTATCTCTATATTTGTATATGAATTTTTGTGCCATAGCTCCTGAGGCTACTCCTCCATATCCTCCACCTTCTACAATTGATACAAAAACAATTTGAGGATTATCAGATGGAAAATATCCCGCAATCCACGAGTGGTTATCTCCAAATCCTGAATTTTGTGCAGTCCCTGTTTTTGCTGAAACTGGATAATTTGGTATATATAAAACTTTAGCTGTTCCACCTGGACCACTTACCGGCAATCTCAAGGCATTTTGTAATAGTTTCAAATTCTTTGGACTTACCTTCAATTTTTTTATTACTACAGGCTTATTATTTTTCAACTTTTCCTGAATATGTCACAAATCTGTCAACAACCGTAGGTCTTAATTTTACACCATTATTAGCTATAGTTTGATAAACTGAGGCAATTTGAATTGGAGTTGCCAAAACATATCCTTGTCCAATTGACATATTTATCAAATCTCCAGGCAGCCATCTCTGATCCTGTTTCTTCTTAAATCTTTTCTTCTTCCATTCAGGACTAGGCAATGTTCCTGTCAATTCTCCAGGAATGTCAATTCCCGTCTTAGATCCAATTCCAAATTCCTTTGCATATTTTACAATATTGTTAATTCCAGCTTTTTGTGAAAATACATAATAATATGTATTTACAGATTGCTCTATGGATTTTGCAAAATTGGTAATTCCGCTTCCAGATTTATGCGAATCCCTAAATATTAACTTCCCGTATCTGTACTGTCCAGTTGAATTTACAGTAGCATAAGGAGAAATTCCAGATTCCAGTATTCCCATTCCCGTTACCGCTTTAAAAGTCGATCCTGGTGGATAAAGTCCAGCAATTCCCTTATTAACAAGCGGCTTTGCCTTTGAATTTACCAGTTCAGTCCATTGATTATCAGGTATTCTCGAACTTAATAAATTCAAGCTGATTTCAGGATTACTTACAAATGTAATTATTTTTCCAGTTTTAGCTTCCATTGCAATAAAAGCCCCGCTTTTACCTGAAAATGCATCTGTCATATATTTTTGCAATTCCATGTCAATTGACAAGTAGACATTTTTTCCTGCAACACTTTCTGTTGCCTCCACTTGCCTTATAACATTTCCTTTAGCATCAACTTCAACATTTTCCCTACCGTCTTGACCTTTCATTTCCTTGTCGTAAGAACGTTCAACACCTTTTTTACCAATCAGGTCACTATTTCTATATCCATCCTTTTCCAGATCCTTGAATTCCTTTTCACTAATAGGCTTTACGTATCCAATAACATGCGATGCAAGCGCATCTTCAGGATAAAATCTCTTATTATACTCCACAATGTCGATTCTGTCATTATTAATTTTTTCAATTGCCCTTAATGCCACCTGCTTGTCTAAATCTTCAATAACAAGTATCTTTTTATCAGTTCCCATTCTTTGCTGCTTATAAAATCTATCTATAAGATAGTCAACCTGATATCCTGTAAGCTGGCTTATAGTATTTATATCGCCCATTGTTTCCTTAATCCGTTTTGCCACAGCCTTACGTTCGTTAGCAAGCCTAGCATCCATCTGTTCTGGCGTCATTCCCTTAACTTCCTTTAAAAGTTTCAAGTCATTTGGATCTAACGTATATGTATGCATATGAACCAGCTGATATCCTGTTGTATTTTTAGCAAGCAATTTACCTTCCCTGTCGTAAATTTCTCCACGTGTAGCTTTTATTATATTTGTTCTAATTCTATTTTGCAATGCCTGTTCTGCATATTGTGAAGCCTCTAATATCTGCAATGTAAACAGACGTGCAATTAATATTAGAAAAACAGCTCCGACAAGAATAAGAAAGGCAATAAATCGTACATTTTTCTCTTCTTTATCTAATTCTCTCATAATTTTCCTCTTTATAACTGTTATCTATTCTGTTTCCTCGTTTCCTTCATTCACGCCATTATAAAAATCATCCAGTCTGTAGTAATCTCTGGCATCTTTACTAAACACGCTTATAACTAGATCTCCGGCATCAATAAGAACCCAGTTAGCCTCCTCAAGCCCTTCCACATTTTTCACATTTTCAAGGCTTTTCTTTATATCAGTCGCTATCGCTTCAATATTTCTAGAAGAACTCCCGGTACACAATATTGAATAATCAAAAAAATGGCGATTTTTCCTCTCATATCATACACTTTTTATATCCTGTGCCTTCTTATCCTCCATAATATCAATTATTTCCTGAACTTCCTTTTTCATAATTGTTATTCAATTCACTCATTCCCTGAACTTCCTTTCTTTTTTTATATTTTTTTATTTAAAAAAAATCAATACAATTTAAGTTTAACTATAATAACTGATTTGACTAAAACAAGTATTAATCAAAATTTAGTCAAAAAGAAAAATGGGCATCAAATAAAAAAATTATTAATAATTAACTTAAAAATATTTAATAATTGCACAAAAAAATCCTTGTATAAATTATTTATTACTGCTATTGTATATTATATTATATATTCAGCTAATTTTTCAATTTATTTCTTAATTTTAGTAAAATAAAAAGCTATATAAAAAAATTAGCAATAATGCCACAGACAACAATTGCCGCAGTTTCTGCCCGCAAAATCCTTTTTTTCCCAAACTAATTTCTATTGCCTTATTATTTTTTTAGAAAATCAACTTCATCCGCTGTAATTCCACCTTCAGGCCCAATTATATACAAAAATATTCTTATCTTCTTTTTTTATTATTTCTGATAAAGATTTTTGATTCACCACTATTTTCATAGGCAAAAAAATTATTTTTATCATATTTTTTTGATAATCAATTTCGAAAGTCTCTTTACAGATGTAATTTCAGTAAATTTCACTCCTCTGCATTGTTTCAACGTTTCCCTTGCAACGACATCCCATTTTTCCTTTTTTTCATTAATTTTTACAACAACTCGCTCAGTTTTTTTAAAGGAATTATCCTGTTTACACCAATTTCCGTCAATTTCTGTATTGCCAAATTCATTTTTATCATTTTTTTCAAAATTCCCATCGCAATATCAATATTTATACTCAAAGAATAACTGTCTTCTTTTTTCCAATATTTTTTTACAGCTATTTCCTTTTTTTGAAATTTCAGCAATTTTTTTGTAAAATATTCATATTCCCCGTCAATTACCCGCAATTCATCACCTATATTTAAACGATACACATTTTGAACATGATTACAGTCTGATCTGTCTTTTTATCAAAAATTTTTTTCCATTATTTTTCATCAATATTTTCTTTTTTTCCGCTATTACTGTCAACAACAGCTTTTTCACCTCATTTTTTTCCATTTAATACTATCTCCAAGTTAAATAACAGATTTACCCTGAATTTTTTTACCAAAGGCTAAAAATCCAACAGATATATTCAATAATTTAAGTTTTTTTATTTTTTTACAAAAGTTCAAGCCCCTTGCTCCAGTATATTTTTTTGTTATCGAACAGGTCTATTATAATTTCTGCTTTTTTTAATTGGAATTCAGTATCAATTATTATCTTTAAATTTTTTTATTTTTTTCCGCCAAATATTTTTTTCAATTCCTAAATGGTTATATCCTAATTCTGTCACAACTCTTCCACGTGGAGTTCTTTTTATAAACCCAATTTTTACAAGATACGGCTCATAAACCTCCTCAATTGTCCGTCTGTCCTCCCCGAGCAAAAGCGACAAAGTTTCAATTCCAACAGGTCCTCCATTATAAACATTTATAATCGACAGCAAAATATTCCTGTCAAGCTCATCCAGGCCATTTTCATCCACTCCTAACAATTTCAGGATTCCATCCACGCTTTCTTTTTTCCAGAACTCCCGAACGCTTCCCACAAGCGCAAAATCCCTTGCCCTTTTCAATAACCTATTAGCAATTCTAGGCGTTCCTCGACTTCTTTTGGCAATTTCCGTAATTCCATCCTCATCATAGGAAATATCAAGAATATTCGCCCCTCTTCGTATAATTTCCTTCAATTCTTCCAGCTTATAATATTCCATCCTATGAGTAACTCCAAATCTATCCCTAAGCGGCGTACTCAATTGCCCTGCCCTTGTAGTTGCCCCAATCAACGTAAATTGCGGCAATTCCACACGTATACTTCTAGCGGACGGCCCTTTCCCAATAAGAATATCCAGTTCTCCGTCTTCCATCGCAGGATACAAAATTTCCTCCACAGATGTATTCAATCTATGAATTTCATCAATAAATAAAATATCATTTTCCTCCAAAGACGTCAAAATAGCCGCCAAATCTCCTGCCTTTTCCAGCACAGGTCCAGTCGTTACTTTCAGATTCACTCCCATTTCCGTAGCAATAACTCCCGCAAGCGTAGTTTTCCCTAGCCCTGGAGGCCCATAAAGCAAAATATGATCCAGCGACTCATTCCTTATTTTAGCAGCTTTTATAAATATATTCATCTTCTCTTTCAAATCCTGCTGACCAATATATTCCTTAAAAGTCCTTGGCCGTAAACTTTTCTGAATATTGTCCTCTCCCAATTCCTTAGGTTCCAATATTCTTTCTTCATTCATTTTTTTCTCCTCAGCAATTCTTTAAATCCTCTAGTCTAATTATTTTTTTATTTAAAATATTATTTTTATATCTGTTTTTAATAATATCATTATAAAAAAATTGAAATAATGCGATTATTCCTCCCAATACTCCACCAATAATTTCAATATGCTTTTAATTCATTCTTAGACACAGACAAAATTATTTTTTTCCATTTCTTCTAACGAGAAATTTTTTTCATTTTTTTCAAGCATGATTTCCTTAAAATCAATTTTGTCTTCTGCAATTTTTTTAAAATTTCCTCCACTATTTCCTCTTTATTTTTCTAAAATTGCCTTTTTTTAAAAATACGCTTTTTATTTTTTTCAATTACTGAATCATTTAAAAAAACATTTTTTTAATAGCGGATTTTTTTCTAATATGCTTTTTTTCAGCTTTTTCTCCTATAATTTTTGTCCAATAGTTTATCCAAAAACTTCATCATTTATAACATCGCTATCTTTTTAGCTTTTTCAGTAATATATTTTTACTGAAATAAGCTCCTTTTTCTATCGTTTCCGCTATATTTTTCTGAAATCTTATCTCTATTTTTTTGGGAATTAATCCCTGTATTTTTGAAAAAAATAGGAAGTTTACTTCCTTATAGGGCCTAAATAACAATTTTATAGCCAAATAATTTGTAAACCATCCTATAAGTATTCCAACAAAAAAACCATTATGGCAAGCTGGATTAACAAATTTTCCAATTTTTTTCCTCCATTTTTTTAATAGATAACTAATCTATCAGTATCAAGGGAATTTTTTTAACCCTTGTTATTTAACCAACTATTGCTTTTTCCATATTCCTTGCATTTTTCAATTTTTTCATCATCATCAACAGCCAAATGAATAATAAGCCCGTCATTCACGACAGAAAGCCCTTCATTTATAATTTCCTCACGCCAAGTTTCCATCCAGCCACCTTGTCCCCAATCATACGAACCAAATAGCCCAACTGTTTTTACCAATGATTTTTATCCTTTATTCCTTCCAAAAAAATTCCACCATTTCCGGTGCAATTTCCTCTGCTCCAACTGCAGGCGATCCAAATGCAATAAAGTCAGCATCTATTGCATTCTCATCAGCCTCTTCCACATTTATAAGTTTTACATTAGATCCAGCACTTTCTGCACCTTCACCAATATATTTTGCTATTTCTTCAGTATTTCCAGTGCCTGTATAATAAATTATATTTAATGTTGACATATTTCCCTCTTTTTCTCTTTATTTATTCAATTTTCACAGTAGAAATGTTCGATTTTTTCCTATACAAAAGGGGAAGACCCCTTGCTTCAATATATCTATTTCACTAAATTCTAAGTTTGCATAGCTGTCGAACAGTTCTAATCTCTTATCTCGCAATTTATTGAAAATTATAACTTTACAAAAATTTTATTAATGCAGTATTTATTTTGTTAATTCATAAGTATCTCTTGCAATTACAAGTTCTTCAGCTGTTTCAATCTTGTAAATTTTAACTTTTTGAATTTTCTGTAGACAATTCTACATTTTCATAGTAATCTTTTTTTGCATTTTTTTCTTCATCCAGCTCAACTCCAAAAAAATGAAAGCCGCTTCACAAATTTGTTTTTTAGCCCCAACAGAATTTTCTCCAATTCCACCAGTAAAAGCAATAGCATCAACACCGTTCATTGCCGCAACATAAGCTCCGATATAAAGCTGTATTCTGTAGCAGAACATGTCATAAGCTAAAATAGCCTTTTCATCTCCAGCCTTTTTAGCCGCATCTAAATCACGGAAATCCGAACTAGTTCCAATCATTCCTAAAATTCCAGATTTCTTATTCATTCTATTATTCATTTCATCCAAAGATAATCCTCTTTTTCTCATAACATAAATAACAGAGGCAGGATCTACATCCCCAGTTCTAGTTCCCATCATAACTCCTGCAAGCGGTGTCATTCCCATTGACGTGTCTACAACTTTACCATTTTGAACTGCTGAAATACTCGCTCCATTTCCAAGATGGCAAACTATAATTTTAGAATCTTTTTTACCTAGCATTTCTTGTGCCACTCCACTTACATATCTGTGAGAAGTCCCATGGAAACCATACTTTCTAACTTTTAATTCTGTATAGTCTTCATAAGGGTAAGGATACATATATGCCTTTGCCGGCATTGTTTGATGGAATGCAGTATCAAATACAACTACATTTTTCTTTCCAGGAAGTAATTTTTGAATAACTTTTATTCCCATTATATGGGCTGGATTGTGTAGTGGTGCAAGCGGTGCGATTTCTTCAAGATTTTTTTATAACTTCATCATCGACAAGTACAGATTTTTCATAATATTCTCCACCGTGGACAATTCTATGCCCTATCGCATCAATTTCATCTGTGCTTGCTATTACTCCAATTTTCTCATCTTGAAGCGTCTTTAATATTAATTCTACCGCAACTGTATGATTTTCCATAGGAGTTTCCAATTCACTAATTTTTTCTCCAGTTATTAAATTTTTATAACTGAAAATTGGATTTGCAATTCCTATCCTCTCACAATTTCCCTTAGCTAGCGACTGTTCATTAGTCATATCAATAAGTTCAAATTTTGCAGATGAACTTCCACAATTTATTACTAAAATTTTCATTTTATCCTCCAAATTTATGTGTTTATTTTTCTACTATTTTTTGACAAGGAGGATTGACCTCCTTGCTACTATAATTATCATTATTGCTTAACTATTAACAACCTATATCATATAAATTCAATTTTTAATTATTTTTTGTCAAAAAAATTACATTTCAGATTCCACAGCCGTAATTGCCACAACTTCCACAATATCTTCCACGCTGCATCCTCTCGACAAATCATGAACTGGTCTTGCCAACCCTTGAATCAATGGTCCCAATGCCTTTGCCTTTGCCAATCTTTGCGTTAATTTATAACCAATATTTCCTGAATCCAAATCAGGGAAAATTAATACATTTGCCTGTCCTGCTACTTTTGAGTTTGGAGCTTTTGCAGCAGCCACTTCTGGTACAATTGCCGCATCCAGCTGTAATTCCCCATCAAAGTCGAAATCAACGTTTCTAACTTTCAAGATTTCAATTGCTTCCCTAACTTTGCTTACAGACACTCCATCTGCACTTCCCTTTGTGGAAAATGATAGGAATGCCACTTTAGGTTCCTTTATTCCAGCAGTAAATCTGGCTTTTTCAGCTGCAGAAATTGCAATATCGGCTAGCTGCATTGCTGTAGGATCAGGGATTACTCCACCATCTGAATATACAAATGTTCCATTATCTCCAAATTCAGGCGTATTTGTTATCATGACAAAAGAACTTGATACTGTCTTTAGCCCTTGTCTTGGTCCAATTACGTGAATTGCCGCTCTTAAAACGTGTGCTGTCGGAGAAGATGAACCTGCCACCATTCCATCAACTCTGCCTTGATGTACAAGCATTGCCGCAAAATATCTCGGATCTGACATAAGTATCGCTTTTGCAGTTTCAAATGTCATTCCCTTTTTTTCTCTTCTTTTTTTCAAAAGTTCCGACATAGCATCAATTGTCGCACAAGAGTCAGGATTGTAAAATATCACACCCTCCAACGAAACACCAATTTTAGCCGCTCTTTCCTTTATTTCCTTTTCATTTCCAACTAAAGCAATTTTTGCAATTCCTTCGTTGATAATTTTCTCAGTTGCCCGCAAAACTCTTTCATCTTCTGTTTCAGGTAAAATAATAGTTTTGTTTAATTTTTTAGCCTTTTCCTTCAATTCATTTGTCAATGTGTTCATAAATTCATTTTCCTTTCCTGTTTTTTTATTAATCAAACATAGCTTCAACAAATTCCTTTGTATCAAATTCCCGCAAATCCTCAATTCCTTCTCCAACACCTATAAATTTAATCGGTTTTTTCAGCTCTTCTGTAATTGGGAAAATAATTCCACCTTTTGCTGTTCCATCAAATTTTGTCAAAATAATTCCTGTCAAATCTACAATTTCATTGAATATTCTAGCTTGCTCCAGCCCATTTTGCCCAGTCGTGCTGTCAATTACAAGCAACGTTTCAAAGTCTGTTTCTCCAGACTGCTCACGTATAATTTTATTTATTTTTTCAAGCTCTTTCATCAAATCACGTTTATTGTGAAGTCTTCCAGCCGTATCCAGTATCGCCACATCAAATCCACGATTTTTAGCAGTTTTTACAGTATCAAAAATTACAGCGGCAGGATCGCTTCCATGTGCCTGCTTTATAACTTCCACGCCAGTCCGTCTCCCCCATTCCTCAACTTGCTCAATCGCAGCCGCCCTAAATGTATCTCCAGCTCCAATAATAACCTTTTTCCCGCTATCCTTCAGTTTTTTCGCTATTTTCCCAATGGATGTAGTCTTTCCAACTCCATTTACACCAACAATCAAAAGAATGTTCAGCTTTCCATCATGCAATTTCAATTTTGTATTATTTTCATCATTATAAATAAGTTTAGCCTTTAGCAATTCCTTTAATTCCTCATAAATTTGCTCTGATGTTTTCAATTTTTTTCGTGAAACCGATTTTTCCAATTCTTCCACAAGCTGCATTGTCATATTCATCCCAATATCCGATTGAATCAGCAGTTCCTCCAATTCTTCATACAAATCGTCATCTATCGTTTTCCCCAGAAGCATTTCCTTCAATTTCCCGAAAAAAATCCCTTCTTAGGCGTTGCCAGCCTGTCTTTTTAACGGTTTTAGCTTAGGCTTTTTTTCTTAGTCTTTTTCACTTTCCTCAAAACCGCTTTCATCTAATTTACTTTCAGTCTTTTTCTTTTTGTTTTTCTTGTCAACACTCTTTTTACTCTCATCTTCAAAGTCTTTACTTTCAGCATTTCCACTTTCAAGATTCTCAACTTCAGAATTTCTGCTAACTTTATTATCTTTTTTTAAGATTTCATCAGCTGCTTTTTTTATTTCATTTTCTGTTTCTTTTTTTATTTTTTTGTATCTCTTTTTTTCACTTTCCTGAATTTCCTTGTCCAGCTGATTCTCCAGTTTGCTCTTTTTGCTCTTCCTCGCCTTTTTTTCTTCTTTCCAAATTTAAAAAAATTTTTTTCAGCATTGTTTTTTTATCCCTTTCCGCCTGTGATTTTTTTCCAAATAATCTGGCTTCAAATTAAAAAAATATCAGTTTTTTTATAACATTATTATCCCTCAAATTTTTCATCCAAAAAAACATTTCCACATAAGTCATCGTATTAATCGCCAAATTCTTATCCTCAAATATTTTTTTACAAAATTTCCCAATTTATCCAATATTTTTAGCCTTTATAATTAAAAAAACCGCATCTCCAATCAAATAAATTTTTTTATTATTTTTCTTTATCTTGCTTATTTTTCAATTATTTCCTCAATTACATTATCCAGCTTTGTAACCTCGTAATTTTTCACTAACTCCAGCTTTCTTCCATCCTTTCTATTAAAAGTTTCATAAGCTGCGCAATAAATTTTTTCCTTCCGAGAATCAATCAATGAATATATTTTCACATCCTCATCATTTTCCAAATTTACCTTCAAATTGTAATATCCTTGAAACCCAAGCGCATCCAATTCATTCACTTCATAAAAAAATTCACATTTCTTCCAAAAAGCCCCTTAACAACTGAAATTGCTATTCTAACCCCTGTAAACGAACCAGGCCCAATCGAAACAAGCACATTTTCAATTTCATCCAGCTTTTTCCCAGTCCATTTCAAAAGGCTGTCAATTTGCTCTAAAATCGTAGTAGAATGTGTCTTCGCCATTACCACGTGAATTTCCCCCAAAAGTTTATCCTTTTCATAAAGCGACAATCCAGCCAGCTTAGTCGTAGTCGTCATTGCAAATGTCAACATATTTTTTCTCCATTTTTTATTTTTTTAATTTATAATTATTTAAAAACTATTCAATCCCATAATCTACTTTTTTTCTCATTCAAAATCCTATAAACCGCCACTTCCCGAGCTGCATCCGAATAATGATTTATCTCAACAAACACCGCATCTTCAGGCATCTCCTCCAAAATCTTATCCGCCCATTCAATAATCACAACACTTCCATCTTCTCCAATATAATCCTCAAACCCAATTTCATAAATCTCTTCAGGATCATTAATTCTGTAAACATCAAAATGATATACAGGCACATCTCCAGAAGTATACTCAATAACATAAGTAAATGTCGGACTTTTCACATTTTCCGTAATATTATAACATTCACAAATTTTTTTAGTAAACGTAGTCTTCCCAGCTCCCAAATCTCCAATAAGCCCCAGACAGCCACCACTTCTCAATTTTTCTGCCAAAGCTATTGCCAATTCATCAATTTCTTCAAATGTCATTATTTTTCCATATTTTTTTCCCATTTCTAAATATTATAACTAATTTTTTTATACGCCTCAATAATTTTTATTAATAATTTGAGTAGTAGAAACATTATCCACAAAAGACAAAATTTTCACTTCTCCACCATTTCCTTCCACAATTTTCGTTTCTGGCAAATCTTCTTTTTTATAATCTCCACCTTTAACGTGAACATCAGGCTTCAGAATATCCAGCAATTTTTCAGGCGTCTTTTCATCAAAAATTACCGCATAATTCACAAACTTAGTCCCCAAAAGCACATAAGCCCTATTTTTTTCACTATTTATAGGCCTTTTTATCCCCTTTATTCACCTTAACCGAAGCATCACTATTCACACCAACAACCAAAATATCCCCTAAATTTCCAGCTTCCTCCAAATAAGTCAAATGCCCAATATGCAAAATATCAAACACTCCATTAGTAAAAACTACTCTTTTTCCAGCTTTCTGCAATTTCACTATCTCTTTTCTCATTTCCTCCGCAGTAAGCAAATTATCCTTAAAAATTTTTTTCCCAATTTTTTTCTCCAATATATTTATCATTTTTTTATAATTTATCCAATAAAAAGAATCAATATTTCTAAAGTTCTAGTATTCATCAAATTATACCATATTTTTTTCTAAAAAAAGAAAAATTTTTTTCTATTTTTCAACTTTTTATTTTTTTCTAATTTCAGTAATTGTATTTTTAAGAAGTTTTTAAGCATATTCTCACAATTTTTTTATCAAAAAGAAAAAAAGAAGCATAAGCTTACTGCTTTTTACTTCTCCTGACATTTATAAAAATTTTTTTATCTATTTTTACAAATTAGAACAAATTTACTAAAATTGTAATAATCCATTTTCATCAAATTTAAAAATCTGGTCCCCAAGCCACTTCCCAATAATATCCGTCTAAATCACAAAAAAATACGCATGGTATCCACCCCAAAAATACATCTTGAGGTTCTTTTTACAATAGTCCCTCCTGCTTTTTTTACCAATTCAACAATTTTATCTACATCATCTTTATTTTTTTACATTGTATGTTAAAGTAATTCCTGAAAATCCATTACCTATCGGAGGATTAGTTTCATTAATATCTTTTGCCAGTAAATCTAAAGGAAATAATTCAAATTTTTGTTCGATGCGTATCAAAAAAACATACTGGAGGATTGTCTTCTTTACAATCTGTTTTATATCCCAAACCATCCCTATAAAACTTTAATGCTTTTTCCATATTTTTTACACCTAAACAAATACAAGTTATTTTATTCATTGTTCTCCCTCTATTCAGCTAACATTTTTGCTAGCATTTTTTTCTTTTTATTTTTATTTAGAGAAATCCGTTATCAGCATTTCCACTTCAATTTTATCTTCAAGCTCAACATCCATAATGTATCCCCATAGCATATTTGTTTGGTCTGCTCCAAATTTTTCATTTATAATCATAGTTATTTCCTGTAAATCCGTTAATCCAATGTCTGGTCCTGCTGTAATACTTAACAGTATCTTTCCCGCTTTTGGAAGATTTTTTATAAAAGGGCTGTTTATTATTTGTTCTGTAGCAAGTTTTACCTTATCCTGCCCTTCACCTTTACCAAATGCTGTTATGCCTTCCCTGAATTTCCTAGCATTATTTTTACATCATCAAAATCAAGATTCACTATCCCTTGTTTTTTTATTAAATTTGTTATAAATTCTACATTTTTTTATAAAAAAATTTCATCTCTTTTTTTCAAATAATTTATCAAAAGTTGCACTAGAATCTGTTTCCACTAATTTTTTTAAGAGGCAAAACTATAACAGTATCAGAAACTTCTTCTAATTTCTTGATTTCATCATTTTCTCCATTTGAATTAATTGATGTAGCAACTACAACAACTGTCAATATTCCCATTGTTTTTTTGCAACTTCTGAAACAATGCAAGCTATCTCATTATTCTTCTTTTTCCGACATTTCTGTCAAAATAAATACTAAATTAGTATTTTTCAATGCACCTTGAACCTTCTCGCTTAAATCTTCAGAAGCCAACATTTTTTTAATTCTACATTCAATTTATCCAAATTCTCTTGATTTGTGTCAATTCCCACAAACTCAACTTTCGTAATCTCTTTTTTTCATCATCTTATTTAAGACATTATTTCCCATCGTACCGATTCCAACAACTTTTTATTTCAATACCGTCCATTTTTTTCTTCTCCTTTATATATAAAGTTTTTCTTTTTCTAGATTTTTAACATATTTTTTTATCAAATATATTAGAACTTTTTTTACTATTTTTTTATACAATTTCGCCTTTTTCTTCTAATAATAACAAAAAGCTACCATAACTGATAGCTTCATATTTAAAGTTGCTTTTATTTTTAAGGTAGTGCAGTATCTATTTTTTTACTTTTTTTCTTTTTTTATTTATAAATTTTTTTAAATTATTTTTATTAATCGCCAAAATCTGTTGTAATCAAATATACTTTTACACAGCTCCCTTTTTGCTCAAAATCTTTAGGATTTTCAAATTTAGTTTCTTCAAAGACTGTTCCCCATGCGAGAAATAAGTCTGGATTTTCGGAACTTTTGGCTACTGCTGTGGCGATTTGGCTGATTTCTTCTAGGCGTATGTCATTTCCTGAGGTTATACTCATTAGTATTTTTCCTGCCCCTTTTATTGAACGTTCTAGAAGTGGGGTATTTAGTGCCTGTTCTACTGCCTTTTTTGCTCTGTCCTCTCCGTCTGCTTTTCCAAAGCCTAATACTGTTTTGCCTGAATTTTGCAATATAGACTTAATATCTGCAAAGTCTGAATTTACAATTCCTTGTTTTTTTATTAAGTCCAATATTCCCTTTACAATGTTATTTAATATCATTTTATTTATTACATTACTTCCTGTTTTTCCCAAAGCCACTATTTTTTACACCATTTAACGTGTTTTTCATATCAGTCCCCCTGACCTCTGTGTTCCTACAAGCGATATTATCCACTATTCTTCCTCCTAGATAATCTATATTTCAAGACACTATTTATTAATATTTTTTTCTTTAATCTATTTTTTTAATCACAGTTCTTTAATATATCACAAGACCCTTTATTTTTTTATTTTTAAAAAAATATTGATTTTTATATTTTTAACTTAACTCTTTTTTTAAAAATTATATCAAATTTGATTAGTAAATAAATAAACAAATATTATAAAATTATAGAAAAAAATATTACTATATTTCATTTTTATCAATTTTTTTGGACTATACTATTCTTGTAGATACAAAAAAATATTTAAATATAAATCGGGAGGCAGTTTTATGAAATCTAGAAGTCTACTATTATTTTTAATACTATCTTTAGCTTTATTTTCAGTAGTATTATCAAATAAAAATCGTAAAAACAGAAATGAAAATAAACCGAAAAAAGAAAATATGATTCAGACAGGGAACGAAAACATCAGGGAAATCTATCTTGCTGGTGGCTGTTTCTGGGGACTTGAGGCATATATGGAAAGAATTGACGGGGTAAAGGATGCTACGGTTGGCTATGCGAATGGTAAAACTGAAAAAACGAGTTATAACATTGTCGCATCAACGGATCACGCAGAAACAGTTCACGTAAAATATGACGCAAACAAAATTTCTTTGAGCAAGCTTCTTAAATATTATTTTCAAGTTGTAGATCCTACTAGCATTAATCAGCAGGGAAATGATAGAGGCAGACAATACAGAACAGGGATTTATTATACTAATCCCAAAGATAAAGAAATTATTTTACAGGAAATTGAAGAAGATCAGAAAAAATATACAGATAAAATTCAAGTTGAAGTTCAGCCTTTGAAAAATTATATACTCGCAGAAGAATACCATCAGGACTATTTGAAAAAAAATCCTAACGGATATTGTCACATTGATGTCAGTAAGGCAGATGAAGTTATTATTGATCCAAAAGATTATCCAAAACCAAGTGACGAAGAATTGAAAAAACGGCTTACTCCACTGCAGTATAGCGTTACACAGAAAAAAAATACTGAACATTCTTTTTCAAACGAGTACTGGGACAATCATGAAGCTGGAATTTATGTGGACATAACAACAGGAGAGCCATTATTTTCCTCAAAAGATAAATATGATTCTGGCTGTGGCTGGCCAAGTTTTACAAAACCTATTTCAAAAGATGTTGTAACTTATGCAAATGATACAAGTTTTAATATGGTAAGGACAGAAGTGCTTAGTCGAAGCGGAAAAGCCCACTTGGGACATGTTTTTGATGATGGACCTAAAGACAAAGGCGGACTTCGTTATTGCATAAACAGTGCTTCAATTAAATTTATCCCATTAAAAGATATGGAAAAAGAGCATTATGGATATTTAATAAAATTAGTTCAGTAAAATGAACAGGATAGGAGATAATTTATGTTTAATCAGCCATTACTGGTAGGAAGCGTATTTTTAGGAGGAGTAGCAAGTTTTCTATCTCCGTGTATTCTTCCCATTGTTCCTGTATATTTGGGAATTTTAAGCAAAGGAAAAAAAACTGTGCTTAATACCTTTCTATTTATTTTAGGTCTTTCACTTACTTTTGTAAGCATAGGCTTTAGTTTTAGTTTTCTTACGGGAATTTTCTTTAATGACACTATAAAAGTTTTGGCAGGAATACTTGTAATAATACTGGGATTACATCAGACAGGCATCTTAAAATTTAACTTTTTAGAAAAAAATAAATCTATAAATTTGGATTTAATTGAGAAAAATTCTTCATTACAGGCTTTTTTGCTAGGACTAACATTTAGTCTAGGGTGGACTCCATGTGTAGGCCCTATTCTTGCCTCGGTACTTACTCTTGCAGGGGAAAAAAAGGATCTGCAGTCTATGGAGGGTTAATGATGTTTATATACGTCTTAGGGCTTGCCACTCCATTTGTTCTATTTTTCCTTTTTTCTCTCAGAAATTATTAAAAAAAGTACGAGCTTTTAAATCAATACACAAACTATTTTTAAAATCTTTGGAGGATTTCTAATTATATTTATGGGAATTTTACTAATAATGAATAAGTTTTAGTAATTTTTATTTTTTTAAATTTTTATAAAAACAATTAGTAATCAAAAATAACTTAAAAAAATAATTACAAAAAAATATTTTTAAATTTGCTATAATACAGAAAGGAAGTAATTTTTATGAAAAAAATTAATTGTAACAATTGTAACTTTGTTGAGTTTTGGATCGATTTCATTTGGAAATACATTGCAAGGAGTTCAGTTAAAGGACATTAATAATAAACCTGTTTCCCTTAACAAGTACAAAGGTAAGAAAATATATATTAAAATGTGGGCTTCATGGTGTCCTATCTGTCTTTCGGGATTAAGCGAAATTAATTCTTTAAGTGCAGATAAAAGTAAGAATTTTACAGTTATAACAATTGCTTCTCCGGGACAAAGAGGAGAAAAACCGACAGCTAAATTTATTCAGTGGTATAAAGGGCTTAACTATAAAAATATTACTGTATTGCTGGATGAAAAGGGAGAAGTGCTAAAAAGGGCAAAAGTTTTGGGATATCCTTCAAATATTGTACTGGATGGGAACTTGAACATTGTTAAAACTTTGCCGGGACATTTGACTGCCGCACAGATCAAAGGAGCTGTTAAATAAGTGTATAGTATTTTAATAATTGATGATGAACCGATTATAAGAAGAGGTATTAAAACCTTTATTGATTTTGAAAAATATAAGATAAGTGATGTTTATGAGGCAGAAGATGGTAATTCTGCCTTTAAGACTTTTTCAGAAGTCTTGCCTGACCTTGTCTTGCTGGATATAAATATTCCCTTTAAAAATGGGCTGACTCTTGCCGAGGAAATGAAATATCTGAAAAGTGATGTTAAAATAGCCATTATTTCTGGATATGACTATTTTGAATATGCTCAAAAGGCTTTAAAAATCGGAGTTGAAGACTATATTTTAAAACCTGTTTCCAAGACAGATATAAATGAAATAATTTCAAAACTTATCTATAAGCTGGAAGAAGATAAAAAGATATAACGAAGCAAGAAAAAAATTATTAATAAAATTAGCCAATCTGAGAAATCTAATAAAAAAATATTTCTCATAGTAAGTATAAAGATATTTTTAACAAAAATTGAAGAAAAAAATACAGCGATATTTCCTTTAACTTAAATTCTCTGGCTGACGAAATGAATTTATCTTCTGGATATTTGAGTTCACTTTTTTTAAAAAAATTTGTTTGGTATTCCTTTTCAGGACTATTTGAATAATATGCGGATGGAAAAGGCAAAATTGCTGCTTTTTGACAACAGATCTGAAAAAAATTATCAAATTGGAGAACTTGTAGGAATGGAAAAACTTTAATTATTTCAATTCAAAATTTAAAAAAACTTTTGGAATGACACCAAAAAGAATTTAAGAAAAAGTGTGTTGGAGAAAATATGAAATTAAAAAAAACTATGAGAAATTCAATGCTCTTGCAGTTATTTTTTTATTATCTTGTTGGAAATTTACTGTTTATACTTTTTTTAAGCAGCATTTTTTTATTATACTTCAAAAATATATAATAATGAACAAAGAAATTGAGTACACTAACAAAAAAATGTAATGAGTACATCACGTTATATCACACTTTATGTTGAGAAATTACAAAATATAATTAATCTTTTTATCCGTTAATGCGGATGTTAGAAATTTTTTTAACATTGGGAAATAATAATTCAAAAAAAGTATTGAAAAAAATGGTTTATTCAATTCTCGATAACAATAAAGGGATAAAAAAATATTACTGTGATTGGAAAAAAAATGGTAGTATTATTTCTAGTGATAAAAAAATAACGATATGAAAATATCAGCAAATATGATGAAGGAAAAAAATGGTATGTTGACGCAATAAATAATTCAGATATGCCTGTTTTTCAATCCAGTCAGAAAAAGATGAAGATTCTTCCATGAACTCTAATTCGTGGTTTTTTTGTCAATTAGTCGGGATATAAAAAAATTCAAAAAGGGGAGAATCTGGGAGTTATTGTATTTGATATAAAATATGAAATGTTTGAAAGGTATTTACGTTCTAATGCTTTTTGGAATACAGAGTGACAGCATTATTATAGATAATCATGGCAATGTGATTTATTACAGAGATGTAAAATGTTTTGCTGATAAAAAAAGTGCCTCACAAAAATTTTTCAGAAAAAGAATAAAAAAATAAAGATACATATTTATATGAAACACAGATTGAAAAATACAAACTGGAATTTAAGAAGCCTTGCGAACACAAATGACTTAGTTACGTTGAAGAAAAAAATTTTTTTCTCACATAGTTATCATTATTTTTCTTAGTTTCACTAGCTTTTTTTCCTCTATTATTACATTTATTGTAATAACAAAGATTCTAAAAGCCTTTAATAAAACTGGAAAATCATATGCAAAACTTTGAAAATAATCTACGGGAATTTCATTTAAGCGAAAAAACAGGCTATGAAGTTCAGAACCTTGTAGAACATTTTAATGTAATGGTTGAAAAGATAAAATATTTACGGGAATATGAAATAAAGGCTCTTCACAGCCAGATTAATCCACATTTTCTGTATAACACGCTAGATACAATCATTTGGATGGCAGAATTTGAAGACAATGAAAAAGTAATCAGCATTACAAAATCACTTGCAAACTATTTTAGGCTTTCCCTTAGCAACGGACACGAAAAAATACCGTTAAAAGATGAAATTATGCACACTAAAGAATATTTATTCATACAAAAGCAGAGATATGAAGACAAACTTTCCTATTTTTTCAACATAGAAGACGAAAGCCTTCTTTCCATCAAAGTTCCAAAAATCATAATCCAGCCAATTGTAGAAAACTCTATCTATCACGGAATAAAAAACCTTTCTGGAAACGGAATTATCACAATAGACGTTTACAGACAAAACAGCACTATCAATATCTCAGTCAAAGACAACGGAATAGGCTTTGAAAAAGCTAAACAGTTCAAAAAAAGCAAGACAGGCGGTGTAGGATTTCAAAATGTCGATAAAAGAATAAAATTCTATTACGGCAAAAATTATGGCGTATTTATAAATAAAGACAACAAAACCGAAGGAGCAGAAGTAATTATAAAAAAATTCCTTTTTAAATCAAGTTTGTAATGTATTCTCAATCCCTTTTAAAATCAAAAAAATTGAACTCTTGTTTAAAAAAATAGTTTTTTTATAATGTTATTCTAATTTCAGACGATTATCATAAAAATGTGTTATAATATAAAAAAAAGAAAATACGGAGATGATAAATATGAAAAAAATTGATTTTTACTTGTAATTCTTTTCAATAACTACAGTGAGTTGTAGTCTCCTTGATAACGAAGCATATCAGGAAATGAAAAGGGATCGAGCTGAAAGTGGAAGAACATGTTATGAAAGGTATGATGGTCACGTATATTGTGAAGATAAATATGGAAATCGTTATTATTAAATCATTATGTTAAGAAGTGGAATTTTTTTGAGATTCTGCTTCTTTTTTTGCTTTTTTGAAGAAAAAAATGATAAAAAAATATCTTTTTAAAAAAATTTCCGAGATTTTTAATTTTTTTCAGGAAAAGACAACTTGTCTGAGTTTTTTTCTTTTTATATTTAGTAAAAATTTTACTTGATAATTTTTTTACTAAAAATAACCATTGTAATTAAACTTAAAATGTCGTGATTTTTTTGGAATAAAAAAACGATTGTCTGAGCGTCAGCGAGTTTCGTTTTTGTTTCAAAAAAAATACTTAGACGAGTTAGGGATGCAAGGGAAATGGCGATTGATTTCCCTTGCTTTTATTTATTAATTAGAGTATCTTCCTAAAAAATCCATTTTACTATTTTGTTCCAAATATTCTATCTCCCGCATCTCCCAAACCTGGATAGATATATGCATGTTCATTAAGTCCTGTATCAATTGCCGCAATGTACAAATCTACATCAGGATGTTTTTCAGTAAATTTCTTTATTCCTTCAGGAGCACTAATGATACAAAGCACAGTTATGTTTTTTACGCCTTTTTCTTTCAAATAGTCAAGTGTGTAAATCATTGAACCACCTGTTGCAAGCATTGGATCTACTACGAAAACTTGACTTTCGACAACGTTTGTTGGCATTTTTGCGTAATAATAGACTGGTTCTAAAGTTTCTTCGTTTCTGTAAACTCCTAGATGTCCTACTTTTGCGTTTGGAAGAAGCTGCAATATTCCATCTATCATTCCAAGTCCTGCTCTTAGGATTGGAACTAATGTTATTGGCTTATCCAGAACTTTTGTAGTAGTTTTCTGAATAGGAGTTTCTGTTTCAATCTCCTTGAGTGGCAAATGTTTTGTTGCTTCATAAACCATAAGTCCTGCTATTTCGTTTAAGCTTTCCCTAAAAAGTTTAGTATCTGTATGTTTATTTCTCAAATTTGAAAGTTTATGTTCAATTAGTGGGTTTCAATTCAAAAAAACTGCCATTAATAATCACTCCGTTCTTTTTTTATATTCAAACTACTTTTTTTCATTTTTATACCCAAATTCTATTTAAAAAAACAGAAATTATATCTTATATTATTTACTGACAAGGAAACTTGACCTCTTGCGAGAAAAATTATAATTAATTTGCTATTTAATTGGAAGATAGTATAAAATTATATTTTTTTACAAAATAATATCCTCTACTGGCAATATTACTGCACCCATCGAAATTCCACGACCTAAATCTATCTTCATAATTTTAATAATCCGTATAATCTCTTGTGCGTGCCTATCTTCCAAATAAGTAACTAAAATACTGTCTGTCCCTAGCCAAACATGTGTATTAAAATGTTTAAAAAGTTTTACTCCAAGAACTATGAACAGCTGGAACTATAAAAATATTGATCTATTCCATACTCTCTTAATTCTTCTTTCATTTTTTCCGTATAAAATGAATCAAAATATATTTCTAATCTTTTCACAAAATTCTCCCCTCTAATTTTTATAAATTTAATTTTGTTTGATAAATCAAAAGAATTGAATTATTTAGCATATCCTCTTCTTTCTATTTCTTTTTCCTGTCTTCTTTTTTCTTCTTTTTCTTTTTGTTTTCTCTCTTTTCTTTCTTCAACCAACGAATACAACACTGGTGTAAAGAACAATGTCAAGATTGTACAGAATGAAAGTCCAAACATTACTGCAATCGCCATTCCTTGATAATATCCCGAACTTCCTTTACTCGAGAATACCATTGGCAACCAACCTAATACTGTTGTAAGTGTCGTCATTAAAATTGGTCGGAGTCTTGAACCACAGGCTTCTACTAAGGCATCGTGTATCGACCAGCCTTTCTTCCGCAATCCCGCAACGAAGTCAAGCATTACAATCGCATTATTAACCGCCATACCAAATAACATCAAGATACCAATCATAACGAACATACTAAGTTGTACTCTAGTTATCGCTAATCCTAAAATTACTCCAATCATAGAAAGTGGCAATGTTGTCATAATCATAAGTGGCAAGATGAATGATTCCAACTGAACCGCAAGTACTGTATAAATCAACACGATCGCAAGTAACAAGTCTTTCATAATTTGTCCACCCATTTCAGATTGGTTTTTAGCTTGTCCTGCTACCCCAATTTTATATCCTTCAGCTGGATTTGCCTTCTTGAATGACTGTTGAATAAATGTCGCTGCATCGTTAAATCCTTTTGATTTATCCAAGTTTGCACCAACTGTTACAATTCTTGTACCATTTTCTGTTGAAATAGTCGAAGCACTTTCTTCATATTGCATTGTAGCAATATCTCCTAATCTAACATAAGTTCCTTTATTAGTTTTTATCTCTAAATCCATAATTTTATTCAATGAATTTTTTTGATTTTTTTCCAATTCCAACACTACATCCAATGTTTCTGTACTTTGAGTTACATCAATCGGATTTGCTGAGCCAGAAGCTGTCATAAATAACATTTGAGTAATATCTGTTACAGTTATTCCATAACTTTCTGCTTTTACTCTGTCAACTTCCAATTTAGCTTGTGGATATCCACCTTCAGTCGATGACTTAACATCCTTAAACCAAGACTGGCTCTTCATATCATTCATTATCGAATTTGCAATTCTATTTAATTCTTGTGGGTCTTCACCTTCTATTTGGAATGAATAATCTTTTTGTGACATCATACCTCCTGCTTTTTGCGGTGAAACTGCAAGTGTTACATTTGGCAAATCTTTTAATTTTTCTCTGACACGGTTCATTGCCTTCATCGTATCTTTCTTTACATCGACATTTATTGTCGCTGCACTTTTTGAGGCAATAACATTTATATCTTTAGTCGCTGGATCTGCCTTTACAACAGCTTCCATTTTATTTGCAATATCCTTTGATACATCTAAATCCAATCCTGTCGCAAGTGTTGCAACTACTGAATATTGATTATCGTCAATCGTTGGGAAGAATGTAGTTTTTACTGTTTTTCCTACTCCAAATACAACTATCACAAATGCTATTATAACTCCAATTACCATTTTCCATCTATTTTCCAATACTTTTGCCACTAATTCTTTATATTTATCCCTAAATGCATTAAATTTAGCAGCTTTTTCAGTATTATCTGATATTTTTTTAACATCCAAAAATAAACTCGAAGCCATTGGAACCCATAACGTCGCAACAATAATCGAAGCTGACAACGCAAACATCATTGAAAACGCAATACTCTTAAATACTTCCTTAGCTATTCCGTCAAATAATATAATTGGTAAAAATACACAAACTGAAGTTGCTGTTGACGCCATCATCGGAAGAATTACTTCATTTGTACCCCGTATCGCTGCTACATCTGCTGGTTCCTTATTAACCTGAATGTGATCAAAAATATTATCCAGCGTAACAACCCCGTTATCTACCAGTGATCCAACCGCAAGTGACAATCCCATTAACGAAATCATATTCAATGTTATCCCTTGTGTTGTAAGTAAAAAGAATGTAAACATTGCTGAAATAGGAATCAATGTTCCCACAACTAATGACGCTCTCAAGTTTTTCAAGAATACAAAAAGTACTATGATTGTAATGATAACCGCTTGTATCCCAGAACTTGCAACATTTTTTATCGATTCACTAACTTTTTCACTGTTATCAACTATTATATTATAACTAGAACCTTCTGGAAATAATGGTTTTGCTTCTTTCAAAGTTTCCTTAGCCTTTTTAGCAACCTCCACCAAGTTACCATCTTTACTCTTTTGAATCATAACAGCAACCATTTCTTTCCCATTATATGTTACATATGATGTAGGATCCTCTGTTCCGTACTCAACTTTTGCCACATCAGCCAATCTAACTGTTTGATTATTTTGATTTGAAATAACAATATCCTGAATTTGATCAAGCTCTTTTAATTCTCCATCAACTTTTAGGATAAACTCTTTCGTCCCATCAGTTATTGTACCTGCTGGTGTTACCGTATTAGCCGCTTTTATCTTACTATAAATTTCTGCCGCTGATAAATTATACTCCTTCAATCTAGCTGGATCCAACCAAACTTTAATCTGTCTTGTCGCATTACCCATTACAGAAATATTACCGATACCTCTATTTCTCTTCAATCTAGGTTGTAATGTTTCTTCAACAAATGATGTTATTAACTCTTTATTTCCTCCAGTAATCCCAATCATTAACGCCATATTGGAACTACCTGCCATATCTAATTTTGATACTGTAGGATCTTTAAAGTTATCATCATCTGGCAATTGTCCTTTTATTTTATCTATTTGTGTTTGAACTTGTACCTGTTTAATATCCGTATCCACTCCATAGTTAAACTCTATCGTAACTACTGATGAACCATAAGATGAAGATGTTGTAATATTTTTAATTCCATCTACATTCAATGCCGCATCTTCAATTTTTTTAGATACTTGTGTTTTTACATCTTCCGCTGTCGCTCCAGTCCAAGTGGCATTAACAACAACTATTGGTGTATCAAAGTCTGGTATTCTTTCCTGTTTCATACCTGTCATCGCTACCCAACCAGCAAAAATCATAAATACAAGTATCATCGTTGTCGACACTACTCTCTTCGTTGCAAATTCTGCTACTGTCATTTTATCTCATACGATTGCAATAACCGTATGCTCCTTTCTCTATTTTTCTATTACTGCACAATATTTACTTTTTCATTCGCTTGTACAACATTTTGTCCATCAACAACTAACTGATCACCAGCTGTCAAGCCATCACCAGTCACTGCCGCATAAGTTTCATTTTTGATTAGAAATATTTATCGGTATCATAACTGCTTTTTCCATCTCTAATAACATAAATAACTTGCTGAACTCCTCTTACTACAATCGCCTTTTTTTAGGAATAATCAACCCATCTTCAGCTCCTGTTGCAATATTTGCTTTTCCCATACATTCCACTTTTTTTAATTCTCTATCTGGATTAGGGAATTTAACTTTTTACAATAAATTGTCTACTAGCTGAATCAGCTGAAGCTGCTATTTCATAAACTGTTCCAACAATTTCTTTACCATTCAATTCATCAACCTTTATAGTTGCTTGTGCTCCCATTTGAATTTTTTTAACAATTTCTGCTGGAACTCCAATTTCCAATTTCATTTCACTTTCATTAACCAATGTAAATAATTTTGCTCCTGCTGATACTTGTTGATGTCTTTTCTAAATCCATATTCGCAATATATCCGCTAACTTTAGTTTTAATAACGGTTTTACTGTTAGTATCATTTGCTGTAGCTAAATTAGCTTGTGCCGAACTCAAGCTGTTTCTTCTCGAAGATAATGCATTTACCGCTGTGTTATAATTACTTCTAGCTGAATTTAAGTTAGCTTGTGCCGAACTTAATTTTGTTTGTGCTGTCAAGAAATCAGTTTCTGTAATTAATCTTTTATCATATAACATTTTATATTTTTGATAATTAATTCTCGCTTCTTCCACTGCTGCTGCTGCTGAGGCAATATTTCCTTTAGCTGCACTAATATCTCCATGTGCCGAACTAATATTAGATTCTGCCGTTCTTACATTTGAAACAGCCTCTCTAACACCAGATCTTGCCGCTTGATTATCAATCGCCACAATTACTTGCCCTGCATTCACATAATCACCATTTTTCCCGTTAATTACTACAACTTCCCCACTTGAAGTCGCTGTATACGGTATTTCTTCTATCCCTTTTTATCGACCCACTAGCCGTGTATCCCAACGACATTTGATTTTTGACCGATTACTTGCACTTTTTACTGGTCTTGCTGTAGATGAATTTCCTTTTTGGTTTTTTTCTTTCCGCATGAAACAGTAAGCAATGCTAACACCATCATCGCTACAATTATTTTTTTATTTATTTTCATTTTTTTCCTCCCTATTCTTAGTGACTTTAATTATTTATAAAAAGCCTCTAAAATCCAATTAAATTAATATTTTTTTCTCCTGTTTTTTTATATTTAATATTATTCCCTATTTAAAAAAAGTGAAAATTTCATTTTGATTATTTTTATAATTCTCAGATTAAATGGTTCTTTTATTTTACCATTTAAATTCTATCAACTTTTTCCAATTCATATCATTTCTATAAAAATTTTTTTATCTCTAGTCCAAATATGCTCCATATTTAGAAACTAGGAAATAATAATTCAATTTAGCCTGTGCATAATTTACTCTGGCTTGTCTTAAATTAGTTTCCGATTGCAACAAATTTTCCATCGTAATTAATCTGTAAGAATATCTTTCTTTTTCCAAATTATAAGATTCTTCTGCTTTTTGCACCGCTAATTGCAATGCTGCTATACTTTTTTCCAGCGATCTTAACTGATAATAAGTTTTTCTCATATTTGCTTGAACAGTTTCCAGAGTCTGATCCACTTGAACAGCTGATATTTCCTGAGTCTTTTTCGCATAATTCACATTATTTTTTCTTGCTCCCCAGTCAAATATGTCCCAGCTCCATTTTACTCCTGCTGAAGTTGTAAAGTTTTTTGTCTTGAAAATATTTCCAAACTTATCTTGACTTTGCAATACACCATAATTTATCATTCCGCTAACTGTCGGCTTAAAATCTGCTTCCTGCACTTTTATATTTTTTTTGCTCAGATCATTTTGCTTCACAGCTATCTTATATTCTGTATTTTCCAGCGGCAATTTTGCCAAATCTTCATCCAATTTAACTGTCTTTGTAAAGTTATCCTCTACTCCAAATGGAACTATCTCGATTTGCGAACTATTTTTCACTCCGATTAAAATTCCCAATGCCTCTTTTGAAACTTCTATATTCCCTTCCTGCTCTACAATTTGTGCTTCAATGGATGCCACACTTCTTTCTGCTTCTGTAAGTTCTGGCTGAGTTGTCATTCTTAAATCATATAGTTCTTTTTGTGTTTTTAAATTTTCATCTAACGTTTCCTTTGATTTCTGCAATACTCCCAATGTGCTCATTGCATTGTAAACATCAATATATGCTTGAACTGTACTTAAAACTGTATCTTTTCTCACTTTATCCAGACTAAGCTGCGACAATGTCAATTTTTCTTTACTAATTTCGTGATTCAGTTTCAATTTTCCGCCTGTATAGATCGGTTGCGACAATGTCAAGTAATGCTGATAAGCCTCTCCAGTTCTACTAAAACTCTTATCCAAATGCTCTTGAGCGCTTCCAGAATAACCTACTGTAAAAAATCTGTTAGCCCAGGCTCTATCCACATCAATTTTCCCTTGCTCTGTTTTCAACATCTCAATCTTAATGTCCTTATTATTTTTAATTGCCATTTCTGCTGCTTCCTGTATCGTTATTTTTTCTGCAAAACCCGGAATTGCAATTAACAATAATAATGCTATCACTATCATTCGCAATTTATTTTTTTCATCTTGTCCTCCTATTTAATCTATTTTTAATGCATTATCGATGAATTTTTACAATTTCATTAATTAATTTCTGATTATCCTCTACTATCCCATCAAACTCTCCCTTTGAGGAAAAAAAGTATATTCTTTTTTTATACAATTTTTTTAATCAAATAATTATTAATTGCCGAAAATTATAAAATCTGAAATAATTTCCATATCGTATTCCCTGTTACTTTCATATCTTAAAAGTATATTTTTCCTTGATAAAACTCTTAAAAAAATTTTTGTCATTTCTTCATGAAATTTCCCTACATTTGTATTCTGGGCAAAAGAATTCATTATTCCAATATCCACATTGTTCAAAAAGTTCTAGAATACTTTTTAAATCTTTCTTTAATAAAAATTTTTCTAAAAGTTTTTTTCGGATTTTCATCAATTTTTTTACTTTCGAATATTTTTTTCCATTTCAGATTTTTTTACTTTCTAATAATTCACATAAAAGTTCCTCTTTCGTCTTGAAATACGTATAAAAAAACTCCCTTTTGAAATTCCCAATGCCTTTGTTATATCCTCAACTTTTTGTATCCATATACCCATTTTTCCCTAAATAATTCAAAGGCCTTTTTCCAATATTTTTCCTCTTTTTTTGTTTTTTTATATTTTTTTCTCTTTCTCAAACCATCTTCCTACCTAACAATAAAAAAATTGACTCATAAGTCATTGTATTATAATATAATTTTTTTATAATTTGTCAATCTTTTTTTCCTTGTAAAATACCTCTTTATTAGATAAAAGCAGTTAAGTTAAGTTAAGTTAATTTTTTTCAAAGAAAATTCTAATATCATTTTTCCATTAAACTAATGGATTCATCTCTGAACCTCCCACGACTAAAGTAGCGAGTGTTCTTGCACTATTTAATAAATTTTTGTTTAACAAAAAGATAGCAAGAAGTCGTAGGCTTTCTATAAGTGGGAGATGAATTGCTTTTTAAAGTTGAAAAAAAGGATACACTTATGATACAATTTTTTTATAAAATATTGAAGAGAAGTCATTAAAAATAATATTCAAAATCAAAAAGAAGGTGTAATTTTATGAAATATAATTTAGCATTCAAATATAGAATTTATCCAAATAAGGAGCAGGAGTTGTTGATAAACAAGACTTTTGGATGTGTTCGTTTTGTTTACAATACGATTTTGTATGCTGCAAATAAATTTTTATGAAGAAACTGGGAAAAATAAAATAATTACACCTGCTAGTTTGAAAAGTGAAAATCAATTTTTTTGAAAGAAGTAGACAGTCTGGCACTTTCAAATGCTCAATTGAATGTAAAACGATCGTTTACGAATTTCTTTCAGAAGAGGGCAAAATTTCCAAGGTTCAAATCTAAAAAGACTAGTGTTAAAAGTTACACGACAAATTGTGTTAACAATTCGATACGAATTGAGGAAAACAAGTATTTGGTTTTGCCAAAATTGAAAAAGAATAAAATTAAAAATATCATGAGAAATACCAAAGAATTATAGAATAAAGTCGGTAACACTAATAAATAGTAATGGAAATTATTATGTTTCTATCTTTGACGGAATTTGAAAAAAAGAAAGTTCAAAAAAATACCAAGTAATGATAAAAGTAATTGGGCTTGATTTTTTTCAATGTCTGAATTATTTGTCAGTTCTGAAAACCAAAGGGCTGATTATCCAAAGATATTTTTAGGATGTTGGAAGAAGAATTGAAAAAAATTACAAAAAAAGTCATTATCAAGAAAAAGTGAAATTTTCTAAAAAAATTGGTATAAGCAAAAAAATGAAAATATCAAAATTGCATGAGTATATTAAAAATTGTCGAAGAGATTTTTTTGCATAAATTATCAAAAAAATTGTCTGAAGTATATGATGCTGTGGTTGTTGAGGATTTGAATATGAAAGGGATGAGCCAGTCATTAAATTTTGGGAAAAGTGTAGGAGATAATGGATGGGGAATGTTTTTGAGGATGCTTGAGTATAAACTGATGTTTTTAGGAAAGCAATTTTTGAAGATAGATAAGTGGTTTCCGTCGTCGAAAACTTGCAGTAAATGTGGAAATGTTAAAGAGGAACTGAAATTATCAGAAAGAAGCTATAAATGTGAGTGCTGTGGAATTGAGATTGATAGAGATTACAATGCAGCACTGAATATAAAAAACATTGGAAAATTGATGTTGGAATATTAGGAAAATAAAAAAAAACAGGGCAGGGACTGCCCGAAGAGCTTGGTAAATATATTTGGCTAGCAAAAGCAGATACTTCCCAAGAAGCTCCCGCTTCTGAAAGCGGGAGTAGTTCACATAAAATATTGATCTTTTACTAAAAAAATTTGCTATTTGAAAAAATAATAAAAAAAAATGCAAAACAGCATAATTACTGATTTGCACTATATATTCTAATTTTAGTTGTTATGATGGTGCCCAGACGCGGAATCGAACCACGGACACAGGGATTTTCAGTCCCTTGCTCTACCGACTGAGCTATCTGGGCAAATGGCGGAAGTGACGAGACTCGAACTCGCGACATCTTGCGTGACAGGCAAGCACTCTAACCAACTGAGCTACACCTCCATAAAAATGGTGGTCACAATTGGGCTCGAACCAATGACCCCCTGCTTGTAAGGCAGGTGCTCTCCCAACTGAGCTATGCGACCACATCAACTTTATTACTCAATAAGTATAACATATATTTTCAAATATTTCAACTCTTTTTTTAAAAAATTTTATAAATATCCATATTTTTTTAATTCAAGTTATCAAATCCCTGAAAAAAATTATCTCTTTTTACGATTTTAAAATATTAAAATAAAGCAATATTTTATTTATTTCTTCAACAAGATAATTTACTTTTTTTCGACTAAATATTATTTATTATCATTTATAAAAAGTTTATAAAATCCCATTAATACAGTATTTAATTAATTTCATTCTTTTGTATTCTTACATTATTTTTTTGACAAGGGTCTTGACCCTTGCTACTATAAATATTGGTTATTATTTAATTCCTTAATAATTTATTTTTAGATAAGCACTTTTTAGTCTTTTTCATATTTAAGTCTAAATACTAATTTTACCAGTAAATTTCCCGTCCATACTTCCCAAAAAGCTGACAAAATTCTTCCTTCATCATTTGTCTTAATTTGATAAAAATTCCACTCTTTTTTTAAATGTCTTATTTACTTCCTTTACCAATTCCCTAAAAATCAAGCCTGTTATTCGCTGTAAAATAAAAAAATTAGCTTTCCTTCATCAAATGTATATTCTCCAATAACAAGATTCATTTCAGGAAGCAGTCTTTTTACAATCTTTTTTTACATTTAAAATATGCTTCATCAGCCTTTTTATCCAAATCTGCTAATTTTTTTACTTCTTCCTCTGTCAATTTTTCTTTTTACTTCCCTAATTTTTCAAATCATCTTGATCAGCATTCTGCCTATTTAATGCAATTCCAAGAACTATTCCTATCTGTTCCCCACGAATTGTATCTACAAGAACGTAATCTCCCTTTTTTTATAATCTTCCGAATCGCTTATCATAAATGGATAAACTTTTTTTGTTTTTCCTAAATTTTTATATTTATTATCTTCATAAAATCCCACCTTCCCAAAAAGCTGAAATACCCTCTTTCACTTATTATTAAATGATCCAGCAACCGTATTTCTATATTTTCCAAAACTTCCTTTACCTTTCTCGTCAGCAAAATATCAGATTCTGACGGCTTTAATGAGCCTGATGGATGATTATGCACCAGAATTACTCCCTTTGCATTATATTCTAAAATTTTTTTTACCAATTCCCGAATATAGACCGTGCTTCTGTCGATCGTTCCAAAAAGTTCCTCTTCCTTTAACAGTTCATTCTGTGTATTTAAAAACAATACCTTAAATACTTCAATATCCCTGCTTAAAAGGGAAAATTTCAGATAATTCAGCAATTTCAGGTTGCTTGAAAGTACGATTCGCTCATTATATACTTTTTTATACAGTTCATTTTCAATTATTTCAAATAAAAGTTTAAAAAATACGGCTGCCCTTTCAGTCATATATTTATTTTTTTGCAGTTCTTCCCCAGGCTGTTTCAAAATCGTATACAAATCCCGATATTTCCTTAAAAGTTCCCCTGCAATTCCTCTGCAGTTTTTTTCCTAGTAACTGTATAAGTAAGCAATAATTCCAAAATTTCACAATCTGTAAATCCTTTTTGCCCCTGTTGACAGAAATCGCTGCCTTAGTCTTTCTCGATGCCCCTTTTTCCTTTTTCTTCATCCAGCATTCGTTCAAAAATCTATTTTTTTATTATTTTTTTATTCCCATTATCCCTCTTCATTTTTCCCCCAGAAAAAAATATCATAATACAAGCCAAATTTCTCTAAAAAAATGCCTTGCTTTTTACTTAAATAGTTTACCATAAAACTAAAAAAATGACAAACTAAATTGAGAATATTGAAAAAAATTAAAGGCAAATAATATTTGAAATATAAAAAAATTATGGTAAAAATTTATCAAGGGCTTTTTCTTTAAAAAAATAATGAAATTAAAAAAAGCTATTGAATGTATCTGGATAAAAAAATAGCAAAGGAGGATATCTATGAAAAAAATATTATTATTTTTTTAACAATTTTTCGGTATGTTAATATCAGCGGGCATTGTTTCAGCAGAAACAACTACTGCATTAAAGACCGAAAAAATAAAATATCCCAAAGGGATAAGAAGTGTAACATCTGTAACGGAAGTTTTTGGAACAGGACAGCAAATTACGCATATTATTGTAGAATTTAATGAAAGGGTAGTAAATTCGCAATTGACAAAGAATACTTTTACAGTATCAGACAGAACTGTTGAAAAAATCTATTCAAATACCCGTCCAGAAAAGAACTGATATTGTAAAAGACGGAAGATTTGTCATTATTGAATTAAATCCAAAGGACAGCGGGGCTTCTCTTCGCCTTGAGGGAAATGATGAAGTTGGATTTCAAATGAAAAAGGCAACTTCTAAAATAACACAAAAGGAAGATATTTTATTTACAAATGGTAAAAAATTGGAAAAAAGCATTGCAATACTTGAAAATAATAAAACTAGAAACCTGATTGTGGAAAACTTTAAGCAGTTTGTGTATAAAGATCCAAAAAAACTGGGACAAGTATAAAGTATAATCTTTATATTCCAAAAAATTATGACAAGAATAAAAAATATCCGCTTGTACTGTTTATGCACGATAAGGGAGTTCTGAGCGAAGACACGAAAACTGCTTTATTTCAAGGAAATGGCGCAACTTCATTTGCAGCTCCTGAAGAACAGGCAAGACATGAGGCATTTGTGCTAGCTCCTCAATATTCAAGACAAGTAGTGGATGACAACGGAGATATTACAAGTGATCTGGATGCAACCGTAAATTTGATAAGAGATTATTTAATTTCAAAATATAGCATTAATGAAAAAAAATTATATGCAACAGGACAGTCAATGGGTGGAATGATGGCTATTGTCATGAACTACAAATATCCAGAATTGTTTGCAGCTTCATATTTGGTAGCTTGCCAATGGAATCCAAAAGAAGTGTCTACTATGGCAAAAAATAATCTATGGATAACAGTTTCAACTGGCGATGCGAAAGCCTATCCAGGAATGAATGCAATTACAAGCGAACTTATAAAAAGAGGAGCCACAGTAGCAAAAGACAATTGGAGAGCCGATTACACAGATGCACAATTTCTAGAAGGCGCAAGAAAGGTTATTGCCCAAAAGTCAAACATAAAATATACAACACTTGAAAAGGGCACAAATCCATATTTGCTAAAAGATGCCAATCCAGGTTTAGAACACTCTGGAACTTGGAAAGTAGCCTATAATATACCTGGAATAAAAGACTGGATGTTTTTACAGTCAAAACAATGAAAAGCATTGAGAAATTTTAAATAAAAATAGGAAACAGGAAGGGAGAAACTTTGACTTTTAGCTATTTTAGTCCAATTCACATAGAAACCTTTGTAGTATCAACTTTAATTTGCATATTTTTTTATTTTTATATTCCAAGAATTTTTTTAAGAATGTAAACATAGAAAAAAATATTCAACAATTTTAGGTTATTTTTTTATTAATATTTAAAATAATCGACTCAATTTACAGGTTAATGTACCAAAAATGAGCCTATAACCAACGTTATGCCAATACATCTTTGTAACTTTGCAGCAATTTTTCGCAGGATTATATCTAATTTTTCAGGACAAAATTTTTTTATAATGCTGTTTACTATTTAACTTTTTGGACCAGTTTTTAGCATTAATTTTTACCTGGAATAATCTATTATCACGATAATTATTACGTATATTTTTTTATGATAATGCATGCGCTTATTGTATTTACAGTTTTTTTGGATCCGCTTATTTAGGGTGGAAAACCTACAAAAAAAGGACTTATTCAATCAATAATTACATTACTTCTCATATTTTTTTATATGCATTTATCTATAACTCTATTTTTTTAAAGGAATAAACGCAATGTTTTTTTAAGAACTCATATTATTTCACAAGTGAGTTTTATAAAACCAATCTGGCTATATGATATTGTTTTTAATATTGACAATGATTTTTTTACAATTTTTTTGCTATATCTTCCAACTAAGAAAGAAAATAAATAAAAATTTTTGAATTGCAAGATTTAAGACGTGAAAAAAATTAAGAAGAAATAAAAAGTACACCACTGATATTAGTATTATTATGTATATATGATTTTTAGTATTTGGTGTACTTTTTTTAATGGAAATATTATTCAGCTTCAATAGCTGCTTTTTCTTGTTCAAATTTTTCTAAAATAACTTTTGTTATTTCAGCACGAAGTTCAGGTTTGATAGGATGAACTATGTCCTTAAATTCTCCATTTGGCATTCTTCTTGATGGCATTGCCACAAAAAGTCCGTTTTTGTCCATCAATTATTTTTTTAATCCGTGAACGACAAAACTTTCGTCAAATGTAATGTCGGCATAAGCCTTTCAATCTTTCGATGTTTTTCTGTCTGTCTTCCAATTCTAATACGAATATCAGTTACTTTCATAAGTCTTCTCCTTATTTTTATAGTTTTATTTTTCCAATACAATTATACCTTATTTATCGTAAAAAAACAAGAGAAAATGATAAAGAATATAATATTTCCTTAATTTATTTAAAGTAACTTTAAGTACAGATTATTCAATTATCTCAATATAGTCTTCAATAAATTCTTTTTTTCAGACTTTCAGGCGGTAAATCCAGCACTTTTTACCTTTATATTTTTTTATTAAAATATTTTTATTTCAAAAAAATATCGCCTTTTTTTCACATCATAGGAAGATTTTTTTAGGATCTCCATTTACAACGATGTTTCCATTATCTGCAAGTTCCTTTGCCACTGTTCTTCTTTTTTTATAATTCTTGTTACCTTTTAAAAATTTATCTAAACGCATTTTTTTATTTTACTCCTAAATTTTTCATTATTTAGACATGTTCAATAGCCTGTTTTTTTATTTTTATTAAATTCTAAATTTTTCATGGTTATCAAACAGGTTTATTTTTATATTTTTTTCATTCCTTCATACCATGCTGTATTTGTTTCTACAAATCCTACATTATCATTTTCCTTCAGGAACAATCCTCTCACTTTACTCTTTTTATTGCTGAAAATATGCGGATTATCAGTTGTTGACTTAGCCATTAGGGCCTTTTTGATTTTTTCCTGATCTTCCTTTGACAAAGTTCTTGTATTAAACACAATTGGTCCATTATAAACAGGAATTGATTTTATAACTGTAAAACTTTTTCCTGCAAATTCTCCAAACGGTGCAACTGCTCCTTTTTTAACTTTATATGTAGCCCCTGAATTAAAGTCTTTTCCAGCAACTAATTCATATATTGTAAATGATTTTGGAATAGCAAATGTTGCAACATCAACATCCCCTTTAAATAATAAAACTTGAGTCCCAGGATGCGAGTTTCCAAACATAACTTTTGAAAATACTTTATTTCCCAATAATTCATCTGTATTTTTTAGCCCAAATTCCTTTACAATTACCTCTCCAGGCACTTTAAATCCAGATGTAGAACTATTTGTAACAAATCCTATTGATTTACCTTTAATCTTTTTCAGGTCAAATCCATTTCCAGAACGGTATTTATCGGCATCTTCCCCTCTTACTGCAATAAAGCTGTAATAAAGGGCATCTTTTAACGTTCCACTTTCTCCTGAATTTGTCAGCACAGCCTCAATATCCTTTGTACGCTTTCTAGCATTCAAATATGCCTCTGCTCCAATATACGCAATTTGTGATTGCCCAGAAACAATATTTTCCACCGTAATATTATAATCAGTTGTCGTAACAATCTCAACCTTTTTCCCAGTCGCCTCCTGCACAATCCGAGCAAATTCTTCCCTTGACTTCTTCAATGAATCATTAGTTTCGTTTGGCAAAAACACAATTTTAATCGTATCATTCTTTTTCCCGCAACTAATCGCAAATAAAAAAACTATTACCAGCAACAAACTTCTCAAAATATTTTTTTTCATAATACCTCCGCCATAAAATAATATAAAAATTTTTTTATATTATAACATTTATTATTTTTCATAGTCAATTCTAAAAAAATTTTTTTAAAACTAAAAAAATCATTTTTGACAGATATACAATACTAAATTCCATTTAAAAAAACAGAAATTATGTTTTTGGACTTTGACTCTTTCTAAAAAAATTCATAACTATAGTAAAATTGCCTTAAAATTGAACTCAAAAAAACTATGACTATTTTCACTCAAATCCTAGATTTATATAATTTTTTTAGCAGTTCTATTTTTAAACGGGTTCAAGTATAATTCCCCATTTAAACGGGAAATAACATAAAAAAATTTAAAAAAACAATTTTTTTCAAAAACCTCTCCAATTGAAAAAAACTCTTAATCTCACCTTTTCCTGCTTCATCCTTTTTTTACCAAAACTTCAATTTCTCCATTTTCATTAATATCTTGTGCAATTCCCAAAACTTTTTCATTTCCAAATTTCAATTCTATCTTTTTTTATTCTTCAAATAATTTATTTCATTTATTTCCTTTAAAATCTCTTCCCACGATCCATTTTCCAAATTTTTCACACAATATTTGAAATTCAGAAACAATATTTTTTTATAATTTCATCAATTTCATATTTTTTTATTTGTTGCCTGTGTCAATGAAATTGCCTTATTTTTTTCAATTTTTTTCCGGCAATATATTATTTACATTTATCCCAATTCCAACAATATAGACATCATCTGTTTTTTTCCATCAAAATCCCGCATAACTTCTTATTTTTCCAAGTAAACATCATTTGTCCACTTAAATTTATACTCTAAATTTTTCTATTCCCCTTAATCCTTTTTATCGTTGCAAGCCCAGCAATTAAAGGCAATTTCAAGTAATCCTCAATTTCCCAATTTTCCCTTTCCTTCAAAAAAAAGCTGAAAATAGCCATTCCCTCCATAGAAACCCAGTCATTCTGCCTACGTGCCCTCCCGTGAGTCTGATTTTTTTAGCGCAAATAACGTCAAATTCCTCATAATTCCTATGATTTCTTTCCAAATAATCATTCGTTGAACCCAATTCATTAAATTTATACAAATTTATATTTTTTTTCATTTTTTCTCCTTCCATCTATTTATTAATTTAAAAAAATACTCCCATTAAATATAATATTTCAAGATTAATGAGAGTAATGATTTATCTAAATATTATTAAAAGAACTCCTGCTGCTACAGCTGATCCAATTACACCAGCTATATTTGGTCCCATTGCATGCATTAGCAAAAAGTTTTTAGGATTTTCAGATTGTCCAATTTTTTGAACAACTCTTGCCGCCATTGGCACTGCTGAAACCCCTGCTGCTCCAATCATCGGATTTACTTTTCCTTTTGTGAATTTATACATTATTTTTCCAAATAGCACTCCTCCCACTGTTCCGAAAGAAAATGCAATTAATCCAAGAATAATGATTTTTATTGTTACAAAATTTAAAAAATGCTCTCCGTCAGCAGTTGCTCCAACTGTCATTCCAAGTACAATTGTAATACAGTATAGCATAGCTCCTCTTGCATGTTCAACTAAATTTGAAACAACGCCTGCTTCCTTTATTAGATTCCCAAGCATTAGCATTCCAATTAGCGGAGCTGATGATGGAACTAAAAGAATAACGATGATTGTTACTGCAATTGGAAAAATTATTTTTTCTCTTTGGCTCACAAATCTAAGCTGCTTCATTTCAACCATTCTTTCCTTTTTACTTGTCAATAATTTTATAATTGGCGGCTGAATTACAGGCACAAGAGCCATATAGGAATAAGCTGCAATGGCAATTGATCCCAGTAAATGCGGTGCCAGTTTTGTTGTCAAGTAAATAGCAGTCGGTCCGTCAGCTCCTCCAATAATTCCAATCGAAGCCGCTTCCTTTCCTGTCAATCCCAGCAAAATTGCCCCAAGAAATGCCACAAAAATTCCAAGCTGCGCAGCCGCTCCCAGTCAAAAGGCTTTTCGGATTTGCAATAAGCGGTCCAAAATCAGTACTTGCTCCTATCGCCAAAAATATTAATGGCGGATAAATTCCCAATTTTACTCCTTGATACAAATAGTAAAGAAGTCCGCCCTTTTCCATAAGTCCTTCATTTGCCACAGCAGGTAAGTTTGCAAGCAGCATTCCAAATGAAATTGGGAGCAGCAAATAAGGTTCGTATTGTTTTTTTATTGCTAAATATAACAAAATTAGGGAAATTATTATCATGATTAGCTGCCTTCCAGTTATCATAGATATTCCTGTTGTCCCGTAAAGAATTTTTAGTAGTTCCATTTGAAAACCATCCTTTCCTTAGGTTTTTAGTAATATTGAATTTAAAGTAATTTAGGATAATACTGCCAAAACATCATCAGTATTCACTTTATCCCCTTTAGACACTTTAATTTCATTTATAACTCCATCGCAAGGTGCTACAATTGGATTTTCCATTTTCATCGCTTCTAAAATGATAATTTCATCTCCAGCTTTCACCTTTTCTCCAGCTTTTACTTTTACATCCACAATAAGTCCCTGCATTGGAGCTTTTATTACTTCATTTTTTTCCCAGTTTCCCCTTGTAAAGGCGGATTTTCATTTTTGTCTATTTTTTGTTTACCTTTTGAATCAGCTGAAGTTTCAATGTTTCCATCTTTTTCTGTAACTTCTTCCACTTCCACTTCATAAACTTTTTCTCCAATTCTGATTTTATACAGTTTAATCATATTTGTCATGCCCCTTTGTATTTCCAGATTTTATTTTATTTCCCTAATACTTCTTATTTTTTTATACGGCTATTCTTATTATCCCCGGCCGCTTCAATCAGAGCCGCCATCATTGCTGCCATCATAGTTTCATCTTTTATTTTTTTCCATACTAAATTTTTTTCTTTTTTTATCCAATTCCTTTTCACTGCTTAATTTTTTTCAGACTTTTCCAAAATTCTATTATCATTTGTTTTTTTATTATCTTCATTTTTTTCCTTCAAAAATTTGAAAAAAATATTTAAAAAAAATGATAACATAAATGAAATTAAAAAAATAATATGAAAAAAACAATTAACATACTTACAACTGAAATATAAATCGCATCTGCAAATGTTACAGCCGAATTTCCAAACAAAAATACTTTTTCATATTTTAATTATTCCTTTCATTTTTCTATAAAATATCACACAAAAACAACTTCAATTACAAAAAAACCTAACATTTATCCAAAATTATTTAGAGTAAAATTACATAAAACCGAACTGAAAAAAATTACAGCTGCTTATTCAAAATTTAGCTTAATTAATTTTTCACAAGTTCGATTTTAATGGATTCAAATATATTTTTTTATTACTTTACTTTGTAATAACTGTCAAATTTTTCCTTATGTGAAAGTTTCATTTTATTTCTAAGATGAACCATATCACTTACAATTTTTTTCTTCTGTATGAGTTAATTTTTTTCCCCAATCTATCAGGTTTTTCCTTATCACGAGTCTTATTTATTTCTGTATCAAGTTCTAATATTTTTTTCAAGTAATGTTTTTTTATTCCAAGCAGTATTTTCATACCAATCTGTTATTTCCTTTAACTTTCTTTTTGAAATAATCTATATCTAAATTCATTTTCCACCTCTCTTTGAGTTACCAAATCCCTCCAGAACCGGGATAATAAAACTCATCAAAAATAGCCTATTTTAAGTCCCGATCTTAAAGAAGTCTTACACCACAGCTAAAAAAGTCATCAATTTACTACATCCTAATTTTTTAAAAAATCACTTCAATATTTTGAACACTTATTTCATCTTTTGATTTTTTTGGTTTTTCTGTTTCCTTTAAATATTTCGCTTCATATTTTTCCTTCAAATAATTTTTTGCAATTTGAGGAAAACACGCATAAGTCAATACATCTTCATCAGACTTTGCCAAGATTCCAATTTCATTTTTCATCGTATCATATTCATTTTGCAGCAAATCGGCAGGTCTTCCAGTAAATACCTTATCATTTCCAATTATAACCGACTTAATTTCACTAGAAATTTCCACAGGTGATTTCCCGTACATTCCCTTCACATAATCTTTAATTTCCTTCGGAATCATATTATATCTTTGTCCTGTCAAAACATTAAATACCGACTGCGTTCCAACCATTTGGCTCATTGGAGTTACTAATGGCGGATAACCTAGATCTTTTCTCACCTTTGGAATTTCACGAAGCACATCTTCATATTTATCTTCCGCTCCCTGTGCCTTCAATTGCGACACAAGATTTGAAAGCATTCCTCCAGGCAGCTGATATTCCACAATGCTTGGCTCTACCGCAAGAGCCTTTGGATTTAATGTTCCATTGTCAATGTATTTTTTTCTTATTGGCTTAAAATACTCTGCAATTTCCTTTAAAAGTTCAAGATCCAATCCTGTATCGTATTTTGAACCTTTCAAAGTTCTGACAAGCGATTCTGTAGGCGGCTGTGAAGTTCCACCTCCAAAAGGCGAAATTGCCGTATCTACAATATCCACTCCAGCCTCAATTGCCTTTAACGTGCTCATTCCAGCTAATCCCGCAGTTGCATGCGTATGTAATTCAAGCGGAACTTTCAAAATGCTTTTTAACTCGCCTACAAGTTCATAAGCCATATTTGGAAGCAAAATTCCAGACATATCCTTTATAGCAATGGAATCTGCCCCCATACTTTGCATTTCCAAAGCCAGTTTTTTATAATATTCAATCGTGTGAACTGGGCTAATTGTATAACAAATAGCAAGCTGGCTATGCCCTCCATATTTTTTAGTGCTTTCAGATGCCTGTCTTATATTTCTCGTATCATTCAAAGCATCAAATGTTCTAATAATATCAATTCCATTTTTTATTGAAAGTTTAACAAACTTATCCACAATATCATCAGCATAATGCCGATAACCAAGTAAATTTTGTCCTCTCAAAAGCATTTGCAGCTTTGTATTTTTAGCTCTTTTCCTAATTTCCCGCAGTCTTTCCCACGGATCTTCATGTAAAAATCTAATTGCCGCATCATAAGTTGCTCCACCCCAGACTTCCATTGCATAATATCCAACTTTATCCATTGTTTCTATTATTGGAAGCATTTCAGCAGTTGTCATCCTTGTTGCCATAAGTGACTGATGCCCATCCCTTAGCGATGTTTCTGTTATTTTTACTCTTCCCATAAAAACCTCCCTGTTTTAAAGCTGTCATAAAATAAACAGTTAATCTACTCAAAATACGATGGTCCAGCATTTACAATATGTTCTGGCATATTCGGATATTTTGTTTCAAAATTTTCCCTAAACATTTTAGCAAGTTTTTTAGCAGCCGCTTCATAGGCTTCCTTATTTGCCCACGTATCTACCGGATTTAACAGTTCACTTGGAACATTTGGGCAATATTGTGGAATTTCCAGGTTGAAAATATCATCGTGTCTGTATTCCACTTCATCTAAATCACCGTTTAACGCTGCTGTTACCATCGCTCTTGTATATGTTAAGTTCATACGATTTCCAACACCGTAAGGTCCGCCAGACCATCCTGTATTTATTAAAAATACTTTTGTACTGTGAAGATCTATCTTTTTACCTAGCATTTCTGCATAAACTGACGGATCAAGCGGCATAAACGGTTCTCCAAAGCAAGTTGAGAATGTAGGCTGTGGCTCAGTTATTCCACGTTCAGTTCCAGCCAGCTTAGAAGTAAATCCTGTTACAAAATGATAAATTGCCGCATCTCTCGAAAGTCTTGAAACAGGCGGTAAAACACCAAATGCATCTGCTGTCAAAAATATTACAACATTTGGAATTCCTCCAATTCCAGGAATTTGTGCATTTTTTATATGATTAATCGGATACCCAACTCTTGTATTTTCAGTTAGGCTCTTGTCATAAAAGTCAAATTCACGTGTACTTGGATTCATTACGACATTTTCCACAAGACTTCCAAATTTTATCGCATTATAAATATCAGGCTCGTGTTCTGGATCAAGATTTATACATTTTGCATAACATCCTCCTTCAAAGTTGAAAATGCTATGATCTGACCATCCATGTTCATCATCTCCGATTAACTTACGGTTAGGATCTGTTGAAAGCGTAGTTTTTCCAGTTCCTGAAAGCCCGAAAAATATAGCAGTCTGTCCAGTGTTTGGATCCATATTGGCAGAACAGTGCATAGGCAATACATCCATTTCAGGCATTACAAAGTTCATTATTGAAAATACGCTTTTCTTTATTTCCCCTGAATATTCTGTTCCGCAAATAATTCCAACTTTTGCTTCATAATCAATAATTATTGCAGCCGATGAATTTATTCCATCAATTTTTTTGCATTGCATTTAAATCCTAGCATGCAATTACTGTAAAAGTCAGCATGTCCATAATCCTTTAATTCTTCCTCTGTCGGACGGATTAAAAGCTGATGTATAAATAAATTTTGGCTAGCTCGTTCATTTATTATTCTAAATTTCTTTCTGCAGGCTGGATCTGCTCCCGCCATTCCATCAAATATAAATATTTCCCGATTTTGCAAATATGCAATCAATTTATTATAAATAGAATCAAATTTTTTTCCTTTTTCAATAGGCTTATTCACATTCCCCCAAGCAATTTTTTTCATGAACCCCATGGAGTGTCAACAATATATTTATCCTTAGGCGAACGTCCTGTATACTTCCCTGTCGTCACAACCAAAGCTCCACTGCTTGACAATGTACCTTCCCCTCTTTTTAATGCATGTTCAACAAGTTCCGCAGGTGTCAAATTTCTATAAATTTGGATTACATTTACTATTCCTAATTTTTTTCCAAATCTTTTGTTACTTTTTTTCATAATACTCCCTCCGTATTTAAAAAAATTTGTAGTCATTTGTAAAAATAAATGTATTTAATAAACCAATATCTTTTATTTCAACAAAGGTCAATATTCTTTAAATTTCCTAGTCTTTACTTTTTACAATCAATCTATCATAAAATTAGCAATTAACACCAATAAAACAAAAAAATCCCTACTTTTATGTAGGGAAACACAAAATATTTTTTTAATTTTTGAATTTGTTTGGGTTATGTTAAATTTATAATAATATTTTTTTATAAAAAAATAAATACAAAAATTCTTTTTGATATTAAATCTTAAAAAGCAATTTAAATTTACAATTTAGATACATATCAAAAAAAATTACAATTTTATAGCCAGCAGTTTTTTTAATATGTATCAAAAAAATCTGCTAACACTGATCTTTTAATACAAACATTACACTATTCTAGCCATATAATTGCCTAAAAAGCATATTTAACATTATTTTTTTCCCTACACTAGTATTATCCCACATTTTTTTCCTAAAAGTCAATATTTTTTTAAAATTTTTAATTAAAAAGAATATTCTACGAAAGATTAAATTTATTATAAAGATATACTGTGATATAAATTAAAAAAATAATATGATCTGAAGTATCCCTAGACCATAACCATCGAACTTATTCAAGATTATCCATAAATACTCTTTAAATATTCTCGTTTAGTTTTTTTGCAAAATAAATTTGAATAACAACCATATATTGTGGTATAATAATAACAAGTTGTAAACATAAATGGAGAGAAAATGATAAAATTAATTTTACTAGATGTAGATGGAACACTGACCGATGGTGGAATCTATCTTGGAAATAGTGGCGAAGAACTAAAAAAATTCAATGTAAAAGACGGCTATGCCATCGTAAATGTACCAAAGCTCGGCATTGAATTTGGAATTATTACAGGTGGAAAATCTGAATTATTAAAAAGACGTGCTGAAAAACTAAAAATAAAATACCTTTTCCAGGGAATTTCTGAAAAGACTTTAATACTGGATGAAATTATAAATCAAACAGGACTAAAGGAAGAAGAAATAGCCTACATGGGCGATGATCTAAATGACATGGCAATCATAAAAAGAATCGGTTTTTCTGGAACTCCGCTAGATGGAGCAAACGAAGTAAAATCAATCGCTGATTTTATTTCTACTAAAAACGGCGGTGAAGGAGCAGTACGTGAATTTATAGAAGTTATTTTTAAAAAAAGAAAATTTATTTCAAAAAATTTTTTTATCAATCATAAAAATAAATTAAATTTTTTCATTAAACAAGACCTTAAATATTCATATTTGAGATTTTTTTATAATTTACATTTTATAGATTATTTTTTTATGAATAATTGTTTTTTTCCTTTATTTCTTAATTAATTTTTAACGTAAGGGCGTCAAACACCACGCCCTTACAACCCAGCTTACGCAAAACTTTCTTATAAAGAAAAAAATAAAACTCGATTTTTGAATCAAAGTTATCTTGACACAAATAACTGAATACAATTTAAAATATGTTCCAAAAATCTCAAACAGTTATTTTTTTCTTTAACGAAATTTTGCTTGATATTTGTTTTAGTCAAATAATCTATCATAATTGAATTAGAATGTCGTGATTTTTTTGGAATGAAATTGACTGTTTGAGCTTTTTTTCAAAATTTTTTTAAATTGTAATTAGTTTAAAAAAATTTTTATAAGAATTTTTATTAAAAAGCGAGTTTCAATTTCATTTCAAAAAAAATGCTTAGACTAAGCAGGGGATTGTAAAGGGGATGGCGACTGATCCCCTTTACGTTTGAAAAACAAAAAAAACAAATATTAATAAAAATAACTTTTTGTCAATTTCAAATAAAATTCTTTAATATGAATCTTTAGGAAATAGATTTAGAATGAATTTATTAATTAAATAAAAAAATAATCAGAAAATATAAAAAAATTATTTTTTTAGGAGGAAATAATGGCAATAAAATATTTGGATGCCAAAAGGCTAAAATTAGTGTTTATTGGCGGTGGAAAATGGGTTACAAAACATGAGGAGCTTTTAAATGAACTGAATGTTTATCCAGTTCCTGATGGAGATACTGGGAGCAATATGTCAATGACATTAAATTCAATGATAAATGATCTGGAAGAAAAAGACAGATGAAAAAAATAAAAAAATGCCTCAGCTTATAGATGTAGTTGAAGAGGCTGTGTTGATGGGAGCTCGTGGAAATTCAGGGACAATTTTGTCACAAGTAATCACAGGGTTTTTAAGAGGGATTGGTGAAAAAGTTAAGCTGTTACCGAAAGATGTGGCAGAAGCTCTTGTAAGCGCAAAGGAAACTGCTTATAATGCTGTAAGTGAACCTGTTGAAGGGACAATGCTTACGGTTATTAGAAAAATTTCTGAAAAGGCTACAGAATGTGCTGAAAAATTTGAAGATTTGGTGGCATTTTTGAAGGAGATTGTAGAAGCTGGGAAAAAGGCTGTGGATGAAACGCCTGAACTGCTTCCAAAAATTGAAAAGAGGCTGGAGTAGTTGATGCTGGTGGAAAAGGGCTGTTTTTCTTTTTTGAGGGATTTTATAAGGTTACAACTGAATTGAACCTGCTAGCTGAATTGCAAAAGGCTCAAGTTAAGGAAAATGAATTTGACAAGACAATAGCAAATATTAATCATGATCCTGAAAGTATACATTTCCAATACTGTACTGAATTTATCATTTTAAATGGTAACTTTGATACAGATGAATATAAAAAACGTGTGCTGGAATTGGGAGATTCTGCTGTATTTGCACAAACTTCTAAAAAGTTTAAGACTCACATTCATACAAACCATCCTGGAAAAGCGATTGAAATCGCATTGGAATATGGACCGCTAGGAAAAAATGAAGGTGGAAAATATGAAGTTACAGCACGATAATTTACAAATTTTCAGTGAAAAGGATGAAGCAAAGATTTTTGCAAATAAAAAAATTGATAAAACAAAATCAGCCTTTGTGATTTTGGCGGATTCTGAAAATTTGAAGGATGAATTTTTAAAACTTGGTGCAGATGTGGTAATCTTGGGAGGACAAAGTAAAAATCCAAGTGTTCAGGAAATATTGAATGCCATTGGAAAAACTGAAAAGGAAAATGTTTACATTCTTCCAAACAATAAAAATGTAATTACAACAGCAAAAATGGCAGCTGAAAAATCTAAAAAAACAGTTGTTGTTCTAGATACAAAAACAATGCTTGACGGATATTATTTTCTAAGAAATAAAGATACTGACATTGATGAGTTAAAAGAAGCAGCTTCCAGAAACTATTCCGTGGAAATTACAAAGGCTGTAAGAGATACAAAAATTGAAGACTTGTCAATAGAAAAAGATGACTTTATCGGGCTTGTAAACGGGAAAATAAAATATGCAAAAAAATCATTAAAAGAAGTGGCAGATGCAATATTAGATGACTTGATAACTAAAAATACAATAACTGCAGTTGTTGTAAGCGGAAATGAAAAGGATGAAGCTTCACAAAAAAGTATTGAAGAAAAACTGGCAGGATTGAAAACTGCAAATATTAATGGAAATCAGGAAAATTACTATTATTACTTGTATATTGAAAATAAAGATCCAAATATGCCTGAAATTGCTATTTTAACAGATTCTGTATCAGATTTGACAGATGAAGACATCGAAGGGCTTCCAATAAAGGTAGTTCCTTTAAGAATTGATATAAATGGGGAACTTTATAAGGATGGTGTAGAAATTTCAAAATCAGAATTCTGGCATCAAATGTTGGATAATAATGCGAGAATTAAGACATCTCAGCCATCACCGCAAGACTTTTTAAATGCCTATAATAAGTTATTTGAAAAAGGATATAAAAAGATTATTTCAATACATCCATCATCAAAATTAAGCGGAACAATACAAGCGGCAAAAGTTGGAAGAAGTCTTACAAATAGAGAAAATGACATAGAATTAATCGACAGTTTAGGAGCTTCGTTACTGCAAGGATTCCTTGTGCTGGGAGCGGCAGGAAAATCAGTAAGGGGAGAAAGTTTTACAGAAATTATCAACTGGGTAAATAACTTTAGAACTAAAGGTAAGCTTCTTATGATTATTCCAGACTTGAAATATCTTGAAAAAGGTGGAAGAATTGGAAAGGCAAGTTCAACAATAGCTGGAGCATTGAACATGAAACCTATCTTGACTGTAAATCAAGGGGAAGTTACAGTTGAGAAAAAAGTTCTTGGTGAACGCAATGCACAAAAATACATTGAAAAATATATTGAACGTGAAAGTAAAAAACAAAGCATCGTACTTATGAGCGGATGGGGTGGAACTCCAACTGAACTTGAAAATGTTGTGAGAATTTATTCAGAAGTGGAAAATAATCCAAAAATTAACTCATTGATATTAAATAGGGAAATCGGGGCGGTAATAGGAGCTCATGCAGGCCCAGTTTATGGAGTATTCATATTTCCAAGATTAAGTTAATTAATTACAAAAATTAAATTTTTAAACATAAATAAGCAGAAAGAGGTACAGCTTTGAAATTTAAGTTTTTTTGATGAAATAAATTCAACAAATACATATTTACGACGACAGCTAAGAATCGAAGAATTTGAAGTAATCGTAGCCAAAAAAACAGACAGATGGAAAAGGAAAAAAAGGGACAGCACATGGATTTCAAGCAGAAAGGTGCTGCCCTCTTTTCCTTCGGTGTCAATGACAATTATGAACTGGATGAAAAAAAATTACAATTTTTTTACAGGATATATTGTCTATAAAGTACTAAAAAAATTATATAGAAAATAAAGAAAAGCTGACTTTCAAATGGCCAAACGACATTTATTATGAAAACAAAAAAATATGCGGAATTCTTTGTGAAAAAGTAAGAGATCACATAATAATCGGTATTGGAATAAACATCAACAACACCGATTTTTGGAATATTCCGTGAAAAAAAGCAATCGCACTTGTGGAAATTACAGGAAAAAAACACTCAGTACAAAACATAATAGAAGAAATCGTTTCAACTTTTTGAAAATGAATTCCATAGTTTAAACAGAGAATGGGAAAGCATATTGCACATAGTAAATGAAAACAGTTATTTGAAAGGCAAAAAAATAGTAATTCAGAAAAAAATGGAAAATTTTTCAGAAAAAGGAATATAGATTTTTTTACGTGTAGATAGAAGAGGCAGAATTTCAATTATTGCTAGAGGAGATAGTGATGAACTGAAATTTTTCTTCGTTGGAATTTAAAGTTCTATAAAATTTAATTAAAAAAATTTTTAACTTTAAATTTTTTTAATAATTTTGAATTTTAAAAAGACTGCTGAAAAAAATTCTTAGCAGTCTCTTTTTTTATAAAAAAATTCTTTTTTTATTATTTCTGATATTATATTATTATTTCCCCATATGGCAGGAGAATCATAAGCTCGATCTGGAAATACACCATACTCTAATTTTTATTTTTTTAAGTTATTTTTCTTTTTAAAAAAATGATTCAACTTTTTTTCTTTTAAACTTACAGGTTTACCGGAACAGCAATTTATAATTCCAGTTATATCAGTTTGTAAAAGCCGCTTTTTGAAATCATCTCTGCTAATATCTCTATATTAATAAAGTCATATTTATTTTTTTCCTGTAGTAAATGGAAAAGTTTTAGCACCTTCTTCTTCTTTTTTTGTAATATTTTAGAAAAAAATAGAATTATTATTCCCATCATCACCTTGTATATAAAAATACTCTAAGCCATTTTATTAATAATTCCTTATCGCTCTCTTCTAATATTTTTCAAAGATTGTCTCAAACTATTTTTTTGCTATACCATAAAAAGAAATAGGATTAGTACTAGTATTGTTATCAACTTCTCCTTCCCAGTATCCAATTTCATGCATAGTTCCTATAACATTTATATTTTTTTATACCAAATTCATGTATTTTTCTTTTAAAAAAATTTATAATGTAATGAAATATCTTCAAGATGAGTAATAGAATTGTGTACAAATCCATTACGCCATGCTAAATGAATACAAGTCCCTACATTTTTCCAAATTAGAAAAAAAGATAGTCAGTATTTTTCAAATATATTAGCTTCTATTTTTTTACTTTATCATTTATTTTTATCTAAAGAAATATCAGCAGCTACTACTTCAATGTTATTATTTAACAAATAATTTATAACATTTTTTTCCTATATATCCATTAGCTCCTGTTACTAAAACCTTTTTGTTTCATTTATTCTCCTAATCATTTACCAAATAAATTATTTTTTTATATCTTTTTTTATACATTCCTTATTTCTTGTTTTTTTCTTTCCTTATCAAAAAAACCATCCCCATTTATTAAAAATATTTTTATAGCTGAGTTTATATGTGCAATCATCATTTTTCGTGTTTTTATAGGATGCTTTTCCATGTTTATGAATTATCTTTACTTCAGGATAAAAATATTACTTTGTATTTTTTTGTCCAATTCTTCTACACAAATCATAATCTTCCATATACATGAAATATCTAGTATCAAACATTCCAACATTTTTTTCAAAATATCTGTTCTTATAAACATAAGACATCCAGATAGAATTGGAACTTCCATTATTGAATTATAATCACACCATCTCATCTCATAATTATAATCCATTTTATCTACAATAGATTTTTATTGGAAAAAAAATCTTCTAAATATTAAATTTAATGGTGTAGGCAATAACCTGCAAGATTTATTTACCTCTCCACTGGATTCATATATTTTTCGGTCCTATCTGCCCAATTTCAGGATTTTTTTCTCATATAATCAATCATTTTTTTCAATAGTATTTTTCTTCAAAAAAATTATATCAGCATTCAATATTATATGAAATTCTGCTTTTTTTCTTTAAAATTATCATCCATTAATTTTTTTAACACAATATTATGACCTGATCCAAATCCATTATTTGAATTATTAAAGATATATTCTATTCTATCATCTGAAAAAAATTTTTTTATAAAAATTTCTCAAAGTATCTTTTTCAGAATTATCTGATATCCATAGTTTAAATTTTTAATTTTGTTTTTTTGAAAACAACCTATGATTTGAGTTAATTCCTTTTTGGTCAGTATTATAAGTCACTATACAAGCTGTAAAGTCATACATGCAAAATCCTCCACTCTTTTTTTAATTAGTAAGATTATAACATCTTAAGTTTAATCAAACAATTTAAATATTTCAAAAATTTTTTTATATTTTTTTCCCATTTTTTTAGTTTTCAAAATTGTATTTTTTTATTACTTTTTGCTGGATTTCCAACAGCAATGCAGTTTTTCTGGAATATTTTTTTAGAAACAACAGAATTTGCTCCAATTATAGAATTTTTTTCCAATTACTGTTCATAGCAATACAGATACATTTTTCTCCAAGCCATACATTTTCACAAATTTTTTTACTGGTTTTTGTAAAAAAATTCTTCTTTCCTTGCAATTTCTTCAGGATTAGAATGTTCAAAGTCTTTTTGAAAATGAATAATTTCCATGATTTAAGTCAGAAATATAAACTTTGCTTGCTATCAGTACATTGTCTCCTATAATTAATGAATTTGCACATGACAAATGGACATAATCGTTAATTTGAACATTATTTCCTATTATTAATTGAGGTGTATTTTTTTATTTTTTTATACTTTTTAGCATTATGTGAATCTTGAAAATCATATGCTTCAATTCTGCAGCCAGTTCCAGTTGTAAAATTTTTCTCCAAATTTTTATATACTTTTTTCCTCTTATATCAAAAAGGAAATCGAATTAACCTAGCTTTTTGGGAAAAAAAATATTTTTTTGTTTTAATAAAATTAATTCCCAATTTCCACAATTCATAAAATGATTTTTTTCCATATTTTTACCTTTCCATATTTTTATTTTTAAGTCTACTATATTTCCTCATAAATCTTTTTCAAGCATTTCTACAGATTTTTTTCCACTCAAATTTTTTTGCCTGTTCTAATCCTTTTTTTGCACCATTTCTTTTTTTAGTTCATCATCTGATAAAAATTTTTTTATATGCTTCAAAAAAATTTCATTTTCATTAAAAGGATCTACCAACATTCCAGCATTTCCTGCTACTTCAGGCATTGAAGAAATATTTGATGTGATTACCGGTGTTTTTTTGATGCCATAGCCTCTAATATCGGCATTCCAAAACGCTTCGTATAAAGATGGAAAAAAACAAAAAAATCTGTGCAAGCTTATAAATAGGAACTTTATCTTCTTCATCAATATATCCAGTAATTATAATATCCGTTCCCATTGATTCAATCAGTTTCATAATATTATCATATTTCCAGCCTTTTTCTTCCCACAATCACAAGTTTTTAAATCATCATTAATTTCCTTTTTTTATATTTTTTTAAATGCTTTCACAATTCTTTTCAATATTTTTTTCGGGGTTCAATTGTTCCCAAATATAAAAATATAATTTTTTTGGCAAATTATACTTCTTTCTAATATTTTTCAAGTTCAGATTTAGAATATTTGTAAGAATATTTTTTTGTAAATCAATTAGGAGTTACAATTTTTTTATCTTTTTTTCATCTATATTAAAATGTTTAATAATGTCAGCTTTAGCACTTTTCAGAAATAGTTATAATTAAATCAGATCTTTCAGCAGCATATTTATATTCGCTAATAGTTTTCATACCACCCATAGTTTCAGGTGCAGAAAAAAATACAGTATCGTAAATTGTAACAATTACTTTTTCCTTTTTATATTTTTTTAGGAATTATAAAATTAAAAAAATGATATATATCAGATTTTGTATTCATCAAAAAAATTATGGCTTATTTTTTTAATTTTTTTGAGTTAAAAATGCTATAAATTTTATATGAAATAAATTTATTTTTGCTTTATTTTTTTATAACATAGTTAATTTGTTCCTTAACATTATGTCTATTCATAAAATTTATAAATTCACCAGTATAATCATTCTTATTATTTTTGAACCAATCCTTTTTACAATATTAAAAAAATATACCAGCCAACTCCTGTTTTTAGGTCCTACAGCCCACTGAATTTCAAGTGAAATTTTTCTTTCCATATTTATATAACTCCTTTTTTTATAATTCCATATTTAAATTACTTTACTTTAAAAGTATGATTGTACAATTTAAAATATTTATCTCTTATCACATCATTTCCAAAATTACTATAATAGTATTCTTTAAAATTATAACTTTTTATTCTTTTTTTAAATAATTTAAAAATTTTATTTTTCTAAATTTATAACATCATTCTCTACTAAAAAAATTCCTTATTAATAATAACTTCAGGAATTGCCGATACATTTGAAGCAAAGACAGGCTTATCATGCAAATATCCTTCAATAATAGGAAGTCCAAAACGCTTCCCCATATTTTTGCCAAAACTGTAACAATATCACAGTCTTTATAGTATTGTCTTATTTTTTTCATCTTCTAAAAAAATCCCATTAATTCAATATTATCTAATTTTTTTATTTTTTTATTTCATCTCTATATTTTTTTCAATCAAAGGTCCTTTTCCAGAAACCTTTATTTCAAAATCTTTATTTCTTTGGGCAAATTCAATAAGTAATTCTAAATTTACTCTTTCTTCAATACTTCTTACTGTAAATATTTTTTTACTTTTTTTAGAATCCCAGTTCTTTTTTTCAAATTTTTACTTTTTATTTTTTTCAAGTGGAGTAGTGTTATAAATAATAATAAAGTTATCTTTATTATAAAGTGATTCTTCTTTTGTAAATTTCGATATAAAATGCACTAATTTACTTTTTTTATAGACTGCTTTTTCAATAAATTTAAAAAAATATTTTTTTAAATCTATGATTGGTTTGGGATGATAAATAAAAAAAGCCCGTCATGAACAGTAAATATATCTGTTTTTTTCAAAAGAAAAAAACTCATCAAATAATTATGAGAATGAATAACACATTCAGCATTTTTTACACAATTTATTTAAAAAAATGTATTTAATTTAAAAAAATCTAAATAAATCATGCTTTATTGATATACATTTTATATCATTCCAAAAAAATTCCTCATCTTTTTCACCAAAAAAATAAATAATATTTTTTTACATTTTTCTGGCAATGCCATAGATTGAGATAATATAACATTTTTCTACTCCACGTTTATATATAAGTGGATTATTAAATCAAAAATATATAACAATTTTATCTTTTTCCCATACTCTTTTTTTAAACTTCTTTCTATATTTTTATAAAAATTATTTGTGATAATTTAAATAAATTATCTATTATCCAAAAAGTAAAATATCAAATAATTCCTTCCAATTTTTTTACAAAAATGGTTTTTTTCAATATTTTTTTCAAAATTTCCATCAAATTCTATATTTTTCATATTTTTCATCATCATTTATCAACATTTCTATCTTTTTCAGCTAATTTTTTTCAGCATTATCAGGCCCAAAAAAACATCACTTTTTCATAAGTTCCCAGTGTTTCATGCGCATATTCCAAATCTGCCAAAAATTATATTTTTTTACCAAATGCTTCGCTTCTGAAATAGGCAATCCCCAAGTTTCTAGTTTAGAAGGGAATATCACTGTTTCTATTTTACTATAATATTTCATCAAATTTTTCTCTTGTTTGTAATCCAATAAATTCAATACATTTTTAAACGGCCATATTTTTTTCAAAAATTTCCTTTGAATAAATATTTTTCACTTCCATCTATTGTCAAATATACCTTAAAATTTTCAATATTTTTTTATTTTTCTAATATTTCAACAGCTTTACAAATGACTTCAAAATTTTTAAAAAAATTCTAGGAAATGAAGGATATAAAAAAACTATTTTTTTCTTAATTTTTTTATATTTTTGATTTATTTTTTTAAATCCTTTAAATTAACTTCAGGATGTGCAACAATAATATTTTTTTACTTTAAAAAAACTTTTTTTAAATCTCTCCCTTATCCAATCCTGTTGCACAATAATATAATTATTCTTTTTTTATATTTATTTTATAAAGATATTTATAGAATTTTGAAAAAAAGAAACAATTTAAACGATTTTTTTCTTTCTTCTTTTTGTCATTTTTATAAAAACATCATTGGATTATGACAATACACAACTCTTTTTATCAGCTATTACATTAGGGTGTCATATCGTGCAATGAAAACCATAAATACGGTTTTTATTTTTTTGATAACTTTTTTTAAAAAAATATATTCATAGTATAGTCTTTTTAAATAACTTTTTTTAGAATCATTAAATTCAATAAATTCTATTTTTTTCTTTATATTCTAAAAAAATAAGCTTTTTATCATGAACTAAAGCTATTATTCTGTATTCTTCAAGAAAAATTTTTCCTGAAGATATTTTTAAGCATTCTTTGTAGATTGTTAAAGGTCACGCTTCACTGAAATTGATAGCGGATATTATTATTATTTTTTTCATTTTTTTATATTCTTTCTTTATAATAAAATGTATGTATACTACTTCTTACTTTCAATTTCTATATTTTTTTATAGAAAATCCCATTATTCGTTCATCAGAATTAATTTTTTTCTTCTTTAGGAGAAGTTGCATTAGGAATAAAAAAATTTCAATATAAATTTTTCCTGTCTTCTGGAATATTGAAACTTTTTTTGTTTTAATATTTAAATCTCTTCCTTCTATGATATCATTATAAATATTTTTCATTATTAGCATATATACTTATTTTTTTGTTTATTTTTTTCCAAATATCATAAATACCAAGTTTAAGAATTCCTCTACGATACTTACCTTCTAATTTCATTACAATTAATACACGTTTGCCATTTGTAATTGTAACTTCATTAGATGTATCTCCTTTTCCTGTCACTACATATTTTTTTCAATTTCCTTAATATTTCTTTTTAGAAAATTCTAAATCCCTTTTTCCAATCAATATTTACACCTTTATCCAAATAAATTTTTTTGTATTATTCAAAGGTAATAAATTAGAATCCACTTCTCTCAAAACAAATATTCCACGATTATTTTTCTAATAATTTGTATTCCACTCTATAAATTTTTTTCCTTTTTATGTTAAAATCATGAAAATACTCATCAAAAAAAGAAATCTTTATATTTTTTTCTATCTGAATTTATATACTCATCTTCTGATATTACATGTATTTTTCCTATGTGCAAATTTAGAATACATCGATGTTAAATAAGTATGTGTTATTTCTTTTTGTTGAGTCAATAATAATATCATTATCAGTAATATCACTTAGGATGTTATTTTTTTACACTTCTTTTTTTATTAAATCTCTTATAGCAGTATTTCTATAATATTTCTCTATTGTAACTCGAGCGTTAATACTGTTTAATGTTCCTGATATCAACATTATTGGTAAAATGACTATTAATACTATTTTTTTATTGTTACATAATTGAATTATTACAGAAAGAAGAATTGCCATTCCAAATGAACTTATTAAAAAAAGTAAAGTAACCTATTCCTAAAGAAATCTCTCCTTGGTGAGCTTGTGACAATGATGTTAAAGCTGCTGGAGCGAAAGTTAAATAAGCACCAAAAAAATAGTTAGAAATATTAAATTTCTTTTTTTGGTTCTTTTTTTATTATCTAATGAACTATGATAAATAATATGTCCTGTAACCAGACACCAAAAGAAAAATTATTAATGATTCCCACCATGAAATCTGAAAAAAATAAAAAGTCCTTTTTCTTTAGTTTCAACAAAATATCTTATTATTGGAAAACTTCCAGTAAGTTGTGAAAAAAAGTTTTTCAATACAATTATAAAATTAAGATTAACTTTAGTATGTGAAATTCTCTCAACCATAAATAAACGTAAAAAAATATTAACTGTAGTTATACTAATAAATACAAAAATATATAGGCCAAATTGAATTACTCTTATTAAAGTAAAAAAATAAATTAAAACAAATAAAAAAATATGAATGTAAAAACTAATTTCATATGTACATAACGCAAAAAGCATATAAGAGAGAAGCTATAACAATTTTTCCAAATTTTACCTTCTTCCATGTATGATATTGTTAAATAGAGTGCTAATAAACATTCTGCAAACATAATTTGTATTAACATATGTTGAGAATACAATGGCGGTATATAAGTTGCACTTAAAGTACAGAAAAGAGGAAAAAAATAATTAAACTTATAATTGCTGTTTTTTTCATCTAAAAATTTTTTTATAATTTTATAAATTAACAATGCATCAATTACTGTTGTTAATAAAATTATTATTTTATAGATCAAACGTGATTGTATAAAATCAAAAAAATAATAACTATAAAAAAAGCAAAAGGATAAAAAAACGACCTAATTTCATCCATTTTTTTATAATATATATTGTAAATCCAAAAAGACTATAAAAAAATATTTTTATTCCGCTGACATTTATATTAGCGACATCATCACTCATATACCCACTCGAACAAATATAAGGGACTAAACACAATATAAAAAGTACAAACAGATATAACTAATAATTTCCTGTTTGTTATCTTATTTAAATTAAATTTCATATCTGAAAACTACCTTTCCTCATTATATGCTTTTTTTATTTTTTTAAATACCCAATACTTGTTCAATAAATAATTAATTGGAGTAGTTATAACTACATTTATAATTGGAGCAATTTTTATCTGATATATTGAAAACTTCAATCCAAATATACAATAAAAATAGCACTTAATAATAAGGTACTTAAATAAGATAAATAAAATTTTTACAATAGATGATAAATTTTTTTGAATTTTTTTAAATACCCATACTCTATTCCAAATATAACCATTCAAACTTCCTGTTATAAATCCTCCAATGTTCGCTATCTGATAATTAATAGAAAAAAATACTAACAGATAATAAGTAACAAGAGAAATAAATAAATTTCCAAAACCAACTATTGCAAACTTTATAAATTTTTTTCATATTTATAGAATAATTTTTTTATTAAATTTATCATTTTATTCCCTCATCAAAAATTAATTCTTTCTTCTTCAACAACTAATGGTCTTTTTTTAAAACTTTTTGTATTTATATTCATAATATATTCCCCTAAAAATACCTATGAAAAAAATAATTGTAAACTTCCTAAAAAGAACATTCCTATTAAAATTGGTGCTGTTCCTGCCGGATACGAATCCCAATATATTAGTTTTAAAATTAAATATATTATAGATAAAAAGAAACTAATAACACCAACAAAAAAACCTATAAATGTGGCTAATCTTAATATTATTTTTTTGTATAAGATGTTATTCCTAACATTCCTACATCGTATAATGAAAAGAAATTATTTTTTTGTTTTTTTCCAAATTTTTCTTTGTTGCTGTTCATAAGGTATTTCTTTTTCTTGTAAACCCTAATTCAGCAACAATTCCTCTTAAATAGGGTGTTGGATCATCCAATCTTCTTAACACATCAATAAATTTTTTTATCATATAGTCCAAAAACCTGTAAAATGTTCTATATGTTTTTATATCAGCCATTTTATCAATCATTTTGTAATACATTGTCCTAGCCAGATACATAAATTTACTTTCTTTACTTTTTATTTTTTTATTCCTATAACAATCTTATAACCATTTTTCCCATTCTTTTTACAAAAATTTAAAAATCATTCTAGGTGGATCTTGAAAATCAGCACACATTAAAATTACAGCATCACCAGTTATTTGAGTTATTCCGTAAAAGGGAGAATTTAATTGGCCAAAATTTTTTTAGCATTTAAAATTCCTTTTTACATTTTTTTATTTAGTGCACACAATTTCCTTATTTCATCTCTTGTTCCATCAGTTGAATAATTATCGATAACTATTATTTCATAATTATAATTTGACAATTCTTTTTTTCTAATATTTCTGTTAATTCTGAAACTAAAAGAGCTATATTATCAATTTCATTGTATGTAGGAATTACAATACTTATTTTTTTCATAGTAAACTCCTTTTTTTATTTCAATATTTCTTTTTATTTTTATTTATTACGCTATCTTTATCTATTCCAAAATATTTTTCTTATATTATTTTTGATCTCCCACATGATGTGAAAAATTTATCATTAATTGCAATAGGTAAAACTTTTTCTATTGAATAATCATTTATAACACCTTTTTCCATATTCTTCCATAATTGCTCCATATAATCCACCTATAATATTATGTTCTTCCATTGTTACAATATATTTATAATTTTTTTAAATATTTTTATCTAAAGTTTCTTTATCCATAGGTTTTTATAGTATGAAAACTATAAAGAGAATTTTTTTATTCCTAAATTATCCAATTCATTAGATACTTCCACAGCTTGATTTAACATATTGCTTGTTGCTATTATTGCAATATTTCCTGATTTTTTTCATACAGATTGCTTTTTCCTATTTCAAAATCTTCATCTTTTTAAATTTTTTTATGTAAAAAGGATCTTTATTTTTTTAGATAATCTTATATACGTAGGTTTTTTATTTAAATATGATTTATCAACTGCATTTTTAGCTTCATACGGATCTCCAGGAGCAATAATTTCTATATTAGGAAGTCCTCTCATTAAATTTATATCTTCCGTAGCATGATGAGTTGCTCCCAAATGTCCGTACGATACTCCTCCGCCAGAACCTATAAATTTAACATCTAATTCATGATAACAAACATCCACTCTTACTTGTTCATAGCTTCTCATTATTAAAAAAGGAATTATTGAATAAACATATGGCTTTTTCCCGCGTAGAGCAAGTCCAGCAGCCATACCTACCATATTTTGTTCTGCTATTCCAGCATTATAATATCTATCAGGAAACTTTTCTTTAAATTTTTCAAACATTGAGAAACCCATATCCCCAGTTATTAATACAATTCTTTCATCTTTTTCTGCCAATTTCATTAATTCGTTTACAAAAGTTGTTCTCATTTTATTTCTTCCTCCAATTCCTTCAATCCAGCTTTTAATTCTTCTAAATTAGGAGATTTATAATGCCATTCTAACTTGTCTTCCATAAATGAAACTCCCTTACCTTTTATAGTTTTAGCTAATACTACAATAGGTCTATCACTTTTTATATTTATATGCTTTTTCAATTTCTTCAAAGTTATGACCATTTATTTCAATTACTTCAAATTCAAGAGCTTTCCACATATTTTTTTATTTTTTTCAAATTTAAATATATCTTCTGTTCTATCATATCCTTGTAATCCATTACAATCAATAAAAAAATCAAAATATTTTTTTAAATTCTCCTTAGAAATAAACGTTGCTGCTTCCCAAACACTACCTTCATCAATTTCTCCATCTCCCATTATAACAACTATTCTATTATTGACTTTATCTATTTTCATTGCTAAAGCCATCCCTGTAGCAACCGACAATCCATGTCCTAATGACCCTGTACTCAAGTCTAAAGAATTTGAAACCGTCATATCAATATGTCCTGGCAATTCCCCGTCATTACAGTAATATTTTTCCAGTTTTTCTTCTTCTAAGAAACCTCTTAATGATAAAGTTGTATAAATAGCGGCACTTGCATGCCCTTTACTCAAAATTAATCTATCTCTATTATTATCATCTAAATTTTCTTTTGTAATATTCAAACCTTTAAAATAAGAATAGACTAAAATATCAAGTACAGAAAATGCTGCTCCTATATGAGAACTTTTTGAACGATATTTCATATTCATTATTTTTTTCTGGCTTCATTTGAAATAATTTTTTTAAATCTTTCATTTTAATTCTCCTCCTTATACAAATTTATATTTTTTTGTAAACCATTGTGAAGCTTTTTCTAATCCTTTTTTTCTAATAATAAAGGCTCACAACCATAATCATTTCTAAATAAACTATTATTTCCAACCCATACTTTAGTATCAAAACTTCTACCCGCTAAAGTTGAGAAATTTAATTTTTTTCTGAATTTAGTATTATTTTTTTATTTTTTTCTGCCATTTCTTTTGACACTTGTTTGTTTATTTGAGCATATATTATATATTTTTCCCCTTTAATTTTTTTGAGGATTATCTAAAATTATTTTTATAAGCATTAACTACATCCTTAACATAAACGAAATCTCTAACAGCTTCAGGATTTCCTAATTTAACATCTTTCTGATTTATTAAATCAGTAAATAATGTTGTCACTAGTCTTCCTTTTTTTCTTCATAATCTCCATAAATAGAAAAAAAGTCTTAATGTTCCTATATTTTTTTATTTTTCTGTTTTAGCTATATAATTACAATACATTGTTGAAGCTACTTTTTGCTACACCATACACTGTATTTGGTTCACATATATCAGTTTCTTTCATAGGTTCTTTTTTTCTCCATATTCTGATGAACTACCTGTATTAATAAAGCAATCATAATCCACTTCTTTTTAAAGCATCTAATAAATTTATTGTTCCTGTAAAATTTGTATCTATTATTTTTTTATCATCCTTTTGAAAAGGATAACCTCCATATATTGCTAGATGGCAAATTTTCTTAGGATTTATTTCTTTCACAACTTCGAATAATTTTTTTCTCTATCTAAAAATATCTACTTTATGATCTATAATTTTTAGAGTAAATATCTTTCAATCTCCATAAGTTACTACTTTTTACGTGTTAATATATGTATTTCATATTTATTCTCTTTTTAAAAGACCTCTAACCAAATTTGCACCAACAAATCCTGCCGCTCCAGTTATCAAAACTTTCTCTTTCATCTTATTCTCCTATAAATTCTTTTTATTTGTTTCACACACAATTTATAAACATTTTTCATTACTATACTCTTTATACCACTCCACTGTTTTCTCTATAGCCTTATCAATATCCCATCTAGGTTTCCACCCTAAATTAAATCGTGCCTTTGTAATATCCAAAGCTAATAGTTTCGCTTCATGAAGTTCACCTTTTTTAGATTTATCTTCTAATCTCCCTGAACCATAATATTTTATTATTTTCTCTCCAATTTCCCAAACAGGAACAATTGAATCAAGATTTGGACCAAAATTCCAACCTTCACAATATTTAGATGGGGCTTCATACATTTTTTGCCCTAACAACAAATATCCACTCAAAGGCTCTAAAACATGTTCCCAAGGTCTTATAGCCTTTGGGTTTCTTATGCTTATTGCTTCCCCTTTTTCCAAAGCTCTTATACAATCAGGAATTATCCTATCTAATGACCAATCGCCACCACCTATAACATTACCTGCTCTTACACTAGCTATACTTTTTTTATGTTTTTCATAATCTTTAGAATTAAAAAATGAATTTCTCCAAGAACTTATTGCAATTTCTGCTGCACCTTTGGAAGAAGAATATGGATCATACCCTCCAAATGCTTCATTTTCTCTATATCCCCAAATTTGTTCTTTATTTTCATAACACTTATCAGTTGTTATCATTATTCCCACTTTAGTTTCAGGTGTTTTTCTTATACATTCCATAACATTAATTGTTCCCATTACATTTACTTCATAAGTTTCAACTGGCTGATCATAAGATAACCTAACTAAAGGCTGTGCTGCAAGGTGAAAAACAAAATCTGGCTTATATTGCTCAAAAACTTTTTCTAAATGTTCTTTATCTCTAACATCACCACGAATATCCGTTATTTTATTTTCCAATTTTGTAAGTACAAAATTATCTTTTTCAGTATAAGGATCAAGTGCATAACCAATTACATTTGCTCCCAATTCTCTTAACCAAATAGACAACCAAGAACCTTTAAAACCTGTATGCCCTGTAACTAATACTGTTTTATTTTTATAAACATTATTAAAGTATTCCATCACTCTTCTCCTTTCTTATTCCCATACTTTCCAAGGAGCTTTATTATTTTCCCACATTGAATTTAATTCTCTGTTATCTCTTAGAATATCCATAGGTTTCCAAAATCCTGTATGTTTGAATGCTCTCATTTTCCCATCTTTTGCTAAATTTTCCAATGGTTCTTTTTCAAATACAGTTTCATCTCCATGAGTAATATAGTCAAATACTTCTGGTTCACACACAAAATATCCAGCATTTATCCACATATTATCTCCAGCAGGTTTTTCTGTAAAACTGTTCACATTACTATCTTCAGATATATTTAGCGAACCGAATTTCCCTTGTGGCTGATATGCTGTAACTGTCAATTTCCCACCTTTTTTTTTATGAAATTCAACAAGTTCTTTTATATTAACATCTGCCACTCCATCACCATAAGTAAGTAAAAATGTTTCATTACCAATATACTCTTGTATTCTTTTTACTCTTCCACCTGTCAAAGTACTTGCTCCTGTATCAACCAATGTCACTTTCCAATCTTCACTATCAGATTTATGTACCTCAACTTCATTATTTTTTTAAATTTACTGTAATATCACTCATACGTGAAAAAAATAATTTAAAAAAATATTCTTTTTATTACATTTCCTTTATATCCACAACAAATTACAAATTCATTAAATCCATAATGTGAATAAATTTTCATAATATGCCACAACATTGGTTTCCCACCAACTTCTACCATTGGTTTTGGAATCGCATGAGTTGCTTCACTTAATCTTGTTCCTAATCCCCAGCCAATATAACTACCTTCATTATTTGCCTCCTATAATTATTATTCATTTATTTTTCAAATTTTTCAAATCTTAAATACATTTTTTTCTATTATCATAAGGTGCATTTATTTTTTTGGAGCATTTGTAGTAAATTTTATGATATTTTTTTCCTATAGATAATTTATAATTTAACTTTAACTTAGTTCCTTTATCATTAATTATTATTTTTTTGTTTTTTTCCATTATAATCAATCAATAGTTCAGAATCTTGAGGATACCCGGAAAACATATCTGCTTCTAAAGAAAAATTCTGAATTTGGATTCTGATTTGAAATTATAAATTCAAAATCTTTTTTCAGTCCATCTCCATTTTTTTATCCTTTTTCAATTTCTAACGAATAAATACCTTGCTCAGATATTATTAACAGATTCTTGTTTCTTTCCTTAATAAGTTGCTCGGAAGTATAATGACTCTTTATCATATTACTATAATTTCTTAAATCAAAAAAATACTAATTTTTTTATCATCACTTATACAAGGATTTACTCCTGTAATTTGTTTAATTTTTATTTTTCAATATTAATATATTCATTATTTTTTTATACATTGAACGATCTAAATAAATTCCATTAAAACCTACTATGGAAATTTTTTTAATAATTGTTCTATTTGAAGATTAGCTACATCTCTATTCCACATATCTGATTTTTCTACCTCTATATCCTCCAAAACTCCATTTTAAATTTTTTTAGAATGAAAATATCCTTTAAATAATTGATAATCTTGTGGACCAAGACCCCCTTCTGGAAATTTATGATAAGGAAATTGATACACCATTCCTTCCTTTCCGAGTGTTTTCTCTATATTCTGAACAAATTTCTTATCACTATTAAATTCTTTAATGTACGTTTTTTCTTGAATCTTTATATGTTATATTATTTGGAATTTGCTCTAAAATTGTTAAACCAAATATAATTATTATAATAATTGTAAATATTTTTTTATAAAAAAATTATTATTTATATTTTTTTATAAAAGTTATTTAATAAAATACAAACTGTTAAAATTCCAAAAAAAGCAATAAAAAAACCGAAATTCTATTGTATGCTCTTATTTGTGGAGAAACTATTATGGCAAATAATAGTCCAAATCCTGATGAAGTTCCCAACAATATTGCTGATATATTAAGATTTTTTTAATAAATTTATCTTCATATTATATTTAGTGTTTTTTTAAACAATATTAACAATAAATATAGTATCCCCACTATTCCTATTATTCCTAAATATTCAACTCCTGTACCTTCTCCTCTTGGTAAATATTGCAAATAATCTTCTAATGATGATTTCAGTTTATGAAATCCTATCATTTGTTGATATTTAGATGAAATAAACAGTCTTGCTATTGTTAAAGAATACATATCTGCTTCTTTAGCAAATCTGATCGGAGCTTCTAAATTTTTTTCATTAGTTATCTTGTGTATAAATCCTGGAATATAAACTAAGATAATAGAAAATAATATAATCGCATAATAGTACATAATTTCATAAAAAAACTATTTAATTTATTTCTGTTTTTTTAAAATCTATTTTTTTGTAATAAAAAGAAATAAATAAAAAGCAGAAGAAAAAAAAGTGTAGTATATACCGCTAATTGAAATTAAAAAAATAAAAAAATAACACTATATAAATATTCTTTTTTTGTTTTTTTGTAAATTCTTTAAATTTAAATTCTTTAGTATTTATTTGAAAATTATAAAAAAATAAAAAAACATTAATGGTATAAAAAAATAACAAGATAAATAAAAAAATGCGCTGCACCTCTAAAAAAATCTATACGGTAAAAATGTAAAACATAGAGAGCCTAAAAAAAGATATTAATTTATTAATTTTTTTAATTTTTCTCATAGTGTAATAACTTGTTACTGAAGTTAATGGAAAAAAATTCAATATAAAATATATTTATTGCTTTTTCCCCAACTTTTTACAGAAACATAATATTATTTTTAAATACAAATAAAAATAAACTATCAAAATAAAACGGATAATCGTATAAATCTGCTCCAAAAGGTGCTCCTACATTAGGGTTTTTAAACCACCATCCAAAAATCTTGGATATTTTTTTAACATTATATGATAAATACCATCCATCTCCAATGTAAGCTGGAGGGATTTCAAATTTCATATAATTTATTTTGAGAATTATTCCTGTTAATATTAAAGTTAAAATAAATACAATAATTAATTCTTTTTAATATTTTTTTCTCTTTTTCAAAATTTTTATACCTCTTTTTCTAAATCATAATCAGATTTTTCAATATTTTTTTAATTTTTTTCAATGATAACATCCCACTTATAATTCACATCTACATATTTTTCTCCCATTTTCTCCCATTCTCTCAGCAATTTTAGAATTTCTAATCAAATAGTCCAATGTTTCTATAAATTCCCATTTATTCTCATAATACAACCCACCATTACTTAAAATAGCATGTTGTTTCAAAACTTCACATTTTCCATTCAATAAAACAGGAACTTTTTAAATACATTGCTTCTAAAGTAGATAATGATAAACTCTCAAATTTTTGAAGAGTAATATCAATAATTTGGATTTCCTGATTAAATTGACCTTTTTCATCTTCAGATACGAACCCTAAAGTAACTATATCTTTATTTCAGGTATTTCCATAGCACTTTTTTTCCAGCTAATACTAATTTCAAATTACTATTGTATATTTTTTTATATTCTAAAAAAATATTCAAACATCTCTTTACAGCCTTTAGATTCATCAATTCTACCTATATAAACAACATAGTCATCTTTTTATATCAAAAGTTTTTTTCTAAATCAATATCTTGTGCATTTTTCATTAATATCTACACCTAAACCAACTATATCACTTTCTATATAATCATTTTTTTAAATCTTTTTATTTACAAAATCTCTTTCTGTTGTAGTTGAATACAATATTGCTTTTGGTAAATTGAAAGTTTCATTAAAAAAATACTGTAGTATATTGGTGGTTCATCATGAGCCGTAGGAATTAATATGCTTTTTTTCTGGTGCAACTTTTTAATCCAAAATAAGTTGTATAATACAAATATGTAAGGAAAATAATGACATCATAGTCATCTTTATGATCTTCAAGATATTTTTATCAATTCTGATGAATGAGGACCTTGAGCTTCTTGCCATTCTATTCCTAAATTTATATTATCTTTTTTTCATTATTTAATTTTTGCAGATATTTTTATTAAATTTTTTTGATTCCTTTCAAAATCAACTTTTTTTCTTATAACTTTAACACCATTTATATGTTCTATTCCTTCTTTATACTCGTTTTTTTCCATGTGACATAATCTATTGCACAAGTTGTTAAAAACTGATACATCATATTCATCTTTAAGTCTTTCAGCTAATTGTCGGCAATGCAGTTCTGCTCCACCATTAACTTCCAAACCATATCTCTGAACAACAAATAAAATCTTTTTTTCATACTATCCACCTATTCGCTTAATAAATCCCAATAATTGTTTTTCAACTTTTTCCAATTGAAAATCCTCAAGCCTTTTATTTTTGATTCTTGATTATTTCTTTTTTTAACATTTTTCATCTGAAAGAATATAATTCATTAATTCTGATATTAAGAAATAATCTTTTTTTATTTACAATTACTCCACTATTTCCCAAAGTATCTTTTTATAGCACTACTATTATAAGCCAAAAATCGGAACTTCAAAAAAACATGCTTTCAACTAACGGTACACAAAAATCCTTCATGCTCACTCATACACAAAAAAATAAATCTGCTACTTTATAAAAAGCTAAAATTTCTTCAAATTTTATATGTCATGAAAACACAACATCATTTTCCAATCCCAATTCTTTCACTAATTTTTAATAAATCTGAATAATTCTCAAATCCATTATCATTTCCAACCAAAATTAATCTAGAATCTTTATTGACATATTTTTTTATAATAGTAAAAATGACTTTACTACATCTTCTTGTGCTTTATTAGGAGCAATTCTTCCTACAAATAATATTTTTTTCTTTCTGTCTGAATATTTTTTTATAACTTTCTTATCAGGCTCTTTTTGTAATCTTCAAATGGAACTAATATAGGTAATGTGGTTGTATTTTTTTATATTTTTAGTTCATCAAGTTCACTTTTATTGTAATCAGAAACAGCTAAACTATAATCAAAAATATCTGCTTGCATGTTCCAGTCCTTTTTCTTCCATATTCTACTAAGTTATACAAATATTTATTATACTTTTTCTAAATACTTTTCATGGAGTAATATTGTGGTATCTCATAACTTTTTTTACATTTATATCTTTCTAATAAAAAGCTCAAATCTGTCCCAGTAGATTTATGATAAATCAAAAATATCATTCTTATTTACTTTTTTTAATTTACTTATTTTTAAAAACTTTACCTCTTAATTTTTTTATCTATATTTTTCAGCATAAATTTCCGTTTTATATCCATTCTTTCTTAAAAAAATTTATCAATATTTATCGCATCATTACTAACAGCATCTCCATAACTAATTGTTGGTAAAACTTGTATTATCTTAATCTTTCTCACCTACTAACTCTTTAAAAGAAATCAATATATTTTTTTGTAACAATTTCTCTATCAAAAATTTTTTTAAAGACATATTCTTTTTCCATTTTGTCCCATTTTATTTGCTATATTTGGATTATTAATATAAAAATTTCAAGATTTCTTCAAATTCAAAATAATTGTTAAAATATAATCCTCCATTTGACTCTATTGCAAAAATTTTTTTAGTTACTTCACATTTATCATTTACGATAACTGGTGTTCCAACAGCCCAAGATTCCATAATTACTATTGAAAAACTTTCATTTATAGAAGGTTGTATCAGGGTTAAAGAATTTGCGTATGCTCTATATTTATCGTCTATGCTTACAAATCCTAAGTCATGAACATTTTCTTTTTATATTTTTTTAGGTATCTGTATTTCTCCGCCTCCTATTAGTACTAAATCTAAATCAATAGAAGCATTCTTTTTCTTTTAAAAAAATACTAAAATATTTTTAATAAAAGATGAACATTTTTACCTTCATCTTTTTCTTCCAGCATATAGAATATATGGATTTTTTTAAATTATACTTTTTCTTTAACCCCCTCTAATTTGTCTGGTATATTAAAATCTAATCCTTTCTCCTAAGACAGGTGTTTTAACATTTTTCCATACCATAAAGTCTTTTTAGCTAATTCTTGTTCAGGTTTAGCATGAAATATAGAAGCTGATGAAATATTAAAAAAATTTCTTTTTATTGTTTCCATATAGGCATATGATTCATCATGTAGACAAGGTATTATTACAGCCTTTTTTTGATTTCTTTACTCCATAATATGTTGTTCCAAACATATAAGGAATGAAACAAAATAATGAATAATCATCCATGTTTTTTTCAATATAATTTTTCTAAATCAACACTTCTAACCATCTCTTCAAAAAAATTTTTTTGTTCTTCTTCTGTCGTTATTTTTTTGATTATTCATTAATTTAAAATTAATTTTATCAAATTTTTTTGTATCTCTTTTTCTTACTTTAAATCGTTTTTATCTTTTATTCTATCTTCTACATAATCTCAGGGTTCATAATAATTTTTTTATTCCAATCAGACACAAACTTTTTCAACACAAGTTGTCAACACTTCTAATTCAATTCTATTCTTTTGTAAATCTTTAATCAAACCCCTTAATTCCGTTTCAGCTCCACCTGGTATCTTATCCCCATACCATGGAACTACAAATGCTATTTTTTTCATCTTAATCACTTCCAAGCAATTACCGCATAATCTTGATATCCAAATAACATTTCATGCATTCTTCTAATTTTTTCATTATATTTTTCCAATTCTTTTGGATCCATATCGTTATCTTTAAGTACAGGAGCTTCTATATCAACAGGAGAACTGTAAATAAATTCTACTTTTTTAAATCCATGTTCTTTTAGTAACATCTCAATTGTAAATGGATGAACATACTGTCTATGCGTCAAATCTAATGTATATGCCATAGTTTGCGTTACCAAAGCCATTGGATTTATAGTTTCAAGAATTAACGGACTTCCTTCTTGAAGATTTTTTTATACGCTCCTTTTATTAATTTTACTATTTGTGATGGTTTTTAAATGCTCTATGACTTGTGATGAAAATATTCCGCCTAAATTTAGATTATCGTTGTCATATAAATAACTCACTCCATCTCTCAACTCAACTGATAGTCCATCTTTTTTTACATTTTTTTCTACCATTTGTGGGTTAATATCCATCCCAAAAAAACATATTGTTTACCTGCATTTAGTAAAGTTTTTTTATAAATTCTCCTCTTCCACAACCTATATCCAATATATTATCTTTTCCAGCATACAATCTTACAAATTTTTTTCTTGTAATTTTTTTGTATACTCTCTTCAGATCCTCTATATTTATTTTTCAAAAAGCAAGGTAATCCATATCAAAATCATTTTTCTTTTTCTAATTTTTTTCTAATTTTTATTCTGGCTTCTTTTTTTCATCTAATATTTGTTTCATTTTTTTCATTTTGTTTATTTAAATTATTTATAGTTCTAACAGCATATGAATTAAATATTATCTGATCTTGCATCATTGGAACTACATACCATCTTGTTAATTTTTCTAATCACTTTTTTTACAAATGAAAAACAATTTATTCCTAGATAAAATTTCTCTTTCTAAATTAACATTCCAAACACGATTTAATGTATCTAAATCATATCTAAAATTATCTTCTTCATTTATTTTTAGGAGTAAAATCAAAATTATTAATTTTTTTCTTCCTCAACATACCCTTTATCTTTTTATATTTTTGTCTAATTTTTAGCCATTATTTCTTCAACATTAATATTATCTATATTTATTTCAAAAATCATTTTCTTTTTATTTCCATAATCTAATATATTCCTTTCTATAAGTGATTAAACTTATGTTTTTACCCTAAATATACCGGTATCTTTTTAAAATACTATAAACACTAAAATTTTTCTATTTTTTTCTTACATAATCATAAGGTTTTTCCATATTCATCATGAAAAGCTATATCTAAATAATATTTACGCTTCCAGTAATTGAATATGATTAATTATTACTTCAACAATTCCCTCATCTTGAATCTTTAATTTTTCCAAAATTATCAATAAAAGGTATTTGTTCCATAACAATTTAATCCATCATTTCTAAAAATTCCAAAACCAAAAAAACAGAATCTTTTTAATTTATTGTTATTCCTTTTTATATTTAACTTGTATTTTTTTAATTTTTTTCGTCTGAATTGTAGGTATCGCTTACCTCATCTTTTTTTCATTCAATAGTTTTTATATCAATAATCTCAACATCTTTATTTCCAGTTCGATTTTTTTATCTTTTTTTATCCTCTTTTTTTCAATATTTTTTTCTTCAGATTCTTCTTTATTTTTTTCTTGCTCATTCGCTTTATCTTTAGGTTTTATTTTAATTTTTTTCATTTTTTATCTTTATTCATAATGTCATCTAAATATTCTGCAACAATATCATGAGGTATGCCTTCGTCTCTTATTTTGCCATTTTCAATCCATATAGCTCTATTACATAATCTTTCGATTGATCCCAAATCATGCGACACTATCACAATCGTAATTCCACTTTTTTTTAACTCCAACATTTTATTAAAACACTTTGCCTGAAATCTAGCATCACCAACTGCCAAAATCTCATCAATCAATAAAATATCTGCATCAACATTTATTGCAACAGAAAAAGCCAGCCTCATATACATTCCTGAAGAATATGTTCTAACAGGACTATCTATAAACTCTTCTAATTCAGAAAATTCTATGATATCATCTAATCTAGCATCTATTTCTTTTTTCGTAAGTCCAAAAATAGAAGCATTTGTATAAATGTTTTCTCTTCCAGTCATATCAGGATGAAATCCTGCTCCTAATTCCAAAAGGCTTGAGATCTTTCCATTTATTTCTATTTTCCCTTTGTCAGGATAAATTATTTTTGTCATTAATTTTAACAATGTACTTTTCCCACAGCCATTATGTCCAACTAATCCAATAACCTCTCCTTTTTCAATTTCTAATGTTACTCCTTTTAAAACTTCATGTCTCGTATAACTATTTCTCTGTTTAAAAAAAGCAATCTTTCTTTTTAAAGTATATCCTTTATCACTATATATTTTTAAAGCTCTTTTTCTACATCTTTTTACACTTATTACAACATCTTTCGTCATTATAGTTCCTCCGCAAAGTTTTTTTGTAATTTTTTTCAAATACAAAATATCCAATGATAATCATGATTATTCCATAAATTAGTATACCTCCAAACGAATTAAAAGCTTGGCATTCTTTTTGTAATATAAAATATCTCTATAAAAAAATTTATTATTCCTGTCATTGGATTTAAATAAAACCAAAAAAACGATGTCTTTCTGGTATCATATCAATATTATAAACTATCGGAGTTAAATAAAAACCACATCATCACTATTATGTTTAAAAATATATTCTAAGTCTCTAAAAAAATACATTTAAAAGCTGAAAATATAAAAGTCATTCCCAACACAAGAATATATTGTACAACCATGACAACTGGTAGAAGTAACATATATTTACTAAAACCAATACCACTGACTAATATTGTTAACAATACAACTATCATACTATAAAACATATTCATAAACGCTGAATTACTTGTTACTATTGGTAATATTATTCTTGGAAAGTATATTTTTTTATTAAATCTTTATTCATCATTATACTCACAGCCCCTACTTGTATACTAGAAGCAAAAAAATATCCAGGGGTATTAATCCAACAAATAAATAAATGTAGTATTTATCAATATCTACTCTCATAATTGTTGAAAACACTATTGTATAAACAACTAATTGCAAAAGAGGATTCAGAAATGTCCACAAAAAAACCCAATATTGAACCCTTATATCTAACTTTTTAAATCTTTTTTTACTAAGTTTGAAATCATTTCACGATAGTCATATAATTCTTTTATAATTCTCATAATTTATTTTTCCTCTCCAATATTCCAAAACTTCCTTTAAAGTTTCGTCAATAGAAATTTCTGGACTCCATCCCGTATCTTTCTTAATTTTTTTGAATTGTCACATTGTACTATTGGTACGTCAACTGGTCGAAATTTTTTTCTTTATCTATTTCAATTTTTTTATTTTTTTACTTGATAAATTTATTAATTTTTTTAAAATATCTTTTTATCTTTATAACATTTCCTGAACCTATATTGTATGATTCTCCTATTTTTTTCCACTCTCAAGTAACATTAGATACCCTCTAACAATATCTCTTACATCGGTAAAATCTCTCAAAGTATCTAAATTTCCAACTTTTTAATACAGGAACTGCACTTTTTTTCGATTTTTTTACAATTTTACTTGCAAAAATCAGGAACAACAAAATTTTTTTACCTTGCCTAGCGCCAATGTGATTAAATGCTCTTACGAATATAATATTCATTTTTATAAGCTTTTTACATATAATTTACCAATTTCTTCCTGTGTTTTTTTACTAATTCCGTATGGACTTTGAGGATTCTGTAATTGTGTTTCTTTAATTGGACAATCTTCAGGTTTTTATAGTTCCATACTGATCACTTGACCCAATGATTAGTATTCTAGAATTTATATTATTAATTCTCACAGCTTCTAATAGATTCAAAGTACCATTTACATTAACATCTATTGTTAAAACTGGTTTTTGCCATGAAAGTCCTACTGCACTTTGTCCAGCTAAATGAAAAAAATCATATTTGGACTTATGTTTTTTTATTACATCGCTAACATTTTCTGCATCTAGCAGATTCATCTTAAATATCTTTATTTTATCATTTTTATAAGTTTCACTTATTGTTGTCCCATAAACATCATAACCACTTTTTAAAAAGATAATCAGACAAATATCCTGCAACAAAAACCATCAACTCCTGTTACTAATACTTTTTTTCATTAAGAATCTCCTTCATTAAAGTGATTTTTAATTTAATTTCCTTCTGAATATTTTTTTAGATCATTTTTAACCATTCTCTCAACTAGTTCAGCAAAAGATATTTCTCTTTTTCCAACCTAATACTTTTTTTCAGCTTTTGCAGTATTTCCAATTAAAATATCAACTTCTGCTGGTCTAAAGAATTCAGGATTTACTCTAACAATTATTTCTCCTGTTTTTAGAATCTTTACCTACTTCATTAACTTCTTTACCTTCCCCAAATTATGTCTATATTTACACATTTAAAGGCTTTTTTTCAACAAACTCTCTAACTGTTCTTGTTTCATTCGTTGCAATTACATAATCATCTGCTTTATCCTGCTGCAACATTAACCACATTGCTCTAACGTAATCTTTTGCATGCCCCCAATCACGTTTAGCGTCTAAATTTCCTAATTCTAAAATATCTTGTACACCTAATTTTATTCTAGCAACTGCATCTGTTATTTTTCTAGTAACAAATTCTTTTCCTCTTCTTTCAGATTCATGATTAAACAATATTCCTGAACATGCATACATGTCATAACTCTCTCTGTAATTTTTAGTAATCCAATGGCCATAAAGTTTTGCTACTCCATATGGACTTCTAGGATAAAAAGGTGTATTTTCATTTTGAGGTACCGTTTGGACTAATCCAAACATTTCGCTTGTAGAGGCCTGATAAAATTTTGCTTCAGGTTTTTACTATTTTTTTATAGCTTCAAGTATGTTCAAAACTCCAATTCCATCAATTTCTGCAGTTGTAATAGGTTGTTCCCAAGAGGTTCTCACAAACGATTGAGCTGCTAAATTGTAAACCTCATCTGCTTGAGAAATTTGCATTGCATTTATTAATGAAACTAAATCTGTCATATCAGCATATATAAATTTTATTTCATCTTTTCTATGCTCTATATTTCCAAAAAGTGGTCACACTTTTTCCTTCTTATGAGTCCATAAACTTTGTATCCTTTTTTTCTAATAATAATTCTGCCAGATATGAACCATCCTGACCATTTATCCCAGTGATTAAAGCTTTTTTTCATTTATATTCTCCAATTTTTCATTTTTATAAATATTCATTCCTGTTACAAATTTTTTTAAATTGTTAATAACTTCTTTAACTTCTTGTGTATTATTTTTTTATGACAAATCAGTGTTACATCATCAGTATCTACAACCACTATATCTTCTAATCCAATAGTTGCGATAAGTTTATCACTTCCTTGAATTATTGTATTTTTTTGTTTTTTTATACTTATTACATTTCCTGTTATTACATTTCCATCTTGATTTGTTTTTATTAATTCTTTCAAGAGACAGCCAGCTTCCTACATCATCCCATCCAAAAATTTACTGGAATGACGTAAATATTCTTAGCTTTTTCCATTATTCCATAATCTATGGATTCTGATGGAAGATTTAAAAATTCTTTTTTTAATACTTCTTCATATTTTTCCTGTATTTATTGATTTTTCCAATTTTTTTGTAGTCCTTCATAAATTTCAGGTAAATATTCTTTAAAGTTTTTTAAAATAGTTGATGCTTTCCACACAAACATTCCGCTATTCCATAAATATTGTCCGCTTGTTAAGTATTCTTTTGCTTTTTTTCTAAATTTGGTTTTTCTACAAAACGTAAAACTTCATAAATATTTGTACTGTCTTTAAAACTTTCACCTTTAGTAAAGTTAATATACCCATATCCAGTTTCAGGATAATTAGGAGTAATTCCTATTGTTGCTAGATTATCACCCTTTTCCACTACATCTAAAGCTGTTTTTAATGTATCAATAAAGATTTCGTTAAATTTAATCAGATGATCTGAAGGTAAAATTATCATTTTTGAATTTATATCTTTTTTGGCGATATGAACCGCAGCAAGTCCGATACAAGGTGCTGTATTTTTTGCAGCAGGTTCAATAATAATATTTGCTTCAGGTATATCTGGAATATGTTCTGAAACCAGATTTTTGTACATTTCATTTGTAACTACATAGATATTTTTCAATATCTACAAGATTTTTTTACTCTTTCAACAGTATGCTGAATCATAGATTTCCCATCATCTGTCAAGGATAAAAAAATTGTTTTGGTAAATTTATTCTACTTTTTCGGCCAAAATCTTTCACCTTTTTCCACCAGCCATTATTACTACAGAAGTCAATATTATTCCTCCTTTTTTTATTTTTAATTAATATAGTTTATAATTGTAAATTTGCTATTTAAATAGATAATAGCAATAAACTTTCTAAATATTTTTTTATAATCGCATTTTTTTCAATTTTTCTATTATTTCAGCAAGTTCTCCTTTTGATATCCATCCTTTTTGTATAGGAAATTTCCTCAAGACAGGCGATGTAAAAATCCTTGCCTATTTTTGAATAGCTTCCACAAAATTTGCCGCTTCCATCAGTCCTTTTGGTGTTCCTGTGTCAAACCAGCTCATTCCGCGTCCAAGAGTTTTTACTTTTAGTTTATCGCAAGATAAATAAAATTCATTAATAGACGTTATTTCAAGTTCATTTCGATCTGACGGCTTTAACATTTCAGCTTTTTTAATAACTGTATTATCATAAAAAAATATAATCCTGGCACTGCGAAACTTGATTTAGGATCTATTGGTTTTTCTTCTAATGAAATTACTTTACTATTTTCATCAAACTCAACGACACCATAATCTTCAGGATTTTTTTACTGGATATCCGAATATCATTGCACCAGCATTGTTTGATTTTTTCCCCTTTAAAATTTTTCAAAATAATCAACAGAATCTTCAAGAACTTTTTGAAAAATCCATTTCCATAAAAATATATTATCCCCTAAAATTAAAAGCTACATTATTATTACCAATAAATTCTTTTTTCCAATTAGAAAGGCTTCTGCCAGTCCATTTGGATATTCTTGTATTTTATATTCCAACTTAATTCCCAATTGACTTCCATCTCCCAGCAATTCTTCAAACACTGGCAAATCTCTAGGAGTTGAAATAATTAAAATTTCTTTTATATTTGCTAACATTAATACTGATAAAGGATAATAAATCATGGGCTTATCGTAAACAGGCAGAATTTGCTTGGAAATAGACTTTGTAAGCGGATATAATCTAGTTCCGCTGCCTCCAGCTAAAATAATTCCCTTCATAAGAATTCTCCTTAAATTAGTTTATTTCCCTTTTCCGAATAAGACAGCTTTAACTGTCTTCATAATAACAAGTACATCGAGTATAAGATCTTGATGCTTCAAATAGTACAAATCATACTCAAGTTTCCTCTTCGCATCCTCCAGGCTTTCCCCATAGGGAAACATTACCTGTGCCCAGCCTGTTATTCCTGGCTTTATAAGGTGTCTCAGGTTGTAATGGCTTATCTTTTCAGCATAGTCTTTTGCTAAAATATCCCATTCTGGACGTGGGCCTATGAAGCTCATTGTCCCTTTCAGGATGTTCCAGAGTTGAGGAAGTTCGTCAATCCTTGTCTTTCTCATGAACTTTCCAAATTTTGTAACCCTTGTATCGTTGTCCAGCGTGTACTTTGAATATTTTTTTGGATCGTGTATTCTCATGCTTCTGAACTTATAGACTCTGAAAGGTTTCATGTTTTCGCCTATTCTGGTCTGCTTGAATATGACTGGTCCTTTAGATTCCATCTTAATAATTATTGCAGTAATTAATGCAAGTGGTGACAGAAGCACCATTAAAGTTAGTGCAAGAATTAAATCCATTCCACGTTTCATATTTTTTTGCATTTCGTTACTTAAAATATCAAATCCATTTGACTGTAAAAGCCATTCTTCATTTATCTGATTTATATCTATTTTTTGAATATCTTCGTTAAATTCTTCATAATTTATTATTTTTCAGTCCGTTAATCTTCAAATCAAAAATTCGCTTCAAATATTTTTTTAAAAATCAGGACTTTTTTTATATCCTTTACAATTACCAATACATCAATTTCCTTTTTTTAGATATAATTTCTTCCATCTGGTCATAATTTCCAATTAAATATTTTGTTGCCCCTGCTTTTTATTGTTTGAAATGTATCCAACATAATTGTAGTCAAGAGTATTGATAATATCTTCCTGAACATTATTCCTTATATGATTTGAACCAAATATCAGCACATTTTGCTTTTTTTCATATAAATGGAGCATACTATTTTTTTCTGAAAATTACTTGGAATAAAAAAATTAACAAATAGATATAAAAAAATATTAAACTGCTTCCAGAAAGCATATAGCACAACTGAAAAATATCACATCAATTCCCAATGTTATAAATACGTCCTTATATCTAAAACGTTCTGCATAGAAATCAAGCTGTCCGAATATAAATTTTATAAATATGAACAGGATAAATATAAAATTGGTCAGATACTTTGCTACATAATTATATTTATCTAGTAAAAAAACTGTAAATAACATATAAAATAAGTATATAAAGTATACGTATCCGAATATCTTTATTTAATTTCATAGTTCATCCTCACTTAACAGCCGTTGATCTAAAAATTACGGCAATAAACCGTAAATATTTCGGCATTATAGTAATTTTTACCTTAAAACAGGAACAATAATATCTTGCTTCCTGCACAAAAATTTTTTTAATATTTTTTTACCTTTTTATTAAAAAAATAAAACTGCTATAATTTACAAATAATTACAGTATGAGTATATCACATTTTATTCCCAAATTCAAGTAAACCAACGCTTCAAAAAAATTTTTTTGAATTAATAAATAAAAAAATAATTTTACCATTATTTAAAAGCTGTACTGCTACAAGTCTTAGTTTTATTTTTTTATTTTTAATTATTTTTTTATTTAACCATTTTTCATAAATTGGATTTTTAAAATTCTTTTTACCAAATTATTAAAAAAATTTTTGTTCAGACATTCTTTTTTTGTGCTTTAAATCAGGATGAACATATAAATTTAAAGTTATTCCAATAGAGGCATGTCCTAAAATTTCAGATACAGTCTTGTAATCTATGCCATTTTCAATAGCTTGTGTTGCAAAAGTGTGTCTTAGCGAATGAAATTTCAGCTTTGAAATTTTTAAAATATTTAACATCTTCTTGAAAAATTTTCTATAAGTTCTTGGCTCAATATATTTTTTCTCGCCAGAAATAACGTAAAAATCACTGTTAGATTTAAACTGCTGCAATAAAGGCATTAATTCAGAGGCAATAGGAATTTTTACGTCTTGAGCTTTCTGTTTTTTTGGTGAAGAAATGATGACTTTGCTCTTTTTAGCTGTACTGATATATATTCTTTGAATCGTATGATTGATACTAATGACTTCCGTCTTTAAATCCACATCCTCCCACTTTAATGCACATATTTCTCCTATTCTAAGCCCAGTGCATATACAAATAAGTATTCCCAGTGTCTGATTACACAGATTATTTTTCACATACTTGCAAATCTTCCTTCTCTCTTCAAAATTAAACACTTCAACTTCTTTAGTTTTCTCTCTCTTAGGAATTTTAAATTCAAATTCCATCCTGTCTATAATTTTTATGCTTTATCGCAAATGTCAGCACAGACTTTAATACAACTGTCATATCTTTTACAGTTTTTTTTGACAGCCCTCCTTTGCCATCCAATCTTCCGCAGCTTAACTTGTCTAAAACGAAAGACTGAAAATCCTTATTTGAAATTGTACTAACCTTTCTTTTTTTAAAATACGTTTTCAAATGATTTTCAATAATTGCCAAATAAAGAAAGTAAGTCGATTCCTTTATATAATTATGCTCATTTTTTTAGCCAAATATCCATACATTTAGATATACTCATATTTTTTTATTCATTGTTCTCATTTTGCCCTCCTGAACATAAAACTTAAACTATAGTAATACAACTTTAAAAATTAAGTTTAAAAAAATTTAAACTATAACAATAAATTATCAAAAAAAATATAAATTTGATGTTTGAGAATCATAGAGTAAATCTTTGAAACTGAAAATACAAAAAAATATACTTAATTTCCATTTTTTTATGATATAATTAAACTAGAAAAAAAACTGAAGGGAGAATATAAAATATGAAATTTAATGAATACAAATACGAACATTTGGATTTAGAAAAAAATAAAAAAAGAATTTTCTGAACTCATAGAAAGTTTTGAAAAAAAGCCGAAAAACGTGGGAAGGGCAAATTATTGCACTTGATGAAATTATAAAAATTAAGAAATCATATCGAAACTATGCAAACACTTGTTTCGATTCGTCATAGCATTGATACAAATGATGAATTTTTATGACAAGGAAAATGAATATATGGATGAAATTAGTCCTATTCTATTTGGATTTACAAATGATTTTTTTATAAAGCTCTTGTAAATTCAAAAATTTAAAAGATGAACTTATCCAAAAAAATATGGAAAATTTTTTTATTTGATTTGGCAGAAAATACATTGAAAACATTTTCACCTGAAATTATCCCAGATGCACAGGAAGAAAATAGACTGTCCAGCAAATATTCAAAATTAATTGCAAGTGCAAAAATAGATTTTGATGGAAAAGAGCTTAATTTGTCACAAATGGTTCCTTATACACAGTCAAAAGATAGAAATATAAGATTTGAGGCGGCTAAAAAAGTTGCTCAATTTTTTGCTGAAAATCAAGATGAATTTGATAATATTTATGATTCGCTTGTAAAAGTTAGAACTAGAATGGCTCAAAAGATGGGATATAAAAATTTTGTGGAATTTGGATATAAACAATTATCAAGACTTGAATATGATGCAAAAATGGTAGAAGGCTACAGAAAGCAAGTGCTTGAAAATATTGTACCGCTACATACTGAACTTCGTGAAAGACAAGGGAAAAGACTTGGAGTGGACAAACTTAAATTTTATGATGAAGCTATAAAATTTAATTCTGGAAATGCTGATCCGCATGGGTCACCTGAATGGATTTTAAATAACGGAAAGACAATGTATAAGGAATTATCGAAAGAAACTGATGAATTTTTTACATTTATGACTGAAAATAATTTGCTTGACTTGCTTTCTAAAAAGGGGAAAATGAGCGGCGGATACTGCACTTACATTCCAGAACACAAGGCACCATTTATTTTTGCCAATTTTAATGGAACTTCACACGATATTGATGTTTTGACGCATGAAGCTGGACATGCTTTCCAAGTTTATCAAAGCCGTGGATTTGAAGTTCCTGAATACTTATGGCCATCTTATGAGGCTTGTGAAATTCATTCGATGAGTATGGAATTTTTAACTTGGCCATGGATGGACTTGTTTTTTGAAAATGATACTGACAAATATAAATTTATTCATTTATCAGAAGCTCTTTTTTATTTATTCCTTACGGAGTAACTGTCGATGAATTTCAGCACTGGGTGTATGAAAATCCAGAAGCTACGCCAAAAAGAACGTCGTGAAAAAAATGGATTGAAATAGAAAAAAAATATTTACCAACAAGAGATTACGGAGAAGTCGAAGAATTAAAAAAATGGAATTTTTCTGGTTTTGAGACAAGGGCATATTTTTTTAGTTCGCCATTTTACTACATCGACTACACTCTAGCTCAAGTATGTGCGCTTTCAATTCTGGATAAAAATCAAGGGAAAAACAGAGAAAAAGCATGGAAAGATTATTTGAATTTATGTAAACTTGGAGGAAGCAAGCCATTCTTTGAACTTATGAAATCAGCTAATTTGAAAAAAATCCGTTTGAAGAAGGGACATTGGCTTTTTGTAATTCCAAAAAAATTAAGGAATATTTGGATAATGTTGATGATATGAACTTGTAAAATTAATATTATTTTTTTACTTTAGCAGATACATTTAGCAAGGGTAAGATCCCCCTTGTTATTATTAAATTTAAATTACCAAATATATTTACTATAACTTAAAAAAATTTTTGAATTAAAAGAAAATTTTTTTAAAATATTTATATTTTTTTCTATTGATTTTTAAAAAAAGAATTAGTGCTATAATAATTGTAGATACAAATTAATAAAACAAAAAAAATAAATATATTTAAATATGGAGGTAATTTATAATGATTTACGAAAAATATCTTAGACTTAATTGGAAATACGCCTGTGGTGAAATTAAAATTCTTAAATGATGAAAATATCGCTGATATTTATGTAAAACTTGAAAAATATAATATTGGTGGAAGTGTAAAGGATAGAGCGGCTCTTGGAATGATAGAAGCAGCTGAAAAAGAAGGAAAATTGAAACCAGGTGGAACAATTGTTGAACCTACTTCTGGAAATACTGGTATAGCGCTTGCATTAATCGGTAAAGCAAAAGGTTACAAAGTGGTAATTGTAATGCCTGATTCAATGAGCGTGGAAAGAAGAAGCATCTTAGCAGCTTACGGAGCTGAGTTAATATTAACTGAAGGGGCAAAAGGTATGAAAGGGGCAATTGCTGAAGCTGAAAAATTAGCAGCTGAAAATGGATATTTCTTGCCTCAACAATTTGAAAACCCTGCAAACCCTGCAAAACACTATGAAACAACTGCAAAAGAAATTTTAGATGATTTCCCTCAAATCGATGCATTCGTATCAGGTGTCGGAACTGCTGGAACTTTATCAGGAGTTGGAAAAAGATTAAAGGAAGAAAGACAAGGAGTTAAAGTATTTGCCGTTGAACCTGCAACTTCTGCAGTATTATCAGGAGAACAACCTGGAAAACACTTCCAACAAGGACTTGGAGCAGGATTTGTACCTGGAAACTATGATGCCAGCCTTGTAGATGAAATTATAAAGGTAACTAATGAACAAGCGGTAGAATTTGCGACAAGAGCTTCAAAGGAAAACGGACTATTTATCGGAATTTCTTCTGGAAGTGCAATTGCAGCAGCTTATGAAGTAGCTAAAAAATTAGGAAAAGGTAAAAAAGTTGTAGCAATTTTACCAGATGGTGGAGAAAAAAATACTTATCAATTGAAGCATTCAGAAACAGTTTATAATTAATAAAACTTAACTAACTTGGGCAAGGATTCTCTGACTTTTACATAAAATAACGGGATGAATTGCCTGTTTTCATATTTTCATACTTTTATGAAATAGAATTATAGTAAAACTGCTTTAGAGCCGAACTCAGATATTATACACTATTTAACCTTTATAAATTTAACAAAAAAAGTAAAATATGCAATAAAATGTTGTTTTTTTAAAACAGTTTTTATTATATAATTCAAATATAAATTTTTAAGGAGTGTGATTATTATTTTTTTAAATGGTTAGTAAGTGAAATAAATAATATAGCGGAAAAAGATCCAGCTGTCAGATATAAAATAGAAGTTTTTCTCTATCCGTCTCTACATGCAGTTATTAATCACAAGATTGCCCACTTTTTTCAAAAGCATAAATTATATTTTTGTGCACGGCTGATTTCTCAAATTTCACGATTTTTTACAGGAATAGAAATTCATCCAGGAGCAAAATTAGGAAAAAAAGTATTTTTTGACCACGGAATGGGAATCGTAGTTGGAGAAACTGCTGAAATAGGCGATAACTGCGTCATCTATCATGGTGTAACTCTAGGCGGAGTAAGCTCTTCCAAAACTAAGAGACATCCCACATTAAAAAATAACGTCACAGTTGGAACAGGAGCAAAACTGCTAGGAAATATAGTAATTGGAAATAATGTGAAAATTGGAGCAAATTCAGTTGTTTTAAAGGATGTTCCAGATAATGCAGTAGCAGTAGGGATTCCAGCTAGAATCATTCCAAAAACAGAGGAAGACTACTATATGTGGCATATTTAACAGATTTTTTTACAGTTTTTTTATATTATTTATTAAAAATATTCAAATACAAAAAAATTTGACAATCAAAAGTAAAATATGGTATATTTTCTATATGAAAAAAATTTACTTCATTTCTTTGATTTGAAATAAAAAAATTAGGATAGGATTATCCAAAAAAATACAAAAAGCAGACAAATGTGCAAAAAGCATATTTAAAAACTAAACTAATAAATATGGAGGATTAAAATGGCAAAAGTAGGAATTTTTTTCGGATCAACAACAGGAGTAACTGAAGATATTGCTCATAAAATTGCAGAAAAAATTGATGGGGCAGAAGTTTTTAATATTGATGGAAATGAGGATAAATTGGAAGATTATGATGTACTTCTTTTAGGTACTTCTACTTGGGGATTTGGAGACTTGCAAGATGACTGGGCAGCAGTTCTTGATGATTTGGCAAGCAAAGATTTAAGCGGTAAAAAAGTAGGATATTTCGGAAGTGGGGATCAAGGAACTTTCTCTGATACATTTATGGATGGAATTGCCATCATTGATGAGGAAATTCAAAAAACTGGTGCAACAATCATTGGAAAAACTTCAACAGAAGGATATGAATTCAGCGAATCAAGAGCAGCAAAAGATGGAGAATTTTTGGGACTTGCTCTAGATGAAGTTAATCAATCTGAATTGACAGATGAAAGAATTGACGCATGGGTTGAACAAATCCAAAAGGAATTTTAACAATACTTTAGCAAGAAGTCTCCTTCTTCTACAAGTGGGAGATGAATTGCAGAATATAGCTTGAAATAATAGCTCTTATATAGCATAATATTCATAGTCAGGGCAGGGACTGCCCGAAGAGCTTGGTAAATATATTTGGCTAGCAAAAGCAGATACTTCCCAAGAAGCTCCCTCTTCTACAAGTGGGAGTAGTTCACATAAAACTATGTCTGTGAAAATATTTTTAAAAAAATAATTATTCACAAAAGACAAATAAATATGATTTTAGCTATATTTATATATAACTAAGATAAATCAATTTTTCACAAGTTGATTTTTCTCCAAAAAAATTTAAGAAGGTGTTTTCATAGCACCTTTTTATTATTTTTTTATTTTTTTCTCATAATAACTGCTATAACTAAAAAAAGAAGCATTTTTGCAAGACATCTGACCCGCAAAAATAACTTCTTTCAAAACTATATTTCTTCTCAACCTTTTTTTCCCAATTTCTCCTTAAAAACAAAACCTCTGTACTTTAACTTCCCAACTTTTTTTCTATACATAACGACCTTTTTCTTCAAAACACATCTAATTTTTCTTTAGACTTTATCCTTTTTTTACCTAATCTATCTAATAAACAACTTTTTTTCTTTTTAGGGCAATAATGCCTTCTAAACTCCTTTTTTTATCGATATCGACTTAACTTAAAAAAAACTTTTTTTCTTCATAGTTCGGATTCGACCAAAAATCCTATCCTTTTTTTACTTTTTGTTACTTCATTTTTGTATACAAATTCCTGTGTAACCTTTACTCCTTTTTTTACCTTTGACCTTTTCTTCATAAAAACTCTTTATTTTTCTAATCTCTATCTACGTCCCAATCTGTAATTCTTCCAGTGTACACATCGATTTCAAACTCATAAGTGTAACCTCTATAATGAATTTCTCCTTCATAAGAATCTTCATCAAAATCAAAATCTTTAATATTTCTCAATGTTGCACCTGGAACTTTTTGCTAATGCTATTTGTTTAGCTCTTGCTGGGGTTATTTTTTTGATCTTTTATAAGAACTTTTTTTATGGATGAAATTTGATTTTTTTATAATCTTTACTTCCAGCAAAACTCAAAGAACCTAATACCAAACAACCTAACAATGCTACTTTTTAAGAATTTATTTTTTTATAATCCTCCTTTGCATTTTTGTATTTGTAATTGCTGTTCCTTTGTTACATTATAATAGTATCATATAAAGATTAAAGAAAAAAATGAGAACTTTTTAATTTTTTTCTCATTTTTTTAAATAAAAAAATAGACACTCTCTAATTCTGAGATTGCCTATTTTCCTAGATTTTTCACAACTAATTTCATGATTATCTTTTTATTTTTTTGATTAATAAATTTATTTAAAAAAATTATAATTCGATGTCTTCTTTTTCTTAATGTTGGGAACAAGATTACGTCTCTGATTGATGCTGAATTAGTTTGTAACATAACTAATCTATCAATTCCAATTCCTAATCCTCCTGCAGGTGGCATTCCATATTCCAAGGCTCTGATGTAATCCAAATCCATTCCTTGCGCTTCATCGTCTCCTGCTTCTTTCAATTTAACTTGTTCTTCGAATCTTTCTTTTTGATCTCTTGGATCGTTTAATTCTGAATATGCGTTTGCAAATTCTCTTCCTGAAATGAATAATTCAAATCTGTCAACCCATTCAGTTTCACCTTTTTTTGATTTTTTTGAAAGTGGAGAAATTTCTTTTTGGATATTCTGTTATGAATGTTGGATTAATTAATGTTTCTTCCACTTTTTCTTCAAAGAATAAATTTAAAATTCCAAATTTTTGTATAAGTTTTATCTTTTTTTCTAAAGGAATTCCAAATTCTTTCGCTTTTTTTCAACAGCTTCTTCATCACTTGAAATTGAATCAAAAATCAAATCCAGTTGCTTCTTTTTACAGCTTCTTTCATTGTTACTCTTCTCCAAGGTTTAGCTAAATTAATAGTTTTTATCTTCATATTCAATTTCATATTTTTCCATGTAACTCAAAAAGTCAAGCTAGAAATTAAGTCTTCTGTCAAGTCCATCATATCATTAAAATCAGCGTATGCTTGGTACAATTCCATCATTGTAAACTCAGGATTATGTTTTTACAGAAATTCCTTCATTTCTAAAACTTCTATTAATTTCAAATACTTTTTTCAAATCCACCAACTAACAATCTTTTTAAGTATAATTCTGGTGCGATTCTTAAGAATAATTCCATATCTAACGCATTATGGTGCGTAACAAATGGTCTTGCAGTTGCTCCACCTGCGATTGGGTGCATCATTGGAGTTTCAACTTCCGTAAATCCTTTTTTTCTAAATAGCTTCTAAAAAAATCTAATAACTTGGAATCTTTTTTTCATAGTTTCCATAACTTCTCTATTCATTACCAAGTCAACATATCTTTGTCTATATCTAGTTTCAACGTTAGTTAATCCATGGAATTTTTTTCTGGAAGTGGACGAACATTTTTAGATAATACTTCAAAAGAATCTACTCTCAAAGTTAATTCCCCAGTCTTAGTTCTAAATAAATGTCCTTCAAGCCCAATAAAATCTCCAAGTCCCATTTTTTTATAAATTTCATATTGATCTTCTCCAACTTCTTCTTTTTTTCACATAATATTGAATTTGACCAGTTGGATCTTGAATTTTTCCAAATCCATTTTTACCCATTCTTCTAAATGCAACAATTCTTCCTGCTGTTTTGAATACTTTTTCGCAAGTTTCGTCATACTTATTAATTTCTGAAATATCGTCTACCTTATCGTAATGTCTTCCATAAGGCTCGATTCCCATTTCTTTCAATTCTTCTACTTTTTTTCAATTTTTTTCTTTTATTATACCATTATCATTTGGCGTTTGATTATTTTTGATTACTCATCACTTTTTCCTTTCTTATAATTATTTCATTAAACAAAACAAATTTATTTCCAATTTTATTGTATTAATTAATTCATTTCTATCCATTATATCATATTCTAACATAATTTTTTTCCATTTTTCTTTAAATATTTTTTTGTTATTATCTCATATTTCCCTTTAAATTCTTTTTGTGATATACGAAAATGACGTTTTTTTATTCAATTTAAAAAAACTTGTTTTTGAGTTTATTTTTCCCAACTCGATAGATTTCTACAAAATCAAAAATACTCTATAATTCTACATTTTCCAAATTCATCGCTATAATGATATTCTTTTTTTCTTCCTGTTTCAATACTTTTTTTCAGCTCAAATAATTTTTTTCATAATTCTGATTAAAAATTATCCAGACTTTTTTTATTTTTTTATTTTTCATTTTATTCCTTATTTTTTTATTTTTTTATTTTTTTATTATTTTTAGAGAATTGAAAATTATAAAATAAACCTATTCATTTTCATCATCTAAAAAAATCATCTAAAAAAATTCTAATAAATCTTCATCATCAGCTTCTTCTTCATTCTCAAAAAAATTCATTTTCATCATCATTTAATGGATCAAAATTGCTTTCATCAAATTCTCCATCTACATTCTCATTTTTATCATACTCGCCAAAATCTTCGTTCCAGTACATATAATCCTTGTCAGAACCGTAATATTCATCGTTCCATATTTCCAGAACCTGATCTTCCTCATCTTCATCTAAATCATACAGTTCCTCTTCAATACTGTCATAGTAAAAAACCTTCTTTTCCCCAGTTTCACTATCACAAACTAAATATTCCTTATCTCCTATCGTAATATTTGAAAGACACGTATATTCTTCAACATCCCCTTCGCTATTAGTTTTTTCAAATTCTTCCCCAGCAGAATACATAACTTCCCTCCATTATTTATGATATTTTATATTATTATTAATTGAAATCCATCTATATATTTGCTCTGACAAAATTAACCGCATAAGCTGATGTGGAAATGTCATTTTTGAAAAACACAATCTAAAATCTGCAATTTCCCGCAAATTATCATTAACTCCATTTGAACCGCCGATTATAAAATTAATTTCACTGTTTGTTATTGAAATTTTTTTCAATTTTATCCGCCATTTCTTCTGAAGTCAGCATTTTTCCCTTTAAATCAAGCAAAATATTATATGAATAATTTTTTTGAAATAACATTTATTATTCTTTCAGTTTCAGAATTTATTGCATTTTCAATCCCTTTGTTATCATCCTCTTCAGCCAGTTCAATAATTTCAAGTTTTTGTATATTTTGATAACCTTTTTGAAAAATTCAGCTATTCCCTCTTTTATATACTTTTCCTTTATTTTTTTCCAATACACACTACATTAATTCTTATCATATTTTTTTCCCTTATTGTCAAAAAGTTTTTTTCATTTTTTTACTAATTTTTACTATTATTTTTTTCTTCCAAACATTTTTATCCAAATCATTTTTTTAGACAATTTTACAATAATTGGTCTGCCGTGGGGACACGTATATTTCCCAACTTCATGAATCCTTCTCACCATATTCTGCATTTCAGATATATCCAGCTTCTGCCCAGCCTTTATCGCTCCTTTACACGACATTGAAATAATGATATTTTTCCCTTAAATCTTTTTATTTCCACTTCATTTTTTTAAATCCAGCAAAAGCTGTAAAAACACATTTTCAATACTATCCCGAAAATCAAAAAGCAGGCACAGCACGAATCACAATCTCGTTTTTCTGAAAAATTCATCAATATCAAATCCAAAAATTTTTGAAAAAAACATCAATATTTTTCAAAAATAATATTTTTTTCAATTACCGTAACTTCCATTTTCAGCGGTAACAGCAAATGCTGTGACTCAATTTTTTTATTATAAAATTTGTCCTTCAGCTCTTCATACAAAATTCTCTCATGAATAATGTGCTGATCATAGATTTCCAGTTCCTCATCCTTCCCGCACTAAAAATATACGTATCAAAAAAATTTGTCCCAAAAATATCATAATGAACCTGCTTCCCAATGTGCTTTTTCAAATGTCCCAACTTTTATAATATTCATTTTCAGTATTTTCATTTATACCATTAGAATTTTTTTCTCCACTAAATTTTTTTCATAATTTCTAAAAATTACTCTTTTTCATCCCAATTTTTTTCTTATCTTTATCGCTCTTTACCAAATTAGAATTTTTCAACATTTTGCAAGTTTTTCCACATTGTTTTTCCACAATTTCATTTAAATTTCCATTCATTTTTTTCCAAATTTCATCAAGACTCGAATCATTCTTTTTTTATTGCTATTCTCTTTTTCATCATTAAAAAAATTACCACTGCTTAGACTTTCAGAAATACCAGCAGATTCTCTATTTTTTTATCATTTTTTTCTCAAGATTACCTCCTGTAAACCTATTTTTCTCCTTCCAATTTCTCACTATTTTTCTTTCCTGTCAAAAGTTTCCAAACTTAAAAATTTTCTGATTTTTCCCCCTTTAAAATGTCATCAGAAAATAAATCATCCTTTTTCCACAGCGATATTTTTCATTAATATTAATATTTTTTTCTTTATTAAATCAATATTAGGCTGCCAGTTTTTCCCTGTCATTATAATAAAAAAAGTCGTCAATTGCTGATTTTATCTCATTATAAACAATTTTATCATTTGAAAAATTTTACTATTTTTAGATGGATGAACATTCACATCTATTTCCTTTGGATCAGCATTGTAAAAAAATAATAGCAAAAGGATATTTTTCCCTTCATTAACTTAGTGTAATAGCCATCTATAACAGCTCTCTCAATAGTTGCTGACTTCACATACCGATTATTTACAAAAGTAAACATAAAATCCTTTGAACTTCGTAAAATTTCCACATTTCCCAAATATCCATATTCAAATTTTTTCAAATTTTTTAAAACTGATTTTCCAAATAATTCAAGAATTGTATTCTCAATCCCTTTCCCGCTTGTCTTTATCGTACTTTTCCCGTCTAATTCAAGCGAAAATGCCACATTACTATTGGAAAGTGCCTCCTTTAGCACAATATCCCTAATTTTTCCATACTCTGTTGACATCTTTCTCAAAAATTTTCTTCTAGCAGGCGTATTGTAAAATAAATCCCTGACTTCCATTTCTGTCCCAACATTTCTTGAAACTTCCTCAAACTTTCTCACAACCCCACCATAACAGCCAATTCTATACCCCGCAGGACTGTTTTCAGAACGTGTAGTAATCGTGAGCTTAGACACCGCTGCAATAGATGACAGAGCTTCTCCACGAAAGCCATAGGTGCTTAAATTAAAGACATCCTCCTTTTCCTTAATCTTAGAAGTGGCATGCCGCTCAACTGACAAAAGTGTATCATCCTTATCCATCCCAATTCCGTTATCACTTACTTTAACATCAGTTCCAGATTTGAAAACTTCAATTTTTATCATTGTAGCCTTCGCATCCAGTGAATTTTCAATCATCTCCTTAATCATCGAAGCTGGATTTTTCCACAACTTCCCCAGCAGCAATAATATTTGACACTTTTTCATCTAATATTTTTATATATCCCACAATCTATCCTCCTTTTCTATCAGTTTTTCTTTTTTAAGTCACACAAACAATTAATCCAGTAACCGCAGGCGTCAACATTGAAAATACACTTTTGCCAGTTAAAATTATTGTCGCAATTTCAAATAATACACCTGCAACTATGTCAAATTTTTCTTAATTTACCCTCATTATTCAAAAAAACCTTTCCAAAATCATAATTTAACAGTTTTACTTACAATAATCTTATATTTCTGCCCAAAAATTTCTGCCAATTTTTCCAAATCCTCTTCTAGACAAAAGCACCTTCACATTAGGTCCAGCATCCATCGTAAAATAGCATTTCTCCCCATTATTTCTCAAATTTTTTACAAAATCCATTGCTTCGTAAGTTTTTTCATTAAAATATGAAAACGGCGGATTTGCAGTTTCAGTTGTCTTGTGCATTCTAAGGGCATTTTCTTCTGTTAAAGTTCCCACTTTTTCAAAATCATTTTCAGCAAGATATTTTTTCATATTTATAAAATCAATTTCAGACTGTTTTACCCATTCATCAAAATACGTCGAAGTTTTGGCACAAAGTTCCATTCCATTTCGACTTGAAATTTTCTTTTTATTTTCATTCAGCACAAGCACAATCATCGCTAGTTTCAAATCTGTCTTAACTTCACAAATCTCTCCAGTATCTTTGTCCCAAGCCGCAATTGGTCCAAAAAAACTTCTCGAAGAAGAGCCAGAACCAAATTTTGAAATTTGTGCAAGTTCAGATTGTGCATAATTTTTTCCAAAAAGTTCATTACAAGCCTTTATTACAGCTGACAAGCCACTCGAACTAGAAGAAAGTCCCGCAGCTGTCGGCATATTATTTGTTGTAGAAATTTTTACCTTCTGACTTCTATTTTCCCTAAATAAATCTACAACCTTGCTAATCTTTTCCGTATGCACCTTGTCCTGCAATTCTCCATTTAAATAAAATAAATCCGTCATATTTGAAAACTTATCTTTACAATTTCCATTTTTTTCATTTCCTTTTTCAACAGCAATTTTAATATCCTCATCCTTTATAAATTCCATTTCTGTTTCTGTGAACATATCATTAAGAGTAAAGGGAAATGCTGCTTGTGGCAGGTATCATTTTTTTCTGCATCTTTTTTTCCCCAGTATTTTACAATTGCGATATTAGCATAAGATTTGACTTTTACCATTTTTTTCTCCTTTATTTTTTTCGTTAAATTTTTAAATATTAAATTTTTTTCTACCCAAATATTTTTCTGCCCCACATTTTGTAAATCCATTTTTTTACTTTTTTTCCATAATTTCCAAATTTTTCGGCAAGTGCAATTACACAGCCTCCCAAACCGCCACCAGAAATTTTTTTGCTCCAGCTGCTCCATTTCCAATCGCCGTTTTTTTACAAATAACTCTGTCTTTTTCAATAGTTATATTCAATTTTTCCAAGTTCTGTATTTGCTGCTGTCATAATTTCCCCAATTTTTACTAATTTTTTTCTCTTCTTATTTTTTTCTTTATTTTTCAATATTTCCAGTTAAAATTCTAGTCATTTCATCTGTCAATCTGCCTAATTTTTTTCATGGAAAGTTCAGCTTTATCTCCTAAATTTTTCACATTTTGAATCGCTTCACCAGTATTTCCATAAATGCCTGTATCTGCAATTACAAGATATGCATCAAGATTTAAGTCAATATATGAAAATCCCTTATTTTTTTACAAATCTTATAGCCTTATCGCTAAAGGCAAGTTTTTTTGCATCCAGCCCGCTTGGAGTTTTTATGAGCCACAATTTCTGCCGTATTCACTAATTTTTTTCCAATAATTCATCTTCTAAATTTTTCTCCAAAAATAGTTAAATATTGCACGAATTGCCGCAATGCTGACTGCTGCTGAAGAGCCCATTCCACGTTTTTTTGAGGAATTTGAGAAGTTATTTTTGTATTTTATTTTTTTGCATTTTCTTTTTTTAAATATTTTTAATGCAGTAAAAATTGCAACTGAAAGCGTATCTGTTTCATCATAAAAAAATTGCTTTTTTTGCCTCTTCTATTGCACATTCAATCTCAATTTTTTTCAATGGAATGGCAATGGCAGGATAGCCATAAACGACAGAATGTTCCCCAATTAATATGATTTTACTATGTGATTTTTCCAATACCTCTTTTTCATTTTTTTACTAAAATCTCCTATTTCTAATTAAAGAAAAAAACGAGCCTAATGACCCGCTTTTTTTAATCTATCTAAAAATTTTTACTTTTTTTATTTTTCTGTTTTTGGTGGAAATGACGGGAATCGAACCCGTGTCCAAAATAGAAAGTCATTACTATCTTCTACAAGTTTAGTCTATTTAACGCTTTAACCGTTAGATATTAAACAGACAAAAGTCTAAAGGCGAGATTATAGAATTTCCCTAAATGACATAATCATACATTTAGGTAAGCCATTAAAAATGACATCATCTAATGGAAAAATGGCGTTCCCAAAAGAGATGAGCCGCTATCTTAGGCAGCTAATGCGTAATTATCGTTTCCGATTATTTTAAAATGGATTTTAAAGCTCCCGCTTACTTGCCGATAATAATCTTTTTATCCTGTCGAAACCAAAACATTCCCTTAATAATATTTAACTTTAAGTCATTTTACCACAAAAATATTTATTTTTCAACAGCCTATTTAAAATTTTTTAATGTTTTGGAGCAAAAATGCTTATTACTCCATAAGATGCCATAGTCATTACTGCAGCAGCTATTATTACTCCCAATCCAATATAAAAAAACGATTTTTTTCTCTCAAACTGAAGCAAAGCCGCAATCAATGCACCTGTCCAAGCACCTGTCCCAGGAAATGGAACTGCCACAAACAGCATAAGTCCAATAAACTCCCCTGTTGCAAGCCCTTCACTACGTTTTTTTAGCCCGATTTTTCTATTTTTTTCAATAAATTTTTACCAAAAATATTCCGCTTTTTTTCATAAATTCAAAAAAACTTTACCGAAAAACAAGAGAATAAATGGCACAGGAAGCATATTCCCCACAATAGAAACAATCATATTCAAATACCAAGGCAACCCAATAGCCGCCCCAACTGGTATCGCCCCACGCAATTCAATTACAGGAAACATTGAAATAAGAAATATTCCTATCATTTTATTTAAAAGCGGCGCTCAATCAAAGCAACTTTTTATAAAATTTGTAAAAGATTTCATCATTTTTTTGTATGATAAATATATAAATAATTATATAAAATACCATACACTCCTTTCTTTATATTTCTTTAGTCATTTGTAAAATTCTAAAAAAATTACAATAAACGCAGTATTTTTTTGGTTCTCTTGCTTTTCTCCACTCCTGATAAAAGCTTCTTCCCTCACTTATGATTATTATATACTGCCATTATTCAATCTTTATTACTTTTTGCAATTGCTAAATTTATTTACATTATTTTTTTATACTAAACTTCATTTTAAAAAAATAATATTAGACTTTTTGTAATTACAAATATCAATGGCTGTGATTTTTTTCCAAAAATAAATTCTGCTTCAGTAAAACCGCCAAACACCTTCACATCATCTATATTTAATTTCTTAAAAAAAGTCCATAAAATCAAAAATAACTAACATTAACTAAAAATTTCTTCATTTTCAAATTTTTTTCATCCAAAAATAGTTTTAAAAAAATCACATTATTATTTGAATTTTTTTATAGTAAAAAAACGTTCAAATTTAACATTTTTCATTCTGAATTAATGGTAAACTTCCTAAAAAAATTAGATTCAAATTCTTGATTTTCAAAAAAATTTATAAAAAAATTTATCAGCTGAATAATTAGTTTCCCACCATTTTCCAACTGCAAATAAGCCTTTTTTTCAAAAAAAACAAAAAAATCTCATCCTTATTATTTAAATGTGGCAACGTATTCCCAACATTTATTATTGTATCAAATTTTTCCCAATTCATCAATTTTCAGCATATCCAGATTTTTTTACATCTATTCCCTTTTTTTCCAGCCTGCTCAATAAGTTTTTTTCATTTATGTCAATCGAAGTCACTTCAAATTTTTTTCATTCTTTAAAAAAATTTTTGACAAATTTCCTGTTGCCGTTCCAACATCAAGAACTTTTTTCCGCTGACATATTTTTTTAAAAAAAAATTTTTTTGAACATCTGAAAGCGAGAAAATAAAATCATACTTTTTCTGAAATTGTATCGTAAAAAATTTTTTTCATATTTTCTATATTTTTTTCATATTTTTCTCCAGATTTAAAAAAATTTTTTTACTTTAAATAATTTCACTATAGTATAACACATATTTTTACAAAAATATAAATTGATTTTTTTAAAAAGAAAATTTAAAATAATAAAAAAAGAAAAACAAACCATTTCTAGCCGATTTCCTAAAGTTGATCTTTTTTTAGAATTTAATTAAATCAATTATTTAGCAATTTTGCTTGCGAAGTATCCTAAAGTTCTGATTAATTGAGAAGTATAAGACATTTTCGTTGTCATACCAAGATACTGTTTTTAACTAATTGAGTATCTCCGTTTTTGAACAATTTTTAGTTTGAGTTGCATCAAATAATGATCCAAAGTGAATTCCAACGATGTCAGAAGAAACTAATGGTTCTTCAGTGTATCCGAATGATTCAGTAGCTGCTTCTTTCATAGCTGCATTTACTTCGTCAACAGTTACTTTTTTGTTTAAGATAGATACTAATTCAGTTAATGAACCAGTTGGAACAGGTACTCTTTGAGCAGCTCCATCTAATTTTTCCGTTTTAATTCAGGTACTACTAATCCAATTGCTTTTTGCAGCTCCTGTTGAGTTAGGTACGATATTTACTGCAGCAGCTCTTGCTCTTCTTAAGTCACCTTTTTCTGTGTGGTGCATCTAATGTATTTTGGTCTCCTGTGTAAGCGTGGATAGTTGTCATTGTTCCAGTTACGATTCCAAATTTGTCATTTAATGCTTTAGCCATTGGTGCTAAACAGTTAGTTGTACAAGAAGCTCCTGAAATAACTGTTTCTGAACCATCTAAGATTTCGTGGTTTACGTTGTAAACTACTGTTTTTAACATCATTTCCATAAGGTGCAGTAATAACTACTTTTTTTAGCTCCTGCTTTTTACGTGTTTTTTTCAGCTTTTTCTTTAGTTGCAAAAGAAACCTGTTGCTTCTAATACTACGTCTACTCCTAGATCTCCCCAAGGTAATTTTTTTCAGGATCAGCTTCTGCGAAAACTTTTAATTTCATTTCCGTTTACTACAGCTCCTTCTTTAACTTCAATAGTTCCATTGAATCTTCCTTGAGATGAATCGTATTTGAATAAGTGTGCTAACATTTTTAGCATCTGTTAAATCATTAATTGCCACTACTTCAAATTTGTCTGTTTGTTCTGACATTAATCTTAATGCTAATCTTCCGATTCTTCCAAATCCATTAATTGCTACTTTAACTGCCATTTTAATAATACCTCCTAAAAAAATTTTTAATATATATTAATATATATTATTTCTTACATTTTGAGTATACCACATTTTTTTGAATTTTCAACGGCAAAAATTAATAAATTTTTATAGTTTTGTTTAAAAATACTTATATTCAAAAAAATTAAAAAAATAAATATTAAATTATAATTTTTTAAGCAAAAACTACTAAATCCTAGTAGTATATATAATATCATAATTTAATTTTTTTAAAATGGCTGGGCTGAATGGATTCGAACCATTGCATGCTGGAGTCAAAGTCCAGTGCCTTACCGCTTGGCGACAGCCCAACAACATCTTCATATTTTTTTATCCTTTACGGACATTAATTATTATACATTGATTTTTGTCAACACTTTTTTTATAATTTTTTTCAATATTTTTAATATCGGTGTATTGTATAATCAAGCGTAGAAAAAAAATATAAAAAAACATAGTAAAAAAATGACACATCAAAATCTCTTATCAAACGATCATTCCTACTATGTAATTTTTTCAAAAAACTGAAATATATGGAAAAAAACTTCTTTATTCTTTAATTCCTTTTAGTGCCTTTTTCCAAATTCTCTGATTCCCATTTTTCCATCTACTTTTTACCATCAATGCTGGCAAATCTTGTAATATTACCTCTTCATCAGTAACTTTCTTAGCTTCTTTTTTTCATACATGTTTATTCTTTCTTCAATTGCAACATTATAATAATTTCGTTTAGCAGGCTCATTTCCTCTTTCCTTCATAATTGCTTCTAATTCACTTTCGGTCATCTTGGCTCTTTCTAAAATTCTTCTTTCTGTTTGATCATCTACTTCCAGCATATCTGGAACGCTTTTTCAAACTTTTTGGATTTTTATATCATAAACTACTTCTGCCTCACCATTTGAAAGATAATCTATTTGTTTCACATCAAATTTTTAACTTTGTTTCATCTGCTGTAATTCTTGAAATTTCCCTTGCATATTTTTTTCCACAATCTCTCTTTTCAAAAGAATTACTGATAATATAATCCTTTTTAAACAATTTGCTATATGCTTCCTTTTTCAAGATTTCTTTCATTATCTCTTATTCCTTCATTTACAATTGTGAAGAAAAAAATGAATTCAGCCTGCTTTTGAAGTGCTCTTTTTTTATTGCCATATCCTCATTTGCCTGTGTTCCTGCTGTAAAAGCATTTCCTGCAACAATCATCATAATTAAAAAAATAATAATTTTTTTCATGATCTTCTCCTTAATATTTTTTTATTTTTTTCTATTAATATTATACCATATTTTTCAAAAAAATTTTTTTAATAAATTAAATTTTTTTACTTTAGTTCATTTAATTCCCATTGTCCGTTTACTTCAGTCAATACTGCTTTTTTTCATTTGCTGAAATTACTGTTTCTAAACTTGTATTTTTCCAAGGCTTTTCCTATAATATCCAAAAATTTCATCTACCATAATGTCATAAATCCGTACTTTTTCTGATTCATTTCCATTTTTTTACCATTAAAGCTTCTATTTCATCTTCACTTTTTATAACCTGATTTCTTTAAAAACATTAGTCCTAACATTTTTCTTCAAAAATTTTTTTCTGTTCCCTCCAATGCCTTATCGAAATCCTTCATTTTTACATCATACACTACTTCAACATTTTTTTATTATCAATAGATTTAATATTTTTTTAACAGCAAATCTTAATTTCATATTTTTTTCAAATAAATATCAGAACATCCTTTAGAAAAATTTTTTTCCAATATCTTTTTTTATTTAAATCACTAATTTTTATAATCTTTGTCAAATAATAAATCTGCATTATTACTAAAAGAATATTTAATCACTTCCGCTAAAGTCTGATTTTTCAACTATTTTTCTTAATATTTTTCCATATCTTTTTTTGAAAGGCATTTTTCAATTTTACTTTTTCTCACTTCCTGATACCATATTCATTGATGTATTCCGATTTTTTTGCACTGTCGTCCCTGCAAGTGCATTTCCCATTACTGCCAACATCAATACAAATAATAATTTTTTTCATAAACTCTCCTCACTTTATCTTTTTATTTTTTTCTTTGTCGAAATTATAGCATATTTTTTTCAAAATATAGAAAATAAAATTTTTTTCTCTCAACTTTTTATCGTCTTTTTCTGAAAAAAATTTACTCGAAAAAAAATATCTTCCAAAAAAATCTAATATAAATTTTTTTCAGTCTCACATCTTCATTTTCTACTACAAATTCTTCTACAAATTTCTTATCCAATTTCACCCCTTGTTTCACACCTACTTTTTAATAAATCTTGCTGAATTTTTTTCTTTCGTTATTAAAAGCTACTAAATTTAAATTTTTTTATTCTACATTTCCTCTTCAAAAAAATCGAAATTGTAATCCCTTCCCATCTTAACTTTTTTTCACTAAAAAAACTACCTTTTCTACTCGAAGCTAGATAGGCACAAGGCTCAGAAACGCCATATACTCCGATTTGATTTTTTTACAAATTCTGAACGCTCTTCGACTAAATCTTCTACTTCCAAAAATTTTTTTCTTTTTCAAAAAAAATTCTATTGGAATATTTAATTCAGTCATTGCTTCTAAAAGTCCAATTTCATCGGATTTTACCCAAGCGGATGCGGCTTTTTTTATCGAGTCCATTTCTAAATTTTTGAGTTTCCATTACATAATTTATTTTTTTCAATAATTTTTTTCTTTTGGTGTATTTCTTTTTGCAACCGATTCCGAGAATAATATTTTTTTGGGAATAATTTTAGAAATTTCAATATTTTTTTCTGTTTGAAACAATTATTGCTCCAGAACAATTTTTGTCGTTTTTCTACGATATTTTTTTGGCAAATGAATGCTCACATTTTCTCCATTTACGATAAGCGAAGTCACTCTTTTGGCATCATCCAAACTTTCCAATTTTGCTTTAATTTTTTTGTGACAATGTGTCAACTGCAATTTTTTTCCTCCAACATCAGAAGCTGTTGTTATTACTGGGATTGCTCCGATTCCATTTGCAATTTTTTTACATTCTTCATTTGCACCGCCAAGATGTCCTGAAAGCAATGAAATCACAAAAATTAGCGTGGTCATCAACTGTAATAACAGCTGGGTCTGTGTCCTTGCTTTTTAAATTTCCCTTCAATAATTCTCACAACTGCTCCAGTTGCTGCAACGAAAATATGTAAATCATATTTATCAAATGTTTTTTTCTAATAAAATTGGCACTCGCTCATTTATCACAAACAAATTTTTCCACATTTTTCACTTTCAAGATTGAGCATATTTGCCACTCTTTGTGACACATAAATATGCAAATTTTTTTATAAACGTTGTTTCTTATTTTTAAACATGTTTCGTATCCGTTTTTTTACTTATGCAATATACTGCTGTTTTCATTTTTTTCTCTCCTGATCACTAAATTTTTTTAACTTCTTATTTGAACTTATTCTTCTAATTTTTCTCATAACTTCATAAAAGCTTACTTTTTTTCTAATTTATTTAAAAAAACTTTTCGCTTTCTTTTTTTCATCAAACGATGCCAACATCCTCATTATTTTTCAAGTACATATTTTTCTAGAATAATATTATACTTTATTGAATCTTCTGTCATTTTCTCATTATTTGCAATATTTCTCAAATAATAATCAATCGCTCTTTTTTTATAACTTCTATTTTTTTCCTTCACTTGAATCTTCCGAATAGTTCTCTAATATTTCATTAATTTTTTTGAAAAAAATTTAACGTTAAATCAAATCCGTAAACTAACTCGTCTACAATTTTTAAATTCTCTTTTATTTTTCTTCTGACTGAAAAAAAGTCTTTAACAACTACTATTTTTTTCATTTTGCTTATCGGTAATTTCCTTTATTTCCTTCATTTTTTTCTCATTTTTCCAATGATTGGTTAAGTAATTCCTGAAAATTCTTGCTTTTTACCATGAATATCAATTTCCATAGTCGTAATTTCAATTAGATCATAAACAGCTGGTTTATCTTTATATTTTTTTCTTTAATTTTTATTAAAATATACTTGAGCTTTTTCCTTTTGACCAATTTGATAATAATAGAGACCTACTAGACTCCATTTCTCAAAAGTCAGTAATTTCCTTATCTTGTAAATTTTTCTTCACCTATTTTTTTGTGCTTTTTAAAATATTTTTTTATCCCCACCTTTTTTTAAATACAATGTTATTAAGTATTGTCTAACTAAAACATTATTTTTTTATCTTTTTTTCAGCAATACTTCTGCTTTGTTAATCAATTCATCAATTTCATCTTTCTGTGGAATAATTGATAATTCACCTCTTGAATCTAATAGAAAGTCTGATGTTTCATCAATTATACTTTGTTTTACTCCTTTTTTTAGAAAGCGTTTCTTGAACATATTCCCTAAGCGTGTATGCATTTGCTCTTAAACTTGTTGCTAAAAAAATTGTAATTGCAAAAATTAATTTTTTTCATAAAAATTTTTCTCCTTTTTTATTTTTTTATAAATTTAATTTCTATTTTATCTTCATCAATTACACTGCCATTCACAATATATTTTTCCATTTTTATCTTCCAGTTCTCTTGCTGATTTCCATTTGAGTGTTTTTAAAATCTACATTTTCAATTTTTTTAGACTCTACAAAATTAAAGCCTGAAAAAAATAATCATAAAAAAATTACAAACAAATTATTTTTCATCTCGAACATATATAATTTTTTTCCGTTATTGGCTCTTTCATAACTTGAAATTTTTTTCAGGTTTTTACATCTTTTAATTCAAGATCAAACAAATAAACTTTATTTTTTTATCTTTTTCCAAAATCATCTTTATTCTCTATATTTTTCAAAATGCAACGCTTCAAAATGATTTCACATCTACATTTTGAAGTTCTTGTATATCCGCATATTCTTTACTAAAATAAACTTTTTTTATCGTCTTTTTGTATAATAAGGATTTAGCACTTTAAAATTTTTTTAGGATTTAATCCTTTTCAGCTCTTTTACCATTTCATCTTTTTCCATCCATAAAATTTATGTAATATGCTTTATTTTTTTATCTTTTTGCATACATAAAATAATCTTTTTCATAATCTTTTTACTATTTGAAAAACTTTTTTTCCATCCACATTTAAAACTGTTCCGTCATTAGAATAAAAATTGATTTTTTTATCTCTTACTAAATGTTCATTTACTCTTTCAAAAGTATACGGATCAGAATTTTTTTATTCTTTCATTAGAATAATACAAATAATTTTTTTGTCTCTCGCAAATCCTACATAAGTATCAATTACTTGAAAAGTTTTTAGCATCTGCTCCATCTATTTTTTTCATTTCCTGCATAAACATTATTTTTTTATCTTTTTGAAAAAAATTTGATTCCATTATTTTTAAAAACTTTTTAAAATCAGCATTTTTCCAGTTTATCTCCTTGAAAATAAATATTATTTTTTTGTCAAAAAAATAACTAGAATCATCATCAAAAAAATTTTTAATGTCTGTAAATCTATATCCTCTTTTTTTCTCCATAAAGATACACATTTCTCCCATCTGTAAAAAAATATAATCTTTTAAAACTTTAAAGTTTTTGAGGAGCTACTCCATCTATTTTTTTACCAATATAATAGACACTATTTTTTTATCTTTTTGAATACCCTCCACCAATTAGTTGAAAAGTTTGTTTGTCAACATTTTTTTAAAAATTTTTTTGGAGACATTATCACATTATCTAAATCGACAGGAAGTCCTCCATTAGATGAAAATAAAATATACAGTCCATTTTTTTATCTTTTTAAATAAATTGAAAATTCATCTGTCATTATTTCAAGAGTTTTTTTACATCTATATTCTCTACCTTATTCTCCCAAAAAAATAAAGATTATTTTTTTATCTTTACTCAATCCGTAACTAATTTTTTTGTCAATAATTTAAAACTTTTTAGGATCTGCTTCATTAAGAACATTTTTCTTCATAATAAACATTATTCTTATCTTTTGCATACTCACCATCTTCAAAAAAACTTCAAAAGTCTTTGCATCAGCTCCCTCAATTTTTTTCTATTTATGTAATAAACTTCTCCATCTTCTATTCCATAATTTTTCATTTAATTTTTTTATTTTCTGAAAAAAATCAAATTACTAATTAAAAAAATATCAAAACAAACATTTTTAATAAAATTCTTCTTCATATTTTTTTCAACCCTTCCTAAAATTTTTCTACACTTCCATCTCAAACACATTAATCACAGGCGTTTCATAAGGATGAACCTCCTTAATCAAATAATACGCTAACTCACAAAAATTCTTTTTTTCACTCTAAATTTCATAATTTTTTTCATTGGCAACACTGGATTTTTCCAACTTCTCCGTCAAAAAGGATTTCCGCCTTTCCAAAAGTTTTTCCAATGTCCAATTCCATCAATTGTAGAATAAACATCTGCATAAAAAGCCTTCTGTCAAAAGATTGTATTTTTTTGTAAGTTTTTCCACAATTTTTTTCCACATAATTTTTCTGGAACAAAAAAACTTCAAAACAGCTATATTTTTTTCTTTAAATTCTAATTTTTGAGCTCAATAAATTATCGTTTTCATAATTTAAAGTCAAATAAAAAAATGGCGTATTTTTTAAATAATAATTCTAAAAAAATATTTTTGTCGCCTTCCCACAATTTTTAAATCAAAAAAATTTCTTTTTGGGAATCCATTTTTAAGTTGCCTTCATCACATTCATGCTGATTTCCTGAAAAATCCGAACTTGTGTAAAGATACATAAATAGTGGCTCATCATCGTTGTAATTAAAAATCACAAGTCCACGAAATTCATAACTATTCAATTTGTAGCCAGTTTCCTCTTGCACTTCTCTTTTTAAGCACTCTTCAGGTGTTTCCCCAGTTTCCAATTTTCCACCAATTCCTAGCCATTTTCCTTTATTTATATCATTTTTCTTTTTAGTTCTATGTAGCATTAGATATTTTTCATCTTTTTCTAAATAACATAATGTTGTAATCACTTTTATCTCCTTTTTTATTTTATTTATAAAATATTATACCATATAGTTATGTTGATTTAGAATAGTGTTAGAAAAATTTTTAATATTGAAATTTTAAATATTACATGATATAATTTTTAAAATAAAAGAAACCATGGAATAGCAAAAAGAGGACTAACCGCCAAGTAAGTCCTCTTTTTATTTTTACATTATTTTTCTAGAATTGTTCGATTAAAATTATCACAACATGAAACATTATAATAACTATAAATCTTATCCAGAAATTACCCATGGAATAGCACTTCCTTCCTAAAAAGGATTGTCAAAATTATATCATCTTTTTATACAAAGTAACAATATTTATAAAAAAACTTACATAAAAAAATTTTTTTATGATAGAATAGTAAAAAAATTATAATTTTTAAAGGAGGAAATTAATGCCTAGAAATAAAAAGAGGGAATCATTTTTTTGGAGTTACAATGTGTTTTTTTGATGGTTTTGTGGAATGAGTGCCTATAATTTGGCTCTTGTTGGAAAAATTGAGATTACACAAAATTATGGACACTCTCTTAAAAAAAGTTTTTGATTGTACATTTCAAATATTCGTGATTTTTTTATCTTTTTACTGTTCCTTTATTTATGCTATATCTCTCATCTCTTGAAGTTTTAAAACTCTCATAATCTGCACCCTCTAATATTTTTCCCATTACAATAAATATGGTCTTTATCTTCTGCGTAAGAAAAATCCCTCTGCATCCATATTTTTCAAATATTGTAAACGAATTTTTTTTATCTGCAAAAAAACTTTAATTGGGTATTTATTTATTCTAAAAATATCATAAAAAAATAAATTTTTATTCCTATCTTTCGCATAACCATTTCCTATAACTTCAAACGTTTTTTTGTATCTGCACCTTCTAATTTTTACAAAATCATCTATTTCTGAATTATAGTAATAGACACTTTTTCTTATCTTTTATAAATTCATACTCCAAAGGTTTTAAAAAGTTTTTTTATCAATATTTTTTTAATTCCTTCGCTCTGTATTCATTTAGCCATCCATCAGACAAAAAAATATAATTTTTTTATTATTCTCAAAAAAATATTTTGTTATGTTTCAAATTTTCATTTATAAATTTAAAAATCTTTAGCAGGAGGTGTTCCTGTTATTTTTTTCATAGAAAAAAATATGGACCATGATAACCTTGTTCAACAATAATTTCCCCTATTCCAAATATATAAATTTTTGTCCTTATCTATTGCGACGTCTTCAGATATTAACTTAAATGTATTATAATCCACTCCTTTTTAGTTCATTAATTAATGTTCCATAAATAGCAAATATTCTTTTCCCCATCTTTCAAAAAAATATTTTTTTCTCTACTATATTTTTTTACATTTGGTTTAATCAATTCAAGATTTTTTTAAAATTTATTTTTTTAATTTTTTTCTTGTTTAATATTTACAAGATTTTTCTGCATTTTTTTACTTTTTATACCTAAATAATAAACACCTTCATCGTCTACTGAAATTTCATCATTTAATCTTCTTCTTCCTTTGCTTATTTCTATATCATACTCTTTATTTCCAAAAAAACTTTCCATTTATTACTAACATTCCCCGTAAATGATAAATTTCCTATAAAAAAATAATAAAACAAATATTTTTGAAAAAAATTGTTTTTTTCATAATCTACACTCCTTTTTTTAATCACATCTTTTCCCAAACTCATCATATTCTTCTCTTGCAACAATCTTATTATTTTTTTATCCAAAAAAATCCAGTTGTAAAACTTTTTTTCCATCTCGTATAACACCTTTTTATAACTGCTTTTTTTCTCTTAAGTTCTTATCTTTTTCCCTTGCTAAACCATTTATTGAAATATCGAAGAAATTTATTTTTTTAATTTCCACAAAATCTGTAACTTCTATTTTTAGCATTTATTTTTTTGCCATTTAACCTATAAATTGAAACATCTTTTTTTCAAAATCTTTTTCTTCAATTTTAATAATATTATTTTTCTACTTCCAATTTTTTTCCATTTTTTTAAGATTATTCCATTCTTCCAAAGTTATTTTTTTATCATATCAAAATCTTTAATTGGCTTAAAATCACGAAATTCTACAACTGTATATTCTTTAATAAATTTTTCCTATTTCTTCCCTTTTCCAAAAAAACTTGCCATTCTCAAAGACAATCCTGTTCACATTACTTTCTTCAATAAATTTCATTATCTTCTCAAAAACCAATCTCCCGTGTTACAACATCATCAAAAAAATTTCTGTTTTCTCTTTTCCAAATTGATTTATACCGTCCAATTTTTTTCAATTCTATCCGAAATTTCTTCTCGTTTATTCTTTTCTCCCACTTTTTATTTTTATCAAGAAGTTCAATTAATTTTTTTGAAAAAAATCAACCTTATTTTTTTATGAATTCTTTCTTTCAAATATCTAATTGTGCTGTTTCTCAAAAATATCATAATTTCCTAAAATTTCATTTTTTTCAATTTTTTTCATCATTTGTAACTTCATTTTTCAAAACATTTCCACGAATAATCCTGCCCATCAAAAACAATGAAATATTTTTATCTCCCTTTTTCTTTCTCAAAAATCATAATAAGAACAGCTATATAGCGGATCATCTTCCCTTCTCAAATCAAATGTCACATAATTTTTTTATCTTCTTTTGCTTCTCCAATATGCAAAAAAAACATTCTGCTTCAAAAAAAGAATCATTTTTTTCTGATTTTTCAAGTTTTATAATTTCCATATTTTTTTAATCCTTACGCAATAAATAACATTTTATTACTTAATTTTTATTTAACATCTCTTCAAATTTTTTTAGCGTCTTTAAACTCCCACTCATTCCCGATTTTTATTTAATTCATTCGTTACTTTATCCGTCATATAATTTTTTTAGGATTTCGCACTCCTTCTCTTAACATTTCATTTATTATATCTTTCCGTTTCTTTTACTTCTGAAGGACTTAAAAAAATCTTCATCATCTTTCATTTCATATCCATATTTTTTTAAAAAAATCTTTTTTTCATTTCTTTATCATCTAAAAATTTTATCCGAATCAGGAATAACCACTTCATAAGTAACAGAAACTTTTTGTATTTGATAAATATTTTATAGTTTTTTTACATTAAATTTTTGAATTGTCAAATATTTCAGAAAAAAACTAGGAAGTTCTTTTTGATAGCAATTGCATACTCTTTTTTTCTTCTTTGCTCATTTCATTATTTACTTTACTTGCTACAGAAAAAAATAATATGAAATCATTTCTTGTAATACTTTTTTTAGGATATTTACTCACTGTTTCTTCAATTTTTCTTATTCTCCAAATCAATCTGCTCTCTTGACAAAGTAACATTTTTTTGCTTTATTACTTGATACTGCCCTGCAAAAATTTGCATAGAAAATATAAATAAAATTATTGTTATTAGTTTTTTCATTATTCCTTAATTCCTTTTCTAAATTCATGTGAAAATGCCTTGTCATAAAGTTTAGACTTAGAATATTCGTTCCCCATAAAGTTTCCTACAAGAATTTGTGCCGTTTTTGTGATTTTTTCCTTTTTCACAAGTTCAGCAATGTTTTCTAATGTTCCCATAACAATTTTCTGATCTTCCCAAGTTGCTCTTTGAACAATTGCAATTGGCGTTGTTTTATCATAATGTTTTAATAGTCTTTTTACAACTTCATCAATCATTTGTACAGACAAGAATATTGCCATTGAGCATTTATGTGAAGCTAGGCTTTCTAGACTTTCTGTTTCTGGTACTGAAGTTCTTCCTTCCAGTCTTGTACAAATTATTGTTTGACTCACATCAGGCAATGTGAACTCTTTTTTTATTGCGGCAGCAGCAGCTACAAATGAACTCACTCCTGGCACGACTTCATACTCTATTCCGTATTCATCCAAAATATCCATTTGTTCCCTTATTGCTCCAAAAATACTTGGATCCCCAGTATGAACTCTTGCAACCAATTTTCCATTTTTCTGAGCTTTTATCATAACTTCCATCACTTCATCCAAATTCATTGAAGCAGAATTATAAACTTCCGCTCCTTCTTTATGACATTCAATAACTTCTCTTGGCACAAGCGAACCCGCATAAATTATGACATCTGCTTCCTTTACAATTCTTTGTCCTTTTACTGTTATTAATTCAGGATCTCCAGGTCCAGCTCCTATAAAATATACTTTTTTTCATAAAATTACCTCTTTCTTTTTTTATATTTTTTTATTTTTCTATTTTTTTATAATATTTCATTTATTTCAAAACTTACTGATATTTCTGTATTCAAATATATTTTTTTCATTTTTTTCTTAAAAAAACGCTTCCCAAACTTTCCCATTTTCAAGATAAACGGATATTTTTATCAAGTTTTTTTCAACTTCTTCAACATTTATTTTTTTCTATTTTTTTGTTTTTCATTCCAAAAAAATCTTTTTCAAATTTTTCCTGAAATGTCGTTATTAATTATCTCGTTATCCACAAAATAAATTTCATTAACCAATTTTTTTCTGATAATCTTCAAAAACTATTGCAAAAATTCTCTAAACTGACTATTACATGCCCATTCACACAAAATATCCTTTATTGTCAATTTCTTAATTTTATTAATTTCTTCCTTGTTCTCTAAAAATTTTTTTATATCATTCTCCAAAAAAATTCCAACGGTGAATATCCATATACCTTCTCATCACAAAAAAATTATACTTCGGAATAAAAATAAATTTTATCTTTCCATTTTTTTCAAATAAATTTTTAAAAAAATTTGTAATATTCTATGTTTCCATAATTTAAATAAAATACATAATTTCCATTTTCATATTTTTGGCAAATCAAAACTTTCACCATAATGAATTTCTTTTCCCGTCTTTTTAAAACTTGAATGTATTCTTCATACCAATCCTTATCATCATAAATTTTTTTCTTTTTTTATTTCTAACATTTTTTTCTCTTTTTTTCCGTTATTTGTTTTTTTCATCAAATTATAAATTATTATTCTCTCATAAAATGCTCTTTCTTTATCATCGGATATACTCAAAATCTCACAATAATGAGACCAGTTTAATTTGCCAGACAGTGTCTGGCAAATTGGATACTTTAAATAAAATTGCCTCATATTTTTGTAAATTAGATCTCGAAAAAGCCTTTTTTTCATACTCTTTTTGTCAATTTTTTTACAATTCTTTTTAAAAAGTTTTTTTCTCATATTACTCTCAATTCCTTTTTTTCAATTTTTATTCATTTTTTTCTCCCCCGTTTATATTAATTTCAAAAAAATAACTTATCAAATATTTTTTTACTAATAACTAATTTTTTTGTTCAACATTAGGATTTTTGAACGGCTTTTCTTATACAGTTCCTTTTAATTCTTCAAAAATGATTTCCATTTTTTTCTCTATACTCTTTTTCCTTTTCTGTCAATTCCCTATTATACGGATTATCTCCCAAACTGCTGTGAAGTGCAACTCCAAATTGTGTTATAATATCAAATTTCATGATTTCCTGTGACAAACTTTTTGTCTGTATAAAATTTATAACCATCGTAATTTGAACCTCTTCCCGCATCATAATAAGTATTGTTATTATATTTTTATCTTTACAATATTTTTTTATTTCTTTTTTTGTTTTTTTCTTTCATAAATAGTCGCTCTATCGTTTTCCACTAATTCAGCGATATAATTACGAACATAATCCAATTTTTTTATCTTTATCCGAAATACTATCTTTTTATATTTTTTTCTTTTTTTATCCCTATTTTTTTATTATATAATTCCAATAAATCACTTTTTTTCTTACTACAATATCAAAATTTTTCAGTTTTGTAAGTCACCAAATCTTTTTTTATCACTTGGCAGTACATAATCGAGTTTAATTTCTTTGACAAAATCTTGACTCAATTCTACATATCTTTTTCTTTTTTTGTATCGTAAGTTCCTTTTTACAATCGTTTCTGCCATTCCTTGAATTGCCACTATAAATGACAAAATAAATAAAATTTTTTTCATAATAATTCCGTTCTCCTTAATACTTAAATTTAATTTTTTTAAAACCCTGATTTTTTTCAATATCATCGTCGAAAAAAATAAGGAACTTCCTCTACACTCTCAATATCCCAATAAACAACTTCATTTTCTTTCCCGCAATCTGAAACAATTACAGCATTTTCTTTTATTTCCTGTTTCAATTATCGCCTTTTTTAATTTTTCTCAAAATTTCTGCTTATTTTTCATCAAAACTAAATTATCATTATTTTTCAATTTCCTTGTAAATATCAGTTTTTCGATTGACAGACACTACTTTCAAATCTTCATCGCCAATCATCAAAGGCACATTCAGTCTAGCTGCAATGCTATTAAACGAAGTTATTCCAGCAATCGTCTCTACTTCTACATCATCTGCAATATGCTCCAAAACATAAGTATATGTACTATAAGTCATCGGATCTCCAATTGTCAAAAATGCCACATTCTTCCCCTTTTCCAATTCAGCACTTACTTTATCAGCATTATTTTTTCTAAAAACTTTTCTCGCTTCCACATCTTTTATCATCGGAAATTCCAAAAACATTTGCTCTACACCAGGTTTCAAATATTCTCTTACAATATTAAAAGCCGTGCTTCCTTCCCCACTTTTTGCCTCAGGCAATACAATTACATCCACCTCATGCAATTTTTTCGTCGCTTTAACCGTTATATTTTCAGGATCTCCCACTCCAACTCCAATACCGTAAAATTTACCTTTTTTCATATTTCACTTTCCTTTCTTTTTATTCTCCTACTTATTTTAATAAAAAAATTTACTCTTTATTTCTTATTTAACTTCTTTGCTTTCAAACTTTTTCTATCTACCACTCAAAAATACTTTTTTTAAATTTCAACTATTTTTCCCAACTTTTCCTCAATAAATTCCTTTAATACAGGAATATGACTCAATTCTGGAGTTCTACTCGCATAAACCATTGTCACATTTCCTTCTTCAACTCTTCCAATATTATACCCTCAAATTCCTTAAAATCCGAATTTTCTTCCAATTCTTTTTCTATATTTTTTTCAGAAAAAAATTTTTCAAAATCGATAATTCCTTTATGATAATTTTTGTCTTAATTCCTTCGATGGCGTAATAATTTTTTTGCCCAATAATCGATTTTTCGCATCTTCCTTTTTTTAACCCTCTAGGCCACAATTTATCAACTAATATTCTAAAACCATCTGCTTCTCCAATTTTTTTCATAAGCTCTTTTTCCATTTAATTTCAAATTTCATAGCTCCCTCCTTTTCTAAAAATCAAAAAAATCTTATCAAGATCACAACTATTTGTCAATCACTTTTCATAAAATTACTTTAACTATTATACCATATTTGTTATACAAATATTTCGATAATACAACAATTTTTTTAATTATTTTTTTCCACTAAAAAAATATTTTCTGAAATTTTTCTTTTTCATAATTCCACCAAATTGATTTTTTTGTAAAGTTCAAGATATTCTGAAAATTCGCAAGAACAATTATATCCTAAAATTTCCATCTCAATTCCAAATAAGTCAACATTGAAAGGAAATGGCGAAAATCCATTTTTTTAAATAAAATTTCTTTCGACTTTGACGCTCTTCATAATTTTCAGCATTTTTCATCCTCAGCATTTTTCAATCTCAAGAAAAAAACGATAATTTTTGTAATATTCCTTCAAAAAAGATAGCGTTTTAGAGCCGTATCCATAACTTCTAGCTTCTTCAGTTATCGCCAAATAATCTAGCAAAACCAAGTCCTCATGTTTCAATGCAATTGCTAAACCTTTGAACTCATACGAATCTCTATTTTTTTCTCATCAGTTTTTTTCTTCTCGATTGAAAAAGACCTCAAAATTCCCTCTCAATACTCCGATTAATATTAATCCAAATGGCTTTTTCCTCTTTTTGGAAATGAATTTTTGATATAATTTGTAAATATTTCTAATTTGTTTTTATTGATTTTATTTTTTTCTTAATTCCAATTTAAACTTCTCCTTTTGTTAGTAAAATTAAAAAGTAATATTTTTCTATTTATGCTAAATTTCCGTGCAATTCATCTCACAACTAAAATTGCGAGTGTTCTTTCACCATTTAATAAAAGTTTAAATTTATGATAAAACTATGAAAGAATTTTCAAAAAAAACCACCTTTTTAGTATCTTACAAGTGGTTTTTTTATATTATTTTTCTCGCAGAAATCACATAAATCGGATTTTCCGACATCATCATGTTAAAATCCTTCACTTTTTCTATTTTTTTGCCACAATTATTTGAGAAATATCAATATCCTCAAACTTCGATTTTTTTCAAGCATTCAAAGTGCTTCAAATGTGTTTTTCTAAAACGATAAAGTTCAAAGCGATTATTCCGCCTTCTTTTAAATTTTTCATAAGAATAATTGATAATTTCTGATAAATTTCCACCTGAACCACCGATAAACACTTTATCAAAAGTTATTCCTTGTGGTAAATCTTCTGGTGCTTTTCCAGAAATTACAGTCATATTTTTTTATCCCAAATTTTTTTCCATATTTTTGTTTTATTAAATCAACGGCTTCCTCTTTTTTTGCTCAATCGTGTAAACATGCCCATTTTTTTAGCAAATCTAGCCATTTCAATACTTACAGAGCCAGTTCCACCACCAATATCAATACACACATCTTCATCAGAAATTTCCATTTTCGCAATACTCACTGCTCTTATTTCTTCCTTTGTCATTGGAACTTTTCCACGAATAAAGTCCTTATCTTTTTATATGATACATTTTCTCTCCACTTCTTACATTTAATTTTTTATTTTTGTTAAAAAAACCTTATTTTTTTATTACAAAAAAACTTTTTAACCTTTTTTTATTTTTTTCAAAATCACAACATTCATTCCAAATTTCTCTTCATAATTTGCCAACTCTTTTTGCCTTAAAACGATAAATTTTTTTCATTTTTCATAAGACAAATTTTTCCCCAACAAAAATTTTTCACATTCTCAAAATTATTTTTCTAACAATTTTTTTGAGCAATTTTTCTGTAGCGTATTTTTCTTTAAAAATCAGTCAATAATCCAATTTTTTTCATACTCAGTCAATTTTTTTCCACAAAAATCGAATTCCTTCCCATGAACACTGGCAATACAAGCATCATACCAATATTCTGAAATTTTTGCGAACATATATTGAACCGATGAAATTCCTGGCACAACTTCTAATTCTTCACTTTCAAAATGTTTTTTTCATAAAAGTCAAAAGGCTCTGAACCTCCCACGACTAAAGTCGCAGGGTTCTAAAAATCTTTAAAAATATTTAAAAAAATTTTCTAGAAGTTTGATAGCTTTTACACTACCCTTATTCTTTTTAGGTGTGTTCAGCTCACCTCTATTGTATAGGACGCTTAAGTCCACAACTTTACTTTTCCTTAATATGTTTAATGCTCCATTACAATCTGCATTTAATTGATAACCTTTACTTGTTCGATATAATCCTCTTTTTTTATCCTTTTTTTCCACTGAATATATATTCTTTTTGATTTTTCTTTATCATATATTGGAATTATATCTCCATCAAAAGAAACTTGCTTTTTGATGTATAACTCTCTTTTTGCAGTTTAAATTCTATTCCATATAGTTTACATAGGTATATTAATTTATCTCTTAATTTTTCCATACGGTATATTTACAAAAATTTTTGATTATTTATACTTCCTATATTTGATTTTTCTTTGAAAATCTTCATTATATCCTAGAACTATTTTTCCCTATATCATTATTAAGACAATAATTTATTATTATTCTTGCTGCTTTTTGAAAGATAATCATTTATGCGATTATTTCTCTTTCTAGCTATTCTCTTTTTGTCTTAATGTTGTCCGCTTAATCTTTTGCTTATCTTTTATACTTTGTAATTTTTGCATTTATCTTATTATAGTATTGATTAATAGATTTTTAATTTTTCTACCATCTATTATGAATGATGCTCCATTATTAGTTACACAAGTACAAAGATTGTCTATACCTAAATCAATTCCTAGTCCATTTTCTTTATTTAATTCCCTTTGAACTTCTTCTACCTCGTAAGTATATTGAATTTCAAAGTACCTAGAATGTTGTTTGGGTATTATTCTAATCTCTTTTATCTTCTTGCCTTTTTAATACTGGTGGTAGTTTTTATTGCAATTTCCTTATGTGTCTTTCTAAATGAATTTGAATAAGGAATAATCAGCATATCGTCTTTTAATCTAACAAAACCTATAACAAGAGTTGTAAAAACCATCTTTAGCAAGATATTTAGGTAATTTTTATATCTTTAAAATTATATTGACCATTCCTAGCAAGTTTTTAAAAAGTCCAAAAAAATGATTTAAAACTTCCGTCTACTTTTTTTAGAATTTGTTGAGCCATATTAGAATTTAATTTCTTGTAATTTTTCACTATTTTTTTAAGCATTTTTATAGTTTTCATTATAACTTAAATACTTTTTTTATTTTTGAAAATAGTGTTGTCTAACATTATATATAGCTTCATTAGTTAAGTTCTTGGCTATATGAGATAAATATTTTAAATTTTTTTAAACTCTTTTTTTACTAAGATGTTTTTACCTGTTGTTTTTAATGTTAAATACATATATAACCACCTCCTTTTTCATCAGAGATATTATACCATGTATTCTACATTTTATCTGTCAAAAAAGTAATATTTTTATTTATTTTTAAATATTTTTAAAGTTTTTAAAACCCCACAACAGTGGGAAGCGTTGTTCACATAAGTTCGCTACTACTTATGCAGTTCTCATGGCATATATACTCCTTAATAAATTAAGGAGATTAGCCTTGAACTTCTTGTTATCTCTAACAAGCACAGACTATATCTTATCCATATCCTATTTCAAGGACTTAGGCGAAACCACTTCCAATACCAATCGCTTGTATTGTACTCCCCTCACGAGGGATAGTCGTTGAACTTTCCTTTTCAGGCTTAGCTGCTGATTGTCTATTATCATAATGTTTAGGATTTAACCTTGCACCATCTAGTATATTTTTTCTGCTTTCGCTACCTTCACACTTATACCATATATTATTACCTAGGTATTATGTTGTGGTTATACTAGTTTTAAGAGTTCCCAGCAATTCAGTTTCTTTGTTGCACGGTTTTGCTCCGTGTCTACATACAAGTTTCCCTATATGCTTACTAAAATTTTCGTGCAATTCATCTCACGACTAAAGTTGCGAGTGTTCTTGTACTATTTAATAAAATCCAGTATCTCCAGACACAATCACAGAAATTTTTTTGTGCCGATTCTCATTTATGAAATCCAAAACTTTTTGCAAATCAGCTGAAATATAGCAATATTCCTTATTCTCCGCATACTCTCCCAAACTTTCAATATGCCGCTTTCCCCCGACAATTACTTCCGATTCTTTAATTTTCTTCAAAACAATCGGTAATGTGTAGTCTAAATTTCGAGGTCCTAGACCTAAAATTTGTATTTTTTTCCATTTTTCCTCTTTTCAAAAACTATAATTTTTTTATTATGTTTTTTTCTTTAAAAATAAAAAAACTAGAACTCTTTTAAAAAAAGTTCTTACTTTTGCCCAATAACTTTTTTCTCAGCTGATAAAATCAACGTTTCTACTTCCAAGTCCCAGCCATTTTTTCTGCAATGTTCTTCACATTTTTGTTTTGCCTTTTCAGCTAGCAAATTGAAAACTTCCTTTTTTTCAATGTATCCAGAAGCTTCTTCAGTCGTATTTGAATCTAAAATTTTGTAAACATTTTCCAATTTTTCGCCAACTAATAAAGCATTTGCAGCTAAAATTTCCATTTTTGCATCAGAAACTCGACTGTGTGTATGAAAAATTCCTCCTGCCACTTTTACAAATTTTCCCAATTCACCAATAAAATAAACTTTCTTAACTTCATATTCACAGGCTTTGTCAAACATATATCCAACAAAGTTACTAATTACAACCCCTTCTTCAGCTCTTTTAGGGAATTCCTTGCTCAAAAACATTTTCCCACGATTTCCAAAAAGAAAAATTGCCGTCTTTGTATTAAAATATGTCAAATTTTGCTTCAATTCTATTGCCAAAGAGGCTTTCCATGACTCTTCAGACATTGGTCGCACAATTCCCATTGTTCCAAGAATCGAGATTCCACCGATAATCCCTAACTTTACATTCATTGTTTTTTTTGCAGCTTCCTCACCCAAAGGCACACTGATTTCAACATCAACTCCTTTTTCCCTCTGGAAGAAACTCCTCAACAATACTTGTCAACATTTTTCATTGGTGTTGGATTAATTGCTGATTTTTCCAATTTCTACAGGAAGTCCAACTTTTGTAACTTTTCCAACTCCTTTTCCTCCAAAAAAATATTGATTTTTATTATCTTTTCTAAAACTTACTTTTGAAACAATCTCCAAACCATGTGTCGCATCAGGGTCATCTCCCCCATCTTTCACAACAGTCGCCGTCGCATAATCCTTTCGTCTTTTTCAAAAGATTTAATCCCAATTTTTTTATTCTCTTACCTGCTGGAACGTCTATTTCAACTTCTTCGATTTTTTTCGACTTTTTCCCAGCAAAAAGTAACAATGCTGCTTTAGTCGCTGCCGTTGCTGAACTCCCAGTAGTATAACCATATCGCAATTTTCTACCGTTAAAATATACATAATTTTTCCATTTTTTTACTTCTCCAAAATTGTATTAAAAATATATCTGAAAATACTTGAATCAATAATTTATATTATCTTTCATTATGAAAAAAATAAAATATAAAAAAATTGAAATTAAGTTTTTCAGATATTATTAAATTCACTAATTAATTTTTCACATAAAATTGTGATTAATTATTAAAAATATTTATCCCTTTCGTACATTTGATAAAAGGATTCCGTGCATCACACCAACTGCAACTGTGCTTCCACCTTTTTGTCCCATTTGTTCTAATAAATGGAACATCATATTTTGAAAGCTCAGCGCTTCGATTCAGGACATCCCACAAATCCAACTGGCACTCCAACTATCAATTTTGGAACATTTTTCTCCTTCTTTATCCATTTTTTTCAAGCAATGTAAACAATGCTGTCGGTGCATTTCAATTAGAAAAAAATTTTTCGTTTGAGGATCCTTTAATGCTCTTTTCCAATCCAACCATTGAACGTGTAATTCCTCTTTCTTTCGCTTCTTTCGCCACATCTGGATCCGCCACCAAACAATACGCCTCAGCACCAAATTTTTTTCAACCCATTTTTTTATTCAGTCCATTAACAATCATATTTGTATCG